>JAESGL010000065.1_pt1 | contig 198135 bp, 198 predicted proteins | sample 9269711 | NCBI WGS metagenome assembly JAESGL01 (sample SAMN14515918, study PRJNA621676) | algae metagenome | isolation source: Kastovskya adunca ATA6-11-RM4 and co-occurring heterotrophs from soil and... | place: Chile: Atacama Desert | collected 2011-06-27
CATAGGCTTGGAGCGCCCACACTTCCATTTCCCCGAAGCGCTGGCCACCGAACTGCGCCTTGCCGCCCAGCGGCTGCTGGGTGACGAGGCTGTACGGCCCGATCGAACGCGCGTGGATCTTGTCGTCGACCAGATGGTGCAGCTTCAGCATGTAGATGATGCCGACGGTGACCATCCGGTCGAACTGGTCGCCGGTCCGCCCGTCGAACAGCACCGACTGACCCGAGCTGTGCAGCCCGGCCAGCTGCAGCATGTCCGACACGTCGCTCTCACGCGCGCCGTCGAACACCGGGGTGCCCATCGGAACGCCCGTGCTGATGTTCTGGACCAGCTCGGCCAGCTGCTCGTTCGAACGCGTGTCGAGGTCCTCGGCATAGTGATCGCCGTAGATCTCCTTCAGGCGATCCTTGACCGCCGCCGGCATTTCGCCCGCGACCGCATCCGGGTTCGCCTCGCGCCAGTCGCGCAGCGACCGTGCGACCTGCATACCCAGGTTGCGCGCCGCCCAGCCAAGGTGCGTTTCGAAGATCTGCCCGACGTTCATGCGCGACGGCACGCCCAGCGGGTTCAGCACCAGGTCGACCGGCGTTCCGTCTTCGAGGAACGGCATGTCTTCCTGCGGCAGGATGCGCGAGATGACACCCTTGTTGCCGTGACGGCCGGCCATCTTGTCGCCCGGCTGCAGCTTGCGCTTCACCGCGACGAAGACCTTGACCATCTTGAGCACGCCCGGCGGCAGCTCGTCGCCACGCTCCAGCTTCTCGCGGCGGTCGTGGAACTTGTCGGTGATACGCTTCACCGCCTCGTCATACTGCGCCTTGATCGCTTCGAGATTGCCCTGCGCCGCGTCGTCGGCGACGGCGAAGCGCCACCACTCATGCTTTTCGACGCTGTCGAGCAGGTCGCGGTCGATGACCACGCCCTTCTTGACGCCCTTGGGCGCGGCCGTCGCGGTCTGCCCTTCGAGCATCTCGCGCAGGCGCGACCACGTCGCACGGTTGAGGATGCCGCGCTCGTCGTCCGAGTCCTTCTTCAGGCGCTCGATCTCCTCGCGCTCGATCGCCATCGCGCGCTCGTCCTTGTCGATGCCGTGACGGTTGAAGACGCGGACGTCGACGACCGTACCCGACACGCCCGGCGGCAGGCGCAGCGAGGTATCGCGCACGTCGCTGGCCTTTTCACCGAAGATCGCGCGCAGGAGCTTTTCCTCCGGCGTCATCGGCGATTCGCCCTTGGGCGTGATCTTGCCGGCGAGAATGTCGCCCGGCTCGACCTCGGCACCGATATAGACGATGCCCGCCTCGTCGAGGTTGCGCAGCGCTTCTTCACCCACGTTGGGAATGTCGCGGGTGATGTCTTCCGGCCCGAGCTTGGTGTCGCGGGCCATCACCTCGAACTCGTCGATATGGATCGACGTGAACACGTCGTCCTTCACGATCCGCTCGCTGATGAGGATCGAGTCCTCATAATTGTAGCCGTTCCACGGCATGAACGCGACGAGCGCGTTGCGGCCCAGCGCCAGTTCGCCGAATTCGGTCGACGGGCCGTCGGCGATGACTTCGCCCGCCTTCACCACGTCGCCCACCTTCACCAGCGGACGCTGGTTGATGCAGGTCGACTGGTTCGAACGCTGGAACTTCATCAGCGTGTAGATGTCGACGCCGCTCTCGGTCGCATCGACCTCACCGGTCGCGCGGATCACGATGCGGGCCGCATCGACCTGATCGACCACGCCCGCCCGCTTGGCCGAGATCGCCGCGCCCGAATCGCGCGCCACGGTCTCTTCCATGCCGGTGCCGACGAACGGCGCTTCCGCCTTCACCAGCGGCACCGCCTGACGCTGCATGTTCGAACCCATCAGCGCGCGGTTGGCGTCGTCGTTTTCCAGGAACGGAATGAGCGACGCGGCGACCGACACCAGCTGCTTCGGGGACACGTCCATCAGCGTGACGTTCTCGGGCAGCGCCATCAGGAATTCGCCGGCCTGACGTGCCGACACCAGTTCCTCGGCGAAGCTGCCGTCGTCGTTCAGCGCGGCCGACGCCTGCGCGACGGTGTGCTTCTGCTCTTCCATCGCCGACAGATACACGACCTCGTCCGAGACCTTGCCGTCGATGATGCGACGATAGGGGGTCTCGATGAAGCCGTACTTGTTGACGCGGCTGAAGGTAGCCAGCGAGTTGATCAGACCGATGTTCGGGCCTTCCGGCGTTTCGATCGGGCAGATGCGGCCATAGTGCGTCGGGTGAACGTCGCGGACCTCGAAGCCGGCGCGCTCACGCGTCAGACCACCCGGCCCGAGCGCCGAGACGCGACGCTTGTGCGTCACTTCGGACAGCGGGTTGGTCTGGTCCATGAACTGCGACAGCTGCGACGAGCCGAAGAATTCGCGCACCGCGGCGACCGCCGGCTTCGCGTTGATGAGGTCGTTCGGCATGACCGTCGATACGTCGACCGACGACATGCGCTCTTTGACCGCACGCTCCATGCGCAGCAGCCCGACGCGATACTGGTTCTCCAGCAGCTCGCCGACCGAACGCACGCGGCGGTTGCCGAGATTGTCGATATCGTCGACTTCGCCCTTGCCGTCCTTCAGGTCGACCAGCGTCTTGACCACAGCCAGAATGTCCTCGCTGCGTAGCGTGGTCACCGTGTCCGGCGTGTCGAGGTCGAGCCGCATGTTCAGCTTGACGCGGCCGACGGCCGACAGGTCGTAGCGCTCGGGATCGAAGAACAGCCCTGCGAACAGCGCTTCGGCGGTTTCCAGCGTCGGCGGTTCGCCGGGGCGCATCACGCGATAGATGTCCGACAGCGCCTGTTCGCGCTCCTCGGCCTTGTCGACGTTCAGCGTGTTGCGGATCCACGGACCGGTCGACACATGGTCGATGTCGAGCAGTTCGATCCGCTCGATGCCGGCCTGGTCGAGCAGTTCGAGATTCTCGGGCGAAACCTCGTCACCGGCTTCGATATAGATCTGGCCGGTCTGTTCGTTGATCAGGTCATAGGCGCTGTAGCGGCCGAAGATTTCCTCGGTCGGGATCAGCAGGTCGGCCAGCCCGTCCTTGCCCGCCTTGTTGGCGAGGCGCGGCGAAATCTTGGTGCCGGCCGGGAACACGACTTCGCCGGTGTTGGCGTCGACGATGTCGAACGCCGGCTTCTGGCCACGCCAGTTTTCCGGCGCATACGGAATGCGCCAGCCGCCTTCGCCACGGACGAAGGTCACGCGGTTGTAGAAGTGGTTGAGAATGTCCTCGCCCGTCATGCCCAGCGCATAGAGCAGCGACGTCACCGGCAACTTGCGCTTGCGGTCGATGCGGACGTTGACGATGTCCTTGGCGTCGAATTCGAAATCGAGCCACGACCCGCGATACGGGATCACGCGCGCGGCAAAGAGATACTTGCCGCTGGCGTGGGTCTTGCCGCGGTCATGGTCGAACAGCACGCCCGGCGAACGGTGCATCTGCGACACGATCACGCGCTCGGTGCCGTTGATGAAGAAGGTGCCGTTCTCGGTCATGAGCGGCATGTCGCCCATGTAGACGTCCTGCTCCTTGATATCGAGGACCGAGCGGGCCTCGGTATCGGCGTCGACCTCGAACACGATCAGGCGCAGCGTGACGCGCATCGGTGCCGCATAGGTGATGCCGCGCTGACGGCATTCCTCGACGTCGAACTTGGGATCTTCCAGTTCGTAGGTGACGAAGTCCAGCTCGGCGGTGCCGGCGAAGTCGCGGATCGGGAATACCGACCGCAGCGTCTTCTCAAGCCCGGAAACATAGCCGATCGACGGGTCGCTGCGCAGGAACTGTTCGTAGCTCTCGCGCTGAACCTCGATCAGGTTCGGCATCTGCACCACTTCGTGGATGTCGCCGAACACCTTGCGGATGCGGCGCTTGTGCGTGCCGGTTGCGGTTGCCTTGGTCGCCATGGGGTCGTGGGCCTCGCTTGCAGTCAAATCTCGTGCCCGGTGGCCACCGGGCTGGCGTGCAAACAGGACGACGAAAGCCGCGTCACCCACCGGGGGCCGCAGCTGATCGAGCGTCCTGGAATGGCGACAGGCCCATACATGCAATGCGCTGCGCGACGACGCATTCTTTCCCGGTCCTGAAGCAAGCCAGCCATATAGAAGCCGGGGCGGGGCCTGTCAACGCGGTGGAACTTTTTGGGTAGTGTCTCAGTTTGAAAATCGATGTTGATCCGGTGGCATCCGGCACTCGTCTCCTGTATGCTTAGCACATGTGCCGAACAGTGATGTCGAGCGCCAGAATCTCATGGTTCGCAGGCTCATGCGCTGGTTCATCCGCGTCGCCTACGCATTCTCCAAAAAGTTCGACAACCACGTCCATGCGTCGTCGCTCTACTTCGTGTTCTACAACTTCGGCCGCATCCATAAGACCCGGCGCATGTCGTCCGCGATTGCCGTTGGTCTAACTGACCGCCTGTAGTCGTCGGACGATGTAATCGCGCGGATTGACGTGGACGCACCACCGCCTAACTGTCGAGGGCGATGCAAGAAGCGGGGATTGGCGGTATGAAGCCCGGCCGGGTCAAAGCCGACCTAGAGCGCCGTCTAGGGCGTTCGCTTACGGAAGAGGAAGACAAAGTCCTTCGCGGGCAACGCATCTATGGCGTAACGGCCGGACGGTCTGCGAAGGAAACAGGACGAGCGATGCGGAAGGCCGTTTTGAGCTGTCGAAATCAAAGCTGAGGCACTATCGAACCATTCTCTCGGTTGGGCGCGCATTCGGCTCGCTTCGTCGTATCCGGGGCCAGGGCAGGCTGACGCGGAGGCAAAAACCCCGGTTGAGGGCTGTCATGCAGTTCCACCTTCCGCTCGCGGCGCTCGTCGCGATCCTCGCCGTGCCCGCCGCCGCGCAGCAGACGTCGCCCGGCGGGTCGATCCCGATCTACGACATCACGCCGCAGGCGGTGCCGACTCCGTCGCCCACGCCGACCGCGTCGCCGACTCCGCGCGCGACGCCCACGCCGACGCCGCGCCCGACCGCAGCCGCCGCACCCCGGCCGGTCGCGATCCCGACCCCACGCGCGACCGCCACGCCCGCCGCGCCGCGCCCGACGCCCAGCCCCACGCCCGCGCCCACTCCGCAGGCGGAACCGGTGCCGGCTGCCGAGCCGACCTATGTCGGGCAACCGGTCCTGCCGCTGCCGACGCCCGAGCCATCGGCACAGCCGGCACCGGCACCGACTCCGTCGCCCGAGGCGACACTGGCCGCGCCGGCGTCGACGGCCGACACGGTGCCGTGGTGGCTGTGGTTCCTCGGCGGTGTCGCCGTGGCGAGTGGCGTCGCCTTCGCGCTGAGCCGTCGCCGCAACGCGGCCGAGCCACACTACGAGCCGGCGCCGTTGGTGCCGGAACCGCCCGCGCCGCCGCCCGTGCCACCGGTTCCGGTCACCCCGGCGCCGCAACCCGTCCGCCCGCCCGTCGCCCCCGCTGCTCCGGTGACGCCGCCCACGCCGGTCGCACCGACGCCCGGACCGTTCCTCGAATTTCAGCTCGCACCGCTCAGGGTCGGGCTGGAGGGGGATCGTGCGCTGCTCGATTTCGACCTGACCGTCGGCAATCCGGCATCGATGGCGGTGGCGGAGGTCCGCATCGCCACGCTGCTGATCACCGCCAATGCGCAGCAGGACGAACAGATCGCGGCATTCTTCTCCGACGCCGACAAGCGCGGGCTCGACCCGTTCCCGCTGGGGGGCGGCGAACGTCGCCATCTGGAAGCGACGATGGCGCTGCCGCGCGCGGCGGTGAACATCGTGCAGGCCAACGACCGCGCCTTCTTCGTGCCGATGATCGCGATCGACGCGCGCTATCGCTGGGACGACGGTCGCGAATCGCGCACCACGGCGGCGTTCATGGTCGGTCCGGCCGCGCCGCAGGGCAAGCTTGCCCCGATCTTTGCCGATCGCGGCGACCGCATGGTCGATCGGCTGGAAGTACGATTGCACGGCCAGGTCCGCCGGACGTAAGCCGGATCGCATCGGCTATTGCCGATTATCGATATCCGGCCTAGCGTTCGGTTCAACGGGAGAAGGGGGCGGCATGGTGCGGCGTGACCGGATATTGCGATTCACCGTCGCGGTGCTGCGCGTCCTGCTGGTCCTCAACATCGCCTTTGCGTTCGCGTTCCTGATCGGAACGCTGGCCAGCTTTCCGTTCCACGACCTGCTCGCCGGGCGCATCGCCGTGAAATATCCGGCCGCCGATGTCGAACGGGTCGTCGGCGGCATCCGGGCGCTGCTGTTGCTGGGCGTCGCGGCCTCGGTGCCGGCGCATGTCATCTTTTCGCGGCTGATCGCGATCATCGGCACCGTATTGGCGGGGGAAACCTTCGCGTCGCCCAATGCCCGGCGGGTGCGGGCGATCGGCTGGGCGCTGCTCGCCATCCAGTTGCTCGACGTGCCGCTATGGCTGATCGTGCCGAGCTTTGCCGGCATGAACATCCGGCTCGACGGGTCGTCGGTGTCGATCGGCGGCTGGCTGTCGGTGCTGGTCGCCTTCATCCTCGCCCGCGTGTTCGCCGAAGGGGCGGCGCTGCGCGAAGATCTCGAGGGAACGGTCTGATGGCGGTGCTGGTCCGCCTCGACGAGGTGCTGCAGGCCCGGCGCATGACGCTGACCGAACTGGCGCAGGCGGTCGACATCACGCTCGCCAACCTGTCGATCCTGAAGACGGGCAAGGCGCGTGCGATCCGCTTCACGACGCTGGACGCCATTTGTCGCGTGCTGGAATGCCAGCCGGGCGATATTCTGGTCCATGCCGATACGGGCGAGGAATCCGATACCGACGACTGAACAGCAAAGGGGGGACGGACATGACGGGGTTGATGAAGCGGCTGTTGCTGGGGGCGGCGCTGGCCGCATTGCCGGCGATGGCGACCAGCGCGGCGGCGCAGCAGCGCCCGACCGCCGCAACCGCTGCCGCCGCGCCGGCGAAGCTCGCGATCGACATGCGCTACCTGACGCTGCCCAACGAGCTGCGGGTCGTGCTCTCGCGCGATACGCTGGCCCCGACGGTCACCGTCGGCGTCTATTACGGCATCGGCTTTCGCGTCGAACCGCGCGACCGCACCGGCTTTGCCCATCTGTTCGAACATCTGATGTTCCAGGGGTCGCAGAACGCGCCCAAGGGCGTGTTCATCAGCACGATCAGCAACGCCGGCGGCGTGCTGAACGGATCGACCCGGTTCGACTTCACCAATTATTTCGAGATCGCGCCGTCGAACGCGCTGGAGCGCATCCTGTGGCTGGAGGCCGACCGCATGGCGCGGCCAGTCATCGACGATACGGTGCTGAAGAACCAGCAGGGCGTCGTCGGCAACGAGGTGAAGGTCAACGTCCTCAACCAGCCCTACAGCACCTGGCCATGGATCGACCTGCCGATGCTGGCCAATACCAACTGGTATAACAGCCACAATTTCTACGGCGACCTGAAGGAGATCGAGGCGGCGACCGTCGCCGATGCGAAGCAGTTCCATTCCGCCTTCTACCGCCCGAACAACGCCGTCCTCGTCGTCGCGGGGGACATCGACTATGCGCAGGCCGAGGCGATGGTCCGCAAGCATTTCGGCCCCCTGCAAAAGGGTGCGCCGGTCACGTTGCCCGACCTCAGCGAACCGCGCCAGACGGCCGAGAAGGTGCGCAGCCGCGTCGATGCGCTGGCGCCCAAGCCCGGCTGGGCGGCGGGCTATCACATGCCGCCGCGCGGCACGCCCGAATGGTATGCGATGGGGCTGATCGACCAGATGCTGGTGCAGGGCGACGACAGCCGCCTGGTCCGCAAGCTGAAATCGGAAACCGGCATCACCGGCGACCTGTCGGGCGGGATCAACGCCTATCTGGGCACCATGTATAACTACAACGGCCCGATGCTGTGGGCGTTCAACTTCACCCACGACCCGAAATTCAGCGATGCGCAGATCCGGCAGGCGGTCGATGGCGTGATCGACGGGTTGCGCACCACGCCGGTCACCCAGGCCGAACTGGACCGCGCCCGCACCAAGCTGCGCTCCGACCTCTATTCGTCGGTCGATGGCGGGATGCGGATCGGGCTGATCGACCTGCTCGCCGTCTATGCGCTGTTCGACAATGATCCGCAGGCGGTGAACCGCATCGAATCCGGCTTCGCGAAGGTCACGCCTGCGCTGATCCAGAAGACGGCGGTTGAATATCTGCGCCCCACCAACCGCTCGATCTACACCATCCAACCCGGCACTGCCGCAGCCCAGGGAGCCAAGTGAGATGCGCCGTTCGATCCTTCTCGCCGGCCTCGCGCTGATCGCCGCGCCGCTCGCCGCGCAGACCCAGCCGCCGGCCTTGCCCGCACCGCCGATCGGTGCGCCCAAGCCGTTCAGCGTTCCCGCGTCCGAAAGCTATCAGTTGCCCAACGGCATGGGCGTGACGCTGATCCCCTATGGCAATGCGCCCAAGGTCACGGTCGTGCTGCAGGTCTATGCCGGCAATTTGGAGGAAGGTCGCGATACGTGGCTGGCCGACCTGACCGGCGACATGCTGAAGGAAGGGGCGGGGGCCCGCGACTCCGCGGCGCTCGCCACCGCCGCCGCCGGCATGGGCGGCAATCTCGGCGTGCGGGTAAGCTCGACCGGAACGTCGATCAGCATGAGCGGGCTCAGCGAATTCGCGCCGCAGGCCGTGGCGCTGGTCGGCGATGTCGCGCGGCGCCCGGCCTTTCCGGCCAGCGAGTTCGCGCGGGTCAAGGCGAACAGCGCGCGGTCGCTGGCGCAGATGCTCGCCCAGCCGGGGATGCTGGCCGATTACGCGCTGGCGCGGGCGACCTATGGCGACCATCCCTATGCCCGGACCATGCCGACGCCGGCACAGCTCGACGGCTATACGCTCGACCAGGTGAAGCGCTTCTACGCCACGAATTTCGGGGCGCAGCGCGCGCGGCTCTATATCGCCGGGCGGTTCGATCCGGCGGCGGTCAAGGCCGCGGTCCGCCAAGCGTTCGGTGATTGGCAGAAGGGGCCGGCGCGGCTGTCGCTGGTGCCGACCGCTGCGCCGGGGCCGCGCATGGTGCTGGTCGACCGGCCGGAGGCGCCGCAATCGACGATCCGGCTGAGCTGGCCGGCGCCGCTGGCGGGTAGCGAAGGCGACATTCCGATGCGCGTCGCCAATGCGCTGCTCGGCGGCAGCTTCTCGTCGCGGATCACCCGCAACATTCGCGAGGACAAGGGCTATACCTATTCCCCCGGTTCGGGCATCAGCCAGCGCCCGGGCGACGCCGCCTGGACCTTCGACGCCGATGTGACGACCGCAGTGACCGGCCCGTCGCTGAAGGAAGTGTTCCAGGAAATCCGCACGCTGCAATCGACGCCCCCCGGCGATGCCGAGGCGGCGGGGATGCGCAGCTACAATGCCGGCCTGTTCGTGCTGCGCAGTTCGGACAGTGCGTCGCTGATCGGACAGCTGGCGACGCGCGACGCGCTGGGGCTGCCGGCCGACTGGCTCGACCGCTACGTCCCGGCCACGATGGCGGTGACCGATGCCCAGTTCAGCAGCGCGATCCGGGATGCCCTGCCGCTCGACAAGTTCACGCTGGTCGTGGTCGGGGATCTGGCGAAGGTGAAGCCGCAGCTCGACGCGCTACCCGAACTGAAGGGCGTGCCGGTGCAGACGGTAACGGTGCCCTGATGCGCGCGGCCGGGGCGGTGCGGTCGCCCCGGTTCCGGGAGAATGCCATGCCCCGCTGGATCGCCTTCCTTATCGCCATGACGGCGGCGCCGGCGGCGGCGCAGGTCGTTCCGGCGGGACGACCGGTCGAGATCGGCACCAGCTATCAGATCGCTGCGCCGACGCTGGGCGACGAGCGGCAGGTCAATGTCTGGCTGCCGCCCGGCTACGACCGCTCGCAGGGGCGCTATCCGGTGGTCTATCTGCTCGACGGTGCGGTCGATCAGGATTTCGGGCATGTGGCCGGGCTGGCGAGCCTCGCCTCGCTCAGCTGGACGTTCGGGCCGTTCATCGTAGTCGGAATCCAGACGAAGCAGCGGCGGGCGGAGCTTACCGGGCAACCCGTCGACCCGCGCTACCGCTCCGCCTTTCCCGAAAGCGGCGGGGCGACACGGTTTCGCCGGTTTCTGCGCCAGGACGTCATCCCGTTCGTCGAGGCGCGGTTCCGCACCGATGGGCGGCGGGCGATCATGGGCGAGTCGCTGGCCGGGCTGTTCGTGATCGACACGCTGCTGAACGAGCCGGCGCTGTTCACCGACTATGTCGCGATCAGTCCCAGCCTGTGGTGGGACGATCGGCGGGCGCTGCGAACCGGCCTCTCGGAACGCCTGTCGCGGGCGGCGGGCAAGCGCCTGTTCGTTGCGGTCGCCGACGAAGGCGGGACGATGCAGGATGGAGTCGACCGGTTGCGAGCGGCGGTGGCGGCCTTGCCACCCGGGCGGGTGACGTTGCGCTATGCCGATCACGGCAGGTCGGCGACGCATGGCACCGTGTATCACCGCGCTGCGGAAGAGGCGCTGCGCTGGCTCTATCCCGCCGAGCCCGATGATGCCGGGCCGACGCCGTGGTTCATGATCGAGGGGGCATCGCCGCCAGCTGTCACGGCGCGGTGACGCGGCTGGCCGTTGTTCGCCGACGCCTTGCGCATGGGAGGGGTTGTCGCCGCCGGTTTTGGTGACGGCCGCTGCCGGTTGATCGGCGTGCCGGAGCCTGGGGCGCATCATCAAAAAAGGGGCAGCCCGTTGCCGGACTGCCCCTTTTTCTGGTCGAGCCGGGATGGAAGTGAATTCCATCCCGTCGGTCGGGCCGTTCGGCCCGCCGGCCGGCCTTGTGGGAGTGCGGGGCAGCAGCGCTGCTCCGCCTCTCCGCCTCTCCCACTGCGGCTTACTTGACTTCGACGGTCGCGCCGGCGCCTTCGAGCTGCGCCTTGATCTTGTCGGCTTCGTCCTTCGACACGCCTTCCTTGACGGCCTTCGGAGCGCCTTCGACCAGCGCCTTGGCTTCGGTCAGGCCGAGACCGGTGATGGCGCGGACTTCCTTGATGACGTTGATCTTCTTGCCACCGTCGCCGGTGAGGATCACGTCGAACTCGGTCTTTTCTTCAGCGGCAGGCGCGCCACCGGCGGCGCCACCGGCGGCCGGAGCGGCGGCAACGGCAGCAGCGGCCGAAACGCCCCACTTTTCTTCGAGCAGCTTCGACAGTTCAGCCGCTTCGAGGACGGTCAGCTCGCTCAGCTGTTCGACGATCGCGTTCAGGTCAGCCATGATATTCTCCGTAAATCAGATAGGGTTGTGTTGGTGCAGAAGCGCCCGATCAGGCGGCTTCCTTCTCCGCATATGCCGACAGCACGCGCGCGATCTGGGCCGCGGGTGCCTGCGTGATGGTCGCCAGCTTCGTTGCCGGGGCAACGATGAGGCCGACCAGCTTGGCGCGCAGTTCGTCGAGCGAGGGCAGCGAGGCCAGGGCCTTCACGCCGTCCGCGTCGAGGATCTGGCCGCCCATGGCGCCGCCGACGATCTCGAGCTTGTCGTTCGTCTTGGCGAAGTCGTTGATGATCCGCGCCGCAGCGACGGGATCGGTCGACGTCGCCAGCGCCGTCGGGCCGGTCAGCAGGTCCGACAACACCGCGTACGGCGTGCCTTCCGCTGCGATCCGGGCAAGACGGTTCTTCGAGACCTTGTAGCTCGCGCCGGCTTCGCGCATCTTGTTGCGCAGGGCCGTCGACTGGGCGACGGTCATGCCGAGGTTGCGGGTGACGACCACCACGCCGACCTCGTTGAAGGTGCGGTTCAGCTCGGCGACGGCTTCACTCTTCTGAGTGCGATCCATGCCGTTCTCCTTTACTGGGGCGTCACCCGGCAGAACCGGAAACGCCCGCGAACAATCCGCCCGTCGCGGGTTGCGACGACCGGGGCGAAAGTCCGTGAGGGGCATGGTCGCCATGCGGAGCCCGCGCCGATGCGAGGTAACCCTTCATGGCCGGCCCGTCGTGCCTCGGCACGAACAGGCGGAATAACACATTCCCCGTCTCGGCAGGACATTAAGCGGGGAACCCGCACCTGCTGTCTCGGACGGACGTCGCACACAGGACGAATCCCCATGCGACGGCTGGCCGCGCGCTTACGCGTGGCGACCGACCAAGTCAAGCGTGCGAAGCGGCTTGACCCCGCCGCATCTCGCTTCATTAGTCAGATAATTCTGGAGGGGCCATGCCGCGTACGACACTGGAAATCTGCATCGACAGCGTCGCGGGGTGCGGTGCCGCGATCGCGGGCGGGGCGGACCGGATCGAACTATGCGGGGCGTTGTCGGTCGGGGGACTGACGCCTTCGGCAGGGCTGGTGGCGGAGGTCCTGCATCTGGCCGGAGCGGCCGGCGTGCGGGTACATGCGATGGTCCGGCCGCGCGCGGGGGACTTCGCCTATGACGCGCGGGAGCTCTCGACCGCCATTTCCGAGGGGAAGGCGCTGATCCTCGCGGGCGTCGACGGGCTGGTATTCGGTGCCGCACGCCACGGTAGCCTCGATCGCGACGCGCTGACATCGTGGATCAACGCGATGCGGGCGGTGCGCGCCGATATCGACCTGACCCTGCACCGTGCGGTCGATCTGCTCGCCGATCCGGTCGCGGCGGTCGAACAGGCCATTACATTGGGATTTCAGCGTATCCTGACTTCCGGTGGCGCAGTCCGCGCCATCGATGGCGCAGGGATGATCCGGGCGATGCGCGAGCAGGCGGCGGGACGGATTGCGGTGATGCCGGGATCGGGCGTCCGGCCCGACAATGTTGCGACGCTTCTGGCTGCAACCGGGGCGGAGGAGGTCCATGCCTCCGCCAGCGCCCCGGTCGTGCAGGACGATCCGCGCGTGCAGGCGCTGGGCTTTGCCGGGCCGGGACTGGCGCGGACCGATGAAGCGATCGTGCGTGCGCTGCGCGCGGCGATCGACGCCTGACGGGGGAGGGAAAGAATGAACTTCGTGCCGATCGATCGCCGGACGCTGCTGGCGGGAACTGCGGGGACGCTCGCGACGGCCGGGCTGCCGCTGTCGGCACGGGCGGCGCGGCGCGATGCGGAGCCGAGCGGACTGCTGCACGGTCTGTCGCCGCGCCCGGGCCTGCCCGAACGGTTGCCGGCCGAGGACCCGTCGCGCACCCTGCTGTCGCACGGCTGGTTGTTCCACGAAGGCGATATCGTGCCGCCCGCGCCGCAGACGCATGACGAGACCTATACCAATGCCAAGGCCGGCAATGCGCGCGGCGCGGCGGCGATGGATTATGACGATACCGACTGGGCACAGGTCAGCGTGCCGCACGACTGGGCATCGGCGCAGGGCTTTGTCGAGACGGCGAATGTCGCGCAGGGGTATCGCCCGCGCGGGATCGGCTGGTATCGGCGCACGCTGCGGCTGGAGCCGGAAGACCGGGGCAGGAAGCTCGAACTCCATTTCGGGGCGATCGCGACCGCCGCGACGATCTGGATCAACGGCAGCGTCGTCGCGCGCAACTTCTCCGGCTACAACGCGATCACCATCGACCTGACGCCGTTCGCGCGGTTCGGGGACGAACTGAACGTCATCGCCATCCGGGTCGATGCCACGGCGATGGAGGGTTGGTGGTATGAAGGTGCTGGCCTGTACCGCCATGTCTGGCTCGCGAAGCGGTCGCCGGTATCGATCGCGACGGATGGCGTGCATTGCGACCCGCGCCTCGGCAGCGACGGGCGTTGGACGGTGCCGGTGTCGGTCGCGCTGGAGAGTATCGCGCGTGCGCCTGCGACCGCGACCATCATGGTCGACCTGCTCGACCCCACGGGCAAGGTCGTCGCCAGCGCGCGCGGACAGGCGCAGTTGCAACCGCTGGGCGGGGTGGAGGTCAGCCTGTCGCTGCCGGTCGACAACCCGCAGCGCTGGTCGATCGAGCGCCCCACGCTCTACACCGTCCGCGTCACCACCGACGCGCCGGGCGGCGGCGACGAACGGCGCATCGCGATCGGTTTCCGCACGATCCGCTTCGATGCGCAGGCCGGCTTCTTCCTGAACGAGCAGCCGGTGAAGCTGAAGGGCGTATGCCTGCATCAGGATCATGCCGGCGTCGGCGTCGCGGTGCCCGACGCGCTGCTCGCATGGCGGTTGCAACGGATGAAGGATACCGGCGTCAACGCCATCCGCTGTTCGCACAATGCGCAGGCCGACGCCTTCTATCAGCTGTGTGATCGGATGGGGTTCGTCGTGATGGACGAAAATCGCATCTTCAACCCCGCTCCTGAGAATATGGCGCAGCTGGAATGGCTGGTGAGGGCGCATCGCAATCACCCCAGCATCATCCTGTGGTCGGTGTTCAACGAGGAACCGATGCAGGGCACCGAAGCGGGCGTCGAGATGGTGCGGCGGATGGCGGCGCGCGTCCATGCGCTCGACGACAGCCGCCCGGTGACGGCGGCGATGAACGGCAGCTTCTACGATCCCCAGAACGTGTCGAGCGTCGTCGATGTGATGGGGTTCAATTACTATCAGGGCGATTACGACAAGTTCCACGCGCTGAACCCCGCCAAGCCCAGCACGTCGTCGGAAGACACCAGCGCGTTCATGACGCGCGGCGCCTATGCGACCGACAGGGCCGCCCATGTCATGTCGTCGATGGATACCGAGGCGGCGCCATGGGGGGCGACGCATCGCCAGGCCTGGGCGGAGATGGCCAAGCGCCGCTTCATCGCCGGCGGGTTCGTGTGGACCGGGTTCGACTATCATGGTGAGCCGACGCCGTTCACCTGGCCGACCATCGCCAGCTTCTTCGGCATCCTCGACCTGTGCGGCTTCCCCAAGACCGCGTACGACATTCATCGCGCCCACTGGATCGACGACCAGCCGGTGGTCGGCATCGCGCCGCACTGGACCTGGCCGGGCAAGGAGGGGCAGCCGGTCGAGCTGCTCGTCACCAGCAATGCCGAGCGGGTGCGGGTGGTGCTGAACGGGCGGATGATCGGCGAGCAGGCGGTCGACCGGATCATGGGGAATGCCTTCACCGTGCCCTATGTGCCGGGGACGCTGGAGGCGGTGGCGCTGAAGGGCGGGCGCGAGGTCGCGCGGGCGGTGCATGAGACGGCGGGGGCGGCGGTCGCGCTGCGGCTGACGCCGGCGCGGCGGCAGATGCTGGGCGATAACGAGGACGTCGTGCCGGTCACGATCGATGCGGTCGACGCCAAGGGGCGGCATGTCCCGACCGAAAACCGGATGACACGCTTTACGATCGATGGCGCAACGCTGATCGGCGTCGGCAACGGCGATCCGAACAGCCATGAGAGTGAGAAGGCGCCCGAACGCTCGCTGTTCAACGGCCTGGCGCAGATGCTGGTGCAGGCGGGCGAGGGGCGTGGGCGGGGGACAATCGTCGCCACCGCCGACGGGCTGCGGCCGGCGCGGCTGGTGATCGACCGGGTGGCCGCGACCCCGCGGGCGCAGGTCGAGGTGACGCCGCCGGGTGCGTTCATCCTCGGCTGGCGACGGTCGAAGTCGTTCGCGACCGCGCCCGATCCGGGCATGACCCCGCCGGTGAACGACAATAACAGCTGGGACTTCACCCGCAGCGGCACGCCTGCTGCGCCGGAGAGCGGGCCGTCGTTCCGTTTGTACCGCGCGGTGTTGCCCGAGCGGCGGCGGGTGATGGCGCAGGGCGGGACGCTGAGCTTCGCGCAGGTCGAGGGGCGGGCGAGCGTCTATGTCGACGGGCGGCAGGTCGGGGCGAAGACCGACCCGGCGGCCGGTGCGCTGGTGGTGCCGGTGCCGGCCGGAGCGAAGGGGGTGGCGGTGCTGATCGAGGCGGTGCCGGGTGCGCGGTCTGGGATTACCGGGGCGGTGCGGCTGGTGCCGAAGGGGTAGGGCGCCCTACCTCCCGTTATCCCCTCCCCCCGTTCGGTTCGAGCAGCTTCGAGCTTGTCGAGAAGCGTCCGTCGAGAACTCCCCGTTTGGGGCAGCCCTTCTCGACTTCAGTTCTCGACAGGCTCGAACCTGCGCTCGAAGCAAACGGGGGGATGGGGGCGGGGAAAGGGCAGAGCCTACCTTACCGGAACGCCCCAATCTCCGCGACCGCGATCGCCGGGGCGGGCACCGCCGGCTGGGGGAAGGCGAAGCGCAGGTAGCGGGCCGGTCGTGCTGTCGTGAACGGCAGCCGCTGGGTCGCCCGCGCGTAATTGATGTTCTGGAACTCGCCTTCGCCGCCCGGCGTCCACGTCCTGCCGTCGACGCTGGTTTCGACGCGATATTTCATCGGTGGCGCAGCGTTCGGATCGACATGGCGGGTCGGCGTCAGGGTGAAGCCGGCCAGCGTTTCGCTGCGGCCCATGTCGATCGTCAGCGATGCGGGCGCGGGGCTGGTCCAGGCGGTGCGTGGGCTGTCGTCGAGGATGGCTTCACCGCCGGGCGCGCTGGCGGCGGTGACCTTCCAGCCGGCGCGGTCGACGATGCTGGCGTCGGTGACCTTCAGCGGCGGCAGGTCGACCGGCGCGACCGAGCGGAACAGCGCGAATTCGCGGAGTGCAGGACCGGCTTCGGCGGCGACGGTGCGGAATCGCACGCGGCGCGGGGTGATCGGGGCGGGCAGGCGGACGAGGCGCTGCGGTCCGACCATGTCCTTCTCCGCCACCGTGGTCCAGCTATCGCCGCCGTCCGACACGTCGATGGCGAAGCGGGTGACGCGCAGGCCGAGCGGGAGCCATTCCTGCAACCGCACCGTGTCGAAGCTGCGGCCGGGTGGTAGGTCGAGGATAATGCTGGCGTTTTTTGCCTCGGGCGGGGCGAGCCAGAAGGTGTCGAGCCGGCCGTCATTGACGTTGCGGGCGGAATTGCCGGGCAGGTCGGCGCTGGCGGTCGCGACCGCGCCATCGGCCCGATTGTTGGCGAAGGTTGCGCGCAACGCGTTGCCGAAGGCGGTCAGGCTGGCGACGTCGCGGTCATGGATGCGGCCGCGGCGGTCGGGGGGGAGGTTCAGGTGGAAGGTGGTGCCATGGCCGACCGATTGATCGTACATCTCCATGATTTTGCTGGGTAATTTTACCTTTGCGTCCTCATCGGCATGGTAGAACCAGCCCGGCCGGATCGAGACGTTGGTCTCCGCCGGCCACCAGAGTTCGGCGCCGCGCACGCCGGTGTTGCCCTTTGCCTGATCATAGGGTTCGTTGGGCATGGTCGGCCAGCAGGGGTCGGCGGCGTGGCCGTCTTCGTTGCCGACCCAGCGGATGTCGGCGCCCAAGGGATCGAAGGTGCAGGCATCGGGTTGCAGGTCGTGGACCAGCTTCACGATCGACGGCCAGTTATAGTATTGAACCGCATCGATTTTCCGCGTCTCGCGCGCGCCGCCATAATAGCCGTCGCCGCCGTTCGCGCCGTCGAACCACACTTCGAACAGCTTGCCATAGCGGGTGCACAATTCGGTCAGCTGCGCGCGGTAATAGGTGATGTAGCTGGGCGTGCCATAGTCCGCGCGGTTGCGGTCCCAGGGTGACAGATACACGCCGAAGTTGATCCCGCCGCGCCGGCACGCCGCCTCCAGCTCGCCGACGATGTCGCCTTTCCCCTGTTTATAGGGGGAATTGCGGATGCAGTGTTCGGTCAACATCGTCGGCCACAGGCAGAAGCCGTCATGATGCTTGGCGGTCAGGATCAGCCCGGTCAGCGCGCCCGCCTTGGCCGCCGCCACGATCTGGTCGGGGTCGAAATCGGTCGGGTTGAACAGCTTCGGGTCTTCGTCGCCGTAACCCCATTCCTTGTCGGTGAAGGTGTTGATCGAGAAATGGACGAAGCCGTACTGGCGATGGTCGTGCCATTTCAGCTGGCGCGGCGACGGCGTGGCACCCCAGGGGGCCGGCGTCTCGGGCGGCACCGGCACGATGCTGTTGTAGCGGGTGCAGGCGGTCGCCCCGGCGATCAGGCTGCTGCCCATCAGGGTGCGGCGGGAAAACTTCATTGCTCTGCTCCGGGATCGGTGGGTGCGAAAGGTTCGGGGATCAGCCAGGTCTGCGCGATCTGATGACCGCGCCCGCCGCCGCCGATGCCCGGCGGGCGGTGCCATTCGAGGGTCAGCGCGCCATCGGCGGTGAGCGATGGCGGGATGGCGGTTTCGACGGTCTCGCGGTCGCCCTGTCGTGCGCGAAAGCCGTGGAGTTCGACGCCGCCGCCGGTCAGGCGCATCGGCAGGGCATAATCCTCGCCCGCCCAGCGCGCGATCAGACGGTAGCGGCGACCCCGCTCCAGCCCGGTATAGCGCAGCCGCACCGGGGTTTCGTACAGCCCCTCCGCATAGCTCAAATCCGCCATGCGCCAGCCCTGGTCGGGGATATGGTCGGCGACGCCGTCGATGGCACTTTCCATCGATTGCGGGTCGGCATCGAAGCCGGGGCCGCGCACCAGATGCGGTTCGGCGGTCGGATCGCCGAGATCGTCGTACAGCGCCATGTCGCGGGTGCGCCAGGGGTCGCCGATCGCGTAGAGGCGGGCGGCGGCGTCGGGACGGGTGAGTGCCTCGGCCATCTCCGCCTCTACCACGGTGCGATCGTTGAGCTGGATGTCGGCACGGTCGAGATTGGCGCCGCGTTCCCAATGGGAGGCCCCATAGCGCGGGACCGACAGCTGCATGCGGGCGCGCGTCCAGAGCCGGTCGGCGATGGCGGTCAGGTCGGCACGCAGCGGGGCGACGATCGCCGGTTCGGGCCGGGCATAGGCGAAGCGCGCGGCGGCGACGGTGGCCTCTGCACCGATCGCCGGGGCCTGTCGCAGCGTCCAGCGTGCTTCGCTTTCATTGGCCTTGGCGGCGATCAGCCGGTGGCGGACCAGCGCGTCATAGGTGGCGCGGTAGCGGTAGAGATCGATGCGCCAGTCGGCCCAGGGGGCGGGGCGCAGGTCGGCGACCAGCCGCGCGGTGGCGTCGATCCCGGCATTGGCCGACGGGTCGCCGCGCCAATTGCCCTCCAGCGCCTCCGGCACGGCGACGAAGGCCATGTCGCCGATGAACATCCGCGCGTAGTCGGCGGCGATGTCGGATGCTGGCGTGGCGGGATGCCAGCCGAGGCGGAACCACTGGGTCACGTTCCAGTCGTCATTGACCCCTTCGCTATAGGTTACGAAGCCGCGCGTGGCCGGCGCGAGATAGGCGAAGATGCGGGTCGTGGCGGCAGGGCGCGGGTTTACGGGCTCGCGCCCTTGCGTGAGCGCGAAGGCCGGATGCCAGTCGGGAATCGGGAATTGCGCGTGCATGGTGTGCGCGGTGTCGGGATAGGTTTCGATCGGGTATCGCCCGGCGATGCGCGCGCGATGCGCCTCGATCCCGTCGCGGGTCTGCGGGCCGACGAAGATGGCGCTGAGCCAGCGCGGGTTTTTGGCGAGTTGTGCGTGGAAGGCGTCGAGCCCGGCGGCGTCGAACCCCTGGGTCGACAGCAGGACTTCGGCTTTCGCGAAACGCTGGCGGAGGGCGGTGGCGATGCGCTGCGCGAGTGGGAACAGCCGGTCGGGCGCGGTATGGCCGGGATCGCCGCCGGGGATGTAGAGCGCGTCGAGCGCGGGGAGCTTGGCGGCCAGCGCGGTGAAGTCGGCGACCTCCGCATCGGCGCTGCCCGGTTTGCCGTAATCGCGCAGCAGCGGGTAGAAGAGCGCGACGTCGAGGCCGAGGCGGCGGGTGGCGCTCGCGACCGCGATCAGCGTTTCGGTGGCCGGCAGCGGGGAAAGCGGCGAGGTCGCGGCGTCGTCGGATACCGGCGCGACGAACTGGATGCGGTTGCCGCCGAGCAGCGCGAAATCCTCGATCCGGCGGGTCAGCATGGGGACGTCCCAGGCATCGTAGCTGTTGTTCTTGGCGCGGTAACCGATCTGGGTGCCGCGGATCGCCATCGCCGGGGCTTCGGTGACGTAGGGTGGCGCGGTGAGGGTGAGATGATCGAGGTGGCGCAGGAGGTAGCCGGCGGCGTAGAGGCGCGCGCGGGTGGTGGCGGCGCGGATGGTGATCGCGTCGCGGCTGGTGGTGATGGTGAAGGCTTCGGGGGCGAGGCGGGCCGGGGCGAAGCGGATGGTGACCGTCTTTTCCCAGCACACTCCGTATCCCCGCGAAGGCGGGGATCCAGGGTGGGACTCACAGCCGTTCGGTTTGCTTGGCTCTGGACCCCCGCCTGCGCGGGGGTACGGACGTGGTTGTGGTTGTGGTTGTGGTTGTGGTTCGGGCGTAGCCTGACCCGCCAACCCGTCATTCCGGCGAAGGCCGGAATCCATGGTGTCGGGGGCTGTCGCTTCCTGCGCGACCGTTTCCCCATTCATGGATCCCGGCTTGCGCCGGGATGACGGGGGGCAGATAGCGCCGCGTTCCGCCAACCGCTCGCGCAGGACCTGCGCCGCCGGGTCGGTGCCGACGACACAGGCGGCGGCCAGCGGCACCGTCAGCGGCGCGGCGGTGGCGAGGAGCGCGGCGGCGATCATGCGTGGCCGGGGCGGTCCTTCGGGTCGCGCCCGAATGCCTTGTTCGGTTCGGCCGCCATGTCGAACACCAGCCGTCCGCCCCGGACCAGATCGGCATGCGCGATCCAGCTTTTCGTCCACGGACGCCCGTTCCAGGTGACGCTGCGGACATAGGGGCGGTCGGGGGCGTTGCCGCGCGCCTCGACGATCAGCCGTTTGCCGCCGCCGACCTGGACGGTCGCGCGGTCGAACAGCGGGCTGCCCAGCACATAGGTCGCGCTGACCGGATCGACCGGATAGAAGCCCAGTGCCGAGAGCAGATACCATGCGCTCATCTGCCCGCAATCGTCGTTGCCGATGATGCCGTCGGGCCGGTCGTGGTACATTTCGGTCAGCAGGCGGCGGACCATCGCCTGCGTTTTCCACGGGCTTCCGCACCAGGCGTACATGTACGCGACATGGTGACTGGGTTCGTTGCCATGCGCGTACTGGCCGACCAGCCCCGAGATATCGGGCGGGGCGTCGGCGGGGAGTTCGGACGAGGCGGTGAACAGGCCGTCGAGCTTCGCTTCGAACGCGGCATCGCCGCCCATCGCCGCGATCAGGCCGGGAATGTCGTGCTGGTTGAGGAAGGTCGCCTGCCAGCCATTGCTTTCGGTGAAGTCGCGCCATTTCTTCGAGTGGCCGAGCGCATTGGGGGCGTAGGGTTCGGCCCAGCTGCCGTCCGCCATCCGGCCGCGGGCGAAGCCGATCCGCTGGTCGAACACGTTGCGCCAGTTGCCCGAGCGCTTGCGCAGGCGCGCGGCCCCGGCGGAGTCGCCCGCCGCGTCGGCGATGAACGCGCCGGCATAATCGTCGTAGGAAAACTCCAGCGTCTTGGACACGCTTTCGAAGATGCGGTCGGCGGGCGCATAGCCGAGTTCGTCATACGCCTTCACGCCGATGCTGTTGTCGAGATTGGGCGTAGTCCAGTCGAACGAGCGCTTCTTCACCCCGCCCCATGCGGCGGCATAGTCGGCGGCGATGCCTTTCGCGCGCGCTTCGGCGAGGACGGGGACGGCGTGCCAGCCGATCATCGTGCCGGTTTCCACCCCCTGTAGCGGCCAGACGGGCGGGCCGAACGGGCTTTGCTGGGTCTGGCGGATCAGGTCGCGGGTGAAGGCCTGGGTCAGCTTCGGGCGGATCAGCGTCTGGAGCGGGTGGAAGGCGCGATAGGTGTCCCACAGCGAATAGGCGCTATAGGCCGCCTCGCCGCGCGGGACGGTGTGCGTCTGGCGGTCGAGGCCGACATAGCGGCCATCGACGTCGGAGAAGAGCGTCGGGCCGATCGAGGCGTGGTAGAGCGCCGACGCCGCGACCACGCGCTGTTGCTCGGTGCCGCCGTCGAACCGGATCAGGTTGAGTTCGCGCGCCCATGCCGACCGGGCGGCGCGGGCGTAGCGGTCGAAGTCCCAATGCTTCGCTTCGGCGGTCAGATTGGCCTTGGCGCCGCCCAGGTCGACGGCGGAGATGCCGGTGCGGATGACGATCGGCGCGGCGCCCGCGTCGTTATAATGGAGCACTGCCTTCAGGCGCTTGCCGGTGACGCCCTTGTCGCCGGCCGGGGTGTCGTTGTCGCTGAAGAACTCGACGCGATCGGGTTTGCGCGACAGCTGCATCGCGAAGAAGATGCGGCGGCCCTTGGCCCAACGGAACACGCGGCGGGTGCCGGTCAGGGTGCCGTCGGGTTCGAGGGTGAGTGCGGCCTCGTCGATATAGGGGCGCTGGTTCGGACCCTCCAACACGAGGTGCGAGAGGTCGATCAGGATATGGCCGGGGCCGGCGGGGAAGCGGTGGCGCTGGATACCGGTGCGGTCGGTAACGGTCAGCTCGGCACGCACCCCGCTTTCGAGGGTGACGGCGTAATAGCCGGGTTCGGCGACCTCCTGGCTGAACCGCTGGCGATAGCCCTTGTCGGGGTCGTCGAGCGGGCCGCCTTCCAGTAACACGGGCCCGCGTGTCGGCACGACCAGCACGTCGAGCATGTCGCCGATGCCGGTCCCCGACAGGTGGGTGTGGCTGAAGCCGAGGATCGAGCCGTCGTCCTTGTGATAGCCCGAACAGGTCGCCCAGCGCGCGGTGTCGGTGTCGGGCGACAGCTGCACCATCCCGAACGGCATCGTCGCGCCGGGGAAGGTATGGCCGTCGCCGCCGGTGCCGACGAACAGGTTCGGGCGGGCAGGGGGCGGGGTGACGGTCGTCGCCGGCAGCGCGGCGGCGACGGCGAGGCCCGCGCTGCTGCCGAGCAGGGCGCGGCGGGAAAGCGTCGTCATTTCGGCAACTCCTGCGTGCCCGTGATGGTGAAGGCGACCTCCTGTCCGGGGGTGCTGCCCGGCTGGCCGCCGCCGAGGAACAAGCGATAGGCGCCCGGCCGCACCGCGCGGGTGCCGTCGAGCGACACGGTGCTGAGCAGGCGCGGGTCGAGGGTGAAGGTCACGGTCTTTGCCTGACCGGGCTTGAGCGCGACGCGCTGGAAGGCGACGAGGCTGTGGCGCAGGACCGGATCGTTCCATGCGCCGATCCGGTTGAGTGCGGCGGGTGCGATCAGATAGGCTTGCGCGACTTCCTCGCCGCTGCGCTTGCCGGTGTTGGTGATGCGGGCGGTGACGGTAAGTGGCTGACCGGCGGTGAGGGTTGTCGGCGCCTTGGCGTCGGCATAGGCGTAGTCGGTGTAGCTCAGGCCGTGGCCGAAGCCCCAGAGCGGCTGGCCGTCGAAATAGCGATAGGTGCGGCCCTTCATATTGTAATCGACGAAGGCGGGCAGGTCGCTGGTGCGGGCGTAGAAGGTGACGGGCAGGCGGCCCGAGGGGTTGGTCGTGCCGTCGAGGACATCGGCGATGGCGGTGCCGCCGACCTCACCCGGATACCAGCCGGCGACGATCGCATCGGCGTGTTGTTTCGCCCATTCCATCGCGACCGCGCTGCCCGAGAGCAGGACGACGATCAGCGGCTTGCCGGTTGCCTTGACCGCTTCGAGCAGTTGTTGCTGCGCCTGCGGGAGCGCGATGTCGGTGCGGTCGCCGCCCGAGAAGCCGGCGACTTCGAGGCGGAGTGCCTCGCCCTCGACGGCGGGGGACAGGCCGACGAAGGCGATAACGGCATCGGCGGATTGCGCGGCGGCAACGGCTTGTGTGCGCTGCGGATCGGCGGGGGCGATCCAGGTCAGGCGGATGCTGTCGTCGGTGCTGGCATGGATCAGGTCTAGGCGGAAGGCTTTGGGCGACGTGTCGGCGAAGTCGAGCAGCGCCTCCATCCGTTCGGACTTGCTGTCGTTCGCGGCGCCTTCGACGGCGGCGGTGCCGGTGGCGCTGAGCACGTCCTTGCCATCGACCCACAATCTCACCGCGTCGCGGCCCGAGCATTTGTCCCAGCAGCGGTTGATGTCGATGCGCAGCGTGTAGCGGCCCGGCCCCGGCGGGGTCAGCGTGCCGGTCCAGCGCACGCCGTAGTGGTCGACGGGCAGGTTCGCGGCGGGGCTGGTGCGCGCCCAGTTGAAATCGATGGTGCGGTCGGTGCGGGTCAGCACCGGTGTGCCGGTCATCGCCGGGTCTGCGAAGAACTCGGCCTTCAGCCCCGAACCGAACGCCGTCTGCGGGACGGGGAGGGGAACGCCCTCGGCCAGTGTCGACCCTTGCGCATAGGTGACGGCGAAGCGGTCGGTCAGCCCTTTGAGCGGCGTTACCGGGGCGGCGGAGGTGCCGTTGTAATTCGCTTCCAGCACGTCGAGGCTGTCGGCATTGGGGCCGACGACCGCGATCCGGGCGCCGCGCTTCAACGGCAGGACGCCGTTGTTCTGGAGCAGGACCAGCGACTTGCGCGCGGCCTCCAGCGCCAGCGCGCGGTTGGCGGGGGTGTGGAGGGCGCTGGTGGGAATCGAATCCCACCGGCTCTTGGCGCCGAACGCATGGCCGAGGCGCTTGCGAGCTTCGAAGGTGCGGGTGAGCGCGCGGTCGATGACCGCCTGTGTCGTCAGGCCGCGTTCGAGTGCCCTGGGCAGCGCGGCGTAGGCGGTGCCGCAATTGACATCCATACCGGCATTGATCGCGGCGGCGGAGCCGGCGGCATTGTCGAGCGCATAACGCTGATAATGGGCGATGTTGCCAATCGCGTCGCAGTCCGACACGACCAGCCCGTTCCAGCCCCAGTCGCGGCGGATGCGATCGTTGAGCAGCCAGTCGGCGGCACAGACCGGCACGCCGTGGACGCCGTTATAGGCGCACATCACCGACTGCGCCTTCCCCTCGGTCAGCGCGCGACGGAAGGCGGGGAGGTACGTCGCCTCCATGTCATAGGGTGCGGTCTGCACGCTGAACGCGTCTCGGCCCGCCTCCGGCCCGCTATGGGCGACCAGATGCTTGGGCGTGGCGATGACGCGGGGTTGCAGCGGGTCGGGGCCTTGCAGGCCACGGACATAACCGACCGCCAGCGCGCCGGTCAGCACCGGGTCCTCGCCATAGGTTTCCATCCCGCGGCCCCAGCGGGGATCGCGGAAGATGTTGATGTTGGGCGACCAGATGGTCAGCCCCTCGTAGCGCCGCCGGTTCTTGCTCGGCAGGGCGTTGTATTTGGCGCGGGCCTCGGTCGACACGACGGTGCCGATCCGCTCCATCAACGGCGCATCCCACGTCGCGGCGAGGCCGATCGCCTGCGGAAACACGGTGGCGACGCCGTTGCGGGCGAGGCCGTGCAGCGCCTCGTTCCAATAGTCATAGGCGGGCAGGACATCGCCCTGCGCCGGGGCGGTGCTTTGCAGTTGCGCCGCCTTTTCCGCAGGCGTCATCGCCGCGATGGTCGCGGCGATCTGCGGGTCGGGTTCGGCCGTGCCGGCGAGCAGGGCGAGGAGAAGGCTCACTTGGCGGCTCCGAGCGTTTGCAGCCGGAGCGCCTTCTTGAGCGAGCCGGCCGATGCCTTGCCCTCGATCGTCACCGTCGCGCTTTCGCCGGGCAACAGGTCGAGGAAATTGTCCGACGCCTGCACGTCGAGCGTGCCGAAGCCGATCCACAGCGCACGGGCGAGGCGGGTGGCGGTCACGGTCAGCGCCGGCTTGCCATCGACCGTCGACCAGCGGGTGACGAGCCCCGGATCGGGCAGCGTCATGTCCTTTTCGGGCAAGGCGGTCACCAGCGCGCGCGACGCGACCGCGCCGTCGACCAGCAGTTCGACCACGGTCACGCTACGCTTCGGATCGGCGCCCTTGAACAGGTCCGCATCGGTCATCGTCGCGACCTTCGTCGCCGACAGCGCGGGCAACTGGATCGCGGTTTCATGCGCCATCGTCACCTTGCCATCCATGTCCATCGTCCGCATCCGCCAGCGCGCGGTGACGGGAGCAGTCCGGTCGGAGATCAGTGTGATGTCGGTGGTGCCGGTCGGCTTGCGCGCCGCCGAGACGGCGAGCGGGGCGTAGAAGCGACGGGCGGCGAAGTGTAGCGCCTTCCACCGGCCATAATAGTCGATGCTCGACCAGGACGCGCCGGGCCAGACGTCGTTCAGCTGCCAGTAGAGCGAACCGCTGGTGACCGGACGGCAGGCGCGGTGGTGCAATGCGCCCAGCTGGATACCGTCGGCCTGCATCACCTGGCTGAGATAGACGAAATCGGCGAAGTCGCGGGGTTCGCGATAGCGCATGCGGATATAGTCGAGCAGCCGCTGTTGCCCCGCGCCCTTCAGGAACTTCTGGTGCGCGGTCATGACGAGGGAGTCGATCGCGTAGTCCGCAGGCTTCGCGAACTTCGCGATGGTCGCCATGTCGGGCATCGCCTGCAGCCCATATTCCGACATGAAGCGCGGGCAGCTGTCGAGATAGGCGGTGGCGGGCTTCTTGCCGCCCCATACGTCCCAATAATGGCGGTCGCCATTGCCGTCCTGATCGGGCTTGCCCTCGTAATTGGCGCTCGGGCTGCCGGGCCAGTAGGGGACGTCGGCGTCTCGGGCGGAGGCGGCGTCACGCAGCACACGATCGAACAGGATCGCCATGCCGACCCCGACGCGTTCCTGTTCATCGGCCCCGACGCGCTTCTTGAAGGCGGTACGGTCGCTCCACCCCTCCCAGCCCGACAGTACTTCGTTATTGCCCGACCAGAGCACGATCGAGGGATGCGCCTGTACCCGATCGACCTGTTCCTCGGCCTCGATCTTCACCGATTCGCGATAGTCGGGATCATAGGGGGTGATCGCGCCGCCGAACATGAAGTCGGACCAGATCATCAGCCCCAGCCGGTCGGCGGTGTCGAAGAAGCTGTCGGGCAGGTACATGCCGCCGCCCCAGATGCGGATCATGTTCATGTTCGCCGCCTTCGCGTCGCCCATGATCTTCGCCATGTATGCATTGGTGACCCGCGGGCCGAAGCTGTCGAACGGGATCAGGTTCGCGCCCTTGGCGAATACGGGGATGCCATTGATGCGGAACAGCATCCCCCGGCCGATCGCGTCCTTCTCGCGGACCAGTTCGACGGTACGGATGCCGGTCGAGCGCTGCTGGGCGTCGACCAGTTCGCCATCGAGGCGGGTTTCGGTCGCGACGGTGTAGAGCGGCTGCGCGCCATAGCCGGCGGGATACCAGAGCTGCGGGTTGGCGATGGTGAGGGGAACGCTAACCCGGTTCTCGCCCGCCGTCACCGCGACGGTGCGGGTGGCGCGGACCTTGGTGCCGTCGGGGGCGGTGACGATCGCATCGACCTGCACGGTCGCATCGCGATCGGCGATCAGGGTGACGTCGGCGGACAGGCGCGCCTCGACCGCCGTCACCGCCTCCTGCTGGACGCGGAGCGTATCGATGCGGACGTCGTCCCACGCATCGATCCTGACCGGGCCGTTGGGACCGACATTGATGATGCGGGGCCCCCAGTCCCAGCCATAATGATATTTGGGCTTGCGGATATAGGGCGAGGTCTGCCGACCTTCCGGCTCGTCGCCAGCGGTCGAGTCATATTCGCCGGGCAGGGGGTTTTCGAGTCCAGCCACCATCGGCTTCAACACGCCCAGCGGCGATTTGAAGAGGATGCGGATCTCGTTCGCGCCGGCCTTCAGCAGCGGCTTGGCGTCGGCGCGCCAGCGGCGATGTGCATTGTCGGCGGCGAGGAGCTTCTGTCCGTTGACGAACACCTCGGCAAAGGTGTCCAGCCCGTCGAACACCAGATCGACATGCCCGCGCGCCAGCAGCAGCGGCGAGGCGTTGAGCGTGCCTTTATACTCCCAGTCGCTGCGCCCGACCCATTGGATGGTGGCTTCGTTCAGGCCGATGAACGGATCGGGCGTGACCTTCGCCGCGATCAGGTCGGTCTGGACATAGCCCGGCACTTTGGCGGGCAACCAGCGTGCGGCCTTCGGATGCTCCTTCGCCGCGGTATCGCCGGGGGCTAGGCGGACCTGCCAGCCCTTGTCGAGCGTCACCGTCTCGCGCGGGGCGGCCCACAGGGCGGCGGGAGCGGCGGCGAGGAGCAGGAACAGGGCAGGCTTCACTTGGCGCTTTCCAGTTGCAGCGTGTCGACCGTGTAGAAGGGGTCGGACAGCGGGGAGGTGAATTGCAGGCACACGTCCGCATCACCCGGCTGTTTCGCGAAGGTCCCGGTAAAGCTGAACCGGTTGGGCGCGGTATCCGGGTCGGGCAGCGGGAAGGTGGCGGCGATGGTGCCGTCGCAGCCGCCGGTCCGCATCACCAGCTCGCCATGTTCGGTCACCGCGAAATGTTCGCGCAGCGCCTTATAGTCATGGGCGAGGCCATAGTGGCGCGGCAGGCGGGCGACCGTCACCGTGAACGCCTGCGCCACGTCGAGCGGCATCTTCTGCGCCTGGGTACAGGTGTCGAAGATGTTGACGTTGTACGCCGGGGCATCGCCCGACTGGCCCGAGACCAGCGGCACGCGCAGGCCCAGGGCGCCCTTCGGACAGGCGACCATGTCGGCCGTGCCGGTCGCGCGCAGCAGCGCCGGGCGGGTCGCGTCGAAGGCACGGGGGCGGGCGAGGGCGTGGCCGTCGCTGGCGAAGGCGGCGGCAGTGATCGTCTGCCCCGGCTTCACCGCGATCGGGGCGGCATAGGCACGCGAGCGGGCGGTCGGCTGGCTGCCATCGGTGGTGTAGCGGATCGTGCCCGCGCCGGTCTGGGTGGTCAGCGCCAGTTTCGGCGCCTTGCCGCGCAGCACGTCGCCCTTCGATCCATCGAGCGCATAGGTCACGGCGAAGGCCGCGTCGGCGGCGGCGATCCCCTGTCGCTCGTACCGCAGCATCTGCGGCTGGAGGCGTTCGACGAAGCCCTTCCAGTCGCGCTTGTCGCGCGGGCTCCAGGTGAATTCGGCGATCGCGGACAGGCGCGGGAAGGTGGCGTGCTCCTTCTGCTTGGCGGTCGCGAGATATTCGGACCAGGCATTGCCCTGCGCGCCCAGCACATGCGCGGCGGCTTCTGCGGTCACGCCGGGGCGGACCGGTTCATAGCCATAGACCATCTCCAGCGTCTGCAGCCCGATGCGGCCGGGCGGTTCGTCGCCGGCGGTCGACTGGATATTGTCGAGATAGAGGTTGGGGGCAGGCGACATGACCACGTCATGCCCCTTGTTCGCGGCCTCGACCGCGCCCGCCTCGCCGCGCCACGACATGACGGTCGCGCTGGTCGGCACGTCGCCTTCGAGAATCTCGTCCCAGCCGATCAGGCGGCGGCCCTTGGATGCCAGATGCTTGCCAAGCTCGGAGATCATCCAGCCCTGCATCTGGTTCTCGGTCTTCAGGCCCAGCGCCTTCATCTGCGCCTGCACCTCCGGCGAGCGCTGCCACTGGTCCTTGATCGCCTCGTCGCCGCCGACATGGATGAACTGGCCGGGGAAGATGTCGATCAGCTCGTCGAGTACGTTCTTGATGAAGGTCATGCTGCGGGGGCTGGGGGAGAAGAGCCATGGATTGACGCCCCAGTCATGGCCGACCGGCGGGCGGTCGCCGAGCACGCCGACCTCCTCAGGGTACGCCGCGACCGCCGCCTGGGCATGGCCGGGCATGTCGATTTCGGGGACGATGGTGATGCCGCGCTCCGCCGCATAGGCGACCAGCTTGCGCAGCTCGTCCTGCGTATAGAAGCCGCCGACCTTCGGGCCCGGCTGTCCCCCGGCGATGGGCGGCACGCGGAAGCCGCCGATTTCGGTCAGCTTGGGGTAGCGCTTGATCTCGACGCGCCATCCCTGATCGTCCGACAGGTGCATGTGCAGCGTGTTGAGCTTCTGCGCGGCCATGGTGTCGATGACCGGATAGAGCGTATCGATCGGCTGGAACGAACGGGTCACGTCGACCATCAACCCGCGCCAGCGGAAGCGTGGGGCGTCGTTGATGGTGGTCGCGGCGACGCGCACCGGCTTGCCGAACGCGGTGTCGGGGCTGAGCAGCTGGGCGAGCGTCATCGCGCCCCAGATCAGGCCGCGGTCGCCGCTGGCGGCGATGGTGATCGCGCGCGGCGTTACGGTCAGGCGGTACGCTTCGTCACCGGCTATGGCCGCGTCGCGGACGAAGCGGATCGGACCGGTCGTGGCAGGCGTCAGGGTCAGGCCGCGATCGACCTTCACCCGGTCGGCCAGCAGGCGCGCGGCGGTGGCGGCACCCTGGTCGGCGGCCGGGGCGGCGATGCCGGCGCCGTTCGCGATGGTGATCGATCCGCTGGCCGGCGTCATCTGTGCGGGGAGGGGCAGGAGGGGGGCGGTCTGTGCCGATGCCGGGGCAACGATCGCGGTGGCGGCAGCGAGGGCTGCCCAGGTCAGACGGTGCTTCACGCGATACTCCCCTTGGGTTGGCAGGCCGATTCGGCTCTGTCCGAAACTCTAGCGGCCCGAACGAAAAAAGGCCCCGGCAAAGCCGGGGCCTTCACGCGAAACGGAGGGCACGGGCCGCACCCCCCGGATCACCGGCCCCTTACATGCGGAAGGTGGCGTTGAGCGAGAACACGCGGCCGTTCTTGTAGACCGAGGTCGGCGCGTTCGGCGTGCTGCTGTACTGATAGTAGGTTTCGTCGAGCAGGTTCGAAGCCTGTGCCGTGATCGACACGCCTTCGGTCAGCGCATAGCTGATCTGCGCGTCGAGCTGGCGATAGGCGTCGGTATAGTCCTGCGACGACTGGCGGCCGAAGCGGTAGAAATACTTCGAGCGGCGGTTGTAGCTGACCCGCGCCTGGAACGGCCCGTTCTCGTAATAGGGCGAGAGCTGGAGCGTGTGGCGCGACAGGTACGGCAGGCCGGTCGCCAGCGAGGCTTCGGCATCGGCGAAGGTGTAGCTGCCCTGGAAGCCGAAGCCCCAGATCAGGTTGGTGTTGCCCGACAGCGAGAAGCCGGTGACCTGCGCGGTGCCGCCATTGACCGGCCGCGAAACGGCATAGGTCGCGTTGCGGGCGAGCAGGACGTTGAACTGCGTCTCGTTGTTCACCTGGTTGACGGTGTAGTTCGAAATGTCGCGGTAGAAGAATTCGGCCGCCAGGAAGCTGGCCGGCGCGAAATACCATTCCGCCGACAGACCATAGTTGGTGGCTTCATACGGCTTGAGCGCCGGGTTGCCGCCGCTGCCCGACAGCTGGTTGTCGTCGAGCGACAGCGAACCGGCAAGGTCGCTGTAGCGCTGGCGGGCCAGCACCTTCGCCGCCGACGCACGCAGCACCACGTCGTCGCCCGCCTGGTAGATCACGTTGGCCGAGGGCAGCAGGCGGTTATAGTCGTTCTTGACCGGCGTGTAGGTGTAGATCGGGAACAGCTGACCCGCGCGGTTGCTGGCGGTGTAGAACTTCGCTTCGTCGCTGGTGTGGGCGAAGCGGACGCCGACGTTGCCGCGGAACTTGCCGGTTTCGAAATTCGCCTGGGCATAGGCGGCCGCGATCTTTTCGTTCACGCCGAAGAATTCGTTGAACGAGAAGCCGCGATCGATCTGCTTGTTGCCGTACTTGGCCAGCGCGGCGATGATGCCGTCCTTGTCCAGCGTGGCGTAAGGCGTGCCGTTCCCCGACACGCCGAGGCCGTTATAGAGACCGCCCGGCAGCACGTAATAGGGCAGGTCGGCCAGCGTGAAGTTCTGGTTGGTGAAGACGGCGTTGCTGTAGGTCGTCTGCTTGTTGTCGTGGTCGACATAACGGCCGCCGAACAGGATTTCCTTGATCGGACCGAATTCGACCGGGTGCTTGAAGTTGATTTCGGCGAACTTTTCCTGGTCCATCGTGAAGCCCGACTGGAGCGAAATGCCACCGATCTGGCGACCGAAGAACTGCTGCCCGCCGTTGCGGGCCAGATCCTGCGCACCGAGATTTTCGCCGCCGACGGCGGTGAAGTTGCTCAGCCACATCGACGGGTCGCTGGCCGGCTTGGCCCAGTTGACGACGGTGTTCTGGCCGTTGGCGCCCGAGGTGAAGCCCTGCTGCGTACGGAAGTCGAGCAGATATTCGGGGTCCTTGCCGCCGGTCGCCTTGGTGCCGCCGACATTGCCGTTGATCGTCCAGTCGCCGGGCGTCCAGTCGACGAGCAGCGTGACCGAATCGTTCTTCAGGCGGGTGCGGCGATAATTGGTGTCGAGCTGGCCGGTCGCGCCGGCCTGGCCGGTCGGGATGCCGGCGAAGGTCGCCGAGGTGACGAGGCCGTCCGACGACTGTGCCGAGATCAGCCGCGAGCCTTCGAAGCCATAGGTATAGGCCGAGTTCGACACGTTGTCGTAATTGCCGCGGATGAACAGGCCGGTCGCGGTCACGGTCAGGTTGTCGGTCGGACGGGCCTGCACCGCACCCGAGAACCCGATGCGCTCACGTTCCTGCTTGAAGAATTCGCGGGCGAGGAACGAGGCGAAGCGCGCGCTGCTGAAGCTGGCGCGTTCGGCGGCGGTCAGCGCGGTGATGTTCTTGCCGTTGATCGTCGCGGTATTGGGTGCGTTGGCGAGCAGCGCGTCGCCGGTGCGATACCAGTACACCGCCGAACCGGCGCGGCTGAGCTGTTCCTTGTCATAGCTGACCGAGCCGAGAAAGCCGATCGTGTCGTCGGCATTGTGCCAGCTGTACAGCGCCGATCCGCGGAAGCTGCCGCGCTTCGCACGGTCGTTATATTCGCCGCCGGCGGTCGCGGCGATCGTGCCCGACTTCAGGTCGAGCGGCTTGCGGGTGACGACGTCGACGCTGGCGCCGATCGCGCCTTCCTGCAGGCGCGCTTCGGGGGTCTTGTACACGACCGCCTGGCTGATGATCGTCGGCGACAGCAGCGAATAGTTGAAGGTGCGGCTCGACCGGTCGGACGGGTTGCCGCCCCAGTCGGCCGAGGCGACCGAGTGGCCGTCGACGGTCAGGCGGTTCAGCGCCGGCTCGACACCCGCGATCGACAGCTGCTCGCCTTCGCCGAACTGGCGGTCGACCGTCACGCCCGGCAGGCGCGCCAGCGAGTCGGCGACGTTCGCGTCGGGAAACTTGCCGACGTCTTCGGCCGAGATGACGTCGACGATCGACCCGGCGTCACGCTTGGTCGCGATCGAGTCCGCGATCGACTTGCGGATGCCGGTGACGGTGATCGTGTCGGCGTCGTCCGTCGTGGTCGGCGCGGGCGCTTCCTGCGCGAAGGCCGGCGTGGCGAGCGCCACCAACGCGGTGGATGCCAGATATGCGAAACGCGAAAATGCCATGGACCCCTACCCCTTAAATCCGAGCGCGAAAGGCGCTCCCCCGATGTGGCCGCGACGGGCGAGACGACATGCGTCCAGCATTGGACCTATATTGGTTCCATGCAGGCTCGTTTTGGTCGACGGCAATGTGACCAATCGCAATCATAAAATCTACATAAAAATGAAAACAATCTTCACTGGTGAGAAATTTGATCCGATTTGCGTGCAATCGCCGCCTATGGCGAGGTTGTGCGAGTCTTTGACGCAATAAAATTGCTTAATCCAAAACAAAGGCGGGTTCCGTCGGATAGCGCATGGTCCTATGCAAACGACCGCGATGACCGATCCAATTCGCTGGATGATACCGCGAACAGCGGGCTGAATGGCATGATCCGGCCTGCGGAATCGGCATTGCATAGTACCAAAAACATACCTATCAGAGGGGCGTGTCCGCATCGTCCGCCTCCGCCATCGTTCGTTCGTCCGCCCCGGTTAGCGGCGGTACGGCCTTTTCCGAGCGGGTCGGGCAGTTGCGCGGCGATGCCCACGCGCCGCTCTATGTCCAGTTGCAGCAGCTGGTGCGCAGCGCGATCGAGCGGCGGATCCTGTTGCAGGACGACGCCATCCCGCCCGAGCGCGATCTGGCCGCCGAATATGCCGTATCGCGGATCACCGTGCGCAAGGCGATCGAGGGGCTGGCGAACGAGGGGCTGGTGGTGCGTCGGCGGGGCGCGGGCACCTTCGTCGCGGCGCGGGTCGACAAGAGCTTTTCGAAACTGTCGTCCTTCTCGGAGGATATGGTCGCGCGCGGACGGGTGCCGAGCAGCGCATGGGTGGCGAAGTCGGCCGGGCTGGTGACGCCCGAGGAATCGATGTCGCTCGGCCTGTCGCCCGGTACGCCGGTCTATCGGTTCCAGCGCATGCGCTTTGCCGACGATGTGCGGATGGCGGTCGAATATTCGGCGATCGCCGGCCATTGCCTGCCCAGCGTCGATGCGGTCGGCGAGTCGCTCTATGCCGCGCTGGAGGTCACCGGCTGTCGCCCGGTGCGTGCGCTGCAACGGTTGCGCGCCATGGCGTTTCCCGCCGAACAGGCGAAGCGGCTGGGCGTCGAGGTCGGCCATGCCGGGCTGTTCATCGAACGGCGCGGCTTCCTGGCCGATGGCGACACGGTCGAATTCACCCAATCCTATTATCGTGGCGACGCGTACGACGTCGTCGCCGAACTGAACGCAAGCTGATCCGGCGCCGGCCGGGTCCAAGAGGGGGTTCATGACGTCTATCGCCGAAGCCGGGCCGAAGCCGGTCGCAGCCGGGCACACCGCCATGCACCGCGAGGCGGGGGAGGGCGGCGCAGCGGTCGCCCGCTTCCTGTCGCGCAACGCCGACACGCTCGCCGCGCTGGGGCAATCGCTGCGCGCCGACCCGCCGGCGCTGGTCGTGACCTGTGCGCGCGGATCGTCGGACCATGCCGCGACCTATGGCAAATATCTGGTCGAGACATTGTGCGGCGTTCCGGTCGCCTCGGCGGCGCCGTCGGTCGCGTCGGTCTATGCGACGCGGATGGAGCGGATGAACGCGCTGGTGATCGCGGTGTCGCAATCGGGCCGCAGCCCCGACCTGCTGCGCACCGTCGAAAGCTACAAGGCAGCCGGCGCGCGCGTGGTGGCGCTGGTGAATGTCGAGGATTCGCCGCTCGCAGCCCTTGCCGACACGGTGCTGCCGCTGTCGGCGGGGGCGGAGACCTCGGTCGCGGCAACCAAGTCATTCATCACCTCGCTCGCCGGCCTTGCCGCCATCGCCGCGCATTGGAGCGAGGATGCGGCGCTGCTGGCGGCGCTCGATAACCTGCCTGCTCAGTTGGAAGCGGCGTTCGACCTCGACTGGAGCGCAGTCGCCGATACGCTGGTCGATGCGCGCAATCTGTTCGTGATCGGGCGCGGCTACAGCTTCGGCGTGGTGCAGGAGGCGGCGCTGAAGATGAAGGAAACCTCCGCGCTGCATGCCGAGGCATTCAGCAGCGCCGAGGTCCGCCACGGGCCGATGGCGATCATAAACGACGGCTTTCCGCTGCTGGGCTTTGCCACCTCCGACGATGCCGGCGACGATGTCCGGGCGGCGGCGGCGGAGTTTGCCGGGCGTGGTGCGGCGGTGCATCTGGCCGACGCGGCGAGCGACGACAGCCATCCGCCGGCGATCCGCAGCCATCCCGCGATCGAGCCGATCCTGATGATCCAGAGCTTCTATCGCATGGTCAACATGGTGTCGTTGCGGCGCGGGCTGAACCCCGATCAGCCGCCGCACCTGCGCAAGGTAACGGAAACCCGATGAGCAGTTTCGTTGTTCGCGGCGGCCGCGTGCTCGCCGATCATTGTACGCAGGACAGCTGCGCGTTCCGCGTCGAGAACGGCGTCATCGCCGACTTCCATGCCGGTGCCGACGCGGAGGTCATCGACCTCGACGGCGGCTGGCTGGTGCCGGGTTACGTGGATACGCAGGTCAATGGCGGGGGCGGCGTTCTCTTCAACGACCATCCGACGGTCGAGGGCATTCGTGCGATCGGTGCGGCGCATGCGAAGTACGGCACCACCGCCTTCCTGCCGACGCTGATCAGCGATTCGCTGGATATCGTTGCCGCCGGTCTCGACGCGGTCGATGCCGCGATCGAACAGGGGGTGCCGGGCGTCGTCGGCATCCATGTCGAGGGGCCGTTCCTGAACCCGGCGCGCAAGGGGATTCACGACGACAAGCATTTCCGCGCACTGGACGATGCGGCGATCGACCTGCTGACGCGCCCCCGCAAGGGCGTGGTGATGGTCACGCTGGCGCCCGAGCGCAACGACGTTGCCGCGATCGAGCGGCTGGTCGCGGCGGGCGTGATCGTCAGCATTGGCCATAGCGATGCGAGCTACGAACAGGCGCGCGCGGCGATCGATGCCGGTGCGCGCGGCGTCACCCATCTCTACAATGCCATGTCGCCCTTGAAGCATCGCGATCCCGGCGTGGTCGGCGCGGTGCTGGAGGACCGGAATATCTATGCCGGACTGATCGTTGACGGCGCGCATCTGCACCCGGCGGCGATCCGCGTGGCGCTGGCGGCGCGGCCGATCGACCGGTTCATGCTGGTGACCGACGCGATGCCGACCGTCGGCGCGGCGTCGAAGGAATTCGTGCTCAACGGCCAGCCGATCCATGTCGAGAACGGCGTGTGCGTCGATGCCAACGGCACGCTGGCCGGCTGTGACCTCGATATGGCCACCGCGGTCAGGAACACGGTCGAACTGGGTGTCGCGTTCGAGGATGCGGTGGCGATGGCGTCGGCAAACCCGGCCGCCTTCCTGCGCCTGTCGCACCGCATCGGCAGCATCGATGTCGGCCACAGCGCCGATTTCGTCTGGCTCGCCGCCGACCTGAGCGTGCGCGGCACGTGGATCGCGGGCAACCGCATCGTCTGATGATCCGGCCCGGTGAGCGCAGCAGGCGCGGCCGGGCCCTTGACCCAAGGGGGCATTGATGACCGCCATCCAGCTGACCGCGCCGCTTCACGGGTGGGCGGCCGCGCTCGACGATGTGCCCGATGCAGTGTTCGCGGGACGCATGCTGGGCGACGGTGCGGCGATCGATCCGCTGGGCACCACGCTGCATGCGCCCTGCGATGGACAGGTGCTGACGCTGCACGCCGGCGGCCATGCCATCACCCTGCGCGGGGAGGGCGGGGTCGAGCTGCTGATGCATATCGGCATCGACACCGTGCAGCTGGGCGGCAGCGGCTTTACCGCGAAGGTCGCGGTCGGCGACATGGTGACGCGCGGCCAGCCGCTGATCGACTTCGACCTCGACGCCTTGGTGCAGGCCGCGCCGTCGCTGATGACGCCGATCATCGTCACCAATGGCGACGCGTTCCGGATCGTCGATCGCACCGGGGGCCGCGCGGTCGCGGTCGGCGATCCGCTGCTGACGCTGGAGCCGCTGGGTGCGGTAGCGGTCGATACGCAGGCGTCGGGCGGCGAGCGGGTCGTCGCCGATGTCCGCGTGCCGCTGGCACACGGCATCCATGCCCGCCCGGCCGCGCGGATCGGCGAGGTCGCGAAGGGCTTCGCCGCGACCTGCTGGCTGGCGAAGAACGGCACGGAGGCCCGGACATCGGGCGCGGTCGGCCTGCTGGGCCTCGGCATCCGCCATGGCGATACGATCAGCGTCATCGCCAGCGGACCGGATGCGGCACAGGCGGTGACCGCGCTGGTCGACCTGATCGAGGGCGGCATGGGCGAGGGCGTGGGCGAAGTGCCCGCCGCGCCGATCGCCGCCCCGCCGCCCGCCCAGCCCGTCGACCTGCCAGAGGGGCAGCTGGCCGGAACGCTCGCCGCGCCGGGCTTCGCCATCGGCACAGCGCGCTGGCTGCGCGTCGCCGACATTGCCGTGCCGGTCGACGGACAGGGGCCGGGCGTGGAGGCTGCGCGGCTCGACAGCGCGCTGGCGGCGGTGCGCGACCGGTTATCGGCGGAGGACGGCACGCATGCGGGCGCGACGATCCGTGCGGCGCATATCGCGTTCCTCGACGATCCCGAACTGCGCAAGGCCGCCGACCGCGACGTGGGCGCCGGGCGCGACGCCGGCCACGCATGGCGACAGGCGACCCGCGCACAGGCCGAGGTGCTGCGTAGCCTCGGCGATGCGCGGCTGGCCGAACGGGCCGACGATCTGCTCGACCTCGAACGGCAGGTGCTGCGCGAACTGACCGGGGCGGCGGACGATGCGTTGGCGTTCGCGCCGGGCACGATCCTGCTCGCCGACGACCTTTTGCCGTCGCAGGTGATGGCGCTCGATCCCGCCTGCGTGGTCGGCCTGGTGGTCGAGCGGGGCGGCCCGACCTCCCATGTTGCGATCCTTGCGGCGACGATGGGCCTGCCCGCGCTGGTCGCGGTGGGTGCGCCGCTGAACGAGGTGGCGGACGGGGCGACGCTGATCCTAGATGCCGACAATGGCGTCCTGCACGTCGCACCCGACGACGCGACGCTGGCGGAGGCGCGGACGCGGATGGAGCGCCGCGCCGCCGATCGCGCCGCCGCGCTCGCCCAGGCGGCCGAGCATTGCGTCACCGCCGATGGCGTCCGCATCGAAGCCTTTGCCAATCTGGGATCGGTCGAGGATGCGGTCGTCGCCATGGCGAACGGCGCGGAAGGATCGGGGCTGCTGCGCACCGAATTCCTGTTTCTCGAGCGCGATACCGCCCCCGACGCCGCCGAACAGGCCGCACTCTATGGCAACATCGCCGCCACACTGGAGGGGCGGCCGCTGATCGTGCGGCTGCTCGACGTCGGCGGCGACAAGCCGGCCTCCTATCTGCCGATCGCGCCGGAGGAAAATCCGGCGCTCGGCCTGCGCGGCATCCGCGTCGCGTTGGCCATGCCGGACATCCTTGAGGCACAGCTGCGCGGCATCCTGTCGGTGCAGCCGGTCGGGCAATGCCGGATCATGGTGCCGATGGTCGCCAGCGTCGACGAGATTACCGCCGTCCGTGCGGTCGTCGACCGGCTGCGCGTCGAGATGGACATTACGGAGCGGGTCGAGGTCGGCATCATGGTCGAAACCCCGGCGGCGGCGGTCACGTCGGCGACGTTGGCCGCCCATGCCGATTTCCTGTCGATCGGCACCAACGACCTGACCCAATATGCGCTGGCCATGGATCGCGGCAATCCGGCGGTCGCCGGCGGTGTCGACGGCCTCCACCCGGCGGTGCTGCAACTGATCGCGCATACGACCGACGGGGCGAAGCGTCACGGCCGCTGGGTCGGTGTCTGCGGCGGGCTTGCCTCCGACCGGTTGGCGGTGCCGTTGCTGATCGGCCTCGGCATCACCGAATTGTCGGCTTCCCCGCGCTTCGTCCCCGAATTGAAGGCGCTGGTCCGCCGGCTCGATACCGCCGCCTGCCACCGCCTTGCCCTCCGCGCGCTGGCGGCATCGTCGCCGCGTGAGGTCCGCGCCATGGCCCGCGAATTTTGTCAGGAGCTTGCCGCATGAGGTCCGTCGTCGAAGCGTTGCAACCCATCGGCCGCGCGCTGATGCTGCCGATCGCGGTCCTGCCGGTGGCGGGGCTGCTGCTGCGGCTGGGCCAGCCCGACCTGCTCGACATCGGCCTGCTTGCGGCGGCGGGCGATGCGCTCTTCAACAATCTGGGGCTGTTGTTCGCGATCGGCGTCGCTTGCGGCATCGCGCGCGACGGCAACGGCGCGGCGTGTCTTGCCGGGGTCGTCTGCTATCTGGTCGTCAAGAATGGCGGGCCGGTGTTCCTGACCGTGCCGCCGGAGATCACGCGCGGCTTCGACGAAGCGACCGCCGCGACCCTGTCCGCGGCGTGGAAGGTAAAGGCCTTCGCCAAGCTCGACGTGCCGATCGGCATCGTCTCCGGCCTGATCGGCGGCAGTTTCTACAACCGGTTCGCGACGATCAAGGTGCCGGAATATCTCGCCTTCTTCGGCGGTCGCCGTTTCGTGCCGATCGTCAGCGGGCTGGCCGGCATCGCCATCGCCGTGCTGGTGGGGCTGAGCTTTGCGGGGATCAGCGCGGCGCTCGACCTGACCAGTCGCGCCCTGGTGGCATCGGGCAGCATCGGGCTGTTCGGGTTCGGCCTGCTCAACCGGCTGCTGCTGGTGACCGGGCTGCACCATATCCTCAACAATGTCGCATGGTTCGTACTGGGCGACTTCAACGGCACCACCGGCGACCTGCGGCGCTTCTTTGCCGGCGACCCCAATGCCGGTGCGTTCATGGCCGGGTTTTTCCCGATCATGATGTTCGGCCTGCCCGCCGCATGCCTCGCCATGTACCGCTCGGCATTGCCCGACCGGCGCAAGGCGGTGGGCGGCATGCTGCTCAGCCTAGCGTTAACAAGTTTCCTGACCGGTGTGACTGAGCCGATCGAATTCTCCTTCATGTTCCTCGCCCCCGTGCTCTACGCGATCCATGCGGTGCTGACCGGCGTGTCGATGGCGGTGATGGATGCGCTGGGCGTGCGGCTGGGCTTCGGCTTTTCGGCCGGGCTGTTCGACTATGTGCTGAATTATGGAAAGGCGACGCAGCCGCTGCTGCTGCTGCCGATCGGCGCGGTCTATTTCGCGGTCTATTATGGCGTGTTCCGCTTCTTCATCGTCCGGTTCGACCTGAAGACGCCGGGGCGTGACGCCAGCGCCGCGCCGATGGGCGGGGCGCCGGCCGAGGGGGGCGTTCGGGGACGGGCGTTCCTGGCGGCACTGGGCGGCAGCGCGAACCTCGCCAGCATCGGCGCCTGCACGACGCGGCTGCGACTGGTGGTCGCCGATCAGGCATTGGTCGACGAAGCTGCGCTCAAGTCGCTCGGCGCGATGGGCGTGATCCGACCGTCGGACCGGGCGGTGCAGGTGATCGTCGGCCCGATCGCCGATCAGGTGGCGGAGGAAATCCGCGCGGCCGGGGCGGGCGCGCCGATGGCTGCCGTCGCTTTCCCGTCTTCCGAATCGGCGGGGGCCACGGCCGACCTGCCGCCGGCGCTCGTCGCCGCATTGGGCGGGGCAGGGGCGATCCGCGAAGCCCGGACGCTGGCCGGCCGGGTACGCGTCGAACTGCGGGACGCACGCCCGGTCGATGTCGCGACCCTGCCGGGGGTGCGCGGCGCGGCGCAGTTGACCCCGACCACGCTGCACCTGCTGGTTTGAGAACGTTCCCGGTGTGTTGCTCAAATAGCACGCCGGGCAAGCAATACGATCGGCATGGATGAAAAACGGTTTCAGATGATATTGACCTGACTGCTCGCTGGCGGAAAACTGTCTCACAGGTGAAATAATCGCGCCTTGTGACGCGGCACCGACAGGGGGACTACATGAAGCCGATCACCATGCTGCTGACGACATCGTGTCTCGCGACCATGCTGGCGGGAACCGCCCATGCCCAGGTCGTGCCGGTCGAGGCGCTGCCCGACACCAACGCCGCATCTACCACGACCGACGAGGATGCGGACAAGGCGATCGTCGTCACCGGCACGCGCATCGTGCGCCCGAACAACAAATCGGCTGCGCCGATCGCCACCGTCACGTCGCAGGAGATCCAGGCGCAGGGCGCGACCACGATCGAGGAGGTGCTGAACCGCCTGCCGCAGGTCGCGCCGAACGCCGAACAGAATTATGCGGAATCGAGCGGCCGCCAGCGGATCAAGCTGCGCAGCCTCGGCTTCGAACGCACGCTGACGCTGGTCGACGGCCTGCGCCTCGGCATCCAGAACGGCATGGACGTCGGCATCATCCCGGCCTCGCTGGTCGAACGGATCGACGTGCTGAGCGGTGGTGCGTCGTCGGTCTACGGGTCGGACGCGGTGTCGGGCGTCGTCAATTTCATCCTGAAAAAGAATTTCGACGGGGTGGAATTGAACGGCAATTACAGCTTCTACAACCACCAGAACCGCGAAAACCCGGTGACCGACGCGGCGCGTCGCGCCTTTTTCCAGACGCCGCTCGGCATGACGAACGACGGCGCCCGGATGGACGTCACGATGACGGCGGGCAAGTCGTTCCTCGACAACCGCGTCAACCTTACCGGCTTCTTCAGCTACCGCCAGTCGGACCTGCTGCCGCAGGGCGCACGGTCGTGGTCGGCATGCGAAGTGACCCAGCCGACCAAGGACTCGGCGCTCACCTGCACGCGCAGCCAGTATACGCAGGTCGGCACGATCATTCCCGGCAGCGGGGCGAATGCGGGGCGGGTGCTGGTCAACAATCCTAACGGGTCGGGCAATCTTATTCCCTGGGGATCGGTCGCCGGGGCGGCCGCCAATCCATTCGACGAATTCGCCGCGCAGCGTGAGTTCAACCGCATCAACGCCGGCGGCTTCCTGACGATCGACCTGTCGGAGGCGGCCGAAATCTATTCGACCTTCCTCGCCTATCGCGACCGGTCGCAGAACCCGACGCCGCTGCGCGTCTATCCCTCGGGCATCTACGGTTCGACGCCCTATCAGGTGAATTGCAACAACCCGTTCCTGTCGGCGTCGCAGGGGCAGACCCTGTGCGGCGGCGCGGCCGGCACCAACACGCTGGTGCCGTTCAACCTGCTCTATCGCTTCGACGGACTGCCGCCGGCGTACAACAAGTTCGAGAACCTCGGCTACCGCGTCACCGGCGGCATTCGCGGCAAGGTGCTGAAGGCGTGGAACTACGACATTGCCGGCGTCTATTCCGCCAACCGGTCGACCGACAGCTACCCGCCCTTCCCGAACGAGGACCGGCTGCGCCAGTCGCTGATCGTCGATAACGTGGGCGGCGTGCCGACCTGCCGGACCGGGGGCGCCGCCTGCGTGCCGTTCAACCCGTTCCGGCCGTACAACAACGCCGCAGCCTTCGTCGATTCGGTCTATGAAAGCGTCGACGGTCGCCAGATCAGCAAGCCCAGCATGTGGCAGGTGCTCGGCACGGTGTCGGGCGATCTCGGCGAATATGGCATCAAGTCGCCGTTCGCCGATCAGGGGGTGGCGATCGCCGCCGGCGTCGAGTTCCGCGCCGAACGCTTCATCTCGACCGCCGATGCGCAGTTCCGCCTGACCAATGGCGGCACCGACGCGCGCTTCACCCAGAATGTCGTCGAAGGCAACGTCGAAGCGCAGCTGCCGCTGGTCGAGGACCAGAGCTGGACCCAATTGCTGCAGGTCAACCTCGGCTATCGCAAGTCGAAGTACAACCGGCTCGACGGCGCGTTCGACACGTGGAAGGTCGAGGGCCTGTGGGCGCCGATCGACGACATCACCCTGCGCGGATCGATCAACAAGGCGCAGGCCGCGCCGTCGCTGATCCAGGCGGTGCAGGCGAGCAACATCAACTATGTGACGGTCGGATCGCGCAACGATCCGTGCGCCACCACCCCCGATCCGCAGAATCCGGGTCGCTTCCTGGCGCCGACCGCCAGCATCGAAGCGTGCCGTGCGACCGGCCTGCCCGACAATCTGTACGGCAGCCAGACGCTGAACTGCCCGGACGCGCTGTGCACGATCCGCAACGGCGGGTTCAACCTGACGCCGGAAACCGCGTACACCAAGACGTTCGGCGTCGTGCTGCGTCCGCGCTTCCTGCCGGGGCTGACCGTCTCGATCGACCGGTTCCTGATCGATCTGAACGATTCGATCAGCTATTTCAGCGCGGGCGATTTCGTGAACGGCTGCGTACAGACGCAGAACCCCTATTATTGCCGCGGCATCGTGCGCAATCCGGGCAGCTACACGCTGTTCAGTCCGGCGGCGAGCAACCCGACGACCGGGTTCATCATCCAGGGCACCAGCAACGGGTATAAGAGCGACTCGCACGGCTGGGATTTCCAGGGGCAGTATGCGCTGAACCTCGACACGGCCGGACGGCTCGACCTGAGCTTCAACGGGACGCTGATGACGTCGATCGGCAGCCAGGAATCGCCGACCGTCACCGCACGCCAGTGCGTCGGCTATTATGGTCCGTTCTGCGGCGAAGGCTTCCCGAAATGGGTGCACGGCCTGCGCACGACCTGGTCGACGCAGGACAATGTCGTGAACATCTCGCTCAACTGGCGCCATCAGGGGCCGATGACGATCACGTTCAATGCGGACGCGGACACCGGCATTCCGTACGGCCCGGCGAACCGTCGTTCGACCTACAACCGGATCGAGGCCTATGATTATTTCGATCTGGCGACGACGTTCAACGTGGCCAAGCGCTTCGTCCTGCGCCTCGCGGTCAACAACCTGTTCGACCGCGATCCGCCGCTGATCCCGAACTCGCGGTCGGAGCTGGGGCTGCTGCGCAACAACACGGTGTTCCGCTACGACCTGCTGGGTCGTCAGATCGTGGCCGGCGCGACCGTCCGCTTCTGATCCCGGCGAACGGACAGGAAAATAGGCCCGCTCCCATGATGGGGGCGGGCCGTTTTCGGTTCAGCCCTTTCGCAGGCTGGCCGATGGCAGCACGGTGCTGCGCCCGTCGTCGCCGGTGACGGCATAGGTGAAGCCGGGCAGGATCGCGAAGGCGCCGACCTGTCCGTTCCGGTCCATCGCAAGGAAGCCGACCTGTACCCCGTCGAGCGCCGACCCGCGTAAGCGGGCGATATGCTCGACTGCCTCGCGACACGCGTTCATCGGCGTCATGCCCGCGCGCAGCGACGATACGACGCGGGCGGTGCCGGCGATACGGGTGACTTCCTCACCCAGGCCGGTGGCGGTGGCTGCACCCACGCCCGCCTCGACGAACAGGCCGCTGCCGACCTGCGGGGAATCACCCACCCGGCCGTGCAGCTTGAACGCCATGCCCGATGTCGTGCAGGCACCCGCCAGCTCGCCGTTTGGCGCGCGGGCGATCATGCCGATCGTGTCATGGTCGAGCGGCCCGCCCAGCGGCGCGCGCGCATTCTCGCTATTGGCGACGGGCTGGTATTTCGATGTCTTCAGCCATTTGCGCCATTCGGCCTCGGCCTCCGGCGTCAGCAGCTTTTCGGCGGTGAAGCCATTGGCCAGCGCGAACTGCCGTGCGCCGTCCCCGACCAGGAAGGTGTGCGGCGTGCGCTCCATTACCGCGCGCGCGACCGAGATCGGGTGGGCGATGTCCTCCATCGCCGCGACCGCGCCGACATGGCCCTTGTCGTCCATGATGACCGCGTCCAGCGTCACCCGGCCGTCGCGGTCGGGATAGCCACCCTTGCCGACCGAATGGTTGGTCAGGTCGGCCTCGGGCACTTTCGCGCCGGCCTCCAGCGCGTCGATCAGGCTGCCGCCGCTCCTGAACCGCGCGACCGCCGCATCGTTGGCGGCGGCGCCGAAGTCCCAGGTCGAGGCGACCCGCAGCGTCGAGGTCGCGCGGGGCTGCGCGGGCAGGCGGGCCGCGCCGGTCGCGGCGGCGAGGCCGGCGATGGCGGTGCGGCGGGTGATGGTCGGCATGAAGCGCCCTCTTTTCACTGGTGATGCGCGGTTGTGCGCACTCCCGGCGAAACGGGCAAGGGGATCAGACGGCGATCTCGCGCAGCACCGCGTCGAGCACCGGAATCCCCGCCGGGGTCAGCGCCAGCCGGTCGCCGTCGCGGACCAGCAACCCCTGTCGCGCCAAGAGCGATACCGCATCCGGCCGCACGACCGCATCGATCGGACGCTGGCCCAGGCGCGCGATCCGGGCGAGATCGACGCCCTCGCGCATCCTGAGGCCCATCACCAGCGCCTCGGTCACGCGCTCGTCGGGGGTCAGCGCATCCTCCCGCTCGATCCCGTGACCGTTGCGCTCGACCGCGGCGATCCAGTTCTCCGGCTTCTTGCGGCGCACGGTTGCGAGGCCGGAGCGCCGCCCATGCGCGCCGGGACCGATCCCGGCATAGTCGCGATAGCGCCAATAGGTCAGGTTGTGGCGGCTCTCCGCCCCCGGCCGGGCATGGTTCGACACCTCGTACAGCGGCAGGCCGGCGGCAGCGGTCATCGCCTGCGTCGTTTCGAACAGGTCGGCGGACAGGTCGGCATCGGGCAGCGTCAACTGCCCCTTGGCCGCCAGCGTCGCGAAGCGGGTGCCCGGCTCGATGGTCAGCTGGTAGAGCGACAGATGCTCGGTCCCGAACGACAGCGCGCGGGCGAGTTCCGCCTCCCATGCGGGCAGCGACTGGCCCGGCCGGGCATAGATCAGGTCGAAGCTGACCCGTGCGAAATGTCGCTGCGCCACGCCCAGCGCCGCCAGCGCTTCGTCGACGCCATGGGCGCGTTCGAGGAACGCCAGCGCATCGTCGTGCAGCGCCTGCACGCCCAGCGACACGCGATTGACCCCGGCGGCGGCGATGTCGGCAAAGCGCGCCGCTTCGACCGAGGACGGGTTCGCCTCCAGCGTGATTTCGATTTCGTCGGTCGGCGGCCAATAGCCGCACGCCGCCTCGATCACCGCCGCCACCGTCGCAGGCGGCATCAGCGACGGGGTGCCGCCCCCGAAGAAGATCGATGCCAGCCGCCGGCCGGGCAGGGCGGCCGCCTCATGCGCCAGATCGGCCAGCAGCGCCTGCATCCATGCCGCCTGGTCCACGCTCTCGCGAACATGGCTGTTGAAGTCGCAATAGGGGCATTTCGACACGCAGAACGGCCAATGGACGTACAGTGCGAGGGGTGCTTGGTCGGGCTGCATCGCCGTCCCATATGGGCGCGATGCGAGCGATACAAATGCTGATGGCGGCGCTGTTGCTCGGCGCCTGTTCCGCCGGACCCAATCACGTGCCCGAGCGGGTGGTCGAACCCCGTGCGTTCGACGGCAGCGCGCCGCGCGGGCCGGCGCTGCTGCGCCAGGCGATGGAGGCCGGGCATCGCGCCGCGCGGGCGCAGGCGGGCCTGCCGCCGCTTGCCTGGGACCCGGCGCTGGCGCGCGATGCGCAGGCCTATGCCGACACGCTCGCCACGACCCGCCGTTTCGAACATTCGCCGCAACCGCGCGGGGTGCCCGAACAGGGCGAGAATCTGTGGACCGGCACGCGCGGCGCCTATCGCTATGCAGAAATGGTCGGGCATTGGGTCGCGGAAAAGCGCGACTATGTCCCCGGCATCCTGCCGGCGGTGTCGCGCACCGGCCGGTTCGAGGATGTCGGCCATTATACCCAGATCATGTGGCGCGCGACCCAGCGGTTCGGCTGTGCCGAGGCGAGCAGCGCGAAGGACGACTATATCGTCTGCCGCTATGTCCCGGCCGGCAATTATGTCGGGCAGCGCGCCTTCTGATCCGCGTCAGGGATTGCGGACGACCGCCAGCTTGTTGCCCGCCGGATCGCGGAGATAGGCGGCATACCAGTTGGGGCCGTAGGCGGGGCGTGGCCCCGGCGGACCTTCGTCGCTGCCGCCCTGTGCCATCGCGGCGGCGTGGAAGGCGTGAACCTCCTCCCGGCTGTCGACGAAGAAGCCGATCATCGCGCCGTTGCCGGGCGTGGCGGGGCCGCCGTCGAACGGCGTGGCGGCCCACAGGACGAAGCCTTCCCCGCTGCCGCCCTTCGAATAGCCGCGCCAGCCGGGGAAATCGGCATGGCTGCTCCACCCGATCGTGGCCAGCACCGCGTCGTAGAATGCATGGGACACCGCCGGGTCGACCACGCCGACCGTCGCATATACGCTCATCGTCCATCCTCCCGTTATTATGCGGGCAGGATAGACTTGTTACGCGAACGTATCAAGAACGAATGTGGATCATCCGCGCGCGCCGGCGATCATCTTCGCGGCGATATGGCGTACCGCATCGTCATTCTTGTCGCCGCCATGGGTCGGGTCGCCCAGCTTGTCGAGGCTGGCCTCCAGCGAGTCGAGCAGGCCCGGATGCTGCTGTTCGACATAGCGCATCGTCCAGAACAGGAGATGCTCGACCGCGATCTCGCGGTGGCGGGTTTCGGTGATCGCGTCGGACATCGGATTTCCTTTCGGGGCGTCCAATGTTCGGGGCGGGGCGGGCGTTCCAGCCTTGCGGTAATCAGGCTGTTTGTACCCCCGCGCAGGCGGGGGTCCAGAGCCATGGACGTCGTCCTCTGTTACCCTGGACCCCCGCCTGCGCAGGGGTACGGTTCGGATGACATCAAAACACCGCCTTCACCAGCTGCGCGAACGCATCGGCGCGGTGGCTGATCGCATGCTTGTGGTCGGGATCGATCTCGCCATAGCTCTGGTCCATGCCGTCCTGGACGAACATCGGGTCGTAGCCGAAGCCATGGTCCCCGCGCGGCGGCCATACCAGCTGTCCGTCGACGCGGCCCTCGAACCATTCGACGTGCCCGTCGGGCCATGCCAGCGCCAGCGCGCAGACGAAATGCGCGGCGCGGCTGTGCTCCGGCCCGGTCGCCTGCATCCGTTCCTCGACCAGCCGCATCGCCGCGTCGAAATCCTTCGACGGGCCGGCCCAGCGGGCGGAAAAGATGCCCGGATCGCCGTTCAGCGCCTCGACGCACAGGCCGCTATCGTCGGCGAGCGCGGGCAGGCCCGACAGGTCGGCGGCCTGCAACGCCTTCAGCTCGGCATTGGCGACGAAGGTCGTGCCGGTTTCCTCCGGTTCGGGCAGGTCGAGTTCGCCGGCCGAAATCGGGGTGACGCCGTACGGGCCGAGCAGTGCCGCGATCTCGCGGATCTTGCCCGGATTGTGGCTGGCGATGACGAGCTTGCCGGGGGTCAGCTTGCGGATCGCCTGCGGCTCCTTGCCCTCGCCGCTCATCGACCGGTCGCCCGCAGTTGTTCGGCGAAAATGCGCCCGCAGCCGATGCGGGCGAGGCGCAGCAGACGCAGCAGCGCCTCCTCGTCATAGCACGCCCCTTCGGCGGTCGCCTGTACCTCGGCGATGTTGTTGTCGCTGGTCAGCACGAAGTTCGCATCGGCATCGGCGGCCGAATCCTCGATATAGTCGAGGTCGAGCACCGGCGTGCCCTGATGAATGCCGCAGCTGACCGCGGCGACCTGGCGGCTGATCGGATCGACTTCCAGCTTGCCTTCGCGCAGGAGGCCATCGACCGCGAGGCGCAGCGCCACCCATGCGCCGGAGATCGAGGCGGTGCGGGTGCCGCCATCGGCCTGGATCACGTCGCAGTCGAGCGTGATCTGCCGTTCGCCCAGCGCCTTCAGGTCGACGACCGCGCGCAGCGAACGCCCGATCAGCCGCTGGATCTCCTGCGTGCGGCCCGACTGCTTGCCCTTGGCCGCCTCACGGCTGCCGCGGGTATGGGTGGCGCGGGGCAGCATGCCGTATTCGGCCGTGACCCAGCCTTCGCCCTTGCCGCGCAGCCACGGCGGTAGCCGCTCTTCCAGCGAGGCGGTGACCAGCACCTTGGTATCGCCGAAGCCGATCAGGCACGAACCCTCCGCATGGCGGGTGAAGTTCGTTTCGATCGTGATGGCACGCATTTCGTCGGGGGTGCGGCCGGATGGGCGCATGGGAGTCTCCTGAAATTTCCTCAGCCCTAGCCGTCCGTTCATCGCCGCGCCAGCCACGGCGCGTTAGGCAAAGGGAACGGGGTCGCAACGAATGGCCCCGGAACAGGGAGCGACTGATGCGAAAAATGGCGCTGGCGATACTGCCGATGCTGGGCGGGTGCGTGATGGCGGGCGGCAATACGACCACCCAAACGGCCCCGGTGGCGATCGAGCGCGAGACGATCAGCTATGAAACCTCGCGCTGTTTTGGGACCTGTCCGGTCTACCGCGTTACGGTCCAGCCCGATGGGACCGGTGTGTTCGAAGGGCGCCAGTTCACGAAGGTCGTCGGCACCCGCAACTTCCGCGCCACCCCGGCGCAATATCGTGCCTTCGCCGCGAAGCTGCAGCCCTATCGTCCGCAAGGCGAGCAACTGATCCAGCCGGGCCAGCCGGGATGCGGGCAGGTGGCGACCGACATGCCCTCGGTCGATATCCGCTGGAACGAGCCCTCGGGCGCGTCGCAGCATCTGTCGCTCTATTATGGTTGCCGGATGCACGATCAGGCGATGAACGAAGCGCTGCGCTCGGCCCCGAACGAGCTGCCGATCCGCGAGTTCATCGAGGCGCCGTAAGCTCCTCCCCATGAATGGGGAGGAACCGGGTTCCGCTCGCGGCTTCGTCGCCCTACATTCCCCCCATGGCCCAACCGATCCATGAACTGACCGACCGCGCACGCGACGTGTTTCGGATCGTGGTCGACAGCTATCTCGCCACCGGGGCGCCGGTCGGATCGCGCACCATCGCGCAGCTTTCGGGTTTGAACCTCTCCCCCGCCTCGATCCGCGGCGTGATGCAGGACCTCGAGGAGGCCGGGCTGCTCGCCGCGCCGCATGTCAGTGCGGGACGGATGCCGACCGAAACGGGCCTCCGCCTGTTCGTCGACGGCATGATGCATGCGATGGAGCCATCGGCGCAGGAGCGCGCGACCATCGCCGCGCAGGCGGACAGTGCGGGGCCGGTCGAGGAAGCGCTGGCCGGCACCGCCGCTGCGCTCTCCGGCCTGTCGGCGAGTGCCGGCGTCGTGCTGGTGCCCAAGCGCGAGCCGGTGCTGCGGCAGGTATCGTTCGTGCCGCTGTCGGGCACGCGCGCTCTGGCGGTGCTGGTCGGTGCCGACGGTTCGGTCGAGAACCGCGTGCTGGAAACGCCGGGTGCCAGTCCGGCCGCGCTGGTCGAGGCGGGCAACTACCTGACCGCACGGCTGTCGGGTTTGACGCTCAGCGAGGCGCGATCCCGCATCCTGCGCGAGATCGGGCAGGAACGCGCCGAACTGGATGCCGCCGCCCGTGCGCTGGTCGAACGCGGGCTCGTCATGTGGAGCGAGGATGGCGATCACCGCCCGGTGCTGATCGTGCGCGGGCAGGCGCGGCTGATCGACGATGCCGCCAGCCACGACCTCGACCGGGTGCGCCAGCTGCTGGATGAACTGGAGGGCAAGGAAGAGATCGCCCGGCTGCTCGAATCGGCGCAGGATGGCGATGCCGCACGCATCTTCATCGGGTCCGAGAACAAACTATTCGCATTGACCGGATCGTCGGTGATCGCCAAGCCGGTCCGCGCGCTGGACGGGCGCGTCGTCGGCGTCGTCGGCGTGATCGGGCCTGTCCGGTTGAACTATGCCCGTGTCGTGCCCATGGTGGATTTCACCGCAGCGACGCTCGCGCGCCTGCTGGGCTGACCAGACGAAGAAGAGACCGGAATGAACGACATCCCCGCCAACGACGATACGAACGACCTGCGCGAAGCCACCGCAGAGGCCGCCCCCGAAGTCGCCGAAGCGGATCGCCATGCCGAACTGGAGGCGAAGCTCGCCGATGCGCAGGCCGAGGTGCTCTATGCCCGTGCCGACCTGCAGAATGTCCGCCGCCGCGCCGAAAAGGAAGTGGCCGACGCCCGCGCCTATGCCGCGACCGCGTTCTCGCGCGACATCCTGTCGGTCGCCGACAATCTGTCGCGCGCCTTGTCGGCGATCCCCGACGACCTGCGCGGCGACGACCGGCTGAAGGGCCTGATCACCGGCTTGGAAGCGACTGGCCGCGAGCTGGAAAGCGTGTTCGGCCGTCACGGCATTACCAAGCTGGTATCGGTCGGCGAACCGCTCGACCCGAACAAACATCAGGCGATGTTCGAAGTGCCGTCGGCCGATGCGAAGCCCGGCACGGTCGTGCAGGAAATCCAGACCGGCTACATGATCCGCGACCGGCTGCTGCGCCCGGCGCTGGTCGGCGTGGCCAAGGCGCCGGAGGGCGGGGCCTGAACGACTCGGTCCAGCCCGACCTCGCCACCCCGCCGCGGTTCGAACGCATCGTCCATCCCGAGGCGATCGTCGACCGCGGCGCGTTGAATGCGGCACTTTCGGCACTTTCCGGCGAGGGACAGGACGGCGTGGCGCTGCGGCGCGCGGCGACCGCGGTACTGCGCGACGCCATGGCGCAGGGCCGTGCGGAGATCGAGCGGCGGCTGCGCGCCAATCCCAGCCACGGGCTGGAGACGGCGGCCGCCTATGCCTATCTGACCGATGCGATCCTCGTCGCGCTGATCGGCTTCATCGTCGAGCGCGTCCATCCCAACCACAACCCGACTGCCGCCGAGCGGATGACGCTGATCGCGGTCGGCGGCTATGGCCGGGGTGAGATGGCGCCGCATTCGGACGTCGATATCGGCGTGCTGACCCCGTGGAAGCAGACGCCCTGGTCGGAACAGGTCATCGAATCCACCCTGTACGCGCTATGGGACCTGGGGCTGAAGGTCGGCCATTCGTCGCGCTCGCTCGACGAAATGGTGCGGCAGGCCAAGGGCGACGTGACCGTGCGCACCGCATTGGTCGAGGGGCGCTATGTCTGGGGCGACACCGCGCTCTATGCGGAGGCGGCGCAGCGCTTCAAGACCGAGGTGCAGGAAGGGACCGCTCGCACCTTCATCGCCGAGAAACTGGCCGAACGCGACGCGCGGCACAAGAAGCTGGGCGACACGCGCTATGTCGTCGAACCCAATGTGAAGGAAGGGAAGGGGGGCTTGCGTGACCTGCACGCCCTCTTCTGGATCGGCAAATATGCCTATAACGTCCGCCGCGCCGCCGATCTGGTGCCCGCCGGACTGCTCAGCGCGCCGGAGCTTCGCAAGTTCAACCGGGCCGAGGATTTCCTGTGGGCGGTGCGCTGTCACCTGCACCTTATTACCGGGCGTGCGGAGGAGCGGCTGACCTTCGACGTGCAGACCGAGATCGCGACGCGGATGCGCTATAGCGACCGGGTCGGCAAGTCGCGCGTCGAACGCTTCATGCAATATTATTTCCTGCAGGCGAAGCGAGTCGGCGACCTGACCGGCATGTTCCTCAGCCATCTCGACGAAACCTATGCCGCGCGGGGCAGCCGGTTCGGCTTTCCCCGGCTGCGGCGTCGTCCGCGCCGGCTGCACGGCTTCGTGCTGGATCGGGGGCGGCTGGCGCTGCCCAAGGATGATTTCTTCGCCGAGGACCCGGTTCGCCTGATCGAGATCTTTGCGCTGGCCGATCTGCACGGGCTGGAAATCCATCCGTTGGCGATGCGCGCGGCGTCGCGGGATGCACGACTGGCGGCGCAGGTCCGCTCGCACCCGCGCGCCAACCAGCTGTTCCTCGACGTGCTGACCTCCCCGCGCGATCCCGAGCTGGTGCTGCGCTGGATGAACGAATGCGGCGTGTTCGGCCGCTTCATTCCCGATTTCGGCCGCATCGTCGCGCAGATGCAGTTCGACATGTACCACCATTATACGGTGGACGAGCATACCATCCGCATGATCGGGCTGCTGTCGCAGGTCGAGCGCGGCATCTGTCGCGAAGAGCATCCGCTGGCGACCGCGCTGTTCGGTGGCATCGTCCAGCGCCGCGCGCTGTTCGTCGCGGTGCTGTGCCACGACATCGCCAAGGGGCGCGGTGGCGACCATTCGATCCTGGGCGCGGAGGTCGCCGAGCGGCTGTGCCCACGGCTCGGCCTGACCCCGGCCGAGACCGAGACGGTCGCGTGGCTGGTGCGCTATCACCTGCTGATGTCGGCGACCGCGTTCAAGCGCGATCTGTCGGATTTCAAGACGATCCTCGACTTCACCAGCATCGTCCAGTCGCCGCAGCGGCTGCGCATGCTGCTGGTGCTGACCGTGGTCGATATCCGCGCGGTCGGGCCGGGGACGTGGAACGGGTGGAAGCGGCAGTTGCTCACCACCCTGTTCGAAACCGCCGAGGAGGTGCTGCGCCTCGGCCATAAGCAGCGCGGCCGGGACGAACGCATCGCCGAGAAGCAGGAAACCCTGCGCCGGACGCTGGGTTGGGACAAGGACACGCTGGCCGCCTATGTCCGGCATCTCCCCCCGGCCTATTGGATCGCCGAGCCGGACGACGTCATCGCCGCCAATGCGCGCATGGTCGACCAGTCGGGCGACACCCGCCTGACGATCGATACCAGCGTCGACGAGGATCGCGGCGCGACGCTGGTGACGGTCCATGCCGCCGACCATCCGGGGCTGTTCTATCGCATCGCCGGCGCGATCCATGCGGCGGGTGGCAACATCATCGACGCGCGCATCCACACGACCCGCACCGGCATGGCGCTCGACAATTTCCTCGTCCAGAATCCGCTCGGCGGGCCGTTCGACGAAGCCGGGCAGTTGCAGCGGCTCAAGACCGCGATCGCCGACGCGCTGGCCAACCGCATGAAGCTGAACGACCGGCTGGCGGCCAAGCCGCTGTCGCGGCCGCGTGCCGAGGCGTTCCCGATCGAACCGAACGTGTTGATCGACAATGCGGCGTCGAACCGCTTCACCGTGATCGAGGTCAATGCCCGCGACCGGCCGGCACTGCTCCATCACCTGGCACAGGCGCTGTTCCAGTCGAAGGTGACGCTGCATTCGGCGCATGTCGCGACCTATGGCGAGCGTGCGGTCGATACCTTCTATGTCACCGACCTGACCGGCGACCGCATCACGGGCCAGCTGCGGCTGAAATCGCTTGAGCGGCGAATGCTGGACGCGGCGGCGGGCAAGGAATTTGCCGGCTTCGTGTAATTCCTTGTAGGTCGGTATGGATTAGGCTAGCTTCCGTCGCATGGACTTCCTGATCCTGCTGTTCCTTGCAGCTGCCGTCGTGATGGTGATCGCTGCCATCGCCGCTACCGCCAACCCTCGGACCCGGCGTCGAACCGATGGGGGTGTCGACGGAACAGGATGGTTCGATTTTGGGGACAGCGGCGGGTCATCGGACTGCGGCAGCAGCGATGGCGGCGGTTGCGATGGCGGGGGCGGCGGCGACTGACCCGTCGCCGCATCCCAATCACGCTCTCTGACGGACCCGAGCGCCGCAGGACAACTCGGCGCGGATCGCCGCCACTTCCTCCAGCAACCGGTTGATCTGTGCTTCGGCGCGCAGGTTGGTTTCATAATCCATCCGCGCCTCCAGCCGGTCCTTCGCCGCCTGCCGGTTCTGGCTCATCATGATGATCGGCGCCTGCAACGCTGCCAGCATCGACAGCATCAGGTTGAGGAAGATGAACGGGAACGGGTCGAACGCCCCCGTGCCGAGGATGATGGTGTTGAGCACCGACCATCCGACTAGGAACAGGCAGAAGGCGGTGATGAAGCCCCACGACCCACCGATCGCCGCGACGCGGTCGGCCAGGCGTTCGCCCAGCGTCATCGTATCGTCGAACGCGGTGTTGGGATCGCGCACCGAACCGGTGCGGCGGAAGGGTTCGGTCAGGAACCGGATGGTGGTGTTCATGCTATGCACCTCGCGCGATGCGACCGGCCGCGCCGGCCGATCCCCCGCGAGGCGCCCCAACGATCAGGCGATACGCGGTGACGGCCGGTGCGGCTCGGTCGATCGACTGGAATCGTTGTTGGACATGGACCCTGTCTCGGGACGTTGGCGGAAAGGGACGGTCGGATCGTCCGAGCGCGCGGATGCGCCTGTCGGGCGAGTCGGTCAAGGCGGAGAAACATGAAAAAGCCGTCATGTTCGCGGAGGGAACATGACGGCTTTTGGTGTCGGCAAACTTGCCCTGTTCGTCACTCCCGCGGAGGCGGGAGTCCATGAACGCTATCATCGCGGCTCCTGCCGAACCGTTGGCGTGTATGGATTCCCGCCTTCGCGAGAATGACGAGTGGAGAAACGTGCCCCGCCGTTACTTCGGTGCCAGCACCATCAGCATCTGGCGGCCTTCCATGCGCGGATAGGCTTCGACCTTGGCGATTTCCTGCGTCGCTTCGGCGACACGCTGCAACACCGCCATGCCGAGCTGGCCGTGGCTCAGCTCACGACCGCGGAAGCGCATCGTGACCTTCACCTTGTCGCCCTCGGTGATGAACTGCTCGACCTTCTTCATCTTCGTATCATAGTCATGATCGTCGATGTTCGGACGCATCTTGATCTCCTTGATCTCCTGCGTCTTCTGGGTCTTGCGGGCGAGGTTCGCCTTCTTCTGCGCCTCGTACTTGAACTTGCCCACGTCGAGGAACTTCGCGACGGGCGGGTCGGCGTTCGGCGACACTTCGACCAGATCGAGCCCGACCTCGGCCGCCTGCGCGATCGCTTCGCGCGTGTACATGACACCCAGATTCTCGCCCTCGTGATCGATCACGCGGACCTTCGGGCTCTGGATGAACTCATTGAATCGGGGGCCGTTCATCGGCGGCGGCGCATTCGGGCGACGCATCATGGGCGGACGGATAGGTGCTGCTCCTGTAGTTGTCGAAAGTCCTATATAATCAATCTTGCGCGGTTACGAAAGGTTCCGCGCAAGATCGGGGGCAAGTGCCTCTGCCTTCAGCATCGCGACCAGCTTGTCGAGGCCGATGACCTGCTGCCCCTGGCTGCCGAGGCGACGCAGCGCCACGGTGCGCTCCTCCGCCTCGCGCTTGCCGACGACGACCAGCGCCGGAACCTTGGCGAGCGAATGTTCGCGCACCTTGTAGTTGATCTTTTCGTTGCGCAGATCGGTTTCGACGCGGATTCCGGCGGCCTTGAGCGCTGCGGCGACCTCGTTCGCGTAATCGTCGGCGTCCGAAACGATCGTCGCGACCACCGCCTGCACCGGCGACAGCCACATCGGCATTCGCCCGGCATGATGTTCGATCAGGATGCCGAGGAAGCGTTCGAACGTGCCGAGGATCGCGCGGTGGAGCATCACCGGGCGGTGGCGGTTGCCGTCCTCACCCACATAGGTCGCATCGAGTCGTTCGGGCAGCACGCGGTCCGACTGGATCGTGCCGACCTGCCACGTCCGCCCGATCGCGTCGGTCAGGTGGAATTCCAGCTTCGGCGCATAGAAGGCGCCTTCACCCGGCAGTTCCTCGAACTTGTCCTTGATGTCCTGCGACAGGTTCGACGACAGCACCGCCTCGCGCAGCTCCGCCTCGGCCTTGTCCCACATCGCGTCCGACCCGAAGCGCTTCTCGGGGCGCAGCGCCAGCTTCACCGCATAATCGGTGAAGCCCAGATCCTGATAGACCGAGTCGAGCAGTTCGCAGAAGTCGCGGACTTCCTCGATCAGCTGGTCCTCACGACAGAAGATGTGCGCGTCGTCCTGCGTGAACTGGCGGACGCGCATGATGCCGTGCAGCGCGCCATGCGGTTCGTTGCGGTGGCAGCAGCCGAATTCGGCCATGCGGATTGGCAGGTCGCGATACGACTTGATCCCCTGGCGAAAGATCAGGACGTGCGCCGGGCAGTTCATCGGCTTCAACGCCATCATGTCGGCATCGGCGCTGACGATCGCGCCCTCGTCCTCGGTATTCGGGATTTCGTCGGGCACCACGAACATATTCTCGCGATATTTGCCCCAATGGCCCGACTGTTCCCATTGCCGCGCATCCATCAACTGCGGCGTCTTCACTTCCTGATAGTCGTGGGCGTCCAGCCGGCGGCGCATATACGCCTCCAGCTGCCGCCACATCATATAGCCGTTGGGGTGCCAGAACACCGACCCCTGCGCTTCGGACTGGAGGTGGAACAGGTCCATCTCCGCGCCCAGCTTGCGATGGTCGCGCTTGGCCGCTTCCTCCAGCCGGGTGAGATGCGCGTCGAGCTGCTTCTTCGACAGCCAGCCGGTGCCGTAGATGCGGCTGAGCATCGCATTCTTCTGGTCGCCGCGCCAATAGGCGCCCGACACGCGGGTCAACTTGAACGCCGCCGGATCGAGCTTGGCCGTCGATTCGAGGTGCGGACCGCGACACATGTCGAGCCATTCGCCCTGGCGATAGATGGTCAGTTCCTCGCCCTCGGGCAGTTCGGCGGCCCATTCGGCCTTGAACGTCTCGCCCTGTGCGGTCCAGCGGTCGATCAGCTGCTGGCGCGTGACGACCTCGCGTTCGAACTTTTCGCCCTTCGCGATGATCTTGCGCATCTCCGCCTCGATCAGCGGCAGGTCCTCGTCGGTGAACATGCCGCGGCCGGGGGCAGGGGCGAAGTCGTAATAGAAGCCGTCGTCTGTCGCCGGACCGAAGGTGATCTGCGTGCCCGGATACAGCGTCTGCACCGCTTCGGCGAGGACGTGGGCGAAGTCATGGCGGTGGAGTTCCAGCGCGTCCGCTTCGTCCTTCGCCGTCACGAGCGCCAGCGAGGCGTCGCCGTCGAACGGCCGGTTCAGGTCGCGCACCTGCCCGTCGACCCGCGCGGCGATCGCCGCCTTGCGCAAGCCCGGCGAGATCGCGGCGGCGATGTCTGCGGGAGTAGTGCCCGGCATCACCTCACGGACGGCACCGTCGGGAAGGGTGATGCGGAACATTGCGGACATGAAGGAACACCTGGAATGTCGGAGGATAAACGCCTGTCGGTTAGCCGCTGGGCGCGGGGAGGGCAAGGACACGCGCTTGTCCGTTGCCGACGTCGTCCTTCCGGCGAAGGCAGGAATCCATGGATGCGGGCCGGCCGCGTAGAGTCGTGAACACCCGACACAATGGATTCCGGCCTTCGCCGGAATGACGACCAGGGTGGGCGGTGCTACTCCACCGCCGCGCCTGAGTCGGTATAGGTGATCCGGATCCGCACCCAGCTGCCGATCAGCGGCTTGCCGCCGACGCGCGGGGGCAGGATGCGGAACTGCCACGCCGCCTGCCGCACCGCGCCGGCCAACCCCGATCCGCGCGCCGACTGGCCGATCTCCCGGCAGTCGGTCACCTGGTTGTTGGGGATGGTGCGGCAGGCGACCTCGCCCCAGCCGGGTCGTGCGTTGCGGGGGAGATAGGTCGACAGCTCGGCATGGGTCGGGCGGCGATACCAGTCGGCGGCGTAGAGCCGCTCGCCACCGCCGCTGCCGCCGCCGGCATCGGTATCCGCATCGCCGTCGCCGCTGTCACCCGCCGCATCGCTGCGTCCGGCGCCTTCGCCGATGCTGCGGGTGCCGGGCGTGATCGCGGCACGGGCGAACTCGCGGCCGGTCATTGGAATGACCTTCGACCAGACATCGTTCGACGGCGTGGCTGGCACGGGGGGTGGGGGCGTTACGTCGGGCGGCGGCGCGACGGCGGTGACCGGCGGGGCGGTGCTGGCGCTACCGGCAGCCGCCTTGCGCTGTACCTGCCTGGCGGGCGCGGCAGCCGGGGCGACCTGATCGGCGGGCAGCATGTCGACGATCAGCGGCGATTTCTCGCCGGGCGGCGGAGACATCATCGTCGGTGCGATGCGCAGCAACAGCCACAGGATAGCGACATGGATCGCCACCACCAGCGCCAGCGTGGCGATGCGGCGCTGCAGCGGAACCGGGCGACGCGCGGAGAACCGTTCCTGATACATTGTCGACGCCACGCGCCGCCCCTAGCGCACAAGGCAGCCGAGCGCGATGGGAAAGACGCGAGGTTTGCGATGTCAGGAAGGTGGAGCGGGTGAAGGGAATTGGATTATAACCATAGTGCGGGTTACGCAGTTTTGCGGGTTGCTAATCCGATGACTTCGTCAATCCGGCCAATGACGTGCACGTCGACGCCGCGTCCCTTGATCTTCGGCGTCAACACAACGTGATCGATTAACGCACGCAAGCGCGGCACCGCTTCCAGCTGGGCGGCGGGATTGCCGTTTAACGCTTCCTGCAAGGCCTGTACCTGCCGCCGGTAATCCTCCGCGATGTTCGGGTGCAGGGCGATGACCGGTACGGCATCTATCCCGGCCAACTGGCTGGTCAGCGTGTCGCGATCGGTGCGGGCCTTCGCCAGCACTTCACGGATTTCCGCGAACTCCGCACCGCCGGCCGCAATGGCCTCGACCAGTCGATCTACCTTGCGCTTCGCCTCCGCAAGGCGGCGTTCGATCGTGCCGCGTTCGCGCTGACCTTCTCCGGACAGGCGCGCGTGTTCGCGGTGATACTCGCGGACGTATTCCGCGACTAATTCCGGGGCGAGCAGCTGGTGCTGCAAATGCTCCAGCACCTGTTGTTCGTAATTGTCGTTCTTGATCGTCCGGTTGTTTGTGCAGCCGCCGCCGTCATGGAAGCGACCGCAGGCCCAATATTCGCCGGTACGTCGAATCCAGCCGCCGCCGCATATGCCGCACCGGCCAAGGCCAGATAGCAAATGCTTCGCGCGGCGCTGGTAGGTGCGATGAACGCCTGCGCTTTCCGCCCGGATTGTCTGCACCTGTTGCCACAGGGTTTCGTCGATGATGCGCAGATGCGGGGCGTCCTGTTCGATCCAGTCGCTTTCGGGGTTCGGCCGAATGACCGTGCGACGGGTCGTCGGGTTTACGACCTTGCTCGTCCTGTTATGGACGATAACGCCCGCGTAGAGCCGGTTGTTTAGCATCCCGTTCTGCCGCTGGCGGTCGCCCAGTATGGTGGTCTGCCGCCAAGTCGCCCCACGCGGCGGCGATACGCCTTCCTCGTTCAGGCCCTTGGCGATCCCGTTGGGAGCGCGGCCGGCGGCGTATTCTTCGAAGATGCGCCGGACGATTGCCGCCTGTTCTGGGTCGACCTCGCGCAAGCCACGCACCAATTCGCCGCGATCGTCCAGGCGGTTGGCACGGCGATAGCCGTAGGCGATGCCAGCTGCGGCCCGGCCGTCCTTGACCGTCCCCCGCTGGCCTCGCTTGATCCGCGCGCCGAGGTCTTTGCGAAACCTCGCGTCCATCAATCCCTTGATGGTGCCAGTGATGTCGTCGACCTCGCCATCCATCAACGTGAACAGCCGCGCGCCGACGAACTGGAGCCGTTCGCGGATCGCGAAGGCATCGCCCTGATGACGCGCAATGCGGTCGGTAGATTCGGTCAGCACTTGGTCGACGCCGCCGGCCTCAACCCGCGCCAGCATCGCGTTCAGGCCGGGGCGCTGCGTGCCCTCGATGCCGGCTGCGCCACTGATGGCATAGTCGGTATAAATCTCGACGATCGTCCAGCCTTCGCGGTCCGCGCGCTCGCGACACACGGCGATCTGATCTTCGATCGACCGTGCGTTCTGGAGTTGGCTAGAATAGCGGGCGTAGATTACCGTCCGCACTGGGACTTTCCTTCTGTCGGGCGGCTGCAATGTCACGCGCAACCGACGCGCGCGCAAGGGCGCGGACGAAATCGACCAGTTCCGGCGCTGGCTTGGTGGCCGACTTCATGGCGCGCGTCCAGATCGGGCAGCGGCGTTGGCGTGCGCCACGTCGATGATATGGCTGATGTGGTCGCGCGGTCGGGCGTGCCACGCGAGCGCGGCAAGGGCTTCGGCGAAGGCGGCGGCTTTCGCATCCTCGCCTTTCCGATCGGCGAGGGTGCGCGCCCGCGCGGCGGCGGCGTCGAGGTCCGCGCGCAGTTCGTGCGGGTAGGTGCCTTCGCGCCCGGCCGAATCGATCCACGCGGTTTCGAAGTCGTAGGGGATCGCGCCGGCTGCGATCGTGTCCCACAGACGCGACAGCGCCCGTGCGACGCGGATGCGATCGGCGGCCTGTGCGACGGTTAGCCGGCCTTTCTCGACATTCGCGGCCGCCGATGCTTCGCGCTGGGCAAGCATCTGTCGGGCGGCCGCCGCGAGGATGGGCCAGTCGGAAGCCATTGCGGGGCGGTCCGGTATCATGACCCGACCAGTTCCCGAAACAGAATGGGTTGTTCCGATCCGTCTGGATAGACGCTGTCGAGCCACGCTGCCGCGCTGGGTTCGTCGCCGTCCCACTTGTCCGGGAAGGTCCGGGCGGCAATCAGGTCGCGGATGCGCGCTTCCTCTTCCTTGTTAATAAGGTCGACACTGGCGCGGTGTTGAATGTCCAGAATGCGGTCTAGCGCCTCGCTGCGCGCCTCCAGAGTAAGCGGCCCCATGCGCTGCGGGTTCTTTGCGATAGAACCGTCTTTCAGACGCTCGACGCCGCGCTTGCGGAGGCGTTGAGCCGGTAGCCGCATCCATCGATAGATGGGCTTGAGTTCGAGTAGCGGTGCAAGATGCGCCCAGCGTGGCATCTGAATCACGATTTCCAGCGCCGTGTCTTTCTCCGTGAGAGGGCAGGCGATGCAACCGGTGCGAGCGGCGATGTCGGCGGCGTCGTCACCGCCATAGGCGTCGCCCATGATCGCGATCGGCCATTCGCCATATTCCGGCAGATAGGCGGCGCGGGCGATCCAGTCCCAGACGTGGCAGACGCGCCAGTGCAGAATGGGAGCGAGCGTTGCGATGCGGCCTTTGATGCCCTTCGCTTCGGGTAGCACCTGTTGATACCAGCCCTGCCCGCACTCTGCGCCGTCTTTGGAGCAGGACATGCTAATGCGGCCATCACGTACGGCGCTTTCGCCTTCGCGAACGCCGGTAATCATCAAGGCGCTTCCGGCCATTTCGGCGATAGCTTTGCCCAGCGCGGCCGACATCGGATCGACCTTGATCTGGCGGGTACACCAACGCAGCGTGTTGTTGTTGGGCGGCGGTACGCCGCGTCCGAGGATATAGACCATGAAGCGCTGGTCGATTGGCGCGCAGACAACGTGCAGTGCGATCCAGTTGCGCTGGCGCAGTCGCTCCATGACCAGTTCTGCCGCGTGTTGGATCGGCGGCAGTTCCTGACGTGTATCCGCGTAAAAGACATGCAGCACTTCGGGCTGCGGGATGCGGCCGGTGTCGATAAGGTGGATTACAAGGGTCAGCGTGGCGGTGCTGTCCTTTCCGCCCGACCACGCAATCGCGTAGTGGCCGTGGCGCGACCAGTAAGATACTAGCGACGCGACGGTCAGGTCGATCGCCTCGTCCAAGTCGATGAATGCCGCGCTGGTGAAAAGGTTCGCGATGCCGGTCATTGTTGCCTCAAAGCGGATCGAACCCGGTGCGGTAGCGCCGGGCGAGATATTCGGGGTGGTCCATCCGGCCGGCTGCGCGATCTTCGTCGCGCCAGCGCTGGATAAGGGCGGCGGCTTCGCTGGCGGCGCGCGCGCCGGTTGTCCGGTCGCCTCGCGTTCCGTTGCGCGTGACGCGGGCGGCGATGGCAAGCGGGGTCAGCACCCGGCCGCGCACGGCCGCCCGACCATTCCATGCGTCGCGGTGGGTGACGGTGCAAAACAGCTGGCCGGGATGCCGCCGCGTGAAGGGCGACAGGCATTCGGGGCACAAGGGCCGGGTGTCGGTGGTGGCGGAAACGGGGGGCGTCGTGCTGACGCGCGTTTCCGGCGGTCCTTGTACCGAGGACTTCACCGGATTTCGCCATCAGGTACGGCACAGCGTCGAGCGGCCGGAACGGCGGTCCGCGCGATTGATATCAGCAGGTCGCGAAAAGGAATCGGCGTGCTGATGCGAGGCGCGCTGTCGGTGCCGCCCCCGCGTGCACCGATTTCACCGAGCCGTTTGGCGCGGGCTAACCCCATCCGCTCGATAACTGCCGGATCAAGGCGAGGCTGACCGATGCCCCAATCCAAGCTGGGGAGATCGTCCAGTTGGACGCCATACACTACCAGCATAGTCGGCTTGCGGGCGTAGTGACCGTACCTCCCCTGCTCGATGCAGCAGGTCCACCCGCCGTCGAACAATCCGGTGCTCACCCAACCGCCGTCGCGTGGCGGTACGTTCAGCCCAAAATGTTTCCACGCGAGGCTGCGCCACGGATGTTCGATAACCCCACCGAACTCCCGCGCGGCCCAGAGCGAGTGTTTGAAGCAGCCGCCATCATCCCCGAGCATCTTGCGGACACCCGTGCGTTTTACAGTGAGCGGTTGCCCGAACCACATTGGTCCCCAGCGAGGGCACGGCGTATGGCTGACGACCGGGTGCGGCCCCCTGTACCGACGTGCGTCGCGCACCTCGTCCCACGGGTCCACGCCCGGTAGGCCGAAGTAGCAGCCATCCGTCGCGACGTAGAGCGCTGCGATCATGTCCTGCACTTCCCTTGCGTTGCGGGCTGTCGCGTCAGTGACAACGATCATTGGTCACCTCGCAGGATCGAAATGATTGCGGTGCAGGTCGCCAGCAGCAGCATGGCGCAGCCTGCGACGGCGACGCGCCACAGGCTGGGGCGCTGGATCACCGGGCGGCGGATGATCGCGCGCGGCAGGATGACGCGGCGGATCATTGGTCGACCGTCCAGTCGGGACCGCGCAGCAGCAGCTGCGCGACGCGATGGCGTTGCGGATAGATCGTCGCGGCAATCGTGCCGATCGCGATGACAAACCCACTGGCGAAGGCCGCTCCAGCGGCGAAAGCAATCACTGCGCACGCCATTCGGCCAGCGAGCGGACCGGACCGACGCCGATCGCACGGCGAGCGTCGTGGATCGACACCAGAAGCGCATCGCGTCCGAACCGCGCGCGGGCGGCAGCCTTCGTCATGTCGGTCAGAATCAGGGCGTTGTCCCGGCTTGCCCCTGCGGGTGCGCCGCCCCGGCCAAGGTCGAAAATGGCGGCGCATTCGTATCGCTGGCAGAAACGTTCGGCATGGAACGTCTTGCCGCTGGCACGGGGGCCGTAGATCACGACTGGCGGCTTGGGGGCGATGACGGCCGGTGAAGGAGCGTCTGCCACGCGGACATCGCGCATGATGGGGAAGTGATGCCGAGGCGGCAAGGCCGCGCCATCCGCCGCCGCAGCGTGGAGAATGGCGGCTTCACCCATGGCGAGGAGCGCGCGGGCCTGCGCCACGATGTCGGCGGCGGTGGTTACCGACGTACCGACTTGGCGACCGGCTTGGTCGAAATAGCGAATGGAAAATGCGGCGGTAGACCCGGTGGCGGAAGCCACGGGAACGGCAACGGCGCGCCAGTCGGTGATGAAGTAGGTTTGCATGGTGTTGCTCCAGAACCTGCGAAGGTCCTTAGCAACACCATATCGGTGTTAATCAGTCAACACCATATTGGTGTCTATCTTCGCTTGGCGCACTGCTTTCGAAACGCAGCTACCGCCGGATCGGTCGTCGGCAGCTGAAATTCGATGGCGTCGGTCGGCCCCTGTCCGTCCGGCGCGCGGAATTTAACCGTCGTCGCGGCCAGAATTTTGGCGGACAGGTCGTCGCTTTGCGCTTCATCGCGAATCGACCAGATGCCGTTTCTGAAGTCCGCGTTGCTGACTTCGACCGTCCAGGTGCCTGCGTCGATTTCCAGACGCGCCATGTTGCCGGCGAGGGTCGTTGGTCCCGGCGGCGGTGTGATGACGTCAAAGCTGGCGGAGGGTTCGCCATAGGAACAGGAAATCGAGAGGTGCGGGTTGCTTCCGCGTATCTCGACGTCGGCCGGGATGACGAGGTAGTCGCCCAGTCGTTCCGATACGATCGTCGGCGTATTCTTCGGGCTGGGCGATGCGGTGTTGTCGGTCGATGTCGGTGCGTGGCAGCCGGCGAGGATTGCGAACGCCAATGGCAAAGCGCGTTTCATGCGAGCAAATCCCCCAGGGTCATGACCCGATCAATCCGTACGTAATGGCATGTTTCGAGGCGGAAGGTCGCGGCAGGTGAAAACTGTTCCAGCTCAATCCAGTTTGCCCCGCGACGAACTAGCCGTTTCACCAGCACGGCGCGGGCGCGGTGGCCGTCGTCGTCCTCGCCATCGGGCCGCAGATAGACGACGACGTCGTCGCCGATGCGGGGCGGTCGGCGCATTTCGGCGATGATGGTCGAGCCTGCCATGTGGGCCGGCTCCATCGAACTGCCGTGAACATACAAGCCGTAAACGTCATCGCGGCCGTTCAAAAGAACCGGGCGCTTCAGATACCCGATTGCCTCGCCCGAATTGAGCATGGTCTGTTCGATCGCTTCGCCGTCGAACAGACGCGGGGAGCCAAGCGCGGTGCCGAAGATCGGCAGGTTTTCCTGCATCCGCTCCAGCGACGATCCCTCATATCGCACCGTTTCGGCGTTGGGGGGCGGCGGCGCGGTTGTCGGTGCTGGTGTCGGTCCATGGTCAGCCGATGCGTCGCTATCGCCCATCAACGCGGCCAATGTCGTGTCCAGCGCGGCTGCGGCCTTCTCCAGCCAATCGGTCGTCATGCGTCGCTGGGACTTCTCCAACCGCTCCACCTGCGACGTCGACGTCCCCATGGCTTCCGCCAGCGCCGGGCGCTTCCAGCCTTTGGCCTCGCGCGCGGCCGCGATTCGTTCTCCGGGAGTCATGGGCGATAAATGCACCAAATCGGTGTCACGCCTCCACCACCCAAATTGGTGTTGACGCAGGCTTAATAACAACACCATAATGGTGTTTCATTGGGAGCGACGCATGACGTTGAAAGAGTGGATGGAGGCCGAGAGCATCGGCGTGCCGCATGTCGCGACAGAATTGGATTGTTCGGCAGAGGCGGTTCGGCGGTACATTCATGGTCACCGCATTCCGGGGCCAGTGGCGATGCGCAAGATCGTCGAGCTGACATCCGGCCGCGTCACCGCGAACGATTTCTACGGGATCGCTCACCGCTCGCAGGTTGCAGCATGAACGCTGCCATCCTGTTGCTGGCCGGTTCCGCCATCGGGTCCGTCGTCGTTTTCGAGGCTCGCCGCAAATGGCGCGATTGGCGTCGCGCGCAGCAGCCGTTCCGGGGAACGCCGTTGCATGACGGGGTGAAGCCCTATGAAGCGACACCGCAGCCGATGTTGGTGCGGCGTGATACGACGCCCAGCCCGGTCGATGTCCGGGATGGCATTTGGCATCATCCGTCCGGCCAAGCCTATTGGGTTGGCCTTGATCTGGCGACCGGCGATGACCTGTGCGTTGAGCATGACGCCGCTTCCTATTGCGCCGATGACCAGTCGTCATTCGGAACGATTGGCGGCGTGTCCGAATGACTATCGCCGCACAAAGGGCGGTCCGCGACCGCATGTTGAAGGTCCGGTTCGGCGAATTGCTGGCGCTGATCGGCGGTAGCCGGGAGGCAGCAGGGTTCTGCCGCGTCGCCCATTCCGTTTTGTCTGGATACGCATCGCTAAGCCCGGGCGAGGCCGATCGGTTTCCCCCGATCGATGTCATTCGCGATCTGGAGGCCGTTGCGGGCGTGCCGATCGTGACAATGCACCTCGCTGTCGAGGCCGGCGGGGCATTCGTGGACGTGCCGGCCGTGCCGGCGACCGGAGCGGATCTGCTGACGCTGCTGGCGGCGCAGTCGCGCGAGAGCAGCGACCTGACGGACGCCCTGTGCCTGGGGCTGGCCGATGGCCGCCTATGCGCCGCCGATGCCCGCAAGGCGCGGGAGGAAGTGCGGCAGCTGGTCCGCGTGGCGATGCAGATGGATGCCGAACTGGCCCTGATCGTGGGAGAGGTGGAGTGAACAAGCTGTTTCTACCGGCCAAGGTGCCGAATGAAGGCGCGCGCCGGTTGGCCGCGTTCGTCCAGTCGTTGCCGTCCCCAGCGGCGGTGCGTCGGATGCTGGCGGTTGCGGGCATTGATCGTCCGAAGCTGGATCGAATGGTTGCGGGAGAATTGCTGCCCGGTGCCGACGAACGCTTCGCGATCACGCGTGCGACGGGCGATGCGGTGTTGATGCGGGACTGGTCGACGACCGCCCGCGGGCGCTGGGGTGATCCGGTGCCGGCGCGGACGATGCGGCGGGCGGCATGAGCGGCGAGGCGACACCGCAGGAAGTCCTGCGCGATCTGGCGCGGGTGCGCGTCCTGTTCCAGGCGCGGGCGATTGCGGCTGCGCTGGGCGCTCGCCCACGCGATCCCATCGGCGAGGTGCGGCCATGATCGGCTTTCCGATGGCATCGCACCGCCCGATCGACCTTGTCGAGCCGCTGGCTGGTGTACGCGGGGCGTTCACCTGTTCGCCGAACGCCCTGTCCAGCTGGGTCATGGCGACAGTGGCCGGAGGGCGGTGCGTCTATGCGCGTGCCACGCGGGTCAGCGGGTCGCTGGCAGAGCGTGCGCGGGTGCTGGCGCAGACTGGTGCGATCGAAATCAGTCAGGCGCGCAACGTCGACGATCGGACGCTGTTCGATTTCATCGCCGCGCGAACCGGCAAGCCGGTGACCATCGCGGCCACGGCGATCGACAAGGTACCGGCGTTCGCGGTCGAGGTTCTCGACGTGCTGGAAGCTGTCGCAGCGCGGCGGATGGCGTGCCCGACAAATCATCAATTGGCGGCGGCGCTGGGCGGTGTACCTGTCCACCGCATATCGGCCGCGCTGACCCAGTTGCAGGGCGCTGGACTGGTGGTGATCGACTTCGAACGGACAGGGAATGACGGTCGTCGTGCGATCCGCATCCTCGAAACCGGAGAGACGTTGCGTAGCGTTGCGGCATCGGCCGGGGCGGTGGCTCGTGGCTGATGCGGTCGATATGGCGGCGGTGCTGAACGAACAGCATTTCGAACGTAGCCTGCGCGCGGCGCGCGCGGCCGTGCCGGTCGGTGTTCCGGGCGAGTGTGAGCAATGCGGCGGGGATTCGCCGCGACTGGTCGGCGGGCGCTGCGCGCCGTGTCGCGACGGGCGGCGGCGATGACCGGTCGGTTCGACGCTTCGCCATGATCGCTGCGCGCCGGGCTGTGTCCCGTCGCGCGTTGGTGGGCCGTGCGCAAGCGCCCGCCGGTAGTTTTTCGGGGGTATCATCCGCGTGAATACGGTGTCGACGCTGTCGCCCATGGGGCAGGCAGCGATTGCTTTTGCACGCCGGGGCTGGGCGGTCTTTCCCTGCAACGTCGAAAACGGTCGGCCGCTGGTCGTCGGCGATCGGGGCGACGATGGCGAAATCATCAAGAATAGCGGCGGCCTGCACAAGGCGACCTGTGACGAAGCCCAGATTGCGGCGTGGTGGCGCAAATGGCCGCACGCCCAGATTGGGCTGAACAGCGGCGCAAGCGGGCTGCTGCATATCGATTTCGATCCGCGCGTCGACGAGCTGGTCGACGAGGACACGGGCGAGGTCACCCGCGACGACTGGAGCGTCGAGCGGTTGAAGGCCGCGTTGACGGTGCAGATGGGCGAGGCGCTGCCGGCGACGCTGGTGTCGGTCACGCCCAGCGGCGGCGAGCATCACTGGTTCAGGATGCCGGCCGGCGAGCCGATCGGTAACCGAGGCAATTTGCCGCATCATGTCGATGTGCGGGGGCATGGCGGCTATGTCATCGTGCCGCCTTCCGAGCGGATCGGCGATCTGCAAAAGGGCGGCAAGAAAGCGCCTGGCGCTTATCGCTGGACGGTGGGCGACTGGACCGGCGACGACGCCATCGCGCCGTTGCCGGCCGCGCTGGAGCGGGTGTTACGGGAGCGTGCGGCGAAGGCCGGGCGCGCGCGGCCGAAAGCACCGTCCCGCGCGCGGTCGGGCGCGCCGATCGCGGCGGCCGATGTGTCCGACGACGTCCGCAAATATGCGATGTCGGCGGTCGAGGCGGAATGTCGCGACATTCGCACCGCCGGCAGCGGCAATCGCAACGCCCAGTTGAACAGCAGCGTGTTCAAGATCGCCACGCTGGTCGCGGCCGGCGCGGTCGACGAAGGATTCGCGCGCGCCTGTGTCGAGGCGGCGGCGCGGGCCAATCCCGGCAACGATGACGAACGGCAGCTGTTCGCCACGATCGAGAGCGGATGGACAGCCGGCCTCCAGCAACCTCGCGACCTCGCAGAGGTCGCGGCATCATCGCGTTCCCGGCAGGAACGGCAACGGGCGCGGCAATCCGCGCCGTTGCGTCCGGCCGCGTCCGCGCCGCCCGCCGCCGCCGCCGGGCGGGAGGAAAACGCACCCTTCCGGATTGGAAGCGCCGATGGCCAGCAAGCGCTGGGGGAGGCGGACCGGGCGAGGCTGCGCGCCGTTTCTGCCGCATGGATGCAGCGGCGTATCCAACATATCGAGCGGACGAAGGACGCGGCCACGCGGCTCGCCTTTTCGGTCGGGCGGCGGGTCGGTGCCGGCCTGCTGGACGAAAGCGCGGCGGCCGAGGCGTTGTGGGCCGGGTGCGAGGCAATCGCCGATGTCCAGCCCGACGATATCGACCGGGCACTGGGCGACGGCATCGCGCGCGGCTTCGATCCTGCCGCGATCCTGCTGACGATCAAATGCGCCGGTTTTCCGCTCACCGATTTCGGGATCGCGGAGCGGTTCTTTGCCCGGTATGGGGCCGATTACCGCTTCACGACCGCCAAGGGCTGGCTGGGCTGGGACGGGCGGCGCTGGAAGGTGCTGGATCAGGAGAAGGACGTCGCGCCGGCCGAAGTCGTCGCGGCGGTGTTTGAGACGGTCCGCGCGATCCAGACCGAGGGCCAAGTCGTCGCCGATACCGGCGTCCAGTACCGGCTGACCGGCAGCGAGAAACAGCAGACGCTGGAGTTGGAGAGCGACAACCCGCACGGCCTCGACCATTGGCGACTCAAGGGCAAGACGTGGGAACTGCATTCCACGATGATCCGCGTGTTCGGACGGCAGAGCGAGGTTGCGAGCAAGCCGCAGGCCATCGCCAATCTGTCGCGGCGGTGGCTGACCGTGCCGATCGAGGCGTTCGACGTCGATCCCTATGCCATCAACGTGCTGAACGGGACGCTGCGGTTCGCGCGCGAACGCCTGCCCGATGGCAAGCGGTCGGCCGGGGTCCGGCTCTGCCCGCATCGCCGCGACGATCTGAACACGAAGCTGGCTCCGGTCGAATATGATCCGGAAGCGGCCAGCCCGGTCTATGACGGCTTCCTGATCTGGGCGCAGCCGGACGAGGAAATGCGGCGCTATCTGCACCAATGCGCCGGCTATGGTGCCAGCGGCGATACCAGCGAGCAGAAATTGTGGTTCTGGTACGGGCTGGGCGCGAACGGCAAGTCGACGACGATCGACCTGTGGGCGCATGTCCTGGGCGATTATGCCGGCACGATCGGGATCGAGACGTTTCTGGATCAGGGCATCAAGAAACGCGGCGAGCAGGCATCGCCCGATCTGGCGCGACTGGGCGGTGTGCGCCTGTTGCGCGCGTCCGAGCCGGAGCGCGGGGCGAAGCTGAACGAGGCGCTTATCAAGGCCGCGACCGGCGGGGAGCCGATGGCGGTGCGCGCGCTGCATCGCGGCTTCTTCGACCTGACGCCGCTGTTCAAGCTGTTCATCGGCGGCAATTACCGGCCGGACGTGCCCGGCACCGACGAGGGTATCTGGCGGCGGCTGAAGCTGGTGATGTGGGATGCCCATGTCGAGGACAAGGATCGCGACGAGCAGCTGCCGGCCAAGCTACGGGCGGAAGCGCCGGGCGTGCTGAATCACATCGTGCGGGGGATGCTCGACTGGCTGACGCACGGGCTGGTCGAACCGAGCGCCGTGGCGCAGGCGACGCAGCAATATCGCGAGGATAGCGACCCGCTGTCGCGGTTCCTGAACCTCTGCACCGAACGGGTGGTCGGGAGCCGGGTGCAGTCGTCGGTGCTGTACGAGGTGTTCGTCGCATGGTCGAAGGCGGCCGGCGAGACGGAGTGGAAACAGAAAGGGTTTTCCAAGGCGATGACCGATAAGGGCTTCAAAAAGAAGCCGTCTGACGGCATCCAGTGGCTTGATCTGAAACTGGTCAAAACCCCGACCGACTTTGTCGACGAACATGGCCGCGTGGTCGAACACAGCGGCGGCGGTGCGCGGACCGGTGTGGATGATGATGACGACATCGAGCCGTGATGCTTCCGGTTCGGAAGGGTGGCGGAAGGTTCCCGGAAGGGAAAACCCGAGGATTCCCGCGCCTTCGGAAGGGTCGGAAGGGTGCGCGTGACATTCCGGTGTGAGTGCGGGCGCGCAGGCGTACGCACGGCGAATATATCCATAAACACTTCCAATCCTTCCAACCCTTCCAATCCATTTAGAAAATGGTGATTTTCCAATGACTAACCTGTCTGACGGACCCGGAAGGGTCGATGTTGATCCTTCCGGTGCCGGAAGCCTGCTGTCGTTCGATGAAATCGAGGCGCGGTTGGTGGAGGCGGTGCGGGTGTCGTGGCGCTTGCCGGACCGGGAGGCTGGCTGGCAGCGGGTGCAGTCGGCGTGGCCGGAGATACTGCGGGAGACGGCGGCGGGCGATTACGACGCGCGCGGCGGCGACATGGCCAGTTCGGATGTGAAGCTGCGCACGGCGGCGGCGACGCGCGGTGAGGTCGCGGAGATGGAACAGGCGTTCGACTGGCTGCGGGCGGTGGCGGATGACGACCGGCGGTTGGTGGCGCTGGCGATCGGATGCCTTGCGCGCGGCGACAAACAGGTGCCGTGGCTGCGGCTGCGGCGGCCGATGGGGCTGACGCATGGGGCGGAAGGGTTGCGCAAGCGGTACACGCGGGCACTGGGGCGGGCGTGCCAGTGCGCGAACCTAGGACTTCTGCGGCGGGAGGCCGGTCAAGGGGGTATATCGACCGCATCGCAAATATAGGATGTCCACATTGGCCGTTGTTTTGGGCTATTTCCCGCCATGCTGGGACGGGCCTTCGGGTACGGCGCAGCAACCCCGCTCCCCGAACCTCACGACGCCCCGCTTGGCATTGCCCGGCGGGGCGTTGTGCGTTGTGGCCCATGGCGAGACTGACCAGACTGAAGCCGCGCCTGTCGCATCGCCGCCCCGTGTCGGCCGGCCCTTCGGGTCGGCAGGCATATGACGCGGCGCGCGATCGGCAGGAATGGCGACGCTGGTACAAAACGGCGCGATGGCAGCGGCTGCGCATGTCGGTGTTGGTCCGCGATCTGTTCACCTGCCAGCGTTGCTGGCGGATCGAAGCGGATACGTCGCTGCTGGTCGCGGATCATAGGCGGGCGCATCGCGGCGATGAAGTGCTGTTCTGGGATGAACAGAACCTCCAGTGCCTGTGCAAGCCCTGCCACGACAGCGCGAAGCAACGGGAGGAGCATCGCGGCGGACGCTGACATGGGGGGGGGGGGCCAAAGTTCGGAAGGCATCGCGGCCTAGACCGCTGGTGTTCTCATTCAGGGATTTTTTTTCTTCATGGCGGAAAATTCGGAGGTCGATCTGTTTGGCCTGCCGGTCGTGCGCCGTGGAGAAGGCCGTGGGCGGCCCTCGCATCAATGGACACTGGAAAACAGTAATCGGGTGCTTTTGGCGTTCGCGCGCGGCCTGTCGTTGGAACAGGCGGCGGTTGTTATTGGGGTCAGCCTTCCCACGCTGCGGAAGCATTATTTTTCCGAAGTGAAGCAACAGGCCGAGGCCAAGCTGCGCATGGAGATGACGCAGCTGGTACGCCTCAACAAAACCGCAGCGGAAGGGAACGTCGCGGCAGAAAAGGAACTGGGCCGCCGGCTCGAAAAGGCGGCCATCGCTGACACCGCCGATCGCGTCGCCAACCGGGGCCGCAACGGCGCGCCCGCCCAGCCCCGGCTAGGAAAGAAAGAGGAGGCGCAAGAGGCCGCGCAGGCGGTCACTGGTCGTTTCGCTCCGCGCTCCGCACCCCCCGGCCTGTTGAACTGACCCAATGGAGCGGACGTGGTCGACCGCCTGCCCCGACTGGCAGGACCGGATAGTTGCGGGTGAATCGCTGATCGCGATGGACCCGCTGTTCCCGGACATGGCGGAGGAAGCGCTTGGCGTGTTCAAGTCGCTTCGCATCGTCGACGTGCCCGGCCGCCCGACGTTCGGGGAGGCGTGCGAACAGTTCGTTTTCGACTTCGTCGCCGCGATCTTCGGAGCGCAAGACCCCCAGTCCGGCAAGCGGCTTATCTGGGAGTTCATGCTCCTGATTTCGAAGAAGAACAGCAAGTCGACCATCGCCGCCGGCATCATGGTGACGGCGTTGATCCTCAATTTTCGCGAGAATGCGGAACTGTTGGTCCTGGCCCCGACGAAGGAAGTCGCCGGCAACGTGTTCGATCCGGCCGCCGCCATGGTGCGGGCGGACCCGGAGTTGTCGGCGATCCTGAAACCGATCGATCACGAAAAGCGGATCAAGCACCTGACCAAAGGTGCCGAACTGAAGGTCGTGTCGGCGGACTCCGGCGTCGTGTCGGGCAAGAAGGCCGCATTCGTGCTGGTCGACGAGCTATGGGAGTTCGGGAAAGACCCCAAGGCCGCCGCCATGTTGATGGAAGCGACCGGCGGGCGGGTGTCGCGGCCGGAAGGGTTCGTCATCTACCTGACCACGCATAGCGACAGCGAGCCTCGCGGCGTGTTCAAGGACAAGCTGGATACCTTTCGCGGAATCCGCGACGGGACGATCGTCAACCGGCGCAAGCTGGGGATGTTGTACGAGTGGCCGCCTCACATGCTGGAAAGCGAGGCGTACCTTGATCCGGCGAATTTCTACGTTACCAACCCCAACATCGGCAAATCGGTCGATGCCGAGTATATCGAGGAGCAGCTGGCCGAAGCGCGCAAGGGCGAGCCGGGCACGCTTCAGATATTTCTGTCGAAGCACCTGAACGTTCAAATCGGTACGCGCCTGTCGCGTGACCGCTGGACCGGTGCCGAGTTCTGGGAAGCGGCGGCGGATAAGACGCTGACGTTGGCCGAACTGATCCGGCGTTGCGAAGTGATCGTCGCCGGGATCGACGGCGGCGGCCTCGACGACCTTTTGGGCCTCTGCCTGATCGGCCGCGAGAAAGGGTCCAAACGGTGGCTGGTATGGTGCCGGGCGTGGGCATGGTCGGTCGTGTGGAAGCGCCGGCAGGACATCGCGACGAAGCTGGACGAACTGGTCAAGGAAGGAACCTTGATCCGGTGTGAGATGCCCGACGACGCGGTTATCGACCTGGAGGCGGACGGCGATGACGAAGAATTGACCGACGACGTGCGCGGGGTGGTCGACATCCTTTGCGAGGTCGACGACGCCGGGCTGTTCCCGGAGGAAGATGCAATCGGCCTCGACGCGGTCGGGGTCGCCAGCATTGTCGACGAACTGGCGAACCGGGGCTTCGACGACATGAAGCTGCGGGCGGTCCAACAGGGGTACAAGCTTAGCGCCGCCATCAAGGGGGCGGCGCGGAAACTGGCGGCGCGAACGATCCGGCACGACGGATCGGCGCTGATGCAGTGGTGTGTCGGCAATGCGAAGATGGAACCGCGTGGGACCAGCGCGGTCGCCATCGTCAAGATGACGCCCAGTGCGAAAATCGATCCGTTCGCGGCGTTCCTCAACGCCGTCATGCTGATGACCGAAAACCCGCAGGCCGTCGACAGTACGTCGGTCTACGAGGAACGCGGCTTACTCGAAATCGAAGTGGATGCGCTCTGACATGGGACGTTTGACGAACGCCCTTCGGGCGCTGACCGCGCCAGCTTCGCCCGCGATCGAGGCGAACGGCAGCTACGGCCCGTCGACCAGCGTCGGCGGCGGCGATGGCTGGTTGGTCCGCATGATGGGCGGCGGCAAGACGAAGGCCGGGCCGCAGGTGTCGGAGCATGGCGCGATCTACGCCCCGGCGGTCTATGCGTGCATCAACCGCATTTCGAACCCCATCGCGCATTTCCCGCTGGAAATCCGGCAGGCGCTGCCCGGTGGCGGATCGGTGAAGGTCACCGAACACCCGATGTCGCAGCGGCTTGGCCTGCGGCCGAACGACTTCATGTCGTCGCGCACGCTGCGCAAGACGACGCAGGGCCATGCCCTGTTGTGGGGCAACGGGTATCAGGAAATCGAGCGCAACGGGCGGGGTGAAGCGGTCGGGCTGTGGCCGCTGCTGCCCGATCGCACCCGGCCGCAGCGGGTCGGCGATGACCTGGTCTACCGTACCAACATCGACGGCAAGACGTTCCAGATTGACGCCGGGAACGTCGCGCACATCATGGACCTAAGCCACGATGGCTACATGGGCTATTCGCAGGTAGCGGTTGCCCGGCAGGCCATGGGCATGGCGCTGGCGCTGGAGGAGTTCGGGGCCAAGTTTTTCGCCAACGACATGAAGTCGGGCGGGTTCCTGATGCACCCCGGAAAACTTAGTCCGCGCGCCCGTGGCAATGTCAGCGGCCCCGGCGGGGAGAAGCGAGCGGCACCGGAAAACCCGGCGGCGGCGGTGGAGACGCAGGGCGGGCTGGACAATGCCCACCGGGTCAAGGTGCTGGAGGAGGGCATGAAATATGTCCAGACGACCATCCCCCCGGAGGATGCCCAGTTCCTTGGCACCCGTGAGTTCCAAATCGCAGAAATCGCCCGGATGTACGACGTGCCGCTGGTGATGCTGCAAAGCCATGAGAAGTCGACCAGCTGGGGAAGCGGCATCGAGCAGCTGATGCTGGGGTTCATCCGGCAGACGGTGGCACCATGGGTCGAGGCGACCGAACAGGAATATAACTGGAAACTGTTCACCGCCGCCGAGCGGGAGCGCGGCCTGTTCGTCAAATTCAACATGAATGCGCTGCTGCGCGGCGACATGGCCGCCCGCGCCGCCTTCTACAAGGCGATGTTCGAACTGGGGATGACCATCAACCAAATCCTCGCGCTGGAGGACATGAACGGCATCGGCGCGGAAGGCGACATCAATTTCGTGTCGAACAACGTCCAGACGCTGGCCGCCGCGCTGGCCGCCGCTGGCACCGATCAGGGAGCGACCGCATGAAATATCCGCATATCCTCGCCGCGTTCGCCAGCGAGTTCTGGGCGATGGAGCCGGGCAAGCTGGCGGCGGTGATCGATCTGCTGGCGATGCAGGCCGATGGCATGAAGTTCGGCGCGGACGAAATCGAGGCGCGGATTTCACCCGCCACGGCTTCGGCCGTGGCGCGCAAGGAAGGTGCCGTCGCGGTCGTGCCGCTGCGCGGGATCATCTCGCCGCGCGTAAGCATGACGCCGAACAGTTCGACCGGCGGCGGCGCGACCGCCGAAGGGTTCGCCGCATCGATCGACCAGATGGCGGCCGACGACAGCGTCAAGGCGATCATCGTCGATGCCGATACGCCGGGCGGTAACGTCCTGGGGGTCGACGAAGCGTCGGCGGCGGTAGCGGCCGTGCGGGGCATCAAGCCGATCGTCGTGCAGGTGCAGGGCAATCTGGCGAGCGCCGGCTACTGGGTCGGGTGTTCGGCGGACGAAATCGTCATGTCGCCCAGTTCGGCGGCCGGCGCGATCGGCGTCCGTACCGCCTATGACGACATGACCGCCGCGCTGGAAAAACAGGGCGTGTCGCGCGAAATCCTGTCCGCTGGCCGGTTCAAGGGCGAAGGGCTGCTAGGCCCGCTGTCCGACGAAACGCGGGCGTACATGCAGGGCCGCATCGACGAATATTACGGGATGTTCGTCGACCGGGTCGCCGCCGGACGCGGCGTTACCGCCAGCGAGGTCCGCGACGGCTTCGGGCAAGGCCGGATGCTGGGCGCGAAAGCGGCGGTCCGGGAGAAGATGGCGGACCGCGTCGCCACCATGGCCGAGACGCTGGCGCGGTTCGGTGCCGGCGGCCCATCGCGTCGCCTCGCGCCCGAACGCGAAAAGCGGGCGCTGGCGCTCCGATAGAATCCAACTTCCGTTCGCGGAAGGGACGCCCCGCTTGCCCGTCGGAGCAAGCGGTCGAGGGCGCGTGTCCGACGATTTCGACACCAATGGCCTGCGGGCCGGGAGATTATTTCATGCGGAAGATCATGCTTCTCGCGGCCGCATCCATGGCCGCGAGCATCGGACCGATGACGGCGGCCGAACGCCAGCGCGGGCGTTACATGCGCGATGCCACCGGCCATCCGCCGTCCGCACTGGCGACGCTTCGCGCCCGAACGCGAAAAGCGGGCGCTGGCGCTCCGATAGAATCCAACTTCCGTTCGCGGAAGGGACGCCCCGCTTGCCCGTCGGAGCAAGCGGTCGAGGGCGCGTGTCCGACGATTTCGACACCAATGGCCTGCGGGCCGGGAGATTATTTCATGCGGAAGATCATGCTTCTCGCGGCCGCATCCATGGCCGCGAGCATCGGACCGATGACGGCGGCCGAACGCCAGCGCGGGCGTTACATGCGCGATGCCACCGGCCATCCGCCGTCCGCACTGGCGACGCTTCGCGCATCGCGGCTTACTCTTGTCGCGACCATGCGCGGCATGATCGACGCCGCCGAGGGCGAGGACCGCGACTTCACTGCCGAGGAAGCGACCGCCTATGACGCGCACAAGGCGAAGCTGGACGCGCTCGACACCCGGATCGGTCGCCTGACCGGCGTCGAGGCGGCCGAGGCGGCGGGCAATGTCACGACGCGCGCCGTCGCCCGTGGCAACGGCGTCGCGACCGTCCCGCAGGGGCCGCACGGGGCCAAGGAGTTCGAAAGCATCGGCGAGTTCATGGCGGCGGTTCGGTTCAATCCGAACGACCAGCGCCTGAACTATTTCGAAGGCGCGGGCGAGAATGCCACGGACCTCACCGAAATCGGCGCTGAACTGCGCATGGACCAGCATCAGACGGGCGGCGGCTTCCTCGTTCCGACGCAGTTCCGGCAGGAAATCCTGCGCATCGAGCCGCAGGAAGTGCTGGTTCGCCCCCGCGCCGAAGTGATCCCGGCCGGGTCGCCGCCGGATGCCGCACTGACGATCCCGGCCCTCAACCAGTCGGGTACGGCCCCTTCGAACATGTTCGGCGGCGTGCAGGTCCAGTGGATCGGCGAAGGCGGTAACAAGCCGGAGACGGATGCGGCCATCGGTTCGGTCACGCTGGAACCGAAGGAAGTGGCCGGTACGACGGTCGTGACCGACAAGATGCTGCGCAACTGGGGCGCGGCCGGTCCGTTCCTCGAAAAACTGCTGCGCGGTGCGGTGACGCAGGCCGAGGATTATGCGTTCCTGCGCGGCGACGGTATCGCCAAGCCGCTGGGCGCGATCAACTCGCCGGCCATGTACTACGTCAACCGGCGTGGTGCGGGACAGGTGCAGTATCTCGACCTGGTGGACATGGTCGCGCACCTGCTGATGCGTGGCGGCACGCCTGTCTGGTCGATGCCGCAGGGGGCGCTGCCCCAGATCGCCACCCTGCGCGATCCCGAAGGCCGCTACATCTGGAAGCCCGATGCACGCGATGGTTTCGCGGGCACGCTGCTGGGCTATCCGGTTCGCTGGAACAACCGCGCACCGGCGCTGGGCGTGAAGGGCGACATCACCCTGATCGACTGGTCGGCCTACATCATCAAGGATGGCAGCGGTCCGTATGTCGCGGCGTCGGAGCATGTCCTGTTCCGCCAGAACAAGACGGTCCTCAAAATCTTCTGGAACGTCGACGGCAAGCCGTGGCTGTCGGCGCCGATCAAGGAAGAGAACGGATGGGACGTTTCGCCCTTCGTCGGCCTGACCGTCCCGGCCTGATCCCCGCCCGGCCCCGGCGGTGCCGGGGCCAACCCTCCCGACCAACGATAGGTGAACCATGCGTTATCTGGTGATTTCGCCCTGCGAAGATTCGCGCAGTGGCAAGGAGTTCGAAACCGGTCACGAGTTCCTGCCGGAACCCGACGCCGAACAGGCCAAGCGTCTGATCGATGCCGGGTGCCTGCGGGCAATCCCCGACGATTCGCCGCTGCTGCCCGGCACCGATGCCACCGACGCGACGATCGTGTCGCTGAAGGAGGATGTGGCCCGTCTGCTGGAAGCCAATACCGACCTGCGCAACCAGCTGACGACGGCCCAGTCCGATCTCTTCGATGCTCGCGCCGATGCCGGCAAGCTGTCCAGCGAGCGGGACGATCTGCGCGGCCAGCTGGACGCAGCGAACAGCCGCGTCGCCGATCTGGAGAAGTCGGCAACGCAGGAACAGAATCCGTCGTCGACGGAAAAGCCGGCCGCCAAAACCAAGGCGTCGGCATAATGGGGCGCGTCCTGATCGTCACGCCGCCGGCACCGCTGGTCACTGTCGCCGAGGCAAAGGACCATCTGCGGGTCGACAGTGACGAACAGGACACGCTTATTGCGGGTCTGATCGCAGCGGTCAGCGCCCATATCGACGGCCCCGATGGCTGGCTTGGCCGCGCCATCGGGGCACAGGAATTGGAAGCCGGGCTGGATGGCTTCTGCTATGATCCGATCGCGCTGCCATATCCGCCGATCGTCGACGTGGTCAGCGTCCGCTACGAGGACGCCGCGGGCGTCTGGCAAACGCTGGATGCGGCCCGCTACGAGGTCCGCGACGGGCAGGTCGGCAGCGCGTGGGGAGCGGCATGGCCCGCGACCCGCGCCTATCGCGGCGCAAGCCGGTCGGTGCTGATCCGCTACCGCGCCGGCTACGCGGCCGTGCCGCCACCGATCAAGGTGGCGGTGCTGATGATGGTCGCGGACCTGTACCGCAACCCCGGCGAGGCCGGCGACGGCACAACCGGCAGCAAGGTCGCGATGGCGACGCCCGTGGCGGCGCTGTTGGGGCCGTATCGGGTGTTCGCGTGAGTGGGATTGATCCCGGCGAACTGGATCGTCGCGTCGCGATCCTGCGCGGCGGCGGCGTCGACGACGGCACCGCGACCGTGACCGGTCCGCTGGCCGAAATAGGCCGACGCTGGGCGAAGCGGACCGATGTCAGCGACGGCGAGCGGATACGCGCCGGGCAACAGGGTCAGTCGCTGACCGCGCGGTTCGTGATGCACTCCGACAGCCTTACGAAGTCCATCGCCGGCAAGGATGTGCTGGTCATGGTCAAGACGGGCGAGCGGTTCGAGGTGGTCGGTAACAAGGAATACGCAGGCCGCTGGGCGGCGCGGGAAATTTCAGCCGCTGCCATGCCGGGAATGACCGATGCGGCCTAGCATTCGGATCGAGGGCACCGACGCCATCGTGCGCAACCTGCGGGCCATGGCCAAGGCGCTGCCCGCCGATGTGCTGGTGCCGATCATCAGCGAGGAACTGGAGCCGATGGCCGACGACATGCGCGCGCACGCGGCGCGCGCGTCGGGCCAGCTGGCCGATAGCGTCACGGTCGGTACGCAGCTGTCGCCCGCGCAGGCGGCGGCAGTCGTGCCGATCGCGGAGGTCGAGGTGTATGCCGGGCCGGGTCCGCTGCCACAGGCCATCCAAGAGGAGTTCGGCAATTTCCGGCAGGATGCGCGGCCGTTCATCCGTCCGTCGTTCGACGGCAATGTCGACAAGGCGGTCAAGAACGTCGCTACGCGCGGCGTCGACGCCATCCTAGAGGCCGGGGAGGGTTGACCGATGGAAGAAGCCTTCCGCAGGATGCTGCTGGAGACGGCCCCGCTCGCCCAGCTGGTCGGCACGCGGATCGACTGGGGCCTGCGGCCGCAAGGCGACCAGCTGCCCGGTATCGCGCTGCTGCGGGTCAGCGGCGGGCTAACGATGCACTTTACCGGCCCGGCCGGTTGGCGGCGTGATCGGGTGCAGGTCGATGTGTGGGGGCGGACGTTCAAGGCCGCTCGCGACATCGGCGACCTGCTGGCGGACGATGGCGGCCTATTGGTCGGCCTTCGCCGCGACCTTCCTGGGGTGCGTATCCGCACCTTTGTCGTTGCCCGCCGGGGCGGCACCGATGCCGATGCCACCGGCCCCGTTCACCGGGACAGCATTGACGTGATGATCTGGCACCTCGCCCAGTAGGAGAACCGACAATGCGAATTATCGTGACGACGCCGTTCGTCGATCGGGAGGCTTTGGCAAAAAAGCCCGACGATCCCGACGCGGCGCACATGCCCATCGGCAAGGGCATGAACGTCAGCGCCGATCGCGGTGCTGAACTTATCGGTTACGGGCTGGTCGAGGCCGTGAAGGTCGAAGCCAAGCCGGCCGATCCCGCCGAAAGCGATCCTCCCTCCACCAACGCATAACGCGCCCAGCGCAACAGGAGACAATTATGGCTGCTACCCACGCCGCGACCGACATCGGCTTCATGACCCAGTTCGGCAAGGTCGTCGGGGCTGTATTCACCCCGTTCGCCGAAATTACCGACTTCACCCCTCCCGGCACGTCGCGCGATAGCGTCGACTTCACCCATTTCGGCAGCCCGGACTATTTCCGCGAGTTCAAGCCGGGTATCGCTGATGGTGGCGAAGCGTCGGTTACCTACAACCTTGTGCCGGGGTTGCTCGACGATGCAGCCATCGCCGCGCACCTCGATACGCGGGTCGTTGATACGTGGCGGATCGTGTTTCCCAACGGGGCCAAGCTGGAGTTCCGGGGTTTCGCCACGGCGCACGAACGAGCGACGCCGATGGACGACAAGATGACGGGATCGGCGACCTTCAAGGTCAGCGGCAAGCCCGTTATGACGCCGGCCGCCTGATCGTGGCCGCGCCAAACCTCAAGCGGGGGCAGCTGACGTTCGACGTCGACGGCACCGCCTTCACCTTCGCTTTCTCCACCAACGCACTGTGCGAGGTGGAGGAGGCGTTCCAACTAGACGACATCACCGGACTGGAGGCGATACTGGGCAACAAGCCCTCGCTTCGGACGATCCGCACGCTGTTCCGTATCGGCCTGACGGATTGTCACCCCGACATGTCCGACCATGAAGCCGGCACGATCATGGAGGCGGTCGGCGGTCTGGAGCCGTCGTTGCAGCTGATTATGCTGGCCGTCGAACAGGCATTCCCGGAGGCGGCCCCGGCAGGCGCTGGAAACCCTCGCCAACGGCCGAAGGTCGGCCGTGGGACTGGGCGGACCTCCACGTCGACTGGTGTTCGACCGGGCGGTGCGTCGAACAATACTGGCGGCTGACCCCGCGCGAAATCGCACGGGTGTTCGCGGGGGAAGCCAAGGCCGCCGCCGCTCGCCATGATGCCGCGATGCAGGCGGCATGGACCAACGCCGCCTGCGGGCGGTCCAAGAAACTCCCGAAGCTGGAAAGCCTGCTGTCCGATCGGCCAGCAACGAAACGGCGCACGCCGTGGCAGTCGATGTTGGCTGCCGCGACGATGTGGGCCGCCAGCGCCGGGGAAATCCGAACCGAAAAGGACGCGGCGTGAATACTGCTGTTGTGGGTGCGGCCCGCGTCGTTTTCGGCGCGGATTCGTCGGAGTTCAATGCCGAGGCCAAGGGCGTCGAAGGTGTGTTGGGCCGACTGGTCGAAACGTTTCGCGATGTCGAGAAGCGGTTGAAGCAAGTCGGCCTAGCCGCCACGGTCGGCATAACCGTGCCTTTCGCCGGCATGGTCGCGACGATCGACAAGGGTGCGGGGCAATTTCAGGCGGCGATGAACAAGGTCGCTGCCGCGCTGCCGAAGGCGACAGCGGCCGAACTGGACGCGCTGTCGGACGCCGCGCGGCGTTTGGGGCCGGCGGTCGGCAAGAGCGCCACGGAAGCGGCAGAGGCGGTCGACGCGCTGGCGCGGGCCGGTGTCAGCGCAAGCGATATTCTGGGCGGCGCTCTCGACGCCACGTTGAAGCTGTCGGCCGCCGGCTTCGTCGACGCTGCGGCGTCTGCCGGGCTGGTTACCGACGTAATGGGCCAGTTCGGCAAGACGGCGGCGGACCTGCCCACCGTTATGACGAACGTCGTCGGCGTGCTGGACGCGACGAAGATGGATTTCGACGATTTCCGCCTTGCGGTCGGCCAAGGTGGATCGATCGCGGCGGCATCGGGTATCGATTTCCTCGACTTCGCCACGACGATCGCGGCCACGTCGACGCAGTTCGCTAGCGGTGCCGATGCCGGGACCAGCTACAAGACGTTCCTCCAGTCGCTGACGCCCAACAGCAAGTCGGCCGAGCGGGCGATGCGCGACCTGGGCATCTCGTTCTTTGACGCGCAGGGCAAGATTAAGCCCATGGCTGAACAGGCCGAAATGCTGAAACAGGCAATGGCTGGCTTGTCCGACGAACAGCGTAGCGAAAAGCTGAAGGACATTTTCGGGGCGGACGCTGCCCGGACCGCGATCGGCCTGATGAAGCAAGGCCGGGACGGGTATGAGGAGTTCCGCGCTACCGTTGCCGGCGGCGATGTCGAGGCCAAGGTCGCAAAGGCGATGGAGGGCACCGAACAGGCCGGAAAGAACATCAGCAACGCTTGGCAGGAAGTCAAAATCGCGTTCGGCGTTGATACCGGGCTGATCGACATCATCGCCCGGATCAAGAACGGGTTTGCCAGTCTGCTGACCAGCATAGCGAACCTGCCGGTCGGCGTTCGGCAGGCGGCCATTGCATTCGCAGCGATGGGCGCGGCGATCGGCCCGCTGATCTGGGCCGTTGCCCATGTCGGGGCGGCGATCGTCGCCAACTTCGCCGCCGCAAAGTTCGGCGTCATCGGCCGCGTGCTGGGGCTGCTGATTTCGCCCGTGTCGACCGTGATCGGCCTGCTGGGCGAGTATGGCCTGTCGCGCGTCCTGACCATGCTGGCATCGCGTCTGCTGGCGATCACCGGCCCCGTGGGCTGGGCGATCGGCGCTATCCTCCTGTTCAAGGATAACATCGTCGCTGGCTTGCGTGCCGTCTGGGCGGAATTGACCGCGACGCTGGGGCCGCCGCTCGCCGCGATCATGGAGAAGGTGCAGGGCATTTTCGCCAAGCTGTCCGGCGGATCGATCGGCAGCGCGATCGGCGGCCTGATGGATATGCTGGGCGCATTGAAGGACTTTATCGGCAACGGCCTGACCGCCGGCATTCTGGTCGCCGGGGAAATCATTGAACGGGTGCTAGGGGTGATCGTCGCGGCGATCGGCGGGCTGGTCGACGTGGTCAGCGGCGTCGTCGATGTCATCAGCGCGTTGTTGCAGGGCGACTTTGCCGGCGCGTGGGAAGCGGTGCGTGGCATCGTTGAATCGGTCATCGACGCCGTGGTCGACATGGTGGCAGCGCTGGTCCCGGAACTGGGGTCCGAACTGCAACAGGTTTACGCACTGGCGAAACAATGGCTGGCGGACGGCTTCACGTCGATTGCCGGTTGGGTCGGCAACGCGGTCGCGTCGATGGTCAGCTATGTCGCGAACGCCTTTCCCGGCGTCGTTGCTGCGGCCAAGTCGGTCTATGCCGGCGTCAAAGGCTGGCTGGTCGACAATTTCGCGGGCGTCGTTGCGTGGGTGCGCGGAGCGGTCAAGGAAATCGTCGGGTGGTACAACTGGATGGCAAAGGCCATCGGCCTCGACGCCGCGACCGCCAATGCCGGGCCGGAAGCCGGTAAGCCGGCCGCGCCAGTCGAACCCAAAGCGCCGCCGCCTCCCGCCGCGCCGCCGCGCATGGCCGCGCCCGGCGGTGACGACGACAAGAAAAAGAAGGCCGCAGGCGGCGCTGGACGTACCGCCAAGCCCAAGGAGCGCGATGCGGCAGAGGATGCCGCCGATCGTGCCCGGATCGCGTCACAGAACGCCCTGGAGGCCGCCCGCTTGCGTGGCGACCGCGATGCCGAGGACGCGTTGCGGCGGCAGCTGGACCTTGAACAGCAAATCGAGGCGTACAAGCGCACCGGCTTGTCGGTTGCGGCCGCCACGGCGGCGGCGACCCGCGACATAGCCGCGCTCGACGCGGCGCGGCGTGACGGGATGGCGCGCGAACTGGCGCTCGACGATGCTGGTCATAAGCTGGACCTCGCGAAAATCAGCGGCAACCGGTCGCTGATCGAGACGCTGGAGCGGCAGGACGAAATTGCCGGGCGCATCCGTGCATTCCAGCGGGAAGGGCTGTCGCTGGTCGAGGCGACGTTGCGCGCCGGGCGGCAGCAACTGGAGGTCGACGAAGCACGGGCCGGGGTTCGTGCGCGACTGCTGGCGGACGAAGCGCAGGACCGCGCCTTGGAACTGGCCCGGCTACGCGGCGACAGCGAGGCGGACCAACGCGCGTTGCAGCGTGCCGTCGATATTCGGAAGCGCGCCCGCGAGATTGAGGCGCGGGACGGTCTGGCGGCCGGGCAAGGCGTCGACGCGGCGACCGCCGAATGGTCGGAAGCCGATCGCGCGCGGCAGACGGGAGAGTTTCGGACCGCGTTCGGCGACGGCCTGCGGGCGGCGATGTCGGGCGACCTCAAGGGCTGGATTTCGAATTGGTGGAAAGACCGGGTGGCGAAGGGCATGGGTGATGCGATCAACAGCCTTGCCGACGCGGTGATGAAACTGTTTTCCGGCCTCGGCAAGGAAGGCGGCGGCGGGCTGAAAGGCGCGGTGGGTTCGATCCTTGGCGCGGTGTTCGGCAAGGGAAAGACCGGTACGGCCTCCGACGTTCCGGGCTTCAAAACCGGGGGGTCGTTCCGCGTCGGGGGTCGATCGGGCATCGACGCCAATCTTGTCGCCTTCCGCGCGACGCGTGGCGAAATGGTCGACATCCGGCACGGCAACGATGCCGGTCCGGCGGGTAGCCCAGCGGTCGTGCAGCTGGTCGTCGGCGAAGGCCAGATGTTCGAGCCGCGCGTTGCCGGGATTTCTGGCGACGTGTCGGTTCGGGCGACCAACGCGAACAACCAGCGCACGGCGCTACAGGCGCGGCAGAAACTGTAATGCTGACATTCCCGGACCATATCGCGCCGAACGGTGCCACCCCGGCGCTTGTCGATCGTGGCGGCGTTCTGCGCGGTGCCAGCGCCCTGCGGGTCAACCGGTTGGGCAGTCATTACCGGATCGCCATGACCCTGCCGCCGCTCGACGCGTCGGCGGGTGCGGCGGTCGTCGTATCGCGCCTGATCCGCGCGAAACGCGAGGGGCTGCGCGTTCCCTATCCCCTGTTGGATGTCGATCAATCGGCGTGCGGCCTTGGCGTCGTCGTCGACGGTGCCGGGCAGGTCGGCGGTGTGTTGCGCGTGCGCGGCCTGCCAGCGGGCGTCATCGTCCGCGAGGGGTATTGGCTGTCGATCGAATCGAGCGGTGGCCAGCATTTCCTGCACAACCACGGCGGCGATGTGATCGCTGACGGCTCTGGTCGGGCTGGGCTGCTGGTCGGCGATACCATGCTGCGGCGGTCGTTCGCGGATGGCGCGCGCGTGCACCTGGTCAAACCGATGATCGAAGGGCTGATCGACGGCAGCGAACAGGCGTGGAGCCTGTCTGTCGATCGCAACGCCGGTATCGAGTTCACTATCGAGGAAGCGGCATAATGGAACGGGTGACGCTGGTCGGGCTGCTGAAGCTCGAACTGCCGGGCGGCCGCGACGTGCTGCTATGCGACGGTGGCGTCGTGCCCTACGCGGGCCAGCTGTACCAGTCGGCAGACGACACGTTCGGGACGGTGTCGACCTTCGAAGCGCTGACCGAAGGGACCGGCGACGAACTGCCGGCGGGCACGATTACTTTCCTGCCGCGCGATGCGGCGGCGGCGATCGACTTGTCGCAGCCGGCCTACCAGAACAGCCGGTTGCGGATGTGGATCGGCGAAGTCGACGAAGCGTCCGGCCGCCTTGTCGGCGAACCGGACCTTATGGCGGACTGGCAGACCGACAAGACGGTCATCCGCCGTCAGACGGGATCGCGGGCGCTGGCGATGGGGTGCGTCACCCGATCGCAACGGTTGCTGATCCGCAACGACGGCAACGCGTTGTCGTCGTCCTCGCATCAGCGCGTGTTCGCGGGCGAGCGCGGCTTCGACAATGCTGTTGGCATGGATTTGGAAATACCGTGGGGCGTCGTTTCGCCGCCGCGAGGGGTGCAACGGGTATGAACCTTCACGAACGCGCGATCGCGACGGCGGAAGTCGTCGCGCGCTTCCGTGCGCGTCCATTTGGCTGGGAAAGCGGCGGGACGTGCATTCACCTCGCCCGCGCCCAGATGCGGGCGCTGGGGCATCGGCCGCCGGCTATCCCGCGCATTTATTCGACGATCGGGGCGACGCGGGCGTTGCGTGCGACCGGGCATCAGGATCTAGCCGCGTTGCTCGACGCCCTGTTGCCGCCGATCGCACCGGCCGCGATGTGGGTCGGCGACCTCGCGTTGATGGACAGCGGCGACGGTGACCCGTTCGACGCCGTCGTCGTCGCGACTGGGCAGACCGGATCGGGGCCGATCGGCGGCGGCCAGATGGTCGCGGGCTATCATGCCGAGCATCTGGCGAGCGGCATCGTCAACATCGTCCCGCAGGCGTTCAAGCGGGCGTGGCGGCTGTGAGCGCCGTTGCGAAGTTCATCGGCACCGTTGCCGGTATCGCAGCCGTCATCCCCGGCCCGCATCAGCCGATCGCGGCGGCCGTTGCGGTTGCCGCCAACGTCACGGCCCAGCTGACCGCCCGCAAGCCGGCGGCGATGACCGGCGGGGTCAACCGGATCACGATCGGCGCGAACCAACCCAAGCCCTACCTGATCGGGGAAACCTACTACGGCGGCAACCGGATCAATCAGGAAGGCTTTGGCGGCAAGGTCGCGAAGGTTAACAACCCGTATCTGTTGCTGGTCGATGTATATTCCGGCGCGGGTCCGATCGCGGGGCTGGTCGCGCCCTATCTCGACTTCGTGCCGGTGACGTTGAACGGTAACGCCGCGACCGGGTACGCCGCGAACCATCTGTACGTCTATTATCAGACCGGCCGCACCCCAGAACCGCAGGCGCTGTCGACCCATTGGGGCGGCGCGCAGACTTGGGGCGGGCAGCACAAGTTATCCAGCTATGCCGCGATTTCGTGGTGTCTCCGGTTCGATGAAGACGGCAAGCGGTTCGCGGCCGGTGTTCCCCAGACCGGGGGGGTCTGGCGCGGTGTGCTGGCCTATGATCCGCGTAAGGACAGCACCTATCCGGGCGGCAGCGGCCCGCACCGCTGGGCCGATCCGACCGACCGTGCCGCGTTCGCGGCGGCGAAGGGCACATGGGAATGGACCCGCTGCCCCGGCCTGCAAGGGCTGCGCTACGCGCTGGGCACGTGGGAGCGGGACGAAACGAACGCCGCTGCGGCCTATCGCAAGACGTTCGGCATCGGCATTCCGATCGATGGCGTGCGGGTCGCGGATTTCGTCGCGCTCGCGAACGTGTGCGACGCGAATAGCTGGCACGTCGACGGCGTGATCCACGAACCCGGCAACCGCGACGAAAACCTCAAGAACATTCTGGCGGCCGGTGGCGCGGAACGGTGCTGGATCGGCGGCAAGCTGGGGTTGAAGCTGTCCGCGCCGCGTGTGCCGCTCGACACCATCACCGAATATGACCTTGCGACCGACGAAGTCGAAGTCGGCGCGATGCAGGGGTGGGAAAGCCGCCTCAACACCATCATCCCGAAGTATCGGTCCCCCGATCACAAATGGGAATACGTGTCGGCCGGGGCCGTGACCATCGCTAGCTATCTGGCGGAGGATGGCGAGGAAAAGGGCGAGGAGCGGCAGTTCAACCTGGTTCAATCAAAGGATCAAGCGGCGCAGCTGGCCGCGTATGAATTGCTGGACGCGCGCGAACTGGGCGAAATCGTCCTAACCTGCAAACCGCGTCTGCGGCGCTACGGTGCCGGTGACCTGTTGATCGTCCATTTGCCCGATGACGGGTTGGTGCAGCAACCGTGCGTCGTGCTGAAACGCACGATCGATCCGGTCGCGATGACCGTCCAGTTCGTGCTGCGCGGTGAAACCGTTGCAAAGCATGATTTCGCGCTGGGTCGTACCGGCACCGCCCCTGCGACGCCCCGCCTGACCAGTAGTGCAGCGCTGGACGAAGTAGCGGTGGACGTGCCGGTGTCGTGGCCGTCGATCGTCGGCGAAGGCAAGCCCGATGATTTCGCCGACGTGACGGGCGATAATACCGCGAAAGACACTTTGGCAGTCGGCGGTCGGCCCGCTCCGCTCGTACTGGCGACGCTCGACGCGGTCGTGCCGATCGTCGGGGAATATCCGAAGCTTGAGAAGCAAGTCAGCGCCATAGAACAGGCGCAGGTCGGGACGGACGCCGCGCTACAAGCGCTCGACCGCGCGACTGGCGACCAGGCCGCTGCCATTGCGCAGGTTGACCGCGACACCGGCCGGATCGGCGACACCCTGTTGCGCCTGCTGGCAGAGAGCGAGCGGACACGCGCGATCCTGCGGGATGCCGGCATCGTGGTCGATCCGGTCAGCGGGATCGTCCGCATTTACGCGGTCGACCAACTGGCGGATCGCACCTCGCGCGCCGAAATCGGGCTGGACGCGGCAAGGGCTTCGATCACGCAAAAGGCGTCGGTCGAGTATGTGCAGCAACAAATCGCGCTGGCGGTCCTCGATCCGGTGCAGGCAGCGCAGCTGGAGCCGATCATTGCCCGGCTGACCAGCGCCGAGCAGACGATTAGCGGCTTGTCGGCATCGGTGTCGACGAAGGCCGAGGTACTGGAGCTGACCCGTGTCAGCGGCCGGGTGACGACCGTCCAGTCGGACCTGTCGGCGCTGACCGGTGTCGTATCGCAAAAGGCGACGCAGACCACTGTCGATGCACTGGGCGTGCGGATCGGGGCGGCCGAAACCGCGCTATCCTCGCTCGACGGATTAAGCAGCTTTGGCGTCACCGTCCGGCAGGCCGCCGCCGTGGCGGAAGGTGCGGTAGAAGCCGGCTTCCGCGCCCTGCTGGCAGGCGACGAAGCGCATCGCCGGCAGATCACCCAACAGGCCGAAGCGCGTACCGAAATGTTCGCTAAGCTGGCGGACCAGTCGAGTGCGGAAGCGGCGGCGCGGCAGCTGCTGTCGGTGCAGATCGGCGCGGTCGATGCGCGCAGCGTGCAGGAAAGCATCGCCCGGATTGCCGGTGACAAGGCACTGACGATCCGCATCGACGCGCAGGCGTCGGTTAGCGATGAACTGGCCGCTGCAATCTCGACCCTGCGCGAAACGGCGATCAAGGCGGGCAAGGGCATCGCCGGCATCACGACGACGATTCGTCAGCAGGCGGCCGGCGAGGATGCGACTGCCGAGGCGCTGCTGCGCGCCCTGATCGCGGGCGATGTGACCGGCCGGGCGCGCGCGACGCAGCTGGCGCAGGTCCAACAGGAACTGACGACGACGCTAATCGCGAATGAATCGGCGTCGGCCGTCGCGCGGCAGGCGTTGCTGGTGCGGATGGCGTCGGCCGAGGCGGCGATCGTCGCCACCTCGCGCGCGCTGGCGGACCTGACGCAGTCGCTGGTCGAGCGGATTGCGGCGGCCGAGGCGGTGGTGCGCGATCCGGTGACCGGGCTGGCCGCGACGCGCGCCCAGCTGTCCGAGGTCGACCGGCTTCGCTCAGAGGGTGATGCGACGAACGCGCAGTCGACGGCGGCGCTATCGGCGCAGGTAAATCACGCGACGACCGGCCTGCCGGCGACGCGCGCCGAGCAGATCGTCGATCGAAAGGCACGCGCCGATGGCGATGCCGCCAACGCCGGCGCGATCGACGCTCTGTCCGCGCAGGTCAATGACCAGACGACCGGCTTGCCCGCTACCCGTGCCCAGATCGTCTCGGATCGCACCACGAGTGCCGACCGCGACGACGCGCTGGGCCGGCGCGTCGACACCGTGTCGGCCAGCATAGGCGATACGAACGCCGCCGTCGCTGTCCTGGGCGAGGCGATGGTCGACGGGGACGAAGCCAATGCCCGCCTGATCCAGCAGGTCAGTGCGAAGCTCGGTGCCGACGTGGCGACCGTGCAGGACCTTATCGAGGTCGTCGTGTCGGAAACCGACAAGATCCTCGCCCGACGCACCGTCACGGTCGACGTGAACGGGAATCTCGTGGGCTGGTCGCTGATCGGCTCGGAAGATGGGCCGGGAACGCTCAATCTGATCAATACCGACCTGAAGATGGGCACCGGTCGCGTCGTATTTGACAATGGCAGCGTGATGCGGGTGCAAGGCACTGGCTTCGGCAAAAATGGCGACTTGGTTACCTGGTTCGGGCCATCCATGTCGATCGCGGCCTGCACGCGCGCGAACGCTATCTCTTATGAGGCGACCAACGGCGACGCCTATTTCGGTGGCACCTTATCCGCCGGCAAGATCAAGAATGCGGTGCGGACCACCTCGCCGTACACCGACACCTTGTCGACGGGCGACATCGGCAGCAACGGCGACACGCGCACGATCGTCCTATCGTTCGCCTATTCGCGTCGGTCGGCTTCGGGGTCCAATCAGGCCGGTAGCGGAGAATCGTCGGCGGTGATCGCGCTGTATCGTCGCGGCGTGGAGATCGGTCGCTTGGAGGCGACTGGCGGTTACCTGACCAGCCTCAACGACGGCGGCGGCCCGACCGAGCGGTATCTGTATTCCGAGGAGGTCGGCGGGTCGATCACGGTCACCGACCAGACGGGCGGCAGCAGCGTCGAATACAACGCGCGCGTCCTGTCACGAAGCTTCGGCCCGGGTCCGCACGCCACCGGCGGCATCTCATTCGACATTATCGCCGGAAGCATGGCGATCATTGAAACGGAGGAATAGCATGGCATGGTATCGCGCGGGGACGGTCACCGTCGCCAATGGGTCGCCCACCGTCACGGGGGTCGGGACCGACTTCGTCGCCAATGCCCAGATCGGCCAAGCCTTCCTTGGGCCGGACGGCAAGGTGTACGAGATCGCTCAAGTCGAAGCGGCCGGGCAGATCGTGCTTTCCGCCCCGTACCTGGGCGGGTCGGGTGGCGGGCAAGGCTATGCGATCATGCCGACCAGCAGCTTCGCGCGCGATCTGGCGCTGGGTGCGGCGCAGCTGCTGAACACCTTTGCCAGCGTGCGAGATTCCGTGGGCCAAGGACTGTTCCCGGACGGTAGCGTTGCCGCACCGGCCATCCGCTTTGGTGCCGACCAGGACACCGGCTTTCGTCGATATGGGGCGAACGCCATGTCGTCCGTCTCCGCTGGCGTCGATCGCGTGATCTTTGAAGAAGGCGGCGGTGTGACCTGCGTCACCGCTAAGACAGCGAATGGCGCGGTTCGCGGGATGTACCTTTACGCCGATGCCAGCGGCACTGCCGATTCCGCGCTGGATTTTGGCAGTCTCGCCATGCCCTTCAGCGGCCGGATTTCGAGCAGGACGCTGACCGCGAATGAAAGCGAAATGACGCTGACCGCTTTCGGCCCCGTAGCCGGTACCGGTCGCTTCCGTCTCTTCACCTCCGCACCCGGCGCAGCCTATTGCCGCCTTCAGCTGGGGTCGGCTGCCAATCCCAATGCCGGTGCCATCATGACGGCCACCGCGACCGGAACGCAAGGCGTGATGACGTTGGAGACGTCCGGGCAAGAGCGCGCGCGGATCGACGATTCAGGCCATCTTCTTGTGGGTACGACGGTCGGCGATCAGCATCGCATCTGCAAGTCGGTGGGTCAGGGCGGGACGATCCTTCTGATCCGTGCCACAGCGGAGGGCCTCAATACCTCTTCGGTCTTCGCCGGTGTGCATGGCTACACCCCGAGCGGCACCTCAGCCGCGCAGTATCTGGGGAATAGCACCGAGACGAATCGGTCGCTGAACGCGTCCGGCACGCTCAATGCGTCCGGCGCGGACTATGCCGAGTATATGACCAAGGCGGCCGGCTGTGGCACGATCGCCAAGGGTGATGTCTGCGGCGTCGACATCAACGGCCACCTGACGAAGACGTGGGCGGATGCGATCAGCTTCGTCATCAAGTCGACGGACCCGTCCTACGTCGGTGGTGACACGTGGGGTCAGTCGGCCGGGCCTCGCCCGGAAGGTCCGGGCAAAGAGCCTGCCGCGCCGATCGCGCCGCCGGCCGACCCTGCTAGCGAGGACGAAGCGGACGTAGAAGCATGGCGCGCGATCGTCGCCGCCTATCCCGGCCAGCTTGCCGCCTATCAGTCGGCGCACGCCGCATGGACGGACGCAAAGGTCGCCTACGACACCGCGCTGCCGGCATGGGAGGCAGCGCTGGAGGCCGAGCGCCAGAAGGTCGACCGCATCGCCTTCAGCGGACAGGTGCCGGTGAACGTCACCGGCGATTTTGCTGTAGGCGATTACCTGATCGCCGCCGCGAGTGGCGCGGGGATCAAGGCGGTCGCGGTGCCGGCCGACACCATCACCTTCGACCAGTACCGCCGCCGCCTCGGCAAGGTCTGGGCCGTGCGCGACGGTCGCGCATGGGTCGACGTGCAGCACGGCTGACCCCTTCGCGAAAGGAATGATCGACATGACGACCATCTATCGGGCGCGGTGGAGCGCGCCCGCATGACCCCGCTCGCCCAAGCGAAAAGCTATGCTGCTGAAGCCGTGGCAAGCGGCCCCGCGACCGTGGCCCCGCCCAGCTTCGACGGGCAGGGCTGGCTGGTGGTCGTTAATCTGGCGATGATGACTGCCGCCTTCGTGCTGGCTCTGATGATGGCCGTCGACCTGGTGCGGCATATCTGGCGGCGGTGGCGCTGCGATCGGCCGAGCCATCCGGTGACCGTGTGGCGCGCCATGGTGCTGTGCTTTGCGGTCGGCATCGGCCTGCGCAGCGGCGGCGCGGCGATTGTGCTGTGGGGTTGGAACCCTTTGCGGCCGGACGATACCGGCGCTCTACTCCTGTTGCAGCGGATGATCGATCCGGTCGCGGTCGCGTGCGGGCTGACCGGGCTGGCCATCGCCTACCTATCCGCGCCGGGCGTCGTGTATCAGCTGCGCCGCAAGCCCCACCCGCTCGATTTCTGGACGAAGCTGCCGCTGCTGTGGCGGCCCGCGGCGATCGTCGGCCTGTCGGTGGCGGCGGCCATCGGCGTGGTGGCGACGCGATGATCGGGCGGCTGTTGGCGACGGCGGGGGCCGTGGTGCCGGTCGCGACGGTCGCGGCAATGGACAAGGGGGCGACGGTGCAGGCTTCGGTCCCAACCATCTGGCATTTCCTGGGCTACCCGTTCGAAGCGGGAAGCATGATCGCGGCGCTGTGCGCCTGCATCGCCGTCCGCTTCTACGTCGTCCAGACGGAGCGGAAAGCACATCGCTGGACCGTCGACGTGCCGGTGTCGGTGCTGTCGCTGCTGTTCACCGCCGGGTTGGTCATTTCGCAGCGGCCGGAGCCGTTGTGGGCGCTGATGACCGGCACCGGGATCGGCGCGCTGGGGGCCGGCATCATCTCGATCGCGCTGACGTGGGTGCAGCGCGCCACCGGTCCTTTCTCGCCCGACGCTAAGCCGGATTGATCCTCGCCGCCGGGTAGGCGGCATCTTCGAAAGGCAAGGTCAAAATGACGACGGTAACCCCGGCGTGGCGTGCAGCCGCGTCCGCGCCGATCGCGCGTGCGATCACGTCCATTGCAGTGCATTGCACGGCGACGCGGGAGGGGCAGCCCTTTCACGTCGCGGACGTGCGGGCATGGCATAAGGCGCAGGGCTGGAGCGACATCGGCTATCACTTCCTTGTCGCGCTCGACGGCAAGATCGAGATCGGCCGGCCGAAGGCGCAGGCCGGCGCGCACGTCGCCGGTCACAACGCCGCGTCGGTCGGTATCGTGTACGTCGGTGGCGTCGCCAAGGACGGCAAGACGCCGAAGGACACCCGGACGCCTGAACAGAAGGCGGCGATGGTCGACCTGCTGCGCGTCCTGAAGGCCGCGCATCCGGGCGCGATCGTGCAGGGGCATCGCGACTATCCCAAGGTAGCCAAGGCGTGTCCCAGCTTCGACGCCAAGCGCGAATACGCGACGCTATGATCCGCGCCGGGTTGGCCCTGCTGGGCCGGAACTGGCGGCTGATCCTGATGGTGACCCTTGCCGCCGGGTGGCTCTGGACGGATCGACGCCTTGCCGACACCCGCCTGACCCTCGCCAACGAACGGTTGGTCCGGGTGCAGGATGCAGCGGATGCCGATGCGGCCAAGCTGAAGGCCGAGCGCGACGGGGCCGAACGGGTCGCCGTCGCAACGGCGACATACGCCGATCGGCTCGCCAGTCGAGCGCCGATCATACTCGAAAGCACGAAAACGGTGGAGAGATATGCGCAAACTGATGCTGGCCGCGTGCGCTGCCGCGATGCTGACCGGGTGCGGTCGATCGACATGCTCGACGCCGCCCTTGCCGCGCCTGCCGCCGCCGCCGGCAGCGGCGACCGCTCCGTGCCTGCCGACGCCGCAGCGTCGACAGGCGGACGGTAGCGCCACGGCGGCCGACGACGACGGCACCATTCGCGACGGCCGCGCCGATCTGGCGGCCTGCGACGACAAACGCCGCCTCGCCGTCGAGGCGTGGCCCATGAACAAGGATCAATGACATGCCAATCGATCGATTTGCAGAATATCCCAAGACGCTGGACGGTCCGGCAACCGCACCTTTCGCGGTCGTGCCGCATGATGTGAACGCGCTGCCGGTCATTCCCAACGGCATTTACGTCGGCACGGGGGGCGACGTGACGCTGCGGGGCGTTCACGCCAGCGCGGACGTGACGTACCGGAACCTACCCGACGCCTCCTACCTCAATGTTCGGGCTGAATTTGTCCGGGCGGCGGGTACGACGGCGACCAACCTGATCGCGGAGGTCTGATATGGCCGGCAGGCAATCCGGCGCGTCCGGCGGCGTGACCGACAGGGCACTGAACGCGAAACTCTTGGAGCGGAAATTCTGGGGGCGTGGATCGATCACGACCGCACGGCACCGGACCTCTGGCGCAAGTGCGAAGATGGGAGGGTGGATTACCCTGTTTGGGTGCTACCGCGCGCCGGCACACTTCGACGCGGTACAAATCGTCCTGGTCAGCCCAGTTAACCACGACCCCGCCAATCCGATCAAGGCGACCGTTATGGCCCCCGCGCGATTCAATGATGGCGTCAATGGGCTGGACGCGTCCGGCGCGATCATCACCCCGACGCCGGTCACGTGGGGCACGACCAACCCGCGCAATCCGCGTAATCCCGGCGGCGGTGCGCCGAACACGGTCATTACTGGAGCATCGGGCGCAGCACCCAACGAAGTCGAGGCGAGGGTCATCAGCGACATCATTCCGCTGTCGTCGCTTGCCCGGACGGATGTAGCGGGAGCGCTGCCGCTGCTGATGGTACGAGTTCAGGGCGCGGACCCGCCCGGCATGGCCACGGCGGGGCTGTCGGGCGTCGCTGCCGGCAATGCGTCGCTCCGCGCGGTCGAGCCGGACCATTGGTGCCAGTACGCAAACAATACCGACCTTGCGTCAGCGACGGCCGGCGTCGTCAAGACGACCGACGATGCCTTCGCGCGGTGGGCGCCATCGATCGAAATCATCTATTATCTGCGCGGCAGTCGCGTGATCACGATTGGGTCCATGGGCGACAGCCTTGATATGGGCTGGGGCAACACTGGAACGGCGAACGGCACGGCGGGCCTCATGGATGGATGGTGCCGCAAATTCGTGCGGCAGCTTTCGACGCTCTACCCGGTCAGCTTCGTCGCGTACCAGCGGGACGGTTTCACCGGCACCCGCTTCCAAGAGGAGGCAATGAATGCGCTGCTGGATGGCGGCGTCGGGCTGACGCACCTGTTCATCAATCCTTCGTCGACGAACAACAACTGGGCGGCCAACCCGGCCTCCCTGACCGCCGATCTGCGCCGCACCGGGCATCTGATTGACCAGTGCGTCGCGCTAGGGATCACGCCGATCCTTCGTTATCACTGGGCGGGGCAGGACATCGGCAGCGCGTCCGGCATCCGCATCCGGGAGTATGTCGACGCGCACAAGGCATCGGGTGGCCTGACGTTCGATGCCCGGAAGGTGGTGTCGTTTGATGGGACTGACACGCATGTGTCGATCAATACGGCATGGGTGACGCGGCGGGCCGACAATTCGGCGGTTGATTTTCAGCACCTGAACAACGCCGGACATCAGGCGATCGCGAACGCCGCTTTCGCCCAGCGGGCGCGATTCAACCTTTAGCCATTGCAAATACGTTCCTGATCCGTTCATGTCCGGCCGATGCGACGGCATGAACGGATCATCATCAGCCTTGCAATCGACATTCTGCGGACCGGAATGTCAGACTGTGCCAAGGGTCGCGTCGATACGCCCGGCGTGCGCTTGGCGCTGCGGTGCCTGCTGCCCTACTGCCGCGAGCGCTGGCCGCTCATATCGTACTGGGACGGCGCTAAAGGCGATAATGAGATCGGCCGGGCGCAGACGCTGACCGCTTCCTTCAATGGCATTGTTCGGCAGCTGCGTGCGTCGGGGGCTTGGACCGACGCGTCAGAACCGCGCAACTTGCGCGGCAAGTGACAAGATTATCAGGCAGAGGATCAGCCCCGACACGCTGCGGATCGCCCGCGAAGGATCTAGCGCACGTTGCTTCGGGTGTGGGGTATCTCGTGGCCGAGATTCACGGCCTTTGTAGCCATGAGTAGGATTCGCAGGTCGCCGAACGTGAACGGCGCTCGTTCGTCCAAGCGGGTAGCGTCGTCGGTTGCCAGATCGAGAAAGGCGTGCGCGCGTGCCACGGCGGCCTCCAGCAGCTTTTGCGGGCTTTCCGTCACGGCGGTCTCCTGATCCCATACCGGCCAGCGATACGCGAAAAGCCAGTTCGGGAATAGTTCGGGACTCTGGTGTCACCGCGTTTCCGCTGCGTTCCCCGGACTTCCGCAAAAATCCCTGTTGCATGTCTCGAAAAGCACGGTATTCCGCCGGTCTCCCCACAGGGGGCGCTTAGCTCAGTTGGTAGAGCATCTCGTTTACACCGTGACGCCCGTACTCCAAGAGATTGGCTATGGCTGATCCCGTCACCTTCCTTGCCCTGTCCTGTATTCTCGTTGCCGTCGACGGTGATACGCTCCGCTGCGGCAGCGAGCGCATCCGGTTATTGGGGATAGATGCGCCGGAATTGCCGGGGCACTGCCGACGCGGACGCAAATGTGTCGATGGCGATCCCTATGCGTCCAAGGCAGCATTGGCCAATCTAGTAGCAAGCGGACCCGCGACGATCGCGAGGCGGGGGCATGATCGCTACGGCCGGACACTGGCGCGGGTGCGTGTGAACGGCGTCGACGTATCCGACGCGCAGGTTAGCGCGGGACACGCGAGGTGGGTTGCCCGCTGGCAGTAGGCAGCCGCGCGAATCGCGCCACTATGGTTATAAGGGGAGCGGGTGAAGGGAATCGAACCCTCGTCGTAAGCTTGGGAAGCTTCTGCTCTACCATTGAGCTACACCCGCTCGGGCAGCGCTGCCCTTAGCCAATGGATCGCACGGGCGCAAGCGTTCCCATGGGCGTCGGCTGTGGTATCGGAAGCGCATGACGACCGCGCGAACCACCCAGGACGCCGTGCCCGGCACGATCCGCCATGTCGCGATCATCGGCGCCGGATTTTCCGGCACGCTGCTGGCGATCAACCTGCTGCGGCACGACGGGCCGGCGGCGACGCTGATCGAGCGCGGCGATGCGGCGGGGCTCGGGGTCGCCTATGGCACAAGGCAGAGCGACCATCTGCTGAACGTGCGCGCCGCGAACATGAGCGCCTTTCCCGACCGGCCGGACCACTTCGTCCGCTGGCTCGCCGAGCGCGATACGGGGGCCAGCGGCGCGGATTTCGTGCCGCGCGCCCTGTACGGCAGCTATCTGCGCGAGACGCTGGCGGCGGCGCAGGCAGCCGCGCCGGGCCGGCTGACCGTGGTGGATGGCGAGGCGGTCGGCATCGACGGCGCGACGGTGGTGCTCGGGGACGGTCGCGTCGTCACCCCGGACGCGGCGGTGCTGGCGGTCGGCAATCTCGCGCCGCAGGTGCCGCCGGGGCTGCGCGGCATCGCCCATCTGCCGGCCTATGTGGGCAATCCCTGGGCAGCGGGGGCGACCGCCGGCCTCACCGACGACGACACGGTCCTGCTGATCGGTACGGGGCTGACCATGGTGGATGTCGCGCTGTCGCTGGAGGCGCAGGGCTTTGGCGGACGGATCGTCGCGCTGTCGCGGCGCGGACTGCTGCCGCATCGCCATGCGCCGGCGGCCCTGCCTGAGCAGCCGTTGACCGAGCGCCCCCGCCCGCCGCTATCGGCGCTGGTCCGGTCGGTTCGCGACCGTGGCGCGGCGATCGGCTGGCACAGCGCGATCGACGAGCTGCGCCCCTTTACCCAGGGGATATGGGCGGCGGCCGATCCGGTCGAGCGGCGGCGCTTCCTGCGCCATTTGCGGCCATGGTGGGACATCCATCGCCACCGGCTGGCCCCGGCGGTCGCCGACCGGATCGACGCGATGGTGGCGAGCGGGCGGCTGACGCTGCTCGCCGGCAAGAGTTGCGATGCGCATGAAGCCGAGTGCGGCATCGCGGTCGAATGGCGGCCACGCGGCGAGGACACCCGGCAGCGCATCGTCGCGACCCGCGTCATTTCGTGCATCGGGCCGCAGGGCGATGTCGCCCGCACCGACGACCCGCTGCTGTCGGCGCTGGTCGCGGACGGGCGCATCCGCCCCGACAGCGAACATCTCGGCATCGATGTCGAGGTCACCGGCCGCGTGTTGCACGACAATGGCGACAGCGACGACCGGCTGTTCGCGATCGGGCCAATGACGCGCGGCGCGTTCTGGGAAATCGTCGCCGTGCCCGATCTGCGGCGGCAGGTGTGGGACGTCGCGCGCTATCTGTCGAACGCGCACTGGGTCGGCGGCGAGGGGCTGTAACGCCGCATTGGGGCGATCCTAGAAATGCTTCGTTGTGGGGGCAGGCCGGCCACCCGAAGTGATCGTCCATGCAACAAGCCCGCAAAATCCTGCCGTCCTTCGGCATTCAGGTCGCGATCGGCATGGTCGCGGGTGTCGTACTGGGACTGCTTGCCGCCGAGATGGGGGGTGCCGATGGTGCGATCGGCACGCTGCTGCACACGGTCGGGCAGATTTTCGTCCAGCTGCTGAAAGTGCTGGTGCCGGCGCTGGTCTTCACCGCCATCGTCGGGTCGATCGCGGCGCTGCGCGATCTGCCCAATGCGGCGCGGCTGGTCGGGCAGACTTTGCTCTGGTTCGCGCTGACCGCGCTGATCGCGGTGTCGATCGGCATCGTCCTGGCGCTGGCGCTCCAGCCCGGCCGGCACAGCGATGTCGCGCTGGCCAGCGCTGTGCAGCCCGGCACGGTGGGCACATGGCTCGATTTTCTGAAAGGGCTGGTGCCCGCCAATCTGCTCGGCCTGACCGCGTCGACCAAGATGGCGGACGGCGGTGCGACCACCATGCTCGGCTTCAATGTGCTGCAGATCATCGTCGTCGCCATCGCGGTCGGGGCCGCGGCGGTGCGGGTCGGCGCGGCGGGGGAGCCGTTCCTTGCCTTCAACACCTCGGCGCTGATGATCCTGCGGCGGCTGCTGCGCTGGGTGATCGCGTTGACGCCGATCGGGTCGGCCGCGCTGATCGGCGATGCGATCGTCCGCTATGGCTGGGGCACGCTGTCGTCGCTCGGTGCCTTTGCCGCGACCGTCTATATCGGCCTCGGCATCGTGCTGTTCGTCGTCTATCCGACGCTGCTGGCGCTGCATCGCATCTCGCCGATCTGGTTCTTCCGCCGGGCATGGCCCGCGATCCAGCTGGGCTTCGTCACCCGTTCCTCGGTCGGCACGTTGCCGGTGACGCAGGAGCGGACCGAACAGGCGCTGGGCGTACCCGCTGCCTATGCCGCCTTTGCTGTGCCGTTGGGGTCGACGACCAAGATGGACGGGTGTGCCGCGATCTATCCGGCGGTGTCGGCGATCTTCGTCGCGCAGTTCTTCGGCTTGGCCCTGCATGCCGGCGATTATGCGCTGATCGTGATGGTGTCGGTGCTGGGGTCTGCGGCGACGGCCGGGCTGACCGGCGCGACCGTCATGCTGACCCTGACGCTGACGACACTCGGCCTGCCGTTGGAGGGGGCGGGGCTGTTGCTGGCGATCGACCCGATCCTCGACATGGGCCGCACCGCCGTCAACGTCGCCGGTCAGATGCTGGTGCCGACCATCGTCGCCAAGCGGGAAGGGCTGCTCGCCGCGCCCGCCGACGCCCCGGCGGAAGTGGCGTTAGGGTAGCAGCAGCGACGCGTCGCCATAGGAATAGAAACGATATTCCCCGGCGATGGCATGGACATAGGCGGCGAGCATCCGCTCCCGCCCCATCAGCGCCGATACCAGCATGAACAGCGTCGATTTGGGCAGGTGAAAATTGGTCATCAGCCCGTCGATCCCACGAAAGCGGTAGCCGGGGGTGATGAAGATCGCCGTATCGCCTTCGAACGGCTGTACCTGCCCCTCAGCGTCGGTGGCACTTTCGATCAGACGCAGGCTGGTGGTGCCGACCGCGATCACCCGGCCGCCGGCGGCACGCACTGCGTTCAGCCGGTCGGCGGTGGGGGCGTCGATCCGGCCCCATTCGGCATGCATCTGGTGGTCGTCGGTATCGTCCGCCTTGACCGGCAGGAAGGTGCCCGCCCCGACATGCAGCGTCAGCGTGGAATGGGCGATCCCTGCCGCTTCGATCGCCGCCATCAGTTCGGGCGTGAAGTGCAGCGCTGCGGTGGGGGCGGCGACGGCGCCGGCTTCGCGCGCGAACAGCGTCTGGTAATCCTGGGCATCGCGTTCGTCGGCCCCGCCGCGCTTCGACGCGATATAGGGAGGCAGCGGCATGCGCCCGGCGCGCTCGAGCAGCAGTTCGACCGGTTCGTCGCCGGCAAAGTCCAGCGCGAAGCTGCCATCCTCGCCCTTGTCGCTGGCTGTCGCCGTCACGCCTGCGCCGAAATCGATCGTGTCACCGTCGCGCAGCCGCCGTCCGTTGCGCACGAACGCCCGCCACCTGCGCGGCCCCTCGCGCTTGTGCAGCGTCGCGCCGATCGCCGCATCGCCACGCTTGCCCTCCAGCTGCGCCGGAATCACCCGCGTGTCGTTGAAGACGAGGAGGTCGCCCGCGCGCAGGCACGACGGCAGGTCGCGAACGCCGCAGTCCCGCGTCGCATCGCCATCCAGCACCAGCATCCGCGCCGCATCACGCGGCGCGGCCGGGCGTAGCGCGATCCGGTCGGTCGGCAGGTCGAAGTCGAACAGGTCGACGTGCATGGGTCGGGAAACTTGTTTTAGCGGGCGCGGGCCGGTTGCGGGCGCTTCGCTGCCGGGGCCGGCTTGCGCGGCGCGGTCGCGGGCAGCGGGGCGACGGTTTCGGGCAGCGCGACCGGGGCGGCGGCCTGGTACGGCGGCGGATTGTCGCTGGCGATATAGGCGTGGACGATGCGCGACGGGTTCGCCGGCGGCTCGCCGCGTTCGATCGCATCGACATATTGCATGCCGTCGATCACCCGGCCGAACACGGTGTACTTCTTGTCCAGCGAGAATTTCGGGGCGAACATGATGTAGAACTGGCTGTTCGCGCTGTTCTCGTCATTCGCCCGCGCCGCCGCCACCGCGCCGCGGACATGAGGGAGGTAGTTGAACTCCTTTTCCACGTTCGGCAGCTTCGACCCGCCGGTGCCGTCTCCGTCCGGATCGCCACCCTGCGCCATGAAGCCGTCGATCACCCGGTGAAAGGCGAGGCCGTCGTAGAATTTCTCGCGGGTCAGCGTCTTGATGCGCGCGACCATCTTCGGCGCGACGTCGGGACGCAGCCAGATCGTCACCCTTCCGCCGGTCGACAGGTCGAGAATCCACAGGTTCCGCGTGTCGGTGGTCGATGGCGGCGGCTCGCGCCCGGGCACGTCGATCACCTGCGCCAGCGCGGGCAGGGCAAAGAACGAGGCGATGACAGCGAGCAAAAGGGCAAGACGACGCATGAACTTCCCGAAACGCGCGAGGGACCCGAAGGGCATGAATGGCGCCGCATAGACCATGTCGTCGCTTGCGCCAATCTGAACATGACGGGCCCGTTCCGCGCCGAAACGGCAAAAGGGATTGGCAAACGCCCGAACCCCCGGCTATCACCCGTGCGACTGGACGGAAAACCGATCGGTCCGGCGTCGCCTCAATACGAAGGCGACCGGAGAGGGGCAGGGCGCGATAAGCGCCCGACGACAAGGGCTGTTGAATGGCGACTGACGAAGATCAGCACGTTTCCGCAGGTGGCACGACGCCGCCGCCGGAGGGTCCGGAAGATCCGCGGAGGCGCGATTACTTGGCCATCGGCGCAGTGGCATTTGCCGGGGTCGGCGCGGGGGTGATCGCGATCCCGCTGGTCCGCCAGATGTCGCCCGCTGCCGATACGCTGGCGCTGTCGACGACCGAAATTGACCTGTCGGCGATCGAGCCGGGACAGGCGATCAAGGCGACGTTCCGCAAGCAGCCGCTGTTCGTGCGCAACCTGACGCCCAAGGAAATCGCCGAGGCCAATGCCGTCTCGATCGCCGATCTGCGCGATCCGCAGACGCTGGAGGAGCGGACCAAGACCGGCAAGAACAACTGGCTGATCACGCTGGGCGTCTGCACCCATCTGGGCTGCGTGCCGCTGGGCGCCGGCGAAGGTGAGAACAAGGGACCGTTCGGCGGCTATTTCTGCCCGTGCCACGGGTCGGCCTATGACACCGCCGGGCGCATCCGCTCCGGCCCCGCGCCGCAGAACCTGCACGTTCCCGAATATACCTTCACGTCCGACACCGTCGTGACGGTTGGCTGAGGAGAGAGACGATGAGCTTCCCCTGGGCCAAGCATTACGAACCGAAGCAGCCGCTGATGCGCTGGCTGGACGAGAAGCTGCCGCTTCCCCGTCTGGTCTATAATGCGGTCGGCGCCGGCTATCCGGTGCCGCGCAACCTCAACTATTTCTGGAACTTCGGCGTGCTCGCCGGCGCGGCGCTGGCGGTGCAGATCATCACCGGCATCGTGCTGGCGATGCATTATGCGGCGAACGGCGCGGTCGCGTTCGATTCAGTCGAACGCATCATGCGCGACGTGCCGTCGGGCTGGTTCATCCGTTATGCCCACGCCAACGGCGCGTCGATGTTCTTCATCGTGGTGTACACGCACATCGCGCGCGGCATCTATTACGGGTCGTACAAGGCGCCGCGCGAGATGGTGTGGCTGCTGGGCGTCGTCATCTTCCTGCTGATGATGGCAACCGCGTTCATGGGCTATGTGCTCCCCTGGGGGCAGATGAGCTTCTGGGGGGCGCAGGTCATCACCGGCTTCTTCTCGGCGATACCGGGGGTGGGCGAGACGATCCGCGTGTGGCTGCTGGGCGGCTATGCGCCGGACAATGCCGCGCTCAACCGCTTCTTCTCGCTCCACTATCTGCTGCCGTTCGTGATCGCCGGCGTCATCGTCCTGCACATCTGGGCGTTGCATATCCCCGGCTCGAACAACCCCACCGGCGTTGAGGTGAAGGGGCCGCAGGATACCGTGCCCTTCCACCCCTATTACACCGCCAAGGACGGCGCGGGGCTGGGCGTGTTCCTGCTGGTGTTCGCCGCGCTGATCTTCTTCGCGCCGAACCTGCTGGGGCATCCGGACAATTACATTCCGGCCAACCCGCTCTCCACGCCGGCGCATATCGTGCCCGAATGGTATTTCCTGCCCTTCTACGCGATCCTGAAGGCGTTCACCGTCGACTTCATCTTCCCGGCGAAGCTGTGGGGCGTGCTGGCGATGTTCGGCTCGATCCTGCTGCTGTTCTTCCTGCCGTGGCTGGACAAGTCGCCGGTCAAGTCGGCCAATTATCGCCCGACCTACCGCATCTTCCTGATCGTGCTGCTCGTCGACGTGCTGGTGCTCGGCTATCTGGGCGGGGCGGAAGCGACGCCGACCACGGTGCTGCTCAGCCAGATCGCCGCGGGATATTATTTCGCGCACTTCCTGGTCGTGCTGCCGATCGTGTCGGCGATGGAGCGTCCGCGTCCCTTGCCCAATTCGATCACCGAAGCGGTGCTGAAGGGCGAGGGCGGCACGTCGCCCGCGCAGACCGCCGCCCATGGTCACGCCACCCCGGCCGCGGCCGAGTAAGGGAACAACGATGCTCTCCTTCGCTTCCCGCTTTCTCGGACGCAACCTGAACCTCGTCGTCGGCGCAGGTTTCCTGTTCGCGCTGCTGCTCGGCATCTTCTCGACCGTCAGTGGCATGATCCATGACGAGCCGGTCCACTCGGCCGAACACGAGTTCCACCTGAAGCCACGCGATGCCGGGCTGCAATCGGCGGGCCTGTTCGGCACGTTCGACAAGCAGCAGCTGCAGCGCGGGTTCCAGGTCTACAAGGAAGTCTGTTCGGCCTGCCACTCGATCCGGCTGGTGTCGTTCCGCGATCTGGAACAGCTCGGCTATGACGAGGGCCAGGTAAAGACGATCGCCACCGACTGGCAGATCGAACAGCCGAGCGTGAACCCGGAAACGGGTGAACCAGCGACGCGCAAGAACCTGCCGTCCGACCGCTTCCCGCTAGTCTTCGCCAACGACGTCGCCGCGCGTGCCGCCAACAACAATGCGGTGCCGCCCGACCTGTCGCTGATGACCAAGGCGCGCGACGACGGGTCGGACTATGTCTATTCGCTGCTGACCGGCTATGGCCCGCAGCCGGCGGAACTGCTCAAGAAGTTCCCCGATGCGAAGACGCCCGCGGGGCTGCACTTCAACCGTTATTTCGCCACGCTCAACCTCGCGATGGCGCCGCCGCTGACCGGGACCGATCAGGTCCAGTATCAGGACGGCACCCGTGCGACGGTGGACCAGATGGCGAAGGACGTGTCGGCGTTCCTGACCTGGACCGCCGAGCCGAACCTCGAAACGCGCCATGCGGCCGGGGCGGCGGTGGTGATCTTCCTGCTGATCTTCACCGCGCTGGCCTTTGGTGCCTATCGCAACATCTGGCGGGACATGAAGCATTGATCGGGACGGATGGCGTCGGACGGCATGAGATCGCCCGACGCATCCGGACCATCGCCGACTTTCCGAAGCCCGGCATCCAGTTTCGCGACATTACGACGCTGATCCTCGACCCTGAGGGGTTGCGGTTGGCGGTCGACGGGATGGTCGGTGCCGTCCAGGGCCCGATCGATCTGGTCGCGGGGATCGAGGCGCGCGGGTTCGTGTTCGCTCCCGCCGTGGCGCTGGCGCTGGGGGCCGGCGTGGTACTGATCCGCAAGGACGGCAAATTGCCCGGCGCGACCATCGCCGAGGATTATGCGCTGGAATATGGCACCGACCGGATCGCGATCCACGCCGATGCCTGCACACCGGGGGCACGCGTGCTGCTGGTCGATGACCTGATCGCGACCGGCGGGACGGCGCGGGCGGCGGTGCGGTTGCTGCGCAAGGCGGGCGCTACGGTCGAGCAGGCCTGTTTCGCGATCGACCTGCCCGATCTGGGCGGGGCGGATGCGTTGCGGGCGGATGGTATCACGGTTTCGGCGCTGGTGGCGTTTCCCGGGCATTGAGGCTGGGGCCGGTCGTTAGGTCTTGTTCGTCACCCCGGACGTGATCCGGGGTCCCGCTGTTTCACCGGCGTTCGAAGAAGAAGCGGGACCCCGGATCAAGTCCGGGGTGACGGTTTGAGCTATGTCGCCTCAGATCAGAGCGGACTGGGCAGTGGGCGATCCTGCGTGCTCGGACCGTCGGCAGCAGCAGCGCAGTGCCGAAAGCCTTCCATTCCTCATAACGCCCCGCATTCCCTCCCAAATCCCGGACAGCCGCCGTTCAGGCCGCGACAGGCACGGTGCCCATCGGACAGGAACCGGCGATCCGTGCCGACCGTTGGATTCCATCATCATCGGCGCCGAGGCCACGCCCGTCGCCTGCGGGAGCAATCGGATGTTGCAGCGGCTGCGCGCGATCGTGCTGACCTTGGCGGCGGGGGCGGGCGTTTCCGCCTGTGCCTATGGCGATTTCGGCTATGGCGGGGTGGGGGTCGGCTATGGCTCGCCCGGCTATTATGGCGGCGGCTATGGCGGATATTATGACGGCTATGCCGGCGGATTCGGCGATCCCTATTGGGGGTGGTTCGGCGACTATTATTATCCGGGCACCGGCTACTACGTCTATGACCGCTATCGCCGGCCGTTCCGATGGAACGATCGCCAGCGCTATTACTGGCAGCAGCGGCGCGGGGCATGGCGCGGCGGCTGGGGCGACGGGCGTCCGCGTTGGGACGGCTGGGATCGGCCGGGCTGGAACGGGCAGCGGCCCGGCTTCGACAATCGTCCCGGCTTCCAGCATGTCCCGCGTGGCAGCAGCCAGTCGCCGATTCCCGGACGTCCGGATGGGTGGCGCGGCAACCGTCGGCCGGGGTTCGACGGGCGTCCGGGCTTCCAGAACGTGCCGCGCGGCAGCAGCCAGTCGCCGCTACCCGACCGGCCGGGCGGCTGGCGCGACCGGCCCGATGCCGGGCAGGATCGCCGGCCCGGCTTTGACGGTCGCCCCGGCTTTCGCAACGTACCGCGTGGCAGCAGCCAGTCGGCCTTTCCGGGCCGCGCGGAGCGACCCGCGGCGGGTGCGGTGCGCGGCTTCGATCGGCCCGAGGGCGTCCGGCCCGGCGGCGGACGCTTTCGCGGGCCCGAAGGTCGCGGACCGGGACGGCGTTCGCCCCGTCCGCAATAATCGGTCAGCCGGCAGATTGGGCGGCGCGCGTCGCGATCAGGGCCTGTGAGATGAACGTCATCACGACCTGATCGTCCTGGTTGCGCACCGTCACCCGGCTGGCGACGCTGCCCATCTCCGGGCGGCTGGAGGAGGGGCGGGTGGTCAGCACCTCGGTTTCGCAGCTGAGCGTGTCGCCGGGATAGACCGGGCGCCGCCAGCGCAGTTCGTCGATCCCGGCGGCACCCAGGCTGGCGACCGGATCGACCTTCCACTGTTCGACCAGCATCGCCATGGTCATGGCGCAGCTGTGCCAGCCGCTGGCGGCCAGTCGTCCGAAATGGGTCTGTGCCGCCGCTTCGTCGGAAAGGTGAAAGGGCTGCGGATCATATTGGCGGGCGAAGTCGATCACCGCCCCCCGCGTGACGGGGTAGGAACCGAAGCGGGCGGTATCGCCGACGGCGATGTCTTCGAAATAGCGCATGGCACCAGTTTCAACGCGAAACCAGTCGCCGGCAAGCCCCTACCGCAATGCCGCCGATCCGATTCCCGCATCACCATCGAGCGTCGGGTCGGGGGCGATGCCCAGCACCTGGCGCAGCAAAGGATGGATCGCGGTGTTGCGGAAGGGGGGCAGCTTGACGCCGGAGCGAAAGGCCGGGCCGCCGGCCACGAACAGGGCCTGCATATCGGGCGCGGCATCGTCATAGCCATGCGCGCCGCCCTTTACGGGACGCGTCGGGGTCGTCGGGGCGATCGTCCAGCCGATGTCGGCGAGGCACAGGAACGACGCGACACGGGGGTTGGTGCCGTAGCGCAGTCGCGCCGGAATCGCCGCCTTGGGCCAGCATTGCATATGCGGGTGCGGGTGCGACAGCGCGGTCGCCAGCGCGCCTTCCTGTCCGGGCAGCGGTTCGATCGCGGCATAGGGGCCAGTTTCGATCAGGCGATAGCTGCCGGCCGGTGCGATCCGGTCGAAGGGGATCACCCGGCTGGTATCGATCGCCGCCATGCCGTGATCGGCGACGACGATCAGGTTCGCCGGCTGGCCCAGCGCAGCCAGTTCGCGCTGCAGCCGGCCGATCTGCGCGTCGACGGCATGCATCGCCGCATCGGTTTCGGGCGCACCGGGGCCATGGTCGTGCCCGGCGACGTCGACATCGTCGAAATAGAGGGTGACGAAGCGCGGACGGGTTGCCGCCGGGCGGCGGAGCCAGTCGACCACCGCATCGACGCGCTGCCCGGCGTTGATCGCCGGATTGAACGCCTGCCAGTCCGAGGCGAAGGCGCCGCCGGCATAGACGCCATGATCGGGCTTGCCGCTGCCGCCCCACGCGACCTCGCTGCCCGGCCAGAACATCGTCGCGCTGCGGATGCCGGCCTGTTCCGCCGCGATCCAGATCGGCCTGGCGGCGTTCCACCAGAAGGGGTCGGTGGACTCCATGGTGAACTGCTCGCCCGGACGGCGGGGGTCTTCCATCTTGTTGCCGACGATTCCGCTCTTGTCGGGGCGGACGCCGGTGGCGATCGTCCAGAAATTGGGGAAGGTCTTGGTCGGGAAGGACGGCTGCATCGACGCCGACACGCCGCCTGCCGCCAGTGCCGACAAATTGGGCGCGATGGTCGGGGTCAGATAGTCGGGCCGCGCACCGTCGACGCCGATCAGGATCGTGACCGGCGTGCGGGCCTCCGCGACGGGAGCAGCAGGTGCGGCAGCGACCGGCGCGCGCGGGGTGGCGCACCCGCCCGACAGGGCGAGTGCGGCGAACAGGGTCGGGATACGCATCGCGACGACTGCTAACGCGTTAAGATGACGGCGCTATGAACGGTCAGACGTTGAAGCGGAACAGCATCACGTCGCCGTCCTGCACGACATATTCCTTGCCCTCCGCCCGCAGCTTGCCTGCGTCGCGCGCGCCGCTTTCACCCTTGCAGGCGACATAATCGGCATAGGCGATGGTTTCGGCCCGGATGAAGCCGCGTTCGAAATCGCTGTGGATCTCGCCCGCCGCCTGCGGGGCCTTGGCACCGACCGACACGGTCCAGGCGCGCGCTTCCTTGGGGCCGACGGTGAAGAAGGTCAGCAGCTGGAGCAGCGAATAGCCGGCGCGGATCACGCGGGCGAGGCCGGTTTCCTTGAGCCCCAGGTCGGACAGGAATTCGGCGCGGTCGGCCGGTTCCATCGTGGCGATCTCCGCCTCGATTGCCGCCGACACGACGACCGCCTGAGCGCCCTCTGCCTTCGCCTTTTCGAAGACCTTGGCCGACAGGTCGTTGCCCTCGGCGGCGTCCTCTTCGTTGACGTTGCAGACATAGAGGACCGGCTTGGCGGTCAGCAGCTGCGCCTGGGCGAAGAGGCGTTCCTCCTCCTCGTCCTTGATCTCGGTCAGGCGCGCGGGCTTGCCATCGCGCAGCAGGTCGAGCGCACGGCCGAGCACGGCGGCGGCGACCTTCGCTTCCTTGTCGCCCTGCTGCCCCTTCTTGGTCAGGTTGGGCACGCGCTTTTCGAGGCTTTCGAGGTCGGAGAGCATCAGCTCGGTCTCGACCGTGTCGGCGTCGGCGATCGGATCGACCCGGTCGTCGACATGCTGGATGTCGTCATTCTCGAAGCAGCGCAGGACGTGGACGATCGCGTCCACCTCGCGGATATTGCCGAGGAACTGGTTGCCGAGCCCTTCGCCCTTCGACGCGCCGCGCACCAGGCCGGCGATGTCGACAAAGGCGAGCTGCGTCTCGATCTTCTTGGCCGAACCGGCGATCTCGGCCAGCTGGTCGAGCCGGGGATCGGGGACCGCGACGTTACCGACATTCGGTTCGATCGTGCAGAAGGGATAGTTGGCCGCCTGTGCCGCCTGAGTCTGCGTCAGCGCGTTGAACAGGGTGGACTTGCCGACATTCGGCAGCCCGACGATACCGCAGCGAAAACCCACGTGATGCTATCCCGGAGACGATGGAAAGCCTGCGCCTTAGCGGGTGGCGACCAGCTTTGCAAAAGCTACCACCGATAGTTGAAGCTGACGCTGATCCGTTCGCCCTTGCCGGCGTGCGGCATGACCTCGTGCCGCAGCCAGCTTTCCCACAATAGCAGCGTGCCGGGTTCGGGCGCGACGGTTTCGAACGTGCCGGGGCGGGTGGGGGCGGCCATCAGCATGGGAAGGCGGGGGTCCTCGAACCGAATGCCGCCCGCGCCTTCGGGAACGGCGACATAGACGGTGCCCGACACGACGCTGTGCGGGTGGAGGTGGCCCGAATGGCCGCCGCCGGGCTTCAGCAGGTTCACCCACAGGCTGTCGAGCTTCAGCTTGCGGCCCGCCAGTTCCATGCCGCAGGCGGCGGCGAATTTGGCGACATGGCGGTCGAGCACGCGCTTCAGGTCGGCGAAGACCGGATCGCGGAGCGGCAGGTCGTTCAGGGAGGCGTAGGAGGTATAGCCGCGATAGCCATGCTCCTTCGACCAGCGGCGCCCGGCCATGTCCTCCTCCGCCAGCGCGCGGACCGAGGCGTCGAGATCGTCGACCAGCGCGGCGTCGGCGAGGCTGGCTTCGTAGAGATGGGTCGGGAAGAGGGTGCGGACGGTCATGGCGGCGGCTTGGCGGATCGGTGGCGTTTTGGGAAGGGTCAGCGGCGATGCTGCGACAGGAACGCCCAGAGCGCGTCGTTGTCGACGACCCAGCTATGCCCGCCGCCGACGGTGATGCGGCCGGCGACATCGGCACCGTCGCGGCAGCCGGTATAGCGTTCCTCATAGACTTTCGGCGCGACCCAGCGGGTGGTGGGGGCGGCGGTGCAGCCGTTGAGCGTCGCCCAGCGCATCTCGGCGGCGTGCATGGTGTAGGACCAATATTTGGCGCCGCCGCCCTGGATCGGGTTGGTGGTGTCGGCATCGCCGGCGAAGGCGATGACCGGCAGCGGGCGCGACGGGCGACAGGTCGCGGGATCGGGGTGGGTGGGATCGCTGGCCAGCGGATTGCCCGCGCGCAGGCCGACGACCGGGGCGATGGCGGCAAAGCGGTCGGCGGCGACGCAGCCGAGCCACGAGGTCATTCGCCCGCCCCCCGACAGGCCGGTGGCATAGACGCGGGCGGGATCGGCGCAGCCCGCCTTGGCCAGCTGGTCGATCAGCGCGCCGATGAACTTCACGTCGTCGGGGGCGTCGGGGCCGGGGATGGTGCCGGCGACGGTGGGAACGCCAGGAATGTTCCAGACGAAGCCCTGGTCATGGGGGATGCCGGCATCGGGCGCGGCGACGATGAAGCCGTGCTTGTCCGCTGCCTCGGCTAGGTTCGAGTCGCGCAGCATCGCCGCGCCGGTGCCGCCGCTGCCGTGGAGCAGGATGACGAGCGGTGCCGGCCGCGCCGGATCGAAGCCCGGCGGCAGGTGGAGCAGCACCGAGCGCATGCCGTCGTTGATCGTGATCCGTTGCGACTGGTTCGCAGGACCGGCGGTGCAGCGCGGCGCGGCCAGTGCGGCGGTGCCGGTCAGCAGCAGGAACAGGAAGGCGAGCAGTTGCAAGGGTTTGGCCATGGAATGCTTCCTATCGGGCAGGGGCGGCGCGGCGCAAGGCGTGGCCAAAGTTCACTAAGTTCACACTAGTGGCGTGTTCGCGGGGTCGTCGGTTCGGTAGTACGGATGGGGCAAAGTTCACTAAGTTCACACTCGCACGATAGTTTGCGTTGCGTTCGATCCGGTGCGTGGCGGTACGCGGGACATGGCTTGGACCGGGCGAGCATGACGATGGCGGAGGGCGTAGGAAAGCCAGTTTTCTTGCCCGCGAACATCTGAAGCATTCCCCTGTTACGTACCCCCGCGCAGGCGGGGGTCCAGGGCGACACACGCAACCCGTCGTTTTGCTTGGCTCTGGACCCCCGCCCGCGCGGGGTACGGCAGGCTTCTGTCGTCGACCGCGACTTTCAAAGAGGCATCCGCAAGCGGGAGTAGCTGTTCCCGCCTTTTTGGACCGCCTAGCGCAGCGGCAGGAACAGGTCGGTGATCGCATCATGCTCGGCGACTTCCGGGGCGAAGCGGACCCGCTGGCAGAAAAGGGGGAAGTCGCGGAGTTCCTCGCCGCTGATGGGGAGCCAGTCGCGATAGAGGTGGAGCGCGGGGGCTTCGAGGTCGTCGGCGCGGCCGGCGATGCGGATCACGGCGCAGCGACCGCCGGGGATCAGGCCGGTGGTAATGCCGTCTGCCATCGGAAACGCGCGTTCAGTGGCGACGCACAGGTCGATACGGACCGGGCCGGCGTGGGGGTCGTGCGGGTCGCCGTGGAAGACGTTGAAGGTCGCGGCGTCGGACGGCGGCAGGCGGTTCGCGCGGCGCCACGCGATGAAGCGGCGGATGCTGTCGCCGATGCTCGCCATGTCGCCCTCGTGCGACAGACAGGCGATCGGCGTGTCGGGAAAGTCGCGAATGGTGACGTCATAGGTCGGCATGGATCGGTTCCTCGCATGATCCAGCGGCAGAAGCGCCGCGCGCCACGGTGCCCAGTCAGGCACGGAACGGAAAGAGGACGGCGACTGGCCGAAATGCCGCCGAAAGGCGCGGGCAAAGGCATCGGGCGCGTCGTACCCCGCATCCAGCGCGACATCGGTCACGCGGTCGGCGTGGAACGCCAGCCGGTGGGACGCGCGCTGCAACCGGGCAAGCTGGACATAGCGATGGACCGGCAGTCCGAAGGTCGCAACGAACTGGCGATGGAAGTGATATTTGGAAAAGGCCGCGACCGCGCTGATGCTGGCGAGGTCGAGTTCGTCGTCCAGATGCCGGTCGATATGGTCGAGCGCGCGCTGCATCCGGTCGTGATAGGGGGTGGTCGGCGTCATGTCCGTGTCCTGTGTGGCACGGGTGGTATGCGCGGGGGAAGGGTGGCGGCGCTCGACCGATCTTGCGGTATTGCCGACCTCCAGCGTCACCCCAGCGCAGGCTGGGGTATCCCGGTTGGTTGGCGTTGTGTGTCTTCACGGGGAGACCCAGCCTGCGCTGGGGTGACGCTTGGGCGGGGACAGGGGAATGGGGAGGCCGGAAGGGGAGCTCTACCCCATCCGCCGCGCCACCTCGTTCATGAAGCGCACGTCGTCGTTCGCCGCCAGCCACGGCGCCTCCGCCGCGACGGCGCCGAGCAGGTCGGTCAGGTCGTCCAGCTCGGCCTTGGCGAAATTGCCGAGCACATAGGGCGTTACCCGGTCCTTGTGCCCCGGATGGCCGATGCCGAGGCGGATGCGGCGGAAGTCGGGGCCGATATGCGCGTCGGTCGAGCGCAGGCCATTATGGCCGGCATGGCCGCCGCCGATCTTTACCTTGAGCTTGAACGGGGCGAGGTCGAGTTCGTCGTGGAAGACGGTCACGTCCTGCGGCGTGAGCTTGTAGAAGCGCATCGCTTCGCCGACCGAACGGCCGCTTTCGTTCATCCAGGTGCCGGGTTTGAGCAGCAGGATCTTTTCCGATCCGATCCGCCCTTCCTGTATCCAGCCCTGGAACGCGCGTTTGGGCGCGGCGAAGCCATGGACCTCCGCGATCGCGTCGACCGCCATGAAGCCGATATTGTGGCGATGCATCGCATATTGCGGGCCGGGATTACCCAGGCCGGTCCAGAGCTGCATTGAGGGCGTCCTTTGGTGGCGGGTGGGTGCGGAACGCCTGTAGCCATAACCGTCATTCCCGCGAAGGCGGGAATCCATTGCCGCTGGCGTTTGCGATGGAGCTACAGGCGTTGCGTTTATGGGTTCCCGCCTGCGCGGGAACGACGATGGGGGGCCTTTGCTTCGCCACTATCGTCATTCCGGCGGAGGCCGGAATCCATTGTGTCGGGTGTTCGCGATCGAAGCGCGACGTGGCCGTGTCCATGGATCCCGGCCTTCGCCGGGATGACGTGTGGGCAGGAGGTGGGGGGCGCCGCTGGGATGACGTGTGGGCGGAAAAAACGCACCCCAAACGCAAAGGGAGCGGGACGGCATTGCCATCCCACTCCCCATCAGCAGCACAAAGGCGGGGCGGATCAGCCCTCGGCCTTGTCCTCGCCCTCGGCGTCTTCGCCTTCCGCAGCGGCTTCGGCCGACTGCGCTTCGGCAACTTCGGCGTCGAGCGCCTCGTCCTCGGCGGTCAGCGTGGTCGGCGGGGTGATCGTCGCGACGGTCACGGCGTCTTCCGATGCGGTCGCTTCGGCACCGTTCGGCAGGTCGATGTCCGACAGGTGGATCGAGTCACCGACTTCGCGGCCGGTCAGGTCGACGACGATCTCGGTCGGGATGTTCGACGCTTCGACGGTCAGTTCGATTTCATGGGTCACGACGTTCAGCACGCCGCCGTCCCGCTTGATGCCGGGGGCGTCGTCTTCGTTGGTGAAGGTCACCGGCACGGCGACGGTCACGGTCGCGTTCTTGGCGATGCGCAGGAAGTCGACATGGATCGGCTGGTCGGTGACGACGTCGAACGCGACGTCCTTGGCCAGGGTGCGAACCTTCTTGCCGCCGACATCGACCATGATGACCGAGTTCATGAAGTGGCCGGTCATCAGCGCCTTCATGAGTTCGCGGGCGTTCAGGTGAATGCCCTCCGGGTCCTGCTTGTTGCCATAGATCACGGCGGGGACGCGGCCATCGCGACGCAGGGCGCGGGAGGCTCCCTTGCCTACCCGATCGCGCGTCTCGGCCGACAGATTCAGCGTGTCGCTCATCATGTCTTCCTTGAGTACGTATTGATGTGTCTTGCGCGGCCGGGCCTCCAGGGATGACCCCGGCACGAACAAGCGCGGGCGCATAGGGGAGTTTGGGGGGAAAGGCAAGGTTGGGTGCCCCGTTTCCTCCACCCCCGTTTGCTTCGAGCGGAGGTTCGAGCCTGTCGAGAACCGTAGTCGAGAAGGGGGTGCCCCAAGCGGGGCGTTCTCGACGGACGCTTCTCGACAGGCTCGAAGCTGCTCGAACCGAACGGGGTGGGGTGCTATTGCACCCGCATCACTTCCAAACCCATCTTCCGCAACCGATCCTGCACGCTGCCCGGCCCGGTCAGATGCCCCGCGCCGACCGCGACGAAGCGCGTACCCGGCTGGCGCATCCACCTGGCGATGGTGCGCGCCCAGGCGGCGTTGCGCCGGTCGAGCAGCGCGGCGCGCACCGCCGGACCGGCTTGCGTCATATCCTCGCCCAGCAGCCGGTCGAGCGTCGCGACGTCGCCACGGCCCCAGGTGGCGACGACCCGGTCCATCGCCGGCACCGGATCGCGCTCGGCGAGGGTGCGCTCCAGCATCGTGCGCTGGGCGGCCTGCGGCAGGGCGGCGAAGAGGCCAAGTTGCTGGCCGAGCGTTTCGAATGCGGTGACCGGCTTGCCGGTTCGATCGGCGAGTTTCGTCAGCAGCGTCTCGGGGGCGGGCTCGCTGCGGTAGCCGGCCTGCGCCAGCGGTTGCGCGGCGAGGACCGTCGCGGCGAACCACGGGTCGGTCCTGTCGAAGGCATTGCGGGGGAAGCCCAGCTCGGCCGCCCGCGCGCGCAGGCTGCGGTCGAGGGCCGGGGGCAGCGGGGCGGGGCGGGGCGGCGTGACCTGTACTACCGCCGCGCTCATGTCGTCGGGCGTGGGTTCGGGGATTTCGAGGACCAGCGTGTCGCTGTCGGCAAAGGCGTCCGCCACCGCGCCGGTCAGCCACGGCGTTCCCGGCCGCAATTGATGCACCGTGCCGAACAGCCAGATCACCGTATCGGCATCGCGCGCGACCCAGAGCGCCGGCATGAGTATCGGCGGGGCCGCGACCGGGCTGGCGAGCGACAGCCAGCCGAACAGTGCGGCGACGATCCGCGCGATCATCCGCGCAGGTGCTGGACGATGCGGGTCGCGACCAGCGCGGCGATGGCGACGGCCCAGCCGATCATCGCCGGATTGGGCAGCGCCAGCGGTTTCGCCGCGAGCGACAGGACCGGCAGCGCGACCAGCGCGGCGATTCCTGTGACGGCCGCCGCCTCCGTCATCTGCCGCCGCTCGACCTCATCGGCATTGCGCCAGATCCGCAGGTTGAAGACGAGCGCGCCGAGCAGCGCGATGCCGATGGCGATATAGCCGGCATGGTCGCGGGTGCGGATCGCGCGCGCAGGGTCGGCGACCTCGCTATACCCCTCGACGATGCCCAGCACGAAGGTCGTGACCAGCGGTGCCAGCGCGACGACGGCGATGGCTGCCGCGACCCAGATCCATCGCCGCCGGCGGCGCTGTCGTTCGCGGGCGGCGCCCCAATCCTCAACCATCGACGTCATCCTCGAAAATCTGTTCGATCGGCAGGCCGAACAACCGGCTCATGCGGAAGGCGAGCGGGAGCGACGGGTCGTGCTTGCCGGTTTCGATCGCATTCACCGCCTGACGCGATACGTCGAGCCGCCCGGCCAGTTCGGCCTGGCTCCAGTCGCGTTCGGCGCGCAGAATCTTGAGCCGGTTCTTCACGAACCGCTCACCGCCACGATAGCGATACCGCCGCATCGCCGAGTTGGGCGGCGAAGGAAATGCCGCTGGTCGGCGCGGGGGGCGGTGTGGGCCGTTCGTTGCGGTCGGCGGCCATTGCGGCGACGGCTGCGCACAGCGCGACGACGAACAGCGTGTAGCCTTGGGTGTCGGGGCGGGGCATCGCAGTGACCTTCCATGTCAACGATCAGCGACAATGTGTCGTGTTTACCTGACTATGTATCCGCCGATTCGTGCTTTGTGTCAATGCTACCTGACACGATGTCGGTTTAACCTGACATGCGGTTCGCTTGACCGGCGATCGGCGATGCGGCTAGGCGCGGGGCATTCCTGCATTCAAAGGCGAAACCATGGCCGCCCCGCTCAGCTTCCAGAAAATGATCCTGACGCTCCACGATTACTGGAGCGACAAGGGCTGCGTCATCCTGCAACCCTATGACATGCGGATGGGGGCGGGGACGTTCCACCCGGCGACGACGCTGCGCGCGCTGGGGCCGGAGCCGTGGAACGCGGCGTTCGTCCAGCCGTCGCGCCGGCCGACCGACGGGCGCTATGGCGAGAACCCCAACCGGCTGCAGCATTATTACCAGTATCAGGTGATTTTGAAGCCGTCGCCGCCGAACCTGCAGGAGCTGTATCTGGGGTCGCTGGCGGCGATCGGGATCGACTTCACGCAGCACGACATCCGCTTCGTCGAGGACGATTGGGAATCGCCGACGCTGGGCGCATGGGGGCTGGGCTGGGAAGTATGGTGCGACGGGATGGAAGTCACCCAGTTCACCTATTTCCAACAGATGGGCGGGTTCGACTGCAAGCCGGTCGCGGGCGAGCTGACCTACGGCCTTGAACGGCTGGCGATGTACATCCAGGATAAGGACAGCGTGTACGACCTGGCGTTCAATGACGCTGCTGAGGGGAGGGGGGGCGTCACCTATGGCGACGTGTTCCTCGAAAACGAGCGCCAGATGTCGAAGTGGAATTTCGAGGTCGCCGATACCGATGGCCTGTTCGACCTGTTCAAAAAGGCGGCGGCCGAGTGCGAGAATGCACTGGCCAACGACGTGCCGATCGCGGCCTATGAACAGGCGATCGAGGCGAGCCATGTGTTCAACCTGCTGAACGCGCGCGGCGTGATCTCCGTCGCCGAGCGGCAGGCCTATATCGGCCGCGTGCGTGATCTGGCGAAGGCCAGCTGCGCGAAGTTCATCGAGACGCAGACGCCGACATGGCAGGCAAAGTATCCGGGGTGGGTGGCATGACCGATTTTCTGCTCGAACTGCGCAGCGAGGAAATCCCGGCGCGGATGCAGGCCAAGGCCCGTGAGGATCTGGCCAAGCTGTTCGTCGGGGAACTGGCGAAGGCCGGGATCGCCGCGCCGCGGATCACGACCTATGCCACGCCGCGTCGCTTGACGCTGATCGCGTATGACTTGCCCGAGGCTACCGAGCCGGTGCGCGAGGAAGTGAAGGGGCCGCGCGCCTCCGCCCCGCCGCAGGCGCTGGAAGGGTTTCTGCGCAAGACCGGGCTGACGCGCGAGGCGCTGACCGAGCGCGACGGCGTGTTGTTCGCGGTGACCGAAGTGCCAGGGCGCGAGACGGCGCAGGTGCTGGCGGCGGCGATCCCGGCGATCGTGCGTGGGTTCCCCTGGCCCAAGTCGATGCGCTGGGGCGCGGCGTCGCTCAGCCCGGAGTCCCCGCGTTGGGTGCGGCCGTTGCAGGGGATCGTCGCGCTGTTCGGTGGCGCGGTGGTGCCGTGCGAGGTCGCCGGTGTCACGAGCGGTGCGGAGACGATGGGGCATCGCTTCCATCACGGGGGGCCGGTGACGATCGCGTCGGCGGAGAGCTATGTCGAGACGCTGCGCGATGCCCATGTCATCGTCGACCAGAATGAGCGCGCGGCGATCATCGCGGTCGGCGCCAAGATGGCGGCGCAGGGTGCCGGGCTGACCTTGGTCGAGGATGAAGGGCTGCTGGCGGAGAATGCCGGGCTGACCGAATGGCCGGTGCCGTTGCTGGGGCGGTTCGACGAGGCGTTTCTCAGCGTTCCGCCCGAGGTCATCCAGCTGACCGCGCGGGTGAACCAGAAGTACTTCGTTTGCCGCGACGCGGAGGGCAAGCTGGCGAACGCGTTCGTCTGCACCGCCAATATCGATGCGGCGGACGGCGGCGAGCGGATCGTCGCGGGCAATGCTAAGGTGCTGGCGGCGCGGCTGTCGGATGCGAAATTCTTCTACGAAACCGATCTGAAGACGCGGCTGGAGGACCAGCTGCCCAAGCTCGAGAAGATCGTGTTTCATGAGAAGCTGGGCACGGTCGCCGACAAGGTCGAGCGGGTGGCGAAGCTGGCGCGGTGGCTGGTTGAAAGCGGCGTAGTAAAGCCCTCTCCCCTTCAGAGGAGAGGGTTGGGAGAGGGGGCTTCCACCGAAGCCTCGGCTCCTGCGGACAGCCCCCTCTCCCCGGCCAGTTCCGAGTCAACAGCGCCCCGCGCTGTTGAGGTTGTGCCGGGGGCACAACCGACCCGGAACTCCCCTGAAGGGGAGAGGGAGACGTTGGCCGATATGGCCGAACGCGCCGCGCGGCTGGCCAAGGCCGATCTGGTCACCGGCATGGTCGGCGAGTTCCCCGAATTGCAGGGGCTGATGGGCGGCTATTATGCCGCCGCGCAGGGCGAGCCGGCGGAAGTCGCCGAGGCGGTGCGCGATCACTACAAGCCGGTCGGGCAGGGGGATGACGTTCCGACCGCGCCGGTGACGGTTGCGGTGGCGCTAGCGGATAAGCTGGATACGATTGCCGGATTTTTCAGTCGTGGGATGAGGCCGAGTGGATCGAAAGATCCATTCGCTCTGCGCCGCTCCGGTATCGCAATTATCGCTTTGCTGACCCAAAACAAGCTGCGGGTGAATTTGAATGAGATACTCAATACAGCTTTAACTCAGTATATCATTGCTGGCGCCGTAAAGTCGGTTCCAGCCAACAGCGTTCGACTCAATGATGACGGTAAGATGATTCCGCCGGGACCTCTTGTCGGAAGCGAAGACGGTACCGCTGCGCAACTGTATCATGTTGGAGGGCGGTATATCGAGGTGGCGTTGAGTGCGTCAGACGCCAAAAAATTTAACGAGGATGTTGAAGTAGCTGGTCGACTTTTCGACAGCATTGATGAAATTATCGACTTCTTCGCCGACCGCCTGAAAGTCCAACAGCGCGAGGCGGGCGTCCGCCACGACCTGATCGACGCCGTCTTCGCGCTGGGCGGCGAGGACGATCTCGTCCGCCTGCTCGCCCGCGTCCATGCGTTGCAGGCGTTCGTCACGACCGAGGACGGGGCGAACCTGCTCGCGGGGTATAAGCGCGCGGCGAATATCCTGAAGAAGGAAGCGCCCGGCGCCAGCAAGCATATCCCCGAAACCGGCGAGGAAGATCCGCTTGCCATGGTCGAGGACCCCGACTTCGCGCCGGTCGTCGCCGAACTGGCGCGGACCGAGCGCGAGGCGCGCGACTATGATCGCGAGCCGGCCGAAGCGGCGCTGATCGCGGCGCTCGATGCAGCCGAGCCGCAGGCGGAAAAGGCGGTCGAGGCGGAGGATTTCGCCGGGGCGATGGCGGCGCTTGCGACGCTGCGCGCGCCGATCGACGCCTTCTTCACCGACGTCACGGTCAACGATGCCGACCCGCACAAGCGCACCGCGCGGTTGGCGCTGCTGGCACGGGTGCGCGATGCGGTGCACCGGGTCGCCGATTTTTCGAAAATCGAGGGCTGACCTATCGGTTTAACCCGTTTAACGGGGTGGGGAGCGGAGGGTGATTCGTCACACTCCGATGCTAACCCCGTGGCCGTCGGCCCGGATGGAAGGGAACGAGCATGACGCAGTATGTCTATCGGTTCGGCGGCGGGGTTTCGGACGGAGGGTCGGGCGACAAGACGCTGCTGGGCGGCAAGGGCGCGAACCTGGCGGAGATGGCGTCGATCGGGCTGCCGGTGCCGCCGGGCTTCACCATCGCGACGACGATGTGCACCCGCTATTACGAGGATGGCGAGACCTTCCCTGATTCGCTGCGTGACGAAGTCGCCACCGGCATCGCGCATATCGAGGGGATCACCGGCAAGCGCTTCGGCGACGAAGCCGACCCGCTGCTGGTGTCGGTCCGCTCAGGCGCGCGGGTGTCGATGCCGGGGATGATGGACACGGTGCTGAACCTGGGTCTCAACGACCGGACGGTCGAGGGGCTGGCGGCGGTGTCGGACGATGCGCGCTTCGCCTGGGACAGCTATCGCCGCTTCATCCAGATGTATTCGGACGTGGTGCTCGAACTCGACCATGGCCGGTTCGAGGAAGCGCTGGAGATCGCGAAGGAAGATCGCGGCTATTATCTCGACACCGACCTGACCGCCGACGACTGGCGTGCGTTGGTCGCCCAGTACAAGGACATCGTCGTCGAGCTGTGGGGCAAGCCGTTCCCGCAGGACGTGCACGACCAGTTGTGGGGCGCGATCGGCGCGGTGTTCGGATCGTGGCAGGCGGACCGCGCCAAGGTCTATCGCCGGTTGAACGACATTCCCGGCGACTGGGGCACGGCGGTCAACGTGCAGGCGATGGTGTTCGGCAATATGGGCGACACGTCGGCGACCGGCGTGGCCTTCACCCGCGATCCGTCGACCGGCGCCAACGCCTATTACGGCGAATTCCTGATCAACGCGCAGGGCGAGGACGTGGTCGCGGGTATCCGCACGCCGCAATATCTGACCACCGCGGCGCGGGCGGCGGCGAATGCCAAGCCGCTGTCGATGGAAGAGGCGATGCCCGACGCCTATGCCGAGCTGGCGGCGGTGTTCGACCGGCTGGAGCGGCATTACCGCGACATGCAGGACATCGAATTCACGGTGCAGCAGGGCAAATTGTGGATGCTGCAGACCCGGTCGGGCAAGCGCACTGCGAAGGCGGCGCTGAAGATCGCGGTCGACATGGCCGAGGAAGGGCTGATCAGCCGCGAGGAGGCGATCGCGCGGGTCGATCCGCAGGCATTGGACCAGCTGCTCCACCCGACGCTCGACCCGAAGGCGGCGCGCGACGTGCTGACCAAGGGGCTGCCCGCCTCGCCGGGGGCGGCGAGCGGCATCGCGGTGTTCGACAGCGACACCGCCGAGCGGCGCTCGAACGCCGGTGACGCGGTGATCCTGATCCGTACCGAGACCAGCCCGGAAGACATTCACGGCATGCATGCGGCGCGCGGCATCCTGACCGCACGCGGCGGCATGACCAGCCACGCCGCCGTCGTGGCGCGCGGCATGGGCCGTCCCTGCGTGTCGGGCGCAGGGTCGATCTCGATCGATGCCAAGGCAGGCGTGATGAAGGTCGGTTCGCGCGAAATCCGCGAGGGCGATATCGTCACCATCGACGGCGCGACCGGCGAGGTGATGGCAGGCGCGGTCGCGACGGTGCAGCCCGAACTGGCTGGCGATTTCGGCACGCTGATGGAATGGGCCGATGGCGTTCGTCGCCTCAAGGTGCGGACCAATGCCGAAACGCCGCTCGATTGCCGCACCGCGCGCGATTTCGGGGCGGAGGGGATTGGCCTCTGCCGCACCGAGCACATGTTCTTCGAACAGTCGCGGATCACCGCCGTGCGGCAGATGATTCTGGCCGAGGACGAGGCCGGGCGTCGCGTGGCGCTCGACAAGCTGCTGCCCGAACAGCGCAGCGACTTCGTCGAGATTTTCGAGGTGATGGTCGGCCTGCCGTGCACCATCCGCCTGCTCGACCCGCCGCTGCACGAATTCCTGCCGCATGAGGAAGCCGAGTTCGCCGAAGTGGCGCAGGCGGCGGGGATCGAGGTCGAACAGCTCAAGCGCCGCGCGGCCGAGCTGCACGAATTCAACCCGATGCTGGGCCATCGCGGTTGCCGGCTGGGCGTGACCTATCCGGAAATCTACGAGATGCAGGCGCGGGCGATCTTCGAAGCGGCGGTGATCGTCGCGGAGAAGTCGGGCGAGGCGCCGATCCCCGAGGTGATGATCCCGCTGGTCGGCACCAAGCGCGAGCTGGAGCTGATGAAGACGGTGATCGACAAGGCGGCGGAAGCCGTGTTCGCCGACAAGGGCCGCCGAATCGAGTATCTGGTCGGCACGATGATCGAACTGCCGCGCGCCGCGCTCAAGGCCGGGGAGATCGCCGAGGCCGGGCAGTTCTTCTCGTTCGGGACCAACGACCTGACGCAGACGACGCTGGGCGTCAGCCGCGACGATGCCAGCCGGTTCCTGGGCGCCTATGTCGAAAAGGGCATCTATGCCCGCGATCCGTTCGTCTCGATCGATGTCGAGGGCGTGGGCGAGCTGATCGAGCTGGCCGCCGAGCGGGGGCGCAAGACCCGGAGCGACATCAAGCTCGGCATCTGCGGCGAACATGGCGGCGATCCGGCGTCGATCGCCTTCTGCGAAAAGGTCGGGTTGGACTATGTGTCGGCCAGCCCCTATCGCGTGCCGATCGCCCGGTTGGCGGCGGCACAGGCCGCATTGAAGAAGTGAGAAGCGTGATGACGAACGATGCGGCACGGGTGACGAAGGACGGGTTCGACCGTGTCGGTCCGTTCCACCCGGCGTTCGTCTGGGGCGCGGTGATCGTGTTCGACCTGCTCGTCGTGCTCGCGCTGCTGCTGGCGGTCACCAAGATCGGCGACAAGGTCGAGGATGTGGTGTTCCCCGGCGGCCCGGAATGGGTGACGTTCTGATCGCTGCCCGCCCCGGCGCAAACCGGGGCGGGGTGCAGCCTCAATAGGCGGCGGTGAAGCGGGCGCGCGGGTGGCGATGCGCCTCCAGCTCGTCGACCATCGCGATGGCATAATCGGCGAAGCTGATCCGGCTGACCCCGGCATCGTCGGTGACCAGCGTATCGGTGCCGAGCCGATAGCGGCCGGTGCGCTCGCCCGGCTCGATCAGCGCGGCGGGCGAGAAGAAGGTCCAGTCGATATCCTCGACCGAGCGCAGCGCGTCGAGAAAGGCGATGCCACCCATCGCGAACTCGCGCCATTCGGCCGGGAAGTCGGGCGAATCGATCAGCCGCACGCCGGGCGCGACCTCCAGGCTGGCCGCGCCGCCGGTGACCAGCAGCCGTCCGACGCCCGCCTGGCGGAGCGCTGCGAGCAACGTGTCGGCGGTGACGTCGAAATGCAGTGCGCTGATGACCGCGTCGGCGCCGGCGATCAGCGGGCCGAGTACCACGGGATCATGCGCGTCGCCCGCCAGCCGGGTCACGCCGGGCAGGTCCGGGATCGCATCGGGCTTGCGGGCGATCGCGCGGACGCTGTGGCCGCGACGGGCCAGCTCCCGCGTGATCTCCGAACCGGCATTGCCGCTTGCGCCCAGTACCGCAACATCCATCGTCAGTCTCCTGTGGTATCCAATGGTGACCACGTGCTATGGGGAAACCGATGACGCAAGACGGCACTTTTCCGATACGAGGTAACCCGGTGGAAACCGCGTGGCTGAAGGGCGACGTGTTCGCCGCCGATTGCCCGACACGGCTGTTGCTCGACCGGATCGGCGACAAATGGAGCGTGCTGGTGCTGCTGTTGCTGGGCGAGGAGCCGTATCGCTTCAACGAACTGAAACGGCGGATCGCCGGTGTGTCGCAGAAGATGCTGAGCCAGACGCTGCGCATGCTGGAGCGCGACGGGCTGGTGACGCGGCATGTCGTCGCGACCAAGCCGGTCAGCGTCAGCTATGCGATCACGCCGCTGGGCGGCGAATTGATCGATGCGCTGCGGGCGTTGATGACGTGGTCGGAAGCGCGGATCGGGACGGTGCTGTCGGCGCAGCGAGCCTTTGATGCGCGGGAAGGTGCAGCGGGCTAGGCCGGATCGTCAAGGAAACGTCACCCCGCGACAAGCCCGGAGTGACCATAGCCCGATCAGCCCCAGCGGCTGCGATGGTCGTCGTCGCGGCCTTCGCGCAGCATTGCCGCCTGTTCGCGCCAATGTTCGGCGTCGATCGTGCCCGGACGAAGGCGCAGATCCTCCTCGAGCGCGCGTTCGTCGGCTTCGGTCAGCTGCTCGATCGCACGATAGGTCTTGATCCCGCGCTGGCCGAGTGCCCGTTCGAGGTCGGCATCGATGCCGCGAATGCGCGACAGATTGTCGCCGCCCCAGCCGAAGAAACCGCCGCCGCTGCTGCTGGCCGCGGCCGCGCCGGTGGCGGCCGTCGCGGCGGTCGCGGTGGCGGTGCTGCGTTCCTTGGCCAGCCGGTCGCGTTCGGCCTCCACTTCGCGCAGGCGTTCGTCGCGGGCCTTCAGGTCGGCGGCGACTTCGGCGCGATAGGCCTTGTGCGCGGCTTCCTCGTCGCGATAGCGCTGCTTCCATTTCTTGCCGCCCGAAGACGATGCGAGGCCGAAGAACCAGCCGGCAAGCAGCAACAGTGCGAGGACCGCGAACTGGGTCGGCGTCTGGAACAGCATCGTGCAAGCCCCTTTGATTGGTTACGGGGCGATAACGGACGGGGCGGGGCGGCGTTCCCGCCGGCCCCCGATGCCTATTTGCCGAACGCGTCGCTGATGCTGCACGCCGCCGGCCCCAGGATGACGACGAACAGGGTGGGGAGGATGAAGAGGATCAGCGGCACGGTCATGATCGCGGGAAGGCGCGCGGCCTTTTCCTCGGCGCGCATCATGCGTTCGTTGCGGAATTCCGCCGACAGCACGCGCAGCGCGGAGGCGAGCGGGGTGCCGTATTTCTCGGTCTGGATCATGGTCGTGACCACGCCCTTCACTGCGTCGAGGTTGATGCGCATCGCGAGGTTTTCGAACGCCTGACGCCGTTCGGTCAGGAAGCCCAGCTCGATCGCGGTCAGCGAGAATTCCTCGCCCAGTTCGGGATAGGCGCGGCCCAGTTCGCGCGCGACGCGGGTGAAGGCGGCGTCGACCGTCAGGCCGGCTTCGGCGCAGATCACCAGCAGGTCCAGCGCGTCGGGAAGCCCCTTGCGGATCGCGTCCGACCGTTTGGTGATCTTGTTCTTCAGATAGATGTCGGGCGCCTTGTAGCTGAGGATGAAGGTGCCCGCGACCAGGCCATAGGCTTTCAGCGGCGACCAGTCGGCGAAGGTGTCGGTGCCATAGACGATGTAGAGCATCGGCAGGCCGAACACGATCGGCAGCACCAGCCGCCCGAAGATGACCGCGACCGCCCAGTCCTTCGACCGGATGCCCGCCTGCATCAGTTTCAGCTGCGCGACCTTCAGCTGCGAATCCTGCAGCACCTTCATCGACGACAACAGCCCGCGGATGCGGTCGGTCGCGTCGTTCTTCTGCACCAGCTTCGCACGACGCTTGCTGGTCGATGCGGTGATGCCGGCCTTCAGCTGTTCGCGGCGGTCGTTCAGCGCCTTGACCCGGCGGGTCATCGGGTCGCGCGAGGTCGTTGCGATATAGATCGCCAGCATCACCGACAGGACGGCGACCGCCGACAGGATCGTCGCGACATTGACGACGTCGAAGCCGAAGAAGGTGGGGTTGGGCGCGGCGGCTATCATCGCATCAGATCTCGAAATTGACCATCTTGGCCATGATGAAGGCGCCGATCCCCATCCACAGCAGCCCGCCCATGCCCGCGATCATCAGCCGCGGATCGACGAAAAAATTCTGCATATAGGTGTCGTTGATGACCCAGATCATGCCGAACACGATGAAGGGCAGCGACCCGACGATATAGGCGGACGCCTTGGATTCCGACGACATCGCCTTGATCTTCAGCTTCATCTGCATCCGCTTGCGCAGCACGTCGGCGAGGTTCGCGAGCGTTTCGGCAAGGTTGCCGCCGGTTTCGCGCTGGATGGCGATGGTGATGATGAAGAACTGGAACTCGGGCGTGCCGAGCCGGTCGCCGGTTTCCTGCAGCGCGGCGTCGAGCGAGCGGCCGATCTTCATCCGGTCGCTGACCAGGCGGAATTCCTCGCCGACCGGGCCGTCGACTTCCTGACCGACGACGGTCATCGTCTCGGTGATCGGCAGACCGGAGCGGAGACCCCGGACCAGCAATTCGATCGCGTCGGGGAATTTGGCGGTGAAGCGCGCGATGCGTTTCTTGATGACGAAGCCCACCGCGAAATGCGGCAGGCCCATGCCGGCAGCCAGCGCCAGCAGCAGCGCGAGGACCAGCGGAAAGCCGCGCAGCAGCAGCAGGGCGAAGACCGCGACGATGATGCCGAGCGACACCTTGCCATATTGGGCAAGGGTCCAGTTGCGGCCGGTCTTTTGCAAACGCAGCTTCAATTGTTCGACATTGGGCAGGAAACGCGCGGCGGTGCGATCGGCCTTGCTGGTGCTCCGGTTGCCGATGCGGCGCATCTGCGCTTCCATCGCGGTCGCGCTGGCGGCGGAGGCATGACGCTCGCGCACCGCCAGCAACCGCCGGTTGCGCGCCCGCTCGCCCGACGGTCCGGACAGGGCGAGCACCAGCAGCACCAGCGTCATCGCCGCGCCGGTGGCGAGCAGGAGGAGGGGGAGCAGGTCCATCGCCGTGGGTCCTGCGCCTATTTCTTGGCCCGGGCGGGCAGGCGAGCACGCAGCCCGGCGAGCTTGCCGATCAGCGAGGTGCCGCCCTTTGCCCCCTTGCCCTTCGCCGCGCCCTTGCCGTCGTCATCCTCGTCGGCGTCGTGCAGCTGGCACAGGTGCCGCGACAGGTCGATCAGCGGGGCCAGCGCGCGATTGCCCTTGCCCGCTTCGGCCAGCGGCTTGCCGAGCTTGGCCGCCTGCGCCGCAAGCTTGCCGTCCCAGGCGATGGCGAAGTCGAGCTTGCGTTCGATCGATCCTTCGAAGTCCTTGCGGCTGATTTCCTGGTTCGCGACCGGTTGCAGCTTGTTGCCGACCAGGATGACGGTGACGTGCGGCGCGTTGGAACGGAACCACGACAGCAACCGGATCGTGTCGCGCGCGGCGGCGAGCGTCAGTTCGGTGACGATCACGGCGGTCTGCACTTCCTCCACCAGATGCGGATAGGCAACCAGCATGCCGCGCGGCAGGTCGACGATCGTCGTTTCGAACGCGGCGCGCATCTCCTCCTGCAACTGGTAGAAGGCGGTGCCGTCGGTCTGGATCGGCGCGTTGATCGGCGCTTCAGCCGACAGCACGCACAGCCGTTCGCCGGCACGCACCATGGCGCGTTCGATGAACAACCCGTCGATGCGGCTCGGATTCTCGATCGCATCGGTCAGCCCGCGACCGGGTTCGAGGTCGAGGCCCAATGCCCCCGTGCCGAAATGGACGTCGAGGTCGAGCAGCGCCGTGCTGCGCTTTTCCTGTTCGCCGCTGAGCCATGCCAGCGAGGTGGCGATGGTCGAGGCGCCCGCGCCGCCGCGCGTGCCGATGATCGCGACCGCGCAGTGCGGGCGTTCGGCACTAGCCTCCGCCGCCTTGGGCGCATGGAGCAGGGCATGGGCCTGCGCGATCGATTCGCGCACCATGTCGGGGTTGAGCGGCTTGAGCAGATAGTCGTGGATGCCGCTGGACAGCAGGTCGCGGTACAGGCGGACGTCGTTCACCTGCCCCATGGCGATGACGATCGTGCCCGGTTCGCACACTTCGGCCAGGCCGTTGATGTCGTTCAGCGGATCGCCCGATTCGGACAGGTCGACGAACAGGATGTGCGGGCTGGCAGAGACGGACAGCGTCTGCACCGCATTGCGCAGCCCGCCCTTCATCACCTTTTCGACCGGCCAGCCATGGTCGCCGGCGACGCCGCGCAGCGTTTCGGCCGAGTTTTCGTCGCAGACGAACGCGACGAAGGCGTCGCGCTGCCCGGATTTGGCGAGGGAGAAGGGGGCGTTCATTACTGGCTGCTCCCGCCCGAACCGCCGGTGCTGCCCGCGGCGTTGCTGACCTGTCCGCCATTGCCGCTGGGCGCCGCGCGGCGCAGCGCGCCGACCGCCTTGGTGTTGACCATGGTGTCGGTCGTCTCGGCATTGCCGCGTCCGAGCACCATGTCGCCCGGACGCGCGACCATCGCCGCCAGGTTCGAATTGATCGAACAGCCGAAGTCGGACGAGGTCTGCGCCGAAAAATTGGGCTGGTAGGTGCGCGAGTTGTCGGGGCATCCCGGCACGCTGGCGGTCATGCGCGACACGACGACGCGGACGGTGCCGGGGGCGAGGGCGCCGGGCGTCGGCGGCACCGCATCGGCGAGCAGCAGCCCAACGCGGGCGGCTTCGGCGGCGATGTCGCTGCGCACCGCGTCGTCGCCGGCCCCGGCATCGTCGACGCCGATCTCGTCGCCATAGCGCAGGTGCATCGCCTCCAGCCAGCCGGCGAGGCGGGCGCGTTCGCCGGGCGCGAGGCCGGCAGGGCCGGTCGCCATGTCGAAGGCATAGGCGGAGCGGCTGACCACCGGCTGATGCACCGATTCGACGCCGCGATTAACGGTGCCGGAGCAGCCGGCGACCGCGATCGTCGTGCCGAGCGCGAGGATACGGAAAAGGGTCATCGGGGCGTGCCTCACTGGATGCTGAAGCCGGGGGCGACCGGCTGGGCGCTGCGGCCGCCTTTGCGCGGGGCGGGGGCAGCGGGAGAGGGATTGGCGGACTCCGGCACGACCGGGGCCGGTGCGGTGAGCCCGATGGCCGGACGGGCGGCCCCCTGCGGCGCCATGGTCGGTACCGGGCGCGGGGTCGGTTTGCGCTGACCGGTCAGCTGGCCCATCAGCACCCGTTCGACATCGTCGGGGGTCGAATAGGCGTCGGTCGGCAGCGCGATGCGTTGCTGGCTGTCGACCGGCTTCACCAGATAGGGGGTGATGACGATGACCAGCTCGGTTTCGTTACGGGTGAAGGCGTTCGAGCGGAACAGCGAGCCGAGGATCGGCAGGTCGCCGAGACCCGGCGCCTTGTCGATCGAATTGTCATGGCTGTTCGATAGCAGACCGCCGATCATCATGCTCTGACCCGAGCCCAGTTCGACGGTCGTTTCAGCCCGTCGCGTGGTGAGCGCGGGGATCGTGGTGCCGTCGATCTGCACCGCGCCGGCGGCCGACAGCTGCGATACTTCGGGGCGGACGCGCAACGAGATGCGGCCATCGGCCAGCACGGTCGGCGTATAGGCAAGGCTAACGCCGTACTGCTTGTACTGCACCGACACCGCGCCCAGCCCCTGGCTGACGGGGATCGGGATTTCGCCGCCCGCGAGGAACGATCCGGTTTCGCCGGACAGGGCGGTCAGGTTCGGATTGGCGAGCGTCGTCACCTGCCCGATGCGCTCACCCAGATCGAGCGCGCCGAGCAGTTCGAGGCCGAGCAGCTTGCCCGCAAGGTTCAGCGTGGTGCCGTTGGTGCCCTTGGTCGGGAAACCGTACAGCGTGCCGCCGGGACGCCCGCCATTGGCGAGGAAGTCGGTATTGGTTGGCGAACCCGGGATGGTCGTGATCGTCCCCTGCCGTCCCTGCGCGACACCGAACAGCATGCCGCCCGACACGTCGCGCGACGTCAGGTTGACTCCGATATTCTTGACGAAGTTGCGGCTGACCTCGGCAATGCGAACCTGCAGGTTGACCTGCAGCGGGGTGGCCAGCTTCAGCCGGTTCACCACGCCGATCTTCAGCGCGACATTGGGATCGCCCACCGCGACGCCCGGATTGAGCAGCGAGGCGACCAGCCGTTCGGCCTGCGCGCTGTCGGCGGGCGAGGCGATGGTACCGTTGAGGACGGCCAGCTGGCCGACCGTCGTCACGCGGATATCGGCCTCCGGCATCGCCGCCTTCAGCATCCGGTCGAGCGAGGTCAGGTTCTGCCCCACGCGCACATTGGCGGCATAGACGACCGCCCCGCTGGCGCTGGTGGCGAAGATCGTCGCTTCGCCATCGGCCTTGCCGAACAGGTGGATCTGGCGCGGATTGCCGACATAGACGTCGGCGACCGCGGGGTTGGACACCCAGACATCGGCGACATTGGCAGGCAGCGTGACCAGCTCGCCCTGCCCGATCGACAGCTGGACGTCGTTGGTCGGGCGCATCGTGCCGGCGGGCGGGGTGCCGACCCGCGCCGCACGGACCGCGCCAGCGGCGGTGCCGGGCGCGGCGAGCGCGGTGGCGGGCAGCGCCGATCCGGTGACGAGCGCGACCGACAGGGTCGCGGCCAGCGACCGGCGCATGAGGTTCAGGCGAGGCATTACTTGGCTCCTCCGACCGGCACGGCGGTCACATCATTGCCGCGGGTGATCCGCACGACCGGTCCGGCCGGGGCGGCGGGTGCCGTCGGCGTGGCGGTCATCGATCCGGCGGGCGGTCCGGCATTGCTGGGGCCTGCCATCATGCCGGCCTTGCCCGGCACCGAGCTGCGCTGGAAACGCGACACGTCGGCACCGGTCGAAAAGGTCGATCCGCCGTCGATCGGGCGGCTGGCGATACGCTCCAGCGCCGCTTTTTCCGCCTTCGGATCGCCATTGGCCGGCAACTGCACATCGCCGCTGGCGATGGCTTCCTCCAGTTCGGAACGGTTGTCGGCGATCGAACGCAGCGACAGCGACAGCGTGCCGACGGTCTGCGCGACGGCGATCTTCTCGGCAATGCGCGGCGTCGCCTCGACCGTCACGGTCGAATAGGTCGACACCAAAGTCTTGCCCTGATCGTCGGTATTCTTGTCGGTGCGCTGGTCGGTCGCCAGCACGCGCAGGTTGCGCAGGAAGGTTTCCGATGCCTTGAGCGGCGGGCCGTCGCCGCCGCCGGCCACGGTCTGCGTCAGCACCAGGTCGACCCGGTCGCCGGGAAAGACGAAGCCCGCGACCGCGCTCTGCGCCGACACCGGCACGGTGACCGCGCGCATGCCCGGCCCCAGGGCGGCGGCAAGGAAGCCGCGGTCGCCCGGCTTGACCAGCGCGCCCTGCGTGATCGGCTGTCCCGCCGGAATGGCGAAGCGGACGACGGTGCCGACCAGATTGCGCGATTCGGGCATGGCTTCGAGGAAATAGGCGTTTTCGACCAGTTCCTTGGGCCAGGGCGTGAACCGGAGCGCGGTCGCATCGATGATCGTGCCGACCGGCAGCGCCTTGGTCGCGACCAGCACGCGCGGGCCGTCGATCGGCGCCGCCATCGGCGCGGCGGTGGCGACGGGGGCCGAAGCGCCGGCCATCAGGTTGCGCGCCATGAACGCGGTCAGGCCCGCCACGAACAGCGCTCCGATCAGCAGGAACAGTTTCCGAGAATCCATGACCTAGCTGGCCCTTCCATTCGTCTGGCCGGTTGATTCGCCGTTAAACATCACCGAAATGGGTTAAGAACGGGTTCGCAATCGCGAGCATGCCGGCGACGGCGATGGCGATCCCGTAGGGAATTTCCGCCACCTGGGCCGCCCGCCGCCGCCATCGATCGGCAAGGAACAGCAGCGTCAGCCCTCCGCCCAGCAGCGACATGACCATCAGCATCGACAGCACGCCGCCCGGCGGCAGCCACAGCGCGAGTGCTGCGATCATCTTCACGTCGCCGCCGCCCATCTGTCCGGCGACGAACGCGGCGAAGAACAGCGCGAAGACGATCAGCGCGACGCCCAGCTGCCACGCCATATCGACGCCCGACAGATCGTTGGCCCACCACCAGGGCAGCGCCAGCAGCGCGATCGCCGCATTCTTCCAGTTCGCGATTTCGCGGGTTCGTGCATCCTCGATGCCGGCGAGCAGCAACAGCAGCAGCAGCGCAAGCGCCAGCCAAGGAACGACGATACCCCCCATGTCGTTAAGCCCTAGACGTAAGGGGTTTCGAAACCGTAACCGGACCCATGGCCGCCCACGCCCTCTACCGCCGCGCGATTCCCGCCGCTGCCGCCATCACCCGGTGGCAGGCGCCCGACGGCTGGTCGCACCGCCGGTTCGACTGGGCCGCACCCGCCAATGTCCGCCCGCGCGGCAGCCTGTTGTTCCAGACCGGACGGGGCGACATGTTCGAGAAATATCTGGAGACCTTCGCCCATTGGCATGTGCGCGGATGGAGCATCACCGCGTTCGATTGGCGCGGGCAGGGCGGATCGGGGCGCTGCACCCCGGCGGGCGATTGCGGCCATATCGACCGGTTCGAAACCTATCTCGACGACCTCGCCGCCTTCTGGACGCAATGGGATGCGGAGGGGCCGCGGGTGCTGATCGGCCATTCGATGGGCGGGCATCTGGCGCTCCGCGCGGTGGTCGAGCAGCGTGTCGATCCGGCGGCGTGCGTGCTGGTCGCGCCGATGCTGGGGCTGCGCGCGCCGATCGGCCCGCGCTTCGGCGAGCGGATGGCGCGGCTGATGAGCGCGATGGGCAGCCCGCTGAGGCCCGCATGGAAAGGTAACGAGCGTCCGCATACGGTGCGTCCGCGCGAAACGATGCTGACCCATGATCCGGCACGCTATTCCGACGAACTGTGGTGGCAGGGGACCGATGCCGCGCTGCGGACCGGGCCGCCGAGCTGGCGTTGGGTAATCGATGCGTTCCGCTCGACCCGCGAGCTGCGCGCGAGCCCGGCGCTGGCGTCCGTCCGGGTGCCGATCCAGATGCTGGTCGCCGATGCCGATGCGCTGGTCGATGCGCGCGCGGCGGTGGAGGTTGCCGGGCGGTTGCCCGATGTCGAGTTGCTGCGCTTCGGGCCGGAATGCGCGCATGAAATCTTGCGCGAGGCCGATCCGGTCCGTTCGCGCGCCATTGCCGCGATCGACACCTTCCTCGACGCCCGCGCGCCCGCACCGCACCGGACCCACGCATGACGCGCAGGCGGGTGGCGATTATCGGCGCGGGGATGGCGGGGGCGAGCCTTGCCGCCGAACTGGCCGCGACCGACGATGTGTTGCTGCTGGAGGCGGAGGCGCATCCTGGCTTTCACGCGACCGGGCGGTCGGCGGCCTTCTGGTCGGAAACCTATGGCGGGCCGCTGGTGCAGCCGCTGACCAGCGCATCGGGACCGTTCCTGCACGCGCCGCCCGCCGATTTCGCGTCGCAGGGTTTTTTGCGCACGCGCGGCGAATTGCTGCTGGCGCGGGATCGCGCGGTGCTGGCGGCGATGGCGGCGGAGTTCGCGACGAGCGGCGTGCCGATCGAATGGCGCGACCCGCATGGCGTGGTCGAGGGCTTGCGGGGGCCGTGGCATGCTTTGTGGTCGCCGGGCTGTGCCGATATCGATGTGGGCGCGCTGCATGCCGCCTATCTGGCACAGGCGCGGCGTAGTGGCGTCGCGTTGCGCTGCGATGCGCGGCTTACCGGTGGTCGGCGCGCCGGCGGGCAATGGCGGCTGGAAACGGTGACGGGTGAGGACGTCGTGGCCGATATCGTCGTCAACGCCGCCGGGGCATGGGCGGACGAAGTGGCCGTGCTGCTCGGCGCCGCGCCGCAGGGCATCCGGCCCTATCGGCGGACGGTGGTACAGGTGCGGGTCGATCCGCCGGCCTCGCCCGACCTGCCGCTGGTGATGGATGCGGCGGGGGGGTTTTACTTCAAGCCCGAACCGGGCGGGCGGCTGTGGCTGACGCCGCATGACGAGACGCCCGACCGGCCGCACGACGTCGCCGCCGAGGAGATCGACGTGGCGCTGGCGATCGACCGGTTCGAAGCCGCCGTCGACTGGCGGGTCGAGGCGGTCGAGCGGCGCTGGGCGGGGCTGCGCAGCTTCGCGCCCGACCGGCTGCCGGTCTATGGGTTCGACGCATGGGTGCCCGGTTTCTTCTGGTGCGCAGGGCAGGGGGGCTTCGGGATCCAGACCGCGCCCGCCGCCGCGCGGTTGTGCGCGGCGTTGCTGGGTGTCGGCAATGTGCCGCAGGGGGTCGACGCGGCGGTCTATTCGCCGCATAGATTGTCGGAGTAATTCGCGACACCCATTTACGTTAGCGCTATCAGTTCCTATCTGGGCGCCAACACTTGGCGCAAAGAGGATGCACATGACGATCACCGGCGAACTGTTCCTGGGTTCGAAGCGCGTCGCCCGCGACGACCAGTTCCAGGCCTATGACCCCGCAACCGGCGCATTGTTCGGCGAAGGTTTCTCGAAGGGCACGAAGGAAGACGCGGAAGAAGCGTGCGCCCGCGCGGCCGAGGCGTTTCCGATCTATTCGGCGCTACCGCTCGAACAGCGCGCCGGCTTCCTCGACGCGATCGCCGACGAGATCGAGGCACTGGGCGACGAACTGCTCGAACGCGGCAGCCGCGAAACCGGCCTGCCGATCGCCCGCCTGACCGGCGAACGCGGCCGCACTTGCGGGCAGCTGCGCCTGTTCGCGAAGGAAGTGCGCGACGGCGCGTGGCAGCAGCTGCGCATCGATCATGCCGATCCGGCACGCGCGCCGGTGCCCAAGCCCGACCTGCGGCTGCGCACCGTGCCGGTCGGCCCGGTCGTGGTGTTCGGCGCGTCGAACTTTCCGCTCGCCTTCTCGACCGCCGGTGGCGACACTGCGTCGGCGCTGGCGGCGGGTTGCCCGGTGATCGTGAAGGCGCATCAGGCGCATCCGGGCACCGCCGAGCTGGTGGCGCTGGCGATCGTCCGCGCCGCGGAAAAGACCGGCATGCCCGATGGCGTGTTCTCGATGGTGTCGGGGTCGGGCCAGGTGATCGGCACGACGCTGGTCGCCGATCCGCGGGTGCAGGCGGTGGGCTTTACCGGCTCGCGCAGCGGCGGCACCGCGCTGATGAAGGTTGCACAACAACGCCCGCAGCCGATCCCCGTCTATGCCGAAATGTCGTCGATCAACCCGGTCGTGCTGATGTCCGAAGCGCTCAAGAACCGCGGCGAGGCGCTGGCCAAGGGCTATGTCGGCTCGCTGAGCATGGGCGCGGGGCAGTTCTGCACCAATCCGGGCCTGGTGCTCGGCATCGACGGACCGGAGCTCGACGCGTTCCTCGACATCGCCGGCGACGCGCTGCTCGGCACCCCGGCGCAGGTGATGCTCAGCGACGGCATCCACAAGGCGTATGAGGAAGGCCGCGCCAAGCTGGCGTCGAGCCCCGCGGTGACGCTGGTCGGCGAGGGGCAGGAACCGGACGGCCCGACCCGTGGCCGCGCCGCGATCTTCGCCGTGTCGGGCAAGGACTTCATCGCCGATCCGGCACACGCGCACGAAGTGTTCGGCATGTCGTCGGTCGTCGTGAAGTGCGCGAATGCCGACGAACTGGCCGAAGTGCTGTCGAAGCTGGAAGGCCAGCTGACCGCGACGCTCCAGATCGACGAGGGCGATTATGCCGATGCGCGCAAGCTGATCCCGGTGCTGGAACGCACCGTCGGCCGCATCCTGTGCAACGGCTGGCCGACCGGCGTCGAGGTCGGGCATGCGATGGTCCATGGCGGCCCGTTCCCGGCGACGTCGGACGGGCGCACGACGTCGGTCGGCACGCTCGCCATCCACCGCTTCCTGCGGCCGGTATCGTATCAGGACTTCCCGGAAGCGCTGTTGCCGGAAGCGCTGCGCGAAGGAAACCAGCAGGGCGCGCTGACGCGCATCGACGGGGCGTGGACGGTCGGTTGATCGATCGCGAGGATGCGATGCCGGCCTGAGGGAGCGGGCCGGCAGCGTATCTCCGTCGGCGATGTCGACGGAGACAAGGAGGCGGCGGGTCGTTGATCCGTCGCCTTTTTTGCGTTTGGATGGACCCATGGACGACGATACGATCATCGATACCCCCGAAGGCCCGAAGCGTTGGGGGGATTGGAAGAAGAAGAACCCGGTGCAGGTGCCGTCGCGGCGGACCAAGGGGAAGGATCTGCCGAACAAGGTGAAGATTCGGACAGATGAGTGAGGCTTGCGCCCCGCCGCCCGTTTGTCCTGAGTAGCCATGGAGCTTGTCGAAGGACCGTGTGGGGCGGGCGCTTCGATAATGATCGGGTGAACCATGCCCCGCATGGTTCAGGATCGTCAGGGGGACGATCCGACCCGATCATCCTCGACTTCGCTTAATCCTACTCAGCACGAACGGGTGGGTTGAGTTTGTTGACCTTTCCCCACCCACCCCGTTCGGTTCGAGCAGCTTCGAGCTTGTCGAGAAGCGTCCGTCGAGAACGGGTTGCTTGAGGCAGGCGGGTTTTCGACAGGCTCGAACCGAACGGTGGCGAAGGTGGTTTGCTGCCGATAGCTCCACTCTTGCGGAAACCCGTTCTCGACAAGCTCGAACCAAACGGGGGAAGGGGGAGGCCCGAACCAAATGGAGGGGGGAGGCTCGAACTAAACGCGGGCGGGGAAGGAGAGAAGGTAGCCCCTACCGCCGCCCGGCCAGCCAGATCACATGCCGCGCGCCCTTGGTCCCGCGCGCCCGCACGACCTGCTCATCCACCAGATACCCGCAATCCTTCAACCGCTTGGTGAACGCCGCATCAGCATAGGCCGACCAGATCGCCAGCACGCCCCCCGACCGCAGCGCCCGCTTCGTTACCTGAAGTCCGCGCGCGGAATAGAGCTTGTCGTTGCTGGCATGGGTCAGCCCGTCCGGCCCGTTGTCGACATCCAGCAGGATCGCGTCCCAGCCACCATCCTCGATCGCCCACGCCACGTCGCCGACCGCGATCCGCACGCGCGGGTCGTCGAGGCAGCCGTCGAAGATATGCGCCAGCGGCCCGCGCGCCCATTCGACGATCTTGGGCACCAGTTCGGCGACGACCACCTCGGCATCGGCGGGCAGAATCTTCAGAGCACGCCGCAGCGTGAACCCCATGCCGAGGCCGCCGATCAGCACGCGGGCGCCCTTGCGTCCGGTCAGATGCGCGCAACCCAGATCGGCCAGCGCCTCTTCCGACGCCGACATGCGGCTGCTCATCAACTCGTTGCGGTCGAGGACGATCATGAAGTCTTCGCCACGCTGGACCAGGCGCAGTTCGACGCTGTCGCCGGGGACCTGTGCGGTGTCGATCAGGACGCGCGGGATCATTGGGCCAAGGCCGCATCGCTGGCGAGCTTGTCGGCGCGCTCGTTATCGGGGTGGCCGGCATGGCCCTTCACCCACACCCATTCGATGCGGTGCGGCTTGGCGGCGGCGAGGAGTTCCTGCCACAGCTCGGCATTCTTGACCGGCTGTTTCGCAGCGGTCTTCCAGCCATTCTTCTGCCAGCCTTTGATCCATTTGGTCAGGCCGTCCATGACATAGCGGCTGTCGGTCGACAGGATCACCCGGCACGGGCGCTTCAACGCCTTCAGCCCCTCGATCGCGGCCATCAATTCCATGCGGTTGTTGGTGGTGACCTTTTCCCCGCCCGACAATTCGCGCTCGCGACCGTCCGCGGCGCGCAGCACCGCGCCCCAGCCGCCGCGGCCCGGATTGCCCTTGCACGCGCCATCGGTCGCGATTTCCACGCGAGGGAGTTCGGCAGTCTCGGTCATGCGAAGGCGGTCGGGTTCGCGTCGTACCAGTCGAGCCGGCGCAGATAGGCGAGCGGGTCCTTGCGCGTCACCAGCGCGTCGGCCGGTGTGTTGATCCAGTCCCAGGCGCGGGTCAGCAGGAAGCGGATACAGGCACCCTTCGCGAGCAGCGGCAGCGCGGCGACCTCCGCATCGGAGAGCGAGGCCTGCGTGCGATAGCCGGCCAGCAGCGCCTGTCCGATCGCCGGGTCGAGGGCCACACCCTTGGCGTCGAAGCTCCACGCCGAATGGGTGATCGCGACGTCGTAGGCGATGATGTCGGTGCAGGCGAAATAGAAATCGATCAGCCCCGTCACCCGGTCGCCGAGCATCAGGACGTTGTCGGGAAACAGGTCGGCATGAATCGCGCCGATCGGCAGGTCCGTGGGCCACGTCGCGACGATGGCATCCAGCGCCGAACCCACCCGCGCGCGAAGGCCTGGCTGAATCGAATCGAGCTGATCGGAGCAGTCGGCGAACAGCTTCGGCCAGACCGCGACGCCCATCGAATTGGCGCGGGTCGGCGCGAAGCCGGCAAGGCTGCGGTGTAGCGCGCCGAGCGCCGCGCCCGCCGCATGCGCCTGTTCGGCGGTCGGATGGCTGACCGATACGCCCGACAGGAATTCGATCAGGCAGGCGGGACGCCCCTCCAGCGTCTGGATCACCTGACCCGCGCGGTCGGGCAGTGCGCGCGGTACGGGGTTGCCCGCATCCGCCAGCGCATCGGTCATCGCGAAGAAGAAGGGCAGGTCGGCCAGATCGACCCGCTTTTCATACAGCGTCAGGATGAAACGGCCGGTGGTGGTGTCGACCAAATAGTTGCTGTTCTCGACCCCCTCGGCGATCCCCTTGGCCGAAATCAGTTCGCCATGGTCGTAACCGGCCAGGAAGCGCGCGAGCGCTTCCGCCGACACTTGCGTATAGACGGCCATTACGCGGCTTCGAGACCGCGCGGCAGTTTGAACGCGATCGTCTCGCGCGTCATCTCGACCTCGCGCTCGGTCACGTCGAAGCGGGTGGCGATGCGGTCGACCAGTTCGCGCACCAGCACTTCGGGCGCCGACGCACCGGCGGTGATGCCGAGCGTGCCGACACCGTCCAGCCACGCAAAGTCGAGATCGGCGGCGCGCTGGATCAGCTTGGCCGAGGTGCCTTCGCGTTCGGCCACCTCGACCAGCCGCACCGAATTGGACGAATTGGGCGCGCCGATGACGAGGACGAGGTCGCAGCTCTGCGCGATCGCCTTCACCGCATTCTGCCGGTTCGACGTGGCATAGCAGATGTCGTCGGCCTTGGGCGCGACGATGGTCGGGAAGCGCGCGATCGTCGCCTCGACGATGGCGCGGGTGTCGTCGACCGACAGCGTCGTTTGGGTGAGGAAGGCGAGGTTGTCCGGATCGGCCGGGGTCAGCTTCGCGACATCCTCGACCGTTTCGATCAGCGTCATCTGGCCTTCGGGCACCTGGCCGAAGGTGCCGATGACCTCCGGATGGCCGGCATGGCCGACGAACAGGATATGGCGGCCCGATGCGACCAGCCGTTCGGCCTGGCGATGGACCTTCGACACCAGCGGGCAGGTGGCGTCGAGATAGTCGAGGCCGCGCTCGCTCGCCGCCGCCGGCACCGATTTGGGCACGCCGTGTGCGGAGAACACGACTGGCACGCCGTCGGGCACCTGATCCAGTTCCTCGACGAAGATCGCGCCCTTGGCCCTCAGCGAATCGACCACGAACTTGTTGTGGACGATTTCGTGGCGGACATAGACCGGCGCGCCGTGTTTCTGGATCGCCAGCTCGACGATCTGGATCGCGCGGTCGACCCCGGCGCAAAAGCCGCGCGGGGCGGCGATCAGCAATTCGATGGCGGGGCGCGGGGTCTCGGTCATGGAGCCAGCGCTTACAGCTTGTTCGGGCGCGCGCCAAGTGAAGCCGGGCGGCGGGCCTGCAAACACGCCATTGCTTGCGTGCGCGTAAGGCGGTTCCTATGAAGCATCGCTACTCAGGAGGCGCGGCATCGCCGCACCGTTGCATAAGGTACAGATTTCCGTGACCCTCCGCAAAACCGCCGCCGTCGCCACCATCGCCCCCGTGCTCGCTCTGGTCGCGCTGTCGGGGTGCAAGCGCACCGGCGAGCTGGACGTGACTTCGGGCGTCGGCATTTCGGCGGTGCGGTCGGCCTGTCCGGTCGCGGGCGTGCCGGCCGGGACCGGCGACATCACGCTGTTCGATCCGCCTGCCAGCACCGATGCGAAGGCGATCGACGTCGTCGCGACGCTGACCAACGTCCGCGCCTCCTGCGTCGAGGGGACGGACACGATCAACAGCACGGTCAGCTTCGACGTGCAGGCGCGGCGCAACCGCACCGATGCGGCGCGGGTCGTGACGTTACCCTATTTCGTGACGGTCGTGCGCGGCGGCACGCAGGTCGTGTCGAAGCGCATCGGGCAGATCACGCTCAACTTCGCGGCCGGTGAGGCGCGGGCATCGGCGCAGGGGCAGGGGACGGCGATCGTCGACCGCGCCGCCGCGACGCTGCCGCAGGAAACCCGCGACCAGATCAACCGCCGCCGCAAGCCCGGGGACCAGGACGCGGCGATCGACCCGCTGTCCGATCCGGCGGTGCGCCAAGCGGTGCTGGCCGCGACGTTCGAGGCGCTGGTGGGATTCCAGCTGACCGACGCGCAGCTGCGGTATAATGTGACGCGGTGAGGCCGGGCGGAGCGGGTAATCTGCTTCGTCTTCGTCATTCCCGCGAAGGCGGGAATCCATAGACGCTATGGTAGCGCCTCTTGCCTTGACGTCAGCGCGTATGGATTCCCGCCTTCGCGGGAATGACGACGTGGTTGAGTTGGCATGCCTACGTCATCCGGTCTGCGCGGGGACTGCCAATCGCGTCGGGAAACGGACCGCTTGCAACGCCCCTTCCGTCCGCTAGCCGCCCGCTTTCCCGATTGACTAATCCCCACGCCCAAGCCAGAGGTTCGGGCATCAAGGCTTGCAGCCGACGCCACGCGCGGGAGAGTGCGGAGTGATCCGCCGCCGAAGGAGCAACCGCCCCGGAATCTCTCAGGCAACAGGGACCGCGCGGGGCCACGATACTCTGGAAAGCGTTGCGGCCATAACGGTCGGACCACCGAAGGGGTAAGCAGGGCATGTGCCCCGCGAAAGCTCTCAGGTTCCGTGACAGAGGGGGCGATGGTTGCAGGGCGCGCTGTGCCCCTGCGTCCGTCGATCGTCCCTATCACGAAGGATGTGGCCCATGAGCGACATTGCGCCCGAACCCGCCCACGAACTGCGCGCCGACGGCACCGATCCGGTCGAGGAACTGCCGCCGCAGGTGCTGCCGCTCGACGCCTGGCACCGGGCGAAGGGTGGCCGCATGGTCCCGTTCGCGGGCTATACGATGCCGGTCCAGTATGAAGGCATCATGGCCGAGCATCTGTGGACGCGCGAAAGCGCCGGGCTGTTCGACGTAAGTCACATGGGCCAGCTGGTGATCCACGGACCGCATGCGACTGCCGCGCTCGAAGCGCTGCTGCCGGGCGATCTGCGCATCCTGAAGCCTGCCAAGATGCGCTATTCGCTGCTGCTCGACGAACAGGGTGGCATTCTCGACGACCTGATGGTCACGCGGCTGGATGCGGCGGACCCCGGCGTTCCGTTCCCGATGGATGCGGCGGCCGGCGAGGACGCCTTCTATATGGTCGCCAACGGTGCGACCAAATATGACGATATCGGCCATCTGCGCGAGCATCTGGCCGACGAGATCACGCTCAACCATCTCGACGACCGCGCGCTGCTGGCGTTGCAGGGGCCGAAGGCGGTCGATGCGCTGGATCGCATCCTGCCGGGCGTCGCCGCGCTGACCTTCATGACCGCCGGTGCGTTCGAATGGAACGGGCACAAGCTGTGGATCAGCCGTTCGGGCTATACCGGCGAGGACGGCTATGAGATTTCGCTGCCCGAGGACGCCGCCACCGCCTTTGCCGACGCGATCTGTGCCGAACCGGAAGTGAAGCCGATCGGTCTGGGCGCGCGCGATTCGCTGCGCCTCGAAGCAGGGTTGCCGCTCTATGGCCACGACCTCAGCCCCGATACGACTCCGGTCGCCGCCGACCTGGGTTTCGCGCTGTCGAAGCGTCGTCGCGAGGAAGGCGGCTTCCCCGGCGCCGAGCGTATCCTCGCCGAACGCGCCGCCGGCCCGCAATTGAAGCGGATCGGCGTGATCGTCGAAGGCCGCCAGCCGGTGCGCGAAGGCGCCGAGGTCGTGGACGCCGACGGCAATGTCGTCGGTCACGTCACCTCGGGCGGGTTCGCGCCGAGCGTGCAGGCGCCGATCGCCATGGCCTATTGCCCGCCGGCGCTGGCGGAAAGCGGGGCGATCACCCTGCGCCAGCGCGGCAAGCTGCATCCGGCGCGGGTCGTGCCGATGCCGTTCGTCCCCCATCGTTACGTCCGTTAAGAGGGAGTTGCCCCGATGAGCCGTTTTTTCACGCAGGAACATGAGTGGATTGAAGTCGACGGTGAAGTCGCGACGGTCGGCATCACCGAATATGCCGCCGGGCAGCTGGGCGACATCGTGTTCGTCGACGTTCCCGCCGATGGTCGCGAACTCACCAAGGGCGACGATGCCGCCGTCGTTGAGTCGGTCAAGGCCGCTTCCGACGTCTATACCCCGGCATCGGGCACGGTGATCGAGGGCAATGCGGCGCTGACCGACAACCCGGCGCTGGTCAACGAAGACCCCGAAGGCGATGGCTGGTTCTTCAAGCTGACGCTCCGCGATGAGAGCGAGCTGGGCGAGCTGATGGATGAAGAGAAGTACGCCGCGTATATCGCGCGGCTGTAAGGATCGCGCCCGACACCATCGTGGTCCCGGCGCAGGCCGGGACCCATGGATACGGGCCGTTCCGATATTTCGATGCCGCCCGTGTCCATGGATTCCGGCCTTCGCCGGAATGACGGATGCGATGGCGGTTCTGCAGTAGGACCATCATGCGCTATCTTCCCCTGACCCCGACCGACCGCGCGGACATGCTGTCCGTGATCGGTGCCGACAGCATCGACGACCTGTTCGTCGACGTTCCCGAATCCGCCCGGCTCGACGGGCCGGTGCCCGGTCTGCCCAACCATGCCAGCGAGCTGGCAGTCGAGCGGCATCTGTCGGCACTGGCGGCGAAGAATGTCGCGGCGGGGTCGGTGCCGTTCTTCCTCGGCTGTGGTGCGTATCGCCATCATGTGCCGGCCAGCGTCGACCACCTGATCCAGCGTGGCGAGTATCTGACCGCCTATACGCCCTACCAGCCGGAAATCGCCCAGGGCACGCTGCAGATGCTGTTCGAATTCCAGAGCCAGGTCGCCCGGCTGCTGGGCTGCGACGTGGCGAACGCGTCGATGTACGACGGCTCGACCGCGGCATGGGAAGCGGTGACCATGGCCCGCCGCGTGACGCGCAAGGCGAAGGCGGTGTTCTCGGGCGGGGTGCATCCGCATTACGTCTCGGTCGCCAGGACCATGGCGAAGTACACCGGCGACGTGCTGGACGTGACCGACCCGTGGCTGGTCGCCGAAACCGACGACGATCGGGTGATTGAAAAGATCGACGCCGATACGTCGTGCGTCGTCGTGCAGTATCCGGACATTCTGGGCCGTATCCCCGACCTGAAGCGCATCGCCGATGCGGCGCATGCGGTAAAGGCGCTGCTGATCGCGGTCGTGACCGAACCGGTCGCACTGGGCGCGATCGAGGCGCCGGGCCATCTGGGCGCCGACATCGTCGTGGGCGAAGGCCAGTCGCTCGGCGTAGGCCTCCAGTTCGGCGGTCCCTATGTCGGCCTGTTCGCCTGTTCGGAAAAGCTGGTGCGGCAGATGCCGGGGCGCCTCTGCGGCGAGACCGTCGATGCCGAGGGCAAGCGCGGCTTCGTGCTCACCCTGTCGACCCGCGAACAGCATATCCGCCGGGAAAAGGCGACGTCGAACATCTGCACCAATTCGGGGCTGTGTGCGCTCGCCTTCTCGATCCACCTGACGCTGCTCGGCGAAAAGGGGCTGCGGCAGCTGGCCGAGGTCAATTATGCCAAGGCCTGCGCGGCGGCCGATCGTCTGGCGCAGGTGCCGGGCGTCGAACTGGTCAACGACAGCTTCTTCAACGAATTCACGCTAAAGCTGCCGACCGAAGCGCGGCCGGTGGTGCGCGAACTGGCCGATCGCGGCGTGCTGGCCGGCGTGTCGCTCGGCCGGCTCTATCCGGGCGACGAGGGGCTGGCCAACGGTCTGGTCGTGGCGGTCACCGAAACCGTGACCGAGGAAGATATCGAGGCGCTTGCCGTAGCGCTGACGGAGGTACTGGCATGAGCGTGAACCAGAGCGGCTGGCGTCCCGAAATGGGCGATGCTTCGCAGGCAGCACAGGCGACCTTTACCGGCAACCGCGCGCTGATGCTGGAAGAGGCGCTGATCTTCGAGATCGGATCGACCGAAACCACCGGCGTCGACATCGATGCAGCGCCCAAGGTTGCCTCGCGTCTCGGCAACCATGCCCGCAAGGGCGCGATCGGTCTGCCCGGCCTGTCGGAACCGGAGGCGGTGCGCCACTATACCCGCCTGTCGCGGCAGAATTACGCCATCGACCTCGGCCTGTTCCCGCTGGGGTCGTGCACGATGAAGCACAATCCGCGCCTGAACGAACGCATGGCGCGGCTGCCGGGCTTCGCCGATCTGCACCCGCTGGGGCCGATCGACACGGTGCAGGGCGCGCTGGAGCTGATCCATCAGCTGGCACACTGGCTGGTCACGCTGACCAACATGGATTCGGTCGCCATGTCGCCCAAGGCGGGCGCGCATGGCGAACTGTGCGGTATCCTCGCGATCAAGGCGGCGCTGGAAAAGCGCGGCGAGGGTCATCGCAAGGTCATCCTCGTCCCTGAATCGGCGCACGGCACCAATCCGGCGACGGCGGCGTTTGCCGGCTTCACCGTGAAGGCGATCCCCGCCACCGCCGAAGGGCGCATCGATACGCAGGCGCTGAAGGACCGGCTGGGTCCGGACGTTGCCGGCGTTATGATCACCAACCCCAACACCTGCGGTCTGTTCGAGCGCGACCTGAAGGAAATTTCCGACGCGGTGCATGCGGCGGGCGGCTATGTCTATTGCGACGGTGCGAACTTCAACGCGATCGTCGGCCGGGTGCGGCCGGGCGATCTCGGCGTCGATGCGATGCATATCAACCTGCACAAGACCTTCTCCACCCCGCATGGTGGCGGCGGTCCGGGTTCGGGTCCGGTGGTGTTCTCGAAGGCGCTGACCCCCTTCGCGCCGCTGCCGTTCGTCGAGAAGCAGGGCGACCGCTTCGTGCTGGTCGAAGAGGAAACCGCCGGCGAGCATCACGCCGACAGCTTCGGCCGAATGGTCGCATTCCATGGCCAGATGGGCATGTTCACCCGCGCGCTGAGCTACATCCTCAGCCACGGCGCCGACGGCCTGAAACAAGTTGCCGAAGACGCGGTACTCAACGCCAATTACGTCCTCCGCAGCCTCGACGACACGCTCGACGCGCCGTTCGGCGACAGCGGCCCGTGCATGCATGAAGCGCTGTTCAGCGATGCGAACCTTGCCGAGGGCTTCTCGACGCTGGACGTCGCCAAGGGGCTGATCGACGAGGGCTATCACCCGATGACGGTCTATTTCCCGCTGGTCGTCCACGGCGCGATGCTGGTCGAACCGACCGAAACCGAGAGCAAGGCGGCCCTCGACCAGTTCATCGGTGCGCTGAAGTCGGTCGGCGAACGCGCCAAGGCGGGCGATGCCGCGCTCAAGTCCGCGCCGCACTTCGCCCCGCGTCGTCGCCTCGACGAAACGCTGGCGGCACGCAAGCCGGTGCTGGCGTGGAAGGACAGCGTCGCGCCGGTGGCGGAAGCGGCCGAATGATCGCCGCCGTCCCGCCCGGTCACCGGGCGGGACGATAGCGCCAGCGTCAGAGGATCGCTTCGCGCAGGCGCGGGGCCGGTTTCGCCCGGGCCCGCGCCGCATCGCACACCCGCCCGACCACGACCGCCAGCGCCATCATCGCGGCGAGCGCGACCAGTTGCGCGATATCGGCGCCGATGCCTGCCGCCTGCAGCCGGGCGATGATCGCATAGCCGATCACGGCATGGACGAGATAGAGCGGGTAGGAGATCGCGCCGAGCCACAATAATAGCGGATGGTCGAGGCCGCGGAGCCGTCCGGTTGCAATCCCGAGGAACAGCGCCATCATCGCGATCAACAGCAGCGTGGCGTGCAGACCACCGGTCAATGCCTGTACGCCCAGCATCGCCGCCGCCAGCAACCGCTGATCCTGCCAGCGAACCGTACCGCGCCAGACGGGATAGGCGATCAGCCCGACCGAGAACCAGATGCAATGTTCGGTCAGCAGGACGAACTGCAGCCAGCCCGGCGTCGGCAGCAGCCAGCACACCAACCGGACCGCGAGCCATCCGAGGACGAGCCGCTCGATCGACCGCAGCGCGCCGATCCGCCACATGATTGCGATCAGGGCGTAGAAGATGACCTCCACATTGAGCGTCCAATAGACGCCGTCGACCATCGGCACCCCGGTCAGCTTCTGCATCAGCGGCAGGTTCGCCAGCCATTCGAGCGGAGTGACTGCCAGCCGCGCCGGTCGGAACGTCCATGCGACGATGCCGGTCAGTATCATCGCCAGCCAATATTCGGGCAGCAAGCGCCGGGCACGGGCCTGCGCGAACGCCCCCAGGGTCGGCGTCCGTTCGAGCGTGGCCAGCATCGCGAAGGCTGAAATGGCGAAGAACAGCTTCACGCCGTCATCGCCCCAACGCAGTTGCAGGTGCGGCAGCGCTGTCCCCGGCACCATGAACTGGATGAAATAGCTGTAGTGGTACAGCACGACCGCCAGCGCCGCGAGGCCACGCAAGGCGTCCAGCTCCCGCAGCCGGTCGGCGGGGCGGCGGGGGGCGGTTCCTACCATTCGCCCGATGTGCGGCCACCGGAGTCAAAACCGCGTTAATCGTCGCGCCGTGGCTCCGCACGGCACCTTCCGCGGCGGCGTGGCGACGCATTGCCTGACGGAACCTTGTCCGATGCGACCGGTTGCCATCGGTACATGACCGAAACATCCACCCCCGCCGACGCGGCGACCGAGGAAGAGCGCAAGGTCGCGCTGGATCCCGAACAGGAAGAGGTGGTCGACGATCGCCGTGCCGCCTCCGCGCTGATCGTGCACGAAGTGGTCCGGCGACAGGGGATCGAGGAACTCGAACGGCCCGCCGCGTCGCTGATGTGGTCGGGCATCACCGCCGGTATCGCCATCGGCCTGTCGCTGCTGGGCAAGGCGGTGATGGAAACCGCTGTCCCCGCCGGCCCATGGACGCCGCTGCTCCAGGCGCTCGGCTATGCGATCGGCTTCGTCGTGGTGATCTTGGGGCGGATGCAGCTGTTCACGGAGAGCACGTTGTCGGCGGTCCTGCCGCTCGCGACCGATCCGTCGGTGCGCAACCTGGCGCGAACGCTGCGCCTGTGGGGCATCGTGCTGTTCGCCAATCTGATCGGCACCTTCGCCTTTGCCGGTTTCGCCATGCTCGGCGGGCTGGGGTCGGAACAGGCAGCCGAATTGCTCGAGGTAAGCGGGGTCGTGCTGAAGCATGTCGGGATGGAAGGGTTCCTGGCCGGCATCCCTTCCGGCATCCTGCTGGCCAGCGTGGTGTGGACCTTGCCAAGCGTCGAAGGGCAAAAAGTGACGCTGATCGTGCTGCTGACCGGGTTGATCGATCTGGGCGGCTTTGCCCATGTCGTCGCCGGGTCGGCGGAGATGTGGGTGCTGGTGCTGCACGGCGACATGGGCGCGGGACAGGCGCTGGCGTTCTTCGTTCCGGTACTGCTCGGCAATATCGTCGGCGGCAGCGTGCTGTTCGCGCTATTGGCCCACGCACAGGTACGGGGCGAAATCGAGGAAGATTGAACTCAGTCCTCCTCGACCATCGCGCGGACCTTTTGCCGCCCCAGCCGGTGCTCGCGCCATACGATGAACAGGCCGCTGGCGATGATGATCGGCGCACCGACCCAGGTCATCGGCGTCGGCAGCACGCCGAACAACAGCCAGCCATAGACCGTCGCCCATAGCAGGCCGGAATAGTCCATCGGCACGACGACCGCGACCGGCGCGGCGCGCGATGCGGCGGTCAGCGCGATCTGCCCCATGCCACCGACCATGCCGATCGCGACCAGGTTGGCCCAGGTCAGCCAGTCGTGCGAGCGGATGTCGAAGGCATAGGCGGTGGCGATGAACGGCAGGGTCAGCGTGGAAAACCAGAAGACGGTCGTCCCCGCCGGCTCGTCGCGCAGCTGGCGCAGCGCGATCGCGACGAGGGCGACGAACAGCGCCGCCATGAGCCCGACGAACGCCCCGAACAGCGGCACGTGCGAACTGCCCGGTTGCGACACGACCAGCACGCCGACGAAGCCGACCAGCACTGCGCTCCACCGCTGCCAGCCCGTCCGCTCTCGCAGCACCAGCGCGCCGAGCAAGGTCGCAAAGATCGGCACGGTGAACTGGAACGTGGTCGCCTCCGCCAGCGGCAGCAGCAGCACCGCGCCGAAGGTAAAGACCATGCCGACCAGTCCGATCATCGATCGGGTCAGATGCCCCTTGAACCGCGTGGTGCGAAGCGACCGCAGCCCCGGACCTGCCGCGACGAAGCCCAGCACGATCGGCAACGCGCAGAGCTGGCGATAGAACATGGTTTCGGGCAGCGACGCGCCGCGCGTCTCGGCCAGCTTCACCAGTGCCGACATGGTGGACAGGAAGAAGATCGCGAGCAGGCGGAGCGCCAACCCCGTCAGGATACGGTCGCCGGGCATGGGGGGGCACCTACAGGCTGTAGCGCGCCGACGCCACCCCGCGCGCGTGCCCGCGAAAGTTGCGAAGGTTGCGCAAAGTCGACCGCGAAGGAATCGCTAACCATGACGCCGTGGTGGAGGGCGGCAGCCCGCCACGGCCATCGCCATGACACGTCGACTGCGGAAGTTGACGCCGCCGTGTCGTGCGGCGCCGCGCAAGGAATGCGGTGCTACCGCATGGCGACCGTGGATCGCCGGAGCGAAGCGTATGAAATACAATGATATTAGTCGAACTGCGGGGGCAAAGTCCTTTCCCGCCCAGCGGATCGTTCGTCCCGCGGTGCCGGTGCGCCCGCGCGCGACGTTGCTGTTCTGGCTCGCCATCGCCGTCCTGCCATGGCTGGTGATCGCCGCGATCCTGTTGGCGGGCGATTGAGCGCGTATCCCCGCTTGGCGAACGGCCCCGTTTGCCGCTATCGCGCGGTCCCATGAAGCACGCTCTCAACGTCACGCGCGAACAGGATTTCGCCGCCTGGTATCAAGCCGTCATCACCGAGGCCGATCTGGCCGAGGAATCCGGGGTGCGCGGGTGCATGGTCATCCGGCCCTGGGGCTATGGCATCTGGGAGCGGATCCAGCGGCTGCTCGACGACCGGATCAAGGCGACGGGGCATGAGAATTGCTATTTCCCGCTGTTCATCCCGCTGTCCTATTTCGAAAAGGAGGCCGAGCATGTCGACGGCTTCGCCAAGGAAATGGCGGTGGTCACCCATCACCGGCTGGTCGCGGACGGCAAGGGCGGGCTGACCCCCGATCCCGAAGCGAAGCTGGAGGAGCCACTGGTCGTGCGCCCGACCAGCGAGACGGTGATCGGCACCGCCTTTTCACGCTGGGTGCAGTCGTGGCGCGACCTGCCGGTGCTGATCAACCAGTGGGCGAACGTCGTGCGCTGGGAAATGCGCACCCGCATGTTCCTGCGCACCGCCGAGTTCCTGTGGCAGGAAGGGCATACCGCGCACGCCACGGCGGAAGAGGCGCAGGGCGAGACGCTGAAAATGCTCGAAGTCTATCGCGAGTTCGCCGAAACGTGTCTCGGCCTGCACGTGATCGCGGGCGAGAAGCCGGAGAATGAACGCTTCCCCGGCGCGGTCGCGACCTACAGCATCGAGGCGATGATGCAGGACGGGAAGGCGTTGCAGGCGGGCACGTCGCACTTCCTCGGCACCAACTTCGCGCATGCGCAGAACATCCGGTTCCAGAATGCCGAGGGCCAGTTCGAACACGCCAACACGACGAGCTGGGGCGTGTCGACGCGGATGATCGGCGGCGTCATCATGGTCCATGGCGACGATGACGGCCTGCGCGTGCCGCCCGCGATCGCGCCGTGGCAGGTGGTGATCGTGCCGATGCTGCGCGATGCGCCCGAGGACGAACCGCTGATCGCCTATTGCCGCGAGTTGCAGGCGTCGCTGACCAGGCAGACCGCGCTCGGCGAACCGGTCCGCGCGCTGCTCGACCTGAAACCGGCCAAGGCCGCCAACAAGCGCTGGGGCTGGGTGAAGAAGGGCGCGCCGGTGATCATCGAGGTCGGCGGGCGCGACATGGCCGGCGGCAATGTGTCGGTCGTGCGGCGTGACCGGCTGTATCGTGGCGATGGCAAGCTCGACAGCGCGGTCGTCGCGAAGGACGATTTCGTGGGCGAGGTCGGCGCGACGCTGGCCGATATCCAGGCGGCGCTGCTGGCGCAGTCGACCGAGAAGTTGCGTGCCGCCATCGTGCCGGTCGAGGACTGGGCGGGGGTCGAGGCGCATTTCGCGTCGGGCGTGAAGAACCCCGGCTGGGTCGATGTCCGCTGGTCGAAGCCGACCGGCGATGCGCTGGAGGCGGTGGTGCAGCGGTTGAAGGGGCTGAAGCTGACGATCCGTAATGCGCCGTTGGGGCAGACCGGGTGTGACGATGGCCCGTGCGTGTTCACCGGTGCGCCGGCGGTGGAGCGGGTGCTGATCGGGCGGGCGTACTGACGCCGGCCCCAACGTCACCCCGGACTTGATCCGGGGTCCCGCTTCTTCTCAACCGCTGGCAAGAAAGCGGGACCCCGGGTCAAGCCCGGGGTGACGATTGGGTAAGGGGCACGTTGTGGCAACCAGCCGGTAGAAACCATGCGTATCCCCGCGCAGGCGGGGATCCAGAGTCACGAACGGTAGCGCTTGTAACCCTGGACCCCCGCCTGCGCGGGGGTACGGCTCGGCCGGCAAGTCACAGAAGCTGCACCTCGCCTGGACCCCCGCCTGCGCGGGGGTACGGCCCTCGATTGGGTGGGTGGATCCGCGCACTGACGTGGACCCCCGCCTGCGCGGGGGTACGGCTTATCGTCTGGTAACAGCCTCCGTTCAACCGTACCCCGGCGAAGGCCGGGGTCCAGTTACGGAATGGTTGCCATAAACTCGCTGACGTCCCCCAACTGGACCCCGGCCTCCGCCGGGGTACGGTTCGAGTAGGTCAGGACGCGACCCTCAATCCTTCAGCTTCCCCGGCACCTGCCCACCGGCCTTGCCGAGTTCCTGCAACACCGCGCGGTGCAGCCAGATATTCATCTCGGCGCTGCCGTCCTTCGCGCCGGTATAGCCCAATTCGGTCGCCAGCTCCTTGCGGTTGTCGAGGCTGGAATCGAGGTCGAGCAGCTTCATCAGGTCGACAATCGACGTCCGCCAGTTGAGCGGCGGATTGCCCTTCTGCGCCGCGATGCGTTCGATCGCGGTCATCGGGTCGACCGGCTGGGGCGCGGCGGGGGTCGCCGGTGCGGCAGGGGCCGCGGGTGCAGGGGCAGCGGGCGCAGGCGCGTGCTGCGCGGGGGCGGGTGCTGGCGTCGGCTGCGGCGCGGGGGCGTCCTTCTTCTGCCCGAAATAATTGTCGCCGAACGGGCCGCCGTCCTTGCCGAAGATCTGCGTCTTGATGCGTTCGAAAATGCCCATGGTCGTCTCCATTCCGGGTGGATCGAACCCCAACGGGCAGGCGGCGGATCGGCTCCCTGACGATACGCCATTGGTCTGACGGGCAGGGCACTCTATGTCATGGCCGATGGTACGCACCAAAACGCCGCCCGGCCTGCCCACGCGTGAGCAGATTATCGATTTCATCCAGACGTCGGATACCCCGGCGGGCAAGCGCGAGATCGCGCGCGCCTTCGGCCTGTCGGCGCAGCAGAAGATTTCGTTGAAGGCGCTGTTGAAGGACATGGCCGACGAGGGGCTGATCGACAGCGCGCCCGGCCGTGCCTTTCACAAGATGGGCGGCCTGCCCAAGGTGACGGTGCTGCGCGTCGCCGATGTCGATGACGGCGGCAATGTCTGGGCGGTGCCCGAACGCTGGGAGGCGGAGACGCCGCCGCCGCGCGTCCGCGTGCGTGAGCGCGGCCGGCGCAGCGCGCTGGGCATCGGCGACCGCATCCTCGCGCGGACGGAGGAGGCGGGGAACGGCTGGGCCGCGTACCCGATGAAGAAGCTCGACCGCGCGGCCGAAGCGGTGCTGGGCGTGCTGCGCGCCGAGGGCGACAAGCTATGGCTGCAGGGCGTCGACAAGAAGGAACGCCGTGAGGTGCCGGTGTCCGACGCCGGCGGTGCGGCGCCCGGCGACCTTGTTCTGGCGGCGATGGCCGGCCGCCCGCCACGTATCACCGCGCGGGTGGTCGAACGGCTGGGCGATCCGTTCGAGGCGCGCAGCTTCTCACTGATTGCGATCCACAAGCACGGCATTCCCGACGTGTTTTCGGAGGAGGTGCTGGCGGAGGCGCGGAAGGTGGCGGGATATCCGATCAGATCCTCTCCTCCCCGCGAAGCGGGGAGGATTTCGGGCCGTGAAGACCTGCGTCACCTTCCCATCGTCGCGATCGATCCGATCGACGCGCGCGACCATGACGATGCGGTGTGGGCGAAGGCCGACGACAGCGAAGACAACGCAGGCGGCTGGCAGGCGATCGTCGCCATTGCCGACGTGTCCTTCTATGTCCGCCCCGGCTCCGAACTCGACAAGTCGGCGCGCTCGCGTGGCAACAGCGTGTATTTCCCCGACCGGGTCGTGCCGATGCTGCCCGAAATCCTGTCGGCCGACGTCTGTTCGCTGAAGGCCGGACAGGACCGTGCGGCGCTGGTCTGCCACCTGACCATCGCGAAGGACGGGACGCTCAGGAAATGGCGCTTCACCCGCGCGGTGATCCGGGTTGCCGCCAACATCGCCTATGAACATGCGCAGGCCGCGATCGACGGCGCGGCGGACGCCCCGGTGCCGGCCGAACTGGTCGAGAACGCGCTGAAACCGCTCTGGGCGTGCTGGGCGGCGCTGGCGAAGGCACGGGCGAAGCGCGAGCCGCTCGACCTTGACCTGCCCGAACGGCGCATCGTGCTGGACGAGAAGGGCCGCATCCTCTCGGTCGCCCCGCGCGAACGGCTCGATTCGATGCGGCTGATCGAGGATTACATGATCGCCGCCAATGTCGCGGCGGCCAAGGCGCTGGAGGCGAAGAAGGCGCCGGTCATGTACCGCGTCCACGAACCGCCGACGCGCGAGAAGCTGGTGGCGCTGAAGGACTATCTCGAAACCTTCGACGTGCCGTTCGCGCTGGGGCAGGTGATCCGCCCCGCGACGTTCAACCATGTCCTCGACCGGATCGGCGAGGCCGATTTCCGACCGCAGGTGATGGAGCAGATTCTCCGCACCCAGACGCAGGCGTTCTACGGTCCGCAGAATCATGGCCATTTCGGGCTTGGTCTCGGCAGCTATGCCCACTTCACGTCGCCGATCCGCCGCTATGCCGATCTGATCGTCCATCGCTCGCTGGTCGGCAGCTATGGCCTGGGCGAAGGGGCGCTGCCCGCCGACGACGCCGCGAACATGGAACGGGTGGGCGAGGCGATCAGCGGCCTCGAGCGCCGCGCGATGGAGGCGGAGCGCGAGACCGTCGACCGTTATGTCGCCGCGTACCTCGCCGAACATGTCGGCACGGTGATGGAGGCGCGGATCACCGGCGTCGCCAGCTTCGGCTTCTTCGCCACGGTCGAGGGGGTGGGCGGCGACGGCCTGGTCCCCGCGCGCGACCTGGGCACCGAATATTTCCGGTTCGACGAAAGCTCGCAATCGCTGATCGGCGACCAGAGCGGCGAGACCTTCGCCGCCGGACAGCGGCTGCAACTGCGGCTGGCTGAGGCCAATCCGGTATCGGGTGCGCTGCGCTTCGAACTGCCCGATGGCAAGGGGTCGGCGGGGAGCGACCGGCGCAAGGGACCGCCGCAGCGCATGTTGAAACGCCGCGGGCGTCCGGCCAATATCCGCCATCAGGGCCGCAAGCGATGAACGTCGCGGTGCAGGACGTCCCGGCGCGCAACCGTCGCGGCCGGTTCCGCCGCTGGTGGCGGATCAACGTCATCGGATCGGTCGATCACGATGCGGTGCTGCGCCAGGTGGCCGAGGAGGCGGGCTGGTCGCCGCGCTATGGGTTGATGATCGTGCTGTCGATGGCGCTGTCGCTGCTGGGGCTGTTGATGCCGTCGGTCGCGGTGCTGATCGGCGCGATGCTGATCTCGCCGCTGATGATGCCGATCATTGGCCTCGGCTTCGGTATCGCGGTGCTCGACGTGCCCGACATCCGCAAGTCGCTGATCGCGCTGGCGATCGGGGCGGGGCTGGCGGTCGGGCTGTCGGCGCTGCTGGTCGCGCTGTCGCCGATCCAGACGATCACGACCGAGATTGCCGGGCGGACGCGGCCGACGCTGTTCGACCTGCTCGTCGCGTTCCTGTCGGCCATCGCCGGTGCCTATGCATTGATCCGCGGGCGTGGGGCGACGGTGGTCGGGGTCGCGATCGCCATCGCGCTGATGCCGCCTTTGTGCGTCGTCGGCTTCGGCATCGCGACCGATAATGCGACGGTGGCGGGCGGGGCGCTGCTGCTGTTCTTCACCAACCTCATCACCATCGCGCTGACCGCCGCCGCGATGGCGCGGATCTACGGCTTTGGCCGGCACCTGACGCCGCGCAACACCACGTTCCAGATCGTGCTGTTCGTCGGCGCGATGCTGGCGCTGTCGGTGCCGCTGGTCGCGGCGTTGCGCCAGATCGCGTTCGAGTCGGTCGCGCAGCGACAGGTGCGCAGCGCGATCCTGTCGCGCTTTCCGGGCGAAGCGCGGCTCAGCCAGCTCGAAATCACCTATGACCGGAGCGCTGTGCGGGTGCGTGCGGTGGTGCTGACGCCGAAGCTCGACCCGCAGGCCGATGGCGCGCTCGCCGCGCAACTGGGGCAGCGGCTGGACCGGCGGCTCGACCTGCATGTCGACCAGATCCGCAGCTCGATGGACCAGCAGGCGACCGAGGCGGCGCAGATCGCCAAGGTCAACGAACGTGCCGGCGCGACCTTCGGCCCGGTGCGCGACCGGATCATGGCGCAGGTGGCGCTGGTCACCGGTGCGGCGGTCGATGCGATGCAGGTCGATGACGCCGGCCGCAGCGTCCGCGCGGTCGCCGCAGAGCTGCCGGGTTTGCCGCCGCGCGGCTATCGCGCGATCGAGGCGCGCGCCCGCGCCGCCGCGCCGGGTTGGCAGGTCGAGGTCGTGCCACCGATCGCCGGCGATGCGCCGCCGCCGATCGCCTATCAGGCCGGCGTGGCCGATGCCCGCGCGCTGGACGACGCGGCATGGCTGTCGGCGCGGTTGAACCGGGGGATCGTCGTCAGCGGCGGCACGACCGCGCAGCGCGACGCGCTGGTCGCCGGGATCGGCGCGCGCGGTGGCCGGGCGGTGGCGGGCGCGCCGGCCGGAGCATTGTCGCTGGCATGGGAACCGGTCGCGAGCGAATGACCGGCGGTGGTTTCTTCCAGGAAAACGATCATTGTCATCTCGCTGTCACGCCCGGTTAGCGCCTGATTCACCGGGCGCACCTATCGCTTGCCAGGCAATGGTTCAGCATACCCGCCTCGACCCGGCTTTGATGGCCGATCATCTGACGATCGGTCATGACGCGACCCTGACGCAGGTCGTCGACCGGTTCCGGCGCCATCATGACCTGCGCCTGCTGGCGGTGCTCGACGAACGGCGGCAGCCGGTGGGGGTGCTGCGCGAGCTGGATGTGCGCGAACTGCTGTTCAACCCGTTCGGCCATGCCCTGCTGCGCAACCCCAGTTTCGGCGATGCCATCGCGCAGCTGATCCGCCCGGCGACCGTCACCGATCACGACACGCCGCTGCCCGATCTGCTGGCGATGCACAGCGACCGGGGCGTCGTGCTGGTGCAGCACGGGACGTTCCTCGCGCTGCTCGATCCCGAACAGCTGTTGCGCATGGCCAGCCGCTGGCATGGCGACGCATCGGCGCTGGCGCAGGCGCGGTCGCAGCGGGTCCATGCCGCCGCCAATGCGTTCGAGGCGGGGATCAAGGCGCTGGCGAACGATATCGGCACCGCCTGCAGCGCGATCGGCCGGGTCGCCGCCGAGCTGGACCAGCGTGCCACCACGACCCATGGCAGCGCCGCATCGGTCGCCGCCGCCGCGCACCAGACGGCGGTCGGCATGGTCGATATCGAACAGCGCGGCCGGGCGCTGGCCCAGTCGATCGAACGCATTACCCGCGACGCGGGCGAGGCGCTGCGCCTGCGCGAACAGGCGAGCGCGGCGGTCGAGCGCACCGGCACGCAGGTCCGATCGCTGTCCGACGTGGCGACCACGATCGAGGAAATGCTGGCGCTGATCCGCGGCCTTGCCAAGCAGACCAACCTGCTGGCGCTGAATGCCGGGATCGAGGCGGCGCGCGCCGGGGCGGCCGGCACGGGCTTCGCGGTCGTCGCGGGCGAGGTGAAGTCGCTGGCGCGTCAGACCGAAGCGGCGGCGGGCGATATCGCACGCCGGGTGGATGCGGTCCACCTGCTGCTGGGTGACGTGGGGCAGGGGCAGGCGGCGGTGCAGAGCGCCATCGCGGCGATCGGCCAGATCACCACGACCATCGGCACGGCCGTCGCCGCCGAGCGCAGGACCACCCAGGCGATCGCCGAACGGGTCGAGGAAGCGCGCGGGGCGGGCGCCGACATCGACGCCAGGGCCGGGGCGATCGCCGCGGCGGCGGACGGCATCGGCGACCGGGCGGGCATGCTCACGCGGCTGGTGGAGGGACTGTCGGGGCTCAGCCGGCAGTTGCAGGGGCGGGCGAGCGAATTGGTGTCGGCGGTGGCGTGAGGGGGCTACCCTCCTCTCCCGTTTGCTTCGAGCGCAGGTTCGAGCCTGTCGAGAACCGAAGTCGAGAAGGGGTTGCCCCAAACTCAGGGTTCTCGACGGACGCTTCTCGACAAGCTCGAAGCTGCTCGAACCGAACGGTTGAGGTGGGAATGCAGCGCTCCAACCCGGCCGTCAGCCCGGACTCGATCCGGGGTTCCGCCTTATTTCCGGCGGTCGGGAAGAAGCGGGACCCCGGATCAAGTCCGGGGTGATGAAGAGGAGCGTAGCGCCGCTACCTTACCCTCACCCTGCCTCTTGAAACTGCAGATTCGCCAACCGCGCATACAGCCCGCCTTGCGCGATCAACTCGCCATGTCGGCCGCTCTCGACGATCCGACCCTGATCCATCACGATGATCCGCGACGCCGCGCGTACCGTCGCCAGCCGGTGCGCGATGACGAGGGTCGTCCGGTTCGCCATCAGCCGGTCGAGCGCATCCTGCACCAGCCGCTCGCTCTCGGCATCGAGCGCCGAGGTCGCTTCGTCCAGCAACAGGATCGGCGCGTCGCGCAGCAGCGCGCGGGCGATCGCCACCCGCTGCCGCTGGCCCCCCGACAGCCGTGCCCCGCCTTCGCCCAGATAGGTGTCGAGACCGTCGGGCAAGTCGCGCAGAAACGCACTGGCATTGGCGGCATCGGCGGCGGCCCAGAGCTGTTCGTCGCTCGCATCCCAGCGGCCGTAGCGCAGATTGTCGCGGGCGGAGGCGGCGAAGATCACGGTTTCCTGCGGGACCATCGCGATCCGCGCGCGCACCGCCGCCGGATCTGCATCGCGAACATCGACGCCATCGACCGCGACGCGGCCGGCTTCTGGATCGTAGAAGCGTTGGATCAGCTGGAACAGCGTCGACTTGCCGGCACCCGACGGGCCCACCACCGCCACCGTCTCCCCCGGCGTCACGTCGAGCGTGAAATCGGTCAGCGCGGCGACTTCCGGGCGGGTCGGATAATGGAAGGTGACGCCTGCGAACGCCACCGCGCCGCGCGCCGGTTCGGGCAGCGCGACCGGATTGGCCGGCGCGGCGATGACCGGGCGTTGCGCCAACAGGTCGGCCAGCCGCCCGGCGGCACCCGATGCACGCAGCAAATCGCCATAGACTTCGGTCAGCGCGCCGAACGACCCGGTCACCAGCGCAGCGGTCAGCACGAAGGCGGTGATCGCGCCGCCGGTCGTCCGCCCCGCCGCGACGTCGCTGACCGCATCCCACATGATGAGGGTGATCGCGGCGAACAACATGCCGATGACGAAGGCGGTCATGATCGCCCGCGTCGCGAACCGTTTCTTGGCGGTGGCGAAGCCGCGATCAACCGCATCGGCGAAGCGTTCGCTCTCGCGGCGTTCCTGCCCGAACGCCTGCACGATCTTCATCGCGCCCAGCGTCTCCGACGCGACCGTCCCGATGTCGGCGATCCGGTCCTGGCTGCTGCGCGACAATTTGCGCACCCGCCCGCCCAGCCACATGATCGGCAGCACGATCACCGGGATGCCGACGATCAGGTAGAGCGTCAGCTTGGGTTGCAGGCTGAAGAGATAGATGACCCCGCCGACGCCGACCAGCAGGTTGCGCAGCGCGACCGATACGGTGGTGCTGACGATCCCCTCGACGATCGCGGTGTCGGCGGTCAGGCGCGACGCGATCTCGGACGGGCGGTTTTCCTCGAACCAGCCGGGCGACAGTGTCAGCAGGTTGCGATGCACCGCCAGCCGCAGATCGGCGACGGTCCGTTCGCCCAGCCACGACACGAAATAGAACCGCCCGGCGGTCGCGATCGCCAGCACGACGACGACGCCCAGCAGCCCTTCGAAATAGACGCCGATCTCGCTGACGCTCGCCCCTTCGGCAAAGCCGTTGTCGACCACCTTCTGAAAGGTGCGCGGGATCCACAATGTCGCGACCGCGGCGGTGACCAGCGACACCAGCGCGCCGACCAGTTGCAGCTTGTAGCGGATGGTGAAGCGCCAGATCAGCCGGAGCGCCGGCAGCATCTTCGCACGATCGGGGGCAGGGGGCGTGTCGGCCATGGCGCTGCCTAGCGCCTGGGGCGGGCGACCGCAAAGGGAACCTCCGACCCCGTCATTGCTTCAACGTATCGAAGGGACGCGATGATGTGTCCACGCATGCGCTTTCAGCGCAGGGACAGATTTGGCGTGCGACGTTCGAAGCGTTGCCGATGGCAACGAATCGCTATATTTTCACTGGTACGGGTAGTCCCCGTCAGAGAAGGTCCGGGGATGCCCATGTTGTACGACGCTTATGAATGGCAACGCTCGCTGCTGGCCGGGGCCAGCGCGATGGCGAATTTCAGCGCGGGGCTGTTGCAGAACCCCAGCAATCCGTTCGCCTATTTCGGTGGTGGCCCGGTGCTGGGATCGGCGTTGCAGGTGTTCGCCCATGCCGCCGCGCCGCGCGGCAAGCCGGCCTTCGGCCTCACCACCACGACGATCGACAGCAAGCCGGTGGCGGTGCGCGAGGAGATCGTGCTGCGCCGCCCGTTCGGGCAGCTCAAGCGCTTCGTCCGCGAAGGGGTGGAGGGCAGCCCCAAGCTGCTGATCGTCGCGCCGATGAGCGGCCATTATGCGACGCTGCTGCGCGGCACGGTCGAACGCATGCTCCCCTTCGCCGATGTCTACATCACCGACTGGCGCGATGCGAAGCTGGTGCCGGTCGGCGACGGCAGCTTCGACCTCGACGACTATATCGACTATGTCATCGCCTTCCTCGAAAAGATCGGCGAGACGGGCGATGCCCGCGCGCATGTGCTGGCGGTGTGCCAGCCCTCGGTCCCGGTCTATGCCGCGACCGCGCTGATGGGGGCGGACGAGCATCCCAACCGGCCGCGCACGCTGACCATGATGGGCGGGCCGATCGACACGCGGCAGGCGCCGACCGCGGTCAACATTCTGGCGACCGAACGGCCGCACGCGTGGTTCGAACAGAATGTCATCGCGACCGTGCCGATGACTTATCCCGGTGCCGGTCGCCGCGTCTATCCGGGCTTCCTGCAGCTGGCCGGCTTCATGAGCATGAACCTGGGCAGCCACATGATCTCGCACTGGGAGATGTTCAAGCATCTGGTGCAGGGTGATGGCGAAGGCGCGGGCGCGACCCAGCGTTTCTATGACGAATATCGCGCGGTGTGCGACATGACCGCCGAATTCTATCTCCAGACGATCGACCTGGTGTTCCAGACCCATGCCCTGCCCGAAGGAACGATGAAGCATCGCGGGCGGCCGGTCGATCCGGGCGCGATCACCGACACCGCGATCCTCGCGATCGAGGGCGAGCGCGACGATATTTCGGGATTGGGCCAGACCCGCGCCGCGCTGACGCTGGCGACCGCGCTGCCCGACGACATGAAGCAGTACCATATGGCGCCCGAGGTCGGCCATTACGGTATCTTCAACGGATCGAAATGGCGCAACCGCATCGCGCCGGTGCTGGAGGAATGGATCGCCCGCCACGACGGCTGATCCGTTAGTTCGGGTACAAGGAACGGGAAGGGCGGGGGCTGCAAGACCCCCGCCCTTCGTCCATTCAGACGTCGACGACGGCGTGGCTGCCGGCTTCGTCCCCGCCCTTGATCGTCTGGCCGGTGAACATCTTCAGCTTGCCGAGCAGCGACTGGTCGGTTTCCCACACCTCGGCATCGTCGAGGTCGAAGCGCAGCATCAGCAGCGACGGGTCCTGCCGGCCCTGTTCGTACCAAGCCTCGACCTGCTTCGACCAATATTTGTCGATGATGGCCGGATCGCTTTCCTCGGTCAGCGTGCCTGCGATGCAGGCGAACAGGTCGTGCCCCTTGGCGACGAACTGCACCATCGCCGGACCGCCCTCGGCTGCACGGTTGTCGCGCTTGGTATAGAACCAGAATTCGCTGTGCGCGTCCTCGTCCAGCACGGCGTACATCGGTTCGGCATGCTGGTGCTTGCCGGTCAGGCCCAGCATGACATAGGGGCTGGCCGCCATCGCCTTCCACATGGCGTCGCGGATTTCGGCGGGGCTCTTGTTCGACATGGATTTTCCTTCCTGGGTAGGTGACCCGACAACGACCCAGAACGCACAGGTTTCCCGCGAAGACGGCGCATGCAAATCCCATTGCGCAACGCGCCGGACTTCCCTAGTGCCTCCCCACCGCGCAACGCGCGGTCGCTGGGGCGTCGCCAAGCGGTAAGGCACCGGTTTTTGGTACCGGCATTCGTAGGTTCGAATCCTGCCGCCCCAGCCATTGACTTTATTCACCTTTTTCTCCCTTGGTGAGTGTTTCGGAAGGCGCGTTCCGCAGTCCGTTCCGCAAATTGAGATTGCTTGCCTCCAGCTTTGCGACGGCAGAGTCGCTCAGCGAGGCGGTCATCGCTTGGTAAAGGTCGAGCATTCCGGCGACCGTGGAGACGGTCCAACCGAGCATCGCCGCGATTTCCGAGGGCGTGGCGCCGGCCTGCGCCAGTACGGTGCAGGCGGTGCCGCGCAGGTCGTGGAAGTGCAGACCGTCGCGGCCGGCCTTCAGCACCGCCGCGCGCCAATGGGTGTTGAAGTTGGACATGCCCCATGGCTGGCCATCGGCGCGGGTGAGGATCGTCTTGGCCGTACGGGGCTGGGCGTCGAGCAGCTCTTTCAGCGACCGCGTCACCGGCATGTCGATGAGGCGCTTCCGCTTCGACTGGCGCAGGCGAATGCGCTCGCCGTCATAGGCCGACCACGGCATCGCCAGCACATCGCCCTTGCGCTGGCCAGTGCCCAGCGCCAGTTCAAAGGCGAGCCGGATTTCCGGTGCGGCTACCTCTCGCAGAGCAGCGATATCGGCGGGTAGCCATAGCTTGTCGGCGCGATCAGACTTGTACACCTTCTTCGGGCGCGTCGCGTGATTGTGCATCAGCAGGCCGCGATCCCGGCCCCATTCGAGAATAATGCGCAGCACGCCGGCCATGGCATCGGCCTGTCGCGGTGAGGACTTCGCGCGCTCATCGCGCCACTGCAGGAAGCGGACGCGGATCTTCGGGTCTTCGATCACCGCCAGCGGGTAATTGCCGAAGCGCTCGGAAATTCGCAGCAGGTGCCCGTCGTAATCCAGCTTCGTACGAGGGGCGAGGCGGAGATACTGGGGCGATTTCTGGAAGCCGTCGATTATCGCCTGCAGGGTGCCATGCGTGCGGGCGCTGCGAGGCGCTTCGATCGCGGCGTGGTAGGCGCGCATGAACGCCGGCGTGCCGGGGGCGAAAGGCTCGGCCTTGTCCCCGTCTTGTGGCTTCAGTGCCCCAAATTCCCGCAGGAACCAGTAGGTTTTGCGGGTGCCGTCAGCGAGCTTCTTCTTGCTCTGATAGACACCCTTAAGCGGCACGCGCATTGTCAGCCTCCCACTGTTCGAGGGGGGACAGCGCGGCCTTTGCCGATCCGACGCCGGCGAGCTTGTCGAGCAGCGCGTCGTGGGCGCGGACGTCGTAGCGGTTCGTGCCGCGCACCGGACCGGGCACCAGTCCCTTTTGCGCCCACATGTCATAGGTCGCGGTGCTGATATGGCCGAGATAAGCGCAGATGCCGGCCTTGCTCTGCAAGCGGCTATTGGGATCGAAGTCAGCGGTCATGCGGCCTCCTTGACTCGGACGGCGTGGTGCAGCTCGGCGATGCGGTCGCGGATTTGCGGGGGTGTGCGGTACGGGGTGTCGAGGGCGTGCATGGCGAGAATGCGGGCGCGGACCTCGCCGATCGATGCAGCTTCCTCGATCGTGGGCACGCGCTGCGGCCAGCCCTTCACGTATTTCAGGCCGGCGGGGAGCATGGCTTCGAGCTGGCGGCGCTCGGCGGCTTGGGCCTTGCCACGGGCAAGGTCCATCGCGAGGGTGGCGGGGATCAGGTCGGGTGCGACGTCGCCCAGCCAGCGGTCCTGCTGGAAGGAAAACGTCGAGGTGGCTTCCATGTCGACCAAGTGCAGCAGAGTGCCAAGATTGGTCGGCACGCGAGCGGAGATGGCAATGTCGCCACTGCTGGCGAGGACGCAAAAGGCGCAGCCATAGCGGCTGCTGCCAAGCGGATAGGCTTCGGCGAGGGGCAGGCGTTCGCGATCGATATAGGCGAAAACCTCCGGCTCGCGCAGGTCGACGCCGGGATGCCAAGTGCGGACGGAGCCGCCATCGGCGCGGACCCACGGCTTGCCTTCCAGCTTGGATATCGGGGCGAGGCGGCGGCGAGGACTTTCCTCCCGCCGGATGCCGACGATCGACAGGACAGGTGTGCCGCCCCACTGGCGCAGCAGTTGGGGCAGGATAACCTGTGTCTTCAGCTCGGCCGTGCAGAAGCGGTTCGACGCCGACGACCATGGGCCGGTGAGGTGGTACGTCTCCAGCGCCGCATATCGCTGCTGCCCCAGCTCGAACCGGCGCTCCCACCGGGAGATAAGGTCGCCCGCCTTGCGACGGACAACGACCAGCGGGACGCCGATCGCGGCGGCTGCAGCCTCGACGGTGACCGGTGTCGACTGCCATTCGATCCGGCCGAGATCGGCATGGATAGCAATGCGGCGGTCGCGGGGGTGGCCGAGCCGGTCGAGGAGGCGGTCGGTGGCGTGGGCGATGGATACACTGTCCTTGCCGCCGGACAGGCTGTAGGCGACCGGCGCGCCGCCGGCGATTAGCGCGCGCACGGCGTCATCGATCGCGAGCGCCGCGAAACCGGGTGCGAACATGTCGAGCTGCGAGCGGTCGACGCGCATCAGTACGAACCATCGTCGAAGTCAGAGCGCTCAAGCGGTGCGCCACTGGGCGTCTCCATGCGGAAGGCGACGACGTCTGCCCAGTAGACCTCATCGATCACGACCCGGCGCGGCGACACGCCCCCGGCAGCGTCCATCAGGATGGCGTGGGGCATCCAGCTCTCGCCCATGACCTCGTCGAGCCAGTCCGGGATGGTGAAGGGCGGGTCGAGCGCGATCATGCGCTCTTCGGCGATGCGGCTTTCGAGCGTCATGCTGCATCCTCACGTCCGCCAAGGGCGGCGCGGATGGTGGTGGCGTGGGTAAGCAGATCGGCGGCATACTTCTCTAGCGCGGTGGCGACGAAGCGCAGGTTGTCGTCGTGGACGCCGCGCGTGGCCTCCAGCTTGGCGCGCAGCGACCGCTGTTCGATGCCGAGGGCGGCGGCGGCGCGAGGCTGGCCAAGGAATTCGACGGCGGTGCGCAGCAGACCGATGCGGCGGGCAGCTTGGCCGATCGTCATCGCGGCGGCAGTGGCGAGCCTGTTTTGCGGCGCGCTCATGCCAGCACCAGCGATTTCGGGTGGACGATGATGGCGTGGTCGTAGTCGTCAATTACGACGTGCGCGTGCGGGGTTCTGTCGCGGCCGGGGTGGACGACGGTGCCGGCCTTCCCCTCCAAATCGCGGCCCTCACCGGTGATACTGACGCGGGTGCCGTGCCTGATATCGCCGCCGTAATAGCGGCGGATATAGTCGTAGGGGTCGATCGTCGGCCGTCCGCCGACGGCGACCTTCGCGATCCGCAGGAAGTCGCGGAAGGTGCAATCGTAGGCGTCGGTGAAGTCGAGGAAGCGACTGTACAGCGCCGCGCCGCGCGATCGGGCGGACAGGGTCGACGTGCCGAAGCCGTCAACCGTCACGTCGTACAGGCTCCATGGGGCGGCAGTATCAGCCATGTGGCAGCTCCTTGAGGCGGGCGCGCATTCGGTCGATGAGCGCCTGGGCATGGACGCCCGCATTTGCGAGGACGTCGGCGAAGGCATCAGGATCGAGCATCTTGGTTGGGGAGACGCGAAACTCCGCGACCGCGCTGGTGATCGCGTCGCGGATCGTGGCGTCGGCGTCCGCGACGATGATCCGGTAGTCTTCTAGCGTCAGACCGAGACGCTTTGGGGCTGGTGGCGCGAGCGGGGCGGCATCGGGATGGCGCAGCGCATCGGCCATGTGCATCGCGCACGACGGGCAGAGATCGCCGGTAAGCTGAATGCCACGCTCGGCATTCGACAGCGCAAAGCCTTCCCAATCGCGGGGGCGGTGACCCTGCGCGTCGTCGTGCGTCACCTCGGCGCCGCAACGGTCGCAGGTGAGACGGATGGTGCGGGTCGTCGTCATCGATCACCATCGGTGCTGTCGGGCGCGCTGACGGTGCAAGGCGGGGCGGGGGTAGAGACAGTCTCTACCCGAACCGCCTCGATCGCAGCGCCATTGCGGGTGCCGCCGAAGAGATTGCCGCGCACGAAGGTGTGGCCGGCGCGGTCGCACCAGCGGTCGAGCAGGACCTGCAGCTCGGCATCGGCGGCGGCGATGGCGGCGGCATCGCCGCGCCGGTCCGGCTCGGCATGGTCGAAGTCGAAATCGTCATTATTCTCGAAATACTGGTCTTCGAGCAGCTGCTCGGCCGAGAGGCGGATCGGCGCCGGCGGATGGGCCTCGGTCACATAGCCGGCATCGCCATCAAGGGCGGCAACCGCTTCGTCGCGGGTGACGAAGGGGCCATGGGAGTACCATTCGTCACTGGGGCCGGACCACCATTGCCAGCCTTGGCCAGACGCGGCCGACGCCGCCGGCCCCTTGCCGCGCAGTTCGGCGCGCTGCTCGGCAGTCAGATCGGCGAGGTCCATCCCGGCTTTCGCCAGTGCGACGGGACTGGTGCCGCCATTGATGATCGCCTGCAGGACGATGCGGATCATCTCTAGGCGGGCGTCGGGGCTGTCGATATCGAGGCCTTCGGACATGAAATCACCACATGGGCGGGGGGCGGCGGGGGATGGGGTGGAGGTCGGCGGTGAGGCACAGCATTCCGCGTCCGTCTTCGAATCGGACATTGGTGCAGGGGCCGCGCACGCACAGGACGTCGCAGTGCTTTCCCCGTGGACCGAGGCCGAGGAAGACGGCGCGGTCGCCGTTGGCGACGCTGCCGGGGGGACGGGCGCGGGGCACATCAGCGCGCCCCCCGCGCGTCGGCGATCATCTTTCCGACCAGGATCGGCGACAGGAGGACGATCGTGGCGGCGGCAAGGATGATGCCGGCGATGCGCAGCGCGCGCGCCTTGCGCGAGGTCGGCGCGCTCACTGGCCGTCCCCGGTGGGGTCGCAGCGCTCGCAGCTGGTGCGCGTCGCCCAGCGCGGGGCGTCGTGGTCGTGCGCTGACGTGCCGCAGCCGCGACATACGCGGGGGTGGCGGTCGGGCGGGCATTGGGCGAGCTGCCAATAGACGTCGACGTCGAAGAGGAGGACGGCGGCGAGGGCGGTAATGGTCTGCGGCCGGCGGGCGACGGCGCCGGGCAGCTCGATGGCGCGCAGCAGGTGCAGCATCGTCTTCGAGATCTTCAGCACCGTGTCGCCCGGCCGGCGGGTCGCGGTGCTGACGTAGAGGCGCGCCATCCGCTGGGCGAGGTCATGTTCCGACAGCTTGGCGGCGAGACGGCGCAGGCGGATATACTCGCTGGGCGTCATCGGCTTTGCATCAGCGATGCGCGGCAGCGGCGGGCGGGGCTTGGCGGCGGTGAAGTCGTGCGCGAGGTACATCGGGCGTCTCCGTGTCAGGCAAGGCGGGGGCGGTCCCGGCGGCGGGGGTGGAGCCGCCGGGTGGATCAGTCGGGAAAGGGTCGGTGGGCGGCGGTCAGGCCGCGCGGGGTCAGCCGCTCATGTCGGTGGCCGCCGGGGTCAGCGGGCCGGGATCATTGGCCGGGGTGGGGGTGTCGTCGTGGGGCGCCCTCCCGCGGGCGGCGGCGAAGACGATCGCGGGATTGGGGCAGGCGCTGGGTACCCGCGTCGAGATCAGCACCAGCTGACCATTGAGGACCGCGCGGCAGTCGTCGTTCGTGCAGGCGAGGCGCAGTTCGCGACTGGTCGCGGTCTGCACTTCGGAATTGCGGACGATCATGCGATGGCCGCAATGCGGGCAATCGATCGCCGGCTGTCGCGGCTTGGAAATTCTGGTCTTCACTGGGCACCCCCCGACTTGCCCGGCCCCGCGCCGAGGACAAAGCTCTTGATGAGGCGGCGCAGCCCTTTGAAGCGCGTCTCTGCCTCGTCCAATTCGATATCGGCGATGCGGGCCTGATTGAGGCTAAAGCCGGGCACGGTCAGGCGCATGGCAGCGCCGAGTGCTTCACCGACTTCCTTTGTGGCCTCGGCCAGCTGCTCGGCGAGCGCGGCGTGGCACGCCGTCATTTCCTTCAGCGACAGATCGAGCTGCTTGCCATATGCCTCGTACAGCGGCGCGCCTTCGCCACCGGCGGCGCGATAGGCGGCGTCGAGCGCGATGGCCTGCGCCCAACTAGGGCAGGCGGCGCGCGCATCGGATGCCCAGTCGGAAACACAGCCGATGCTGCGGCCGACGACGGCCGCGACAGCCTCGAAGCTGCCAAGCTGGCCTTCGATGCGACGCATGGCGTGGCCGCAGCCATCGGGATCGCGAAGCGCCGTCATGCTTCCCCCGTCAGGACGCCGGTGAGCATCGTGTAGGCGATCAGCGCGATCAGCAGGCCGGTCGCGACGACAATGCGGCACAGGGCGCGGGGAAGGTTGGTCGCGGCACGCTGAGCGGCAAGGAAGAAATGGGCGCGGCGCATCATGTGCGCTTCCGCTCGACCGAAAATTCGGTGCGATTCGGTGCGACGGCCGCCGCGCCAGGGGCTACGTCGCCGGGGAGGTCGGCACTCGACGTAGGGTAGAGGTCAGGACGAAGGAGATGGCGACGAACACCTGTCTTGCTTTCCACTGGGAGTACATGCTGCGCCGGGAGCGAGCGGCCGAGCTGTAGCCATTTCGATACCGCAGGTTGGCCAACCCCGCAGATACGGGCGAACGCCATCTGTGACCCAGCCACGCTTACCGCGCGCTCAAGTGCTTCGACCGGGGAGATTCTCTCATCCATGCCTCGCATTATTCCAAATAGAATACGCAAGTCAATTGCCAATCGAAGCTATCGAATTATTCCTGTTGGAATAATGTAGCGGGCATGCGAACCGGGGAACGCATCGCGAAACTTCGCACCGATGCTGGCATGTCGCAAGCTGCGCTCGCCAAGGCGGCAGGCCTGTCCCAGCCTACGATTGGCAAGCTAGAGGCCGGGATCAGCTCAGGTTCTTCACATTTGCACCGGATCGCGCAGGTCCTGCGTACAACGCCGGGATACCTGGCATGCGAGACCGATGATCCCTCGGAAGGCGCAGTGCCGCTGCCTTCGGCGGATATGATCGCCGAACAGCTCGACTTGGTGCCGCTTGAGGAAGTCGATCTCGATTACGGTCTTGGATCCGCTTATGGCGACACTCCGGTATCGATCGTAGTCCACAAGATGCCGCGCCTCCTGATGGAGGCGATGAGCGAAAGCCCGTCGACCAGCCTTTTTGTGACGCGCGGCGTCGGCGATTCGATGCAGCCTGTCATCAATCACGGCGATCTGGTCATCATTGACCGATCGCAGCGAATCATAGGCCGCGACGACGGCATCTGGGCGCTGGCGATCAGTGGCATGCACACCATCAAACGCGTCCGTATCCGTGGCGAGCAGGTCCGTCTGCTGTCACCCAATCCCGACGTCAGCGACGACGTCGCGACGACGGATGAGGTTCATGTCATTGGTAAGGTGGTATTTGTTGGCCGGCGAATGTAGCTAGGCCCGTGTCGATGCGTCGCCGCTGCAAAGATTACTACGCAGGCGCCGCGAAAAGGGGGATCAATGACTATTTCAAGACGCGACGTTGTCGCGAACGGGATAATGCTGCTCGCGCTGGGTGGGTGCGGGGGCGGCTCCGGAGGTGCAGGTGGAGGAACGGTGGACGTTCAGCCGACCCCAACACCTACTCCGACGCCTACTCCCACGCCATCACCGACCCCGTCGCGGCCGCTGACTGATACCCGTGCCCCAAAGGGACCGAGGGTGCGCGCTACGGCCGCGGCTTCGATCAATCACTTCCTGATGACCGGTCAGTCTCTGTCCGTCGCTGGAAATTCCGCCTACCCGTCGGCCGAGCCCTACGCGGGCGATCTGACATTTTCGTCCGGCATTATGGCTGGTGTCGGCACGACGAATACCTTCGCGCCGATGCCGAAGATCGGTCCCGCTCAGGTGCTTTGGGAGGCAATGAACCAGTACAAGTTCCTGCTGACCGGCGATGCTGCTTACAACGACGACTATTCGCTACTCGCGTCTGCGCATGGGCGGAACGGTCAACCGTTGTCTGCAATTTCCAAGGGTAGCGAGGCGTTCGCGGACGGACAGTTCCAGATTACTGAAGGTGCGCGGCTCGCGAAGGCGGCTTCGCGTACGTCCTTGGTCCAGGCGCTATGCTTTCTGCAGGGCGAAGCGGATTTCGCGACGGACGTCTCGACCTACAAGGCGCAGCTGGTGCGGCTACTTAACGATTATCGTGTCGGTATCACCGCATCGACCGGTCAGACGTCCCCGATTTCGCTTTTCAGCTACCAGTGCGCGTCCGAGCAGTATCAGTGGGAGCGGGGCGAGGAGTATGAGCCGCACACCGCCGCGGCGATCAACCAGCTGACCCGCGATACCGACGACATCCTGTGTTTCGCGCCGACGTATCACCTCGATTATTCCGACGGTGTCCATCTGATCGGCGACAGCTATCAGCATCTGGGGCAGCATCTCGGCCGTGTGCTGTACTCAGTCGTCTATCGCGGGGAGCGCTGGACCGGGCTGCGGCCAAGAACCATTCGGTGGGATGGCGCGAGCACCGTGCGCGCGGTCTTCGATGTCCCGGTCGCACCGATCGTCTTCCGCACCGATCGCGTGACTGATCCGGGTGATAATGGCTTTGTCGTTCGCGATGGGCGCGGTACGGTCGCGATCCGGTCAATGCAGATCGTCGGGTCGGATACGGTCGATATTGTGCTTGATCGTCCGCTGCAAGGTAGCGCGACGCTGGCCTATGCGTGGTATTCCGTGGGTGGGCAGCTCGCCGGTCGCACGACTGGGCCACGCGGGTGCCTGTTCGATAGCGATCCCACGCGGCCCGCGCACCGCGATTCATCGCTTGCCAATCCATGCGTGCGCTTCAAGGAAGCGATTACGACGTGAGCTCACCAGGTGAGCCGCAGTTTGAAAGCTGAAACTTGCAGAAACTGTATCCGCAGGAGCATGAATGACTAAGCTGTGGCTCACTTACGCTTGGAAGGATAACGAGGAAGAGGATGTAGACCATATTGTCGCCTCCTTGAGGCAGGCCGGAATTGACGTCGGCTTCGATCGAGCTCAACTCTTGGCTGGACAGCGTCTCTGGACACAGATCGATACTGCCATACGCGACCCTGGTATCACTGGTTGGGCCATATACGTCACTGAGAACAGTTTGCGTAGTGAGCCATGTCAGGAGGAATTAGCATATGCCCTCGATCGAACTCTTCGTACCAAAGGCGCCGAGTTTCCGATAATCGGTTTGTTCCCAGGAAATTTGGACCGTGAAATCATTCCCTCTGCTATATCAACGCGCTTGTACGTCAATCTACGTGCAAATGACTGGGTACAGCAAGTTTCTGATGCGTTGGCAGGAACGCGATCGGTAGTCGATCTTGCTCCTGAACCATATGGCCATACCCTTTACAAGATGCAGACATATTACTGCTTGGAAGTGTGGCCGAGAACTGGCACTTGGACGAAGCCCCACAGCATCGTACCCGAACGGGATGCCCAAAAATTTACGCTCATGTGCGCAAATCCACGCGGTTTAATTTCAGGCGGCGGCGCCATGAAAATGGCGGGTCAATTTATGTCGAACGGACTGTTTCATAGGTATATTGGCGACAGGGTCGATGCAGCCACTAGCTTGCATATGATGTTTGATGCCGTTCCCTCTTGGGTTGAATTTGGATCGTATAATGGATCTAGATACAGGATCGATTTCGCACCGACGTCGGATCTCGCCATTAGTTCAATTGGACAGCGCATTTGGAAGCCCGTTTCGCGTTAGGCGCTTTCGAGCTTTAGCCCGGTCGTAAATCCACGGTCACCGAGCGTGTGGGTCACCTCGGCCAGCACCCAGCGCTGCGCGTCGATCGTGACCTGGAAGCCCGACACCATGACCGGCGTCTCAGGCTTCAGGTCAGGGCGGCCGAGCGCCAGCGATAACGACAGGGTGCGGGGCTGGCGGGCGGCGCGGCCGGCTTCGGCCTTGGCAGCGGCGCGTGCGTCGGCCTCGCTGGCATAAGTGCGCGACAGCTTGCGCGCGCCCTCAGCTTTGCCGGCGGTGACGGTCTTCTTTTTGGCCGTGGCGCGGTCGTGCCAGTCGGCCGACACGCCGGTCGCCTCCTCTTGCTTTTGCAACTGGTAATCGTGGCGGTCGCCGTCGCGGCGGCGGATGGTGACCGCCGGCAGCGCCTTGCCTGATACGGTGGCGCGGTCGGCGATCGGCTTGAGGATCAGATTGCCGTCCTTGATGGTCGCGGCGGCATCGTGCTCGCGGCCGAGCCGGCGCAGGAAGGCCAAGTCGCTTTCCCGGCTCTGCGCCTTGGCAGTGACCGTGATCGACGCCAGCGCGACGGCGCAACGGGGCTTCAGGCCATGCGCCTTGGCGATGTCGGCGACGATCGCGCCAAGCGTAGTGCCGTGCCAACTGCGCTCCCGCCGGACGCGCATTGCGCCGGTGAAGTCGGCGGAGCGGGCGCGGATGGTGATCTGATCGGGCGGGCCACTGTGGCCCACATCGTCGACGATGTAGGTGCCCATGTCGACCAGGCCGGGGGTGACGTCGGGTCCAGCGCGCCAGCCCAGCGACACGCGGATGATCGCGCCGGTCGGAGGCAGCTCGACACCGCCGTCGCTGTCGTCGATGACCAAATCGAGCTGATCGGCCTCGCTGCCCCGCTTGTCGGTCAGACCGAGCGAGATGAGCCGGGTGCGGGGGCGATCGGCGGTGCGCTGGCCGGGGCGGGCCTCGCGTAGCCGGGGCGTGATGTCGGTGCCATTCACCTCCACGCGATAGTCTGGGATATTGCTCATTCGTCGACCCGGAGCAGCTCAATGCTGAAATCGATCGCGCGGGGGGTGCCGTCCGGGAAGAGCGCCTTGTGCTTTTCGTCGAGCGTCTGGATCACGAAGGCCCCGAAGACGGTGCCGGCGCCGTCGACCAGCGGCCATGCCTGGCCGGTGCTGGCCATGTCGCGCAGCTGGTCGAGGCAGGCGCGGCCATCGGTCAGTTCGGCATGGGCGGTGCCGCCGATGCTGACCGTCTCCTCGCCCGGCCCGACATATTGGGTCGCGTCGCGCGCGCCGATCCGCGAAGCGGTGGCGTGGCGCCACGCGGTGCGACGTGACAGATCGTCATGGGCGAGGGTGGGGAGCGAAAAGGGGAATAGCCCCAGCGACATCAGCATGGTCAGACTTCCCAGTCGGGGCGGTCGGCGAATTCGGAATAGCTGGCGGCGCGGTCCTTGCGGTCGAGGTCCTTGATCGCCTTTTGCACCGCGTCGGCGATCTCCTGCGCATTCCCGCCGCCGGCGTTGATCGTGATATTATAGGTGCGGGCCGAGGGTGCGCCGCCAGCGGGCGCGGGGCCGGTGCCGGGCGGGGGCAGGCCGCCGGCCGCCAGCGACGGCGTGGCCGCGCCCAGCGCCATCGCGCCGCCCAGCTCGCGCGACAGGCGGGTGATGCGATCAAGCGGGCCGCCAGAGCCGCGATCGATGCCTTGCCCCAGCCCCTCCATCAGATACCCGCCGTAGCGAGCGAATACGCGCGATGGCGACTTGATCTGCACTGGCCCTCGGAACCAGCCCATCACCGAATGGGCAACGCCCATCACCGTCGACTTCAAGGCGGAAAATCGCGCCGTGATGCCATTGATGAGACCGGAAATCAGCATCCGGCCGAAATCGGAAAATCTGGCGGGCATCGACACACCGAGCCAATTCATCACCCCGGCAAAGGCGCGGTAGAAGAGACCGAGCGGCGTCCATTCGAGGATCGTGGCGCTGATATTGGCGATGCCGCTGCTGAAGAAAGCCTTGATCCGGCCCCACAGCGCACCGAACCAGGCGACGATTCCATCCCAATTCTGGTAGATTAGGTACGCGCCATAGGCGAGCAGGGCGAGCGCCGCGACGACGGCCAGCACGGTGCCGATCAGCGGGAGCATCGCCATGCCGGTGGCGGTCGACAGCGCGCCGAAAAGCGCCATCGGTCCCATCATCGCGGCATAGCCCAGCGTCAGTAGCGCCGCCGCGCCGAGCAGCGCGGTGAGGCCGACCGCCAGCAGGACCACCGCCTTGGTCAGCGCCGGATGCCGCTGCGACCAGTCGCCGAGGCGCCCGGCCATCGCCGCTGCCTTGCCGAGCAGATCATTGACGGTCGGCAGCAGGACCGTGCCCAGCTGGATACCGAGCGTCTGGGCATTCACCGACAGCTGCTTGGTCCGCTCCGCGCTGTCCTTCATCCGCTCGGCGAAGTCACGATCGGTAGTGCCGCCGGCCTTGCCCGCCTCCTCACGGATGCGGCGGTATTCGTCCATATTCTGGATCAGCGGGCGTAGACCGGCCTGCACCTGGGCATCCTCGAAAAGATACCCCATGCGGGACAGGTCGCCCTTGAGGGTCGAATTCGTCAGCTCGGCGATAGCCTCGATCGGCGTCTTGCCCTCCGCATACATGTGCTTCAGCGCATTGGGCAGGTCGACGCCCATTTTCTCAAAGGCCTTGACCGTCGCCGGGCTGGTGACCTTCTGCAGCACATTCGCCAGATTGCCGGCGGCGGTGGCGCTGTCGCCGGCGCCCTTGCGCGTGATCTGCAGCGCGGCGGCGAGGTCATTGCTGGCCGACACGCCCTTCTGTCCCAGCCCCTGATAGGCAGCGGTGAGCGAGGGCATGTGCTGCGCCATGTCCTTCACCTCGAAAGCGCCTGCCTTGCCCGCCGCCGCCATGCCGTCGATCACGCGCGACGTGTCGGCGATCGACACCTTGAGATTGTCGTGGACGGCGAACCCGGCGGCGGCAAGGTCGGCGATCTCTGCCTTGTAGGCGGTCGCGGCCTTGCCGATCGGCCGCATCATCGCCGTCGCCTGGCGCGGGTCGAGGCCGAAGCCGGCAAGCGTGTCGACGCCGCCCTGCATTGCGTCCGGCATCTGATTGGCGGCGCGGGCGGCCTTCAGCAGGTCGGTGCCCATGCGCGCGGTCGCTGCGCGGGTGAGATCGGCCTTTTGACCGATGTCGGTCATCTTCGATTCGAATTCCTGCGCGGCCTTCACGCCCGCGACGATCGGCACGGCCATGGCGCCGGCGGTGACGAGCATCCCCATGCCGGCGCCAGCGACATTCTGCGCGGTGCCCATCGTCCTATTGAAGCGGTCGCGCGCCGCGCCAAAGCGCTGCTGCCGGCCGGACAGGCGCTCCAGCTCGCGGCCCTGATCCTCCAGCGTGCGGGTCAGGTCACGGGACCGGTCGCGCAGGTCGCGGTCGTGCTGGGCCAGATTGCGGGTATCGATCCCCGCCTCGCGCAGGCGGGTGCGCAGGTCCTGCAGCTGCTGGGTCTGGCTGTGGTGCTGCGACTCGAGCTGGGCGGCTTCCCGCTTTGCCTTCTCGAATTCGCGGCTCATCGCCTTGGTCGGGGTCGTGACCTGGGCGATCTCACGGCCGAGCGCGGCGGCGCGGGCCTGTGCGGCCTGCATCGCTGCGGAAGATCCGCGCATCGAGTCCTTCAGCGTGCGGAAGGCGTCGATCTGGCCCTGCGCATCGCCGATCTTCTGCAGCTCCTGCCGGGTGCCGCGCATTGCATCGGCTGCGCGGCGTGCGCCGCTGGTGATGTCGCGCAGGGGGCGGCTGACACGATCTGCGGCGTCCAGCAGCATACGGATGCGCAGGTCACGATCAGCCACGCCATTTTTCCTTCTTGGGCGCGCGCTCTACGGCGAGGCGATGCCAGTCCATAAGCTCGGCCAGCGACATAGCGGACATCGCCTGCAGGTCTGGCTGGCCGCGCAGCACCCACCAGATGTCCGCCATGATCGGCTCTACTCGGTCGGGGAAACCGCCTGCTTCGCGGCCGATGGCAGCAAAAAATCCAGCACTTCCAGATGGAATTGCGTCAGATCGGCCGGGTCCATCTCGGCGATGTGCTGCTTTTCGAGCCGGGGTTGGGTGATGCGCGGGGCGAGCGTCTCCAGCGCGGTATAATCACCCTGGATCAGTGGATTGGTCGACAGGCCGCGCAGCTCGCCCGCCTTGGGCTGGCGGATGGTGATGACGGTGCCGGCGTCGTGGGCGATGATGGCACCGGTGCTGATCGCCGATTGCAGCGTGAAGGTCGTGGTCTTCATGGGTCAGGCTTTCGAAATGGTGGCAACCGCCCCGGCACGCGGCCGGGGCGCGGGGGATCAGGCGCGGCCGAGGGCGGCGCGGTGGGCTTCCATGATGTCGCGACCGCCGTAGCGCTCGATCATCGCGAGGACGTCGATATAGACCAGCTCTTCGCCGTCGCGGTGGAGCGAGTAGAAGGCGACCGCCGTTTTGCACTTCATCTCGGTATCCTCGCCGGGCTTGGATTCGCCGAGGTCGATTTCCTCATGCCGGCCGCCGATGATGGCTTCCCAGCTGTGGCACGCACCGGTCGAATCGTCCTGGAAGGATGCGACGAAGCGCAGCAGCTGCCCTTCAACCGATACCGCGCCAAAGCCATTGATGACGTCCCGGACCCAGCCACCGGCGGTCCATTCGGCCTCCAATGCTTCGCCGCCCATATCGACCTTGATCGGGCGATTGAGGCCGCCGGGCCGGAATTCCTCGAATTTGCGACCGAGCTTGGGCAGGGTCACCGAGACCTGCTCGGCGCGCCAGGCGCCGTCGATATAGAGGTCGGACTGCTTGAATTTTTCGGCAAGGGCCATGGGAATGCTCCGGAAAAGGGTCAGGGCGCGGGGGCGATCAGGCGCCGACCAGCGTGCTGAAATCGGCGAGGAATTCGTCGGTGACCTCCTGCGACAGGTGGAGGTGCTCCAGCGGCGGGACCGGCGTGTATTTGTAGCGGATCGCCAGCTTTCCAGTCTTCAGATCGGCGACGGGATTGCGGGTCGGATCGTACCAGGCGGTGGCGCCGAGCAGCTCGCCGGCTTGCACCATCGCGCGGAATTTCGCGTTGGCGCGCGCCACGATGTCCTTCGCCAGCGACGGGGTCAGCGGTTTGTCGATTGCCCAGATCAGGCCGGCGGCGATGGTGTCGGCGACGATGTGCGCGGTGCGGGTCGCGCTTTCGAAATAGAAATCTTCATCGGTCGCGCAGGTGCGCGAACCCCAGAAGCGCAGCTCCCCGCCCAGACGGACGATGGTGGTGATCTCATCGGCATTGAGGCGATTGGCGTCGGCGTCGGGGTCCTGCAGGTCGAAGGGGACGTCGGCGGTGGTGCCGACGACGCCGGGGATCGGGACATTCGAGAGCGTCTTGTGCCAGCCCTGCGTCTGGTCGATCAGCGCGCGCATGGCGACGGCGTGGGCGGCGGCGAAGCTGGGCACGACCGCGCCGGCGGCGTCGGTGACCTTCAGGTCGGGATAGAGCAGCATCAGCTCGCGGCTGTCGAAGCCGCCGCGATAGGCGACCAGCGTGGCGAGGTCCGTACCGAGCGCGCGGGCATAGGTCATCGACCGGAGCTTGCCGCCGATTACCGCCAGCGCGGCGGTGACGGTCGCGCTTTCAAGGCCGGGGGTGGCGAGGATGCGCGGGCGGATGCCGGTCTGCGCCTCGGCCGCCAGCAGCGCCTGCATTCCCGTGCGGACACCGGCATTGGTCGCGCCGATCACGGCGGTGGCGGTCGCGGCGGCATCGGCGCCGGGCGCGACGCGCACGACGATCACGGGCGTGCGGACCTTCGACGCGATCGCCTCCAGCACGGTGCGGCCGGTGCCGGTCGCGCCGATTTTCGCCAGCGCGGTAGTCATGTCGATGTGGCCGGGCGTCTCATCGATCAGCACCGGGCGGTCGAGCGGGAAGGCGGCGGCATCAGCGGCGGGCGCAGTGACGACCAGGCCGATGCAGGCGGTGGCGATCGTCGCGATCAGGCGCGACGTGGTCTTCGATTCGGTGACGGTGATACCGTGGTGGAAGGCGGTGGCCATGGAAGTCCTTTCAGGCGCGGGCAGGGCGGAGGGCGGTTATGAGGTCGATCGGGGCGGGGCGGGGGCCGTCGAGGCGGGTGCCGATGATGCGCAGCGTCGCCGCGCCGGTGCCCGTCACCTCGAAAAGGACTCGCTGCGCGCGGATACGCGGCTCCTGTCGCAGCAGGGCGAGCGCGCCGGCGGCGATGACGGCAAGCCGGGTGGCGGGATTGAGGGGCTGGTCGATCAGCTCGGGAATATGCGAGCCGAAGTCGCGACGGCCGACGCGCGTGCCGATCGGGGTGCGGATGATCGTGCCGACCGACTGGCGCAGATGATCGGCGCCGGCGCAGGCGCGACCGGTGTGGCGGTCCATGCCGATCATTGCGGCGCGCCCGATACGCCTTGGCCGGGCTGGACCAGGGTGTGCTTGTGGGATTTCAGGCTTTTGCCGGCGGCGATCACATCGACGTCGGCAAAGACCGTGCCGGTGACTTCGAGATCCGCGTCGATGCGGACCTTGCCGGGCGCGACTGCGAAGCGGGTGCCGTCGCCCAGCACGACCATCGCCGTGCCCTTGGCCGGATCGTAGCCGATCCAGCAGCCGTCATCGAAGGCGACATGGAAGCTTTCGTCGTCGGCCGGCGCGGGGTGGGCGTCGGAGAAGAGGCCGGGCAGCACGATCGCGCGGGCGAGGTCGCCTTCGCCGCACAGCACCGCGACCTGCTCGCCGATCGAGGGTGGCGACCAAATCGTCGCCTTGCCGGCGCGGCCGGCGAGCCACGGAATGTCGCCGCTCTCGATGTCGCCGATGCGGACGCGGCACAGCGCGCCGGCGCGCGCGATCACCACGCCTTCGCGGATCAGGTCGCCGATGAGGCGGGGGAGGTCGACAGGCTGGGCCATCCGGGCACAGTGCAGGCAAGCGCGCCGGGTGCGAGGGCGCGACCGGGTAGAGACGCACTCTACCCGGCAGCGATTACAGCATTCCGCCCTTTGCGATCAGCTGACGGCGCAAGGCGCGCATCGTGCTGGCGAGCTGGTCGGCGGACAGCAGCCGGTCCCAATAGGCGAGCGCGGCATATTGGCCGGCGCTGCGCACATAGAGATCGCCAGACGTCAGGGTCGAGGTGGCGAGCAGCGGATAGACGCCGGCGGCATCGATCGCGGTGCCGGCATTCCACGGCAGTCCATCGAGCGAGAGATAGATCCGCGACCCGTCGCATCCGATCGCGTACATGATCCAGCAGTCGAAGGACTTGCCCGGCACATCGCCGATCTCGCCCGTCTTGATATTGCCGCCGCCGGTGCCGGCCGAATAGACGAAGCCGCAATGCGCGCCGGCGCGGGTCAGGGAAATGCCGCGTCCCTCGCGGTCAGAGAGCAGGTAGGACTGCGCCGCACTTTCCGCGCGGTAGACGACGACGGCGGTGAAGCGATTGCCGGCGGCACCCGCCCCCCGGCGCAGATCGGTGGTCAGAATCGCCGCATTGCTGCCATTGGCGAGCAAGCCTTTCGACCAGCGGACGTCGGCGGCCTGCGGATCGACTGCCATCGTCCGCCCCATGCCCGACTTGTCGAGCAGGTAGGTCTGTGGACCGAGAAAATCCCAATAGCCGAGCAGGCCCTCGGTCGGCAGGCGTCCGATGCCGGAGAGCGTGAGGGCGGCGGGCGCGACCAGGCCGCGCATGGCATAGGCAATCCCGCTCACGATACGGCTTCCTTGAAGCGGACGCAGGGATTGGCGAGATCCCATGGAGCATCCGTATTGATGAAATACCCCTGCGTCGTATCGCTATCGAAGAGACACCCGCGCGGGCCGGTCTTCGGGCCACTGGCGGTGCCGCCGGTCGTGTCCCAGGCATAGCGGACCTCCGGATTTCCGGCCATGTCGCGGCCGAGGGTCAGCAGCACCTCTTCCGGCCCGACAATCTGCCGATTGACGATGGCGGTGCCGCCTTGGTCATCGACGAAGCGGAAGCCACCCTGACCGGGGTCGGTGACGATATCGGTGCGGAAGACGAGCGGGGCGACCGGCACGTGGAATCGTAGCAGCACCTTATTCGATCGATAGCGGATCACTTCGCGTGGGCGCAGGCCGGTCCATGCCGATCCGCGATAGACCGCCTCGTAGAGCGCGCGACCGAGGTGCTGGCCCAGCTGGGCATAGCCATTGCCGGTCATGTGGCGATCGTCGGAATATTCGACGTGATAGGCCGGGCACGCGATCAGCAGCTCGCCCGCCTTGACCAGGTCGTAGAGCGCAGCGGCGGCGGTCGGCTGATAGGGCTGACCGGCCGCATAGTCGGTCTGTTGATCGGCATCCTGGATAAAGAGGAAGGGCAGCGACAGCTGGCCGGTGCGGGACCGGACGTCCGCCTTCACGTCGGTCATGAGCTGGCGCAGGGCGGCGCGATAGGTCGCGGTCGGCGTATTGACGTCGGCATTGCCCTGAAAGCCGCAGAATGCCCCGACCCGGTGGATATAGCCCGCTGTGTCGGACAGGCGGGCGGCATTCGCCACCTGCGCCATCAGGCGGGTGTAGGTATCGGAGCCCTTGGAAAGCTGCGCGAGCGGCGTGCCATTTTGGAAGCTGGTCGAGGCGAAGAGGCGATAGTCGTCGGCATAGCCATGGTCGGCGGCAATCAAAAATTTGAGCTGGGCCATCGCCGCCCACAGGATCTGTGCATTGCCGATCACCGGCATCGGCGCGAAGGTATCGCTTGGCCCGACGCTGGTGATGCCGCCGGAAAAGGTGAAGTCGCGGGGATCAACGCGCGGGCTGGAGTAGATCGCATTGCCGGCACCCATTTGCGACTGGCCCCAGCCCAGAAAATGGATCAGCGCCAGTGCGTGATGCGAGATGTCGCGGCGCGCCGGTCCGATCAGCCGGGCGCGCGGATTGAAGAATTGCCCGGTATCGAAGTGCGGGGTCAGGAATCGGCCGCTCGCAAAGCTCGCGCGGATGACGCTTCCGGCTTCATCGGTCAGCGCCTCGACCGGTCCTTCGACCACGCGATCGATCCGCGCGTCGGTCGCCAGCACACCCAAAGTGGCGACATGCCCTTCAGCCTGGGCGATGGCGGCATCGGCGCGGGCGAGGGCGGGGGCCATTGCGGCTTCGGCAAGTGGGCGCAGCGGCGTGCGGCGGGTGACGTCGCCGTCGAGGACCGGGACCGTTTCGATACCGGTCGGCGCAGCCAGCAGGGGGAGGGCGGAAATCTTGGCCATGTATCAGTTTCCGATCGCGAGCCAGTCGAATCCGTCTAGGCCGCCATTGGCGTCGTCGGACTGGTACTGGACGGTGAAGCCGGCGGCGTCGGGATCGCCAACGAGCTGGCAGAAATAATCGTCGCTGGCGTTGGCGCTGGCGATGCGCGGGGTCAGCAGCACGCGGAAGCAAGCGGTCGGAAAGGGGACGTCGAAAGGCACGCGCAGCGAGATCTCGCTATTCGAGCGGCCCCGATACCCGCCCCATTTGTCGATGCGGCCGCCGGGCAGGGTGTAGGAGCCGGTGGCGGCGATGGTGGCAAGGTCGCCGAAATTCTTTGGGGTGAGCGCCGCATTGCCGGCGGTGCCGGCGCGCATCTGGGCAGCGGTGGCAGACGGGACTGAGATCGTCACGTCGCTCGCCAGCGTCTGCGCGCCGAAGGCGAGACCCGCCGTCTTGATCTGACGTGTCATCGGTACGCGCTCGGCGATCAGCGCGGTGATGGTCAGCAGGAAGGCGGTCAGCCGATCGGTCAGGCCGCGCGGGGTGACGGCGCGGGTCGCATCGGTGCCGGTGCCGACCTCAGCAGAGGTCGCCAGCTCGACCACGCCGGCGACGGTTTCGGTCGCGGCGGGATTGAGAAAATTGGTGTCGCCGAAGGTGAGCGAGGTCGCGGTCCCGGTCGGGAAGACGAGGTCGATCGCGATATGCATCATCGAGCGCGCCGATTTCTCGAAGATCGGATCGCCCTGGGCGTAGACCGCGAAGAGCGTGCCGTCGGAGAGGAAAAGGCCGAAGCCACGAACCTCGTACTGGATTTCCGCCGCGTCGCGCACGACCAGGTGGACGGTGTCGGCGCCGGTCGCGGCCCCTGAGATCGTCGCGACGCGGCGAAATTCGCCTGGCAGCGCGGTCAGCGTCGGTGCGGCGACGAAGGCGGCATTTGACAGGCCGACCGCCGATACGGTGAGGTCGATATCCTCGCCGAGCTGCGCGGCGGTAAAGCGCTGCAGCCCGGCCGAGGTGATGACGAGCGAAAGCGAGGGTACGGTCATGGGCGGGTGTCCAGATAGGTGCCATCGGCGGATTGGATCGGCTCGCCATTCTCGGTCTGCAGCAGGGCGTCCCAGGGCTGCGACCGGTCGTCGGTGTAGGTCATGCCGAGGCGGGTCTCACCCAGCACGCGGGCGACCGACTGGATTCCGGCACGTCCGGCGACGGGAATCAGCTGCACCAGCGTGCCCTGGCTTCGCGCCGGCTTCACCCGCGCGACATCGCGGATGATCGCGTCGGCAAAGGCGGCGCGCGATCGGGGACCGCCGTCGGCACCGAGCGGCAGGCGGATTTCGAAGGTGTGCGGGCGACCGCGCGGTGTCGTCTCGTGCCACTCGACCAGCTGCAGCAGATCGTCGAAGTCTGCGAGGACCCTATCGACGGAGGCGGGCGTGCCCTTGCGGCGCTGCTCGGCTATGGCATCGGCGACGGCGGCACGCTTGGCGGCATCCGTCCAGTCCGTCTCCCACCGGTCGACCGACAAATGCCAGGCGAGGAAGGGCAGCACCGCGGCGTCGATCGTCGCGGGATCCATCAGCGTCGAGACGGGCGTATCGATCGCGGTGACGCGCGACAGCGCGCGCTCTACGGCGCGCTCGAAGGCGGTAGCATTGGGCGGCAGGAGACTAGGCGTATCCAGCATGGGTCACCTGGATGCCGGTGCAGTGCGCCGCCTTCGTGCTATCGGGTACGATATCGATCCAACCCGGCAGCTCGACGCGCTCGACGCCGGCGACCTGCAGCGCGCCCTCGATACCGCTGCGCCGGATGGCACGGCCGAGCTTGCGGCTTTCGACGATATAGCGATCGAGCGCGGTGCGGCCGGCGGACAGGATCAGCGCCGCGTCTGGGCCGGAGAAGGTCCACACGCGGGCGTCGACGGCGAAAGGCAGGATGGTCGCCGATTGGACGGTGACCGCATCGGTCAACGGGCGCACCGCGCGATCGTCGACCTGCGCGCGCACTTTTGCGAGCAGCGCGGCCGGGGCGGTGCCGTCGCCCTGCGCGGACAGCACCGTGACCACGACCTCGCCGGGGGCAGGATTGGTGACGCTCGCGTCGGCTACGTCGCCATCGGCGCGGCGGGCGAAGGCGACATAGGCGAGATCGGGGCCGGCGACCGAGAAGCTTTCGGGGGCGAGGACGATGCGCTGGCGAAAGGCTTCGTCGCTTTCCATCACGGCGTTGGTGCCGGTGACGGGATCGGCAGGCGTCAGGACAAGGCGGGGCAGGCCGACCAGGGCGCCGAGATGATCGAGATGCGCGCCGGTCGCGAAGGCCAGCAGCAGCTGGCGCGCGCTGTCATTGAAGTCAGCGCGGATCAGCATGATCTGGTAGGCGGCGGCCTGCAGCAGCATCATGATCGGCTCGCTATCGAGCGTCGCGTCGAAGTCGGGATATTGCTCCTGCATCGCCGCGACCAGCGTGGCGACAATCGTGTCGAAGCCGGGCTGGGCGATCAGAACCGGCGCGGGCAGGCGCGACAGGTCGACAGGGCTGGAGGCGGCGGCAAGGTCCATCGCCGGCCATGTCGTAGCGAGCAATGGTCACACGCCAGCGCGGCGGGGGGTAGAGTGCGTCTCTACCCGGTGCCGTCGACCAGCGACGCCATGAAGGCTTCGGCGACCATCGCCCGGTCGGCATCGGTCAGGCCCAGCAGGCGGCGGCGGGCATAGCGCACCGGCTTTGCTTTCAGCGCCGGCTTGTCGACCAGGCCGTCCTGGTGGATGCGGCCGACGCGTGCGGCCTGTCCGGTGAAGCCGATCCATGCCTCTGTGTCGGTCGCGCCTTCCTTCAGGTGGCGGGGCGACAGCAGCTTGCGGAACATCGCCTTCCGCCGGATGTGCCCCTTCCGGCGCAGGCGGCCGGCGCCTGCGTTGTCCTGCCCTTCGTCTAGCGGGAGCCACTTCTCCACGCGGTCGCGGTGGAAGGAGCGGATGGCGCCAGCCTTGATGTCGAAGCCAGTCATCAGCGGGCCGTCGAGCGTCCAGCTCTTCATGTAGACTTCGCGCGGGGCGGGATCGCCCTTGGGGTACAGGAAATGGACCGCCCGATTGCCGCGCACCGGCTCCGGGCGCTTGCGGCGGGGCGCGAAGCCGCTGCCGTCCGGATTCTGCTGACGCTCGATCCGCGCGCGCTGGCCGGCGCGGACCTTTTTCGCGACGCTGCGCAGGAGCTGGCGGCGGGCGGGCGCGTCGAGTTTGCGCAGCAGCGCCGCCGCCAGCGATTCGATCTGCAGCAGATCGTCGCCCTCGGTCATGCGGGTACGATGGTCATGCCGTCATCGAGCAAACCCTGCAGCAGCGACACGCCACAGACGCCGGGGAAGGCGTCGACCAGGACCGGCTCCGGCACATGGGTCGCGACGAATGCGGCCTTGGCCGTGCGCTCGACCAGTACCAGCTCGGACAGCTCCAGCTCGATCGACACGTCGGCGGTATCCGCGTCGAGCAGCTCGCTTTCGAAGGTGAAGGGCTCATGCGGCGCGCGGTCGAGCAGGTCGGGCTGCTGCTCGGCCACCCAGGCGAGGATCGGGATCATCAGCGCGTCGGGCGAGCCGGTATAACCTTGGACCACCAGCGACAGCGTGTAGTGGTAGCGGAAGCTGAGATTGGCCCCGCGCCGGCATTCGATCCGCCCGCGATCGATGAAGGTCGCGAGCTTTTCGGTCTGGCCTACCAGGGCGGTGGCGTAGAGGAGCTGGCGCAGGGTCTCGGGCTTTCGCATCACGTCACTCCGGCGGGAGCAGGATGAAAGCGGTGATCATCGTCAGGATCGCCGCGCCGCCGAGTGCATCGGCGAGGTGCGGTGATTTGCCTGATCGGCGGGCGTGCCACCGCAGTCCGGCCGACACGAAGGCCAGCAGGAAGCCGGCCGCGCCCAGCGCCACACCCAAATTCTCTTTCATGTATTCTTCGCTCATGCGACCCGCTGCAGCCGGTACGGATCGACCGCCCGGGCGCACAGCGGCACCCCGACCTCATTCAAATGGACCCCATCGCTGGTGATGCCAACGCCCGCCTCTCCAGCGCCGCCGGGGAGGATCAGGAATTTCCCACTGCGTCGCGAGGATTCGACTGCGGCATTGATGTCGAAGACGCCTTCGAAGCCGGCTGTCCCACCCAAAATCGTGTCATTTCCGGCAAGCCGGTGGGGCTCGCTTGCGACGGGCGATTGCCCCGCCAAGGTATTGTATGCGCCACCGGACGCCAGCGACACGCGTGGGTAGAGCGTCGTCTCCCACCACGATTTGTCCGGCTGCAGCGCACGCACCGCCTGGCGACGGGCGAGCATTTCCGCTGCCGTCGCGCCCGCCGCGAGATCATTCGTGCCCATGCCCAGCACCGCGTGCGACACGTAGGGCAGGAATTGGCGGCGCATCTCGCTCGACGCGAGGAAATTGGCGAGCGTCTGGCTGGCGCGGCTGAGGTGGAGGGTGCCCATCACCTGCGGGATGCGCGCCAGCTCGCCGGCCCACCAAAAGCGGCGCTGCTCGGCGTTCGGATCGCCCTTGCTGTCGCAGATGAGACCCGCCGTCGCTTTTCGCGTCCATCCGAAGATACCGGTGTGCCGGTAGATCTGCTGCTGACTGGCATCACCGGTCCAGGCTTGCCCGGTCAGGTCAGCCTGCGACGCCGAGAAGGACGTCATTTCGCCACCCGCCGGATAAAAATGATTGCACATCGGCGATCGGAAGGAGCCATTATTGCCATTATTCAGGAAGGCATCCATCCAGACGGGACCGCCCCCCCTCCACATATTGGGGATCGGATAGGAAAATTTCATGGCAGTACCGGGCTGGATCACCACGAAGTCGGCGCCGCCCCACGTGACGCGGTACCACCCGGTCGATGTGAGCAGCGCACGACGAAGGGTGAATGGGCCGAGGTCAGCCCAAGATTCCGCTGTCTGTGTCAGGTAGAAATTGGAATCGCAGATCTGGAAATAGTCGGGATCGTCGCGAAGGAATTCGACGCAGCGGCTCATTGCCCGCCGATACGGATTGAGCGTCGTGTCGGCCGGCACACCGCGCGACCCGATCGGCCCGAAATAGGGGCGCGGCTGACGCAGCCCGCCGATGGCGCCGGAGCTGCGCATCATGCTTCCGCGACCATATTGAGGGCGGTGGTGCCGGTGGCGCGGATGTGCGAGACGCGCACCGCGATGTACGACGCATCCGGCAGGTTGCGGTAGGTGACGTCGGCCGACGATCCGACCGGGCGCAGGACGACGGTGCCGCCCGTCCCGACATAAATGCCGCGCGGGAGCGGATTGAGCGCCACCGTGTCGCTGGGCACCACCGCATAGGCGATCCGGGCGGGCAGGATGGCTTCGAGCAGCGCTTTGAGCCGGCCCAGCAAGGTCAGCGGATTGGGATTATCGACCACCTGGCCGAAGGGCTGGCTGGCCTGCTCGGCGGCGGCGGCGCGGTCCTCGATCGTCGTCTTCACTGTGCAGGGTCCTTGCAGGCGGTGGCGTCGTGCCACCCGATCAGGCGGAGGAGCTGGTCGCGGGTGTCGCGCAGGGCGGTGGCCATGCGGATCGTGGCGGCGCGGACGCCGGCGGGCATCGTCGCCTCCGCATCCACCGGATAGCCGGCGGGCGCGGGCGGGCAGCGCAGCAGATCGGCCGGGGGCGTGTCGCGGATCTCCACGGCGACCGGCACCGATTTAGCGACCGGCGGGCGGAGCGCGCAGCCCGGCAAGGTCATTGAGAGCAGCAAACCAATCGCCGTCGACGCGATCGGTGGGGGCAGCTTTGGCATCGGCGGCTTCCATTCTCTGGGTGGCGGCGCGCGCCGCCTCGGCGGCGGCGCGGGCATGGGCGGCATCGGTCTGAGTACGGGCGTCGCGCTCGCGCATTGCCGCCGCCAGCGTCGCGGCGGTCGTGCTATCGCTGTCGGTGCGGAAGGCGGCGAGGTCGACGATGGTGGCCTTGCAGCGCTGGCCGGCGGCATATTTCACGCGCTTGCCGTCGACCGTCTGGACCGAGGCGGCATAGGTGGTGCCGGCGGCGGCGCAGATGACCTCAGCCCATTGCAGCGCGCGGTCGCGCTCACCGGTCACCCGCGACCACTGGACGTAGAGGAAGGCGGCGGCGGCACCGACGGCGATCAGCGTCAGCCACTGGCGATCGATGCCGATCGCGGCGAGCAGGCGGCGGATCATAGCGACGCATACTCCCGCGCGGCGTCGAAGGACGGGCACGCCTTGATCCATTCGAAGCTGTCGATCCGGCCATTGCCATTGCGATCGGGCGAATAATCGCGGTGCCCCTTGATCGTGGCGCGCGGGAAGCGGGCGCGCAGCGTCGTCAGCAGGGCGATCAGCGCCTTGCGCTGCTCCGGCGTGCGGGTGTCCTTCGGCTTGCCGGCCGCATCGGTGCCGCCGACATAGCAGACGCCGATGGTGTGGGCATTGTACCCCTTCACGTGCGCGCCGATCTGCGCCAGCGGGCGGCCGGTCTGGATGCTGCCATCAAGGGCGATCACGAAATGATAGCCGATGTCGGCATATCCCTCGGCGCGATGCCAGCTCCGGATGGTGGCGACGCTTACGTCGCGACCTTCCGGCGTGGCCGAGCAATGCACGACGATGCCGTCGATGCGTCGCGACAGTGCGGCCTGCGCCGCAAATTGCCAGCTCGTCAGGGTCATTTGGTGCCTCCGAAGATGCGGTCGCGGATCGCGGCGGGGATCGACACCAGCGCGTCGATCACCGCGCTGGCGAAGCGGGGCGTGGCACGGAAGGCGATCATGCCGGCGGTGAAGACGATCCCGTCGACCACGAAGGTGTGCAGGTCGAAAAGCCCGACGATCGCGCCGCGCGCGAAATACGACACGACGGTGCCGACCGCGAATTGGGTGAATTTCTCGGTCCAGCTCAGCCCCTTTTCATAGGCAAGGCTGACCGCCGCGCCCATCGCGCCGGGGACCAGCCCCGCCAGCAGGGCGAGCAGGGTGTCGAGGATGGTGAGCAGCTTGCCCATGTCAGTCCCAAAGCTGGAGGAGGGGGCGGGTGGCCGGCGCGGATGCGGCGGCGGTGGGGATGATGATCGCGGTGCCGGCGGGCAGGACCGGACCCAGCGCGGCGAGGCCGGGATTGGCGGACAGGACGGGGCCGATCGCCTCCGGCCCCAGGCCCCGGTCGCGGTGCAGGATCAGGTCGAGCGTGTCGCCCTGGCGCGCGGTGACGGTGTCGGCCATCACAGCAGCTCGGCCGGGGCGCGCGGCTCGCCCCGGATGTCGCGGATGGCATGGGCGGCGTCGCGGCGCAGCTCGGCGATCGACGGATCGAGCGCGCCGGCGTCGCGGTCGCCGCCGGCGGTGGTGTCGATGTCGCGGTGCCGCTCGATCAGCTCGGCCTTGGTCAGCGCCGCGATCGCGCGGTGGAAGGCGATGACCAGGCGGCTTGTGCCGGCGAGCCGCTTTCCCGGCACATCGGCGAGGGTGGCATGGCCGGCGAGCTGCCATGCCGCCGCCTGTGCGCCGACCTGATTGTCGATCGACAGCAACGCTTCCTGCACGGCGGCGCGCAGGCGGGCCGGGGTCACGACCTGGACGGTGCCGATGCGGTGGTCGCGGCGCAGCTGGTCGAGGTCGATCGCGGGATACCAGTCGTCGGCGATCGTGCCCTCGACCGTCGTCGCGGCTTCGGGGATGACCGAGCCGAGGCAGGTGCCGCCGATGGTGCCAAAGCCGCTCATGCGCCGGCGATCGTGCGCAGGATCGCGCAGGCGGCGGCGATGAAGGTCACGACACCCGTGACGCTGATGCTGACCGAAATCGTCAGCGCCTCCACGGCGCCCATGCCCAGATCGGCCGACCAGCGACGGCTGTCGGCCATTCCGACGGCTCCGATGAAGGCCAGCAGCGCACCCATCAGGAGCGCGGCGGAAAGGGCGAATAGGAGGGCGGCGTGGGTCACGAGGCGAGCTTTCGAAAATTCGGGGGTGGAGGCCGGAGGAGCGTGGCCCACAGCCCGAAGGCCCTCCCACGTCGTGCGACCTGCCCCCGAGACGCCGGGGGGCGAGCTGGTGTCAGCGTCGGCCGGAGATCAGGCCGAGCAGCAGGCATCCGAGGAGGATGCAGGCGTAGAGAAAATCGGGATCGCTCATGTCAGCGCGTATTTGCGATGCAGATCATGAAAAGGCAGGCGATGCAGAGGAAAAGGAAATCGGCGGGCATCATTCAGTCTCCGGCTTGGCAGCGGCGAGGCGCTTCTCGACGGCCTTGATGGTGGTCTTCACGCCGACGCGATCGTGCAGGGCCTGCGCGGCCTTCATCGCGGTCAGCGAGCGGATGAGGAGAGGCGCGGCGTCGGTGCCGGCCATGGCCTGGGCGGCGCGGTCCAGCTCGACGCCGATCGCCTTCAGCAGCTTGGCGCGCACTTCGTCGTGCATGTCGTCGTCGGCGGTCAGCGCCTCGACCTGCTCCAAGATGGCGAGGTCGAAGGGCTGGCCGGCGGACTGCGCCTTGATCGCGGCATCGGCGATCTCCTCGACGATCAGGGTCGCGGCGTCGCGGGCATAGCGCGTCGGCATCGCGACCTTGTGGGCGAGGACATGCTCGATCAGCGGCATCGCGCCGACGAAATCGCCCACGTCGATCCGCCAGACCATGACGGTCGGCAGCACGTCGCCCGACACGCCGGCACCGGCGGCCTGCGCGCCCGACAGCAGCCCGGCGACCCAGGCGGCATATTCGGGCAGCATCTCACGTTTTGCCGCGATCTTGTGCGCGATCGACTTGATTTCCTTCAGGCGGCGCAGATCGTGGGTGAGGCGCGCGCCGACCTGGGCGGCGGCGATCGTCGCGGTGCGGTCCTGCGCCGATGCGTAGAAGGGGACCTCCACCGCCGGAGCGGTGGAGGTGACGTCGCCCGAGGATGCGAGCGCGGTCATTTCGGCCAGGACGCGGTCCCGGTGCTTGCGAGCGAGGCTCATTGCGCTGATCCTTTCGAGCGGCGTGTCAGGGGAAGGTCAGCCCGGTCAGGGCTTCTTCTTCATCTGGATGTTCTCGACGAGGGCGCAGCGGCCGTAATCTTCGACGACGTAGGCCTCATTGACCGACTGGAAGTCCTGGATTTCGTCGAATTCCGGCGCGTCCTTGATCTGGCGGCGGCGGCTTTCGGCCTGGACATAGATCGCCAGATTATCGAGGCTGGTGATGAGCAGCGACGTCGGCGGGAAGAAGGGCACGACCACCGCGACCTTGCCGCCGATCTGCTTCGGCAGGGTCAGGATGCGATTGCGCGCCTCCATCTCCGTCGCCTTGTCGCCGGCGGCATTGATGATATTCGCGTATTTGTCCTGCAGCAGGTCGCGGCCGACGATCACGACCAGATCGGTGTCGTCGCGGTGCCATTCGTCGAGCAGCTCGGTCGCGTCGAAGACCAGCGCGTCGAGATTGACGTAATCGACGTCGCCACCCGGCGTGCCGGCCGCGACGTAGATCGCCTTGGTTGCGTCGGGGGTAATCCCGCCGTCCGACATCACACGGTCGGGCGCGAAGGTGCGGATCTTGTAGAGCCAGCCCAGATTGACGTCCTGCAGCATCGGGTTGGCGGTGATGTCGGTGGTGTCGGCGCGCGACGTGCCATTCCACCCGATCATGATCCGATCGCGGCCCTGCTGCTTGACGATCGTGTCGCGGATCAGCGTCTGGAATTCGGGGCGGTGCGCCCACATGTCGAGCTTCGCATACTTGATGCCGACGTCGGAATTCGTCTGGGCGCAGAAATAGCGACCCTTATCGGCGGTGTCGGTCGGGTCGACCGGCTTGCGCCGGACGCCGGTCGCGCTGTTGGTCAGGGTCCGCGATGCGATCGGGCGGGTGACGCCCAGGCCGACCTTTGCGCCCTCCTGCTGCTTGACGGTGACGATCGAGATTTTCGACAGGAAATCGGACGATTTCTGGATGATCTCTTCGAGCTTCTGCTCGACCACCGGGGCGACCGAGAAGGTGACGGTGGCGTCGCCCACGCCGTTCAGCGTGGCGATCTGGCCGAGATAGGCATTGTAGGCGAGGCGGGTGTCATTGCGCATGGGGGTGTCCTGTGCGGCGGGGGCTGGGGCGGGGCGGGCGGGGGATCAGCAGTCGGTGACCATCGTGGCGCCGCCGCCGGTCGCGGGCTTGCGACTGAAATTGTCGGGAGCGGGGGTCGTATCGAGCTTGGCCTCGATCGCCTTGAAGCGCGCCTCGGCGGCGACCTGGCCATCGGCGATCGGCTTGATCGCGTCGGCGATGGTCGTGCCCAGCGCGGTGATCGCCTGGGCAAAATTGTCATTGGCCGGGGCCTGCGCGCCGGTGCCGCCGGTCGTGGCAGGCGGCGATGGCGGGGGCGTCGGCTCGGCCGGCTTCGACGAGAATTGCGCGGCGACGGTGGCAAAGCCGGAGACGATCGCGGCGACGATGCCCTTGCTCTCGGTCGTCGGATCGTCGAGCGCGATGTCAGCCTCGATCGCGGCGGTGAAGAGATTCGCCTTGTCCTGCTTGCGCGCGGTGAAGGGATTGGCGTCGCCCTTACCCGCCGCGAATTCGAGCATTTCGGTGCCGAGCGAGGCGGGATTGTCGGTGACGGCCAAACCGACCAGGCCGGCTTTGCCGGAGCCGCCCATGTTCGGCGTGATCTCGCACGAGGTGAAGAGCTTCTGCTTGCCGCGATTGATCGCGAGCAGCTGGTCATTCGGCTCCAGCGAGGCGAGCAGCGCCAGTCGCTTTTCCTTCTTGCCAGCGACGTCGATCTCGATCTCTTCGGCCTTCAGCGCGTCGACCACACCGTACGAATTGAAGGGCGGCTCGGGGCTGTAGCCCCGGATATGCTCGCAATTGATCGATGCGGTGTAGGTGGCGCGATTATAGCCTGCCGCCATCTGCTCGATCCATGCGCGCTCGATCACGCGCCCGTCGGTGGTGCCGCCCTCGACGGCGATGCGGAAAAAGCGGGTCTTGGCCATGGGGTGCGGTCCTCGGGGGTCAAATGCCGGGCAGGGCGATGACCGCCACAGGGGCGGAAGGCGGGCCGCTTCTCAAGCGTGGTGGGGGGTAGAGTGCGTCTCTACCCGGTGCGGCGCTCCGGGGCGGGGCAGAGGCGTGGCTAGGGTCGCGGCATGTCGATCCTTGCCAATCCGCTCGCCCTTCATGCCGATCCCCTATCGCTGCCGGTCGAGGACCGCCGGCGGGCTGCGCGCAGCCTGTACTGGCGCGGGTGGGAGGTCAGCCAGATCGCGGAAGAGCTGGAAGTGGCGCGGTCCACCGTCCAGTCGTGGAAGGATCGCGGCAAATGGGACGATGTGCCCAGCATCCGGCGCCTGGAGGACTGCCTCGAAGCGCGGTGGATGATGCTCATCGCCAAGGACAAGAAGACGCCGGGCGATTTCAAGGAAATCGACCTGCTGGGTCGGCAGGTCGCCGCGCTGGCGAAGGTCCGCCGGTATGAGGAGCCGGGCGGGCACGAAGGCGACCTGAATGAGAAGGTGGCGCGCCGGAATTCCGGCCCGCGCAAGGAAAAGACGCCTTCGAATTATTTCACGGTCGAGCAGGCCGAGCGGCTGAAGGAAATCTTCCTCGACCAGCTGTTCGGATACCAGGAGACGTGGTGGGCGAATCTGTCGCGCCGCACGCGGATGATCCTGAAGTCGCGCCAGATCGGTGCGACCTATTATTTCGCATTCGAGGCGCTGATCGACGCGATCGAGAGCGGGCGCAATCAGATTTTCTTGTCGGCGTCTAAGGCACAGGCGCATCAATTCCGCAATTATATCGTCGGATTTGCAAAATTGGTGGGGGTCGACCTGAAGGGCGACCCGATGCTCATCACCAGCGCGCTACGCCCGGAGGGCGGGGCGGCGGCAGAGCTGCATTTCCTCGGCACCAATTTCCGCACCGCTCAGGGGCGGTCGGGGAATTTCTATTTCGACGAATTCTTTTGGGTCCACGGTTTCGAGGAGCTGAATAAGGTCGCCTCGGGGATGGCGACCCATAAGCACTGGCGGAAGACGTATTTCTCGACGCCATCGACGATCGCGCATCTCGCCTATCCATACTGGACCGGGGAGCGGCGCAATCGGCGCAAGGGCAAGGCCGACCGGATCGAGATCGATGTCAGCCATGCTGCGCTGAAGGACGGGCGGCTGTGCGAGGATTCGGTGTGGCGCCAGATCGTCACCGTGCAGGACGCGATCGAGAAGGGCTTCGATCTGGTCGACCTGGACGAGCTGCAGGATGAATATGCCGAGGACGAATTCGCCAATCTCTTTGGCTGCGTCTTTGTCGACGACAGCCTGAGCGCCTTCAAATTCAATGATCTGGTCAAGCTGGGCTGCGACAGCCTGGTCGAATGGACCGATTATAATCCGGAGGCGGCGCGGCCATATGGCGATCGACCGGTCTGGGCGGGGTATGATCCGCAGAATTCGGAAGAGGGCGATAATGCGGCGCTGGTCATCATCGCGCCGCCGACCGAGCAGGGCGGCACCTTCCGGATATTGGAGCGCCACCAGCTGCGCGGGCTGGATTTCGAGCAGCAGGCCGAATTCATCAAGGGCGTGCTGTCGCGCTACACCGTCACCTATCTGGGGATCGACGCGACGGGCGTCGGCGCCGGCGTCTATCAGCTGCTCGCCAAGCCCGAGGTCGGCATCGGCGGCGTGACGAAGATCGAATATTCGCTGGAGGTGAAGGCCGCCATGGTCATGAAGGCGCAGAATGTCGTGCGCCGCGGTCGCCTCGCCTTCGACAGTATGTGCATGGATGTCGTCAGCAGCTTCGTGTCGATCAAGAAGACGATCACCGACAGCGGCAAGGCGATGACCTTCAAGGCAGGGCGCGGCGGGCAGGACGGCCATGCCGACATCGCCTGGGCCACCATGCACGTGCTGAGCAATGAGCCGCTGGACGGCAAGGAAAAGCCCAAGGCTTCACTGGAGATGATCGAATGAGCAAGGGTATCCGGCGGATGAGTGCGCGTCAGGCGCGGGCGGCGTCGGCCGGCGCGATCGTGCCGGCCAATGACCGGGGATCGGCGATCGAGGCGTTCAGCTTCGGCGATCCGGAGCCGGCGCTGGACCGGTCGCTGCTGCTCGACATGCTGCAATCGCCGCACAATGGGCGGTGGTATGAGCCGCCGGTATCGCGGGAGGGGCTGGCGCGGGCGTTCCGCACGTCACCGCATCATTCGAGCGCTATCATCTTCAAGCGGCAGCAGGTGCTGGCCGCCTTCCGGCCGACCCAGTGGCTGTCGCGCGCCGCCTTTGCCAAGATGGTGCAGGACTATCTGGTCTTTGGCGACTGCTACGCGGTGAAGGTGCGGTCGATGGGCGGCGCGACGCTGCGGCTCGACTACACGCCTGCGAAATATACGCGGCGCGGCGTGGAGGACGGCCGCTGGTTTTTCGTGCCCGGCTCGCAGCCGGAGCAGGAATTCGATCGCGGGTCGGTGATCCAACTCATGCAGCCGGACGTCAATCAGGAGATTTACGGCGTCCCCGAATATATGTCGGCGCTGCAGGCCGCGCTGCTGAATGAGAGCGCGACGCTCTTTCGGCGCAAATATTACCTGAATGGCGCGCACGCCGGGTACATCCTGTATGCCAGCGGCGAGATCGACGCGGCCAGCACCGACGCGCTGAAGGAGCAGATGCGCCTGGCGAAAGGGCCGGGCAATTTCAGGTCGCTTTTCTTCCACTCGCCCAGCGGAAAGGAGAGCAGCATCAAGATCATCCCGATCGCCGAGGCCGGCGCCAAGGACGAATTCCTCGGCATCAAAAGCGCGTCGGCGGCGGACATCATGGCCGCGCACCGCGTGCCGCCCCAGCTGCTCGGCATCGTGCCGGCGCAGGGGTCGGCGTTTGGCAATCCCGTCGACGCGGTGCGGATGTTCGAGCGCAATGAGGTCCGGCCGCTGCGCGATGTCTTTCTCGACATCAATGACCGTCTGGGCGTGCCGGCGGTCGTATTTGAAGAGGAAGCCGATCTGTAGATCGGCCTAAGCGTAGTAGGCGGCGCACTGGATGCGAAACAAAGACGTCTGTCCGATACTGTCCAGCTTCTTCACCGCAGTGAACACCGTGACCTTCCGACCATCTTGCAGGGTGACGTTTGCAGCGTCCGCGTGCTCTGCACCCGTCTCGCAACCGCTGACGCCAATTTGGATTACCCCTTCGGGTGTTACGCCGCGGACATGCAGCTGTGGTGCCGGACCCAAGGGCAGAAAAATGTAGCTTACCGTGACGTCTCCGTCGAACTCTGTCGTCATGCCTTCGCGCACGAGAGCTACGTCCGAGATAATCGCCCGTTTTCCGTCTGCCCTGATCGTCATGATCGCTATGTCCTTCCGTCGCATTCGTCTGTCGAAGTAGGAACCGGACGCGAGAAGGCAATACCATCCTGATCGTGCGGCAGTTGCGGAACAATAAGGGAACAAATATATGTGAGCTACCGACTCGTAATGGAGCCAGTGGCATGGAGATTGATCGATATGGCGAGCGCCGCCCGGACTTTGCCGGGTGGCTTTTGATGCAGCGGGATCGCGGCGACTGGGTCGACGCGATCGCCGACCAGGCGCGGCGCGACCGTGCCTTTCCCCGGTGCGGTACCGCTGACGACGTCCGCGCCCATTTCGAGAGGGCTCAGGCCGATGGCGAGGCGCTGGCCGCGCTCGATCATGCCGAGATCGATTATTATGCGTACTGACGCACCGGCGTCGATCGACCGCGTGGTCGCGCGCGGCGGTGATGCACGCGGCGTCCTGCGCGTCGCGGCCGAGATCCGCGGCACGACCATGGCTGAGCTTTCGCGGGTGATCCAGCGCAGCGCCGGCTATGTCGGGCGCTTCGTCGACCACGGCGTGCCGGCCGTGCTGGACGCCGCCGATCGCGATGTGCTGGCGCGATACCTTGGGATCGACGCCGCGCTACTGGTCTGATGCCCCATCATCTGTCGCTGTACCAGACAGCTGCCGACTTCCCCGTCGAGGTGCAGACGGTCGGCGCGGCTCTGGCTGCCGGGATCACTATCGAGGCGACCTGCCCTAGATGCTGGGGTGCCCGAGCGGTCGACCTTGCCCGCATCATCTCTTTCCATGGGCCGGGCTACAGCCTGATCGACAGGCAGACCTTCTGCACCTTCCGCCCCGGCTGCGACGGCCGGGTGCGCTTCCGCTACATCGGCGAGTACGGGATGAAGACGATGGAGAGCGAGCAGGGGCGGGCGTGGAGGGCCAGTCGCGATCGGTGACCTGGGTCGACCCGACCGAGCCGCGCGCCTCGCGTTGCGACCCCGATTTACGCGCTTTTCCCCCCGCCTCGCCCGCGCTCTTTTCGTGGCGCTTTTGACGCATGCACCGCGCCGTCTGTCCCTTAGGGTAAAACAGCGGCTGAACGCCGCGATTTAGGCGCGTCCGTGCGACGCAGATCGACGCAGCCAGCGTGCCCGCGCGCGCGACGGCTAAAATTCGAATGGCACGCGTCGTGCTCGTCCCCGTCGCTAAGCCATCGGGGCGGCGCAAGCCGCTCCGGCCGACGGTCGCCGAGGGCGTGTCGGATGGGGCGGGTGTGCCGTGTGAAGGGGAGGGGACAATCAAATTAGCGTATCGCGTAGCGATTCCTCTTCGATCTTCATTCTACCAGCGGGTAGTCGGCAAACTATGAACTCGCACTAGGCGCTAAGCCGTCGCGTCGGTCGATCGAAGCACTCATCCGCGAAAGGACGGCCGCCAGCTCCGGATCCGACGGCACCGTCGACCGGACATGCTTCGTGTCACCGCGAAGCTTCTTCATGGCAATCGTCAGCAGGTTCTGGAACGTCGACTTCGCCTCCGTCACCAGCTGCGCCGCCCAGTCGAAGTAATAGGCGTTGGACGTCTGCTCCAGCTGTGGGCCTGCGGTGCCCTCAGCGCCCTCTTTGGTCTTCGTCCGCCGGACCCAGCTGACGAACCCGAACCGCTTCAGACGGGCGAGCGACGCTTTCACGAAGCCCAGGCTCTTGCCTGTCTCGGTCGCGATCGTGGCGTAGCTTGGGAAGAGCTGGCCCGTCAGATAGTTGTACCGATCGAGCAGATACCAAAGGATCGCACGATCATCGCCGTGCAGGCGCTCGCCAGTCGGCGTGACGTCCTCGCGCGTGCCGGCGCGGCGGTCGGCGCGTGCTTGGCGCAAGTCGATGCTGTGCGTCCGGTACAGCCGGTCGAATGCGCCAAGCGCTGCGCCCTTGATAGCAGCCCAGTGCTTGCGGCTACCGCTACCATGGCGATGCAGACGCCACGGTTGCGCCTTTGGTGATGCCTCGTGATAGCTCTCGCGGCGGACCGGATCAGTGGCGCCGCCCTCTTTACGATGGCCCGGCGTGCGGCTGAGGACGCCGGCCGCTATGCTTGCGAACGCCGTCGTCATCGTGCTGCCGTCGCGATAAAGACACGTTCCGCAGAACGCTTGTAAGTCTTTGATTTTTCGTTCGGGGATTTTTCAGCGTTCCGCAGCGAAATGCCTAGTTTACCGCCGGTTTGATACGGCTTTTGGTACCGGCATTCGTAGGTTCGAATCCTGCCGCCCCAGCCAATTTGCCATCTAAGTTATTGTTTTAGCGGCAGAAAATTGGTCTCAGCCACTGGATTGGGCCGGTGGGTGTGACGGCTCCATGTGGAGATGCCGTGCCTGCAATTCAAAATGTCGAGCGCAGAGGCGCCGTCTATTACTGGCGCCGTACCGTCCGTTTTCAGGTTGGTAAGCCTTTCACCCTACGCCTCAGCCTCCGAACTACCGCCCAGGCGGTGGCGCGCAGCATGGGGTGCGCGATGACCGCGAAGAGCGAGACTTTGAAAATGACCTTGGGCCAGGACGGCGGAGCCGCAAGCCTGACAACGACCCAAAAGGCCGGGATCTTCCGTAGGGCGATGGAGGAGATGCGCGACCATCTCGAGTTGGTCCACGTCGGATTCCAGCGTACTGATCCGAACGCCACCTTTTTGATCGAGGGCCTCGTCGGCATCTACGAAGCAATGCTCCGGGATTTCGTCGTGAATGGCGTCCCAACGAACGTCGGTAGTCGCGAGCATGTCGAGGCGCGATTTCCAAGCCTGACGGACGACCAGAAGGAGACACTGATCGACTTCTTTGCCGATCGACCAGACTGGCGTGACCGGTCCCTCGACAAGGCCGCGTGTGACCTTCGCGCGTCAGGCGTATGCGAAACCGCCGACAATCTCGACATTGCCCGGAAGGTCAATCTCGAAGGACGGCTCGCCGCCGCTCTTGAATATCGGCGGCGACTGGTCGATCCCGCAACGATGTGGACTGGCATGATCGACGATCGCGCCGCGTCTGGGCCGATGCCCTTCGCTGCGGTTGCCGCTGTACCCGCGGCCGTTGCTACCACGGCGCCGCCGCCGGAGTCCCAGGTCGCCGAGCCATGGGCATCGATGACGCCGACCCAAGCGGCGGAACGCTTCATCGCCGACAATCCCAAGATCGTTGGTGACGCGAGGCGGAAGGCGCGCTGGACCGCGAAGACCCGGACGCAATTCCTGTCAGCGGCGCGCCTGCTTGAAAAGAGCTATGGTGCCCGCCCGATACGGCTCGTCGTGCGGAAGTGTGGATCGGCGTGGAAAAGGGACCCCGGTAGCGGGGTGATCGGCGTCGAAAAGGGACCCCTCATCCCGTTGGTCTAGGCTGTTCGCTTGGCGGTGTGTCAGGCGGCGAGATCGGGATGCTGGTAT
>JAESGL010000066.1_pt1 | contig 196903 bp, 171 predicted proteins | sample 9269711 | NCBI WGS metagenome assembly JAESGL01 (sample SAMN14515918, study PRJNA621676) | algae metagenome | isolation source: Kastovskya adunca ATA6-11-RM4 and co-occurring heterotrophs from soil and... | place: Chile: Atacama Desert | collected 2011-06-27
GCTTTTTAAAAACCTGTCAAACTCTGTGGTTATTCGCTTCTTTCATCATTACCGCAATCTCTTGCAGCACCTCCGATCAGCGAAGCCTTGAATTCTACACCAGTTTTTTCTACCAGCGCAAGTTTTTCAAAACTTTCTTCAACCACCCTCGCTACCTGCAATCTCCGCAGCCACCTTCCGGCAGTTGCAATCTTCAGTAGCGAAGCCCGCTAGTATAGCAACAAATTTCCGCTCGGCAACCTTTTTTGCGCCGAAGGGAAGAAAATCGCGTCATCCCCCTCCCGGCGCCCCCCTGGGGCAGCCCCCTCTCCTCTATATATGGCACTCATCTCTCTCCTGAACGCCCAGCTGGCCTTCGGCCACACGCCGCTGCTGGACCATGCCGACTTCTCGCTGGAAGCCGGCGAGCGCGTGGGCCTGATCGGCCGCAACGGAGCCGGCAAGTCGTCGATGCTCAAGATTCTCGGTGGCCTGGCCCACCCGGACGATGGCGCCATGCATGTGCAGCAGGGTGTGCGCATCGCCTATGTGGCGCAGGAGCCCCAACTGGATGCCGACCATACGGTGTTCGAGGCGACGGCTGCCGGGATGACGAACGTGGTGGCCCTGCGCGAGCGGTATGCGCATGCCACTGGCACCGAACTCGATACGCTGCTGACCGAGATCGAGGCGGTGGACGGCTGGAACTGGGAGCGCCGCGTGGAAGAGACGATGCAGCGGCTGCACCTGGACCCGCAGGCCCGCATCGGCGCCCTGTCCGGCGGGTTGAAGAAGCGTGTGGCGCTGGCGCAGGCCCTGGTGGCGCGTCCGGACGTGCTGCTGCTGGACGAGCCGACCAACCACCTGGACGTCGATTCCATCGAGTGGCTGGAAGAGCTTCTGCTGGCCTTCCCCGGCAGCGTCGTCACCATCACCCACGACCGCGCCTTCCTGGACCGGATTTCCACGCGCATCGTGGAGCTGGACCGGGGCCGGCTGCTGTCCTACCCCGGCAACTTCGGCCAGTACGTGCAGCAGAAGGCGGAGCAACTGGCGCAGGAAGCCGTGATCGCCGCCAAGGCGGACAAGCTGCTCGCGCAAGAGGAAGTGTGGGTCCGCAAAGGCGTGGAAGCGCGGCGCACGCGCAGCCAGAGCCGGATCGGCCGGCTCGAGGCCCTGCGGGCCAGCCGTGCCGCGCGGCGCGATGCCGTCGGCAGCGTGCGGATGGACATCGCGTCGGGATCGGCGTCGGGCTACCAGGGCAAGATCGTCGCGGAACTGGCCAACGTGACGAAGGCGTTCGGCGACAAGTCGATCGTGCAGGATTTCTCGGCCACGATCCTGCGGGGCGACAAGGTGGGGCTGGTGGGGCCGAACGGCGCCGGCAAGACCACGCTGCTGAAGCTGATCCTCGGCGAGCTCACGCCCGACAGCGGCACCGTGCGCCGCGGGGCGCATCTGGAGGTGGCGTACTTCGACCAGATGCGGCATGCGCTGGACCTCGATGCCACGCTGGAGGATTTCATCAGCCCGGGAAGCGAGTGGATCGAGATCGGCAACCAGCGCAAGCACGTCAAGAGCTACCTCGGCGACTTCCTTTTCTCTCCCGCGCGTTCGCAGTCGCCCGTACGGTCGCTCTCAGGGGGGGAGCGGAACCGGCTGTTGCTCGCGCGCCTGTTCGCGCGCCCGGCGAATGTGCTGGTGCTGGACGAGCCCACGAACGATCTGGACATCGACACGCTGGATCTGCTGGAGGAACTGTTGCAGTCCTACGACGGCACCGTGTTCCTGGTGAGCCATGACCGCATGTTCCTGGACAACGTAGTGACCAGCACCATCGCCTACGAGGGCGAAGCCCGGTGGCGGGAGTACGAAGGTGGCGTGCAGGACTGGCTGGTGCAGTCCCGGCGCGCCCGGGCGCTGGCGGCGACGCCCGCCAGGCCGGCGGCGCGGGAGGTGGCGAAAGAGGCGCCCGCCCCCGCTCCGGTCGCCCCGCGCACTGCGCCCACGAAGAAGAAGCTCAGCTACAAGGAGCAGCGCGAGCTGGAGCAGCTGCCCGAGCGCATCGCCGCGCTGGAGGCGGAGCAGGCGGCCATCCGCGAAGAACTGGCGGACGGCACTCTCTACGTGCGCGACGGCGCACAGGCCGCCGCGCTGCATGCGCGGGAGGGAGAGATCGAGGACGAGCTCATGGCAGCGCTCGAGCGCTGGACCGAACTGTCGGAGTGATGCGTCTGCACGCGCCGGGCACTTCGGAGCCCGGCGACCGGAGCCGGCGCGGGGCCGTGCCGCCGGTTCAGATGCGGTGGTGCAGCCGGTCGGTCGCGCCCCGCAGGCGCGTGATGAGCGCGGGCGCGATCTGGGTGAGCGGCAGCACTTCGTCCGCCGCGCCGTGCGCGATCGCTTCGCGGGGCATGCCGAACACGATGCAGCTGGCCTCGTCCTGCACGTAGTTGTAGCTGCCGGCGTCCTTCATTTCCCGCATGGCGGCCGCGCCGTCGTTGCCCATGCCGGTGAGCATGACGCCGAAGGCGTTCTTGCCGACCACGGCGGCGGCGGACTTGAAGAGCACTTCCACCGAGGGCTTGTGCCGGTTCACGGGTGGGCCGTCGTCCACCACGGCCACGTAGTTGGCGCCGCTGCGGGCGACGTGGAACTGCTTGCCGCCGGGGGCGATGTAGGCATGGCCGGGCAGGATGCGCTCGCCGTTCGTCGCTTCCTTGACGGTGATCTGGCACAGGCCGTTGAGGCGGGCGGCGAAGCTCGTCGTGAACCCGGGGGGCATGTGCTGCGTGATCACGATGGCGGGGGAATCGGCGGGCATCTGCACGAGCACCTCGCGGATGGCCTCGGTGCCGCCGGTGGAGGCGCCGATGCAGATGAGCTTCTCGGTCGAAATGCGCCCCAGCAGCGTGGCCGCGGGAGTGATCGGGGCGGCGGAGCCCGGCTGCGCGGGCCGGTCCGCGGGCTTGGCGGCCGGGGCCCGGCGGACCTGGGCCACCGCCGCGACGCGGATCTTGTCGACGATCTGGGTGGCGAGTTCGTTGAGCCCGCTCGACAGTCCCACGCGCGGCTTGGCCACGAAGTCCACCGCGCCGAGTTCCAGCGCCTTCATGGTGACTTCCGCGCCCCGCTCGGTCAGCGTGGAGATCATCACGACGGGCATGGGCCGCAGCCGCATGAGGCGGCCCAGGAAGTCGATGCCGTCCATGCGCGGCATTTCGACGTCCAGCGTGATCACGTCCGGGTCCTTCTCGCGGATCATCTCCCGGGCGATGAGCGGGTCGTTGGCCGTCCCGATGCATTCCATGTCGTGCTGCCGGTTGATGATTTCCGACAGCAGGCTGCGCACCAGCGCGGAATCATCCACCACGATCACACGGATCTTCCTGCTCATTCCCTCTGGTCCTTCTCAATCAAAACAGATCCACCGACCCGCCGGCCGTGGCCTTCGCCACGGTGGCCGCATTGCCCTTGACGTCCTGCGCGACGAGGGCTTCCGGATGGGCATGGGCCAGCCGCTTGACCATGGCCTTGCCCGTCACGGGAAAGAACACCACTTTACGCGGATAAATATCGAGCACGTCCTCGGACACGATGGGAATCCGTTCGGTCTGCAGGTAGTTCATCACAAAGGTGGTGTTCCGCTCGCCGACGTTCATGGTGGTGAAGTTGTGCATCACCTGTCCGCCGCCGAACACCTTGGCCTGCAGGGACTCCCGGCGCGCGCCGAGCTTCAGCATCTCGTTGATGAGCAGTTCCATCGCGTAGGAGCCGTAGCGCCCGGACACGTCGTTGGAGTCGCCATCGGGCAGCATGAAATGGTTCATGCCGCCGATGCGGCTGCGGCTGTCCCACAGGCATGCGGCGATGCACGAGCCCAGCACGGTCATGATGACCAGGTTTTCGTCCGAGACGAAGTATTCGCCAGGAAGCACCTTGACCGCGTTGTGCTGGAAGTGGTGATCGAAGAAGAAGAACGAGGCTTCGCCGGGACGGCGGCTGCGCCCCTTGAGCTCCTGCAGCGTCGACTGCTTGGCGGCGCCGGCGGGAGCGCTCGCATAGACGTCGGCACTGAGGGGGGCGATGCGCGGGGCCTGGCGGCGTTCGACGCCGTCGAATGCCGGTGCGGAGGCAGAAGCGCCAGACGCGAAGGGGGAGCCGGGACGGTGTTGGGTCATGGGTGGCTTCTTGCGGAGGCAGCCTTATCGGCGCTCGTACACGGTCTTGCCGCGCAGATTGAAGAGATCGCGGGACTCGCTGAAATTTTCCGCGTGGCCGACGAACAGCATGCCGCCCGGCTTGAGGACGCGGTGGATCTTCTCCAGCACGCGGCGCTGCGTGGGCGCATCGAAGTAGATCATCACGTTGCGGCAGAACACCACGTCGAAGGGCTCGCGGAAGGGCCAGTCGTCGCGGATCAGGTTGACGCTCATGAATTCGATGGGGCGGCGCAGCTCGGGCTTGACGCGCGCCAGTCCCGCATTGGGGCCCTTGCCGCGCAGGAAGAACTTCTGCAGCCGCTCCGGGCTCAGGCCCTTGACGCCGTCCATGCGGTAGACGCCTTCGGACGCGGTGGCCAGCACGCGGGAGTCGATGTCGCTCGCCGTGAGCTTGAACGGCGCATTGGCGCCGATGGATTCGATCGCGGTCATGACGATCGAATAAGGCTCCTCTCCGGTCGATGCGGCATTGCACCAGACGCTCCAGGGCCCCGAGGGACGGGAGCGCAGCAGGTCCGAGAGGATCTCGAAGTGGTGCTGCTCGCGGAAGAACGCCGTGAGGTTGGTGGTCAGGGCGTTGACGAATTCCTGCCACTCCGGGCCGTCGTGGGTTTCCAGCCAGCCGAGGTAGTCGTGGAAGCTGGTGTGGCCCGTCTCGCGCAGGCGCCGCGACAGGCGGCTGTAGACCATGGCGTGCTTGCCGTCGTGCAGGCTGATGCCTGCGCGCTGGTAGATGAGGCCCTGCACGCGGGAGAAGTCCGCGTTCGTCCAGACGAATTCACGCCCCTGGGCCAGCGGTCCCGAGGAGGGAGCGTCGGCGGGGTCCGCCATGCCGCGCGGGGGAATGGAAGAGGAGGAGGTCTGGCGCATGTTCGATTCGATTCAATTCCGCATCTTCTTCTAGGGCCGGCCCGCGGGCCGGGGGAACGCCGATCCCCGTAGCGCGATCCCGCCGGAAGGGCCCTGTCTCAGTCCCGGCCCTTTCCGCGAAATCAGTCGTTGCCCGATATGAGGCCCATGTCCGGGCTGGACATGAGCTTCTCGATGTCGAGCAGGATCAGCATCCGCTCGCCCACCGAGCCGAGCCCCACGATGCAGCTGCTGTCGATGGAGCTTTCGATGTCGGGCGCCAGGCGGATCTGGTCGGACGTGAGTTCCATGACGTCGCTCACGGAATCGACCACGATGCCCACGACCCGGTTGCGCAGGTTCAGGATGATCACCACCGTGAAACTGTTGTATTCGGCCTTGGAGCAGTCGAACTTGAGCCGCATGTCGACGATCGGCACGATCGTTCCACGCAGGTTCGTGACGCCCTTGATGAATTCGGGGGCGTTGGCGATGCGGGTCGGGGGTTCGTACCCCCGGATTTCCTGCACCTTGAGGATGTCGATGCCGTATTCCTCCTGGTCCAGCCGGAAGGTCAGGTATTCGCGCGCGCCGGCCACTCCGGCGCCGGCGGCTTCGTTCGTCTTTTCAATCACGGTCGCCATGGGAAAGCTCCTTCAGTCTGCACAGCGGCGTAGGTTTCAGTGGCGCACCCGGCGCACGAGCGCGCCCGTGTCGAGGATCAGGGCGACCGTGCCGTCGCCCAGGATGGTGGCGCCGGACACGTTGGGCACCTTGCGGTAGTTGGTTTCGAGGTTCTTCACCACGACCTGGTGCTGGCCGAGCAGCTCGTCCACCAGCAGGGCCACCCGGCTGCCGTCGGCTTCGACGACCACCATGATGTTGCTGGACTTGGTCTGGTCGATGCGCGGCACCTGGAAGGTCTTCTCCAGGGCGATGACGGGCATGTATTCGTCGCGCACCTTGACCAGCTGCGAGCCCTGGGCCACGGTGTTGACGTCGTCCGAATTGACCTGGAAGGACTCCACGACCGAGGACAGGGGCAGGATGTAGACCTCTTCCCCGACGCCCACGGACATGCCGTCCATGATGGCCAGCGTGAGGGGCAGGCGCACCGACACGCGCATGCCGTAGCCTTCGGCGGAGTCGATCTCGACCGAGCCGTTGAGCGCGGCGATGTTCTTCTTGACCACGTCCATGCCCACGCCGCGGCCGGACACGTCGGTCACTTCGTCGGCCGTGGAGAACCCCGGCGCGAAGATGAGGCCCCAGACGTCCGCGTCGCTCATCTGGTCGGAGACGTCCAGGCCGCGCTCGCGCGCCTTGCGCAGGATCTTCTCGCGCGAGAGGCCGCGGCCGTCGTCGCGCACCTCGATGACGATCGAGCCGCCCTGGTGGGAGGCCGACAGGGTGATGGTGCCGTGCTCGGACTTGCCGGCGGCCAGCCGGTCCGCCGGCATCTCGATGCCGTGGTCGCAGCTGTTGCGCACGAGGTGGGTGAGCGGATCGGTGATCTTCTCGACGAGGCTCTTGTCCAGCTCGGTCGCTTCGCCGAGGGTGACGAGATCCACCTTCTTGCCCAGCTTGTTGGCCAGGTCGCGCAGCATGCGGGGGAAGCGGCTGAACACGATGGACATCGGAATCATGCGGATCGACATCACCGATTCCTGCAGGTCCCGGGTGTTGCGGTCGAGGTCGGCCAGGCCCGCGAGCAGCTGCTGGTAGACGGCACCGTCGAGGCCGCGGCTGTTCTGCGCCAGCATGGCCTGGGTGATGACGAGCTCCCCCACCAGGTTGATGAGCTGGTCCACCTTGTTCACCGCCACGCGGATCGTGGTGGATTCCATCTGCGCCTGGCTCACGGCCTTGGGCTCGGCGGTGCGCGCACCTGCCGCGGACGGCTTGGCGGCGGAGGCATCGGCGCTGCCGGCCGTCGACGCCGACGGGGCGGCGTCTGCACGGTCGCTGGGCATGCCGGGCGCGCCGGCGAAGAAGCCGTAGGAGGCTTCCAGTGCTCCGGCGGGCGCGGACGGTGCGGAGGCCATGCCTTCGGCTTCCTCGGCGGGCGCTTCGGCCGCGGCACCGGCCGCGGTGATGCGGACCTGCTCCTTCGATACGTGGAAGGCGAACAGGTCGAGCAGGTCGTCGTCGGTGGACGTGGTCTCGACCGCGAAGGCGCGCACGTCCGGCCGGTCGGACGGCAGATCCTGGATGGTGCCCAGGCCCGGGATGTCACGGAAGAGATCCTTGACGGCATCCGCCTGCTCGCGCCGCTCGACGGGGCCGATGCGGATCTCGAGCGACCGCGAGACGCCGGGTGCCGAGACCACCGGAGCAGGAGCAGGAGCAGGAGCGGGTGCGGGAGCCGGCGCCGGAGCGGCCACCGGTGCCGGGGCCGGTGCGGGCGCGGGTGCTGGAGCCGGAGAGGCGCCCGCAGCCGGCACGACGCCTGCGGCGAGTTCGCTGATGCGGCGCACCAGGTCGCCCGTGGAGACGGCCTCGCCCTGCCCGCCGGACTGGTGGCGGGCCAGCAGGCTGCGCGAGGCGTCGGCGGATTCGAGCAGCACGTCGACCATCTGCGGGATCGGCTGGAGTTCGTGCCGGCGCAGCCGGTCGAGCAGGGACTCCATCTGGTGGGTCAGCTCGGCCACGTCGGAGAAGCCGAAGGTGGCGGCGCCGCCCTTGATGGAGTGGGCGCAGCGGAAGATGCCGTTGAGCTCTTCGTCGTTGGCCGCGCTCAGGTCCAGGTCGAGCAGCATGTGCTCCATCTGGTCCAGGTTCTCGCCCGCTTCCTCGAAGAAGATCTGGTAGAACTGGCTGAGGTCGAAATCGCTGCCCGCGCCTTCTTGGTAGTTGTCGGCCATGGATGGCTCTCCGTATGCTGGTGGATGACGCGGTGGGCTAGCGGATGACCTTCTGGATGACTTCGATCAGGCGGTTGGGATCGAAAGGCTTCACCAGCCAGCCCGTGGCGCCCGCGTTGCGGCCGGCCTGTTTCATCTGGTCGCTCGATTCGGTCGTGAGGATCAGGATGGGAATGGTCTTGAAGCGCGGGTGTTCGCGCAGCTTGCGCGTGAGGCCGATGCCGTCGAGCCGCGGCATGTTCTGGTCGGCGAGGACCAGCTGGATGTCGTGGGTTTCCGCCTTTTCCAGGGCATCCTGGCCGTCCACGGCCTCCACCACATGGTAGCCGGCGCCCGTCAACGTGAAGGACACCATCTTGCGCATGGAGGGCGAGTCATCAACGGCGAGGATCGATTGCATGTAGGGCTCCAACTCACTTGAATATATAAGGTAACCAGACGGGGCGAAGGTCAGAACAGGTCGATGGAACCGGCGTCCATCTCGCTTTGCGTGACCGGATTGGGCCGGTCGGGTGCCATCTCGGCGAACGGCGCGGCCTCTTCGCCATCTTCCGAGCCCATGGCCTCGGAAGCCAGCCTGAACGCACAGCCCTGGAGCACCTTCGTGGTGTGCCAGATCAGCTGGGAGGCCATGTCCTGGAACTGCAGTTCGGTGACGGCGCTGCGCAGCGCGGTGCGCAGCGCCTGCAGCTCCGGAGCGCCCTGGACGAGCTCGTCGGTCAGGGCGCGGTTGGCTTCGCCGAAGCGGTCGAGCAGGTTGTCCGTGGCATGGCTGAGCAGACCTTCGAGGCGATGCAGGTCGCGCATGACAACGAGCAGGGAGTCCTGGAGTTCGGCCGCCACCATGACCGGAAGCTGGACTCCTGGCTCATCGGGGCCTGTTAGCGTAGATTGCATGGTCTCTCCATGGCAGCATGGCGGCTCTGGGCACGCTCAATCCATTTTCGGCAAACACATGCGGGTGGCCCACACCACCGGCAACGGCGCAACGGCTGCGAGCCAGCGGCGGTGCGCTTCGCACGGCACAAACGAAGCTGTTTGTTCCAATATGTATCCTATGATAGCGTTCATATGGCTTCAGGAGTAACGGTTAAACCCCTGCGCATCCTGCATCTCGAAGATTCCCCTGCGGACCATGCTTTGGCGTGCATTACGTTGCGCCGTGCCAACGGGATGTATGAAATCCGCCACGCCGATACGATGGAGACGTTCACGGCCTGGCTGGATGCGGAGCGCTTCGATCTGGTCCTCGCCGACTACCGCCTGCCGGGCTTCACGGCCCTGGACGCCTGGGGCATCGTGAGCGCCCGCGCCGACGCGCCCCCGTTCGTGCTGCTCTCCGGCGCGATCGGCGAGGCCGCGGCCGTGGATGCGATCCGCCTGGGCATGGCGGACTATCTGCTCAAGGACGACATGGGCCGGCTGCCCCACGTGATCGACCGGGCGATCGAAGTGCACGAAGCACGGCGGGCGCGCAAGCAGGCCGTGCGCGAACTGGCCGCCTCCGAACGCCGGCTGGCCGAGCTGACCGAGCACCTGCAGACCTCGATCGAGAAGGAACGCGCGGCGATCGCCCGGGAGATCCACGACGACATCGGCGGCGCCCTGACGGCCGTGCGCTTCGACGTGGAGTGGATCCGGCGGCATGCATCGGAAGAGCCGGTGCGCCGCCATGCGGGCGACGCCACGGAGATGCTGCAGCACGCCATCGGGGCCAGCCAGCGGATCATGATGAACCTGCGCCCGCCCATCCTCGACCAGGGCCTGGTGGCGGCAGTGCAGTGGCTGGCCGAGAGCTTCGAGCGCCGCACGGGCATTCCCACGCGGGTGCATGCGGGCCGGGACACGATCGTGGTGCCCGCGGACGTGCAGCTGGTGGCCTACCGCACGGCGCAGGAGGCACTGACCAACGTCTCCAAGTACGCCGAGGCGGGGCAGGTGGCGATCGATCTGTCCGACAGCGAAGGGGTGCTGACGCTGGAGGTGACCGACAACGGCCGCGGGATAGAGCCCGCCATGCGGAACAAGCCCAAGTCGTTCGGTTTGAAGGGCCTGGAGGAGCGCGCGAGAACGGTCGGTGGATGGCTGGACATCAGCAGCCAGCCGGGCCGCGGTACGTCGGTGATCGTCTCGATCCCGCTGGGCCCCGCGGAAGGCCGCGATGCGGCGGACGGAGGAGAAATGCCATGATCCATGTCGTGCTGTGCGACGACCACGCGGTGCTGCGACGCGGCATCCGCGATACGCTCAACGAGGCGACCGACATCCAGGTGACCGGCGAGGCCGGGGGCTATGCGGAGCTGCGTGACATCCTGCGCAAGGTGCCCTGCGACGTCCTGCTGCTGGACCTGAACATGCCGGGGCGCAGCGGGCTGGAGGTGCTGACGAGTCTGCGGGAGACCGATTCAGCCATCCGCGTGCTGGTGGTGTCTATGTACCCCGAGGACCAGTACGCGCTGCGGTGCCTGCGCGCCGGCGCGCAGGGCTATGCCAACAAGGCCGGCGACCCGATGGAGCTGATCGAGGCGGTGCGCACGGTGATGCGGGGCCGCAAGTACCTGACGCCGGAAGTGGCGCAGATGCTGGCGGACAGCCTCGCGCAGCCGGCGCCCGAGCTGCCGCACGAATCGCTGTCCGAGCGCGAGTTGCAGACGCTGGTGAAGATCGCGTCGGGCAAGCGGCTCTCGGACATCGCGGAAGAGCTGATGCTGAGTCCGAAGACGGTGAGCGTGTACCGGGCGCGGGTGCTCGAGAAGCTCAAGCTCACCAACAATGCGGAAATGACGGTGTACGCGATCCGCAACCAGCTGGTGTGATACGGCGCGGCGGCAGGCCTCACCCGGCCCGCGCCGGTGCGGGCGCTAGCGCTGCGACGAGAACAGGTCGATCGACTGTTGCATCAGTGTGAGCACCGGCTGCTCGAGCATGGGCAGCGTGGCCGCGATGCCGAGCATCCCCACGGTGAGGGTGACGGGGAACCCCACCGCGTAGATGTTCATTTGCGGGGCCACGCGGGAGATCACGCCCAGCGCCAGGTTGACGAACGTCAGCAGCGCGATCATGGGCAGGGCGATCCAGAGCGCGCTGGAGAACAGCGATGCGCCGAGGTCGTGCAGGCGCAGCTGGCCGAGCGACTGCAGGAAGCCGCCGTCCACGGGGAAGGCGTCGAAGCTCTTGACCACCGCCATGAGCACCACGAGGTGGCCGTTGATGACCACGAAGAGCAGCAGTGCCATGTGGCCGAAGAAGCGGCCCACCGCGCTCACCTGCCCGCTCGAGGAGGGATCGAAGAAGGAGGCGAAGTTCAGCCCCATCTGCAGCCCGATGACTTCGCCCGCCAGCTCGACGGCGGAGAACACCAGGCGCACCGCGAAGCCGATCGCTAGGCCCACGGCGACCTGCTGCGCCACGGCGCCGAGCGCTTCGCGGCCGTTCAGGTCGATCACCGGCTGGTCCGGCAGCGCGGTCTGCGCGCACACCGACACCAGGAACGCGAGGCCGATCCTGGCGCGGACGGGGATGGTGCGCATCGAGAAGACGGGCGCGACCGAGAACATCGCCAGGATCCGCAGGAACGGCCACAGCACCGGCGACAGCCAGGCCATGATCTGCGCCTCGGAGAAGGTGATCACGCGGCGGTCACCCGACGATGGAGGGGATCGATTCGATGGTGCGCCGGATGTAGTCCACCAGCGTGGAGATCATCCAGGGGCCGATGACGGCGAACACGACCATGGCCGCGATCAGCTTGGGCACGAAGGCCAGCGTGGCCTCGTTGATCTGCGTGACGGCCTGGAAGATGCTCACGAGCAGGCCCACGGCCATCACGCTGCCCAGCACGGGCATGGACACCATGAGCAGCAGCGTGAGGGCGTCGCGGCCCATCGTCAGCACCAGTTGGGAGGTCATGGGAAATTCCTTCTTCTTTCGCGGCTGTCAGGTGACGAAGCTCGCGGCCAGCGAGCCGATCAGCAGGTTCCAGCCGTCCGCCAGCACGAACAGCATGAGTTTGAAGGGCAGCGCCACGAGCACGGGCGACAGCATCATCATGCCCAGCGACATCAGGATGCTGGACACCACCATGTCGATGACCAGGAACGGGATGAAGATCATGAACCCGATCTGGAACGCCGATTTCAGCTCGCTGGTGACGAACGCGGGCACGAGCACGCGCATGGGCGCGGTTTCCGCCGTGGCGTCGGCGGGCAGCTTCGCCAGCCGCGCGAACAGGGAGAAGTCCGACTGGCGAGTTTGCTTGAGCATGAAGGAGCGCATCGGCGCCTCGGCCCGTTCCACGGCCTGCTCGAAGGTGATGGTGTTGTTGCTGTAGGGCAGGTAGGCGTCGGCGTAGACACGGTCGAACGTCGGGCCCATGACGAAGAAGGTGAGGAACAGCGAGAGCCCGATGATGACCTGGTTCGGCGGCGCGGACTGCGTGCCGAGCGCCTGGCGCAGCAGGGAGAGCACGATCACGATGCGGGTGAAGCCGGTCATCATGAGCAGCACGGCCGGCAGGAACGACAGGGCCGTGAAGAACAGCAGCGTCTGGATGGGGACCGAGTAGCTCGTGCCGCCGGCCCCCGCGCCCACCAGCACGGGCAGGCTTCCGCCGCCGCCGCCGCCACCACCGCCGCCGGTGGCTTGCGCCCACGCGGAGGATGCCAGCAGGCAGGCGAAGCCGCCGGCCGCGGCCATCGCGGCATGGCGCAGCCACGGAGCGCCAGCGGCGCCCGGCGCGCGGGCCGTATCGGAGCGGGAGGTTTCAACCATGCGGCGCAGGCGCGTCCTGGCGCCGGGTGGCCGCCGCCATTTCGCCGGCGAAGGACGCGGGAGCGGGAACGGTGGCCAGGGAAGACGGCCCTGCGGCCGAGGGATGGAGCACGTGCAGGCACTGCACATTCTGGGCGGTGACGCCCAGCACGAGCCAGACGCGCTGGTGCTCGGGGCCGACCTCCACGGTCACGACGCGCTGCTGCGGCCCGACGGGAACGGCCGAAAGCACCTTGGCCGCCGCGCCGGCGTGGGCCGCCGGGCCGCCCGCCTGGCGCTGCTGGAGGCGGCGCACCAGCCAGGGCAGCAGCGCCACGGCGGCGATGAACAGGACGACGACGACCAGCGTCTGCCCCATGCCGGCCCCGGGAGCGCTATCCACGGCTCACGCGGCGCAGCCGCTCCGAAGGGGTCACCACGTCGGTGAGCCGGATGCCGAACTTGTCGTTGACCACCACCACCTCGCCCTGCGCGATGAGGTAGCCGTTGACGAGCACGTCCATCGGCTCGCCGGCCAGCGCGTCGAGCTCCACCACCGAGCCCTGGGCGAGCTGCAGGATGTACTTGATGGGCACCTTCGTGCGGCCCAGCTCCACGGACAGCTGGACGGGAATGTCCAGCACCATGTTGATGTCGTTGACCGGGGCCTCGTTGCTCGAGGACGAGAACGGACGCACGGGTTCGCCCGCGAGCGGGCCGCCCTGGTCCACGGGCTGCGCCTCGTCGGAATTCTTCTGCTCTTCCAGCGCTTCGGCCCAGCCGGCGAACGGATCGTCCGCCGCGGCCTTGCCGTCGTTGTCGTTGTTCTGGTTGTCGCCGTCAGTTGACATTTTTCTCTCCCAGCCAGTTCACGTCGGGATTGCGCAGGCACTCCTCGATGCGGATGGCGTACTTGGAATTGTGCGTGCCGTACTGGCACTCGAAGATGGGAACGCCCCCGATCGATGCCTGGATGCGCGGCTCGCGGTCGAGTTCGATGAAATCGCCGGGCTTCATCGCGAGCAGTTGCTCGACGGTGGCGTCGGCACGGGCCAGTTCGGCCACGAGCGTCACCTCGGCGGCCTGGATCTCGCGCGTCAGCACGCGCACCCAGCGGCGGTCCACCTCGATGGAGTCACCCTGCGTCGAGGAATAGAGCACGTCGCGGATCGGCTCCAGCGTCGCGTAGGGCATGCAGACGTGGATGGCGCCCGACAAATCGCCGATTTCCAGCTGGAAGGCCGTGGACACCACGATTTCGCTCGGCGTCGCGATGTTCGCGAACTGCGGCTGCATTTCGGAGCGCTGGTATTCCAGCTCGAGCGGGTAGATGCCGTGCCAGGCCTTCTTGTATTCGGCGCAGATCACGTCGACCAGGCGGTTGATGACGCGCTGCTCGGTGGGGGAGAAGTCCCGGCCTTCGATGCGGGTCTGGAACTTGCCCACGCCGCCGTAGAGCGTGTCGATGATGCCGAACACGAGGGACGGCTCGCAGACGATCAGCCCGCTGCCGCGCAGCGGCCGGATGGCCACGATGTTGAAGTTCGTGGGCACCGCCAGTTCGCGCAGGAAGGCGCTGTAGCGCTGCACGGACACCGTGCCCACCGAGATCTCGGGGCTGCGGCGGATGAAGTTGAACAGGCCGATGCGGAAGTTGCGCGCGAACCGCTCGTTGACGATTTCCATCGTCGGCATGCGGCCGCGGACGATCCGCTCCTGGCTGGAGATGTCGTAGTTGCGGATGGCACCGGTGTCCGCCGCTTCCTCGACGGACTTCTGGCTCTCGCCGGTGACGCCTTCCAGCAGGGCATCGACTTCTTCCTGGGAAAGGAATGACTCGCTCATCGGGAATCTCCTGCCGGGGTCATTGGATGATGAAGCTCGAGAAGAGGACCTGCCGCACCGGGTTGGTGTCGGCCTTCGGCGCGGGTGCTTCCTCGTCGTCCTCTTCGTCGCTCGCGCGCCGCTTGCGCGGCTTGGGCACGGTGTAGCCGAGAGGACGCGAGACCTCGCGGCGGATGTCGACGGCCAGCTTCTCCTTGCCTTCGCGGCCCAGCAGCTCCTGCGAGGTACGCTGCGAGACGAGCATCAGGATCGCGCTGCGGATGCTGGGCAGGTACTGCTTGACCAGGTCCGAGGTCTTGGCATCCGCCAGCTCCAGCGTGATGCCGATCTGGGCGAAGCGGTCGCCGCCCGGGTCGGCGAGGTTCACCACCATGTTGTCGATGGGAAGGAAGGTGGGGGCCACCTTCGGGGCGGCCGGCGCGGCGGCCTTGGCCTGGTGGCCGCCGCCACCGCCCTCTTCGTCTTCGTCGCCGTGGCTGCGTTTGGAGAGCATGAACCAGGCTGCGCCCCCGCCGGCCAGGACCAGCACCAGGACGATGGCGATGATCAGGACCAGCTTCTTGCTCTTGGGCTTGGCGGCAGCGTCGGCGGGCGGGGTGGCGGACACGTTGGATTTCCTTGCGCAGCGGATTCAGGGAGAGGGACGGCAGGCAGCCAGTGACCGGAAGCCGCGCGGGCGGGCCGCGCCCGGTACGGAGCGCAGGCTTCCCGCATGCGGCCATTATTGGGCACCGACGCGGCGGATAATAGCCAGAATAGCGCCGGAAACTCCGGCTTTACCCCCTCGCCCTTCCCCGGCTGCGGCGATCCGGCACGCCGCTCCGTACAGCGGCCCGCCGCGCAGCCGCGCGTCAGGCGAAGACGTCGAGTGCGCGGTCCGGGCGCGCCGCAGGACGGGCGATGGCGCCGCCGTCCGGCATCGCACCGCCGGCCGCCTGCACGCGCCCGATGCGGGAGCCGCCTTCCCCGCGTCCAGCCGGCCGTCCCGACGCATCGCCATCGGCGGCGCCTGCGCCCGACTGGCCGATGCTGACCCCCGCCAGTTCGAGTCCTTCGCCGCGCAGCAGTTCGCGGAGCTGGGCGACGCTGGTGTCCAGCAGATCGCGGGTCTGTGCCTGGTCGCTGCGGAAGGCCACGTGGGCCTCGTTGCCCGAGAGCGATACGGAAATCTCGACGGGCTGGCCCTGCTGGTCGATCGTGAGCTCGGCATTCTGCGTCTTCTGGTGCACCCAGAAGGCCACCTGCTCCGCGACCTGGTCTTCCATCGGCACCTGGAAGCTGTCCGCCATGCCCGGCGTGCCGTCGCCCGCGGTGCCCGGGGCCCCCAGGGAAGACGACTGCAGACCTTCCGCGCCCAGCGGTTGCGCGGCGCGCTCTGCGCCGGCAGAGGACTGGAAGGCGGACTCGGGCCGGCCGCCCGCGCCCGCCTGCTGCATCAGGGCCTGCAGATCGCCGTTGCCGCCGGACGCGGCAGCCTGTCCGGCTTCGGCTCCGCGCGCTGCGCCCGCGCCCGCCGGCAGGGACGCGGCGAGGTCGCGCCGATCACCGCCCGGCTGGGCCGCGGAAGCGGAGGCGGCCATCGATGCGGCGGCATGGGCCAGCCCGGCCGGCAGGGTATCGTCCTTGCCGCCCAGGGAAGGAACCGCAAAGCCGCCACCCGCCGAGGCGCCGTTTCCGTCGGTGCCGCCTGCCGCGCCCATGGCAGAGTGGGCGCCCCGGGCGGCCCCGGCCCGCTGCGAAGCGGCCGCCTTGCCGAGCGCGCCGGACAGGTCGCCCGCGCCGTCGATGAGTGCCGTCTGGCCCACCAGGCTGCTCGCATCCATGAGCCCTGCCGGGCGCAGCGCCTGGGTCAACGACATCATGCCGACACCCGTCCCTGCGCCTGCCGCAGCGGCGCCCTGCCACGCCCCCACCGCGGCCGTGCCCGCCGCTGCGGGCAGCAGGCCCTGCAGCGCGATGGAGAGCGGGTCCATGCCGGGCAGCGCGGCCCCCGCCGCCGCAGCGTCCTGCCCGCCGCCGCCGAAGGCCGCGATGGCTGCCGTGCCCGTATCCGCGCCCATGCCTGCGCCAGCGTCCATGGCCTCCATGCCCGCGCCGAGCGAGGCGAGCAGCATCGAGAAGCCGCCCTGCCCGGCCGCCGCGGCAGTGGCATCAGTGGCAGCGTCCGTCGCGGACTGAGTTCCGGCGGCCTTGGCGGCGCCACGGGCGCCTTTGGCTTCATGGCCGGCATGGGCCGAAGACGTGCCCCGGGGGGCCTGGGTGCGGATGTCGTTGGTCATGGTGATGGTTCCTCTGGCCCGCCTGGGCCCTGCCCCGTGACCGGGGCCTTTCCGAAACGCAGCGCGGCGCGCTCGTCCGTCTGTTTCTGATCCCGCCGGGCATCGGCCTGGGCAAGGTCGTGGCGCCGCCGCTCCACCACCTTGCGCAGCGCGGCGACGCGCAGTTCGGCCTGCAGCAGTGCCTGGCCCGCGGCCCGCACCCGGCCGTCCTGCTCGCCGATCACGTGGCTCTGCAGGCCCACGGCATGCCCGAGGCGGTCCATGAACTGGTAGTGGTGGTACATGACTTCCGGCTTGACCGTGGCGTCGGCGCGCATGCCCCAGCGGCCCTCGGTCTCCTGGGCATAGTTCTGCAGCTGCTGCAGCTGCGCCTCGGAGGCGCTGCGGGCGCGCTGCAGGTCCTGCAGCGCCTGGCGCGCCGCGTCCCGCTGTCGCTCCGCCATCTCGACGGCGACGAGGAATGCCTGGAGGGATGCCATGGCTCAGGTGCTCCGTCCGGTCAGGCCTGCGGGCCCAGCACGGCCGCCATCGAGTGCAGGCTGTCCTGCATCGGCGAGGCCTCGAACATGCTCTGCTGCAGGAACGCGGCCATGGCCGGCTGCAGGCGGATGGCCTCGTCCAGGGCCGGGTCCGAGCCGCTCATGTAGGCGCCGACCTGGATCAGGTCGCGGCTCTTCTGGTAGCGCGAATAGGTGGCGCGGAAGCGGCGGGCGAGCTCGAAATGCTCGCGCGAGGCGACGTTGTGCATGACGCGCGAAGCCGACTGCTCGATGTCGATCGCGGGGAAGTGCCCGGTCTCGGCCAGCGCGCGCGACAGCACGATGTGCCCGTCGAGGATGGCCCGCGCCGCATCGGCGATCGGGTCCTGCTGGTCGTCGCCCTCGGAGAGCACGGTGTAGAAGGCCGTGATGGAGCCGACGCCGTGCAGCCCGTTGCCGCTGCGCTCGACCAGCGCCGGCAGCTTGGCGAAGCAGCTGGGCGGGTAGCCCTTGGTGGCGGGCGGCTCGCCGATGGCCAGGGCGATCTCGCGCTGCGCCATGGCGTAGCGCGTGAGCGAATCCATGAGCAGCAGCACGTGCTTGCCCTTGTCGCGGAAGTGCTCGGCGATGGCGGTGGCGTAGGCGGCGCCCTGCATGCGCAGCAGCGGCGGCGCGTCGGCCGGCGCGGCGACGACCACGGCGCGCTCCCGGTCCTGCGCCCCCAGGATGTCCTCGACGAACTCCTTGACCTCCCGGCCCCGCTCGCCGATGAGACCGACGACGATCACATCGGCCCGGGTATAGCGGGCCATCATGCCGAGCAGCACGCTCTTGCCCACGCCCGAGCCCGCGAACAGGCCGAGGCGCTGGCCGCGGCCCACGGTGAGCAGGGCGTTGATCGCACGCACGCCGGTGTCCAGCATCTCGCGCACGGGATCGCGGTCCATGGCGTTGATCTGGCGGCGGTCCATGGGCTCGGAGGACACGTCCTGCACCGGGCCGCCATGGTCCAGCGGCAGGCCCTGCGAATCCACCACCCGGCCCAGCAGGCCGTCGCCCATGGGCAGGCGCAGCACGCCCGCGGTGGTCGACGGGCGCGTGGCATCGCCGAGCCGCGGCACGGGCACGTAGGGAGCGGCGGGCACGACGCTCGCGCCGCTCGAGAGGCCATGGATGTCGCCGGCCGGCATCAGGAAGGCACGGTCGCCCGAGAACCCGACCACCTCGGCCAGCACGGCTTCGTGGCCCGGCATCTGCACCAGGCACTGCGAGCCCACAGGCACGCGGATGCCGACGGCTTCCAGGACGAGGCCGGTCAGCCGGGTGAGCGTGCCGCGGGTTTCCAGCGGGTTGCCGTCCGCCACGCGCGCACGCGCATCCGCGAGGAACGCCTCCCAGGGCGCGGCATGCGCATCGCCCGCCTGCGCCTGCGCCTGCGGGACGTCGCCGTGCGCCAGGCCGTCAGCCATGGCCATCCTCGTCGATCTTCCAGGCCGCAGACAGCCCGAGCGCCGCGATGGCACGGCGCCAGCGCCGGTCGAGCGAGCCGTCCACCACCATGCCGGCCGATTCGACCACGCAGTCGCCCTCGGCCACGGCCGCATCGGGCACCCACTGCACCTTGGCGCCGGTGTATTCGGCCGTGAGCGGCTGCTCGAGGAATTGCCAGTCCGCCGGATGCAGCCGCACGGTGGCGTGCCGCCCCTCCGAAACCAGCATGCCCAGCGCCTCGCGCACCACGGGCAGCAGCGCCTGGGGGCCGGAGGACAACTCCTGGCGGACGACCTGGCGGGCGATGTCGCAGGCCAGGGCCAGGATGTCCTGGGCCATGCGCTGCTGCAGCGCGGCCAGCCCGGCATCCGCGGCCTGGACCATGCGTTCGAGCTGCGCGGCGGTCTCCCGGCCCTGGCCGGCGATGTAGTCGTCCATGCGCTGCTGCCACGCGAGGGCGGTCTCTTCCTCGCCCTGCGCCCGGCCCTGGGCGAACGCCTCCTGGCGCACGGCCTCGAGGGCTTCCAGGTGGGTGGCCTCGTCGATGCCCGGGGGCGGCAGCTCCGGCGCCTCCGTCTCGGCGGCCTCGGGCGCCGGCACGGGATCGGAGCCGTCCACGGCACCGAAATGCCATTGCGCCACTTCGGCGATCTCTTCGCTCGGGATGAAGCGCGTGTACGCGCCGCGGGGGCTATACGAATGCGTCATCGCCGCCGCCTCCGATCACGATCTGGCCTTCGTCCGAGAGGCGCCGCACGGTCTTGAGGATTTCCTTCTGCTGCGCCTCGACTTCGGACAGCCGCATGGGTCCGCGCGACTCCAGATCTTCGCGCATGGCCTCGGCCGCGCGCGAGGACATGTTGGAGAGGAATTTCTCGCGCAGCTCCGGCTGGGCTCCCTTGAGGGCGACCACCAGGGTCTCGGAGGCCACTTCGCGCAGCACGGTCTGGATCGCGCGGTCGTCGAGCTTGTTCACGTCGTCGAACACGAACATCTTGTCCATGATCTTCTGGGCGAGGTCGGGGTCGTAGCTGCGGATCGACTCGAGCACCGGCGCATCCATGTTGGAGCCCAGCAGGTTGATGATCTCGGCCGCCGCCTTGACGCCGCCCAGGGAGCTCTTGCGGATCTTGTCGCCGCCGGCGAGCACCTTGAACAGCACCTCGTTGAGGTCTTTGAGCGCGGTCGGCTGGATGCCTTCGAGCGTGGCCACGCGCAGCAGCACCTCGCCACGCTGGCGGTCCGACAGCTGCATCAGCACCGCGGCGGACTGCTCCGGGTCGAGGTGCACCAGGATGGCCGCGACGATCTGCGGATGTTCGTTGCGCAGCAGTTCCGCGACGGAGAGCGGGTCCATCCACTTCAGGCTTTCGATGCCCGAGACGTCGCCGCCCTGCAGGATCCGGTCGATCAGCAGCGCCGCCTTGTCGTCGCCCAGCGCACGCTTGAGCACCGCGCGCACGTAGTTGCTGGTGTCCGACACCAGCAGGCTCTGCGCCGCGGCATCATTGGAGAAGCGGTTGATCACGCTGTCCACCTTCTCGCGGGAGACGGACTTCATGCGGGCGATGGTCTCGCCGAGCTTCTGCACCTCTTTGGGCGACAGGTGCTTGAACACCTCGGCGGCTTCCTCCTCGCCGAGGGACATCAGCAGGATCGCCGCGTCGTTCAGGCCTTGCTCATCCATGGGAAATTACCGCCGGTCGGAGATGGGGGTGGTGGGTGTGGGCTGTCATCGGCGCCATCATCGGTGGATGCCGCGCGGGTTTCAAGCCTCGCCGTTCACCCACACCTTCAGGATGTTGGCGACGGCCACGGGATTGTCCTTGGCCAGCACGCGCGCTTCCTCCAGGCGCAGCTGCTCGGGGCTCTGGAGCACGTCCTCCGGCTTGGCCGGAGCGGCCAGGGCCGGGCGCTCGGGCTCGTCGGCCTCGATCGCGTCCACCTGGCGGCCCGTCGCGGCAGCGACCGCAGGCGCCGGAGGCTGGTTCATTCCCTTGATCGCGGGACGCACCAGGCCGAGCAGGATCAGCGCGGCGAAGAGCGAGATGCCCACGGGCCAGCCCAGGCTCTTGGCCAGCTCGATCATCTCGGGCTGCTTCCAGAGCGGCAGGTCCACCACCGGCGTGCTGTCCACCAGGAACTGGGTGTTCATGATGTTCACGGAATCGCCGCGGTCCTTGCTGTAGCCGATGGTCTCGCGCACCAGGGCGGTCATCTGCTCGATCTGCTCGGGCGTGAACGCCTTGGCCTGCGGCGCCTTGCCGGCGGCGTCGGCAATGGCCTGGTAGTTGACGACCACGGCGGCGCTCACGCGCTTGATCGCACCGCTGCCCGCGCGGGTCACGCGCACCGTCTTGTCGACTTCGTAGTTGGTGATGGACTCGCGCTTGGAACCGGTCGCCTGGCCCTGCTGGCCGTTGCCGGCATTGGGGGCGGGGTTGGCGCCGTTGATCGGCGCGGTGGAAGGCTGGGGCGGCTGGTTGCTGGCCGCGCCCGGTACGCCGGAGGGGGGCTGGTTGCCGCCCTGGGAGCCGGAGCTCTCGACCACCTGCTGGCTGCGCACTGCGCCGCTGTCGGCCGTCTGGTTGGGGCGGTGCTGCTCGGAGGTCTGCTCGGATTGCGAGAAGTCCACCTCGGCCGTCACCTGGGCCTTGACGTTGTTCTTGCCGACCACCGGCTCCAGGATGTCCAGAATGCGGCGGGTGTATTGCTGCTCGATCTGCTGCACGTACGACAGCTGCTGGGCGTCCACGCCGTTGCCGGCGGCGGTGTCGGGAGACTGCGAGAGCAGCTTGCCGGTGTCGTCGAGCACGCTCACGGCGGAGGGCGCCATCTCGGGCACGCTGGACGCCACGAGGTGGACGATGCCGGCCAGCTGCGTGCGGTCGAGGAAGCGCCCGGGGTACAGGCTCAGCAGCACGGAAGCGGAGGGCTTCTGCTGCTCGCGGAAGAAGCCGTTCTGGTTGGGCAGCGCCAGGTGCACGCGCGCGCTCTGCACCGACGACAGCGCCTGGATGGAGCGGGTGAGCTCGCCTTCGAGGCCGCGCTGGAAGTTCAGCCGCTCCTGGAACTGCGTCACGCCGAAGCGGTTCGTCTCCATCAGCTCGAAGCCGGTCACCGATCCCTTGGGCAGGCCCTGGGTGGCCAGGCGCAGCCGCACGTCGTGCACGCGGTCGGCCGGCACCAGGATGGCGCCGCCGCCTTCCGCATACTTGTAGGGGACGTTCATGGTGGACAGTTGCGCCACGATCGCGCCGCCGTCCTTGTCGCTCAGGTTGGAGAACAGCACCTTGTAGTCGGGCTGCCGGTTGAGCACCACCGCCGCCACGATGGCCGCCACGAGCAGCGCGATGCCCACGCCGAAGCGCATGCGCTTGGAACGGTCGAGCGCGGAGAAGCGCTGCAGCACCGAGGGCGCGCCGGTGCTGGCGGGGGGAGCGACGGGGATTTCGGCGACTGCGGACATGGTGCTTTCCAAGGGGCTCGCCACGGCACACGGGATCTGGCGTGCCGCGATTATTGGACGCACCCGCCCTGGCCGGCAGCCGGATAAGCCGCCCGTTTTCCCAGCTATTCCCCGGGATGGCCCGGCGGCACCGCCCCTAGGATTGCACCATCCCGCAACCCCCACCACCGACCGCCATGGACTTCCGCATCTCCAGCTCCACCGCTCCCCTCACGGGCGCCGGCCTGGCGCGCCGTGCCGCGGCCGCCCCCGACGCTGCCGGCCAGGAGGTCGGCTTCTCGGACGCGCTCAAGGGGGCGCTGCAGTCGGTCAGCTCCGCCCAGAACCGAGCAAGCGGGCTGCAGCAGGAAGTGCAGATGGAAAACCCGGCCGTGAGCCTGGAAGAAACCATGATCGCCATCCAGAAGGCCCAGGTCGGCTTCCAGGCGACGCTGCACGTGCGCAACCGCATGGTGCAGGCCTACACCGACATCATGAACATGCAGGTCTGAGGCCGGCGGAGAGCGCTCCTCGCCGACGCCCCGAATGAAAAATGCCTCGCCCCCGTAAGGGAGCGAGGCATTTTTTTGCGCCGCAGCGGCGCCCGGGAAGGCGCGTCGCCTGGAGGGCCCCACCCCTGCCGTTGCCGGCGGGGCAGCCGCCCCGCTCAATGCATGATCATCGGCTGTCGCTCGAACAGGTGCTCGAACTGTGCGAGCCAGGGCTCGGCGAGGCAGCGGATCTCGGCGTCGTTGCGCAGGATGCGCTGCATGATGCGCGTCTTCTCGCGGCGGTGCTCCGGCAGCAGCTCCTGGTCCTGCGACTTGAAGCGCAACTGTTCGATCAGCACGGCACAGGCGCCTTCGCAGCGCACCACCTCATCCCAGTCCTTGAGCTTGGCAGCCTCGAGCATCCGCGCGCTGCTGTCTTCGATGGCCTTGTAGTAGTCAATCAGCATGTCGTTCATGTTTCAGGCCTCCGCCACCACGGGGTGGGCCACGTCATTGGCGGCCGCCGTGGACAGCGCCATCTTCTTGATCTCGTTCCACCCCTGGGCGACCGGCTCGATGAGGCGCGCGACCTCTTCCAGCATCGCGTCGTCGTTTTTGGCGTTCGCCTGGATCAGGCGGCGCAGGCTGTAGTCGTACAGCGCATCCAGATTGCTGGCCAGCACGCCGCCTTCCTCGCGATCGAGCGCCGTGCTCAGCCCTTCCTCCAGGATGCGCACCGCCTTGGAGATGGCGGAGCACTTCGTCGCCACGTCACCCCGCGCCAGGGCACCGCGCGCCGTGGCGATGGCATTCAGCACACCGGCGTACAGCAGGCTGACCAGCTGGTGCTGATCGATGGTGTGCATGCTGGTTTCAACGTTGATGCGCTGGTAGGCATTGGCACGGGATTGGTAAGCGGTGAACATGGCGGTCGCTCCTCGGAATCTGTTATTCAATTTATCGGCGTTCCGCCACCAAACTGAAGGCCCTTCACAGGGTTTTATTCCAGGCGACCGCCTGCTGCTGGATGTAGGCGTTGAGCTGGTTCATGGTGGACATCTTGGTGTCCAGCGCCGTGTAGCGGGCGATGAGGTTCTTCTCCACCTCGCTGGCCCGGTCGGTGATGCGCTCGACGTCCGCGGCATTGCGCTTGAGCGCCTCCTTGTACGACTGGTCCTTGCTCGCGAAGAAGCCCCCGGTGGAAAGCAGCTTCGAGGTGACGGCCTGGAACTTGCCGGCGAATCCGTCAGAGACGCTGCCGCCGTCCGGCCCGCGGAAGAAGGCCTTCACGTCGTCGGGGTTCTGCATCGCCTTGTCGAACTTGGTCGCGTCCAGGCTCAGGCTGCCGTCGGGAGTGAGGTTGCCGCTCCCGCCCGCGGACACCACCCCCACGTCCGACAGCGACCGGAACACACCGGAGGCATTGACGGACTGCAGCGCCATCCGGAGCGTGTTCTGCAGGTTCACGGCACTGGAGTCGCCCTGCAGCAAGCCAGCCGTCTTCGTGTCCTTGTCGTATTTGGTGGCATCGTTCAGTGCGCTGTTGACGGCGTTGTAGGCCGCGATGAACGCCTGGACATTGGCCTTGACGGCCGAGTTGTCCTTCGCGACCGTGACGGTGACGTCCGCCGTGGTGGGCTTGATGGCCGTGAAGGTCACGCCGGCGACGGTGTTGGCGAACGCATTCGTGCCCGAGGAGACGGCCACTCCATTGACCGTGGCATTGGCATTCTGCGCGTACTCGGTCGAGCCGGACAGGATGCGGGACAGCCCCTTGGAGTCGGTATTGCTGCCATCCGCATCGGTCACGCTGAGCTGGTAGCCTGCGCTCTCGCCGGTGGTCTTGCTGCGCAGCATCAGACGCTGGCCCGAGGCATCGGTCAGCACCGTGGCGGTGACGCCGGCCTTGGAGCCGTTGATCTTGCTGGCGATGTCTTCCAGCGTATCGGTCGCGGTGACGTCGATCTTCACGCCGGCGTCCGCGCCGGCGGCAAACGTCTTGGGAGTGCCGCTCCACGTGCCCGTGGTGAGGGTGATCGAGCCGGCGCCCACGGCGCTCTTGGCGGGCGTCAGCGCATCGGAAATGGAGGACTGGGCCTTGGCCAGGTTCTGCACCTGCACGTTGAACGACGTCGCCGCCGCGCCGCCCACGGCCGACACGGTCACGAAATCGGTGCCAGACGAGGTCGCCGTCACGCCGTTCCATCCGGTGACGCTGGTCAGCTTGCCGGCGGCGTCGGAGAGCGTGGAGACTAGGGATTTGAACTGCCCGAACGCGGAGACCTTCGCATTCGTCACGGCCGCCTGCTGGGTCAGGCCGTTGGTGCGGGTGATGGGCAGCTTGACGGCATCGACGGAAGCTTTGATGAGGTCATTGACGTTGACGTTGCCGCCCAGGCCAATGCCCAACGAAGAAAAGCTCGGCATATACCACCTCCATTCAGTCGATGCGACGCGTTGTATCGACGGAAATTATCCCGTCCCGATGACACGGCATCGCGCCGATAAGCACAGGATAACCCACCCAATCCACCGCTTGCGGCCGCACCCGCCACCAGCGGCAAAGCGGCAACGGCCGAAGCCGTTGCCGCCCGGAGTCCGGCGGGACCGTCTGGCCCCGCCTTCCGCTGCGCGATCAGCGCAGCAGGGACAGCACGCCCTGGGGCAGCTGGTTGGCCTGGGCCACCATCGCCGTGCCGGCCTGCTGCAGGATCTGCGAGCGCGACAGGTTGGCGGTTTCGGCCGCGAAGTCCGCGTCCTGGATGCGGCTGCGCGAAGCCGACATGTTCTCGGACGTGCTCTGCAGGTTGTTCACCGTCGTCTCGAACCGGGACTGGAGCGCACCGAAGCTCGCGCGCTGGCCGTTCACGGCGGCGAGCGCAGCGTCGATGATCTTCAGGGCCTTGGTGGAGCCGTCCACCGTGGACACGTCGATATCGCTCACCTTGGTCAGCGTGGAGGCCGTGGCCGCGGTGCTCGTCATGGTGCCGCCCGTGCCGTTCACGGTGTAGCCCTTGTCGGACTTGTATTCCACCGTGCCGCGCGAGGCGACGGTCACGCCGGTGCCGGCCGCCGTGGCGGCGGTGAACGTCAGCGTGCCCGAAGACTGCGTGGTGACGGCGTCCTGGGAGGCCAGCGTGATGCCCGCGGCGCTGCTGGCGCCGTTGGCGATGTTGATGTCATTGCCCGATTCGTTGGTCAGGATCAGGCCGGTGGAATCGCTGTTGAGCTTGGCGGTGACGCCGGTCTGCGAGGACACGTCGTTCAGGGCCTTCACGGCTTCGGCCAAGCCAGCGGCCGTGCCGACGGCCGAGACGTTGAACGTCACGTTGGCCGCGGTGCTGTTGTCGCCCTTCACGGCCAGGGTGAACGAGCCGGTGCCGGAGAACTTCATTTCCGAGACGTTGCGGGCCGAAGCCGTGACGCCGGTGGAATCGGCCACCGCGTTCACCGCGGAGGCGATGTCGGAGGCCGTGCCGGCAGCCGCCACGTTGACGGTCTTGGTCTGCAGGCCGGCGATCACCACGGTGCCGGCGGCAGCGCCTGCCGAGCCGGCCGAGGCACCGGTGGTGGCCGCGCCGGTGGCCGATGCCGTCAGTTGGGCACCATAGTTGTTGGTGCGGAAATTGCCTGTGGTGGCCGTGATGGTCTGGTTGGCGTTGGCGCCGACCTGGAAGGTGGCCGAGCCGAAGGAGCCGTCCAGCAGCTTCTGGCCGTTGAATTCGGTGTTGCCGGCGATGCGGTCCATTTCCGACAGCAGCTGGCCGACTTCGGCCTGGATGGCCTTGCGGTCGCCGGAGGAGTTCGTGGCGTTGGCCGACTGCACGGCCAGTTCACGCACGCGCTGCAGGATGTCGCCGGTGGACTTCAGGGCGCCTTCCGCCGTCTGTGCCAGCGAAATACCGTCGTTGGCGTTGCGCACCGCCTGGTTCAGGCCGCGGATCTGCGAGGTGAAGCGCTCGGAAATCGCCAGGCCGGCGGCGTCGTCCTTGGCGCTGTTGATGCGCAGGCCGGACGACAGGCGCTGGATGGAGGTGTTGAGGGACGACTGGCTGAGGCTCAGGTTGCGCTGGGCGGTGAGCGAGCTGACGTTGGTGTTGATGGTGGAAGCCATTGCAAATCTCCTGAAAAGAACTGACTGGATATGGCGTTGCCGCCAACTGGGCCCAGAACGCCTGGCCACAGGGTTCACAGGGCCTTGCGGGCCATCTGTTGAACGGCGGGCCGGATCGCGTGCTGCTCATACGTCCCGTTGGAGATGTTTTCGGGTGCCCGGCGGAAAACTTTAGGCACGAACACACGGATTGAGCGGTTTTTGTGTGTCTTATCCCCCCAATGGCCTGGGGCGGGCTCCCCAACAATCCTTCCATCGTTCCCACAAAGTCCGCCGGAGGGGTAGCGCTTGAGCCGGCAGTAATGTTTGTTTCCAGCCTCGCAGGAGTTCCGCCATGGCGTCCACCATCAACACCAACATCAGCTCGCTCACTGCCCAGCGCAACCTGAGCCTGAGCCAGTCGTCGCTCAACACTTCGATCCAGCGCCTCTCGTCGGGCCTGCGCATCAACAGCGCCAAGGACGACGCCGCCGGCCTGGCGATCTCCGAGCGGTTCACCTCGCAGATCCGCGGGATGAACCAGGCAGCGCGCAATGCCAACGACGGCATTTCGCTGTCCCAGGTGGCGGAAAGCGCCCTGGCCGGCGCGGGCAACATCCTGCAGCGGGTGCGCGAGCTGTCGGTGCAGTCGGCCAACGCCACCAATTCGGCCGGCGACCGCAAGGCCATCCAGGCCGAAGTCGGCCAGCTCCTGTCCGAGCTGGACCGCATCGCCGGCGCCACGGAATTCAACGGCCAGAAGCTGCTGGACGGCTCCTTCGGCTCGGCCACCTTCCAGGTCGGCGCCAACGCCAACCAGACCATCACGGCCACCACAGGCAATTTCCGCACCAACAACTATGGTGCCCAGCTGACGGCATCGGCCACCGGCGCGGCCACCACCGGTGCCTCGGCCGGCTCGGCAGGCGCTGCCGCCGGCACCGTGGTGATCGCCGGCCTGCAGACCAAGACCGTCAACGTGGCGGCTGCCAGCACGGCAGCCGACATCGCCTCTGCCGTCAATGCAGTGGCAGACTCCACCGGCGTGACGGCCTCGGCCCGCAACGTCTCGGAACTGAAGTTCTCCGGCAATGGCGCATACTCCCTGGCAGTCAAGGGCGAGAACAGCACCGCGGCCAACGTGACGTTCAACGTTTCGGCCAATTCCTCGGCGGCCGGCCTGGCCGAAGCCGTGAAGGCCTTCAACGACGTCTCGTCGCAGACCGGCGTCACCGCCAAGCTCAACAGCGACAATACCGGTCTGATCCTGACCAACGAATCGGGCAAGGACATCAACATCGCCAACGGCGCCAGCAGCGCCGCGGGCATCACGCTGGCTTCGCAGGATGCCGTCGCCACGCAGTCTTCGGGCAGTCTGACGTTCACCGCCGCCACCGCGGCCGGCACCGGCGTGACCGTGGCTTCGCGCGGAACGCTGGAATACAACTCCGACAAGGGCTACACCGTGGCCGGCACGGGCGGCACCATGACGAACGCCGCGGCCACCGCCTCCACGCTGACCAAGGTGAGCGACATCGACGTGTCCACGGTGGACGGATCGACCAAGGCCCTGAAGATCATCGATTCCGCACTCGCCGCCGTGAACGGCCAGCGTGCGAGCTTCGGTGCGCTCCAATCCCGGTTCGAAACCGCCATCGCCAACCTGAACACCTCGTCCGAGAACATGTCCGCCTCGCGCAGCCGCATCCAGGACGCGGACTTCGCGGCCGAAACCGCCAACCTGTCGCGCTCGCAGATCCTGCAGCAGGCCGGCACGGCGATGGTGGCCCAGGCCAACCAGCTGCCCCAGGGCGTGCTGTCCCTGCTGAAGTAATCCGCAAGAACGGTCGCGGTCCCTGCAGGCGCGGGGGGTCGCAGACCGCCCCTCGTGGGGAACTTGGTCGTCGGCGGCAGGGAGCGGCCGGCCACGCCGCGCACCGGCAGGCCCTTCTCCCCCCGTCAGCGGGTGGCGCGACAAAAGTGCGGCAACGAAGCCCTGGATGCGGTGTGGGCCGCGCTCGCCATGGGAGGAACGCCAGGGCGGCTGCCGCGCTTGCGCACAATACGCCCATGTGAAAACTTCTAGGGACCTCCCATGTCAGAACGGCAGCAAGAAACACCCGTTTATGTCACGCAGCCGTACCTCCCGCCCCTGGAGGAATTCCTTCCCTACCTGAAAGACATATGGGAGCGGAAGATCCTGACCAACAACGGCCCCTGCCATCAGGAACTCGAACTCAGGCTGCAGGAATATCTGGGACTGCAGCACATCTCCCTCTTTGCCAACGGCACGATCGCGCTGGTCACCGCCCTGCAGGCCCTGCGCATCACCGGGGAGGTCATCACGACGCCCTACAGCTTCGTGGCCACCGCCCATTCACTGCTGTGGAACGGCATCAAGCCCGTTTTCGTGGACATCGATCCGCATACGTTGAACCTCGATCCGGCGAAGATCGAGGCGGCGATCACGCCCCAGACCACCGCGATCCTGCCCGTGCACTGCTACGGCCACCCCTGCGACGTGGCCGCCATCCAGAATATTGCCGACAACTACGGGTTGAAGGTGATCTACGACGCGGCCCATGCCTTCGGCGTGCGCGATGCGGAGGGCAGCATATTGCGGCATGGCGACCTGTCCGTGCTCAGCTTCCATGCCACCAAGGTGTTCAATACCTTCGAAGGGGGGGCCATCGTCAGCCCCGACGCGAGAACCAAGCGGCGCATCGACCACCTGAAGAATTTCGGATTCGTCGATGAGGTGACCGTGGTGGCGCCCGGCATCAACGGCAAGATGAGCGAGATCAATGCCGCCTTCGGGTTGCTGCAGCTGCAGCACATCGACAAGGTGATCGCGCGCAGGGCCGATATCCACGCCCGGTACCGGCAGCTGCTGTCCGGGATCGAGGGCATCGCCTTCATCCAGAGCGATGCGCACCGGCACAACCACGCCTACTTTCCGATCCTGGTCGGTGAGGGCTACCCCCTTTCGCGCGATGCGCTCTACGAGCACCTGAAGCGCCATGGCATCCATGGCCGCAGGTACTTCCACCCGCCCATCAGCAGCTTCCCGATGTACAAGGCGCTGCCGTCGGCCAACGCCCAGAACCTGCCCCAGGCGCACCGTGCTTCGGCATCCATCCTCTGCCTGCCGATGTACCCCGCCCTGGCAGACGGCACGGTGGAGATGATCGCGGCCCTGATCAGGGGCACCGGCACTTGAATGGAAAACCCGGCACCGATGCAGCAGGACATGGCAGACAACAGCGGAATGCCCGAAAGAAGGGTGCTCGTCTTTCCGGCGGGAACGGAAATCGGCCTGGAGATATTTGCCGCACTCAAGGGCTGCCGTAACACGCGCCTTTTCGCAGCGGGCGAAGACATTCCCAACCATGCCCGCCTGCTCTACCAGGAATACCACGTGCTTGCGCACGTGAGCGACCCAGCCTTCCCGGCCGCCATGGCCGGACTCTGCAGGAAGCTGGAGATAGATTATGTGTTTCCTGCACACGACGACGCCCTGACGGAACTCAGCAAGATGCGCGGCTTGCTGAGCGCCAGGGTAATCGCCCCTTCTGCCGAAACCTGCGAGATCACGCGGTCCAAACGGGCGACCTATCGACGGCTCGAGGCGTTCATCCGCACGCCGAGGATATTCCACGATCCCCGCTCCATCGACGCGTTTCCCGTTTTCGTCAAACCCGACCGCGGCCAGGGTTCTTTGAATGCGGTGCGGGCGGACGATGGGCACCAACTGGCACACGCCCTGCGGACCGCCCGTGATCCGCTGGTATGCGAGTACCTGCCGGGCGAGGAATACACGGTGGACTGCTTTTCCTCGCTTCGCCAAGGGCTGCTCTTTTGCCACGCCCGCCGCCGCGACCGGGTGCGCAACGGCATATCCAATTGCACGGTGACCGTGGAACTGCCGGGCATCGACCGCATGGCCGAAACCATCGCGGCGCAACTGGAGATGCGGGGTGCCTGGTTCTTCCAGGTGAAGCGTTCGGCTTCGGGCGCGCTCACCTTGCTGGAGGTGGCGCCGCGTGTTGCGGGCGCCATGGCGGCCCACAGAGTGCAGGGGATCAACTTCCCGTTGCTCAGCCTGATGGAGCAGGACGGGCTGGACCTGCGCATACAGCGGAATCCGGGCACCGTGGAACTGGATCGCAGCCTGCGCAACCGCTATCGGCACGACATCGAATTCGGCGCGCTCTACATCGACCTCGACGACACGCTCATTCTTCATGGCGAAGTGCATCTGGAAGCCCTGAAGCTGGTATTTCAGTGCATCAATGCCGGGAAGCCCGTCACCCTCCTGACGAGGCACGCACTGGATATCGAAAAGACGTTGAAGCGGCACCGGCTGCACGGCCTGTTCGACCGGGTGGTTCATATCACCAACGGGAGCATGAAATCCGCCCACATCCGACGCGATGGCCACCCCATCTTCGTGGACGACAGTTTTTCCGAGCGCCAGGAAGTCCGCAACACCCTGGGCATACCGACGTTCGACCTCAGCATGATCGAGCTTCTCACGGAGCAGAGTTTCGAATCGCGCCCACACCGCCCATCGCCGGAGGAAAGCCATCATGGATGAAAAGACATTCCTGGAGAGCCTGGCTGCCACCTACACCACGGCCGACAGCCCCCAGGACGCTGCCATCCGGTCCATGGCCATGCGGGCATTCATGCCCCACTTCGCCCCGCACGGCCATGCGCTGGAGCTGGGCTGCGACTTCGGCTACATGACCCGGTTGCTGGCACCGCATTTCGACAGCCTGACGGTGGTGGACGGCTCCTCCGTCTTTCTTCAGAAAGCCCGATCGCTTGGCATTCCGAACGCGGTCTTCATTGAGTCACTGTTCGAAGAGTTCGAACCCATGGCGACTTACGAGCATATTTTCCTGAGCTACGTTCTCGAGCACGTGGTGGATCCCCGCGCCCTGCTGCGCAAGGTACGCACCCTGCTCGCTCCACGCGGCAAGGTGTTCATCGTGGTGCCGAATGCACGCGCGCTCTCCAGGCAGATGGCACGGCACATGGGGCTGGTTGATGACCTCTACGAGCTGACGGACAACGACCGGAAGCACGGCCACAGGCGAACCTACGACCGCGTGCAGCTGGAAAGGGACATTGCGGCAGGGGGACTTTCCAGCATGCACACGGGCGGCCTCATGCTCAAGCCGTTCGCCGACTTCCAGATGAATGCGATATTCACCGGTGGAATTTTGGGCGCCAGCCAGCTGGAAGGGCTCTACCAGCTGGGGCTGGAATATCCCGATCTCGCAGGATCTCTGTTCTCCATCTGCTGTGCAGCCAGTTAACGCCACCACCAGAGCCCCCCACATCATGGCATCAGCAACCCCCGACCTTTTCACGTGCCCGGTCTGCGGAAATGGCGTCACGCACTTCCTTCCCGTACCCGATCACTACGCTTCGTCGCTGCGCAAGCACGGTGCGACGTTTTCGCTGGCGGATTTCGAGACGCTGAACACCGAGCATTACAGCTGCCCTGCGTGCATGGCCTCGGACCGCGACCGGCTGTATGCCTACTTCATCCGGCGCCACCTGTTGCGCCCGAGCCTTCCGCCGCTGCGGATTCTGGACATCGCGCCCGCGCCGGCGCTGTCCACCATGCTGCGTGGCCTGGGCGGGCGCAATTACCGCTCGGCGGATCTGCAATCCCCGCTGGCGGACGATTGCGTCGACATCACCGACATGCGGATCTATGCAGACGCGTCCTTCGACCTCGTCATCTGCTCGCACGTGCTGGAGCATGTGCATGACGATCAGTTGGCGATGCGCGAATTGCACCGGGTGCTGGCGCCAGGCGGCTGCGCGATCCTGATGGTGCCCCTGCTGACCACGGCGACGGCGACGGACGAGGACCCCCAGGAGGGACGGGTCGAAGAGCGCTGGCGCCGGTTCGGCCAGGACGACCATGTGCGGCTGTATGCCAAGAAGGATTTCATCGGTCGCCTGCAGCACGCAGGTTTTGCGATGGCTTCGCTGACCCAGGACGACCTGGGTGCGGCGGCCTTTTCCGAGCACGGCATCAGCGCGGGGTCCGTCCTGCATATCGGACGCAAGCCCGCCGAGCCGGGCTGCGCCCACCCCAGCTGGCTGCTGCCCAGGGAGGTGATGGACGGGGTCGGCGAGCAGGCCGATGCGGACCCCACGCCCGCCGTGCAGGTGACCGTGGCCATCCCGGCCTACAAGGCGAACTACCTCGACGCCGCGCTGCAGAGCGCGCTGACGCAGGAGTTCGGCAGCTTCGAGATCGTGGTGTGCGACGACAGCCAGGGGGATGCCGTCGCGGCAACGGTCGCGCCCTATCTCTGCGACGGCGGACAGGCGCGGACCCCGCCCGTCGCCATACGCTACTTCAAGAATCCCCAGCCTCTGGGCGAGGAAGGCAACGTCGGCAAGTGCATCCGGCTGGCCCGCGGGGAATATATCAAGTTCCTCTACGACGACGACATCCTGCTGCCGGGCTGCCTCCGGGCCCTTGCCGACGTGCTGGACCGGCACGACGACGTTTCGCTCGTCTCCTCGCGCCGCCAGGTCATCGACGAGTCGGGCCGCAGGCAGCCGGACATCGCGGCAACCCAGTACCCGTTCACCGGAGACGTTCTCATAGAAGGCACGGACCTCGTGTCTCTGCTGGCGGACTGGACGTTGAACTTCATCGGCGAACCCAGTACCGTCATGGTGCGCAGGCAGCACGTGCTGCCGTTGGCGGGCCGGCAGTTTTCGCTCGACAACGAGCCCGTCTATTGGCTTGGCGACGTCACGATGCATGCCCAGCTGCTGAGGCTGGGCCACCTCGCGTTGCTGCAGACCCCGCTGTCCTGCCTGCGCATCTCGCATGAGCAGACCAGCCACCTCGGGCGGCTCCATGCCCACATCGGCAGAGAACGCTACGCCTATTTCAGCCGCACGCTGAAGCAGCTGGGATGGGTGCGCCCCACCAACAACCAGCTCGTGCGCGTCACGCCGCTGGCCCTGCCAGGACAGTTCGATACGGTCGATCTGGGGGCGCGCCTGGAGCGCATGCAGAGCGGCGCTCCACCGCTGGTGGACGCCCTGGGGCCCTGGCTTGCCGCGCGCCAGCCCTGCGAGGCCCAGGTGCAGCTGATGCAGCACCGCCTGCAGACCGCGACGCCCGCGCCGTCAGTGCATATCTTCGTGCGCGACCTGCTGGGCGACCACAGCCAGGTGGAGGCCACGCTGCAGAGCTTGCAAGCGCTGCGCCTGCCGGGGCTCGCACTGCAGGCCACCGTGCTGGCGTGCGCCCCCGGGCCGGCCCCGGCCGGGGCTGGGTTGGTGGAAATGGGATCTCCCGCCGAATGGCCCGCGACTGCCAACCGGGAGGCCGCCGCGGACGCTTCCGAGTGGCTGCTGTTCGTGGAGGCCGGTGAGGTGTTCACCCCCTACGGCCTGTGGACGCTGCTGCTGGATGCCGGCGGCGCGCCGCAATGCCGGGCCGTCTATGCGGACGAACTGGTGAACGCGGGCTCCGGCAGCCTGGGAACCCTCTTCCGCCCCGACTTCAACCTGGACCTGCTGCTCTCCTGCCCCCAGGGCATGGCACGGCACTGGCTCTTCCGGCGCGATGCATTCCTGGAAGCCGAGGGGTTCGATCCGGAGGTTCCCGATGCCGCGGAACTGGATCTGATCCTGCGGCTGGTGATGGCCGGGGGCATCGAATGCATCGGCCATGTCAGCGAGCCGCTGCTCGTGTCCGCGCTGCCGCAGCTGGCGAGCCGGCCCGACGAGATCACGGCCATCGCGCGGCACCTGCACATGCGGGGCTACGAGCGGGCCAGCGTCGATGCCAGCCTGCCGGGGCGCTACCGGGTGCATTACGGCCATGAAGGCACGCCGCCCGTCTCGATCATCATCCCCACCAAGGACCAGTTCGCCATGGTGGAGCGCTGCGTCAGCTCGCTGCTGGAGAAGACCGCCTACCAGAACTACGAGATCATCCTGGTGGACAACGGCAGCACGGACCCGTCCGCCTGCGCCTGGATCGACGGGCTGGAAGCGCTGGACGATCCCCGCATCCGGGTGCTGCGCTATCCGCATCCGTTCAACTATTCGGCGATCAACAACGCGGCGGCGCGCATTGCGCGGGGCGAATACCTCCTCCTGCTGAACAACGACACCGCCACGCTGCGCGGCGACTGGCTGGACGCGATGCTCAACCATGCGCAGCGTCCCGAGGTCGGCATCGTCGGGGCCAAGCTGCTGCACGCCGATGGCACGCTGCAGCACGGCGGCGTCGTGCTGGGCCTGCGGGGACCGGCGGAACATCCCTTCATCGGCCTGCCGGCGGATGCGCCCGGCTACATGAACCGCCTGGAGGTGGACCAGAACTACAGCGCGGTCACCGCCGCCTGCCTGATGATCCGGCGCTCGGTCTACGAAGAGGTCGGCGGGCTGGACGAGGAGGCCTTCAAGGTGTCCTACAACGACGTGGACCTGTGCCTCAAGGTGCGGCAGGCCGGCTACCTCGTCGTCTGGACACCCCGCGCCGTCGTGCTGCACGAAGGCAGCGTGAGCCAGAACGCCGTGGACGGGGCCACGCAGGCGGCGAAGCGGGCACGTTTCGTGGGCGAGCAGGACGCCATGTACGAGAAGTGGCTGCCCGTGCTCGCCCGCGACCCGGCCTACAACACCAACCTCTCGCTGCACGGCACCGGCTTCGACGTGGAGACGGACGCCGCCATCAACCGCCGCCCCCTGCCGTGGCGCCCGCAGCCGGTGGTGCTGGCATTGGCCGCCGACCATTTCGGCTGCGGCCACTACCGGGTGATCGAGCCGGTGCGCGCCATGCACGCCGGCGGCATCGCCGACGCGCGGTTCGCCCAGCGCTATTTCACGCCCGAAGAGCTGCACCGGCTGCAGCCCGACACCCTGGTGCTGCAGCGCCAGGTGAAAGAGGAGCAGCTGCAGCTCATCCAGCGCATGAAACGCTTCTGCCCGACGTTCATGGTGGCCGAGCTGGACGACTACCTGCCCAACCTGCCCCTCAAGAATGCGCACCGCCACGAAATTTCCAAGGACGTGCTGCGGCAGCTGAGGCGCTCCGTCGGCATGATGGACCGGTTCGTCGTCTCGACCGATGCCCTGGCCGAAGCCCTGCAGGGCACCCATGCGGACATGCGGGTGGTGCAGAACCGCCTGCCGCCGCGCTGGTGGCGCGGCTTGCAGGGAAGCCGGCGCACGGGCGGACGGCCCCGCGTGGGCTGGGCGGGCGGCATCAGCCACCAGGGCGATCTGGAACTGATCGCCGACGTGGTGAAGGAACTGCACCGCGAGGTGGACTGGATCTTCTTCGGGATGTGCCCGGACCGCATCAAGCCCTATGTGCGGGAATACCACGGCCCGGTGTCGATCGAGCGCTACCCGGCCATGCTCGCCAGCCTGAACCTGGACCTGGCGCTCGCGCCGCTGGAGCAGAACCTGTTCAACGAGTGCAAGAGCAATCTGCGCCTGCTGGAGTACGGCGCGTGCGGCTACCCCGTGATCGCGAGCGACGCGCGGCCCTACCGGTGCGGGCTGCCGGTCACGCTGGTGAAGAACCGCTTCAAGGACTGGGTGGATGCCATCCGCGCCCACGTGCAGGACCCGGACGCCGCCGCGCGCTCGGGCGACGCGCTGAAGGCCGCGGTCGAGCGTGACTGGATGCTCGAGGGGGCCCATCTGGAGAACTGGCTCCGGGCCTGGATGCCGGAGTGAGAGCGCGGCGGCGACGATTCCATTCAAGTGTGGAGCATGCCGTCCGATACCATTGATACGATGGATACGTTTCGTATCCGCTCCGCTGCCGCCACCGCCTCCAGAGTCGGTGGTCTCCCCCCTCGCCCGGCTCATCCGCTCGCACCAGCATGTTCGTCATCATCGGTTACCTCGTCTGCCTGGGGTGCATCTTCGGGGTCTTCATCGCGCACGGCGGCAACATCTCCGTGGTGCTGCACGCCCTGCCGTTCGAGATCGTCACGATCCTGGGCGGCGCCCTCGGCGCCTTCGTGGTGAACAACCAACCCAAGGTGCTCAAGGCCACGATGAAAGCGCTGCCCATGGCGTTCAAGGGCTCCAAGTACACCAAGGCGCGCTATATGGAGCTGATGGCGATGCTCTACGACATCCTGCAGAAGGCCCGCAAGGAAGGGCTGATGGCGATCGAGAAGGACGTCGAGTCGCCGCACGAGTCGGAAATCTTCAAGAAATACCCGACCGTGGGCTCCGACCACCACGTGATCGAGTTCACCACCGACTACCTGCGGATGATGGTGTCGGGCAACCTAAACGCGCACGAGATCGAATCGCTGATGGACAGCGAGATCGAGACCCACCACCAGGAGGCGCACGCCCCGGTGGCGGCGCTGGCCCGGCTGGCCGGCGCACTGCCGGCCTTCGGCATCGTGGCCGCGGTGCTCGGCGTGGTGAACACCATGGGCTCGGTGGGCCAGCCGCCCTCGGTGCTCGGCGGGATGATCGGCTCGGCGCTGGTGGGCACGTTCCTCGGGATTCTGCTGGCCTACGGCGTGGTGGAGCCGCTGGGCGGCCTGGTGGAGCAGAAGCTGGAGGACGCCGCCAAGGAACTCCAGTGCATCAAGACCACTCTGCTGGCCAGCATGCAGGGCTACAACCCCGCCACGGCCATCGAATTCGGCCGCAAGGTGCTCTTCTCGGGCGACCGCCCCAGCTTCACCGAGCTGGAAAGCCATGTGAAGGGCAAGAAGTGATCCGCCCCACCCTGCCGTAAGGTCACGCCATGGCCGACAAGAAGCTCCAGCCGATCATCATCAAGCGCATCAAGAAGGGCGGGCACGCCGCGCACGGCGGCGCCTGGAAGATCGCCTATGCCGACTTCGTGACGGCGATGATGGCGTTCTTCCTGCTCATGTGGCTGCTGGGCTCGACGGCCAAGGGCGAGCTGCAGGGCATCGCCGCCTATTTCTCGTCGCCGCTCAAGGTGGCGATGCAGGGGGGCGACGGCTCGGGCAACAGCTCCAGCATCATCCCGGGCGGCGGCAACGATCTCTCCAAGGTGCACGGCCAGGTGCGGCGCTCGGACTCCGACGCGGCCACCAGCCGCCGGACCAACCTCGAGCACGCCCGCGCCGAACAGGCCCGGCAGGACCAGATGCGCATCAAGGCGCTGCAGGCCAAGATCGACGCGCTCATCTCGGAAAATCCGCGGCTGAAGGAGTTCAAATCCCAGATCCGCATCGACGTGACGCCCGACGGGCTGCAGATCCAGATCGTGGACGACCAGAACCGGCCGATGTTCGACAGCGGCAGTGCGTTGGTAAAACCCTACATGCGCGACATTCTTCGGGAGATCGGCGCGGCCCTCGGCGGGGTGGAAAACCGCATCAGCCTGGCCGGCCACACCGACGCCGCCCCCTATGGCAACGGCGACCGCGGCTACAGCAACTGGGAGCTGTCGGCCGACCGTGCCAATGCCTCCCGGCGCGAACTGGTCGCCGCCGGCATGCCGGACGCCAAGCTGGGCCGTGTGGTAGGTTTGGCGGCCAGCGATCTGCTGGAGCCCGAAACCCCGCGCGCACCCGTGAACCGGCGCATCACCATCACCGTCCTGACCAAGGAAGCCGAGGAACGGCTGCTGGGCAAGAAAGCCCCGCAGATCCCTATTTCGGAGCTGGCGGCGGAAAAGCGGGAAAATCCTGCATCGACGCAGCAGCCGTAACGTCTTGTCACCAAAGCGGCTGCCCCTGACAATATCTCCTGCAATTTCGACCGAAAGGGTCCCACGTGACCACTGCCCTTCGTTTCCTGATCGTTGACGACTTCTCCACCATGCGCCGCATCGTGCGCAATCTGCTCAAGGAAAGCGGGTTTACCGACGCCGACGAGGCCGAAGACGGCGTCGTGGCACTGAACAAGCTGCGCAACAGCAAGTTCGACTTCGTGGTCACCGACATCAACATGCCCAACATGAACGGGTTCCAGTTGCTGGCCGAGATCAAGAAGGACGACAAGCTCAAGCACCTGCCCGTCCTCATGGTCACGGCCGAGGCCCGCAAGGAAGACATCGTCGCGGCCGCCCAGGGCGGCGCGGCCGGCTACATCGTCAAGCCTTTCACCAAGGCGACGCTGGAAGAGAAAGTCACGCTGATCCTCAAGAAGCTGGGACTCTGATCATGGACACGCCGGACCACAACGCCCCGGACTCCGCGGATGTCCACAACAAGATCGGGCAGCTCACCCGCCAGCTGCACGATGCGTTGCGGGAACTGGGCTATGCCGAGCAGCTGCGGGACTCCATGGGCGAGCTGCCCGACGCCCAGAGCCGCCTCTCCTACATCGCGCGCCTCACCGGCGAGGCGGCCGAGAAGGTGCTCAACCGCGTCGAGCAGGCCAAGGCCCAGCACGACTTCATCGCCGAGGAGACCCGCCGCGTGGTCACCTCGCTGGTGAAAGACCCGGTGGCCGCGGTGGCCAAGGGCGAGATCATGAACTTCCTGCACGACGTGGAGCGCGTGACCAAGGAAGCCGACGTGCATCTCACCGAGATCATGATGGCGCAGGATTTCCATGACCTCACCGGCCAGGTGATCGCGCGCGTGGTGAGCCTGGCCGGCACCATCGAGCAGCAGCTGGTGCAGCTGCTGATCCAGACGGCTCCCCCGCAGGCCCAGGCGGCCATTCCGGCGCCGGCCCCGGCTCCGGCCCCTGCCGCCGCGCCCGAACCCCGCCGCGAACACCTCGCCGGCCCGGTGGTGGACCCGGAGAACACCCCCAACGTCGTCTCCAGCCAGTCGGAAGTGGACGACCTGCTGGCCAGCCTGGGCTTCTGAACGCCCGGCGGGAGGCCGCGCGCCCGAATAAGCGGCTCCCGGGCCGTCTATTCGCGCTTTAGATTTCGGCCCCCCTCACGACAATCGGCATGACCCCTCCGTCATGCCACCATGGACTCCTCCAGCCAAGACAAACAACTCCCCGCGACCGAGCGCAAGCTGCAGCAGGCGCGCGAGGAAGGCCAGGCTGCGCGGTCCCGTGATCTTTCCCACCTCGCCGTGCTCGGCATGGGCGCCGTCAGCACCTATGCGCTGGCCCCCACGCTGATCGAGCACCTGCAGCGCGCGATCGCGCACCACCTCGCGTTCAATGCCGAGACGGTGCACGCCACGGGCTCCATGCTGGAGCGGCTGCAGGACATGACCACCGTCGGCGTGGCCGCGAGCCTCGCCTTCGCCGTGCTGACCGCCGTGGCCACCATCGTGAGCGCGATCGGCTCGGGCGGCTGGGTGTTCACCATGAAGCCGGTGATGCCCAACTTCACGCGGCTGAACCCGATTTCCGGCTTCACGAACCTGTTCTCGAAGCAGCAGATGGTGAACGTGCTGAAGATGGTGCTGATGACCGCCATCCTCGCCGCGGTGGCCTGGAGCTTCATGAGCACCAGCATCGAGAAGATCGCCATGCTCGTGCTGCAACCCTCGCCCGTGGCGCTGCGCTATGTGGCCCAGTGGATCGTCGGCGGCATGGGGCTGCTGCTGCTGGTCGTGTTCCTCGCCGCGGTGATCGACGTGCCGCTGCAGGCCTTCTTCTTCAAGTCGCGCCAGAAGATGTCGCACGAGGAAGTGAAGCAGGAGCACAAGCAGTCCGAAGGCAGCCCCGAGGTGAAGGGCCGCCAGCGCCAGCGGGCGCGCGACATCGCCAGCCGCGCCAGCCTGGGCAACGTGCCCAAGGCCGACTTCGTGGTGATGAACCCGACCCACTATGCCGTGGCGCTGCGCTACGACGAATCGACGATGGGCGCGCCGCAGGTGGTGTCCAAGGGCACGGACCTGCTGGCGTTCAAGATCCGCGAGATCGCCACCCAGCATTCCGTGCCGGTGCTGCAGTCGCCCATGCTGGCGCGTGCGCTCTACGCCAATGCCGAGCTGGAGCAGCCCATCCCCGCCCCGCTGTACGCGGCCGTGGCGCAGATCCTGGCCTACGTCTACCGGCTCAAGGCCGCGCTGCGCGGCGAGGGCCGCATGCCCGACGCCCAGCCCGACCCGTACGTGCCGCCGGAGCTCGATCCGCACACGAAGGCCACCCCGCCCGACGCATCCACCGCAGGTGACGCGCCATGAAGACCCCCACGATCGCCTCCGCCCGCCAGTGGGCGGGCACCAACGCCTCCGCACTGCAGGGCCTCTCGGCCCCACTGCTGGTGGTCGCCATCCTGGCGCTGATGGTGCTGCCCATCCCCGCATGGCTGCTGGACACCTTCTTCACGCTCAACATCGCCGTGGCGCTCATGGTGATGATGGTGGCCGCCTACATGCTGCGGCCGCTGGACTTCGCGGCATTCCCCTCCGTGCTGCTGCTCACCACCCTGATGCGGCTGTCGCTGAACGTGGCCTCGACCCGGGTCGTGCTGCTGGAGGGCCACACCGGCCCGGGCGCGGCCGGCGCGGTGATCGAAGCCTTCGGCCACTTCCTGATCGGCGGCAATTTCGCGGTCGGGCTGATCGTGTTCGCCATTCTGGTGGTGATCAACTTCGTGGTGGTGACGAAGGGCGCCGAGCGGATCGCCGAGGTGTCCGCCCGCTTCACGCTGGACGCCATGCCCGGCAAGCAGATGGCGGTGGACGCCGACCTGAGCGCCGGCCTGATCGACGAGAAGGAGGCCAAGCGCCGCCGCGCCGAGGTGCAGGAAGAGGCCAATTTCTTCGGCTCGATGGACGGCGCCTCGAAGTTCGTGCGCGGTGACGCCGTCGCCGGCATCCTGATCCTGCTCATCAACATCGTGGGCGGCTTCGCGATCGGCATGCTGCAGCACGACCTCTCCGCCGGGCAGGCCGCCAACAGCTACATCCTGCTGGCCGTGGGCGATGCGCTGGTGGCGCAGATCCCCGGGCTGCTGATCTCGGTGGCCGCCGCCATGGTGGTGTCGCGGGTCGGCAAGGACCAGGACATGGGCCGGCAGATCGTGCAGCAGCTCTTCATGTCGCCGCGCGTGCTGGGCGTGGCCGCCGCCATCCTGATCCTGCTGGGCGTGATCCCCGGCATGCCGCACGCCGTGTTCCTGATCCTGGGCAGCGGCTTCGGCTACGCCGCCTGGCTGCTGCACCAGCGCGCGAACGCGCCCAAGCCGGTGGAGGCGCCCCCGCCCCCGGCCGGCGACGGCGAGGCCAGCTGGGACGACCTGCAGCCGGTGGACCTGCTCGGCCTGGAGCTGGGCTACCGCCTGATCTCGCTCGTGGACAAGAGCCGCCAGGGCGACCTGCTCACCCGCATCAAGGGCGTGCGCCGCAAGTTCGCGCAGGAAGTCGGCTTCCTGCCGCCGGCCGTGCACGTGCGCGACAACCTGGAGCTCAAGCCCAGCGCGTACCGCATCACGCTGCGCGGCGTGGTCGTGGGCGAGGGCGAGGCGTTCCCGGGCATGTTCCTCGCGATCAACCCCGGCGGCATCAGCACGCCGCTCATCGGCACGCCGACGACTGATCCGGCCTTCGGCCTGCCGGCGCACTGGATCGACGAGCACCAGAAGGAAGCGGCACAAATGGCGGGTTTTACCGTCGTTGATTCCGAAACCGTGATGGCCACCCATTTGTCACACTTGATGCAAGTGCAGGCCTCGAAGCTTTTGAGCCGCACCGAAACGCAGCAGCTCGTGGAACACGTCAGCAAGCTGGCCCCCAAGCTCATCGAGGAAGTGGTTCCGAAAATGGTGTCGATCGCAACGTTCCAGAAGGTGCTCCAGCTGCTGCTGGAAGAGTCCGTGCACATCCGGGACATCCGCACCATCATCGAAACGCTGGCCGAATACGCCGGCAGCATCGCCGATCCGGTGGAGCTGGCGCGCCGCGTGCGCATCGCCCTCTCGCCGGCCATCGTGCAGCAGATCTACGGCCCCACCCGCGAGCTCAACGTGATCGCCATCGAGCCCGGTCTGGAGCGCCTGCTGGTGCAGGCCCTGGGCAATGCCGGCGGCCCCTCGCTCGACCCCGGCGTGGCCGACATCCTCACGCAGAAGGCCGCGGAAGTGGCCATGCGCCAGGAAGAGATGGGCATGCCCGCCTGCCTGCTCGTGCCCGACGCCATCCGCAACGCCGTCTCGCGCCTCGTGCGCCGCGTCGCCCCCCGACTGCAGGTCCTCGCACACAGCGAGATCCCTGAAACCCACACCATCCGCATCGGCCCGATCCTCAAAGGTGCAGCATGAACATCAAACGCTTTACCGCCCCCACCTCGCGTGAGGCCCTGGCCAAGGCGCGCATGGCCTTCGGGGACGGCACGCTGATCCTCTCCAACCGCCAGATCGCCGGCGGCGTGGAAGTGATGGCGACCGCCGAAGACACGCTCTCGTCGCTGGAGAACGCCGCCGCCGAACCCGCCGCCCCGCCCGCCTCCCGCCTGCAGGAGCGCGCCTCCGACATGGCCGCCAACCCGGTGCAGTCGAACCGCCCGATGCGCGCGCCCCAGCGCGCCGAGGCACCGCGCAACCCGGTGGCACAGGACACCGAGCAACTGGCGATGAGCACCCTCTCGTTCCAGGACTACGTGCGCGAGCGCATGCTGCGCCGCCGCCACGAGGCGCTGGGCGGCGCACCGGCCGCCGCCGAACCCGCGCCGCAGTTCGAGCGCGCCGCTCCGCAGGCCCGCCCGGCCGCCCCGCGCATGCCCGAGCGTGCCGCGGCTCCCGCCGCGCCGGTGCAGCGCCACAATCCGCTGCACGCCATTCCCCTCGGCCTGCCGGCCGAGCCGCCGGTGCGCGAGCGCCGCGCACAGGCCTCGGTGCCGTCGCTCGCGCAGGAGTCCGGCCAGCAGAACGTCATGAACGAGCTGCAGGCGATGAAGGACCTGATCGAGGACCGCTTCAACACCCTCGCCTGGCTGGGCCAGGCGCGGCAGAACCCGATCCAGTCGAACCTGATGCTCAAGCTCATCCGCGCGGGCTATTCGCCCTCGCTGGCCCGGGCCGTGCTGGAGCGCCTGCCCGAAGAGATGGGCGCGGGCCATGCCGTGCGCTGGCTGATGGACGTGCTGGAGCGCAACCTCCGGACCGACGCGCACCAGCGCCCCCTCTATGAAGAAGGCGGCGTGTACGCGATGGTCGGTGCCACCGGCGTCGGAAAGACCACCACCACGGCCAAGCTCGCCGCGCTGTGCGCCCGGGTGCACGGCCCGGCCAGCGTCGGCCTGATCACGCTCGACACCTACCGCGTCGGTGCCCACGACCAGCTGCGCACCTACGGCCGCATGCTCGGCGTGGTGGCCCACCTCGCGCACGACCGCGCCGCCCTGCAGGATCTGCTGGGCCTGCTGGCCGGCAAGAAGATGGTGCTGATCGACACCACCGGCGTGGCGCCGCGCGATCCGCGCAAGCGCGACATGCTGGACGTGCTCGACCTGCCCGGCGTGAACCGCCTGCTGGTGCTGAACGCGGGCTGCCACGGCGACACGCTGGACGACGTGCTCACCGGCTTCAAGACCGACGGCTCGCAGCAGGCCATCCTCTCCAAGGTGGACGAGGCCGTGAAGCTCGGCCCGGCCGTCGATGCGCTGATCCGCCACCAGATGGTGCTGCGCGGCGTGACCAACGGCCAGCGGGTTCCGGAGGACTGGGAAGCCGCCGACGCGCACAAGCTCATCGCCACCTCGATGCGCGCGCCCGCCAGGTCGGCGTTCGACCCGAAGGCGTCGGACCTGAACTTCTTCTTCTCGCACTCGCCCGAAATGGCCATGGAAAGGGGACTGGTCGATGCTTGATACCGGTTTTCACCAAGGCGCGAGCCTGCTGGGCCTCGTGCCGCAGACCCCGCTGCGCATGATCGCCATCCTGGCGCAGCCGGATGCGGCCTACGGGCTCGAGACGTTCTTCCAGGTGTGCTCGGCCCTGCAGCGCATGGGCTACCCCGTGGCGGTGCTGGACGGCACCGCGCGCGAGACCGACGCCGCGCCCGGCCTCGCCCACCTGCTGGCCGAGCCGTCCTGGCAGGACGGCGCGCCGCTGGATACCGGCGCCGCCGCGGCCACCTCGCTGGCCGTGCTGCCCGCCGCCTACGGATTGCGCCGGCTGGCACGCCAGAGCGCCGACGCGATGGCGGCCCAGCAGACGCTGCAGCCGTTCTTCCGCGCCTACCAGGTGCTGGCGATCTACGCACCCGCGGAGGCCCTCGCCCCGCTGGTGCGCGACACGGGCACGGTGCCGCTGCTGATCGCCGAGGGCAGCGACCATGCGGTGCGCAGCTACCGCCAGCTCAAGCACATGGCGCTGCACGCCGGCGTGCCCTGCACCGTCGCCTCGGTGCTGCCCACCGACCGGCCCGCGGGCATGGCCCGGGCGCATGCCACGCTCGCCGCCCTGCAGCGCTGCGTGGAGCGGCACCTGGGCAGCGAAGTGCATACGGCCACCCTGCGGGCCAACCACCCGCAGGACCTGCAGCGCCTGGCCTTGCAACTGCTCGAAAACGCGGGCACCATGGGCGCCGCGCCGGTCGCCACCGCCCCGTCCTTCGGGGCGCACAGGCCGGCCCAGCCCTTCGCACGGAGCCATTGATCCGATGTACACCGCCAAAGGACAGCTCAACCGCGATGCACTGATACGCCAGCACGCGCCGCTGGTCCGCCGCATCGCGCACCACATGATCGCGAAGCTTCCGCCGAACGTGGAGCTGGACGATTTGATCCAGGTGGGGATGATCGGGCTCAGCGAGGCCCTGTCGCGCTACGAGGTGACGCAGGGCGTGCAGTTCGAGACCTTCGCGTCCCAGCGCATCCGCGGCGCGATGCTCGACGAATTGCGCGAGGGCGACTGGATGTCGCGCAGCTCGCGCAAGAGCCAGAAGGAGATCGAGCAGGCCGTGCACCGGCTGGAGCAGAAGCTCGGCCGCAGTCCGCTCGAATCGGAGATCGCCACCGAGCTCGAACTGAGCCTGGCCGAATACCAGTCGCTGCTGAGCAAGGTGCGTGGTACCCAGCTCGTCTACCTCGAGGACATGACGCGCGGCGACGACGACGAGGACGGCTTCCTCGACCGCCACGTGGCCGACAGCGCAGCCGACCCGATGGCCATGCTGCGCGATCAGCGGCTGCGCTCGTCCCTGGTGGCCGCGATCAAGGCGCTGCCGGAACGCGAGCAGCAGATCATGGGCATGTACTACGAGCACGACATGAACCTGAAGGAGATCGCGGCCGTGCTCGGCGTGACCGAATCGCGCATCTGCCAGCTGCACAGCCAGTCGATCGCGCGGTTGCGCGCGAAGATGCGCAGCCATTGACGGCCGGACGGGCCAGGCCCCGCGCGGCGGTCGGTCCGAAAAAAAGGCCCCTTCGGGGGCCTTCGTCGTTTCAGCTCTGCGACCGGTAGATCCGGGCCGCGCTGCCGCGCATGCCGGTGCCCGAAGGGCTGCCGCTGCCGTATGTGGTGCCGTTCTGGTCCGGTGGCAGGAACGAGGCCACCTGCCGCTCGGTGATCGCGGCGAGCCGGGCGAGCTGTTCGCGCTGCAGCGCGAGCTGGCCGCGCACGGCCTGGACACGGCGTGCCCATTCCGGCGGCAGCGCGGGCGCGCTGGCGGGGCGGTTTTCCAGGGCGCGGGAGAGGTCGAGCGCGGCCTGGCGCAGCAGCGGGGCGCAGCGCTCCAGCGCCGGGGCGTCGCCCTGCAGCAACAGGGGACCGACATCGGCCAGCAGCGACTCGACGGTGGCGAGCAGGGTTTCGGGGGAAGCGGACGCGGCGGAGGCAGCGAAGGAGGGGTGCATGGGTCGATCCTGTGCCGACCGACCCATGGAGGGCGCGCGTGCCGCGTGCGGTGCGGCGGGCGCCCGGAGACGGGATCAGCCGTTCAATGGGACTTGGGGGAGTGGGCGATGGTTTCCTGCGCGTTCGACAGCAGTTTGTCGGCGATGGCTTCGGCATCGACCGTGAAGGTGCCCTTCTCGATCGCCGCGCGCACGGCCTTGACCTTGTTGGCATCGAAATCCGCGCTGCTGCGCAGCGACGAATCCAGCGCCTTCGCGGCACTGGAGAACGTCACGGGCGTGCCGCCCGCGGCGGCGACCGTGGTCGCGGTCTTGGTGGCTTCTTCGGCGGCGGGGGCCGGGGCGGCCGCCTTGGCCTGTTGCTTCGCAGCCTGGACCTGCTGCGTCAGCGCGTTCGGCAATTCCGGGTTCTGACTGATCTTCATCGCACTCTCCCACCCCGTCGGATGTGGGGCACAGTAGCAATGTTTTCGACCACCATGGCGCGGACTTTAGCCTTTTCTTCGGAAACAGGACGTCACAGAGCGACCTCGACCGTTCCATCGTTGGTCACAATACCGGCCACGATCTTGCCATTATCCATACGGACGCGCACGGTCTCGCCGACGGAGCCGTTCGTGACGGCCTGGCCCGCCGACGTGACCGAATAGCCGCGTCCCTGGGCGACCACCCGCACCGGCGATCCGGCACGGAAGAGCGTGGGGGCCTTCACCATGTGCTGGCGCAGCGCCTGCCCGGCCATGAGCTGGCGCGAGGCGACCTGCCCCACCCAGTTCTCGGGGTTGGCGACGATGGCCGTGGTCTCGGCCGCCCAGTCCACCTCGGCCTGGGTGGCGTCGGCCTCCGTCAGCACGGCGCCGGATGCCACGTTGCCCGTGAGCACCCAGGCGGGCCCGTAGGCCTTCACGGTGACGGGAAGGAAGACGTTCCAGGCCGTGGGACCTTCGACACAGCGCAGGCCCAGGCGCGTGCGCCCCCAGAGACGGGAGCCGGCGGGCAGATAGGGCTCGACGCGGGCGCAGGGCGCGAGGCGCAGCCGGGAATCCAGCTGGCCCACGCTCACTTCCATGCGCAGCGGCAGCGCGCCGCCGCCGGACATCTGGTTGCGCTGCAGGGCATCGTCGAGCCAGCGCTGGGTGATGCCGCCCAGGTCGGCCGTGGCGTCCACGCCGGGGGCGCCCGGCACGGCCTGCGCCAGGGCCCCGGCGGCCGCGCCCCAGGCGAGCAGCGCGGCGCCGGCCATGCGGACCAGCGCGCCGGCCGGGCGCGGAGCGGAGCGGGAGCGTTGCGAGGACGGCAGGCGGGAATTGCGGGACATGGGGGCCTCCTGGGCAGCGGAGCTGCGGAAATGGACGGGGGCCGCGGCGGACGGGGGGCGGTCCGGGGGCCATTGCACAACCTGCACTCTAGGGCGTGCGGGCCGTGGCGATGGACCGAACTGCGCGCCAATCCCTGCGTTCTTCGCGCTTTAGAAAAACGGGCCCGTTTCCATAATCGGTCCCACGCCGAGAACCCGTGGCCCCTGCGCCGCGGCCGGCCCCGAACCCCGATTTCCGCAAGGTGCTCCCATGCTCGACAAGTTGACCGAACGACTGGATTTCCACGGCAACGCGCTGATGCTGCGTGCCGAGCGCCAGCGCGCCATCGCGAGCAACATCGCCAATGCCGACACGCCCGGCTACGTGGCGCGCGACTTCAACTTCGGCGATGCGCTGCGCGAGGCCACCGGCCAGGGCACGGGCGCCACCTTCAGCACCGCCGAGCGCGCGATCCAGCGCCAGCAGAGCACCAGCGACCCGCGCCACATCCCCCTGCCGGCCGCGACGACCGGCATGGGTTCCGGCAGCGCCATGGGCTACACGGTGCAGACGCAGCCGAGCATGGACAACAACACCGTGGACCTGGACCGGGAGCGGGCCGCGTTCGCGGACAACGCCGTGCGCTACGAGGCCACGCTGCGCTTCATCAACGGCAACGCGCGCACGATGCTGAGCGCGATCCAGGGCCAGTAAGCCGCCGCGCACCGCCTCCGCACGACCGGCCCCGCACCAGAAAGCGATTCCCGCCATGTCCATGTTCTCCATCTTCGGCGTCTCCGGCAGCGCGATCAGCGCGCAGGCGCAGCGTCTCAACATCGTGGCCAGCAACCTCGCCAACGTCGATGCCGTGGCCGGCCCGGACGGGCAGGCCTACAAGGCGCGGCAGGTGGTGTTCCAGACGGCGCCCATGGGCGACGAGGGCGCGGCCGGCGTGCGCGTGAGCGCCATCAGCGAAAGCCAGACGCCCGGCAAGCGCGTGCACGACCCCAGCCACCCGCAGGCCGATGCGGAAGGCTACGTGACCCATTCCAACGTGAACGCGGTGGAAGAGATGGTCAACATGATTTCGGCCTCGCGCTCCTACCAGAACAACGTCGAGGTCATGAACACCACCAAGTCGCTGCTGCTCAAGACGCTGCAGATGGGCCAGTAATCCCTTTTCCCCGAAGGTCCTCACCATGATCCTCAACCCCGTCGGCTCCACGGCCACCGTGAACTCGGGCTCGAGCTCGAACTCCGCCACCGATCCGGCCGCCGCGCAGGACCGGTTCCTGAAGCTGCTGGTCGCGCAGCTCAACAACCAGGACCCGATGAATCCGCTGGACAACGCCCAGATGACCTCTCAGATGGCGCAGATCAACACGGTGACGGGCATCCAGCAGCTCAACCTGAGCATGCAGACCATGGCAGAGCAGTTCTCGACCATGCAGACGCTGCAGGGCACGATGATGATCGGCCGCACCGTGCTGACCGAAGGCAACAAGATGACCTTCAAGGACAGCGCCGGCAGCGGCTCCTTCGAACTCAAGGGCGCCGCCACCAGCGTGAAGGTGGAGATCGTCACACCCGGCGGCCAAGTGGTCGACACCGTGGACGTCGGCGCGCGGGCGGCCGGCCGCCAGGACTTCTCCTGGGACGGCAGCAAGTACACGGGCACCCGGAGCGACCTGAAGTTCCGCGTGGTGGCCTCCTCCAAGGACGGCGCCGTCGAGGCAACGCCGCTCATGCAGGCCAAGGTGCTTGGCACGGGCTCCAACGCCGGCGCCCTCACGCTGAACCTGGACACCGGCAGCACGGTGAACTACAGCAACATCCGCGCGGTGCTCTGACGGCCCTGCGCATCCATCCCCGCACGACCCCCCCATTTCCCGCCTCCCGAGGAGAACACCATGAGCTTCCAGCAAGGCCTGTCCGGCCTCAACGCCGCCAGCAAGAACCTGGACGTGATCGGCCACAACGTCGCCAACTCCGGCACCGTGGGCTTCAAGGCCTCGCGCGCCGAATTCGCCGAAATGGTGGCCAACGCCATCGGCTCCGCGGGCGGCACCAACGCCGGCATCGGGGTGGAGCTGGGCGCGGTTTCGCAGCAGTTCAACCAGGGCAACATTTCCGTCACCGGCAACAGCCTGGACGTGGCGATCAACGGCGACGGCTTCTTCACACTGCAGCAGCCCGACGGCTCGCGCGCCTACACCCGCGCCGGCAACTTCAAGCTCGACAGCAACGGCCAGCTGGTGACCAACACCAAGGCGCAGGTGATGGGCTACGCGCTCGACCCGGTCACGGGCAAGCGCACGGCCAGCAACGCCGCCCCGCTCACCTTCCCGACCTCCAAGCCGATTCCCGCCAAGCAGACCACGGCGATCACGGCCGAGTTCAACCTCGACGCCCGCGCGCCCGATGCCGCCGGCGACGCCACCGCCACGCCGCCCGTGCCCGCCACGCCGCGCTCCACCTACGGCACGTCGATCAATGTGTACGACAGCCAGGGCGTGGCCAAGCCGGTGAGCCTGTACTTCCAGAAGAACGGCGCCAACACCTGGGACGTGTACGACAAGCTGGACGACGCCACGGCCAACCCGCCGGTGGTGGCCACGCCGATCGGCCAGATCAAGTTCGACGCGAGCGGCAAGATCGTCTCGCCGGCCGCGACCGCGCCCGCCACCGGCTTCCAGATGCCGCTCACCGTCAAGCCCACGCCGCCCAACCCGAACGGCCTGGCCGACTACACGGTGCAGATCAAGCTCGACGGCGTGTCGCAGTACGGCAAGGCCTTCGCCGTGTCGAACCTGTCGCAGGACGGCTACACGGCCGGCGAGCTCACGGGCATCAGCATCGAGAACAACGGCACGGTGATGACGCGCTACTCCAACGGCGTGACGCGCGCCGAGGGGCAGGTGGCGCTGGCCAGCTTCCGCAACACGCAGGGCCTCGCCTCGGTCGGCAACAACAACTGGGTGGAAACCTTCCAGTCGGGCCAGCCGGTGCTGGGCACGCCCACCGAAGGCAAGTTCGGCGGGCTGCGCTCCGGCGCGCTGGAGGATTCCAACGTGGACCTCACGGCCGAGCTGGTGAACATGATGACCGCCCAGCGCGCCTACCAGGCCAACGCGCAGACCATCAAGACGCAGGACCAGGTGATGTCCACGCTGGTGAACCTGCGCTGACGCCCGGCCCGCCCTGACCCGCCACTGATCCCCGAACGCATCCTCTTTTCCTGCAGGCCGAGCGATGGACCACATCATCTACACCTCCATGACGGGCGCCAGCGCCGCCGCGCAACGGCAGGCGGTGCTGGCCAACAACCTCGCGAACGCGTCCACCAACGGCTTCCGCGCGGAGATGTCCACGTTCCGCGCGGTGCCCGTGCAGGGCGACGGCTCCAAGACCCGCGTGTTCGCGCTGGAGGCGACTTCGGGCCACGTGCAGACGCCTGGCCCGGTGCAGCGCACCGGCCGCAACCTGGATGCGATGGCCGTGGGCAACGCATGGTTCGCGGTGCAGGGGCTGGACGGCACCGAGGCCTACACCCGCAACGGCAGCTTCGAAGTCACGGCCGAAGGCCAGCTGCGCACCTCCAACGGCCTCACGGTGCTGTCGGATGGCGGCGGCCCGATCGACGTGCCGCCCGGCGCCGACGTATCGCTCGGCTCGGACGGCACCATCACCGCGCGCGTCGCGGGCCAGCAGGCCACGCCGATCGGCCGCCTGAAGCTCGCCACGCCCACGCCCGAGGACCCGCTCAAGCGCGGCGACGACGCCCTCTTCCGCACCGCGTCGGGCGACCCGATGCCCAACGATCCGAACGGGCGGCTGCTGTCCGGCGCGCTGGAGGGCTCGAACGTGAACGCCGTGGAAAGCATGGTCGGGATGATTTCCGCCTCCCGGCAGTTCGAAGCCCAGATGCGCCTGCTGCAGACGGCCGAGAACAACGACAAGACGGCCGCCCAGCTGCTCAACCTGAACGGCTGACGGCCGACCCGCCGACGCCACCGCACCGCCCCGCACGCACCCCACGCCCGCATCCCTCCGAGGAACCGCCATGATCAATTCGCTCTGGATCGCCAAGACCGGCATGTCCGCCCAGCAGACGCAGCTGGACGTGATCTCCCACAACCTCGCCAACGTCTCCACCACGGGCTACAAGCGCAACAACGCGGTGTTCGAAGACCTGATGTACCAGAACCTGCGCCAGGTGGGCGCGCAGACCACCGAGCAGAACCAGCTGCCCACCGGCCTGCACCTGGGGCTGGGCGTGCGCACGGTGGCGACCAGCCGCAACTTCACGCAGGGTAGCCTCGCGCAGTCCAACAACAACCTGGACGTGGCGATCAACGGCAATGGTTTCTTCCAGGTGACGATGCCCGACGGCACGGCCGGCTACACGCGCGACGGCTCGTTCCAGCTGGATTCGCAGGGGCGCATGGTCACGTCCAGCGGGCTGCCCGTGGCCAACGGCATCACCGTGCCGGCCAACGCCACCGGCATCAGCATCAGCACGGACGGCATCGTTTCGGCCACGGTGCCGGGCACGACCGCGCCGCAGCAGATCGGCACGCTGGCCATGGCGAGCTTCATCAACTCGGCCGGCCTGGAGCCGGTCGGGCAGAACCTGTTCAAGGAATCCGCCGCCTCAGGCCAGCCCCAGCAGGGCACGCCGGGCACCAACGGCCTGGGCATCATCCGCCAGGGCTTCCTCGAAACCTCGAACGTGAACGTGGTGGAAGAGCTGGTGTCGATGATCCAGACCCAGCGCGCCTACGAAATGAATTCCAAGGCCATCCAGACGTCCGACCAGATGCTGGCCAAGCTCGCGCAGCTGTGATGCGCGCCCCCTCCTCCCTCCTGATTTCCGGGATACCGACCATGCCGCACACCGCCGCTCCCCTCCTCCTCCTTCGCCTTCCCGTCGCGCGCCTCGCCGCCGTGGCCGCCCTGCTGGCCGCCACCGGCTGCGCCACCGTCAACCCGCCGCCGCCGATCGACATGCCGCCCACCCAGGCGCCGATCGCCGTGCAGACGGTGCCCCGCGCGACCGGGCCGGCCACCGGCAGCCTGTTCCACGCCGCCAGCTACCGGCCGGCGTTCGAGGACCGCCGCGCGCGGCTCGTGGGCGACATCGTCACCATCCAGATCGTGGAGACGATCTCCGCCTCGCAGAAGTCCAGCTCCAAGGTGGACCGCTCGGCCGCCAACACGGCCGGCGTGAGCGCGTTCCCCTTCATCGGCGCGGGCGATCTCGGCAAGCTGAAGCTGGGCGGCAACAGCACCAACAACTTCGAGGGCAAGGGCGACCTGCAGAGCAGCAACACCTTCACGGGCACCATCACCACCACCGTGGTCGACGTGCTGCCCAACGGCCACCTCGTGATCGCGGGCGAGAAGCAGATCGGCGTGGCCGAGAACGTGGACGTGCTGCGCTTCTCGGGCACCGTGGACCCGCGCTCGCTGCAGCCGGGCAGCGTGGTCAGCTCCACCCTCGTCGCCAATGCCCGCGTGCAGTCGCGCGGTCGGGGCTCACCGGCCGAGGCGCAGGCCATGGGGTGGCTGGCGCGGGCGTTCAATTCGGTGGCGCCGTTCTGAAGGCCTGAAGCGCGCGGCGTGGCCCGCGCAACGGCTGGCAGGAGCTACCTCATGCGCGCCAGCATGTCGGCGATCACCACGTGGCGGATCGCACGCAGCAGGTGCAGTTCGGCGGCCCGGGTTCCGGGCGTGACCCGAGCGAGGATCGGCATGGATTCATATTCCTCGGTCATCTGCTGGATCAGCCCGTCTGCGGCCTCCGGCAACCGCGCGATCATCCGGGTGGTTTCCCGTACTGCCGTGCCTTTGCCGAGGCCCAGTTCGATACCGGTGGCCACTAGTTTCTCCTGTGTGACCTCGCAGAATTTCGCTGCGCCGGCCACCGGCATGGCCAGGGTTTCCGCGGGCCACACGGCCATGGACGGCTCGTCCGCCAAGGCCGGCGTGTGGTAGACCGCGGTGCAGAGCAGGTCGTAGAAGGGCGCTACGCGCATGCCCTCCGAATCGATGAGGAACGAGATGTTCTTCAGGTGGCAATCCGAGTTGCCGACCAGGGTGTTGAACAGGACCCAGCGGAATATTTCCAGCCGTGCCACGGCCTTGTTCAGGCACAGCCCGATGAGCCGCAGCAACGAGGGAAAGGTCGCGCTCGCATACTTGTTGTGCCCGCTTTCGTTCAATGCCTGGCTGCCGTCCACTGCATGCACGCGCAGCGGCTGGCCGTTCGCTCCGCGGGTGCGGTCAAACCGCTCGATGATGTAGACGGGCTCGGGAACATAGAGACGCCATACCGGGGGAATTCGCCGTTGATGGATACGGCCAAGGTGCGCCGGCTCATTTGCGATGCACTTCGGCGGCTTGCGGCGACCGCGCGGCGCTTTCTGCCGGCAGCACCGCGGTCTTCTCCCGCATGGCTGCCAGCCGCTCGTGAACGTCGTCGGGTATCTCGACCGTCACCCTGACGCCCAGTTCCTCCAGGACTTTCAGCGCACGCCCCATCTGGACCGTGTCCTTTCCGTGCTCCAGATCGCGCAGGTACACATGGCTCACCCCCACACTGCCGGCCAAGTCGTCCTGGCGGATGCCATGGGTCTTGCGCACGGCGCAAACCACTTGGCCGATGTCTGCGACGCTGCCGACCGTACAGTGCTTCATTGGAAACCTCGATAGAAGTGATCGTTTAGATTTCAACCAGGCAAGGGGAAAACGACAAAAAAATAGAAACGCTCCTTTCGACAAAGCTGATCCTGTAGCGAGACGAACGCAGGATCTCAACGATCCCTGCGAAACGGTGCCTGCCTCGGCATCCAGCCAAGAAAGCGGGTGATCCGGCGCCTTTTCCCTCCATTCCCCAACACGCTCCGATCCCACAATCGGTGCCATGACGTTTCCTGCCCCCACCTCCTTCCTCGCACGCGCGCACCGGGCCGCTCTGCGGCTGGGACTCGCGCATGGCCTCGCCGCGCTCGCCCTGCTGGGGGCGGTGGCTCCCGCGCATGCGCTGCGCATCAAGGAAGTGGCGGCCGTGCAGGGGGTGCGGAGCAACCAGCTGACGGGCTACGGCCTCGTCGTGGGGCTGGACGGCACCGGCGACCAGACCACGCAGATGCCGATCACCACGCAGGCGCTCACCAACTACCTGCAGCAGATGGGCATCAGCCTGCCGCCCGGCACGGCGGCGCCGCAGCTCAAGAACGTGGCCACTGTGATCGTGACGGCGCAGCTGCCGGCGTTCGCGCAGCCGGGGCAGTTCATCGACGTGAGCGTGTCCTCGATGGGCAATGCCAAGTCGCTCAAGGGCGGCACGCTGATCGCCACGCCGCTGCGCGGCGCCGACGGCGAGATCTATGCGCTGGCGCAGGGCAACCTCGTCGTGGGCGGCGCGGGCGCGGCGGCCGGTGGCAGCAAGGTGCAGATCAATCACCTGAGCGCGGGGCGCATTCCCGAAGGCGCGCAGGTGGAACGCGCGGTGCCCACGCCGCTGAACGACGGCGACACGATCAATCTCGGGCTCAACGCCTCCGATTTCCAGACCGCGCGCAAGGTGGCGCGGGCCATCAACGACAAGCTCGGCAAGGGCGCGTCCATCGCCACGGCGCTGGATGGCCGCACGGTGCAGGTGCGCGCCCCGCAGGACCCGGGCGGGCGCGTGAACTTCATCGCCGACCTGGAGGAAATTCCGCTGGCCGACGCCACCCCGGCGGCCAAGGTGGTGATCAACGCCCGCACGGGCTCCATCGTGTTCAACCAGGCCGTGACGCTGGGCCCCTGCGCGATCGCGCACGGCAACCTGTCGATCACCATCAGCTCCACGCCGGTGATCAGCCAGCCCAATCCGCTGTCGCAGGGCCAGACGGTGGTCGCGCAGAAGAGCGACATCACGGTGAAGCAGGAGCCGGGCAACATCATCCAGATGCCGCCGTCGCCGCAGCTCGCCGACGTGGTGCGCGCGCTCAACACGCTGGGCGCCACGCCGCAGGACCTGCTGGCCATCCTGCAGGCCATCAAGGCCGCGGGCGCCCTCAACGCCGAGCTGGAGGTCATCTGATGGCCGCCGCGTCCGCCTCCGCCTGAACGCCGGGAGACCGCCATGTCGCTCAGCCTGACCTCCTCCGCCCCCGCCACGGCCTCCAACGCGCTGGCGGTGGACGCCCGCTCGCTGGACGCGCTGAAGTTCCAGGCCGGAAGCAACGACCCGAAGGCCGCCAAGGAGGCGGCCAAGCAGTTCGAGTCGCTGTTCATGCGCGAGATGATCAAGAGCATGCGCGAGGCGACGATGAAGTCGGGCCTGATGGAGGGCGAGCAGGGCAACCTGGGCCAGGACATGCTCGACCAGCAGTTCTCGGTGCAGATGTCGGGCCTGCCGGGCGGCCTCTCCGAGGCCATCCAGCGCCAGCTCACCCGCCAGATCGGCAGCGGCCAGGAGGCCGCGCCGGCGTTCTCGCCCCCCTCCACGCTGAGCATGCAGGCCCCTTCCGCGGCCCGCGCCGCCGCGGCGGCCAATGCCTACGCTCCGGCCCCCAAGGGACGCGACGGTTTCGTGCAGCACCACCGCGAGGCCGCCGAGCGCGTGGCGCAGGAGAGCGGCATTCCCGCGAGCTTCATGCTCGGCCAGGCCGGCCACGAGACGGGCTGGGGCAAGAGCGAGATCCGCAGCCGGGACGGCAGCAATTCGTTCAACCTGTTCGGCATCAAGGCCGGCAAGGGCTGGACGGGCAAGGTGGCGGAAATCACCACCACCGAATACGTCAACGGCACACCGCGCAAGGTGACGGCCAAGTTCCGCGCCTACGACTCCTACGAGGAATCCTTCAAGGACTACGCGCGCCTGATCAACGACAACCCGCGCTACGAGAAGGCCCGGAGCAAGACGCATTCGGCCGTGGCCTACGCGGCCGAGCTGCAGAAGGCCGGCTACGCCACCGACCCCGAATACGCCCACAAGCTGAGCCGGGCCATCCACAGCACGCTGCGCGTGGGGCCCTCGGCATGAAGGCGGGTGAACACCTATGAGCCTGCTGAACGTCGGAGCGCGCGCGCTCCTCGCCAACCAGGTGGCCCTGCAGACCGCGGGCCACAACATCGCCAACGTCAACACCGCGGGCTACTCGCGGCAGACCCTGTCGCTGCAGACCGTGCAGGGACAGTTCACGGGCGGCGGCTACATCGGCCAGGGCGTGGACGTGCAGACCATCCTGCGCAACCACAACGAACTGCTGACGCGGCAGGCGGCGGCGGCGGATTCGGTGCAGTCCGCCGACAAGACCCGCGCGGAGCGGCTGTCGCAGATGCAGGACGTGTTCGGCGGCGGCACCAGCGGCCTGGGCGCGGCCATCACCGACATGCTCAATTCGTTCAAGGACGTGGTGGCCTCGCCCATGGACATGACCGCGCGCACGGTCTCCATCACCCGGATGGACGAAACCGCCGCGCGCATGCGCTCGTCGGCCGGGCGTCTGGACGAGATCCAATACACGGTGAAGGAACAGCTCACGGGCGACGTGAACGCGCTCAATGCCCTGGCCAAGCAGATGGCGAGCGTGAACGAGCAGATCGCGCGCGTGAAGGGCAACGGGCAGACGCCCAACGACCTGCTGGACCAGCGCGACCAGATCATCCGCGAGATCAACCGCTACGTGCAGACCACGCAGGTGGCGGCCGACGACGGCACGGTGGGCCTGTTCGTGGCGGGCAGCCAGCCGCTGGTGCTGGGCACCACGGCCACGCCGCTGGAGGTGCAGGAGTCGAGCATGTTCCCGGGCAGCGGGCAGCTCAAGGTGTATTTCAGCCCGCCCGGCATCAAGCCCATCGAGCTGGACGACGGCATGCTCGGAGGCGGCGAACTCTCCGGCTTGCTGCGCTTCCACAACAACGACCTGGCCGAGGGCCGCAACCTGCTGGGCCGCATGGCGCAGGCCATCGGCATGACGATGAACGCGCAGCACAAGCTCGGCCTCACGCTGGACGGGCAGGCCGGCAAGGACCTGTTCACCGTGCCCGCCAGCATGCCGGGCTACACGAGCGGCTCGGCGGTCGGCACCGTGGCTTTTTCGGATTCGACGAAGTTCGCGGCTTCCGACTACGAGGTGCGCTTCACCACGCCGCCCGCCGGCCAAGTGGTGCGCCTCTCGGACGGCAAGGCCACTGGCTTCACCAGCCTGGCGGACCTTTCCAGCCAGCAGATCGACGGCCTCACGTTCAACCTGACCGCCGCGGGCGGGGCCGGCGAGCGCGTGATGTTCCGGCCGTTCAGCAGCGCGGCCCGGGACATCGAGGCCAAGGTGCTGTCGCCGCGCGATCTCGCCGCCGCGAGCCCCGTCAACGCCGCGATGGGTGCGTCGAACGCCGGATCGCTGCAGCTCAGCTCCGTGAAGGCGGCCACCAGCCCCTACACGCCCCCGCCGACACCGAACGGCGTGACGCTCACCTTCACCGCGGGCCCGCCCGCCACCTACGGCGTGACCGGATCGACCGTGCCGGCCTCCGGCACCACGGGCCTCGCGTACACGCCGGGCCAGCCCATCACCATCGACGGCTGGCAGATCACGCTCAAGGGCTCGCCGGGAACGGGCGACACCGTGAAGGTGGGCAACGCGCTGGACGCGCAATACGGCGACGCGTACAAGCGCAATGCCGGCAACGCCTCGGCGATCGATGCGCTCGGCGACCTGAAGATGTTCGACGACGCCACGATGAGCGACGGCTACGCCGGGCTCATGGCCCAGGTGGGCACGCGCATGCAGAACGCGAAGTACGCCTCGGACGTCTCTTCCACGATCTCCACCAACCTCGAACGCGATCGCTCCGCCGTGGCGGGCGTGAACCTGGACGAGGAAGCCGCCAAGCTGATCCAGTACCAGCAGGCCTACCAGGCTTCTGCCAAGGTGCTGCAGATCGCGCAGAGCATTTTCGACAACCTGATCCAGACGATGGGCCGCTGACGCCGCCCGCGCCGCAACGCCCCCGGCCCCCCGGAGCACGCCATGAGCACCTTCTACCGCACCGCCAGCGCCAACCAGTACGAAAACGCACTGCGCAACCTGTCGCAGCGCCAGACCGCGCTCTCCAACCTGCAGGAAAACCTCACCTCCGGCAAGCGCGTGGTGCGCGCGAGCGATGACCCCGTGGCGGCGGCCCAGGCCGAGCGCGCGATCACGCGCATCTCGCGCGTGCAGAGCGAGCAGCGGGCGCTGGAGAACGCGCGCAACACCGTCACCCAGGCCGAATCCACGCTGGGCCAGGCCGTGGACATCGTGCAGGAGCTGCGCCAGCTGATCGTGAGCGCGGGCGGCGGCTCGCTCAAGCCCGAGGACCGCAAGACCATCATGAACCAGGTGCAGGGCCTGCGGGAGCAGCTCTCCGACATGGTCAACCGCAAGGACACGAACGGCCTGCCGCTGCTGGGCGCGCTGGGCAGCGCGCTCGCGCCCTTCCTGGGACCGCAGTCCGGCAGTCCCGACTACAGCTTCGCGGGGCTGCCCGGCCAGGCCTCGGGGTCGGCCACTTCGCTGCCGCTGTCGCTGGACGGCGAATCCGCCTTCATGTTCCAGCCCAAGCGCGACGGCGTGTACACCGCCTCGGTGGGCAACATCCCCACGGGCCGCACGCTGACCACCGACGGCGTGAAGGCGGTGAACACGGCCCTCGTCACGGGCGACGACTACCAGATCGTCTTCAGCGGCGTGGGCCCCGGCGCCACGGCCGGCACCACCACCGCCACCTACACGATCACCAACACCACCACGGGCGTGGCCTCCGCGCCCGTCACGGTGCCGGACTTCCCGACGGACAAGCCCGTATCGATCGCGGTGACCGGCATCCCGGGCGTGACCTTCAACATCACCGGCACGCCCACCAAGCAGACCGACGGCACCTACAACTTCTCGCCGGCCAACGGCGACACGATCTCCCTCAAGCCGAGCGCCAGCATCTTCAGCAGCATCGATCAGGCCGTGCGCGACATCGGCGGCGCGACCAACAGCAATGCCGCCGTGCAGGCCGTGGGGCAGGCGCTGAACAACATCGACATCGGCCTGGAGCGCATCCACAACATGCGCGGCTACGCGGGCGAGCTGCTGAACCGCGCGGACCGCATCACGGGCGACCAGAACAAGCGCTCGGACCAGCTCGAGGCCGACCGATCGCGCGCGGAGGATCTCGATATGATCAAGGGCATCTCCGATTTCCAGAACAACCAGACCGGCTACCAGGCGGCACTGCAGTCCTATGCGCAGGTGCAGAAGCTGTCGCTGTTCAATTACATCGGCTAAGCCGAACGAGACAAGCGGGGGAACGGCCCCACGCACTCCGCCGGGCCCGGCCGCACTGCAAAGCCCCCCATGGTCCAATCCGTCCTCGGCAGCCTGATCCTCGGATACCGTCCCCTCTGGAACGCGGCGCGCCGCCTCACGGCCGTGCAGCTGCACGTGCACAACGCGGGCGAGGCGGTGGTCGATGCGCCGCACCTGCTGCGCACGCTGCAGGAGCTCTGGAGCGCGTCCTCGCCGCCGCTGCTGCTGTCGCCGCAGAGCCCGCAGCTGCTCATCGACCTGCTCGCCCAGGCGCCCCGCGGTTCGCCCTGGATCAGCGTGCCCGACGCCTGGCTGGCCGACGCCGACCTGTTCACCCGCGTGCGCGCCGCGCACCAGCGGGGCCTGAAGCTGGTGTGGCGCGGCGCGCTGGAGCGGCTGCCGCCCGCCGAGGTGGCCTCGTGCTTCGACAACAGCCTGCTCACGCTCTCCGCCGCCGACGCCATGGCGGCGCTGCGCGCGGCCGGAGGCGCGATCCGCGGAGCGGCCGCCGAGCCCAGCCCGGTGATCGCGGGACAGATGTACGAGAACGTCGCGAGCCGCCCGCTCATGGAGCATTGCCTGGACCGGCACGGCGCGCTCGCGATCGCGGGCTGGCCGTCGGAGGACGTGCTCTACAGCCTGCGCCACCAGCAGCCGCAGCCCGCGCACGCCACGGTGCTCAAGCTCATGCGGGCGATCGATGCGGAACAGTCGCTGGAGGCGTTCGAGCAGATCCTCGGCGAGGATCCGGTGCTCGCCTACCGCTTCATGATCTACACCAACTCGGCAGCTCTCGGCCTGCGCACGGGCGTGGATTCGCTGCGGCGCGGCCTCGTGATGATGGGCTACGGCTCGTTGCAGCGCTGGCTGGGAGACCAGCTCCCGCATGCGAGCACCGATCCCAACCTGCAGCCCATCCGCGAATCCATGGTGATCCGCGCGCACCTGACCGAGCGGCTGCTGGACGCCGGCGTGGAGAACGATCTGCGCCGCGAGGTGTACCTCTGCGGACTGCTCTCCCAGCTCGGCGAACTGCTGTCGGAACCGCTCGGCACCGTGCTGCGGCGGCTGCCGCTCTCCGAACGCATCTACGACGCGGCCGTGCTGCGCACCGGCCCCTACGCCGCCAGCCTGGAGATGGCCTGCGCGCTCGAATCGGAGGATGCCGCCGCGGTCCGCCAGCTCTGCGAGGCGCAGGAGCTGGACCTGGAGGAGGTGAACCGCGCCCTGCTGCGGGTGATTTCGGACCTGGAAGTGGAGCGGCCGGGCCGCTGACCTCCGCGGCGGCGTGTCCGCGGGCCGGGCCGCGCCGCCCCGCGCCGTGCCTCGGTGCCGGTCAGCCCTGCGTGCCCGCGGCCCGCCGGAACGCCTTCCAGAACGCCGGGTCTTGCGTGGTCGTGAAGTTGATGCGCATGAGCGTGCACGGCCGGCGCGTGGCATGGAACAGCGCGCCCGGGGCGATGAGGTAGCCCTCGTCGAGCATGCGCTGGGCGAGCATGTCGGTGTCCACGCCCGTCTCCACCCAGCCGAACATGCCCGCGGGTTCGGCCGCGAAGCGCTGGCCGGCCTCCAGCGCCACCTGCACGCTGCGCGCGCGCGCCTGGGCCAGCCGCAGGCGCATGCGCTCGGCATGGCGCCGCAGCTGCCCCTGCTCGATGCACAGCGCCAGGGCCTTTTCCAGGATCGAGGGCGTGGTGAGGGTGGACAGCAGCTTGGTGTCCAGCAGCCGCTCGACGAGCTCGGGCGGCGCGGCGAGGTAGCCCACGCGCCAGTTGGGGGCGAGGATCTTCGCGAAGCCGTTCACGTAGATGGTGCGGCGCAGGCCGTCGAGGGCGGACAGCCGCGTGGCATGGTCCGGCGCGATGTGGCCGTAGGTGTCGTCCTCGACGATATGGAATCCGTGCCGGTGGGCGAGCTGCAGGATGCGGTGCGCGTGGCCGGGCGAAAGGCTATAGCCCGTGGGGTTGTGCAGCACGCTCACGCTGACGAACAGCTTGGGCGCATGGGCCTCGCAGTAGCGTGCCATCACGTCCAGGTCCGGCCCGAGCGGTCCGCGCGGCACGGGCAGCACGCGCATGCCGAGCGCATCGAGCCGCGCGAACTCCACCGACCAGCCGGGCTCCTCCACCATCACCGGGTCGCCGGCCTTGAGCAGCGTGCGGCTGACGATGTCCAGCGCGTGGGTGGCGCCGACGGTGGTGATGATCCGCTCCGGCTCCACGGGCACGTTGAGGTCCGCGAGGCGCCGCGCGAGCGCCGCGCGCAGGCCGGCATCCCCGCGCGGCTCGCCGTAGACCAGCGAGCCGTCCTGCAGTGCGCGGCCGGCGGTGACGCGGCGCACCGCGGCGGGCATGAAGCGGGCATCCTCCAGCCAGCCCGGCGGGAACACGCCGGCACCGGGCTGCGGCTTGGACGACGCCTGGTGGAACATGCCGCGGATCAGCGTGGTCGCGTTGATGCGCGAGCCCGACATCGGCAGCACGGCGGCGCCCAGGGGCGAGCCGCCGCCGGCCGGGCCGGGGCCCTTGGCGGGCACCGTGCCCGCGGCCGGCCCCGGCAGGGAGGACGGGGACTTCTGCACCGCGTCGCGCACGAAGAAGCCGCGCTGGCGGCGGGCCTCCACGAGCCCCTGCGCGAGCAACTGATCGTAGGCGGCCACCACGGTGTGGGTGCTCACGCCCTGCTGCCGGGCGCACTCACGCACCGAGGGCAGCCGCGCCCCGACCGGCAGCAGCCGGCTGCGGATGCGCTCCGCGAAACGATCGGCGAGCTGCTCGGTCAGGGTGCGTTCGGGGGTGCGGGTGAGCATGCGGATTCTTTCGGAGGATCGGGCCGGAGGGTGCGCGAGAACGCGGGCCGGAACTGTGTCGGCCTTCGCACCAGCACAGCGCATGAGCTTGTGCAGCTGTCTGTATTGGTACTGTATCGGAATTCTGCCTACAGTGGCTCACACGCCACGCCGTATCCACCCCGCCAATCCGCCCCTGCCCATGCCTCTGGTCGAATTCACCGCACTCCTGGTCCTGGCGGCCGCCATGAGCTTCTCGCCCGGTCCCAACACCACGCTGTCCACCGCCATCGCGGCGAACCGCGGCCTGCGCCCGGCGATGCGCTTCGTGTGCGCGGTGCCGCTCGGCTGGACGGCGCTGCTGCTGGTGTGCGCCGCGGGCGTCGGCGGGCTGGCGGTCGCGGCCCCGGCGCTGCGCACCGCCATCAAGGCGGTGGGCATCGGCTACCTGCTCTGGCTGGCCTGGAAGCTCTCGCGCAGCGGCCGGCTCGCCGATGCCGACGCGGGCCGCATGGACATCGGCTTCTGGGCGGGCGCGGCCCTGCAGTTCGTGAACATCAAGGCGTGGCTGCTGGCGCTCACCATCGTGGCGGGCTGGGTGGCCGGCCGGCCCGACAGCCTGCCGCGCCTGGCCGTGGTGGTGCCGGTGATGGTGGCCTTTGCCCTCGCGAGCAACTTCCTCTATGCCGCCACCGGTGCGCTGCTGCGCCAGTGGCTGGCCCGCGGCAACCGCCTGCTGTGGTTCAACCGCGGCATGGCGGCGGTGCTGGCGGCCACGGCCGCCTGGATGGTGACCGCATGAGCGCCGCGCACGCATCCACCGCCGCCCCCGCGCCGCAGCCCGTGGCGGCGCGTTCCCCGGAAACGCGCGGCCTGCTCTGGGGGCTGCTGGGCATGGCGATCTTCGCGCTCACGCTGCCGATGACGCGCCTGGCCGTGGGCACGCCGGAGTCGCCGCAGCTGCCCGGCGCCTTCGTCGCCATCGCCCGCGCGGCCATCGCGGGGCTGCTCTCCGTGGCGCTGCTGCTGGCGCAGCGCGCACCGCTGCCGGCCCGTGCCGACTGGCTGCCGCTCGTGGCCACGTCGCTGGGCGTGGCGTTCGGCTTCCCGCTGCTCAGTTCGCTGGCCATGCGCCACGTGGCGGCGGTGCATGCGAGCGTCATCATCGGCCTGCTGCCGCTGGCCACCGCCCTGGTGGGCGCGGTGCTGCACCGCCAGCGGCCCTCGCCGCGCTTCTGGCTCTGCGCGCTGGCCGGCACCGCGCTGGTGGTGGCGTTCGCGCTGCGGCGCCCGGGGGGCGGCGGGCTGGCGCTGCACCCGGCCGATCTGCTGCTGCTCGCCGCCGTGCTGTGCGCGGCCGTGGGCTACGGCTTCGGCGGGCAGCTGTCGCAGCGCATGCCGGCCGGTGCCGTGATCTGCTGGGCCCTGGTGCTGGCGCTCCCCGTGACGCTGCCGGCGGCCTTTTTCACCGCGCCCGCGGCACCCGTGGCGACCGAGGCCTGGGCCGCGCTCGCCTACGTCTCGGTGTTCTCGATGTGGCTGGGGTTCTTCGCCTGGTACCGCGGCCTCGCCCTGGGCGGTACGGTGCGGGTGAGCCAGGTGCAGCTGGTGCAGCCCTTTCTCGGCATGCTGTTCGCAGTACCGCTGCTCGGCGAGCGGCTGGACGCGGCCACCGTCGGCTTCGGGCTCGCCGTGATGGCCACGGTCTTCATCGGCCGGCGCGCACCCGCCGGGCAGCGCGCCGCCGCGGCACCCGCCGCCCCGGGGAGCCCGCCGCGCAGTTAAGCTCTTTTCCTGGCGGGGCCCACCCCTTGCCCCCCGACCGGCCGCACGACGGCTTTTTTTCGACAACGACGACACGCACGAGGCACGGCCCCTTTCCTTCCGGGGCGTGCCGCAGGAGATGATTTCCATGACGACCTGGACCCTGGCCCAACGCGCCGCCAAGATGAACCCCTCGGTGATCCGCGAGATCCTGAAAGTGACCGAGAAGCCCGGCATCATCAGCCTGGCGGGCGGCCTGCCCTCCCCCAAGACCTTCCCGGTCAACGATTTCGCGCAGGCCTGCGCGGCGGTGCTGGGCCAGGACGGCGCTTCGGCGCTGCAGTACGCGGCGAGCGAAGGCTACCTGCCGCTGCGCGAGGCCGTGGCCGACTTCCTGCCCTGGGACGTGTCGCCCGACCAGATCCTGATCACGACCGGCTCGCAGCAGGGCCTCGACCTGGTGGCCAAGGTGCTCATCGACGCGGGCAGCCGCGTGCTGGTGGAGACCCCCACGTACCTCGGCGCGCTGCAGGCCTTCACGCCCATGGAGCCCGAGGTGCACAGCGTGGCGAGCGACGACGAGGGCCCGCTGGTGGACGACCTCGCCGCCAAGGCCGGTACGGGCGATGAACGCGCCCGCTTCATGTACCTGCTGCCCAACTTCCAGAACCCCACGGGCCGCACGATGAGCGAGGCGCGCCGCGTGGCGATCTCCGCCAAGGCCGCCGAGCTGGGCCTGCCGCTGGTGGAGGACAACCCCTACGGCGATCTGTGGTTCGACCAGCCCCCGCCGCTGCCGCTCACCGCGCGCAACCCGGAAGGCTGCATCTACCTGGGCTCGTTCTCCAAGGTGCTGGCCCCCGGCCTGCGCCTGGGCTTCCTGGTGGCGCCGCACGCGCTCTACCCCAAGCTGCTGCAGGCCAAGCAGGCGGCCGACCTGCACACGCCGGGCTTCAACCAGCGCATGGTGGCCGAGGTGATGAAGGGCGGTTTCCTGGACCGCCACGTGCCCACCATCCGCGCGCTCTACAAGCAGCAGCGCGATGCGATGCTGTCCGCGATGGACCGGGAGATGCAGGGCCTGGGCGTGACCTGGAACCGGCCGGACGGCGGCATGTTCCTGTGGGCGCGCCTGCCGGAAGGCATGAGCGCGCTGGAGCTGCTGCCCGAGGCGGTGGAGCGCAACGTGGCCTTCGTGCCCGGCGCGGCCTTCTATGCGGACAACCCCGACACGCGCACGCTGCGCCTGTCGTTCGTCACCGCGAGCGCCCAGCAGATCCAGGACGGCATCGCCGCGCTGGCGGCCGCCATCCGCGCGCGCCTGCCGCAGGCCGTGGAGGCCTGACGCGATGTTGCGGCTCTGGGGACGGACGTCGTCCATCAACGTGCGCAAGGTCGTGTGGGCCGCGCAGGAGCTGTCGCTGGAGCTGCAGCGCACCGACGCGGGCGGCCAGTTCGGGCTCGTGCGCGAGGCGCAGTTCCTCTCGCTCAATCCCAACGGCCTCGTGCCGCTGATCGAAGACGAGGGCACCACGCTCTGGGAATCGAACACCATCGTGCGCTACCTCTGCGCGCGCCATGCGCCCGGTGACCTGTACCCCGAGGACCTGCCCACGCGCTTCCTCGCCGAGCAGTGGATGGACTGGCAGCAGACCACGCTCAACCCGGCCGGCCGCGACGCATTCCTGCAGTGGATCCGCACGCCCGCGGCGCAGCGTGATCCGGCGGCGATCGCCCGCTCGGTGGCGGCCACCGAGCCGCTGATGGAGCTGCTCGACGCGCACCTGGCCCGGCATGCCTACCTGGCGGGCGACCGTTTCACGATGGCGGACATCCCCGTGGGCTGCGAGATCCACCGCTGGTGGGGCCTGCCGCAGGAGCGCCCCGCCCGGCCGCACCTGGAGCGCTGGTTCGCCGCGCTGCGCGCGCGCAGCGGCGCCCTGGGCGTGCTGGACCAGCCGCTCGCCTGACGCGCTGGCTTCCGGCCCTTCCGGCCGGGCGCCGGCTCCCGCACCGCACGGCGGCCAGGACGGCCGCCGGGGAGAGCCGCGCCCGTGCCGCGCAGGAGGCGTTCAGCCGCACCGCCATTTTTTCTTTCGTTGTCCGTCCGTTTTTTCCGAGGAGCCTTCCATGCGCCAGCGCCCGTTCAAGCAAGTCGACGTCTTCACCGACCGCCCCTACCTCGGCAACCCGCTGGCCGTGGTGCTCGACGGCGAGGGGCTCTCCACCGAGGAGATGCAGCATTTCACGAACTGGACCAACCTCTCCGAAGCCACCTTCCTGCTGCCGCCCAGCGAGGAAGGCCGTGCCGCGGGCGCCGACTACCGGGTGCGCATCTTCTGCCCCGGCCGGGAGCTGCCCTTCGCGGGGCATCCCACGCTCGGCAGCTGCCACGCCTGGCTGGAGGCCGGGGGGCGGCCGCGCACGCCGGGCCGCATCGTGCAGGAATGCGGCGTAGGCCTGGTCACGCTGCGGCAGGACGGCCACCGGCTGGCCTTCGCGGCTCCGCCGCTGCTCAAGAGCGGCCCCCTGGATGAGGCCGACGTGGAACTGATCGCCCGCGGGCTGGGGATCGCGCGCACCGACATCGTGGGCCATGCGTGGTGCGACAACGGCCCGAACTGGCGCGGCGTGATGCTTTCCTCGGCCGAGGCGGTGCTCGCGCTGCGCCCCGACGGGGCCGTGCTCGGCGCGCTCGACGTGGGCGTGGTGGGCCCGCGCGGCAAGGTCGGTGTGATCGGCAGCCATGCGCCGGCGGGCGTGGACCTGCCGGACTTCGAGGTGCGTGCCTTCTTCCCCGGCAACAACGGCCTGGCCGAAGACCCGGTGACCGGCAGCCTGAACGCCGCGCTGGCGCAATGGCTGATCGGCGCCCACCTCGCGCCGCCGCGCTACATCGCCAGCCAGGGGACCGCCCTGGGCCGCGCGGGCCGCGTGCATGTGGAACAGGACGGCGACATCGTCTGGGTGGGCGGCGGCTCCGTCACCTGCGTGGACGGGCAGGTGCTGTTGTGAGCCCGGCGACGTTCGATCCGGCCCAGGCCGCGTGCATCGATCACCTCGTGGTGGTGGCCGCCTCGCTGGACGAGGGCAGCCGCTGGTGCCGGCGGACCCTGGGGGTGGATCCGGCGGCTGGCGGTGCGCACCCGCTCATGGGCACGCACAACCGGCTGCTGAACGTCTCCGGCCCCGCGCACCCGCGCGCCTACCTGGAGATCATCGCGATCGACCCCCAGGCCCGGCCCGCGCTGCCGCCGGGCCGCCGCCGCTGGTTCGACATGGACGACGAAGCCCTGCGCGCGCAGGTGGCGCGGCATGGGCCGCAGTTGGTTCACTGGGTGGCCTCGGTGCCCGACATCGCCGCCGCGCACGCCGCGCTGGCCGCGCGCGGCGTGGACCGGGGCGAGATCATCACCGCCGGACGCCCCACGCCGTTCGGCCTGCTGGAGTGGCGCATCACCGTGCGGCCCGACGGCGCCCGGCTGCTGGACGGCTGCCTGCCCACGCTGATCCAGTGGGGCGAGCGCCATCCGTGCCACAGTCTGCCGCACAGCGGCGTCACCCTGGAATCGCTGGCGCTGGAGCACCCCGATGCCGCCACGCTGCAGAGCGCCTGCGCCGCGGCGGGCGTGCACGCGCTGCTGCGCACGCCCGCCGCCCGGTCTTCCCTGCCGCGCCTCGTGGCGACCTTCGCCACGCCGCTCGGCACCGCCACCTGCACGTCCCTGCCTCTGGAGAGCCTCCCATGATGTCCGCCCTCGCCTTCACCCCGCAGGAGCTCCTGCTCTTCGCGCTCGCGGCGCTGGTGCTCGTGCTCACGCCCGGCCCCAACATGGTCTATTGCGTCTCGCGCAGCCTCACCCAGGGGCCGCGTGCCGGACTGCTCTCGCTCGCAGGCGTGGTGGCCGGCTTCGGCGTGCACCTGCTGGCCACGGCGCTGGGGCTGTCGGCGCTGCTGGTGGCCGTTCCGCTCGCCTTCGACATGCTGCGCATCGCGGGCGCGGCCTACCTGCTGTGGATGGCATGGCAGGCCGTGAAGCCCGGAGGCAGCGCGCCGTTCGAGGCGCGCGACCTGCCGCACGACGGGCCGCGCAAGCTCGTCCTCATGGGCTTTCTCACGAGCGCGCTGAACCCGAAGGTGGCGATGTTCTACGTCGCGTTCTTCCCGCAGTTCCTGCACCCGGAGCGCGGCCAGTGGCTCGCGCAGACCTTCACGCTGGGAGCCCTGCAGATCAGCATCAGCGCGCTGGTCAATGCCCTGCTGGTGCTGTTCGCCGCGCGCGTCGCCCGCTTCCTGCACCGCAGCGCCGCCTGGATGCGTGCGCAGCGCTACCTGATGGGCACGGTGCTCGGCGTGCTCGCCCTCAAGATCCTCTTCACCGAACGAAAGGCCACGCCATGAACGCCGCCCTGCGCGCTTCCGCGCCCGATCCATCCGCCCGCCTCCACGCCGCGCTGCCGGACCTCGCCGACATCGAAGCCGCGGCGGAGGTGGTGTATGCCGACTTCGCACCCACCCCGCAGTACCGCTGGGCGCTGCTCGGCGAGCGCCTGGGCGCCGAGTGCTGGATCAAGCACGAGAACCACACGCCCGTGGGCGCGTTCAAGATCCGCGGCGGCCTCACGTATTTCGACCAGCTCGCGCGCCGCGGGGACATGCCGCGCGAGGTGATCAGCGCCACCCGCGGCAACCACGGCCAGAGCCTGGGCTGGGCCGCGCGCCGCCACGGCGTGGCCTGCACCATCGTCGTGCCGCACGGCAACTCGGTGGAGAAGAACGCCGCCATGCGTGCCCTGGGCGTGTCGCTCATCGAGCACGGGCAGGACTTCCAGGAAGCGCGCGAACACGCCATGCAGCTGGCCGCCGAGCGCGGCGCGCACATGGTGCCGAGCTTCCACGCCGACCTGTTGCGCGGCGTGGCGACCTACTGGTGGGAGTTCCTGCGCGCCGTGCCGCACATGGACGTGGCCTACGTGCCCATCGGCCAGGGCTCGGGCGCCTGCTCGGCCCTCGCCGCCAAGCGGGCGCTGGGGCACGGCGTGCGCACCGTGGGCGTGGTGAGCGCCCACGCCACCACCTATGCGGATTCGATCGCCGCCGGCCGCGTGGTGGAGGCGCCCGTCTCCACGCTGCTCGCCGACGGCATGGCCTGCCGCGTGGCGGACCCGGAGGCGCTCGCCATCCTCGCACCCGGGCTGGACCACGTGGTGCGCGTGACCGACGACGAGGTGGCCGCCGCCATGCGCGCGCTGTTCGCCGACACGCACAACGTGGCCGAGGGCGCGGGCGCCGCCGCCCTGGCCGCCGCGCTGCAGGAGCAGGGCCGGATCGCGGGCCAGGTGGTCGGGCTGCCGCTCACGGGCGGCAACGTGGATGCGCAGGCGTTCGCGGCCGTGCTGGGCGCGGCAGGCCACTGACGAGGCCCCTTACTGGCGGGACGAAGCCGGGAGCGCCCGGGAGCACCCGGAAGTGCGGCGCGTCCGCGACACCCCGTCGCTGCCGCGACACGGCCCGGCCGGCCGCTCTGCCACATTGCCGTGCATGGGAACCCTCTACCTCGTGCGCCATGCGCAGGCCTCCTTCGGCGCCCAGGACTACGACCAGCTCAGCGCCCGCGGCCACGAGCAGGCGGCGCGGCTGGGCGCCTACTGGCGCGAGCGCGGCATGCGCTTCGACGCCGTCTACACCGGCACCCTGCGCCGCCATGCGCAGACGCTGGCGGGCATCGCCGAAGGGTTGCAGGCCGCCCCCGAGCCGCTGCAGGCCCTGCCCACGCTCAACGAATACGACAGCGCCGCCCTGATCGCGGCCATCCATCCCCAGCCCCTGCCGCCGGCCGACACGCCCGAGCTGTACCGCAAGCATTTCCGCCTGCTCTGCGATGCGCTCGCTCAGTGGATGGGCGGCACCATCAGCCCGGCCGGCATGCCGAGCTGGACGGGTTTCTCGGACGGCGTGCGCGCCGTGCTGGACCACATCCGGCGCCACCACACGGGGCAGAACGTGCTGCTGGTTTCCAGCGGCGGGCCGATCTCCACGGCCGTGGGCGCTGTGCTCTCCACCCCGCCCGAGGTGACGATCGCGCTCAACATGCGCATCCGCAACACCGCGGTGACCGAATTCAGCATCGCCCCGAAGCGGCTGATGCTGCAGACCTTCAACGCCCTGCCGCACCTCGACACGCCCGAGCACGCGGGCTGGGCGACGCACGCCTGAACGGGCGGAACGGGCCACGGCCCGAGCCGCGCCAGACCCACGCCGCGGCCCGGCGCCGCATCAACGCCCAGGCGGGGGCGCCAGCGTGCCGTCCGGCAGGTCGTGGATCTCGCCGAGCAGCGCCGCCAGCTGGGCCGCGGCGGCCTCGACCACCGCGCGGCCTTTCTCGGCCGTGGCGCCGGCCGCATCGCCGACCGCACCCGACGGGTGGTAGTCCTCGATCGCCCAGCCCATCTTCGCGCTGCGGCCGTTGCCCAGCAGGGCGTAGCGCTCCGCCCGGTCCTGCGAGGTGGAGCGGAAGTTCCTGGCATGCGCCATCTGCACGGTGCCCGGCGCGAGGTGCAGCATCATCGAGGTCTCGATCTGCCCGGCATGGATGCCGAAGCGGTGCTCCTCGGCGCTGAACAGCTCCTGCACCGCCGGGGGCAGCGGCAGGCTGAACCAGCTCGCGCTGTAGACCAGCAGCCCGTGGCGCTGGCGCAGCTCGCGCGCCACGATGTCCATCACGCTCACCTGCCCGCCGTGGCCGTTGAAGAGCAGCAGCTTCTTCACCCCCGCGCGCGCCACGCAGGCGCCCAGCTCGCTCCAGAGCGCGATCACCGTGGCCGGCGACAGCGTGAGCGTTCCGGGAAACGACGTGTGCTCGGTGCTGAAGCCCACGTCCTGCGGCGGCAGGAACAGCACCGGCAGATCCGCCGGCAGCAGCGGCAGCGCGGCATCGATCACGCCCTGCAGCAGCGTGGCATCCACACCGAGCGGCAGGTGCGGCCCGTGCTGCTCGACGGCCGCCACCGGCAGCACCGCCACGGTGCGCGCCGCCAGGCCCGAGACCTGCGCCTTGGAGAAATCACGGGTGGACAGTTCAGCCCAGAAACGGGAGGGATACGCCATGGAGGGATGGTAGGGCATCCATACGAAGAATGATCAGATGCGCAGCGAACCCATGGCCCACGCGCAGGCGCGGCCCTCCCCATCCGAAGGCCGCGGAGCAGGCCAGACCAGCAGACGCCGCGGAACTGGCTTTGCCAGGCCGCTGGCGTCGTCCCCCTGCCCGCCGTGCGCAGCACGGCGAGAGCGGGGGGAAAGCGGCGCAGCCGCTCAGGGGGGTGTTCCCTGCTAGTCCACTGAGGCGCCCGACAGCTTCACCACCCGCGCCCAGCGCTGCAGATCGTCCCGCAGCTGCGCCGCCAGCTGTTCGGGCGTGCCGGCCACGGCCTCGCCGCCGGCTTCCACGATCTTCCGGTCCACCGCGGGGCTCTTGAGCGCGCGCGTGATGGCCTCGTGCAGGTACGCCACGCGTTCGGGCGGGGTGCCGGCCGGCACGAAGAATCCGTACCAGTCCTCGTAGGTCATGTTCTTCATGCCCAGCTCTTCCAGCGTGGGCACGGTCTTGAACACGCCGATGCGGCGCGGGCTGGTGACGGCGATCGCGCGCACCATGCCCTGCTGGATGTGGCTGGCGACGGACGAGGTCGAGGTGATCATGAGCGCGACCTGCCCGCCCATCAGGTCGGCCAGCGCCGGGCCCGCGCCGCGGTAGGGCACGTGCGTGAGCGCGATGCCGGCATCCTTCTCCAGCACCACGCCCACGAGGTGCGAGAGCGTGCCGTTGCCGGGCGTGGCGTAGGTCAGCCGCTCGCCGTCGGACCGCGCCTTCGCGCGCAGGTCGGCCATCGTCTTGATCGGCGAGCTGGCGGCCACGACGATCGCAAGCGGCGCCGCGTTCACCTGGGTGACCGGCACGAAGCTCTTCACCGGATCGAAGCCGGGCGCGCGGTAGAGCGCCGGGTTCACCGCCATGGTGGACACCTGCGAGAGCAGCACCGTGTAGCCGTCCGCCTTGCTGTCGGCCACGTACTTCGCGCCGATGTTCCCGCCCGCGCCGGCGCGGTTCTCCGCCACGGCCGGCTGCCCGGTGATGGCCGCGAGTTCGTTGCTCACCAGCCGCATGTGGAAGTCGTTGCCGCCGCCCGGCGGGAACGGCGACACCAGGCGGATCGGCTGGTTCGGGAAATCCCCGGCCTTCGGCAGCACCTGCGCATGCGCCGTGGCGGCCAGGGCGCAGGCCAGCCCCAGCACGAGGCCGGTGGCGGCGCGGCGCAGACGGGACGACGGTCGGGAATCGGGGATACGGAACATGGCGGGTCTCCTGGTGTGGTTGGATTCATGATGTCAGCCACGTGCCGGCGGATCGAGCCACCCGCCCAGGAAATCCGATAAGCTTTTCTGATGAATGAGGCCGGCCCGGCGGCTCAGCGGGCGTGCGCAGGCGCGGGCGCCGGCAGCGGCCCGCCGCCCTCCAGCCGGTCGCGGATCAGCGCGAACACCCGCCGCGTGAGCGGGTTCACCACGCGGCTGCGCACGTAGAGGCGGTACACCACGTCCGGCAGGGCCGGCAGCCCTTCGGCCGGGCCCAGCACGCGCAGTTCGCTGTCGAGCTGTTCGACGCCGCGCGCCGTCACGCCCAGCCCCGCGCGCAGCGCCGCCCGGATGCCGATCAGGCTGCTGGAGGTGTAGCGCGCCACCCACGGCACGCCGGCATCGTCCAGGGCCTCTTCGGCCAGCCGCCGGAAGATGCTCGGACCGTCGGCCATGATCATCGGCAGCGGCCGCCCGGGATCGTGCACGTAGGCGGCGCCGCAGAGCCACACCGTGGGCGAGCTGCGCAGCAGCACGCCTTCCAGATCGGCGTCGAGCCGGTTGGAGATCGCCATGTCGATCTCGCCGCGCTTGAGCGATTCCATGAGGAACGGGCTGCGCCCCACGTGCACGTCCAGCTGCAGCATCGGCGAATGGCGCACCACCTCGGACAGCAGCGAGGGCAGCATCGTGTCGGCCACGTCGTGCGGCGCGCCGATGCGCAGCGTGCCTTCCAGGTGCCCCTGCTGCAGGTGCCGCAGCGCCTCGTCGTTCAGGGCCAGCAGATGGCGCGCATACACCAGCAGCCGCTCGCCGTGGTCCGTGAGCCGCTTCTGCCGGCCGCGCTTCTCGAAGAGCGGGTGCCCGATCTGCTCCTCCAGCCGCTGCATCTGCTGCGTGATGGCCGACTGCGTGCGGTCGAGCTGCACGGCCGCGGCCCCGAAGCTCTCGTGCTGCACGATGGCCACGAGCGAGCGCAGCAGTTCGAGGTCGAGCGTGGTCATCCATTAATGGTACTGATGGTTTTTCTCGCGCGGGCGGGATTGTTCGGGCATTCCGCGGCGGCTAGAGTGCCTGCACGACACACAAGGAGACTCCCCATGGAAACCATCCGCGAACAGCGCACGCAGGCCGTCGGCGACGCCATCGGCCGCATGAAGGAGGCGCTCGGCGGCCGGGAGCCCACGCGGCCCGCGCTGGATGCCGTGCTGGCGTCCCTGGAGGGCATCGCGGCCCGCGCCGAACTCTGGCAGGCGGCCGACTACCCCGCTCCGGAGGCCGGCGAAACCCAGGCCCGCTACCTCATCGCCGAAGACCCGGACCAGAGCTACGCCCTCTACCTGAACGTGATGCGCCCCGGCAAGCGCATCGTGCCGCACAACCACACCACCTGGGCCTGCATCGCAGCCGTGGAGGGCACCGAGGTGAACCGCCTCTACGAGCGCACCGACGACGGCTCCGTGCCCGGTGTCGGCACGCTGCGCGAGAGCGGCCGCGTGCTGGTGGCGCCGGGCCAGGGCGTGGCCCTGATGCCGGAAGACATCCATTCGGTGCAGATCGAGGGCGAGCAGGTCATCCGCCACCTGCACATGTACGGCCGCGCGCTCGAGACGCTCACGCAGCGCACCAGCTACGACCTCGAGCAGGGCACCTGCACGACCATGGGCATCGGCGTGCAGACGCGCCGCTAACGCCGGCCCCAGCGCCAGGTACCGCACCCGCACCGACGTGGGTGCGTGTCTCTCGGGCCCTCTTCCCTTTCCTTCCACCTTTCACCGCCGATCCGGACCGTGCGGCCGCCGCGAGGCGCCGCCCGGCGCGGCGCGGCCACGCATTCCATGACGATCGAACGCATCGCCCCTTCCCTGCTCAAGACCTGGCTGCACGACGGCGAGGAAATCGCCCTGCTCGACGTACGCGAACACGGCCAGTACGGCGAAGCCCATCTGTTCTACGCCACGCCGCTGCCCTGGAGCCGGCTCGAGCTGGACGTGCGGCGCCTGGTGCCGCGCACCGGCGTGCGCGTGGTGGTGTACGACGACGGTGCACCGGCGCCCGATAGCGTCGCCTGGCGCGCGGCGCAGCGCCTGCAGGTGCTGGGCTACACCCGGGTGTCGGTGCTGGACGGCGGCGCGCCGGGCTGGAAAGCCGCGGGCCACGTGCTGTTCGCGGGCGTCAACCTGCCCTCCAAGACCTTCGGGGAGCTGGCCGAGCGCGCCTACCACACGCCCCACGTGAGCGCGGCGCAGCTCGCCGCCATGCTGGACGCCGGCACGCCCGTGGCGGTGCTGGACGGCCGGCCCGTGGCGGAGTTCCGCAAGATGAACATCCCCACGGCCACCTGCTGCCCCAACGGCGAGCTGGCCTACCGCGTGCGTTCGCTCGTGCCCGACGACACGACGCCCATCGTGATCAATTGCGCGGGCCGCACGCGCTCGATCATCGGCGCCCAGACGCTGATCAACCTGGGCATTCCCAACCCCGTCTATGCGCTGGAGAACGGCACGCAGGGCTGGTACCTCGCGGACCATGCGCTGGAGCACGGCGGCACGCGCCGCTACCCCGACGGCTCCGGCAGCGCCACGCTGCGCGAAGCGGCGCAGCGGCTGGCCGCGCGCTTCGGCGTGCCCACGGTGGATGCGCAGACCGTGCGCGGCTGGGCGGCGGACCCGCGGCGCACGCTGTTCCTCTGCGACGTGCGCACGCCCGAGGAATTCGCGCGCGGCAGCCTGGCCGGCGCGCAGCACACGCCGGGCGGCCAGCTGATGCAGGCGCTCGATCAGTACGTGGGCGTGCGCGGCGCGCGGCTGGTGCTGTTCGATGCCGACGGCACGCGCGCCCCCACCGTGGCGAGCTGGCTGCGCCAGATGGGGCACGACGCGAGCATCCTGGGTGGCGGCCTGGAGAGCGGCTTCGCGCTGCAGGCGCCCGCGGTTTCCGAAGCCCCCGAAGCACCGCCGCTGGGCCGGATCACCGTGCAGGAGCTCGCCGCGCGCCTGGAGCGGGGCGACATCGCGCTCGTGGACCTGCGCCCCGGCATGGCCTTCCGCTCGGCGCACATCCCGGGCGCGCGCTGGTCCATCCGGCCGCGCCTGGAACAGGACCTGGCCGGTGAAGCCCGCCAGATCGCCGTGGTCGCTGACGAACCCGCCCTGGCCGCCTGGGCGCTCGCGGACTGCCGCACCGCGCAGCCCCCGCTGCTGCTCGAAGGCGGCCTCGCGGCCTGGCAGGCCGCCGGCGGGCCCGTGGAGGCCACGCCCGATCTGCCGGCCGACGCTGACTGCATCGATCACCTCTTCTTCGTGCACGACCGCCACGACGGCAACAAGGAGGCGGCGCGCCGCTACCTGGAGTGGGAGACGGGCCTTGTCGCGCAACTCGATGCCGACGAGCTGAACGCCTTCCGCCTGCCGGACGCTCCGGCCGACGCGGCGGCTGGTACCCACGCCTGAAGGGGGGCCGCGCCATGGACGACTCCGCGAAGAAGAACAAGGCCCCGGGCCCGCAGACCCGGCTGCTGCACAGCGGCAAGGCGCCGCGCTATGCCGGCGGCGGCGCGGTCAACCCGCCGATCGTGCGCGCCAGCACCGTGCTGTTCGAGAACACCGCGCAGCAGCGCGACCTGCGGGCGCGCCGCGGGAGCGAGCGCGTGTTCACCTACGGCGCGCGCGGCACGCCGACCGCCTTCGCGCTGGAAGACGCGGTAAGCGAACTCGAAGGCGCGCACCGCACGCGGCTCTTTCCCACCGGGCTGGCGGCGGTCGGCATGGTGTTCCTGTCGTACCTGCGGCCGGGCGACCACGTGTTGCTCTCCGACGGCGTGTACGAGCCCGTGCGGCACCTCGCACGCAGCTTCCTCGAACCCTACGGCATCGCCTGCAGCTTCTTCGCGGCGGACGGCCGCGGCATCGAACACGGCCTGCGGCCGAACACGCGCATGGTGTATGCCGAGTGCCCGGCCTCGCTCGTCTACGAGATGTGCGACCTGCCGGAACTGGCACGCATCGCCCATGCCCACGGCGCGCTCCTGGTGGCGGACAACACCTGGGGATCGGGACTGCAGTACCGCCCGCTCGCGCTGGGGGCGGACGTATCGGTGATGGCCGCCACCAAATACCTCTCGGGCCATTCGGACGTGATGATGGGCACCGTCTCCACCACCGAGGCCGCATGGCAGCCGCTCGCCGATCGCTGCGACGCCTTCGGCATGGCGGTGAGCCCCGACGACGCCTGGCTGGTGCTGCGCGGCATGCGTTCCCTCTCGGCACGGCTGCAGATGCACGAGCGCCACGCGCTGCAGGTGGCCCGCTGGCTGCAGGCCCAGCCGCAGGTGCGCCAGGTGTTCTGCCCCGCCCTGCCGGAGGACCCGGGCCACGCCCTCTGGCGGCGCGACTGCGACGGCACCAACGGCCTCGTCTCGTTCGAATGGCAGCCGGGCACCCCTGCCGCGCAGGTGGACGGTTTCATCGACGGGCTGGCGCTCTTCGGCCTCGGGGCCTCGTGGGGCGGCTACGAGAGCCTGGTCAACCAGGCCGCGATGGCCACGGCCCGCACGGTCACCGACTGGAGCGGCCGGGGGCCGGTCGTGCGCCTGCACGTGGGGCTGGAGGATCCGCAGGACCTGCTGGACGATCTCGCGCAGGCCTTCCACGCGAGCAGCCTCGGCAGGCCCTGACGTCGCGGGCGGTGCATGTTCCGTGCGGATCGATGTCCGGAAGCTCAGGATTCACGGACACGCCGGCCTTGCGCGTCGATGACGGGTTCACCGTCCTCCTTGGAGAAGGCCGCTCGCTGCGGGTCGGGCAGGATGTCCAGCACCGCTTCCGACGGGCGGCACAGGCGCGTGCCGAGGGGCGTCGCCACGATGGGCCGCTGGATGAGGATCGGGTGCTGCAGCATGCAGTCGATCAGCTCCGCGTCGCTCCACTTCGGGTCCGCGAGGCCCAGTTCGGCATACGGTGTTCCCTTCTCGCGCAGCACGTCGCGCACGGGCAGGCCCATGGCGGAGATCAGGCGCTCCAGCGTGGCCCGGTCGGGCGGGGTCTTCAGGTACTCGATGACCGTGGGCTCCACGCCGCTGTTGCGGATGAGCGCGAGCACGTTGCGCGAAGTGCCGCAGGCGGGGTTGTGGTAGATCGTGATGTCGCTCATGGGAGGATGGGGGTTGCGGATGGAAAAGGATGGCTTGCAGGCCCGCCTCAGCCTGGGCCCAGGCGGATGGCGAGCGCGGTCAGGGCGATGGCCAGCACGGGCAGGGTCATGGCGGTGCCCACCTTGAAGTAGTAGCCCCAGGCGATGCGGGTGCCCTTCTTGGCAAGCACGTGCAGCCACAGCAGCGTGGCCAGGCTGCCGATGGGCGTTATCTTGGGGCCCAGGTCGCAGCCGATCACGTTGGCGTAGACCATGGCCTCCTTCACCGCGCCGCCGGCATGCGAGGCATCGATGGCGAGCGCACCGATCAGCACCGTGGGCATGTTGTTCATCACCGAGGAAAGCCCCGCCGCGAGGAACCCGGTGCCCAGGGCCGCCCCCCAGATGCCCATGCCTGCGAACTGGTCCAGCAGGGCGGCAAGATGGGCCGTGAGCCCTGCGTTGCGCAGCCCGTAGACCACGAGGTACATGCCCAGCGAGAAGACGACGATCTGCCACGGTGCGCCGCGCAGCACGTTCCCGGTGTCGATCACCCGGCTGCGCCACGCCACCGCCAGCAGCATGGCCGCCCCGGCCGCGGCCACGGCGCTGACCGGCACGCCCAGCGGCTCCAGCCCGAAGAAGCCCAGCAGCAGGAGGCACAGCACCACCCATCCGGCCCGGAACGTCCGCGGGTCGCGGATGGCATCGGCTGGCACTTTGAGCTGCGATGCGTCGTAGCGCGCCGGAACATCGCGCCCGAAGGCCAGCAGCAGCACGGCCAGGCTCGACAGCACGGCGGCGATGTTCACCGGCACCATCACCGATGCGTAGCGGTTGAAGCCGATCCCGAAGTAATCGGCCGACACGATGTTGACCAGGTTGGAAACCACCAGCGGCAGGCTCGCCGCATCGGCAATGAAGCCGGCGGCCATCACGAAGGCCAGCGTGGCCGCGGGCGGGAAGCCCAGCGCCGCCAGCATGGCCATGACGATGGGGGTCAGGATCAGCGCAGCGCCATCGTTGGCGAACAGCGCCGATACGGCGGCACCCAGCAGCACGATGAGCACGAGCAGCCGCCGCCCCTGCCCGCCGCCCCATCGCGCCACGTGGAGGGCGGCCCATTCGAAGAAGCCCGCTTCATCGAGCAGCAGGCTGATGAGGATCACCGCCACGAAAGCGGCCGTGGCGTTCCACACGATGGCCCACACCACGGGAACGTCCGAGAGCTGCACGGCACCTGAGAGAAGCGCGGCGACCGCTCCCAGGGAAGCACTCCAGCCGATGCCCAGGCCCCGCGGCTGCCAGATGACGAGGACGAGCGTCGCGATGAAGATCAGGGCGGCGGAGAGCATGGGGTGTTCGGGAAACGGTACGGGCACGGCTGCGGCTGCGTGGTGCGCGAATGCGGGGCGAGGGGATCAGCGGGACGCGTGCATGCCGGTCAGCATGCGCAGGTGGAGGGGCCGCAGACGTCCGCGCACGGCGCACCACCACAACAGTTTTCGGTGAGGTAGGCCATGAGGCCGTTCATCTGGTCGAAGGCGGCACGGTAGATGAGGTTGCGCCCCTGCCGTTCCTGGGTCACCAGGCCCGCGTTGGCCAGCTCTTTCAGATGGAACGACAGGCTGGTGGCAGGCACCTCCAGCGCCTGCGTCAAGGCGCCTGGCGTCATGCCTTCCGGGCCCGCGGCGATCAGCGCGCGGAAGGCCCGCAGGCGCACGCCGTGGGCCAGGGCCAGAAGGGATCGGATGGCGGCTTTTTCTTCCATTATTCAACTATCGTTGAATTGTTCATGGCTGGCAAGCGCGTTCTTTCCGGAAATTGGCACTTTGCCCAAAAAATGAGCAGCCGCAGCGGTTGCCGGCCCTGAAACCGCCCAATGTTCTTCGTGGTCGACGGCTTTCCACCCAGCCGCTCCAGAGCGGGGTACGCAACCCGCCGGCAATGGGCCCCTGAGCGGTTCCGCAACGGCCGCATTTTCCGCATATTTCGCATTTGGCCCGTCGCAGCGGCGCTGCACTTTCTTGGCGCATGAGCTGCAATGCCTTGCGGTGCCGCATCCTCGGGTTTCCCCTGTCTTTCCGGACAAAGTTGACCGTTTTTATCCTGTAGTTCGGACAGTTCAACCGCATTGAAAAATTCAATAACCAACGCCTATCGTGGTGATAACTTTCCGGAAATCTTTTACAAAACGTATCCCCGGGAGGACGTCGTGCATTTCCTGAAGAACATCCGACTCGGCACCATGCTCGGTGTCGGCTTCGCCATCGTCATCGGCATCAGCTTCCTCGTCGCCGCCTACGGCCGCTTCCAGCTCGACTCGACCGGCAAGACGCTGCACGCCCTGTCGCAGGAACGCCTGGACATCCTGCTGAAGCTCCAGCAGGTGAAGGACAACACCAACGTGGTCGCCCGTGCGGTTCGCAACCTGGCCCTGCTGGAAGACGAGGCCGCGATGGCCGAAGAGAAGAAGCGGCTCGATGGCGTGGTCGCCGACACCTCGCAGATCATGGCCGCGCTCCAGCAGCGGGTGGTTTCCACCCAAGGTCGCGCGCTCATGGGCCGCATCGCCGAAGCCCGGCCGCAATTCCTCGGCACCGTGGACAAAGCAGCGAAGCTCGGGCTGGCCAACGATCTGGTCAATGCGCGCACGGTGGTGCTCGGCGAGATGCGCACCGCGCAGAACGTCTATTTCAAGGCCGTGGAGGACATGATCGCCTACCAGCGCAAGATGACCACGGACATGGCGGAATCGTCCAGCAGCGATGCGACGACCGCCGGCAACACCATGATCGTGCTGGCGGTGCTCTCGGCTGCGATCGGCGCGCTCGTCGCGTGGTCGATCACGCGCCGCGTGAAGGGCCAGCTCGGCGGCGAGCCCGCCTACGCCGCCCGGATCGCCCAGGAAGTCGCCCGCGGCAACCTCGCCGTCCACGTCGACCTGCGCCCCGGCGACTCCTCCTCCGTCCTCGCCGCCATGGGCTCCATGCGCGCCAACCTCGCACAAGTCGTCTCCGAAGTCCGCCACTCCAGCGAATCCATCGCCACCGGCGCCTCCGAGATCGCCACCGGCAACGCCGACCTCTCACAGCGCACCGAAGAGCAGGCCTCCAACCTCCAGCAGACCGCCGCCTCCATGGAGGAGATGGCCTCCACCGTCAAGCAGAACGCCGACACCGTCCGCACCGCCTCCCAGCTCGCCTCCTCGGCCTCCGCCACCGCCGCGCGCGGCGGCGACGTCGTCGGCAACGTCGTGCGCACCATGGAAGACATCACCGCCTCCTCCCGCAAGATCGGCGACATCATCGGCGTCATCGACTCCATCGCCTTCCAGACCAACATCCTCGCGCTCAACGCCGCCGTCGAGGCCGCGCGCGCCGGCGAGCAGGGCCGGGGCTTCGCCGTCGTCGCCGGCGAAGTCCGCACCCTCGCGCAGCGCTCCGCGCAGGCCGCCAAGGAGATCAAGGCCCTCATCGGCGAGAGCGTCTCCAAGGTCGAGACCGGCTCGCAGCTCGTGGGCGAGGCCGGCACCACCATGGGCGAGATCGTCGAGCAGGCCCGCCGCGTCGCCGACCTGATCGCCGAGATCGGCGCCGCCACCCACGAGCAGGAGCAAGGCATCTCGCAGGTCAGCGACGCCGTCAACCAGCTCGACCAGGTCACCCAGCAGAACGCCGCCCTCGTCGAGGAATCCGCTGCCGCCGCCGACAGCCTCAACTCCCAGGCCGCACGCCTCGTGCAGCTCGTCAGCGTCTTCCAGATCGATGCCTCCGCCCAGGCTGCGCAGCAGAGCACGCCCGCGCCCCGGCCCGCGCCCCGGCCCGCATCCTCCCAGGCCGTCATCGCCCAGGCGCAGTCGCGCAGCCGCGAGACCGCGCGGGCGGCGTCCGCCGCGCTGCAGCACGCCAAGAGCCCGGCGGCGCCGCGCACCGCGCCCGGTCTTTCCGCCCCCGCGCCATCGAAGGGCCATGGCCCTGCCGGCACGCACGCGGCACCGTCCTCCGCCCCGGCGCCCGGCAGCGCCTCGGCCCAGGCGCCAGGGTCTCGCGACGACGATTGGGAAACCTTCTGAGCGGCGGATCTGCCGCTGACGTGCCGCCGCCCGCGCGCATGGCGGGCGCGGCAGGCGTGTGCGGCGCGCCTCAGCGCTGCGGGGCCGGCGCTTTTTCTGCCCGCACGCGCCGTGCCTGCCGCGCCTGCCAGGCCGCATCCAGCGCCAGCATGCACAGCAGCGACAGCCCCAGCAGCGGCAGCAGCACGCCGGCCACGGCCAGCATCCCGGCCACCACCCAGAGCGCGCGCGGCTGCGCCGGCAGCGGCGGCACGCCGAGGCTTCCGGCCGGGCGGCGCTTCCACCACGCCACGGCGCCCGCGGCGCACAGCAGCACGATGCCTGCGCAGGCGACGGCCAGCATGATCTGGTTGGCCACGCCGTACTGCTGCCCGAGGTGCACGTTGATGCCCCATTCCAGCCCGCGCGCCACCGGCCCGTAGTCGGCATAGCCCATGTCGAGCAGCGGCCGCCCGCTGTACTGGTCCAGGTGCACCACCCGCTGGCCGCCGAGATCGGCCGGGTAGGCCGAGGCGGTATAGACCCCGCCCGCGCCCTGCGGCGCGGCCACGCTGAACCCCGGCGCCAGCCCCAGCCGCGTGAACACCGCCATGGCGGCATCGAGGCCGATCGGCGGCACGGCCGGCACGGGCTGCGGCCCGATGGGCGCTGCGGCCGGGGCGCCATGGCCTTCGTGCTCTCCGGCGGCCGCAGGGCCTCCACGTCGCGCATGCCCCTCATGCCCCCCGTGACCTTCATGGCCTCCATGGCCCGCCTGTCCGCCATGGCCCTCGTGCCCTTCGTGGCCGTCCGCCCCCGCGTCGTCCACGGCCCGGGGCGACGACACGGGCACGCGCGCCTGCTGCAGGCTCCACGGCACGGCCAGCGCGTCCGCCACGGGCACGGCCGACATCGGCACCTGCACGCGCACGCCGGCCGGATAGCCCCAGTGGCTGCCGTTGGCCCAGGCGTTCACCTGCGCGCCCCAGAGCACCGACCAGGGCATGCCCGTGAGCGCCAGGAAAGCGAGGATGCCGCCCACGCCCAGCCCCAGCACGGCGTGCAGGTCGCGCCAGAACACCCGCTCCGCCGGCCGCCCGCGCACCGTCACCACACCGCCGCCGCGGCGGCCGCGCGGCCACCAGAGGTAGAGCCCCGTCGCCACCAGCACCACGGCCCAGCCCGCGGCCATCTCGATCACGCCGCGTGCCACCGGCCCGACCACCTTCAGGCTGTGCAGCCGCCGGATCTGCCACGACAGCGTGCCGCGCTCCGGCAACTGCCCGAGCACGCGTGCAGAGCCCGGGTCCACGTAGACGGCCACGCGCTGCCCGTCTTCGGTGGCGATGCCCACGTTCGCGCTGTCGCCGGGTGCCGCAGCCGGCGTGTAGCGGAACCACTGCCCGGGCCGGGCCGCCAGCGCTGCCGCCACCAGCACGCCGGCGGGCCGCGCCGCACCCGGCGCAACGGGCGTTTCCAAACGCAGCAGATCGCGGTGGAACCAACCATCGATCTCGCGCTGGAACAGGTAGGCCCCGCCGGTCACCGCCAGCCAGGCGAGGAACGGCAGCACCAGCAGCCCCGCGTAGAAATGCCAGCGCCACACCGCCCGGTAGAGGCTCGCGGCGCGCAGGGGCGGGGACGCGCCGCCGCCGGTGTCGGCCGCGGTGGTGGGGGTCGTGTCGGGGGTCGCGATCGTCGATGCCATGCTCAGAACCTCCAGCCCAGGCTGACCGCGACGCTGCGGCCGTCGCCCGGCGAATAGCCCGAGGAGCCGCTGTCATACCACGCATAGACGTAGCGGCGATCCGTCGCGTTGCGCACCTGCACATGCACGTCGGCCGCGGGCGTGAGCTGCCAGGTCGCGCCCAGGTCCAGCAGTGCGTAGCGCCCGGCGCGGCCCTGGGTGTTGGTGCGGTCCAGGTAGTAGTCGCCCTGCGCCGTCACCGCGGCCGACAGGCGCAGCACCTCGGTGGCGCGCACCTGCAGGCCCGCGCTCGCCAGGTAGTGGGGCACGTTCTCCACCTCGCGCCCCGCGGTGGCGGGCGCGGACGGATCGGGCACGGTGATGCGCGCCACCTGGTGCGAATAGGCGAGCCAGCCCGTCCAGCGCGCGCCCAGCCGGGCATGGAGCTGCGCGTCCCAGCCCGTGCGCCGCGTGCGGCCCACGTTGCCCAGCCCGCCGGGATCGGGCAGGCCATCCACGCCCAGCACGCGCGCCACCTCGCCCGACGCGCGCTGCTGCCACGTGGCCACGCGGGCCTCCACGCCCGCCAGGGGCTGCCAGCGCACGCCCGCTTCCCATCCGTCGTTGATCGATGGGCCCAGGTCGCGCGCCTGCGTGCGGTAGGCATCGATGCCCGTGCCCACCTGGAAGGTGCGGCCCGCGTTCGCGTACAGCGTCACGCCCTCGCGCGCCGTCCAGGCCACGCTCAGCTTGGGCTGGCGGATGGTGCCGTAATCGTGCATGCCGTAGCGCTGCCCCGTCAGCCGGTCGGTGAAGTCCCCGCCCAGCCGGTCCACGCGCAGCGCCGGCACGATGCGCAGCGAGGCCACCGGCTGCACCACGGCCTGCAGGTACGCGCCCTGCGTGCGCACATCGAAATCCCAGTCGCGGAACTGCGCGGTGCGCACGCGTTCGGCAGTGCGCCAGCGCCCGGCGGTGTTGTCCTGCCACTGCGCATCCACGCCGCCCTCCAGCGTGAAGGCATGCGCCCAGGCCACCACGGGCCGCCACGTCAGCACGCCCGACAGGCCCCGCTGGTCCTCGTCGTTGGCACGCTCCTGCTGCACGCCGGCCTGCGAGAACCGCACCCAGCGCTGGTTCTCGTAGTGGTTGGCGTAGGCGCGCGCCGTCCACGACAGGCGCTCCGCCAGTTGCGCATCCCAATGCAGCCCGAGCTGCCCCGTCTCGCGCGTGCTGCGGTCCGAGGCCGACCACGGTGGCGACCAGCGCGGCTGCGCCGCGGCCTGATCGCGCGTCAGGTAGCCCGATTCATCCGCCGCGTTGCGGAAGGCGCGCGCCGTGGCCCCCACGCGCCAGCCGCCACCCGGATCGGTGTAGAACCACTTGCCCGACAGCGCGCGCTGCGTGCCTTCGGCATGGTCGCGCCAGCCGTCGCCCGTGCGCCAGAACACGCCGTAGTTCTGGCTCCACGGCCCGGATTCGATGCCCTTGACCACCTGCACGTCGCGCGTGCCGAAACTGCCCGCCGTGAGTGTCGCCCGGCCCTCGTTGCCGCCGGTGCGCGTGAGCACGTTCACGTTGCCCGCGATGTTGTTCAGCCCGTAGCGCGGGTCGTTCGTGCCGCGCACCACCTCCACCGCCTCGATGTCGAGCGGGAACACCGCGTCCAGGAACGGCATGCCGCCCGCGTTGTCGTTCGAGGGGATGCCGTCGATCAGCAGCTTGACCGCATTCACGCGGCCCTCGCCATTGAAGCCGCGGAACGAGAACCGGCCCGCGTCCGTGCCCTGCCGGAACGGCGTGACCTGCACGCCCGGCGCGCGGCCCAGCAGCTCCCAGGTGTGGTCCACGCGCGCGTCCTGCAGCACCTCGCCGCCCACGATGTCCACCGACGTGGAGACGCTGCGCGCCGGCAGCGCGCCGCCCGGGCCCTCGCGCACTTCCACGGTGCCGAGCGTGAGCGCGGGGCTGGCGTCCACGGAAGCGCTGCGCGGTGCCGTGCCATCGCCCGGGACGGCACCGGGCAGGGGCTGCGCCCAGGCCGCCCACGCGGGCAGCGCCACCACCGCGGCCGGCGCCGCGCGGCGCAGCGCCCGGCCCCACGCGGCAGGCGACGGCAGGGGGAGGCGATCCAGAGCAAAAGAAAAAGAAAAACAACGGGAAACACGATGACTGCGATGAAGCCGGTCCATATCCACCTCGTGCAGGAAGCCACTGGCACGGCTGCGCGCGGCCGCGCCGGCGCGTGCGGACATCGGGCGCACCGTGTGCGCCCGCGTCCGCGAGCCAGTCGACTTCCTGCGGAAAATCGACGAAGAAAAAGCGGGAAGAGAGAGGAAGGGAAGGAAGACCGCTGCCGCCGCGCAGCCCCCGAAGGGAGCCGGAGAAATCACGGGCGGCAGCCCTGCCGGAAGGCAGATCGGTCAGGACCGCGCCGGCGGCCCGCGCGCCGGCAGCGGCGCACCCGTGAGCGCCGCGATGCGCGCGGCCTCCACCGGCCGCAGCGCATGGGCCAGCGGCTGCGCCATCGGCACCGCCAGCGCCACCACCACGGGTGGCGGTGCACCGGCCGCCAGGCACAGCGCGCAGTCCAGGCCGTGCTGGCCCAGCTCGCGCAGACCGCTGCCGTCGTCCTGCACGACGACCAGCTTGGCACTGCCCGCCGCGTTGCAGACCACCTGCAGGCTCTGCGGATGCAGCAGCGGAGACGCCGCGGCCATGCCGAAGGCGAGCATCCACCACGCCAGGACCCACGGGGCCAGGCGGCGGAGGCGGAGCAGGACGGTGGTCACCGGATGTGCAAGAGGATGGGGCGCGGGGGTGCGGGCCGGTGCTGCGGAGAAGGGCCTGCAAAGGGCTGCCGCAGCACCGGCCGCCCGCGGATTATGCGGCGGCCCGGCGCGTACGCGGTATCGCGTATGCGGAACGCGGGTCACGCCGATAGAATTCAAGCCAGGGTGTCGTCACATGGGGTGCGGCAGGTGTAGCGAAGGTCGGGCCGCCTCGCGGATCACTGCCGGCCATTCACCATGCACCCATCGATGGAGTCCATCGCGGCTCTCCTTTTCGGCATCGCATTGCTGCACACGTTCACCGCGAAGCAGTTCGAGCGCCTGTCCCACCGCTTTCCCAAACACTCCGGCATCTTCCATTTCCTGGGCGAGGTCGAGGTCGTCTTCGGCCTGTGGGCGATCGTCCTCGTGGCCGTGATGGCCCTCGTCGCCGGCGGCTCCGCGGCCGTGGAATACGCGGAATCGCGCAACTACACCGAGCCGCTCTTCGTGTTCGTCGTCATGGTGATGGCGGCGTCCCGGCCGATCCTGCAGACCATCAACGACCTGCTGGGGCGCGTGGCGCGCGCGCTGCCGGTGGACACGCCGCTGGCCACCGCCTGGCTCGGCCTGGCCGTGGTGCCGCTGCTGGGCTCCCTCGTCACGGAGCCGGCGGCGATGACCATCGCGGCCCTCATGCTCTCGGGGCAGCTGTTCCGCAAGGACGTCCCCGAAGGCGCGAAGTACTTCGCCCTCGGCGTGCTGTTCGTGAACGTCTCGATCGGCGGCACGCTCACCTCCTATGCGGCCCCGCCGGTCCTGATGGTCGCGGCCACCTGGGGCTGGGACTCGGGGTTCATGCTGGCCCACTTCGGCTGGAAATCCGCCCTGGCGGTGGCCGCCAACGCCACGCTCGCGGCGTTCTTGCTGCGCACGCACCTCGTGCGCCCTCGGGGCCGGGAACACGGCGAAGCATCGGCGGCGCCCGTGCCCTGGCCGCTCGTGGCGGTGCACGTGGCGCTGCTGGCCTCGGTGATCGCCGCCGCGCACCACCCGGTCATCTTCCTGGGCCTGTTCCTGCTGTTCCTCGGCATCGCCCAGGCGTACCGGCAGCACCAGAACCGGCTGATCCTGAAGGAGGCGCTGCTCGTCGGCTTCTTCCTGGCGGGCCTGGTGGTGCTGGGCGGCATGCAGCAGTGGTGGCTGCGGCCCATCGTCGAAGGGCTGGAGCCGGTGGTGCTGTTCTTCGGCGCGCTGGGCCTCACGGCCATCACCGACAACGCGGCGCTGACCTACCTCGGCTCCCTCATCGAAGGCATGACGGACGCCGCCAAGTACATGCTGGTGGCCGGCGCCGTGGCCGGCGGAGGGCTCACCGTGATCGCCAACGCACCCAATCCCGCCGGGGTCTCGCTGCTCAAGGGCGGGTTCCGGGATGAAACCGTCAGCGTGGGGGCGCTGCTGCTGGGCGCCCTCGTACCCACCGCGATAGCCGCTTCGGCGCTGCTCTTCCTCTAGTCCCATCCATTTTTCAACCGCATGCCGGCAACGGCAGGGCGCAGCCTTGCCATTTTTCAACCTGAAAGGAGACAGCGAGTGAAATTGAGAGACATCCACGACGTGATCGGAGGTGCCGCCATGGGCGTCATCGGCCTGGGCTTCGCGGTCTATGGCCACGTCCACTACGCGATGGGCACCTCGGCCCGCATGGGCCCGGGCTACTTCCCGATCGTCCTGGGATGGCTGCTGGCCGTGCTGGGCCTGCTGGTGGCCCTGCCGGCGTTCTGGCGCCAGGGCACGCCCATCGTCGTGCAGTGGAAGAACCTCGCCTTCTCGGTGGCCAGCCTGCTGGTCTTCGCGGCCCTGCTGCGCACCGGAGGAATCATCCTGGCCGCGTTCACCGCCTCCCTCGTGGCGCTGGTGCCCGCGCGCATGCGCCTGCGCACGCGGTTCACCGTCTCGGCGGTGGTCGCGCTCATCACGGTGCTGATTTTCGTCGTCGGGCTGCAGATGGTCCTGCCGACCTGGCCCTGGAGCATCTGAGGAGACACCCATGGAATTGCTTGACAACCTCTGGCTGGGGCTGCGGGTCGCATCGGAACCCAGCACCCTCGCGTACTGCTTCTTCGGGGTGTTCCTCGGCACGCTGGTGGGCGTGCTGCCGGGCATCGGTGCGCTCGCGGCGATCTCGCTGCTGCTGCCGATCACGTACCACATCCCTCCCACGGCGGCGATCATCATGCTGGCCGGCGTCTACTACGGCGCCCAGTACGGCGGCTCCACCGCGGCGATCCTGCTGAACCTGCCCGGCACGCCGTCCTCCGCGGTGACCTGCCTGGACGGCTATCCGATGGCCAAGAAGGGCCGCTCGGGCCTCGCGCTGTTCGTCACCACCATCGCCTCGCTGGTCGGCGCGATGTCGGGGCTGATCCTGCTCGTACTGTTCTCGCCGATGATCGCCGAGGTCGGCCTGAAGTTCGGGCCCGCCGAGTTCTTCTCGATGATGATCCTGGGCCTCGTGGCCGCCTCGTCGATGAGCGGCGGCTCCGCCGCCAAGGGCCTGGCCATGGTGGTGTTCGGCATCCTGCTGGGCATGGTGGGCACCGACGTCAACACGGGCGTCGCGCGCTACAGCTTCGACATCCCCGAACTGATGGACGGCATCAACCTCGTCGCGCTGGCCATGGGCCTGTTCGGCGTGGCGGAGGTCGTGCGCTGCATCAACTCCACTGACACCGAGAAGCAGCCGGAGAACATCACCATGCGCTCCATGATGCCCACCCGGCAGGAGCTGAAGGAAACCGTCAAGCCGATGATGCGCGGCTCCGCCCTGGGCGCGGCGCTGGGCGCGCTGCCCGGCGTGGGCCCCTCCATCGCGGCCTTCATGTCGTACGCCGTCGAAAAGCGCGTGGCCAAGGACCCGAGCCGTTTCGGCCAGGGCGCCATCGAAGGCATCTCCGCGCCGGAATCGGCCAACAACGCGGCGGCGCAGACCGCCTTCGTGCCCTCGCTCTCGCTGGGCATCCCGGGCGACGCGGTGATGGCCGTGATGCTGGGCGCGCTCATCATCCACGGCATCAACCCCGGGCCGATGCTGATGACGGAGCAGCCGGAGCTCTTCTGGGGCCTGATCGTCAGCTTCGCGATCGGCAACATCATGCTGGTGCTGCTCAACATTCCCACCATCGGTCTGTGGGTGGCGCTGCTGCGCATCCCGTTCTCTTGGATGTACCCGGCCATCCTGGTGTTCGTCGCGCTGGGCGTGTACAGCGTGAACAACAACACCTTCGACATCTACATGGTCGCCCTGCTGGGCATCGTCGGCTACGCGCTGATGGTGCTGCGATTCGAGCCCGCGCCGCTGCTGCTCGGCTACATCCTGGGCCCCATGGTCGAGGAGCACCTGCGGCGCGCCATGCTGCTGTCGCGCGGCGATCCGTCGGTATTCTTCACCCGGCCGATCAGCGCCACCCTGCTGGCCCTGGCAGGCGCGCTGCTCGCGTGGGCGATCTGGGGCACCGTGAAGAAGACGCTGAAGGCCCGCGAAGCGCTCCGGCTCGCCGAAGCCCGGGCGTGACCTTGGCGTGCGCCCCGGCCTCACACGGGGCGCCATTCCTCCGCCAGAAACTCCACCAGCGCCCGCACCCTTGCGGGCACGAACCGCTGGCTCGGCAGCACCGCGTACACCGTGTAGGCCTGCCCCAGCCACCCGGGCAGCAATTCCACCAGTTGCCCGCTGTCCAGATGGGCTTGCACGTCCAGCCTCGACTTGTAGACGATGCCGCCGCCGGCCAGCGCCCAGGCGTGGGCCAGGGCGCCGTCGTCCACGCTGCGGTCGGCGCGCAGGGTGAGGCCGACGGTCTCGGGCGGGTGGCCCGGCGCGCGCTCGAAAATCCAGCGCGCCTCGCGGCGGCCCGCGATCGCCATGGCGATGCAGCGGTGCGCGGCCAGTTCCGACGGATGCCGCGGGGTGCCGTGGCGCGCGAGGTAGTCCGGTGCCGCGCAGGCGATGCGGCGGGTGTGGTGCAGCGCGCGGGCCACGAGCTGCGAATCCGGCAGCTCCGCGCTGTAGCGCAGCGCGAGGTCCACCGCATCGCGCCGCACGTCGTGCAGGCGGTCGCTGGCCGACAGCGCCAGTTGCACGCCCGGGTGCCGCTCCATGAACCGGTCGAGGCGCGGCAGCAGCACGCGCGACAGATCGGTGGGCGCGGCCAGGCGCACGGTGCCGCGCAGCGCGCCGGTCTCGCTCTGCGCCAGGCCGGCCCCTTCGTCCAGCAGCTCCAGCGCACGTTCGGCGTACTCCAGCAGCGTGCCGCCCTGGGCGGTGATCCGCAGCGCGCGCGTGGAGCGCTCGAACAGGCGCACGCCCACCTGGGCCTCCAGGCGCTTGAGCATGGCGCTGGCGGCCGCGGGCGTCACCTCCAGCGCGCGCGCCGCGGCGGTGAGCGAGCCCCCGCGCGCGGCTTCCACCAGCACGCGCAGGTCGGAGAGATTTTCAAATTTCATTTGCAGGTGATAGCGATTTCTGCCGGCTTATCAACCGCATTTTGAATCACCAGAATCATGGCAACCCTTCCGTGGCGCCCTACCGATCTTGGGCGATCCGCGCCAGGCCGTTGCCACTACCCCCCAGAAAGGACTTCCCCATGAAAGCCGTCGGCTATTTCGCCCCCCACGCCCTCGATGCCGCCACCGGCCAGGGCCTGCAGGACTTCTCCGATCTGCCCGCGCCCGTGCCGCGCCCGCACGATCTGCTGGTGCGCGTGCGTGCCGTCTCCGTGAACCCGGTGGACACCAAGGTGCGCGCGAGCGCCGCGCCCGCCGAGGCCGGCCAGCCCAAGGTGCTCGGCTGGGATGCGGTCGGCATCGTGGAGGCGCTGGGCGCCGAGGTGCGTGGCTTCGCCGTGGGCGACCGTGTGTTCTATGCGGGCGCCATCGACCGCCCCGGCACGAATGCCGAGCTGCATGCGGTGGATGCACGCATCGCCGCCCATGCGCCGGCCACCTGGACCGACGCCGAAGCCGCCGCCGTTCCGCTCACTGCGATTACGGCCTGGGAGCTGCTGTTCGACCGCCTGGGCTTCGCCCGCCATCCCGGGGCCGCGGCCGGCCCGGTGGCGCCTGCGGCCGACGCCCCCGTGCTGCTGGTGGTGGGTGGCGCGGGCGGCGTGGGCTCGATGCTCATCCAGATCGCGCGCCAGCTCACCGGCCTGCGCGTGGTCGCCACCGCCTCGCGCCCGGAAACCCGCCAGTGGTGCCTGGACCTGGGCGCGCATGCGGTCATCGACCACCGCGAGCCGTTCGCACCGCAGCTCGCGGCCCTGGGCATCGGGGCCGTCGATGCCGTGGCCAGCCTCACCCACACGCCGCAGTACCTCGCGCAGTACGTGGAATGCCTGCGCCCGCAGGGCCGCATCGCGGTGATCGACGACATGCCCTCGCTCGACGTGATGCCGCTCAAGCGCAAGAGCATCTCGCTGCACTGGGAGATGATGTTCACGCGGCCGATGTTCGGCACGCCCGACATGGCAGCGCAGGGCCAATTGCTGGCCGAAGTGGCGGAACTCGCCCGCGCCGGCCGCCTGCGCAGCACGCTCACCGACACCCTGGGCCCGCTCTCCGCCGCCACGCTGCGCGAGGCGCACGCCCGCATCGAGAGCGGCCGGACCATCGGCAAGCTGGTCCTGACCGCGATCGAAAAGTAACCCCCTGAGTCGCTGCGCGCCATCCCCCAGGGGACGCCGCCAGGGGCCCGGCAAAGCCGGTCCCACGGCATCCACTGGCATGGCCTGCTCCGCGGCCTTCGGACAGAACTGGCCGCGGAGCGTCCGGGCGGTGTAGAGGAGGACGGCGCTACCATCGCCGGATGACCCACGACGAAGCCCTCTCCGCTCCCACCCGCGACCTGTTCCGTGAAGACGCCTACCTGCGCGAATGCCGCGCCACCGTGGCCGCGGTGCTGCCCGATGGCGGCATCGTGCTCGACCGCACGGTGTTCTATCCGCTGGGCGGCGGGCAGGCAGGCGATGCCGGAGTACTGGTGCGGGCCGACGGGCGCGAGGTGCCGATCGCCGACACGCGCAAGGGCAAGGACGCCGAAGGCAGGCCCACGGCCGCCATCGTGCATGTGCCGGCGCCCGGCGCCGAGCCGCCCGCCGTGGGCGAGGAAGTCACCGCGCGCATCGACTGGGAGCGGCGCCACCGGCTGATGCGCTTCCACACCACCACCCACCTGCTGTGCCATCTGGTGGCGCAGCCCGTGAACGGCTGCTCGGTCACGCCCGACGCCGCGCGGCTGGATTTCCACATGGACGGCCCGTTGGACGCCGCCGCGCTGAACGCCGGCATCGCCCGGCTCGTGGCGGAGGCGCACCCGGTGGCGATCGGCGCCATCACCGATGCCGAGCTGGACGCGCAGCCCGACCTGGTCAAGAGCATGAGCGTGCAGCCGCCGCGCGGCAGCGGCCAGGTGCGCACCGTGCGCGTGGGCACCGACGGCCAGCCCCAGATCGACCTGCAGCCCTGCGGCGGCACGCACGTCGCCAACACCGCCGAGATCGGCGGGGTGGTCGTCACCAAGATCGAGAAGAAGGGCGCGATGGCCCGGCGCGTGGTGCTCGGCTTCGCGGCCTGAGCGCCCGCCGGAACCAAAGCCGCCCGCACCGCTCCCACACCGCGCCATGTCCGTCCGCCTCCTGCAGCGCCTGCTGCCGTCCTTCGCCCTCCTGGCCGCCTGCGCCCTGGGAGCGCCGGCTTCCGCCCAGCTGCTGTCCGAGCCCGCAGCCGGCATCTCCGGCGGCGCGCCGGCCGGCAGCAGCACCGTCACCACGCCGCACGTGCGCGCCGAACTGGTGGCGCATGCGCCCGAGGGCGTGGGGCCGGGCAAACCGCTCTGGCTGGGCCTCGCGATCGCACACCAGCCCGGCTGGCACACCTACTGGAAGAACCCCGGCGACTCCGGCCTGCCCACGCAGATCGAATGGCGCCAGCTGCCGCCCGGCATCGACGCGGGCGAGATCGCCTGGCCCGTGCCGCGCAAAATCCCCATCGGCACGCTCGCCAACTACGGCTACGAAGGCAACCTGCTGCTGCCCGTGCCCATGACCGTCTCGGGCGCGTTCTCGCCGGGGCCGCTCGCGCGCAACGCTACCTTCACGCTGCACGCCTCGTGGCTGGTCTGCCGCAAGGAGTGCATCCCCGAAGAAGGCACCTTCACGCTGCAGCTGCCGATCGCCAGCACCACGGCCATGCAAGCGCAGGACTTCGAGGCGGCGCGGCAGGCCCATCCGCAACCGCTCTCCCCGCCAGCCACCGCGGCGGCCGGCGGCACCCGCAGCCATGCGCGCGTGGAGCGCGGCATGCTGGTGCTCACCGTGGCCGGCCTGCCCGAGTCGGTGCGCGGCAAGCCGCTCGACTTCTTCCCCGAGACGCCCGGCATCATCGAAACCGCGGCCGACGGCACGCAGGACTGGCAGGGCGACGTGTGGACCGCGCGCGTGCCGATCTCCGCGCAGCGCAGCGAAGGCCCCATGCCGCTGCCGATCGTGCTCGCGCAGGACGGCCGCGGCTGGCGCGCCGAACTGCCGGTGGAAGGCGGCTGGCCGCGGCCGGCGTCCATGGCCACCGTGTCGCCCGCGCTGGAAGCCGCGCTGCGCGCCAACGAACAGCAGGCAAAGCAGCAGACTTCGGCCACCGCAACGCCCGCCGCCCCCGCCACGCCGGCACCGGCCGGGGTGCTGGCGGCCGCGCTGCTGGGCGCGCTGCTCGGCGGGCTGGTGCTCAACCTCATGCCCTGCGTGTTCCCGATCCTCGCCGTCAAGGTGGCCGGCTTCGCGCGCCACGGGCAGGACCGGCGCGCCCACCGGCTGGGCGGCATCGCCTATACGGCCGGCGTGGTGCTCTCCTTCCTGGCCCTGGGCGGCGCCATGCTGGCACTGCGCGCGGCCGGCGAGGCCGTAGGCTGGGGCTTCCAATTGCAGTCGCCCGCCGTGGTGGCGGCGCTGGCCGCGCTGTTCACGCTGATCGGGCTCAACCTGTCGGGCCTGTTCGAGTTCGGCCGCATGCTGCCGTCCTCCCTCGCGGGCCTGCAGGCGCGCCATCCGGTGGCCGACGCGTTTTTGACCGGCGTGCTCGCGGTCGCCGTCGCCTCGCCCTGCACGGCGCCCTTCATGGGCGCCTCCGTCGGCCTCACGGCCACGCTGCCGGCCGCCCAGGCGCTGGCGGTGTTCGCCGCGCTCGGCATCGGCCTCGCCCTGCCCTACTTGGCCGCGAGCTGGCTGCCCGCCGTCGCCCGCGCCCTGCCCCGGCCCGGCGCGTGGATGGACACGCTGCGCCGCTTCCTCGCCTTCCCGATGTTCGCCACCGTCGTCTGGCTGGTCTGGGTGCTGGGCCAGCAGAGCGGCATCGACGGTGCGGCGGCCCTGCTCGCGCTGCTCGTGGCGCTCGGCATGGTCGTGTGGGCCTTCACGCTCGCAGGCAAGGCCCGCATGGCGATGGCGCCGCTCTCGCTCGTGGTGTTCGCGGCCCTGGCCACGGCGGCCGTGCCGAAGATCGTCGAGATGGCTCCGCTGGCGGTGGCAGCGTCCGCGCCCGGTGCCCCAAGCGTGGCAGGGGCCGCCCCCCACGCCACTGCCTGGCAGGCCTGGCGCCCGGGCCTCGCCGAAGAACTGCTCGCCCAGGGCCGCCCCGTGTTCGTGGACTACACCGCCGCCTGGTGCGTCACCTGCCAGTTCAACAAGAAGACTACCCTCGCCAACGACGCCGTGCTGCGCGAATTCGCGGGCCGCAATGTGGCCCTGCTGCGCGCCGACTGGACGCGCCGCGACCCCGCCATCACCGCCGCGCTGGCGCAACTCGGGCGCAGCGGCGTGCCGGTCTACGTGCTGCAGGCGCCGGGCCGGCAGCCGGTGGTGTTCTCGGAAATCCTGGGCGAGCGGGAGCTGCGCACGGCGCTGGCGGCGCTCTGACGCCGGCAGCGCCAGCGCCGGTGGTCGTGCCGGGTGCGGCGCAGCGGCCGGGCGGCCGCGCTACGAGGCGACGGCGTCTGCGGCATGCGCGCCGCACGGCGCCGCCTCCGCCCGCCCCACCTGCGCCATGCATGCATCCACCCACTGCTCCACCTGCGGCGCCGTGGGCGTGCCCGCCCCCATCAGCAGGCGGTAGATGATCGGCGCCACCAGCGTATCCAGCACGCAGTCCACCGACGGCGTCGCCTGCCGGCGAGAGCGCGCGCGCCCGACCAGCAGGGTGATCTGCCCGGCGGTGATCTGCAGGCACTGGCAGGGCGCCGAACCGTCGCCGTAGCCGCTGGCGGTGAGCACGTCCTTCAGCATTTGGCGGCCCAGCTCGGACGACATCTCCTCCAGGAACTGCTCCCCCCAGGCCAGCAGGTCGCCGCGCACGCTGCCGGTGTCCGGCGGTTCGGCCTCGTCGCGCAGGCGCTCGATCGACACGTCCGCCAGCAGTTCGACCAAGTCGCCCCAGCGGCGGTAGATGGTGGACGGCGTCACGCCCGCCCGCGCCGCGATCTGCGGGATGGTGAGCGCTTCGCGGCCGTGCAGCGCCGTCAGGTCGCGCACGGCCTGGTGCACGGCGGCCTGCACGCGGGCGCTGCGCCCGCCGGGGCGCAATCGGGTGGTGGCTGCAGACGTCGTCATACGGCCATTCTAGAAGAGCGCGGCCGGCCGCACGGGCCGTAAAGCAAAGACTTTGCTTTAATGAGAGAATCCGCTAACGCAAATTTTTAGCGTTAAAGCCATGCCCACCACCCTCACCCCTGCCTCCTCTGCTCCACCCCTGGCCTGGCCCGTGCGCCGGCTTGGGCCCGACGCCGCGCTGTGGCTCGCGGTGTCCGTGCTGATGATGTTCCTCGCCGCCTCCAGCGCGCCGTCGCCGCTGTACGCGATCTACCGCGAGATGTGGGGCTTCTCCGCGTTCAGCCTCACGGTGATCTTCTCCAGCTATGCGTTCGCGCTGCTCGCCGCGCTGCTGTGCTTCGGCGCGCTGTCGGACCACGTGGGCCGGCGCAGCGTCATCGTCGCGGCGCTGGCGCTGGAGTTCGTTGCGGTGGCGGCCTTCTGGCAGGCCGAGTCGGTGGCGTGGCTGCTGGCGGCGCGCGTGCTGCAGGGCGTGGCCACGGGCATGGCGACCAGTGCGCTCAGCGCCCTGCTGGTGGACCTGCACCCCGTGCGCGGCCCGCTCATGAACAGCGTGGCGCCCATGGTCGGCATGGCGATCGGCGCGCTCGGCACCAGCATGCTGGTGCAGTACCTGCCCTCGCCCACCCACCTGGTGTTCGAGCTGCTGCTGGTGGTGATCGCGCTGCAGTGCGCCGCCGCCTTCTGGCTGCCCGAGACCGTGGCGCGCCGCCCCGGCGCCTGGCGCTCGCTGGTGCCGAGCATGCACGTGCCCCAGGCCGCGCGGGCGCCGCTGCTGCGCATCCTGCCGCTCAGCACCGCCGGCTGGGCGCTCGGCGGCTTCTACCTCTCGCTCGGCCCCTCACTGGGCAAACTGGTCACGCACAGCGCCTCGCCGCTGGTGGGCGGCCTGCTGATCACCGCGCTCGTGCTGCCCGGCGCCCTGGCGATCGGTGCCGTGCGGCAACGCCCGCCGCGCGGCGTGCTGCAGGGCAGCGCCGCGGCGCTCGCACTGGGCCTCGCCATCACGCTCGCGGGCGTGGCCTGGCACAGCCCGGCGGCGTTTTTCGGGGGCACGCTGGTGGCGGGCCTGGGCTTCGGCGCGGGCTTCAACGCCGCCGTGCGCTGCCTGGTGCCGCTGGCCTCCCCGCAGGACCGGGCGGGCCTGATGGCCAGCTTCTTCGTACTGAGCTACCTCGCCTTCAGCCTGCCCGCCATCGCGGCCGGCCTGCTCACCGGGCTGTACGGGCTGCACGCCACGGCACTCGGGTATGGCGTACTGCTGATCGCGCTGGCGGCCGTGTCGGCGTTCAGCGCGCGGCGGGCCTGACGTCCACTTCCCGCACCAGCCGCACACCCACGAGTGTGTACCGCGTCTCCGGACTGTTCCAGTTGCGGTACGTGCAGCGCGCGTACAGCGGCCACGTGTGCCACGAGCCGCCGCGTCGCACGCGCACCGTGCCGGTGGCGGGGCCCTGCGGATCGTCGCGCACGCTCCGCGCGTAGGCATCGTCGGCATGCCAGTCGGACACCCACTCCCACACGTTGCCGGACATGTCGTGCAGCCCGAAGGCGTTGGCCGGGTAGCTCGCCACCGGCGCGGTGAACGCATGGCCGTCGTGGCCCGGCACGGCCTGGGACTGCCAGCGCGGCCAGTAGGGCGCGGCATCCTGGTCGAAGGTGTTGGCGTGGAGCGCGAGCGCCGCGGGGTCGTCCCCATGCCCGTAGCGCGTGGCCTTGCCGGCACGGCAGGCGTACTCCCATTCGGCCTCGGTCGGCAGTCGGTAGCGGTGGCCCTCGGTGGCGCTCAGCCAGGCGGCCAGGGCGTGCGCGTCGTGCCAGGTGACGTTCACCACGGGATGGTCGTCGCCCTGCGCGAAGCCCGGATCGCGCCATGAGTAGCGCGGATCGCGCCCCTCGAAGGCATCGCCGCGCGCGCTTTTGTCGGGATCGTAAGCGGGGTTGTAGCCGTAGCCGCCCGTGCCGTCGGCATCGGATTCGGCGCGGTAGCCCGAGGCCTGCACGAACCGCCGGAACTGCCCCACCGTGACCTCCGTCTGCCCCAGGTAGAACGCGCGGGTAATGCGCACGGTATGCACCGGCGCCTCGTCGGCCAGGGAAGCAAGGCGGCTCGCCTCCATGCCCGGGTAGTCGCGCGCCAGGCGCTCCACCGGCTCGTCGCTGCCCATGCGGAAGCTGCCTGCGGGGATGCGCACGAAGGGCATGCCCAGGGAGTTCGTCCATACCGCCGCGGGAGCAGGCGAAGGTGCCGGCGCCGGCCCCGCCGCCCGGGCTGCGGGCGACAGCGCGACCAGCGACAGCAGGGCGATGGCCGTGGTGGCAGTCGCGGACAAAGACCAGGACGGCTGCGACGGCAAGGGCACCGACGCCACAGGCAGCCATGCGGGCAACGGCAGATGCGGACGGCGGATGGCTAGCGGCATGCGGGCTCTCCAGCAACGGACGAATTGCGGCGACAAGTGGCGCCCAAGGAAGAGCTTCCAGTGTAGGCATTTCAGCCCACTCAAATGGCTGTACTTTCCCGCATGGACCATGCTTTGCGGCCTTTGCAGCATCCACAGCGGCTAAGGCAACGCCGCGTTACCGCCTCACCGCATCCTCTGCGCCCGATGCCATACCGGCACCAGCCACAGCGCCTGCACCGCCGCATACCCCGCCACCGCGAACGCCAGCGCCAGCAGCGGCAGCCCCACGGCCAGCGGCGCGCCCAATGCGTGCATCCACGTGGCCATGGCCTCCACACCGCCCGACGCGGACCAGCCTTCCCAGGCCGGCAGCCGCTGCTCGCCCGGCAGCACCCAGGCGCCCACCTGGAACGCGAGGGCATAGAGCGGCAGCGTGGTGAGCGGGTTCGTGTAGAGCGTGGCCGCAGCCCCCGCCACCGCGTTGCCGCGCAATGCGGCACAGGTGGCGACCGCGGCCGGGATCTGCAGCGGCCCGGGGATCAGCCCGCAGAACAGTCCCGCCGCCGCGCCACGCGCCAGGGCTTCGCGGCGCAGGCACAGCAGCTGGCGCCGCTCCAGCCAGGGTCGCAGCCGTGCGAGCGAAGGCCGGTCCATCAACGCACGGGTGGCCGGCTCCTGCCGGCGCAGCCAGCGGCGCACGCCGGTCATCACGCGCGCCAGCGGCTGGGCCACCCGCCCGGCCAGCGCCCCCGCAGACCCGGCACTCACAGGGCCACCGCCACCGCGGTGGCGGCGCCCCAGGCGCCGGTCAGGGCGGCCAGCAGACCCACGTCGCGGCGCTCGTTGCCGCCGCGCCAGCTCAGGAACGTGGTGAGCGCGAACGCGGCGAGCAGGGTGGCCATCACGGCCTCGATCATCGTCAGATCCATGGTGTCGGTCTTTCGTCCGGATCAGGCCGCGCTCAGACGCCGTTGCCCGGCAGCGCAGGGGGCGGTGTGCCGTCGCCGCCACCACCGTCCTTGCCGCGCGACGTCCAGAGCGATGCCACGATCGAGCCGGCGATCAGTGCGCCCGTCACCAGCAGCGCATAGCCGATCGGGATCTTGTAGAGGTCGATCAGCAGCATCTTCGCGCCGATGAACACCAGCACCATCGCCAGGCCGTAGGCCAGCAGGTGGAAGCGGTCCGCCAGATCGGCCAGCAGGAAATAGAGCGCGCGCAGGCCCAGGATCGCGAAGATGTTGGCCGTGAGCACGATGAACGGGTCGCTCGTGATCGCGAAGATCGCCGGGATGCTGTCCACCGCGAAGATCACGTCCGTCACGCCGATCATGATCAGCACCACGAACAGCGGGGTGAACAGCTTCACGCCATTCACTACCGTGGTCATCTTCTCGCCGTCGAACGAATCCGACATGCGGATGCGCTTGCGCAGGAATTTGAGCACCGGGTTGGTGGAGATGTCCGGCTCCTGCCCCGCGGCGATCCACATCTTCACGCCCGTGATCACCAGGAACGCGCCGAACACGTACAGCAGCCAGTGGAACGTGGCCAGCAGCCAGGCGCCCGCCAGAATCAGCACCGTGCGCAGCACGATCGCGCCGATGATGCCGATGATCAGCGCCCGCTTCTGGTACTCCGCCGGCACGGCGAAGTAGCTGAAGATCATCAGGAAGACGAAGATGTTGTCCACCGACAGGCTCTTCTCCACCAGATAGCCGGTGATGAACTGCATCGACACCGTGTTGGCCACCTCCCGGCCCTGCGAGCCGTCCAGGTACCACCAGAGGATCGCGACGAACACGAACGCGAGCGAGAACCACAGCAGGCTCCAGCTCAGCGCCTCCTTCATGGTCACCTTGTGCGCTCCCTGGCGCTCCATGACCAGCAGGTCGATGGCGATCGCCACGACCACGAACAGGCCGAAGCCGGCCCACATCCAGGGGGTTCCGATGGTTTCCACCATGGCGTCAGCCCTCCCGGCGCACGCGGCGCGTCGTGGCCGTGGTCAGCGGCAAGGAAGACAACGACAACGGGAACGAAAAAGCGCCGGGCCCGGCTGGCTCGGCGCCCGGCGGTGCGGCATGCGGCACCAGGGGCAGTCGGTAGGTGGTCATCATGGCGGTCAGTCAGGTGGAATCGAAAGGGAAGGGAATGCGAACCCGCACTGTCGGGGCTGCAGGCGCGGAAAGGAAGATAGCCCGGCCGTAAGATCACTTCGGTTTTTCCGAACTGTTTCGCTTCGTTGTCCTACAAAACATGAGCCAGAGCTTCAACTACCGGCACCTCTACTACTTCTGGGTGGTCGCCAAGGAAGGCGGCGTGGCCCGCGCCGCCGAGCGGCTCGACATGGCCGTGCAGACCATCAGCGCCCAGGTGCGCTCGCTGGAGAAAGACCTCGGCACCGCCCTGCTGCGCGCGGAGGGCCGCAACCTCGTGCTCACCGACGCGGGCGTGGCCGCCATGCACGAGGCCGACCAGATCTTCGCGCTGGGCGAACAACTGCAGCACCGCGTGGCCGAAGCCGCCACCGGCCGCGTGCTGCGGCTGAACCTGGGGATTTCGGACGGCATCGCCAAGGTGGCCGTGCACCGCCTGCTCACCCCCGTGCTGGACGCGCCCCACCTGCGCCTGCTGTGCCACGAGGGCGAATTCCAGCCCCTGCTCGGCGAACTCGCCCTGCACAAGCTCGACGCCGTGCTCGCCGACCGCCCCGCCCCGCCCAACCCGGCCCTGAAAACCACCAGCCAACTCCTGGGCACCAGCCCCATCGCCTGGTATGCCCCCCACCAGTGGGCCGAGGCGGCCGCCCAAAATTTCCCCCAGAGCCTCGCCGTCGTGCCCGTGCTGCTACCGACCGGCCACGCCGCCGCGCGGGCGCGCATCGACCATTGGCTGGAGCGGGAACGCATCCGGCCGCGGATTGCGGGGGAGTTCGAGGACAGCGCCCTGCTTGCCACGTTCGCGAGCACGGGCATGGGCGTGATGCCCGCGCCGGAGTCGATGGGCGAGCACCTGGCGCGCACGCACGGGCTGGTGGCGGTGGGGACGACCGCGGATGTGCAGGAGCAGTTTCACCTGATCTTCAGTGCGAGGAAGGTGATGCATCCGTTGGTGGTGCGGTTGGTGGAGGGGGGAGGGTTGGATTGAAGGGGCAACCAGAAATTGGTTTGGGGTGAATAACTGCAGAAGGCTGACAACAGCCGTTCACACATCGGCGAAGCAGTGATAACTCTGCTCAGCAGCAGGCGTTCAAGGGGGCGGTTTTCTAAACAGAGTGACTGCACCTGACTATCTTGCATATTTAGCAGTGCAGCCCCCACACATCCATTCACCGTCGTCGTAGATGCCATCCGTCATGTCAGTTCGCTGGTGGCACCAGCCGCATTCGGAGTAGATAGCGTTGTCCTCGTATCTGTTGCGTTCCGGCTCCCTGTAGCCCTTCTGGTTTGACGGCAGAAGCTTCGGATCTGGCGCTTTGGCGAACCTTCCACAATTGCTGCACCAGTAACCACCATGATGCTCAATCGTGCTGGCCTTCTTGCAGAACGGACACACCACCTGGTCACGGGCAACCACCGGAAGCACGTTGGCCGGCACAAGCTCTGCAATGCTCTCCACCCGTTTGCACGCCATGCCGTTGCTGTTCAGGTGTTTCAGCAGGGAATCAAAGCCTTTGTCGCCACTTAGCACGAAGCACTCTGTGTCTGGAGCCGTCTCAAAGGTCCGGCCAAGCTCAAAGGCAATGTGGAAGTCCAAGGCGTTCTTGCCAGCGCCTGAAATCTTAAGGAAGTCGACACGACTGAACCTGTGGGCCGTGGCAGGCTTTTTCGCAGCCTTGGGAGGGTTCTGGTTGGCACCCACGAAGATGATGGCCCGAAAGCTCTCATCCAGTGGTGAGAGATCGACCTTGTGCTTGTTCTCCAGATCAACCAGCAAAAGCTTCTTCGTCATTACGTTACCTTGCCGGCAGGTGCCGCTGCTCCCCAACTATGGTCAAGGTCTTGGCCCCACGTGTCATGGCGACATACAGATCCTTGGCGTCCAGTGAGTCAGCGTCAAGAATGACCGCATGGTCGTACTCTAACCCCTTCACCAGCAGCGTTGTGCCAATGAGCTTGCGGTGGCTGATCGGCCTTCCCGTGTGCCTCATGTCGCGCTGATATTTATTCGCAGCTTCCGTCAGATTCGCCCCCACCCCATCAATGTGAATCTTCAGCACGTTGAGAAAGCGATACAGCAGATCACGACGGTAGGCTGACGTTTCAGGGTTGTCCTTCAACGCCAAGAAGAAGGCTCTCAGGTGCACACTTGTTGGACTGCCCAAGTAGGCATTCGCAGCATGCAGGACCAACGGATACTTGGTCACCTTGCTTTGCTTTGCGACCTCGCCCTTCTGAGTTCCAGCGGTCAGAGCCTTCCCAACCCCTGTAAAGCATTTCTTGGAAAAATCCAAAGCCAGGAGGAAGCCTTGCTGCGTTGTTTTGGCTGCAACCAGCTTCTTGATGAACGAGTGAAGATCCTTGCCTTCAACCTCTTCAATGGAAGAAAACTTTCCACCCATGGTTCGTGCGAACAGATGGGTCTTGTTCTTGGACTGCTGATCGCCACCATGCAGAGCAATCACACTATCGTGATTGCCCAGCAAGTCCATGAGCGAAAAATACTGCTTCGACTCCAAGAACTCTGGGGTGGTGTGAGCACGTATCACACAGGCAGGCAGGCCGGTTGAAAGATCGATCTTCTGCCCCTTTTCCAGAGTCTCCCTCGCCTTCTTGAGCCAAGCTCCAAGGTTCGGATCGCCAGTCGTTTTCCAGCGCCACGGCGTCTCTAGCTGACCGAGGCAAGTGAACGTCGGATAAACACTTACCGTCCAATCAACGGGCTTGCCTTCGTCACCACCAAAGTCGAAGATGGCCTGCATCGGATCGCCCAAGATTCGGCAGGGCATGAACTCAGCAAAGGCACAGACAAGGCCATGCTGCAGATCCGAGCAGTCCTGGTACTCATCCACATAGACGCCGGCATAGGTGGCAGCGACGACGCGGCGAACGAACTGCTTACCCAGCAACCCAGAACAGCACTCGTAGAGCTTGTTCCACTGTTTGTTTGTGGGGTGCTCTACCTTCCAGCCCGAAGTCTTCGGGTAGGCCAGACAGAGGCGAAGTGACCAGCTCGCAATTGTGTCAATCTGGTACTTGGAAGCAGGCACACCAAGAGCGGTCATCTTGGTTTTGATGGAATTCACGCCCGCAAACGTGTGGGTCAAGATTAATTGCCGTTTGGTGGCAGCTTTCACGGCCATGGCAATGAGGTGCGTCTTGCCGTAGCCGGCTGGCGCTATCACATACCCCTTGGTAGTGAAGTCGTTGAGCTTGAGAGCAAGTTCTTCAGACACGCTCTATCCACGCCCAGAGCTTATTCAGCTTTACTGACAGATCCTTCTTCTCGAAGTCAGCGTCCTCAAAATTGGGGGCCGCAGCGCTGAACCAGAGATCCCCTTTAGAAATGTTCTTGAACCACTCCGACTTCTTCGCGGCAAGCCCGATGGCAGTTCGCAGATTCTCAGACTCCACCCATTTTTCCACCTCCTGAGCAAGTTCAATCTTGGCGACGAGCCTTGAATAAACTTGGTCTCGTACCGGGTATGCGAACTCGGTCTGAGCCAGTTGCACGCTCGCAAGGACAGCGCCCCAGGGCAGATCTTTCATCGCCCTTTCTTCCAAGGACAGCTTGTTGTCCCGGGCCACGACCGGTACACCTAGCTTCACCAGTTCGGCTTCGTCGGCTGGTGAGAAGTTCTCAGGTGAGTCAGCGTCTGCAAGGACTGTGACCTCATAGCCAAGCGCCTTAAATGCCTTAGCCAAACCCTTTATGTTCTTCGCACCTCTGGCATCTAGCAGCTCAACGCCGTGATACGACAGTGGGTCCTTTCCCTTGCCGACCTGGTGATCGTCAAAACCTCGCACGAACCCGACTTCGGTAGCGCCCTCACAAACCACAACCTTCTTTGCCAAGAATGCTTCGGTGCTGGATCGAATCTTTCCCTGCACTTCAAGCTGTTCCAGACCGTCCTTCGCAGCGGAAGTGATCTGCACAACCCCACCCTTGCTATGCACGACGTACAGCTCTTTTACGGTGAGTTCCCGCAGGACCGTGGGTGAGTGCGTGGTGAGGAAGTATTGACCTCGTTTGTCTTCCCGGACATGCTTGATCAGGCGTGTGATTCGGTGCGGCTCCAAGCCGAACTCCACTTCGTCAAACAAGGTGATGTGGCCCTCTTCCAAACCCATCTTTTGAATGCCACACAGCAGCATTCGTCTTGACCCAAGACCTAGCTGCCGAAGAGGGATGTCACCGTCATGGAGCGCCAACCCACCAACTTTCAGGTTGATAGAAGCCAGATCGAGGTGAGCCTTGTAGGCGTCCGACACCGGCACCCCCAACAGCTTTGCAATGTGCTGCGACTTCCCAGCCGCCGCATCGAAATTCTTGAGGGTGACAGGCCGATCACCGTCCAATGAAGCCCTGGCTGTTCGGGAAGCATTTGCCAGCAGCTCGTTCAGACTCTGCGCTTCGGTGAGCTTCGCCAACGCCGTGCCTGTAGCCCAGGAAAGCTGCTTCTCGCTATAGGCGCCGATGAGGCCGACACTGACCGTGTTCCTATCGCCTTGCTTGAACTGAACGCCGTCAGGGTAACGATCACAGACAACCATCCACTTTGGCTCAAGATCTTTGTCGACCGTCAGCCGCACAGTCAGGACACTCTCCAAGTGATCTTCAGGCTCGTCAGTGAGCTTGAGGGTGGCAGCATCCCAGCCACGGAGGTACTGACCGTACTTGTCCAAAGAGCAGAATGCTTCGGTCAATGCCCCGATGGTGACTTCAATGACGATTGAATCCGCGACTTTGCACTGGTGAAAGTCAGAGTCGCTGAGGGTCAGGTTCCACTGCGGATGGAAGGCATATCTGATGGCCTCCAAGATCGTGGACTTGGAAGAATCACCTTTGCCAATCAGGCAGAAGATGTCGGCGTTGGGAAGGCTCCAGTCAAGTTCCCTCACGCCTCGAAAGTTCTTGATTTTTATTTTTCTGATCTTCACCGAGCAAAGTCCTCCAGAACATCACCTATGAACTGGGCTACTCCCAATCGATGCTCACCCAAGCACAGCTTGGAACGTCTCTTCGCCCCTTATTTCCTCATCATAGATACATCTCGTCACGTTGCCGTTAAAAGGCGGCACAAGGCGTCAGAAATGTTGTTGCTTCGCTGCCCTAGAGCAGCAACCGGCCGATGAGTTTGTGACCATCTGAACGCCCGAAGTGCGGCCGAGAGCGTGCACTGACGCAGGACGATCGGCTGACAGCAATCGCTGCGAAGCAGCCCTTGAGTCACCCCGGCCGAAAAAGAAATAGCCAGCGAAGGCTGTTCACGCCAAGCCCGCCCATCCGTCTCACCTCTGCGGCATGTCCTTGTCCGTATAACAAAGACTCACCGTCGCATCCCCCGGAATCGCCGGCATGGTCGCCTCCCACGCTTCCCAAGCCTGCACCATCTCCGCCAGCCTCGCCGGCTGCAGCGGCGCCAGGTTCGCCCGCTCGCGCTCGTCCTGCGCGAGGTTGAAGAGGTAATCCACCCCATCCACCCGCAGGTATTTCCAGTCGCCGTGCCGCATGGCGCGCTGGCCGCGGTGGTTCATGCGCCAAAACAGCGGGCGGTCCGTGGTCCAGGCCGCGTCGTGCAGCAGCGGGGCCAGGGTCTGGCCGTCCCACGGGTAGTCGGGGTGCGGCTGCGCGCCGCCCAGCTCCAGCATCGTGGCGGTCCAGTCCATGGTCAAACAGGGCTGGGCGCTGGTACCGCCGGGGGCGATGGCGACGGGCCAGTGGGCGATCCAGGGCACGCGGATGCCACCTTCGGTGAGGTCCATCTTGCCGCCGACGAGGGGCCAGTTGTCGGAGAAGCGTTCGCCGCCGTTGTCGCTGGTGAAGACGACGAGGGTGTCGCGCTCCAGGCCGTGGGCGCGGAGCGTGTCCATGATGCGGCCGATGCCTTCGTCCATGTGGTGGACCATGCGGCGGTAGGTTTCCACGTTGCCGCCGGCCAGGTGGTAGATGGCCTGCTTGCTCTCGCGCAGTTCGTGCGCCAGGGCCTCGTCGTCGCGGGTTTCCCAGGGCCAGTGGGGGGCGGTGTAGTGCACGCTCAGGAAGAAGGGCGTGCCCTGCTCTTTCGCGCCCGTGGCCATGCGGTCGATGTAGTCCACCGCGTGGTCGGTGATGAGGTCCGTGAGGTAGCCCTCTTGCGCTTTTTCCTCTTCGCCGAACCAGAGGTCGTGCGTGCCGTTGGCGCCGCAGTGGGTGAAGTAGTCCACGCCGCCGGACATGGGGCCGAAGAATTCCTCGTAGCCCGATTTCAGGGGGCTGAAATGCGGCGGGTAGCCCAGATGCCATTTGCCCATGAGGGCGGTGCGGTAGCCGGCGTCCTTCAGCAGCGAGGGCAGCGTCGGGTGCGCGGGCGGCAGGCCCAGGCGGTCGTTGCCGCGGGTGGCGGTGCGGATCGGTTCTTCGGCCGCGCCGCGCAGTCGGTACTGGTAGCGCGCCGTCATGAGCGCGAAGCGCGTGGGCGAGCAGACGGGCGAGTTGGAGTAGCCCTGGGTGAGCTTGAGGCCGTTGGCAGCGAGTGCGTCCAGCACGGGCGATACCGGGCCGAAGGCGGCATCGCGGCCGCCGTAGCACCCGAGGTCGGCGTAGCCGAGGTCGTCGGCGACGATGAAGACGATGTGGGGCCGCGGCGCGGCGCGGTCTGCGGGGGCGTTCATCGGCATGGCACTCACGGGCGGTAGCCCGAGTTGCGGATCACGGGCTCCCACTGCCTGCGGTAGGCGGCGATGCTCTCGCGCGTCTGCGCGGGCGTGCTCACCACGGGGTCTAGGTGGTTGGCCTTGAACTGCTTGATGACTTCCTTGTCCTGCATGGCCTTGTGGACGGCGGCGGCATAGCGGTCCACCTGCGCGGCGGGCATGGAGCGGGGCGCGAACAGGGTGTTCCAGCCGGAGGCCGCCAGGTCCACACCGGACTGCCGCAGCGTGGGCACCTGGGGCAGGTCCGGCAGGCGCTGCTCGCTGGAGACGGCCAGCAGGCGCAGTTTGCCGGCCTCGAACTGGGGCTGCAGGGCGTCGAGCGTGTCCACGGCGACGGGGATCTGGCCGCCGATCAGGTCGGTGAGCAGCGGGGCCGATCCGCGGTAGCCCACGGCCTCGGCGGCCACGCCGGCCTTCTGGCCCAGCATGAGCGCGAAGAAGTGCGGCAGGCTGCCGGTGGCGGGCACGCCGATGTTGGCCGAGCGCGGATTGGCGCGCATCCAGGCCAGCAGATGCTGCAGTTCGCGCACGGGCACGGCGGCGCCCACCGCCACGCCGAAGACGTAGTTGTTCACCTCGCTCACGGGCACGAAGTCCTGCTCGGGCTGGTAGCCGAGGTCATTCACCACCAGGGGCGAGACGACCATCACCGCGGGGTTCGCGAGCAGCAGCAGCGGCGGATTGGCGGGCGCGTTCTTCACGTACTGGGCGGAAACGCGGCCCCCCGCGCCCACCTTGTTCTCGACGATGACGGGCGTGCCCAGTTCGTGCTGCAGCCGGTCGGCCAGGATGCGGGCGACGCGATCGCTCGATCCGCCGGCGGCGTAGCCCACGACGATGCGCAGGGGCGCGTCCTGCGGCGCGGATTGCGCCAGCGCGGCGCCCGCGCCCAAAGAGGCGGCGGTGCCCAGCAGGGCCGGGCGGGCCAGGGTGTTCAAGAGGAATTCGCGGCGTCGTGCCATGGCAGTGCTCCATCAGCGGGGGATGCGCCGCACTGTACGCACTGGCCCGACAATTGTTTTAATCAACCCCGATGAGGAGATTCCCGCATGGCAGCGTCCCGCACCGTGCCTGGCCGCGCCACCGCTCCGGCCCCTGCCCCCGTTCCCGCATCCACGCCCCTGCCCGGTGCCGGCCCCCATCCGCTGGCCGAGCCGGCGCAGCCCGGTGACCTGTTGCTCTACCGGCTGGTGAAGCTCGCGGCATCGTCGGGCCGGCTGATCACGCGGCTGTGCGAGCGCACGCACGGCATCACGCGGCGCGAGTGGGGCGTGCTGATGTGGCTGGCGCAGGAGCCGGGGCTGCCGCCCTCGGTGCTGGCGCAGCGGCTGGAGCTGGACCGCGCGCGGGTATCGCGGGCCGTGACCTCACTGCAGGCCAAGGGGCTGGTGCGCAAGAGCGCCGCGCCCGCCGGCCAGCCGGCCTCGGCGCTGCACCTGACGGAGGAAGGCATCCGGCTGCACGCCGCGCTCTGGCCGCAGGTGCGGGCCATCAACCAGCAACTGGCGCGCAGCCTGGAGGCCGGCCACCTGGAGCAACTGGCGCGCGGGCTCGCGCTGCTGCAGGAGGAGGCCGCGCGGCTGGAGCGGCAGGCGCCGGAAGCACCGCCGTTCCCCCCGCGCAGCGGGGGCGCACGCCACCGGGAGCCCGCGGGCAGCCCTCCGGCGTCTTGACCTGGGGCAAGACAGCGGCACGCGCCAAGGCCCCGCGCCGGACGCGCCTGCGACAATGGCCGGATGACTTTCGCCCCGCTCCAGAACGACACCTTCCTGCGCGCCTGCCGCCGCCAGGCCACCGACTACACGCCCCTGTGGCTGATGCGCCAGGCCGGCCGCTACCTGCCGGAATACAAGGCGACGCGCGCGCGGGCGGGCAGTTTCATGGGGCTGGCGATGAACGTGGATTACGCCACCGAGGTGACGCTGCAGCCCCTGGAGCGTTTTCCGCTGGATGCGGCGATCCTGTTCTCCGACATCCTGACGGTGCCCGACGCGATGGGCCTGGGCCTGTCGTTCGCCGAGGGCGAGGGCCCGCGCTTCGCCCGGGTGGTGCGCGACGAGGCCGCGGTGGCCGAACTCGCCGTGCCCGACATGGACAAGCTGCGCTACGTGTTCGATGCGGTGACCTCCATCCGCCGCGCGCTCGGCGGCCGGGTGCCGCTGATCGGGTTCTCCGGCAGTCCCTGGACGCTGGCCTGCTACATGGTGGAGGGCAAAGGCAGCGACGACTACCGGCTGGTGAAGACGCTGATGTATTCCCGCCCGGACCTGATGCACCGCATCCTGGCGATCAATGCCGATGCCGTGGCCGCCTATCTGAATGCGCAGATCGACGCGGGCGCCCAGGCGGTGATGGTGTTCGACAGCTGGGGCGGCGTGCTGGCGGACGGCGCCTTCCAGGAATTCAGCCTGGCCTATACCCGACGGGTGCTGGCGCAGCTGAAGCGCACCGGGGTGGACGGCACCGACGTGCCGCGCATCGTGTTCACCAAGGGCGGCGCGCTCTGGCTGGAAGACATGAACGGCCTCGACTGCGAGGTGCTGGGCCTGGACTGGACGGCCAACCTGGCACGCGCCCGCGCCCTGGTGGGCGGCGCCGTGGGCGGCCCGGGCAAGGCGCTGCAGGGCAACATCGACCCGAACGTGCTGTTCGCCCCGCCGGAGACCGTCGCGGCGCAGGCGCGCGCCGTGCTGGACGCCTTCGGCAGGCCGCACACCGACCGCGGCACGACCGGCCCGACGCACATCTTCAACCTGGGCCACGGCATCAGCCAGCACACGCCGCCGGAGCACGTCGCTGCGCTGGTGGAGGCCGTGCACACCTACTCGCGGACGCTGCGCGGGGGTTGAGGCCGGCCCCCACCCCGAGGCCTGGCGGGGCCGGGGTTCGACAGCCAGCGCATACGGTCGGGTCGCACTTATGCACACCGCGCCGCACGCTGCACTGCAGCATCCAGCAGCCGAGACGCCGTCGCCGGTGTTTCGAAGATTTTTATGGGACAGCGCCAAGTCGTTGATTCATATAGGCATGCAAGGGGTGCCGAAATTCCGGGCAGTGCCGCAGAACCCAATGCCATCAAGGACCTGCACGGTGTCCGCAGCGGATATCAACAAAGTTATCCACAGAATTTCGGGATTTCCCCAAAAAGCCCGAGAAATCAAGCACTTGCCGAGCGAATCGCAGGCGGAGCGGCAATTCCGGGGCCCGCTTAGCACATTCCAGGGCCCTGCGGAACTCTTGACAAGTGGACTTATGCACACTCCGGGACGCCCAGACCTGTAACAATCCACAGGCATCCGCTCACAGAAGAACGTGAGGTCATACCGTCAAAGTCATTGATTTTCAAAGACTTTTTCTGAAACGGCCCAGCGGCGCGGTAACGCCGACGGCCGCAGTCATGCACCGCCTGCCCCCTGGCTGTCCACGGATGCCCACAAAGTTATCCACAGGCGTGCGGAAAAACGCCTTCCGGGGCGATACCGGCACTCTCTGCGCGCTTGGGGCAGACTCCGGGCGCTGCCGCCGATACTTGCACCGTGCCCTCCTCCGCGCCCCCTTCGTCCCCACCTCCGTTGCCCGCCCACGTTGCCGATCCCGTGATCGTGTCGGTGGCGGTGCAGACGCCCACGCACAGCGCGGTGGGCGAACCGCTGAGCTATGCAAGTGCGGTGGCGATCGCGCCGGGCACCCTGGTGCGGGTGCCGCTGGGATCGCGCGAGGTGCTGGGAGTGGTGTGGGATGCGCCCCTGGAAGCCGCTCCGCTGCCCTCAGGCGCGGCCGTGCGGCCCGTCGCGGGCGTGCTGGAGGGCCTGGCGCCGCTGGACGCGTCCTGGCGCCGCCTGGTGGCGTTCGCGGCCCGCTACTACCAGCGCGCGGTGGGCGAGGTGGCACTGGCCGCGCTGCCGCCGCAGTTGCGCGATCTCACCCCGGTGCAGCTCGCGCGGCGGCTGAAGCGCGCGCCCGTGGCAGTGGCCCCGGTAGCCGCCGAGGCCACGCCGCCCTATGCGGATGCACCCCACGACCTGAGCCCCGAGCAGCGGGCGGCGACGGAGCGCATCGCGGCGGAGCCCGGCCCGTTCCTGCTCTACGGCAGCACGGGCAGCGGCAAGACCGAGGTGTATCTGCGCTGCGTGCAGCAGGCCCTGGCCGCCGACCCCGCCGCCCAGGCGCTGGTGATGGTGCCGGAGATCAACCTCACGCCGCAGCTGGAGGCGCGCTTCCTCGCGCGCTTCGCACCGCTCTACGGGGCGGACAGCGTGGTCTCGCTGCACAGCGGCATGACGAATCCGCAGCGGCTCAAGAGCTGGCTGGCCGCGCATTCCGGCCAGGCGCGCATCGTGCTCGGCACGCGCATGGCGGTGTTCGCGAGCCTGCCGGGCCTGGCACTGATCGTGGTGGACGAGGAGCACGACGCGAGCTACAAGCAGCAGGAGGGTGCGCGCTATTCGGCGCGCGACCTGGCCATCTGGCGCGGGCGCGAGCAGGGCGCGAAGGTGATCCTCGGTTCGGCCACGCCGTCGCTGGAGAGCTGGCACGCGAGCCGCCCACCCGCGGAGGGCGATCCGGGCGGGCGCTACCTGCGGCTGCACATGCCCAGCCGCATCGGCGCGGGTGCGCTACCGCGCGTACGGCTGGTGGACATGGCGCAGCAGCCGCGCGGCGCGGTGTTCTCTCCGCCGCTCGTGGCCGCGATCACCGAACGCGTGGAGCGCGGCGAACAATGCCTGGTGCTGCTCAACCGCCGCGGCTTCGCCCCGGTGCTGCACTGCACCGAATGCGGCTGGAAGAGCGACTGCCCGCACTGCAGCGCCCACCAGGTGTTCCACAAGATCGATCGCACGCTGCGCTGCCACCACTGCGGCTTCGCGCAGCGCGTGCCCTATGCCTGCCCCAGTTGCGGCAACCCGGACATCGCCCCCATCGGCCGCGGCACCGAGCAGCTCGAGGAACAGCTCGCCCAACTGCTGCGCAACGTCATCACGCCGGAGCGCCGCGCGGCGCGCGTGGCCCGCATCGACGCCGACACCACCAGGGCCAAGGGCGCGCTGGAGGAACAGCTCGCCCAGGTGCACGCGGGCGAGGTGGACGTGCTGGTGGGCACGCAGATGGTGGCCAAGGGGCACGACTTCCGGCGGATCACGCTGGTGGCGGCGGTGCAGCCCGATGGCGCCCTGTTTTCCAGCGATTTCCGGGCGCCCGAGCGGCTGTTCGCGCTGCTGATGCAGGCGGCCGGCCGTGCGGGCCGGGACGCGGCCTACGTGGCGGCCCAGGGCAACCCCTGCGAAATGTGGGTGCAGACTTACCATGCGGACCATGCCGTGTATGCGGCGCTGCGCCGGCACGATTACCCGGCCTTCGCGGGCCGGCAGCTCGCCGATCGTGCCGAGGCCGGGATGCCGCCCTTCGCCTACCAGGCGCTGGTGCGTGCCGACGCGCGCACGCAGGAGGTGGCGCAGGGGTTTCTGAACGCGTGCGCCGAGGCGGCGCGGGAGGCTGGCCTGCCGGGGCTGGAGCACGTGACGGTCTTTCCGCCCGTGCCGATGGCGATCCAGCGCGTGGCCAACGTGGAGCGCGCGCAGATGCTGCTGGAGAGCCCGAGCCGCGCGGCGCTGCAGCGCTTCCTCGCGGCGTGGCAGCCGCTGCTGCACGCCTGCCGGTCGGACCCGGCACACCGCGGGCTGGTGCGCTGGCTGGTGGATGTGGATCCGCTGGCGATCTGAGCCGCCGGCGCGGCGATCGCTCCGGTGGTGGATGCGGATCAATCGGCGTGCGGCCGCGGGCCTTCCCGCCAGGCGACCAGCGCCTCGCGCTGTTCGAGCAGCCGCTCGACGCGCTCCAGCCGCGCGCACATGCGCTGCAGCCGCGGCACGTCCAGGCCTTCGGCGGCCAGGGTGGCCTGGGGGTAGCAGACGGTCAGCCGGCGCAGCCGGCCCGCGGCCCGTGCCACCGTGGCTTTCTGGATGATGCCCTGCGGGCTGAGCTCCAGCAGCTCTTCGACGCTGGCGCGTGCCGCTTCGGTGGCCTGGCGCAGGCGCAGGTCCGGCATCCGGATCCGCGGGGCCTGGCCGCTCTCCGGGTCGTGCAGCGCTTCGGCCGGGCCGGGAGCGGCTCCGCGCGCCGGCAGCACGGGCGAGGCGAAGGCGCGAAGCGATGGGCTCAGCGCCCGATGCAGGTCCTCGTCGAGGCCGCGCATTTCGGCGCGGGCCTCGCGCCAGAGGCGCTCCTGCGTCTGGTCGCGGCGGCGGTCCAGGCGGGCGGCCAACTCGCCGCTGATGTCGCCCATGAGCGCCTTCCAGCCGCTCCAGCCCAGTTCGCTGAAAAAGCTCTGCCCCGCCTGCTGCATCACGCTGCCGGTGGAGGCGGTCGCCTCGCTGCGGTCCGGCACGCCGTAGCGCCCGCGCACGATCGACGCGAACTGCAGGCCGGCCGAAGCGGCCACCGCGCCGATCAGTACGTTGCCGCCCACGCCGCGCACGAAGAAGTCGCGCGCGGCATGGAAGGCTCCGGCGCCGGTGCGCGTGGCCTCGCCCAGCAGCGGCGCCGCCTCCTGCACCACGTTCCATGCGAAACCGGGCAACCGCTTCGCGTCGCGCCAGCGCAGCGGGGCCTGGGCCTCGTCGGGCACCGCGAGGCGGAACAGGTTCACGCGCTGCGTGCCCCCGAGCAGATCTGGCACCTCGACCTGGCCGGTGCGCGGCAGCGCCTTGGTCGTCTCTAGCACCGCCTTGTTCACCGCCGCCGCCGTGCCCGACGCCACGGCGCCGAAGCCCATGGCCTTGCCCGGCGAGGCCAGCGTCGCGGCGCCGCTCGCCCAGCGCCGCAGCGCGTTCGCGCTGGCCGTGAGCACCGGCTTGAGCAGCGTGGCCTCGGCCTTGCCGTCCATGAGCTTCTGGCGCGTTTCGGCCAGTTTGCGGTCGTCGTGCGCCGCGCCGCGCAGGGCATTGCGGGTCGGGCGGTCCACGCTTTCAGTCACGGCCCGGTGCCCCACCTCCGAATCCCGCACAGGCCGCCAGAAGCGCTTGGCGCCCTCGGCCGTCACCTCCAGCTGCACCGGCGCGGGATCGGGGATGAGCACCTTCGGGTCCACGGCCTTGAAGGCCGGCATGTTCGCCACGCGCGCGCGCCGGTCCATCGCGGGAATCAGGATCGATTCGACCACGTAGTTGGCGGCCCCCGCCACCAGCCCCCCCAGCGCGGCCGGCCGGATCCTGGATGCGCGCTCGCTGTCCCGGGAGCCCTGCAGGACCGCGATCGCGCCGCCCGGGGGCGTGCGGGTGGCGGAGATCAGGAACCCCTTCAGGCATTCGTAGGCGATAGCGATGGAAGCGCGCGGCAGGCCGACGGCGTCCATGGATTCGCCGAAACGGTAGCCGCCCGCCTCGCCGTAGGCCCGGTGCCGCTCCAGCAGGCGCTCGCCGGCCCATGCGATGTATTCCGCCTCCATCTGCGCCTGCACTTCGGCGCGGCCCTGCACGTCATGGGCCAGGGGCATGGCGGCCAGGTGCGCCGCGAGCTGCTGGCGGAACACGTCCGCCGCCACGCGCGGGTCTGCCCCGTGGCTGCCTTGCGCGGCTTCTTCGCGGGCCACGCCGCGGGGCTCCACCGTGTCGAGGTCGGACGACGACGAGGAATCGCTGCGCTCCAGCGCGCCGCCGCCCGGGAACGCGCTCCGCACGGAACCGTTCCGGCCGGAACGCGCGGGCGGGCCCGGGTCATACCCGCCGGCCTCCGGCAGTTCCATGCGCGCCGAGTAGAAAGCCGACTCCGCCGACAGACGGCGCCCGCTGGCGCCACGCGCCGGTGCCGGGGCACCGGACAGCGCGGCGGCGGCGGAGTGGAAGGAGGACGCGGCGGATGCGCGCCCGGCCTCGTCCCGCGCCGCGGGCGGCAACGGCGCGCGGCGCTGCGACGCCGCGCCGTCCTGGGCGCCGGTGCGCTGCCGCCGGCCCGACGCCGCGAGGTATGCGAGCTCCTGCGAGGCAGCAGGGATCGTCGCGGAAGTTCTCGCGCCGGCCGGCTCCGGGCGGCGCGCACCGTCCTGCGCGGCCGAAAAGCGGTCCGACCGCTCGGGGCCGCGCAGCAGCGCCTGGCCCGGGACCGGGGTCATGGCGCGGCCCCGGCGCCGGCCAGGCTCCGGCCGTCCCAGTTACCCGCCTCTGGATCGGTGCCTTCGGCGGGCACCAGCACCTCCAGCGCGGCGCGCGCCAGGACCTGGCCGCGGTCCAGCTCCGCAGCCACCTGCGCGGCGTCGTGCCGGCCCTGCAGCGGCCGCAGGGCCAGCAGCCCGCCGCCGGCCATCAGCCCCAGCAGCCATCCCTCGCCATGCAGCAACTGCTCCTGCACGCCCAGCAGCCGCGGCACGTCCGGCCCTCCCAGTTCGGCCGCCGCCAGCGGCAGCAGCACCTCGGGATGGCCGATGCAGCGGCCGCCGGCGATGCCCGTGTGGACACGGCACAGCAGGCCCGAAGGGCCGGTGAACGGCTCGCCGGCCTCCAGCGCCTGCAGCACGTCCGCGGGCATGCCGAGCTGCAGGCCGACCTGCGCGAGGAAGGCGCTTGTGGCGCCGGGCGGGCATGGGGGGAGGGGAACAGGGGGGGAAGTCGGGGTCATGGCACGGCTCCAGGAAGGCAGTCATCGGCACCACGGACCTGCAGTGCATGGCGGCACTTTCAGGAAGTCACGTAACGCCGCGGTGACCCCCGCGAAGCGGCTGCCGGGCCTGCGAAGTGCCGGCAGGCCGCCGGGGGCGGCTGCGCGGCCCGCGATCCCTCAGGCCAGCAGGGCCACCGCGGCCGAGAAGCTCAGGAACGCCAGCGCCGTGGACAGCAAAATGGTGCGTGCGATGCGCCCCGTGTGCGCGCCGAAGCGCTCCGCCAGCAGCGAGACGTTGCTCGCGGCCGGCAGCGCCGCCGCCAGCACCAGCGCGGTGTGCGCGGGCGCCCCCAGCGGCAGGCCCGCCGCGATCGCGCCATGGCCGGCACCCCAGACGAGCAGCGGGTGCGCCACCAGCTTGGCGAGCGCCGCGCCCAGGCCGTCGCGCGGGCGCAGCGCCTCGTGCGGATGCGCCGACATGCCGGCGCGCGCCAGCACCGCACCGATCGCGAAGAGCGCCACCGGCGCGGCGGCGTCGGCCAGCAGGCCGACGGTGCGGTCCAGCGGCGCGGGAAGGGCGACGTGCAGGCCCGACGCCAGCGCCCCCAGCGCGATCGACCAGGGCATGGGATTGGAGGCCATGCCGCGCAGCGCCCGCCCGAACGCCGCCCGCGCGGCCTGCCCGCGCCCGCCGTCCGCGGCGGTGCCGGGCGCCGAGCCGCCATCCAGCCGCGACAGCCCCACGCAGACCGCGGTCGTCACCACCATGTCCAGCAGCATCGTGAGGATGACCGGCCCCGCCGCGGCCGGTCCGAGCAGCGACACGAGCAGCGGCACGCCCATGAACCCGGTGTTGGGGAACGCCGTCGCCAGCGCGCCGAAGGCCGCGTCGTTCCAGCCCAGGCGCCGGCGCGTGAGCGCGATCGACGCGGCCACCAGCAGCAACCCGCAGGCCAGGTATACGCACGCGGCGACCGGGTCCAGCAGCTCGGCGATGGGCGTGCGCGCGCCGAAGCGGAACAGCATGCACGGCAGTGCGAAGAACAGCACGAAGGTGTTGAGCCCCGGAATGGCCGCCAGCGGCAGCAGCCCGGCCCGCGTGGCGAGGTAGCCGCACAGCACCAGGGCGAAGAACGGAAAGGTGACGGCCAGGACGGAGAGCACGCGGCATTCTCGCAGCCCGGGATGGCGTAGCGGCGGGGCTCCGGGTCCGTGGCGCCGCGGCGACCCGGCTGTAGGACGCTGCCGCATCGCCGGCCGGGTTTCCGGACCGCCCGTTATCATCGGCACCCGCCTTCCCCGGCCCGGGCCGCTTTTTGCCGTCCGCTGGAGGAACGCGCTCCCCTGCCCGCCCCTTCGCGCCCCCTTTTTTCCGCTCCGCTCGCCGCATGTCCGCCGGTCTCAACCTCGCCCAGCTCCAGGCCGTCCACTACACGGAGGGGCCCTGCCTCGTGCTGGCCGGCGCCGGCTCGGGCAAGACGCGCGTGATCACGATGAAGATCGGCCGGCTGATCGAGACCGGCCTGGAGCCGCGCCGCATCGCCGCCATCACCTTCACGAACAAGGCGGCCGCGGAAATGCGCGAGCGCGCGCAGCACCTGATCGGCCGCGCGGCCAAGGACGTGCTGGTCTGCACCTTCCACGCCCTGGGCGTGCGCATGGTGCGCGAAGACGGCGCCGTGCTCGGCCTGAAGCCCCAGTTCAGCATCCTCGACGCCGACGACGTGACCGGCATCATCAAGGACGCGGCCGGCGGCACCGCCGACATCGCCACCGCGCGCCAGTGGCAGTGGACCATCAGCGCCTGGAAGAACGCCGGCCTCGACAGCGCCGCCGCCCTCGCCCAGGCCAAGGACGACAACGAGCGCAGCATCGCCGTGATCATGCAGCGCTACGAAGAGCGCCTGACGGCCTACCAGAGCGTGGATTTCGACGACCTGATCGGCATGCCGCTGCGCCTCTTGCGCGACTTCCCCGAGGTGCGCGCCAAGTGGCAGAAGGCGCTGGGCCACGTGCTGGTCGATGAGTACCAGGACACCAACGCCACGCAGTACGAGCTGCTCAAGCTGCTGGTGGGCGAGCGCGGCCGCTTCACCGCCGTGGGCGACGACGACCAGTCGATCTACGGCTGGCGCGGCGCCACGCTGGACAACCTCAAGAAGCTGCCGGTCGACTACCCGCAGCTCAAGGTCATCAAGCTGGAGCAGAACTACCGCTCCACCAGCGCCATCCTGCGCGCAGCGAACAACGTCATCCAGCCCAACCCGAAGCTCTATCCGAAGACGCTGTTCTCCGAACTGGGCGAGGGCGAGCCGGTGCGCGTGGTGGACGCCGACAACGAGGAGCACGAGGCCGAGCGTGCCGTGGCCCGCATCCAGAGCCTGCGCGCCACGCTGAATCCGCAGCCGGCCTGGAAGAGCTTCGCGATCCTCTACCGCGCCAACCACCAGGCCAAGCCGTTCGAAAAAGCGCTGCGCAAGGCGAACATCCCCTACAAGGTCTCGGGCGGCACCAGCTTCTTCGACCGCGCGGAGATCAAGGACCTGTGCGCCTGGTTCCGCCTGTGGATCAACAACGACGACGACCCGGCCTTCCTGCGCGCCATCACCACGCCGAAGCGCGGCATCGGGCACACCACGCTCGCCAAGCTCGGCGAGTTCTCGACGCAGCACAAGGTGAGCATGTTCGGCGCGCTCTTCAACCACATGCTCGAAGCCGTGCTGCCGCGCAAGGCGCACGAAAGCGTGATGGAGTTCGGCCGCTACATCAACTACCTGGAATACAAGGCACGGCACACCCATGGCGCCGAGGATGCACGCGCCTTCATGACCGACTGGCTGAAGGAGATCGGCTACGAGCAGTACCTCTACGACAGCGAGGACAGCGAGACCGTGGCCGGCGCGCGCTGGACCAACGTGCTCGAATTCTGCGACTGGATGAGCCAGCGCGCGGGCGGGCAGATCGAGGACACCGCTGGCGCCGTGGTGGCGAAGGAAACCAAGAGCCTGCTGGAAGTGGCGCAGACCATCGCGCTGCTGTCCACCATCAGCGAGCGGGAGAAGGACGAGGACCTGGTCGTCCTCTCCACCCTGCACGCCTCCAAGGGCCTGGAATGGCCGCACGTGATGCTGGTGGGCGTGACCGAGGGCATGCTGCCCTTCAAGCTCGACGACGACGAGGGCCGCCAGCAGAAGGTGAGCGAAGACACCCTGCAGCGACTGCAGGAAGAGCGCCGCCTGATGTACGTGGGCATCACCCGCGCGCAGCGCAGCCTGGCGGTGAGCTGGACGAAGCGCCGCAAGAAGGGCCGCGAGATGGTCGCCGCCCAGCCCAGCCGCTTCATCGCCGAGATGGGCCTGGACAAGAACACCGCCCGCGAAGACCCGCGCGAGAAGCTGCGCGCGCTGCGCGCCGAATTCGCCGCCCGCAAGGCGCAGCCCGCTCCCAACCCATGACGCCCGAGAACGATTCCCGACACGCAGCCCCCGGGCGCCGCACCGCCCGCTGGGCGGCGGCGCTGGCGGCCTGCATCGCCACCGCCGCCTGCGCGCCCGCGCAGCACCGTCCCGCCGCGGCATCGGCCGCCGCCGCCACCCCGCGCCCGTCCACCCCCGGCTGCCCGGACGCGGAAGACACCACGCACCGCCAATTGATCGGCAGCTGGCGCGCGGAGCTGGAAGGCGGCGGCACCGCGCGCGTGGTGCTGCGGCCCCACCCGGAACTCGCGCAGAGCGTGCGCGGCACGGTGGAGCGCGACGGCACGACGGCCCAGGCCGCGGGCGACGTGGACGACGGCGACCTCACGCTCGAGGAATCGCTGAACGGCAAGAACATCAGCGCCACCTGGATCGGCCGGGTGGTGGACGGCAGTTGCGGCAAGGAGATCCGCGGAACATGGACCAACGCACAAGACAACCGACCCCTTCCGTTCGTGCTGCGCAAGCAGGCGGGCACGCCGTGACGCGCCCGCCCCGCTCCGCCGGCCCGGCGCGCCTCGGCGCGCTGGCGATCGCGCTCTGCGCGCCCGCGGGCGCCGCCTTCGCGCAGCAGCAGCCCCCGGCACCGGCCTCCGGCGCCGCGGGCGCGGCCTGGCAGCGCTGCACCGCGATGGCGAGCGGCGAGGCACGCCTGGCCTGCTTCGACCAGTGGGCGGGCCAGCAGGCCTGGCGCCAGGGGCCCGCCACCGCCGCGGCGCCCGCACCGGCCGCCGGCAAGGCCCAGCCGGCCACGGCGTCCGCCGCGCAGGCGGGCGACAACGCGCCGCCCACGCCCGTGGACACCACGCTGCCGGCCACGCGCGTGATCGACGTCGCCCAGGTGGAAGGCTGCCGCGACGAGCAGTACAGCACGCTCTCGCGCTTCTGGGAGCTGGAATCGGGCAGCGACTGCGGCACCTTCCGGTTCCGCGGCTACCGGCCGATCTCGATCTCGGTCGTGGCCTCCGACACGGTGAACCGCCGGCCCTCCTCGCCCGCGGCCGACCACACCGCGGCCACCGCCGTCGACTACCGCACCACCGAGACCCGCATCCAGCTCTCGGTGCGCACCAAGCTCGCGCAGGGCCTGCTCACGCAAGGCCACCCGACGCTCAAGGATTCGCTCTGGGTCGGCTACACGCAGCAGTCGTACTGGCAGCTCTTCAGCCCGGACATCTCGCGCCCATTCCGCGCCACCGACCACGAGCCGGAAGTGATGTACGTCTACCCCACCGACGCCAAGCTGCCCTTCGGCTGGCGCTGGCGCTACAGCGGCATCGGGCTGGTGCACCAGTCCAACGGCCAGAACCTGCCGCTCTCGCGCAGCTGGAACCGCGCCTACCTGATGACCGGCATGGAACTCGACAACCGCTGGACCGTGAACGCGCGCGTCTGGAAGCGCCTGAAGGAAAGCGCGGGCGACGACGACAATCCGGACATCGTCGAGTACATGGGCCGCGGCGAGCTGCAGGTCGGCTGGAACTACGACCGCGACAACAACCTGTCGCTCACGGCGCGCAATTCGTTCGGCTCCACCCAGCGCGGCTCCCTGCGGCTGGAATGGATGCGCGCGGTCGGCAACGACCTGGGCGGCACCAAGAGCAACCTGCGGTTCCATACCGCGCTCTTCAGCGGCTACGGCGACACCATCACCGACTACAACCGCAAGCGCACGGTGTTCAGCGTGGGCCTGAGCCTCGTGGATTTCTGATCGCCGCTGCGGGCCGCGCGCCCGCGCGGCACGCGAAGGCCGGGAGCGCATGCCCCGGCCTTTTTTGCGCCTTCACAACCCGTTACCGTTTGCCACGGGTTGCCGCTTGAAGCCCGAGGGGCCCGCCGTGAGAATGGCACGCGCGGCGCATCCCGATTTCCTGCCTGCACAGTCCCGGCCCCTGGTCCGTGCCTGCCGCCGCACCCCGAGCCCCGGCAGAACCAGGGCCCTCCAGGCCCTTGCCCTGGCGCGGATAAGAGCGGTGTTTCCGGCTTTTTCCGCGCGATCGCCCATCCGGGGCCGCTCGACAATGCCCGCACGGAGGTCGTCACCATGGACATGCAATACCAACTCAAATCCGGCGCGTACTACCTGTACGACATGCGCGAGGCTCCCAGCGCCGCGACGGGCGAGCGCCGCTTCAAGCTCAAGACGGACACCGTGGCCATCGCGTTCGACCAGCACACGGGCGAAGTGCACCAGCACGGCACACCCTCGCGCATCACCTCGTGGGCCAACCACACGCGCCGGCGCCTGCGGGCCTCCGGCGCGGTGCAGGCCGCCAACGACATCGTCGTCGTCTCGGGCCCGCTGCCGGTGGACGAACTCAACAAGTGCCTGTGGATCTCGGGCTACTGCCGCCGCATGTTCTCGCGCCTGGCGAGCCTGCCGCACGGCAAGCTGCAGCGCAGCGGCAGCAATACACAATCAGACGCGTTCCGCAAGGCGGCCTGAAGAAGCACAGCGCGCTTTGCCCACGCCTCCAGGATGCACCCGTAGTTCACGCTTCCCACGCGTGTCAGGCGAGAGATGGGCCTGACGGACCCGGGGGTGGCACGATGGCCCCGTCACTGCCCTTCCTGGCCGGCTGTGGACATACGGACCGCAACCCATCGATGTGCTCGTTCAAACCCGGATGCACGCTGCGCCACATCGGGTCCAGCACGAAATCTATGCCTTCCCGCCGCGCCAGCTTGGCGGCTGGAACGAAGTCAGCGTCGCCGGCCATGAGAACGATCTGATCCACCTGCCGCTTGAAGGCCAGGGAAGCGATGTCTATGCCGATCCGCATGTCCACTCCCTTTTGCCGGATGTTGGGCTGCACGTCATCTCCCGTCAAATCGGCGAACCGACGCTTGCCTTTCAGCAGATCCTCTATGGTCGAAGCTGGCAAGGTCCAGGGAGTGTCCCCGGCCAAATGCCCCATACGCAATGCCACCTTGCGCTTGCAGCGCAGCCGCGCGTGCAATTCGTTCCTGAACAGGGCCTCCTGCGATTTTGCGAAATCGACCGCCTTCTTTGTCAGAGGGTTGTGCAGCTTCTTTTCCAACGGCGGACAGTCATAGAAAAAGATACGGTAGAGCTCGTGCCGCACGGAGCCGTCTTTCCCCTCTCGCATATGGGCGAGCGCCCATCGGAAGGCCAAGTCTGCGGCCCGCTCCGCGTTGTATAGATTGTGCGGCTCGATCGCGCGGAAACGCTTCACGAAAAAACCGCCGTCGATCAACACTGCGGTAGGCACGATTTGTCTCCCGAATAGAAAACGCCCCAGGTTTCGGCACTTCCAAGATGATCGGAGGCTTACTACCAGGGGCGGGATGTCCGTGATTTTACTTCATTACACCGGATCGGGCTCGCCGCCATCGCCTGGCAGATCCGCCGGCTGCGTCGCGGCGGGCAGCTCGGCGTGTTTGACGATGGTCACCGGCACCGGGCTCGCATGCACCAGCGCCTGCGAGACGGAGCCCAGCAACGCGCTGGCGATGGCGCCCTGGCCACGGGCGCCGATGACGATGAGGGCGCACTGCGTGCGCTCGGCGATGTCGGCCAGCGTGGGGGCCACGTCGCCCACGCCCACTTCGGACTCGCACGGCACGCCGGCCGCATCCACCAGCGCGCGCGCCGGGGCCATCAAATGCAGGCCGGCTTCCAGGCTGGCGGCGGCGATGAGGTCGGGATCGCGGGAGACCACCATCTCGTAGAGCGTCGCGGGCTCCTGCACGTGCGCGAGCACCACGGTGGCCGCAAGGCCCTGGCGCATCAGCGCGAGCGTGTGGCGCACGGCATCGAGCGAGAGGTCGGAGCCGTCGACGGCGACGAGGATCTTGAGCATGTTCGGAACTTCCTTTCTATGGCGGTCGGTATCGCGGACCAGTGTAGTGGCGCCCCGCGCCGGGCCGTCTGGGACAATCGCCCGATCATGCTCCAATTCGAACTCCTCGCGACCGATCCCGACAGCCACGCCCGGCGCGGCACGCTCACGCTCAACCACGGCGTGGTGCAGACCCCCATCTTCATGCCCGTGGGCACCTACGGCACCGTCAAGGGCGTGATGCCGCGCAGCCTGCACGAGATGGGCGCGCAGATCATCCTGGGCAACACCTTCCACCTCTGGATGCGGCCGGGCCTGGACGTGATGCAGAGCTTCGGCGGCCTGCACGGCTTCGAGCAGTGGAACAAGCCGATCCTCACCGACTCGGGCGGCTTCCAGGTCTGGTCGCTTGGCGCGATGCGCAAGATCACCGAAGAGGGCGTGACCTTCGCGAGCCCCGTGAACGGCGACAAGCTGTTCATGTCGCCCGAGGTGAGCATGCAGATCCAGACCACGCTCAACTCCGACATCGTCATGCAGCTCGACGAATGCACGCCGTACGAGACGAAGGGCCACAAGACCACCGAAGCCGAGGCGCGCAAGTCGATGGAGATGAGCCTGCGCTGGGCGCGCCGCAGCCAGGACGAATTCCACCGCCTGAACAACCCCAACGCGCTCTTCGGCATCGTGCAGGGCGGCATGTACAAGGACCTGCGCCAGGAGTCGCTGGAGCGGCTGGTGGAGATGGACTTCCCCGGCTACGCCGTGGGCGGCGTGAGCGTGGGCGAGCCCAAGGACGAGATGCTGGACATCATGGCCCACACGCCGCACCGGCTGCCGGCCCACAAGCCGCGCTACCTGATGGGCGTGGGCACGCCCGAAAACCTGGTGCAGGGCGTGGCCGACGGCGTGGACATGTTCGACTGCGTGATGCCCACGCGCAATGCGCGCAACGGCACCATCTTCACGCGCCACGGCGACCTGAAGATCCGCAACGCGCGCCACAAGGCCGACCACCAGCCCCTGGACCCGACCTGCACCTGCCACGCCTGCGCGGGCACCGAGGGCGTGGCCTGGGCCGACGGCGGCCGCGGCGGCTTCAGCCGCGCCTATCTGCACCACCTCGACCGCTGCGGCGAAATGCTCGGCCCCATGCTGACCACCGTGCACAACCTGCACTACTACCTGAACCTGATGCGCGAGATCCGCGAATCGCTGGACGCCGGCCGCTTCGGCGAATTCCGGCGCCGCTTCGCGGCCGACCGGGCGCGGGGCGTCTGACGCCTGGCCCCGGCGCGGCAGGGCGTGGGGTGGCGGCCTACGCCGCCCGGCCGGGGCAGCGCCTACCATGCGGCCCATGCTGACCGTCCACCACCTCGAAACCTCCCGCTCGCAGCGCGTGCTCTGGCTCCTCGAAGAGCTGGGCGTGGCCTACGATCTCAAGCGCTACCAGCGCGATCCGCGCACCCGCCTCGCACCGCCCGAGCTCAAGCGCATCCACCCGCTCGGCAAATCGCCGGTGATCGAGGACGGGGGCGAAGTGATCGCCGAATCCGGCGCGATCATCGAGCACATCGCCGAGCGCTACGGTGCGCAGGCCACGGGCGAGCTGGCCCACCTCGTCCCCCAGGCAGGCACGCCCGAGCACCGGCAGTGCCGCTTCTGGATGCACTACGCCGAAGGCTCGCTCATGAACTGGCTGGTGATGAAGCTGGTCTTCAAGACCCTTCCGCTGCAGCCGATGCCGTTCTTCGCGCGGCCGGTGGCCTACGCGATCTGCGGCAAGACGCAGAAGAAGCTGGTGGACCCGAACCTGCTCACGGCCCTTGCCTTCATGGAAGACCATCTCACGCGCCATGCCTGGTTCGCGGGCGATGCGATCACCATCGCCGACTTCCAGATGAGCTTCGCGGTGGAGGCGGCGATTTCGCGCGCCAGCGGCGCGGTGGAGTTCACCGCGCTGAAGGCGTACCGCGACCGCATCAACGCGCGGCCGGCGTACCAGCGCGCGATCGCGCAGGGCGGCCCGGTGGTGATGGGCTGAGGGTTGAGCGCCACAACCCATCGACGCGCGGGGACGGGGCCCCTTTCGCCCGCCCCGCCCGTCAGATGATGGGCACGCCGCCCGTCACCGCCACCGTCGCGCCCGAGATGAAACTGGCCTGGTCGGACGCCAGCATCACGTAGGCCGGTGCCACCTCGGCGGGCTGGCCGGGACGCTGCAGCGGCACCTGCTTGCCGAATTCGCGCGCGCGCTCGATCGGCATCGTGGACGGAATCAGCGGCGTCCAGATCGGGCCGGGCGCGACGCAGTTCACGCGGATGCCCTTGTCGGCCAGCAGCTGCGCGAGCCCGCCCGTGAAGTTCTGCAGCGCACCCTTGGTGGAGGCATACGCCAGCAGCGTCTTGTTGGGCTTGTCCGCGTTCACCGACACCGTGTTGATGATCGCGCTGCCCGGCGGCATGTGCTTGGACGCCGCCTTGCTCAGGTAGAACGTGGCGTACACGTTGGTGCGGAAGGTGCGGTCGAACTCCTCGGCCGAGATCTCGTCGATGCTCTCGTGGGTCATCTGGTAGGCGGCGTTGTTGACGAGGATGTCGATGCCGCCCAGCTCCTTCAGCGCGCGGTCGATGATCGCGTTGCAGTGCGCCTCCTCGCGGATGTCGCCCGGCACGCCGACCGCGCGGCGTCCTTCGGCGGTGACGATGTCGAGCGTCTTGCGGGCGTCCGCCTCTTCTTCGGGCAGGTAGGCGATGAGCACGTCCGCGCCCTCGCGCGCGAAGGCCAGCGCCACCGCGCGGCCGATGCCGCTGTCGCCGCCGGTGATGACGGCGCGCCGCCCCTGGAGCTTGCCCGAACCCTGGTACGACGTGGCGCCGTAGTCGGGCTGCGGGTGCATGTCGGTCTCGGCGCCGGGCGGCGTGAGCGGCTGCTGATCGTTGAAGGGCGGGCGGGGGCCGGCGGTGCGGGGGTCGAGCGGCATAGGTTCTCCTGCGATGCGATCGGTGGGTTCAACGTCGCCCGCCACCAGGGGCGGGCACAGTCCTCCAGTCTGGAAAACATGCGCACCCCGCAGGTGTAGGAGAAAAGCGCCTCCTGTCCCGGCCCGGGTTACAGGGTGAGACTGCCAGGAGCAGCCGGCGAGGGCGGCGCCATGAGCGCGCCCAGGCCCACGTGGCGGCACGTGACGGCCTCGGCGCCCTTGCCCACCGTGAGCATGCGCCCCAGGCCGCTCCCCCCGCGCCGCGCGGCACTGGTCGGCGCGGACGATTCGCGGCCGATCAGCGCGGCCGCATCGGCGGAAACCAGCGACACCAGGCTGTCCACGAGGAAGCCGCGCAGCCGCTCGCCCTGCCGCACCACCAGCACCCGCGACTGCGGCGTGGGTTCGGCCGCGGTGCTGCCCAGCAGGCTGCGCAGGCAGAAGACTTCCAGCGGCCGGCCGCGGCGCTCGATCATTCCGCACATGCCGCTGTCCACGCCGTCGATGCGCACGGCGGGCGCGGCGTAGTCGAGGATTTCCTCCACCTCGGCGAGCGGCGTGGCGCAATCGCCTCCGGCCCGGTAGACGAGGAACGTGGTGCGAACCGCGTCGCCGCGCGCCGTGTCCGCCACCGCCTGCGCGCCGCCGACGACCGGGGGCTGGCTGTCGAGGAAGGCGGTGACGAGCGGGTGCGCCAGCAGTCCCTCCACCCGCAGCACCGCCGCGATGCCGTGCGCCGACGTGCGCAGGGCCCCGGCATAGCATTCGGGATGCAGGCTGGCCCCGGCACCCAGAGGCACCGTGGCGTCGGGCGCCGCCATGTCCATGCCCAGCAGCGCGTCCACCTGCACGCCGATGCGCCGGTCTCCGCGCTGCAGCACCATCAGCAAGGGCCTCGACGTCCCCGGCAGGGGGGCCGGCGCCGTGGCCGGCCCGCGGTGCTCCGTGCCCAGCAGCCGCTGCAGATCGACCACCGCGACTTCATGGCCCCGCCATGGCACGAGCCCGCGCAACGGACCGCTCGCGGCGAAGAAGGCGCGCATGGCGGGCATCGGCAGGATGTCGGGCACGTCGGCGAAGTCGAAGGCCAGCACCTGCCCTTGCAGGGATGCGAGGGTGTGCCGATGGGCTGCCGCGGTCTGCACGGCCGTGTCGCCCGGCACGGCCTCGGCAGGCTGCACCGTGGGCACCACGCCCGGCGTGCGCTCCAGCAGGACGGGCACCTGCAGCACTGGCAGGGCGCGGGCCTCCGGGTCCTGCGTGACTACCCAATGGCCGAACAGCGCATCCGGCGCGCCGCCCAGCGCGGTGAGGGCCGACGGCGGCACGCGCAGCACGCCGGCGATGCTGTCCACGCCGATGCCCAGGCGCCGGCCGCCATGCGCCACCACGGCCACCTGGCGGCACCGGCCCGCCCGGACAGCGGGTGCGGGCTGGGGTGTGGAGGCGGAGATGGACGGGGGCGCGGATGTGGCCGGGGACGCCGCCGCAGGGCCCTCCCCGGGGAAGTCGGCCGCGGGCGTGGCGGCAGGGGCCATGAGCCGCTGGAGATCCAGCACCGGCACCAGCCGCCCGCGCAGCAGGAACATGCCCGCCATCAGCGGTGACGGCTCGGGCAGCGGAAGCAGCTGCAGGGGCATGTCCACGGCCTCGACCAGTTCGCTGGACGCGATGGCGATCTCCTGCCCCGCAGCGCGGACGATGCCGAAGTGCAGCACCGTCGCGCCGGCCGTCATGCGCCCACCTGCGCCGCAGGCGCAGCCCGGCCCGGGGCATCCTTGCGGATGCGCATCGAGAGCCGTGTCAGCTCTTCCAGCAGTTGGGCGACATTGCGCGTGGCGGCGGTCTGCGCCTCGGTTGCGGTGTGGATGCCGGCGATGGACGCGGTCGTCTGCTCCACGCCCTGCACGATGCGTTCGAAATTCTCCGCCGCCTGGGAGGAGATGTCGCCGCCCTGGCGCACGCGCGCCACCGATTCGGCGATCAGCTTGGTGATCTCGCGCGTCGCCTGCGACGACTTCTCGGCCAGCTTGCGCACCTCGTCCGCGACGACCGAGAAGCCCAGGCCGTGCGAGCCGGCCCGCGCGGCCTCGATGGCGGCGTTGAAGGCCAGCAGGTTCGTCTGGTTGGCGATGTCGCCGATCACCTGCACGATGGCGTTGATGTCGTCGGACGACTCCTGGATGGCCTTGGTGGCTTCCATGGAGCGCTGCAGCGTCTGGCTGCCGCGCCGCGCCTCGGCCTGCGTGACGGCGGCCAGCTCGGTGGAGTGGCGGGTGGTGCGCGCGATCTCGCCGATGGTTTCGGTCAGCTGCTGGATCGAGTGGCCCATCTCGCCCACCCGGCTGCGCACCAGTTGCTCGCGCTCCACCTGCTCGCTCACGTCGATCGCGTACTTGATGATCTTCACCGGTTTGCCGTCGGGCCCGATGATCGGGTTGTAGGTCGCCTGGATCCACACCGGGTAGCCGTGCTTGCTGATGCGCTTGTACAGGCCCGAGTAGAACTCGCCGCGGCTGAGCTTCGCCCAGAAATCGCGGTACTCGGACGAGCGCACGAAGTCGGGCTCGCAGAACATCTTGTGGTGCTGCCCCACGATCTCGCGCAGGGTGTAGCCGAGCGCGTCGAGGAAGTTGCCGTTGGCATGCAGCACGTTGCCTTCCAGGTCGAACTCGATGACGGCCTGCGCACGGGACATGGCGTTGACCTTGCCCTCGTATTCGGCGTTGCGCATCTTCTCGACGGTGATGTCGGTGGCGTATTTGACGACCTTCACCTGCCGGCCCTCGCCGTCGAAAATCGGGTTGTACGACGCCTGCAGCCAGACCTCGTCCCCGCCGCGCGTGACGCGGCGGTACACGCCGGCCTCGAACTCGCCATCGCCCAGTTTGCGCCAGAAGTCGCGGTAGGCCGGGCTGTCGGCATATTCGGGCAGGCAGAAAATGCGGTGGTGCCGGCCCTGCACCTGCTCCATCGTGTAGCCCATCGTCTCGAGGAACAGCGCGTTGGCCGTCAGCACCGTGCCGTCGACCGCGAACTCGACCACCGCCGTGGAACGGCCGATGGCCTCCACCCGGCCCGCGTTCTCGGTATTGCGCTGCTTGGCCTCGGTGATGTCGGTGGCGTACTTGACCACCTTCACCGGCCGGCCGTCCTCGTCGAGGACGGGGTTGTAGGACGCCTGGATCCACACGTCCTGCCCGTTCTTGCCGATGCGGCGGTATTCGTTGCTCTGGAATTCACCGGCGGCCAGGCGCTCCCAGAACTCCCGGTAGTCGAGACTGCGCACATGCTCGGCGTCGCAGAAGATGCGGTGGTGCACCCCGAGGATTTCCTCGGCAGCGTAGCCGAAGGTGTCGAGGAAGTTCTGGTTGGCCTTCAGGACATGGCCCTTCAGATCGAACTCGATGATGGCCATGGCGCGGTCGATCGCGTTGATGTGGCCCTGGTACTCCCGCAGCGCGGCCCGCTGCTCCGACACGTCCTCCAGCAGCAGCACGGCCTGCCTCGCGGCACCGTCCTCGCCCCGCAGCATGAAGGCCTGGGTGCGGGTCACACAGTTGCGCTTCCAGCTGCCGAAATGGCGGCCGGTGGCGGTCTGCACCGTCTCCGCGGCGTCGGCCGCGAAGCAGGCATCCAGCCAGTCCGCCGCACGCGGGAAGCAGCTCCGGTAGTGGTGGCCGATGACGTCCGCCTCGGCATGCTGGGTCATCTCCAGCACGTCGGGGTGCACCGCCACCACATGGCCGCGGCCATCCAGCTCGATGAAGGCTTGCGATGCCCGGATGGCTTGGGCGAATGCGAGGGGCAGGTCGCCGGAAGCGGCGGCGGGCGGGTGGGACATGGAGGTCTCTCAGGAACAGCGAAAATGATTTGATCTTCTTGTCATTATTAAAGAAAACATCAATTTCTGCTTGCAGACCCCTTTGAAAAATTTTATCCCTCACTTTTATTTATATCATTTGCACCATTTTACTGCGAACTTCGTCGCACCTCTCCTACGACTGCGCGGCGGCCGGTCCGGCCGCTGGTGTGCTGCCCGTGCCGCAGGCATGGCAGAACCGGGCGAACGCGCTCTTGCGCGTGCGGCAGGTCCCGCAGCGGTCGAAGAGGCAGATGCCGCAGTGCGGGCAGAAATCGATCGCCTCGTTCTTCAGATCCACGGGCCGTTCGCAGCCGGGGCACACGCCCTTGGACAGCCGCGCCAGGGCGACGTCGTAGCTCAATTCCTCGCGCCGCTGGGCGTCGGGCAGCGCCTCCGCCTGGCGCTGCCGCTCCAGGTAGCGGTTGAGCGCCAGGATGGCATAGCGGCCCACCAGCACCGTCGCCACGATGCCGACGGCATAGCGCACGTAGCCGCCGTAGCTCGGCAGGTAGGGCACCAGCTCGACGAAGAACACGAACACCGCGAAGAAGATGAAGCCCCAGACGAAGGGCCACCAGGTGCTCTGGCGCTTCTTCGCGAACAGCCAGCCCGCGACCACCAAGAGCGGCAGCGTGAGCGCCAGCCGGTACAGGAAGACGCGCAGTTCCAGCTTGCGCTGCGCCACCCGCATCCGCTCGTAGCCCCCTGCTTCCATCTGCTGCAGCCGCTCGCGTGCGGCGTCCGCCGCCTGCCGCGCATCGAGCGCCGCCTGCTGCTGGGCTTCCACCGCCTGCTGCGTCTCGCGCTCGCGCGCCTTGAGCGCGTCCAGCGCCTGGGTGCGCTGCACCACCTCGGGGTTGTGCTCGGACTGCTGCGTGGCGCTGCGCGTCGCGATCCAGTTGTCGAAGCTCTCGCGGGCGGTCTGGCTTTCGCTGCGCGCCTTGCTGCGCTGCAGCCGCGCCTGCTCCAGCGCCGCCTGGGCGCGCCGCTCGGCCCCCTCGGACGACTCCACCTCGGTGCGCAGCGCCAGCGCCGCGGGGCGGTCGAGGTAATCGTCGAGCTGCAGCGGCGCCTCCACGCGCGGCAGATCGCCCACCAGCGTGCCGCCGAGCCCGATCAGGAAGCTCGCGAACACCACCGCCACCAGCCACAGGCCGCGGCGGAACCATTTCTCGGACAGGCGCAGGGATTTCGCCATGAAGGAACTCCTTTTCTTCTTTCTTAGCTTTCTGCAACGGGGCGCACGGGGCCGTCAGCGGCCCGGTCCCGCTGCGACTATGGGCCCGTTCGCGCGCCGCCGTCCAGCGACAGCGTGACCGGCGCGCCGGACAGCCCGGCCCGTTCCATCCAGCCGAAGGCAGAATCCACGGTCACCGTGGCGATGCGGCCGGCGTACCGGTCGCGGTCGGGATGGTCGTCGAACGCCACGTTGGCCGCGGTGGCGCGCGCGCCCAGCCGCGTGAGCGGGCCGACGCGCAGCACGGCCGGCGCATAGCCCCGGGAACGCAGCCACGCCTGTGCGTCGCCGCGCGTGCGCACGGCGGCGGGCTCCGTCGCCGCGGCCAGCGTCTCCAGCGCCCACTGGTTGGACTGCTGATAGCGCGTGCCCCAGGCATAGCCCACCATGCTGTAGGCGGGCTGGTGCATCGCGAGCGTGCGCGGCCGGTCGGCCAGCACCGCGGCCAGCCGCGCCTGCGCATCGGGCGACGGCACCAGCCATGCGGCCTCGTAGCGCCAGAGGTCGTCCAGGAAGAACTGCCCCAGGCCCTGGCGGTGGACGTGGCCCTCGGCGGTGCCGCAGGCATTGAGCTTGTGCGCCACGCGCCAGTGGCCCTCGGGCGTGCGGTAGGCCCAGCCCATGTGCGAATAGTGGACGCCGTACTTCGACAGGTCCTGGCCGGCGCGGGCCAGCAGCACGACGCGGGCGCCGGAGCGTTGGTGCTCCGCATCGAGCGCCCGCGCGGTGCGCTCCGCCAGCTGCATGCCGCGCTCGATGACCTGCGGCGTGGGCCGGCGCGCCTCGCACGAGCGCCCCGCATGGGCCGGGCCGGCCGCGAGCGCGGCGGCCATGACCATCCCGGCCGCTGCCAGGGCTGCGCCCCTCACAGCCGCTCGTCGTGCAGCAGCGCACGACCCAGCGTGTTGGGCACGAAGGCCAGGACCTCGCCGGCGGCCGACAGGATCACGCCCGTGCCGATGACGCTGCACGCGACGACGGTGCCCACGCCCGCGGCGATCCCGGAGGCTGCGCGGCCCGTGACTTCCACGCTCACGCGCGCGCCGTCCGAGGCGCGCTCCAGCACGTAGACCGTGCCGGCCGCCGAGGCCTCCACGGCACGCACGGTGAGCACCGCGCCGGCCACCGAAAGCGCCGCGGGCAGCGCGACCGCCGCGCCGACCGCCGTGGAGCCCACGGAAGCCGTGCCGACGACCGACGCCACCGGCAGCATCGAGAGCGTGAGGGACGCTTCACTCTGCGCCCGTGCCGGTGCCGGTGCCGCCGCTGCGAAAGCGATGGCGATGGCGATGGCACCGGAGAGCGCCACGCCCGCCACCCGGGCGCTCCACCCCCACCGGGGTCGGCCAGCGGTGACCAAAGGTAAAAGCCTGCGGTATAGAAAACGCGACATGGCCATGGCCTCCCGGGTTCAGTTCACGGCGCGGTCCGCGCGCCCTTCGGTCGCCGGGGCCTCTTGCGGAGCGGCCGCGGAAGCCCCGGTGCCGGCGGCCTGCACCGCATCGCGGCGGCCCGCCAGCCGGGCCTCGGCCAGATCGGCCTCGTGGCGGTCGCGCAGCATCTTCGCCAGCGTGAACGCGGTGGTCAGCAGATAGAGCCAGCTCACGCCCAGGAAGGCCTTGTAGGGGGCGAGATGTCCATGTCCAGCAGGCCCCATCCGGTCAGCCCCACCGCCACGGCGAAGCCGCCCCAGACCACCAGCTTGAAGAGCGGCGTATCGCCCGCCCCGCGCCGCGTGGCGGCCTGGTTGTCGCGCACGAACTTGGCGAGCATGAACACGGCCGAGAGGCAGAAGACGTAGCCCATCACCATGAAGATCTGCTCCAGCCGCTCCCCCGGCAGCCAGGCCAGCCCCACCGCGCAGCACGACGCGGCGATGCCGAACGACACCCAGACCTGCAGTTGCCAGGCGGACGTGTCACGTTGGACGAGGGGAGAGGAAAACGACGGGGAAGGCGAAGGACGCGGCATGGAAGCGGGGGCTTGCGGCCCGTGGTGGAACATGGGCGGCATCATGGGCAGTGCCCCGGCACGGCGCTTCCATGAACCGGCGCAGTGCCTGCGGCTCGGACGCCCGGTATCGCCACGCGATACTTTTTTGCGGAATCTCCCATCCGACCCCGGCTTGCTCGAGCGGATTCCATCGTTTAGCCTGCGCGGCTCGAAAAGACATCGACCCCGGAGAAGAGACCCATGCCTGCCCTTCCGCTGCTGCCGTTCGTTCCCCGCGCCGCCGCTGGCGCACTGCTCTGCGGCTTCGCCGCCTCCGCCCTGGCCGGGGTCATTCCCGGCACCGGTGCCGCACCTTCTGCCACCCAACTCGGCGCCACGGACGCCGTGGCCCTGCAACGCTCGGCCAGCTACCGGGGCCACGTGCTGCTCACCCCCTACTTCACGGCCCAGAGCGGACAGATGACGGTGCTGCACCTCGTCAACACGGACCGCGACAACGGCAAGGCCATCAAGCTGCGCCTGCGGGGCTCCGTCAATGGCGACAGCGTGCTTTCCATGACCGTGCTGCTGTCGCCCGGCGACATGTGGACCGCCGCCATCACGGCCGGGCCCGACGGCCGTGGGCAGCTCACGACGGCGGACGGATCCTGCACCGTGCCCCGGCTCGCCCCCGGCGTTCCGCAGCCACTGCAGTTCGACCGCCTGCGACCCAACATCTTCCAGGGTCTCGCCAGCGAAACGCGCGAGGGAGCCGTCGAGGCGATCCTCGCGGCAGACATTCCCTCCGGCAAAAGCTATGGCAGTACCGGCGCGGACTATTCCCCGTTGCAGAAGGCGCTGTCTCCCGCCAGCGCCGGCCCCCGGTGCGACGACACGGCGATCGATGCGGCCCTGCTGCAGGACATCGGCGACGAATCCAGCGCGGCGGCCCAAGGCTTTGCCACGCCGTCGGGCGGCATCAGCGGCACCTGGTACATCATCGACGTGCCCGGCGCCACCACGTTCTCATCCGGCATGACCGCGCTGGAGGCCGTCAACCAGGCAGGTCAGCCCGCGCGGGGCAACTACGTGCTGTTCCCCGCCACGGACCAGGCGATCGCCCAGCCCGAGCGCTACACGGCCGATCCGTTGCTGGTTTCGGCCGGACTGGCCGGCCGCCAGAAAAGCAGCGACGGCGTGCTGACACAGCCCACCACCGCGGCCGTGCTGCACGCCCGCGCCTACGATCTGCCCGATCTTTCCACACCCTACCGGGGGCCCGCCTCGCCGGTCAATGCCGCCCGCACGGCGGCGGAAGTGTCCCGGGTGCTGGCCGCGCGCGAGGTCTCCAACCAGTTCTCCCTCGATCCATCGATTTCCGCACGCACGGACTGGGTGGTGGCCACCCCCACGCTGCGCTACAGCGCAGCGGTGGACTACACCACGGGCCAGGCCATCTTCTCGGCGGTACCGCCGGCCGGTGAAGGCCCGCAGTACTTCCACTCCGGCAACACCCGTTCCAACGGAGGCGAGGTGTGCTGGTTCGGCAATGCCTTCTTCTACACCCATTCCCGATCGCAACTGGTGGGATCTCGCCCGTTCATCACCGTTCCGCCTTCCACGGATTTGTGCGGCGCGGTCTCCGTCATGTTCGCGCAGCAGGCGATGGCAGATACGTATGCGAGTGTGCTGCACCCCATCGCGGCCAATGCCGGTCCGGTACCCGCACTCACGGCCACCGCGGGCTGGGTGGGACTGAGGTTCCTGGATACTGCAGGAATGCCGGTCATCGGCGATGCCTTCACGAAGCTCGTCAATCCGTCGGTCGCGCCCGGCATGGCCGCCAGCTACGGCCTGCTGTATCCGCACGCCATCACCCGTCCCTGACGCGGCCTCCGTTCACCCCGTGCCGCAATGCCTGGGCCGCCATGGTCAAGTCCGATGCCATCGGTTAGGCTCCGGCCTTCCGAACGCACAAGACCCCAGGAGGAGCCCATGCCCGCCCCGAACTTCGCCCGCGCCGCAGGCGCCCTACTGCTCTGCGGCTGCGGATTCGCCGCCCCCGCCCTGGCCGGCGTGGTGCCCGGCACCGGCGGCGCCCCCTCGAGCACCCAGCTGGGCGCGACGGACGCGGTCGGGCTGCAGCCTGCCCCCAACCAGCTCGGCCACGTGCTGCTGGTGCCCTATTTCACCGCGCAGCAGGGCCAGATGACCGTGCTGCACCTGGTGAACACCGACCTCGCCAACGGCAAGGCGATCAAGCTGCGCGTGCGCGGCGCCGCCAACGGCGACAGCCTGCTGTCCATGACGCTGCTGCTGTCCCCCGGCGACATGTGGACCGGCGCGATCACCGCCGGGGCCGACGGCCGTGCGCAGATCGCCACCGCGGACGGCTCCTGCACCGCGCCCCAGCTCGCGGCCGGCGTGCCGCAACCCTTCGGCACCGACCGGCTCGATCCCGCCCTGGGTGCGGCCGACCGGGCCAACCAGACCCGCGAGGGCACGATCGAGGCCATCGTCGCCGCCGACATTCCCTCCGCGGCGGTGTACGGCGCGGGCGGCCAGGAGCGCTCGGCGCTCTTCACAGCGATCCGGCAGACGGCGGACGTGGCGCCCTGCACGGGCTCGGCCATCGACGCCGCGCTGCAGCAGGACGCCGGTGACGAGGCCACGGCCGCCGCCCGCGGCTTCGCCACGCCGTCGGGTGGCGTGGGCGGCACCTGGTACGTCATCGACGTGCCCGGCGCGACCACCTTCTCCTCGCCCATGACCACGCTGCAGGCCGTGAATGCGGCGGGCCAGCCGGGGCGCGGCAACTACGTGCTGTTCCCGCCCACCGACCAGGTGATCGTCCAGCCCGAGCGCTTCACGGCCGATCCGCTGCTGGTGTCGGCCGGCTTCGCCACGCGCCAGAAGGACATCGACGGCACCACCAGCGTGCCGACCACGGCCGCGGTGGTCACCGCCCGTTCGTACGACCTGCCCGATCTCTCCACGCCCTACCACCTGCCCGCCTCGGAGGCCAATGCCCGCCGCACGGCCTTCGAGCTGTCGGAACTGCTCAACGCCCGCGAGGTGCGCAACCAGTACGCGCTGGAGCCCTCGATCTCCGCCCAGACCGACTGGGTGTTCGCCATGCCCACCAAGCGCTACAGCGTGGCGATGGACTACGCGGCCGGCGCGCGCACGTTCTCGGTGGTGCCGCCGGCCGGCACTGGCGACCAGTTCTTCCATTCGGACAACACCACCGTGTCCGGCAACCAGGTGTGCAGCGCCAACGGCAGCTGGTCGTTCCTGGTGTTCTCGCGCGATGCCACGGTATCCACCAACGGCGCGGCCATCCCCTCGCCGCTGGCCCTGGTGCCGCGGCTGTGCGGTGCAGTGTCGGTGGCGGCATTCAACGGCGTCTCGCCGCTGTCCACCTCGGTGGCGCGCTCCCCGCTGCGCAACGGCTTCCAGTCCGGCTGGGCCACGCTGCAGGTCAGCGATCCTTCCGGGCTGCCCGTGATCGGCGCCGCGTTCACCAAGCTGACCAATCCCAACGTCGCGCCGGGCCTGGCTGGCCGCTACGGCCTGATCTATCCGCACATGATCCGCCAGCCCTGACGGCGCTTGGAGGGACTTCCCCTCAGATGGCCAGCGGCAGCTCCGTGGTGGACACCACGTTGCGCAGCGCCATGAACGAGCGCACCTGCCGCACGCCCGGCAGGTAGAGCAGCTGTTCCGCGTGCAGGCGGTTGAAGCTGTCGCTGTCGCGGGTGCGCACGAGCATGAAATAGTCGAACTCGCCGGTCACGAGGTGGCATTCCATGCAGCCGGAGATCCGTGCGACGGCCTCCTCGAACGCGGCAAACGATTCGGGCGTGGAACGGTCGAGCACCACGCCGATCATCACCAGCATGCCGGCGCCCACCGCGCGCGGGTGCAGCAGCGCGACCGTGCGCTCGATCAGGCCCAGCCGCTTCAGGCGCTCCACGCGGCGCAGGCAGGCCGGCGGGCTCAGGTGCACCTTCGCCGCGAGCGCCACGTTGGAGAGGGAGGCGTCGCGCTGCAGCGTGCGCAGGATCGCGCGGTCGGTACGGTCGATGCCCGCTTCCGGCACGGCATGGGCGGGAGAATCTGCGGCAGGGTGGGCGGCAGGCGCCGGCGCGGCATCCGGCGGCTTGCGGGTTCTGGAGGCGCACATGGTCGTTCTGGCGGCATGGGTGAGAGGCCCCCATTCTCGCCATCGGTCGGGCCTCGCCCGAAGGCCCGGCCGCATTGCCGCGAGCACCGTCCCAAGCAAATTCCTGCGGCGAAATGCTTCTTAATCTCGCCGAATTTGTCAGATAACTTCGCCAATCCACACCAAAAATGTGGAAATTGCGAACAATCTGACAAATATTCCCGCAATCGTCAAACAATTGGTTACTTCAAACCGCGGTGGAGACCACTTCGCCCATCAACGGAAGTAACCCATGAATTCTCTTCGACACATCCGGCTGGGCACCCTGCTCGGCCTGGGCTTCACCCTGGTCATCCTGCTGGGCCTGCTGCAGGCCGGCATCGGCCGGCTGCGGCTGGGCTCGGTCAGCGACGACATCGAAACGCTCACCACGGACCGCATCAGCAAGGTGATCCTCGTGCAGGAAGTCCGGGACAACGTGAACGTCGTGGCGCGTGCCCTGCGCAACATGGCGCTGATGGACGACGCGCAGCAGGTCGCGGAGGAACGGCGCCGCATCGACCGTGCCGTGGCGCGCAATACCGAAATATTCGGCCAGCTGGGGCAGAGCATCCGCACGCCGAACGGGCGCGCGCTGCTGGGAAAGCTGCTGCAGATCCGTACGCCCTACTCGGCATCGGTGAACAAGGCGGCCGAACTCGCGCAGCAGAACGACGCCACAGGCGCACGGCAAGCGCTTCTCCAGGACGTACGCCCGCTGCAGCGCCAGTACTTCGATCTGCTGGATGAGCTGAGCGCCTATCAGCAACGGCTGATGGCGGACACGAGCGCGGAAGCGAAGCGGGAAGCCAGCAGCGCTGCCTCGCTCATCCTGGTGCTCGCGCTGCTGTCGGCGGCCCTGGGTGCCCTGGTGGCGTGGGCCATCACGCGCCGCGTGAAGGGCCAGCTCGGCGGCGAGCCCGCCTACGCCGCCCAGATCGCCCAGGAAGTCGCCCGCGGCAACCTCGCCGTCCACGTCGACCTGCGCCCCGGCGACTCCTCCTCCGTCCTCGCCGCCATGGGCTCCATGCGCGCCAACCTCGCGCAAGTCGTCTCCGAAGTCCGCCACTCCAGCGAATCCATCGCCACCGGCGCCTCCGAGATCGCCACCGGCAACGCCGACCTCAGCCAACGCACCGAAGAGCAGGCCTCCAACCTCCAGCAGACCGCCGCCTCCATGGAGGAGATGGCCTCCACCGTCAAGCAGAACGCCGACACCGTCCGCACCGCCTCCCAGCTCGCCTCCTCGGCCTCCGCCACCGCCGCGCGCGGCGGCGACGTCGTCGGCAACGTCGTGCGCACCATGGAAGACATCACCGCCTCCTCCCGCAAGATCGGCGACATCATCGGCGTCATCGACTCCATCGCCTTCCAGACCAACATCCTCGCGCTCAACGCCGCCGTCGAGGCCGCGCGCGCCGGCGAGCAGGGCCGGGGCTTCGCCGTCGTCGCCGGCGAAGTCCGCACCCTCGCGCAGCGCTCCGCCCAGGCCGCCAAGGAGATCAAGGCCCTCATCGGCGAGAGCGTCTCCAAGGTCGAGACCGGATCGCAGCTCGTGGGCGAGGCCGGCACCACCATGGGCGAGATCGTCGAGCAGGCCCGCCGCGTCGCCGATCTGATCGCCGAGATCGGCGCCGCCACCCACGAGCAGGAGCAGGGCATCTCGCAGGTCAGCGACGCCGTCAACCAGCTCGACCAGGTCACCCAGCAGAACGCCGCCCTCGTCGAGGAATCGGCCGCCGCCGCCGACAGCCTCAACTCCCAGGCCGCACGCCTCGTGCAGCTCGTCAGCGTCTTCCAGATCGATGCCTCCGCGCACGCCGCGCAGGCCACGATCGCGCAGGCCCAGGCGCACAGCCGCGCGACCGCCCACGCTGCAGCCATCGCCGCGGCACCGCCGCCGGCGCAGGCCCCCGGCCTTTCCGAAGCACCAGCCGCCGCGCGCCCCCCGCGGAAGCAGCCTGCGACCGGGACGGCTGCATCCGCACCCGCATCCGCCCCCCGTCTGGCGGCCACGGCCACCGCGGGCAAGGCATCGCAGGACGACTGGGAAACCTTCTGAACCTTCTGCGACTTCCGGGCGCCTGCCCCGCTCAGGGGCGCAGCCAGACCTGCATGCACGGGTAGGGCTCGCGGCCCAGGGCCTGGGCCCGCGAGGGCCCCAGCGCCATGCCGGAGGCCTCCAGGCCCGCCAGGCCGAGATAGACCCCCATGCCGAAAGTGAAGCGCAAGCTCTGGGCCTGGCCGTGGTAGCCGCCGTCGTGGAACAGCACGGCGGGATCGAGCCCCAGATGGCAGGACGCGGCCCAGGCCCAGGCCGTGGCCTCGATCTCGCCGCCGTGCTCCACGGCCGGCAGTTCCTGCAGTGCATCGTCCATGCCGGCGCGCAGTGCGGCGGGCACCACCGCCAGATGGCCCGCCTCGTGCAGCAGATCGCCGGGCCACCGCAGCCGTACCCGGTCCACGCAGAGCCCGCCGCGCTCGATGCGCACGCCGGGCAGGAAGGAGCCCTCCGGCAGCGGCGCCTCGCGCACCGGCAGCCCGATGCCGCGCAGGAAGTCCATGATGCGCGGCGCCAATGCGCCGTGGTCGGGGTCTGCGGAAAGGTCCGTGTGCATGGGTTGCTCCTCGGCGGCCATCAGCGGGCCAGCAGTTGCGCCACGCGCGCCTGCAGCGTCGCGGGCTGCACCGCCTCGGGCGGCATGGGCGCGCCCACGTGCAGGCCCACGCGGTTGAACAGGCCCCGGCGGAACGGCCGCGCCATCGCCGTGCCCTCCACCCGGCTGAAGAACGATCCCCACAGGTTGGTGAGCGCCATCGGCACCACCGGAGGCCGCAGGCCGTCTTCCGCCGCGCGCTCCAGGATCTTCATGATGCCGCCCTTGAAGGGCTGCAGCTGCCCGTCGCGCGTGATGCCGCCCTCGGGGAAGATCGCGAGCAGATCGCCCTCTTTCAGCACCTGCGCGGCGCGCTCGAACGCGGCTTCGTAGATGGCCGGGCCCTCCTTCTGCGGTGCGATCGGGATCGCCTTGGCGAGCCGGAACAGCCAGCCCAGTACGGGCACGCGGAAGATGCGGTGGTCCATCACGAAATGGATCGGCCGGGGGCTCGCCGCCATGAGCAGCACCGCATCGACAAAGCTCACGTGGTTGCAGGCGAGCACCGCCGCGCCCTGCGCGGGAATGTGCGCGTCGCCCGTCACGCGGAAGCGGTACACCAGCCGCGAGAGCACCCAGGCCACGAAGCGCAGCAAATATTCCGGCACGATCAGGAAGATGTAGCCCGCCACCAGCGCGTTGGCGATGCCGGTGAACAGGAACACCTGCGGCACGCTCCAGCCGGCCGACAGCAGCGCGCCGGCGATCACCGAGCTGGCGATCATGAAGAGCGCGTTCAGGATGTTGTTGGCCGCGATGATGCGCGCGCGGTGCGTGGGCTGGCTGCGCATCTGGATGAGCGCGTACATCGGCACGCTGTAGAGGCCGGCGAACAGCGACAGCAGCAGCAGGTCGGCCATCACGCGCCAGTGCGCGGGCTGCGCCAGGAACGCGCCCAGGCCCATCGCGGGCACCGCCGGCAGGCCGCGCGACGCGAAGTACAGGTCGATGGCGAACACGCTCATGCCGATCGCGCCGAGCGGCACCAGGCCCACCTCCACGTGCCGGCGCGAGAGCACCTCGCACAGCAGCGAGCCGATGCCGATGCCCACAGAGAACACCACCAGCAGCAGCGAGGCCACGTGTTCGTCGCCGTGCAGCACCTCCTTGGCGAAGCTCGGGAACTGCGACAGGAACACCGCGCCGAAGAACCACATCCAGCTGATGCCGAGCAGCGAGCGGAACACCACCACGTTGCCGTGCGCGAGCTTCAGGTTGCGCCATGTCTCGCTGACGGGATTCCAGTTGATGACCAGACCCGGATCGGTGGCCGGCGCGCTCGGGATGAGCTGCGCCACCAGCCGGCCCGCCAGCGCCACCAGCACGCAGGCGGCCGCCACCCAGGCATGGCCCACGCCGGGCACCGCCACCAGCAGCCCGCCCGCCACCTGGCCGAGCAGGATCGCGACGAAGGTGCCCATCTCCACCATGCCGTTGCCGCCCGTCAGCTCCCGGTCGGACAGCACCTGGGGCAGGTAGGCGAACTTCACCGGGCCGAACAGCGTGGAGTGCAGCCCCATCAGGAAGGTGCAGGCCAGCAGCACCACGGGGCTCGACGCCACGAAGCCCCAGGCCGCCACCAGCATGATGGCGATCTCGAGGTTCTTCACGAAGCGGATCATCCGCGTCTTGTCGATCTTGTCGGTGAGCTGGCCGGACGTGGCCGAGAACAGCAGGAACGGCAGGATGAACAGCGCACCGATCACCAGCCCCGCCATGGACGGCGGCATCCACGACACGCTCAGCTGGTAGGTCACCATCACGGTGAAGGCGAACTTGAAGAGGTTGTCGTTGGCCGCGCCCGCGAACTGCGTCCAGAAGAACGGCGCGAACCGCCGCTGTCGCAGCAGCGCGAACTGGTTGGGATGGTCCCCGTGCCCACCGTCGGCAGCCGTGGAAACCTCTGTCGTCGCCGCCCTGCGGATCTGCTCCTGGCTCATGCCCTGCTCCTGGGATGTGTCGAATCGGTTCATCGCGTCTTCGTACCGGCGGGCATTGTGCCTTCGCGGCCGTGGCGCCAGGGCGTGCCGCGTTCGCAGCGCGCGAAATAGCGACCGGGCGCCAGCGCCGACAGCACCGGCCAGGCCGCCATCGCCGCGGCCAGGTGCTTGAGGCTGTGGCCCGACACGAGGTGGCCGGTGGCCGCGAACACCGCCGCATCGCCCGCCTCCAGCAGCTTGGCGAGCGCATACCAGCCGATCACCGCGGCCAGCGAAAAGCCCAGGCGCCCCGGCAACGGCGCGTGGCCTGCACGCCGGCTCCGCCATGCATCGGCGGCCAGCGCCAGCAGGAGCAGCATGCCGCCGCCCTGCAGCACCGCCCAGGGCCACTGGTCGCCCGTGATGCCCCAGGTGCGCAGCGCCGCCCAGCCGCCGGCCAGCACCGCCACGGCGGCGAGTGCTGCGGCGCGGGCACCGATGCGTTCGTCCACCGCGAGCGCCTGCATGCCGGCGAAAGCCACGAGCATGCCCGCGCGGTCGGCCAGCAGCGTGATGCCGTGCGGCTGCCAGTGGTAGAGCGCCGAGCCCGCCGCGGTGAGCAGCAGCCCCGAGAAGAACGTGCCCGCAGCCCAGGCGGTGGCCGCCCGCAGCGCGCCCTCCCGCACACGAGCGGCCAGCCGCGCCAGCCCGAAGCATCCCAACAGCGCGAACGGCAGGTTGGTGAGCACGTCGAGGGCGTGCGGCAGGCCCCAGAGCGTGCGCTGGTCCGCATAGGCATGGGCCTGCGGCCCGGGCAGTGCGGTGGGGCCCGCCAGCGCAAAGGCCAGGCAGGCCAGCAGCGCGGCGCAGAGCGCGGATTCGCGCCGGGAGGGACGCAGGCGGGCAGCGCGGGTCGGGGTTTCGGGAGGGTGTTCCATGGGGATCGGCAGGGTGGGTGGAAGGGGCGGGCCGGCAGCTGCGGCCCTTGGGAGGCAGTCTCATCGCGAGCCCGTCCACCAGCATCCTGCAATGCCACCAGGCCTCCCCACGGCCACTTCCAGTATCCATAATCGATACCATGAGCACCACCGCCGATCTCGTCGCCGCCCTGAAGAAGGAACTCAAGGCCGCGCACATGACGTATGCCGACCTCGCGCAGGCCCTCGGCATGGCCGAATCCAGCGTCAAGCGCATGCTGGCGCGCGGCGACATGCCGCTGTCGCGCATCGACGCCATCTGCCGTGCGCTGCGGCTGGATTTCGCGGACCTCGCGCGCCGCGTGGCCGACAGCCAGCCGCTGCTCGACCAGCTCTCGCTGGAGCAGGAGCGCGCCGTGGTGGCCGACAAGAAGCTGCTGCTCATGGCGATCTGCGTGCTGAGCCAGTGGACGCTGGAGCAGATCCTCGGCACCTACCGGCTCTCGGACGCGGAGGGCGTGAAGTACCTCGCGCAGCTCGACCGCATCGGCATCATCGAACTGCGCCCGCTCAACCGCTACCGGCTCAAGCTCGCCAAGACCTTCCGCTGGCGCGCGCACGGCCCGGTGATGCATTACTTCCGCGACCATGCCCTGCTCGACTACTTCGCGGGCGGCTTCGACGGCCCTGGCGAGGGCGTGCTGATGGTGCACGGCGCGATCGGCCGCAGCCTGGCGCCGGCCTTCCAGGAGCGCCTGCAGCGGGTGGCGCACGATTTCGCGCAGCAGCACCTGGCCGACCAGCGCATGCCCGAAGGCGAGCGCGAGGGCTACACCGTGCTGCTGGCCATGCGCCGCTGGGAGTTCGAGGCGTTCACCGCGATGCGGCGCTGAGGTGAGGACTGCAGGGCGGCGGCAACGGGCGCGAAACACCTGCACACACAGCTTCGCACGGCGGCGACACGGGAGCGACATGGCCTTGACGCAGGTCCGCGACGATGTCTCCATGGGCTCGGAGACGAGCCTGCCTCGCAGCTACCAGGAGACTTCCCATGACCACCCGCAAGGCCCTTTCCCTCTCCGCCGCCTCGCTCGCGCTGGCCGCGTCCATGGGCGCGGTGACCGCCACCGCGCAGGCCGCGACCAGCGCCACCGTGATCGTGCAATCGGGACCGCAGTACGTCGCCCCCGCCCCGGTGGCGGTGCAGCACTGGACGCCAGCGCCGCCTCCCCCGCCGCGCTACGAACGCGTGCCGCCGCCGCGCCGCGGCATGGTCTGGGAACAGGGCCACTGGGAATGGCGGGGCCGCGGCCACGCCTGGGTGCCGGGCCACTGGCTACGCGCACGGCCGGGCTACGTCTATCGGCAGCCCGGCTGGCAGCAGCACGGCAACCGCTGGGAGATGCGCCGCGGCGGCTGGGACCGCGACGGCGACGGCGTGCCGAACCGCCAGGACCGCCGCCCGAACGATCCGTACCGCTACTGAACGGACCCCATAACCATATAGGCGGGCGGGCATGAAGGCTTGCCCACAATGGCGCATTCCTTGCTTGGCAGCAGGCCGACCCACCCGGGCGGTCCTGCCGAGGCAGGGCTCCTGTTTCTTACCTGGAACCCTTCGCACATGCGCCGTTTTTCCGACTCCTTCTCCTGGCTGGGTGCCGCCGCGCTCGCCGCCGCGGCCTGGACCGCAGCCTCCCCGGCCCTGGCCGCCGATCCGCACGGCGCCGCCGACTGGCCGCGCCAGCCCGTCACGCTCATCATGGGCTTCCCGGCCGGCTCCGGCGTGGACGTGGTGGCGCGCTCCGTGCAGGAGCCGCTCAGCCAGAAGCTGGGCCAGCCGGTCATCATCGACTACAAGTCCGGCGCGGCCGGCAACATCGCCAGCGAGTACGTCGCCCGCGCCAAACCCGACGGCTACACCCTCGCCTTCGGCACGGCGGCCACGCACGGCAGCAACGCCGCGCTCTACAAGAAGCTGCCGTTCGACGTGGAGGCCGACTTCGTGCCCGTGGGCACGCTCATCGACGTCTCGAACGTGCTCACCATCAACCCGAACGTGATCGACGCGAAGACGCTCAAGGAGTTCGTCGAGATCGTGAAGGCGAACCCCGGCAAGTACAACTACGCCTCGACCGGCAACGGCGCCGGCACGCACATGGCGTTCGCCGAATTCAACGCGCGCCTGGGCCTGAGCATGGTGCACGTGCCCTACAAGGGCGGCCCGGAGGCCATCACGTCGGTGGTGCGCGGCGAGACCTGCTGCATCATGAACCAGGTGCAGACCGTGCTGCCGCACTACAAGGCCGGCAAGGTGCGCCTGCTGGGCGTGACCACCGCGAAGCCGGTGGCCGCGGTGAAGGAGGTGCCGCCGATCGCCGCGAGCGGCCTGCCCGGCACCCAGGGTTTCGACAGCTCGATCTGGTTCGGCATCTTCGCACCCAAGGGCACCGACCCGGCCATCGTGCACAAGCTGAACACCGCCCTGCGCGAGGTGCTGGAGCAGCCCGACGTGCGCCAGCGCTTCGAATCGCAGGGCAACACCGTGCGCATCGAGACGCCGGAACAGTTCGCGCGGACGGTGCACCAGGACCGTGCGAAGTGGGCGCAGGTGGTGAAGGACGCGAAGATCAGCGTTGACTAGAGATCAACCCCCTGAGCGGCTTGCGCCGCTCCCCCCTTCTCTCGTGGCGCTGCGCGCCTCGGGAAGGGGGGCACCCCCTGTGGCCTGGCAAAGCCAGTTCCACGGGGGTTGCTGGCTTGGGCCGCGCCGGTTTTCAACGTCTTCACGAAGCGGACCCGCGTTGTCATCGCATTCCGCGGCGCTGCCTCAACGCCTCGCTGCCTCCTGCAACAATCTTTCCATGGCTCTTTCTTCTTCTCTGGGTGCGGCCGGGCTGGCCGCGCTGGAACAACGGCTGCAGCACGATCTGCTGACCCTGAACTGGCACGCGAAGCCGTGGCTGCCGCAGCGCACGCATGGCGGGCGGCCGGTGGTGGACGTGCTCATCATCGGCGCGGGCCAGGCGGGCCTGGCCGCGAGCATGGCGCTGGCGCAGCAGGGCATCGCGTCGGTGCTGCTGGACCGTGCGCCGCTGGACCACGAAGGCCCCTGGGCCACGACCGCGCGCATGGAGACGCTGCGCTCGCCCAAGGAACTCACCGGCCCGGCGCTGGGCGTGCCGTCGCTCACCTTCCGCGCGTGGTTCGAGGCGCAGTGGGGCGATGCGGCCTGGGCCGCGCTCGACAAGATTCCGCGCCTGCAGTGGATGGATTACCTGCGCTGGTACCGCCGCGTGACGCGCGCCGACGTGCGCAACGGCCATGCCGTGACAGCGTTGCGCCCGCGGGCTGACGGGCTGGTCGAGGTGGACGTGCGCGCCGAGGGCGCCGACGCCACCACGACCTGGTTCGCGCGCCGCGTGGTGCTGGCGACCGGCCGCGACGGCCTCGGCGGCCCGCAGATCCCGGCCTTCATGGAGGGCGTGCCGCGCACGCGCTGGGCGCATTCGTCCGACGTGCTCGATTACCGCACGCTGCAGGGTCGGCACGTGGGCGTGATCGGCATGGGCTCCTCCGCCATGGACAGCGCCGCCACCGCGCTCGAGAACGGCGCGGCCAGCGTGGACCTGATCGCGCGCCGCGCCGAAATGCCGCGCATCAACAAGTCCAAGGGCTCCGGCGTGCCCGGCCTCGTGCACGGCCATTCCCTGCTGCCCGACGCCTGGAAATGGCGGCTGCGCCACTACATCGGCGCCCAGCAGGTGCCGCCGCCGCACGGCAGCACGCTGCGCGTGTCGCGGCATCCGAATGCCTTCTTCCACTTCGGCTGCGCCGTGCAGCGCGTGCACGACACGCCCGAGGCGCTGCACGTGGACACCGTGCGCGGCACCTTCGCGTTCGACTTCCTGATCCTCTCCACCGGCTTCGCGATCGACTGGCGGCAGAAACCGGAATTCACGGCCATCGCGCCGCACGTGCGCACCTGGAACAGCCGCTACACGCCGCCGCCCGGCGAAGAAGACGCGGAACTGCGCGATTCGCCGGACCTGGGGCCGCTGTTCGAGTTCCAGGAGAAGCTGCCCGGCGACTGCCCAGGGCTGGACCGCATCCACTGCTTCTGCTACCCCGCCGCGCTCTCGCACGGCACTATCTCGGGCGACATCCCCGCCATCAGCGACGGCGCACGGCGCCTGGCCGGCGGGCTCGCGGGGCTGTTCTACCGCGAGGACGTGGAGCACCATTTCGCGGCGCTGCAGGCCTATGCCGAGCCCGAACTGCTGGGCGACGAGTGGACGCCCGCGGACACCGCCCGGCGCGTCATCGCGCAGGCCGCCCCGGCTGCCGCCGCCTCTTGCGCGCCAGTGCCTTCCGGCTCCACTGCTGCCCCCGCCCGCTGATACCCGGGCCCGACGCGGCACCGCGCGCGGTGCCTTCCTCAACGACCGCATTCCCTCTCTCCCACGACATGACCACGCCGAGCACCACCGCCCCCACGCCATCCCACGACACGATCGACCAGGCCGCCGGCCTGGCGCCGGGCCGCTCCGCATACACCGTGCGCCACGAGCGCGACAAGGTCGCCACGGCCACGCAGGCCTGCGAGGAAGCGCTCTTCGCCGGCACCCTGCCCGGCGCCTTCACCCCGGCCGAGCGGCTGGCGATCGCGCACGACGTGGCGCGCGTGAGCGGCGTGCCGGCCCTGGCCGCGCACTACCGGGCCCGCCTGGAAGCGGCCGACACCCCCGTACCGCCCGCGCTGCAGGCCCTGCTGGACGACACCGGCGACGCCAGCGACGTGGCGGGCATCCCGGGCTTCGGCGATGCAGATCCGCGCCTGCAGGCCGCCGCGCGCTTCGCACGCACGCTGGCGCTCGAGCCCGCACGCAGCGACCGCGATGCCCTGCTCGCACTGCCGGCCGCGGGTCTCTCCACGCCGGATGCCGTACTCATCGCGCAGCTCGTGGGCTTCGTGACCTACCAGCTGCGCGTGGTGGCCGGCGTGGCCGCCCTCGATGCCCTGCACGCCCCCGAAGCGAGCGGCGACCCGGGCACGTCGAACTCCGCGCCGTTCGCCAGCGACGCGCCCTTCGTCCATCCCGCCAACCTGCCCCCGCCCGGCCAGCCGCTGCGCGTGGCGGGCTACACGAGCGAGACGCTGGACTGGAAGTCCTGGCTGCCCGTGGTCGATCCGCAGCAGGCCAGCGCGGAGCAGCAGGCGGTGCTCGATCTCAGCCACCCGAAGGCCCGCACGTCCGACTTCTACCTGCTGCTGGTGCACCAACCCCAGGTGCTCTCCGAACGCTCGCAGGCCTTCAACGCGATCATGTACGCGCCCGGCGGCCTGAACCGCGCGGAGCGCGAAGTGGCCAGCACGGTGGTGTCGCGCGTGAACGGCTGCGTGTACTGCGCCTCGGTGCATGCGCAGCGTTTCGAGCAACTGGCCAAGCGCAACGACGTGATGGCGCAGATCTTCGAAGACCCCGACACCGCCGGCACGAACGTGCGCGAGCGCGCCATCGTGCAGGCCAGCGCCGCGCTCACGCGCACGCCCGGCGGCTTCGGTCCGCAGCACCTGGCACCGCTGCGCACCGCGGGCCTGTCGGACCTGGAAATCCTCGACGCGCTGCACGCCGCCGCGCTGTTCGCCTGGGCCAACCGGCTGATGCTGAACCTGGGCAAGGCCGTCTTCCCCGAGGCCGGCTGACGGCCCGCCGCCGCGGCGCCCGGGCACTTTCGCTTTGCGCCGCGCGGCTTCGCTGTTACGATCCGCCCCGCAGGAGAGCGAACGGACGGCACCGCCGGCGTTCCACCGAAGGCGCAAACTCCCATACACGCTCAGGTCCCGTACTGCACCACCACACAGCCGTCTGGAGAGCCGCCACGCCACGTGGCGCACCGAAGGAGCAAACCCCGCGCGGCGGTCGCGCAGGGTGAATCTCTCAGGTACCGAGGACAGGGGGAGCGGCAGCCAGGCCTTGCGGCCCCAGGTTGCTGTCCGCCATCCGATGGCACGCACCCCGGCACCCGCCGCCGCACGTCCTGGCCCCCCCGATGCGGGCCTGCCCGCGGCATGGGAGCCTCGCGCGGCATCGCCGCGCGGCGTGTTCCTGCCGCCGCGACAAGACCCGCATGGAAAGGCATCTGAACCATGCGCGTTACCGTCCTCGGCGCCGGCCTGCTCGGCACCACCTCCGCCCATTTCCTGCGCCAGCTCGGCCACGAAGTGACCGTCATCGACCGCCAGGCCACGCCCGGCGCGGAAACCAGCTTCGCCAACGGCGGGCAGATCTCGGTGAGCCACGCCGAACCCTGGGCCAACCCCGGCGCTCCGCTCAAGCTGCTGCAGTGGCTGGGCAGGGAAGATGCCCCGCTGCTGTTCCGCCTGCGCGCGGATGCGCGCCAGTGGCTCTGGGGCCTGCAGTTCCTGCGCGAATGCACGCCCGCGCGCACCCGTCACAACATCGAGCAGATCGTGCGCCTGGGCACCTACAGCCGCGCCACGCTGCAGCAGCTGCGCCGCGACACGGGCCTGCGGTACGACCAGCGCACGCAGGGCATCCTGCACTTCTACACCAGCCAGAAGGAGTTCGATGCCGCCCTCGCGCCGGCCGAGCAGATGCGCGCGCTCGGCTGCGAGCGCCGCGTGGTCGGCGCCGACGAAGCCGTGCGGCTGGAACCGGCCCTGGCCGCCATCCGCCACCGGCTGGCCGGGGCCACCTACACGGCCGAGGACGAATCGGGCGACGCCAACGCCTTCACGCGTGCGCTGGCGCAGGTGGCCGAGGCCCAGGGCGTGCGCTTCCGCATGGGCTGCCACGTCACTGCCCTGCGCACTGCGGGCGGCGCCATCGACCATGTCGAGATCACCGATGAAGAGGGCCGCTACGAGCGCGTGCGCAGCGACGCCTACGTGCTCGCCATGGGCTCGTTCAGTCCGCTGCTGGCGCAGCCGCTCGGCCTGCGCCTGCCGATCTACCCGGCGAAGGGCTACTCGGCCACGATCCCGGTGCGCGACCCCCTCGCGGCCTACGAGGTGAGCCTGACGGACGACGAATACAAGCTGGTGTTCTCGCGCTACACGCGCCCGGCGCAGGGGGGCCAGCCGGCGCGCGACGTGATGCGCATCGCCGGCACGGCCGAACTGAACGGCTACGGCCGCGACCTGAACCCGGTGCGCTGCGAAGCCATCGTGCGGCGCGTCGAGCAGCTCTTCCCCGGCGCGGGCGACACCGCGCGGGCGCAGTTCTGGTCGGGGCTGCGCCCCGCGACGCCGAGCAACGTGCCGCTGATCGGCCGCACGAAGCTGCCCAACCTGTTCCTCAACACCGGCCACGGCACGCTCGGCTGGACGCATGCCTGCGGCTCCGGCCGGGCGATCGCCGACATCGTGAGCGGCCTCGTGCCCGAGGTCGATTTCGCCTTCACCGGCATGCCGCGCGGCGCCGCCGCCGTGCCGGCGCTGGCCTGACGGGCCGGCGGATCAGGGGCTGGCGGGCAGGCCGTCGCAAGTGAACACGGTGAGCACGCCCGTGTAGCCGTAGAGCCGGTGGTGGGCGATCTCGCCGCCGGCGAAGAACCCCACCAGCGGCACGTCGCCCAGGGCGTGCCGCACGATCTGCAGCTCGGCCCCCGGCCCTCCGAAATGCGGGCCGCCCCGGCCCGAGCAGCTCACGTAGATGGCGCCCGCGATCGTGCGCTCGGGCATGCCGTCGGTCGCATGCGCAAGCGCCTGCATGAGCGCCGCACGCTCGCTGCCGGCCAGCGGCGGCGGTGCGGCCGGCTCGGCTTCGGGGGCCAGCTCTTCGCGGATCTCCGCGCAGATGCGCATCAGGTCAGCGCGGGCGGCCGCCACGTTGCGCTGGCAGAACGCGAGCTGCATGCCCTCTTCCACCTTGTCGGCGAGCGCCACGCCCTGGCGCATCGGATCGAGCCCCACGAGGTGGCGCACGCGCACGTCCGTCCCGAAGTGGCCCGTGCGTCCAGCGGGCCGCGCACTCTCGTCCACCAGGCCTGCCAGCGTCGCGCGCAGCGCCCGCAGCGCGGGCTGCGGATCGCCCTCCAGCGTGATGCCGAGCGTGCGCAGCAGCACGTCGAGCGCGGGCTCGCCGTCGAGTTCGAGCACCACGTTGTCCTGCGCGCGCGTGATGCGAGCGAACGGCGCCACCGGCTGGCAGCCCTGCGTCACGCGCGACAGCATGCCCACGTCGCGGCTGAACGCCACCCCCGAGAGACCGCCGCCGAACACGCCCCGCGCGACGCCCTGCCCCGCGATGTTGCCGTCGCCACCCACCGCGAACTGCACGCTGCGCCCGCGGCTCGCCGCGATGCCGCCGAACAGGTAGCCCGACTCCGTGCGGTCCGACATCTCCGCGATCAGCTCGGCGAGGTCCGGCGTGTCGCCGTCGGCGTGCACCAGCGCGGTGTGCGGCACGAAACCGCCGCCCGCCGCGCCGCCGCGCGACAGCGGGGCCACGCCGGAGAACACGCGGAACCGGTCCGCCGGCAGGTCCAGCAGCATCACGGACAACGCGGGTTCGTCGAAATACTCCGCGTTGTTCGCGGCCACGCCCACGCCCACCGTGCCGCTCCAGTCGGTCACCTCGGGCAGTTCGGTGGAGAGGAAGTCGAGCAGCAGCTCGGCCTCGTCCGCGTAATGGTCGGTGATGTAGACCAGCCCCAGCGCGGGCGCATGCGCATAGTGCGGCAAGGCCATCTGCGCGCGCAGCTGCGCCAGCACCAGCGCGGCGGCCATGCGCCATTGCGGATGGGTGGCGTGGCCGTTCGGGAAGAGCTTCATGGTGGGACGAAAAGAGTGGGCCGTGGACGGAAGATGGGCGAGTGCGCCGCGCCTTCAGGAACGGTTTTTGGGGCCGGCGGCGCGGCGCGCACCGGCCGCAGGCGGTGCCTCCGCGGCCGGCGCTTTTTTCGCGCGCGGCTTGGCGGCCGGCGGTGCGTCCGGCTCGGCCTGCGCGCCCTCCGGGGCCGCGCGCTTCGCGCCGCGCGGCGCCGCGGCGCGGCCTCCCTGCGCCGATTCGGCCGGCACGCCGGACGCCTTGCGCGCGGCCTCCTGCATGTCCTGCATTCCCTGCATGCCCTGTGCGGCGAACTGCGTGGCCATGTCGGTGGCCGTCTTCAGCGCTTCGGCCGCCATGCCGCGCGTCGCGTCCATCGCAGGCAGCTTCGACACGTCGCTCATCGCGTTGGCCGCGATCTGCTGGAACTGGCCCGTGAGCGCGGTCCACCACTGCATCGGGTCCACCACGCCGGGGGCGGAGGCCGCTCCCGCACCCGCAGCGCCCTGCGCCGGCGCGCCTGCGGGTTCGCTGCCCGATGCGGACAGCGCAGCGGAAGGTGCCTGCGCCGCCTGCGGGCGCGCGAACGGATCGGGCCGGGGCGCCTGCGCCGCAGGGGCCGGAGCGGGCGCGGGCGCGGCCTGCGCGCGATGGTCCTGCGATGGCGCCGGCGACGGCGGCTGCGGCGTGAATGCCTTGGCGAGATCGCCCATCGCCACATTCATGCCCTGCAGCGTAGCCAGCGTCATCTTCTGCACTTCCAGCGCCTGCACGGTGGCGCTCAGGGCGCGGGAGTTCTGGTCCAGCCAGAACTGCACCGCCTTCAATTCCTCGATGCGCTTTTCCAGCTCTTCCACGCTGATCGTGGGCGCCACCCAGCCGGAGAGCGAAGGCATCTGCGGCATGCCGGCCGTGGCGCCCTTGGCCAGGTTCTGGAGGAAATCGAAGCCCGGCACGAAGCGGCCGAAGCCGAAGGGGGACGTGTCGCCGGCGGGCGGGCTGGTGTGGCTGGTGCTCATGGCATGGCTCCTCGTTCGGTACGGATGCGACAGAAGGGTGGGCGCGCGTGGCGTGTGCGTGGCGGCAGCTTAACGCGATTGCGCGGCCCTTCCAACGCGGCCATCCCCGGCGTCCACGCGGGTTTCCCAGGCATTGCATGCGGGCACGTCGCAGCGGCGTGATCGGCCGCGAAAACGAGGCTGCAGGCCCCCTGCAGCGGCAAAAGCGCGTGCAACCCGCGCCACGGGCCGGCAAACGCCCTAGAATCCGCCGACCAGCCCCGTCTGGAACTTCAATACTCAACACGAGAAAACCGACACCATGGCAACTGCAAAGAAAACCGCTTCCGCCCCGGCTAAGAAGGCGGCCACTCCCGCGGTGAAGAAGGCCGCGGCTCCGGCATCGGCACCGGCCAAGAAGGCCGCTCCCGCGAAGAAGGCTGCTGCAGCCCCCAAGGCCGCTGCCGCCAAGACCGCCGCCACGCCCGCCGCGCTCAAGCCCCTGAAGGGCACGTTCACCAAGACCTCGCTGATCGCCCACCTGGCGGAGCAGGCCGGTGTCGAGCCCAAGGCCGCCAAGGCCGTGATGGCCGCGCTGGAATCCGCGATCCTCGGCTCCGTGCACAAGAAGGGCTCCGGCGAATTCACGCTGCCCGGCCTGATGAAGATCGGCCTGCAGCAGGTGCCCGCCAAGAAGAAGCGCTTCGGCAAGGACCCGTTCACGGGCGAAGAGCGCTGGTTCCCCGCCAAGCCCGCTTCGGTCAAGATCAAGACCCGCGCGCTGAAGAAGCTCAAGGACGCAACGCTCTGATCGCTGCGTGAAGGAAAGAAGGCCCTGCAGCCGCGGCTGCACGGTACTTCGAACGAAAAAAGGCCGGTGCGGTGCACCGGCTTTTTTTTGCCCGCGCGCGCCAGGGTGGCGCGCGCCAGCGCCGTCGTCAGGCGAGTGGCTGCAGGTAGAGCTGCGCGAGCCGTTCGCGCTCCGCGGGTCCCACGCCGAGGCTGCGCTCGAGGTAGCGGTCCACGCCGCCATGGTCCGCATCCACCGCGTCCAGCGCCGCCTCCAGAAAGTCCTCCTGCACGCGCCACAGCACGTTGAGCACTTCGTCGGGCGCCGTGCCGTGCAGCAGCGCGGGGCGCCGGTAGAGGCCGTTGGTGAGCAGGTAGTCCTGCATCACCACGTCGCGCGGCACGCCCAGCGCCAGCAGGATCATCGCGGCCGCGAAGCCCGTGCGGTCCTTGCCGGCGGTGCAGTGGAAGACGAGCGGCACGTCGCTCTCCAGCAGGTGCGCGAACAGCGCCGCGAACTCCGGCGCGTTGTGCGCCACGAAATCGCGGTAGGTGTCCTGCATCAGCGCCACCGCGATGGCGGGCGTGATCTCGTGGCCTGACAGTGCCATGTCCTTCGCGCGCTGCACCACCGTCGGCTCGATCGAGAGCGCGTGGTAGGCGACGTCGGGCAGGGCATACGGCAGCGTGGCGCGTTCGTGCGCGCCCCGGAAGTCCACCGCGCGGCGCAGCCCCAGCTCCGCGATCGCCTTCGCGTCTTCCGGCGTCAGCCCGGCGAGGTGGTCCGAGCGGAAGATGCGCCGCCAGCGCACGCGCCGCCCGTCCTGCCCCGCGTAGCCGCCCAGGTCGCGGAAGTTGGTGGCACCGGAGAGGTTGAGGGATCGGGTGTAGGTTGAATCGTCCATGGCGGCCACTGTATGCGAGCCCTGTGCAGCGCGCGTGAATCTCCGTGTCCCGGGGGTGCCAGCGGTTCGCGGACGCCGCACGGCCTTCGCGGCGCGCGCGGCGGTCCTGGCTGACGCGCCACGGTCCTACGCGGGTGGCGCGCAGGCGGGGCGCATAGTGGCCGGACACGCACCTTCGCCGCAGCGCTCTCGCCGCCCCTGCACGCCGTACCGGCGAAGCGCGGCCCGCCCCCTTCATCGGCGCCCCGCGCCGTCTCAAGGAGCCTTATGTCCACCGATCCCGCCCAACATCCCCTGCACCAGGTTCCCGACGAATTACCGCGTCCGCCGGGCGATCTGCCGCCGGCCCCGCCGCCCTCGCCCGCGCCCGCGCCGGCTCCCGCGGGTCCCACCACCGTGCCGGATTGACGCACGCAGCCGGGCCGCAAATGCGCGGCCCATCCGCGCGGAGGCGCAAGCCGGCGGTTACGACTGCGTGGCTTGCGCGCGCCTGCTCCTACACGGCAGGGCGCTTTCCGCCGACCGACAGGCAGCGGACGGGACTCGAAGAATGCGTGGGCCACGCTCTCCGCACCCCACCCGTCCGTCCACTGCCCACCCATCGGTGGGCCCACCAGCGAGCCGATCCATGCACTCCAGAAACCTCGCGATCCGCTCCGGCGCCATCGCCCTCTCCCTCGCTGCCTGCAGCCTCGCCGTGCAGGCGCAGCTTCCGCCCGGCGACGGCCCCACCACCGTGACGGGCGGCGTGCTCGAACCCACGCCCGTGCGCTTCGAGGAATCGCTGCTCGGCCAATTGCGCGTGCCGGCCGGCTTCAAGGTATCCGTGTTCGCGAAGGACCTGAACAACGTCCGCTGGCTGGCCGTCGCGCCCAACGGCGACGTGTACGCCAGCCGCCGCGAGCAGGGCGACGTGCTCTGGCTGCGCGACACCGACGGCGACGGCCGCGCGGACCAGCAGAAGGTGGTGCTGCAGAACGCGAAGTACGCGCACGGCCTCGCGCTGCGCGACGGCCGGCTCTACCTCGTGACCGACAAGAAGCTGATAGTGGCCGACGTGCAGCCGGACGGCACGCTCTCGGCGCCGCGCATCCTCGCCGACGACCTTCCCGATGCCGGCCAGCATCCCAACCGCACGATCGCCTTCGGGCCAGACGGCTGGCTCTACCTCACCGTGGGCTCCACCTGCAACAACTGCCGCGAGACCAACGGCGAATCGGCCACGATGCTGCGCATGCGCCCGGACGGCTCGGGCCGCGAAGTGGTGGCGCAGGGGCTGCGCAACACCATCGGCTTCGGCTGGCATCCGCGCACCGGCGTGCTCTACGGCTTCGACCATGGCTCCGACTTCCAGGGCGACGACACGCCGCCCGAAGAGCTCAACGCCATCCTGCCGAACAAGCACTACGGCTGGCCCTTCTGCTGGGGCGACCGGCAGGTGACGAAGTTCCAGGTCAACGAGCCGCCCAACACCACCAAGGCGGATTTCTGCCCCACCACCGAGGCTCCGCTGCTGCAGTACACCGCCCACGCCGCGCCGATCGGCTTCGTCTTCTACACGGGCGAGCAGTTCCCGCAGCAGTACCGCGGCGATGCCTTCGTGGCCTTCCGAGGCTCGTGGAACCGCTCGCAGCCCAGCGGCTACAACGTGGTGCGGGTGCGCTTCGATGCCGAAGGCCGCCCCACCGGCACGGAGGAATTCGCCGGGGGCTGGCTCATGTCTGCGCCCGCCGCGGTGGCATCGCAGCCCGGCCCCGCGGCCGCACCCGCAGAGCAGGACAAGGCCCGCCGGCCGGCGCAGTTCGGCCGCCTCGCAGGCCTGGCCCACGCGCGCGACGGCGCACTGCTGCTCGCCGAAGACCAGAACGGCGTGATCTACCGCATCAGCCACGGCGGCCGCTGACCGGCGCCCCCTCCGCCCCTCCCCCACATTCCGCGTGCCGCCATGAACCATTCCTTCCGACCGTCCTCTCTCGCCAGCGCCTGCGCCGCCATCCTGCTGCTCGGTGGCTGCGCCGCCCTGCAGAACTACGACATGCCCCCCGCGCAGAACGCCATCGGCGTCCCCGGCAGCGCCGGCACGGCGACCGAGATGGGCGCGCCCGATGCGACCTCGGCCGTCGTGGCGTTGAAGACCGCCGCGGGGGCACCGGCCGGCCGCGCCCTGCTCACGCAGCTGCCGCAGGGCGGCGGCGTGGAGATCGCGATCGAGGTGCAGGACATGGCGCCGGGCCCGCACGGCTTCCACATCCATGCGAACGGCGCGTGCGCTCCCGGGCCCGATGCCGCCACGGGCCGCGTCGTCGACTTCGGCGCCGCGGGCGGCCATTTCGATCCCTACATGACGCGCAACCACGGCCGCCCGGGCCAGTCGCCGCACGAGGCGCATGCAGGCGAAGCGCCCAACATCCAGGTGGGTGCGGACGGCAAGGGTTCGCTGCGCTTCACCAACCCCCATGTGACGCTGCTCGCGGGCAAGACCTCGGTGCTCGGCCGCACCCTCATCGTCCACGAGAAGCAGGACGACTACGCCAGCGACCCGGCCGGCAACTCCGGCGGCCGCCTGGCCTGCGGCCTGATCGAGCCGGCCGCGCCCAGCATGGTGCAGGGCCGGGCCACCATCGAAGGCGCCAACGCCTACCCCGAAGGCATCGCCGTCGATCCGCGCACCGGCATCGCCTACGTGGGCTCCAGCACCGAAGGCCACATCTACCGCATCGCCCGGGGCACGCAGAAGGCCGAGCGCTTCCAGCTCGGCGGCTCGCCGGGCCGCCAGGCCGCCCTCGGCATGAAGGTGGACGGCAGCGGCCGCCTGTGGGTGGCGGGCGGCGCCACCGACACCGTGGCCGTGGTCGATCTGCAGAGCGCCGCGACGCTCGCCGTGATCGAGGGTCCGAAGGACGGGCAGGCCTTCCTCAACGACATCGCGCTCGCGCCGCAGCATGCGTACGTCACCGACTCCTTCCGGCCCGTGCTCTGGCGCGTCGCCACCGCACCGGGCGCACCCGCCGCGCTGGAGCCCTGGCTCGACCTGCGCAACACGCCGATCCGCTACCAGCCGAACCAGATGAACCTGAACGGCATCGTGGCATCCGAAGACGGCCGCCGCCTGCTCGCCGTGCAGCATGCGACCGGCCAGCTCTGGCGCATCGACACCGCCACGCGCAACGTGGCCGAAGTCCGGCTCGAAGGCGGTGACCTGCGCAACGGCGACGGCCTCGTGCTCGCGGGCCAGGGCGATCTCTACGTGATGCGCAATGCGAACAACGAGCTGGTGCGCGTCGCCCTCGCCAGCGACTGGGGCAGCGGCCGCATCGTGCAGCGCCTGCGCGATCCGCGCCTGAAGTACCCCACCACCGCTGCCCTGCACGGCACCGCGCTGCTGGTGGTGAACGGCCAGCTCGACAAGCAGAAGGCGCCGCCCCCGATGCTGCCGTTCGACGTGCTGCGCATCGCCCTGCCGCGCTGAAGCCTGCCGGGCGAAAGGCCTGGATCGCACCCATGTGCGATTCAGTACCTGCCGGCCAAGGCGAGGAATTCCGGCCTCCGGCAGAGCACCTGCCGAGCTCGGCGTGGCCTCCTACGCCGCCACCACGGTCCGGCTGACGCCCGCGGCCGAGCGGCCACGCGCACAGTGGAGCACCCCTTCACCCTGCCGTGGCCCCCATGCGCTCCCAACACGCCCCCTTCCTCTTCGCCCGCCGCCCGGCGGGCGGTGCTCCGGCCAGGGAGGCGCGATGAGCTCCCGCACCGCCCCCCCTGCCGATCCGATCCCGCCCTATCCGCACGCATCCGGCGGCTGGGGTTCAATGAAAGCCGTCGCGGTCAGCGTCCTCAAGGAGGGCTCGCCGCTCACCACGCTCAACGCCCTGCGGCACCAGAACAAGGCCGACGGCTTCGTCTGCACGGGCTGCGCCTGGGGCAAGCCGGCCAAGCCGCGCGCCGCGGAGTTCTGCGACAACGGCGCCAAGGCGACCGCGTGGGAACTCACGGACAAGCGCGCGGGCCCGGACCTCTTCGCGCGCCACACGCTCACCGAACTGCGGCAGTGGCCCGACCTCGACCTCGAAAGCGCCGGCCGCCTGACCGAGCCGCTGCGCTACGACGCGGCGCAGGACCGGTACGTCGCCGTCACCTGGGACGAAGCCTTCGCCGGCATCGGCCATGCGCTCAAGGAGCTGCGCGCCGAAGACCCTCAAACTGCCATCTTCTACGCCTCCGGGCGCGCATCGCTCGAAACCAGCTACCTGTACCAGTTGCTGGCCCGGCTGTACGGCAACAACAACCTGCCCGACAGCTCCAACATGTGCCACGAGAGCACGTCGGTCGCGCTGCCGGAAACCATCGGCGTGCCGGTGGGCACCGTGCGCCTGGAAGATTTCGAGCACGCCGAGGCCATCTTCTTCTTCGGCCAGAACGTCGGCACCAACAGCCCGCGCATGCTCCATCCGCTGCAGGAAGCCCGCGGGCGCGGCGTGCCCGTGGTGACGTTCAACCCCATCAAGGAGCCCGGGCTCCTGCACTTCGCCAACCCGCAATCGCCCGTGGACATGCTCACGCCGAAGGACACGGCGATCAGCACCCAGTACCTGCAGGTGCGCAACGGGGGCGACCTCGCCGCGCTCACGGGCCTGTGCAAATGGCTCATCGAGGCCGACGACGAGGCGCAGATGCACGGCGCCCTCCGCGTGCTGGACGTGGACTTCATCGCGCAGCACACGCAGGGCATCGACGCGTTCGCGGCCGCGATGCGCGCGAGCCATTGGGACGACATCGAACGGGAGAGCGGCCTATCGCGCGCCGCGCTCTCGCAGGCCGCGCAGACCTATGCGCAGGCCGGCACCGTGATCGCCGTCTACGGCATGGGCCTGACCCAGCACCGCCACGGCGTCGCCAACGTGCAGATGGTGAGCAACCTGCTGCTGCTGCGCGGCAACATCGGCAAGCCGGGCGCGGGCATCTGCCCGGTGCGCGGCCACTCCAACGTGCAGGGCCAGCGCACCGTCGGCATCACGGAAAAGCCCGAACTCGCGCCACTGGACCGCCTCGCCGAGCTCTACCGCTTCGAGCCCCCGCGCCACAAGGGCCGCGACACCATCTCGACCTGCGAAGGCATCATCGACGGATCGGTGCGCGCCTTCATCGGCCTGGGCGGCAACTTCGTGCGCGCCGCGCCCGACACGCGCCGGCTCGAAGCGGGCTGGGCCCGCCTGCGGCTCGCCGTGCACGTGGCCACGCGCCTCAACCACACCCACACCGTGCCCGCGCAGGACACCTACCTGCTGCCCTGCCTCGGCCGCATCGAGGTCGACACGCAGGCCTCCGGCCCGCAGACCGTGTCGATCGAAGACTCCATGGGCGTGATCCACCCGTCGCACGGTGTCGCCGATCCCGCCGCGCCCACGCTGCGCTCCGAGGCCGCGATCGTCGCCGGCATCGCCCGGGCCACGCTGCCGGACAACCCGCGCGTGCCCTGGGAGGCCTGGACGGGCGACTACACGCTCGTGCGCACCGCCATCGAAGCCACCTGGCCGGACATCTTCCGGAACTTCCACCACCGGCTGCGCGAGCCCGGCGGGCTGCCCAAACCCAACGCCGCCCGTGAGCGGCACTGGAAGACCCCCAGCGGCAAGGCCTGCTTCGTGGTGCCGCCAGCAGGCATCGCCACGGCGCAGGACGCCGACGTGCTGAACCTCATGACCCTGCGCAGCGAGGATCAGTTCAACACCACCGTCTACAGCCTGACCGACCGCTTCCGCAACATCCACGGCACGCGCAACGTCTTGCTGATGCACCCCGACGACATGGCACGCCGCGGCATCGCGCAGGGCGATGCCGTGCACGTCGCCACCGCGGTGGATGACGGGCATTCGCGCCAGCTCTCGGGCCTGACGGCGGTGCCCTTCGACCTGCCGGCCGGCTCCGTGGCGGGCTACTTCCCCGAATGCAACCCGCTCGTGCCGCTCGGCCACCATGCGGACAAGAGCCACGTTCCCGCCTCCAAATGCATTCCGGTACGCGTCGAGCGGGCCGCGGCCGGCGCCCCGGCCCCATCGGCCCCGCCAGCGCAGCCCTGATCGTCCCGTTCCACCCCACACCTTCCCGCGCCGCCACCATGTCCCACCCCAACCCCACTCCGCCGCTGCACCCCCTGCCCTATAGCCCCGATTACGAAGTCCCCGAAGAGGACGAGGAACAGACCAACGCGGAGCTGCTCGCGGCCATGCGCCGCATCAGCGAAACCGTCGCGAAGGACGAAGGCCGCGCCTACCGCAGCGTGCACGCCAAGTCCCACGGCATCCTGCACGGCACCCTGGAGGTGCTGCCCCTGCTGCCACCGCTCGCGCAGGGCCTGTTCGCGCGGCCCGGCACGCACGACGTCGTGATGCGCATCTCCAGCACGCCCGGCGATCTGCTGGACGACGGCGTATCGACGCCTCGCGGCCTGGCGCTCAAGGTGCTCGGGGCGGACGGCCCCCGGCTGGACCCGGCCGACGGCCTCGCCGAGCAGGACTTCCTCATGGTCAACGGGCCCGTCTTCACCGCGGCCACGGCGAAGCAGTTCCTGCGCAGCCTCAAGCTCCTGGCCGCCACCACCGACAAGGCCCCGCAGGCCAAGAAAATCCTCTCGGCCGCCCTGCGCGGGCTCGAGAGCCTCGTCGAGAAAGTGGGCGGCGAGAGCGCGACCCTCAAATCCATGGGCGGGCACCCGGCCACCCATCCCCTCGGCGAAACCTATTTCACGCAGGTCCCGCTGCTGTTCGGCCCCTACATGGCGAAGTTCTGCCTGGCCCCCGTCTCGCCGGAAATCGCCGCCCTGAAGGAAGCCCCCGTGGATTTGTCCGCCAGCCCCCAGGCCCTGCGCGATGCCGTGTCCAGCACCCTGCGCACGCACGGCGGCACCTGGGAGCTGCGCGTGCAGCTGTGCGTGGACATCGAGAAGATGCCGCTCGAAGACGCCTCCGTGGAATGGCCGCAAAACCTGTCGCCCTACGTCGCCGTCGCGCGCGTCCACGTCCCCGCGCAGGAAACCTGGGACCCGGAACACACTCCCCAGGAAGACGACCGCCTCTCCTTCAGCCCCTGGCGCGGCCTGACTGCGCACCGCCCCCTCGGCTCGATCATGCGCGTGCGCCGCGCGGCCTACCCGGCGGCGGCGCGGTACCGGCAGGCGTTCAATGCGGGGGAGATCCGGGGCGAGGAAGAAGGCAAGCCTGCCGCGGAGTGATACACAAAACAGTGCACAAATCAAAAGCTGTAAATTCAATTTACTGCGTATACTGCGTAAATTCGAACTACAGCCCGAGGTTTGTATGCCCGGATTCACGGTCCGTACGGCAGATCAGCTGCCCGCCCTGCTCCAAGCCTTCCGCAAGCAGAGTGGGTTGACGCAAAGCGACGTAGCCTTGCGCCTGGGCATCACCCAGCAGACGTACTCCGCGCTGGAGCGCAATGCGGCGAACATGGGCGCGGCGCGGTTGCTGCAGTTGCTGGGCATCCTGGGCGTGGAGATGGTGGTCGACAAGTCCACTCCGGCACTGCCCCCGAGCCCCGGCCCGCGGCACATGGTGGGCGACACTCCGGATTGGTGAACGCCATGGGTCGCCGTTCGCACAAGCGCTCTCTGAATCTCTGGATGAACGGTGCCTTCGTCGGCACCTGGCACCTGTCTCCGAACGCGCCGGACACCCTGCAATACGACACCGCGTGGACCCGGTCGGAGCAAGGGCGAGCGCTGTCTCTGTCCCTGCCTTTCACCCCGGGCAATGCGCCGCATCGCGGCCCCCAGGTCCGTACCTACTTCGAGAATCTGCTGCCCGACAGCAAGGACATCCGCGAGCGGATCGCCCGGCGCTACCGGACCGGAACCACCGACGCTTTCGACCTGTTGGCAGAAATCGGCCGCGACTGCGTGGGTGCGCTGGAAATCCTGCCGGACGGCGAGGCCTCGGCAGGCATCGCCCCCCTGCAGGCAGAGCCCCTCAGCGAATCACAAGTCGCCCAGATCCTGCGCGGCACGACGGCCACGCACATCCTGGGCATGGTGGGCAGCGACGACGATTTCCGGATCTCCATCGCAGGAGCCCAGGAAAAGACCGCACTGCTCCAACACGATGGGCAATGGCACCTGCCCCGCGCAAGCACGCCCACCACGCACATCCTCAAACTGCCCCTGGGGCTGATCGGAGGCCTGAAAATCGACATGCGCGACTCCGTCGAGAACGAGTGGCTGTGCTCGCTGATCCTGCGCGAATTCGGTCTGCCCGTAGCGGCATGTGAACTCCTCCAGTTCGAGGACATGAAGGCCCTGGCGGTCGAGCGCTTCGACCGGGCATGGTGGAGCAGCCCTGCGGGCGATCGCCGCCTCGTCCGGCTTCCCCAGGAGGACATGTGCCAGGCCACCGGCACGCATCCCGATGCCAAGTACGAAGCCGATGGCGGCCCGGGCATGGACCGCATCCTGGATCTGCTGGCAGGCTCGGTGACACGGGAGCATGACCGCCGGATCTTTTTCCAGGCGCAAGTGCTGTTCTGGATGCTCTGCGCCACGGACGGCCACGCCAAGAACTTCAGCCTGCACCACCAACCGGGTGGGCGCTACCAGCTCACCCCGCTCTACGACGTGCTGTCGGCATGGCCAGTGCTGGGAGAGGGCCCCGGAAAGCTTTCACCGTTCAAGGCACGGATGGCCATGGCAGTGCGCTCGAAGAATGCACACTGGAAGGTGCGCGACATCCTGCGCCGGCACTGGCTGACCTTGGGAGCCCGCCATGGCATCGTGACCGGCGACGGCCGGGAGGTCGCGTTCATCCTCGATGACCTGGCCGCGCGTACGCCTCAGGTGATCGATGCGGTGCGGGCGAAGCTTCCGAAAGACTTTCCGCAGCAGGTGGCTGACAGCAGCCTGGACGGCTTGCAGAATGCTGCGCACCGATTGGCCAGCCAGGATGGAGCACCATGAGCTAACGCTCGATGGCAGGCTCCGCCCATGTCCGCACCGTGACCGCCATCCGGGCGCGGATTCGCTAGGCTCGGGCCTGTCGCAGCCAATCTGCAAACCTCGCGCAAGCCGGCGAGATTCCTATTCAAGAACGCCGGCCGCTCCCGCCGCCGTCCGCCCATCCCCCTTCGCCGTGCCCGCCCCCTCCACCCGTCCTGCAGAACCCGCGGCAGACCCCGCCCCGCCCTCCCGCGCCCTGTGGGCCATGTTCCTCTGCCTGCTGTCGGGCTTCGCGCTGAGCCAGGCGTTCCGCACGGTCACCAGCATCATCGCCACCGGCCTGCAGGCCGACTTCGGCATCTCGCCCGATTCGCTCGGCGCCTTCGCCGGCCTGTTCGGCCTGTCCTTCGGCGTGACCCAGCTGCTCATGGGCATCGGCATGGACCTGTACGGCCTGCGCCGCACGGTGCTGACGGCGTTTCCCCTGGCCGTGATCGGCGCGGCAGTCTCCGCCGCTGCGCCGAGCTACGGCTGGCTGATGCTCGGGCAGATGCTGATCGGCGTGGGCTGCTCGCCGGCCTTCCTGGCCTGCACCGTGTTCATCGCCCGGCACTTTCCGGCCCAGCGCTTCGCCTTCTTTTCCGGCGTGGGCATGGGCGTGGGCGGCCTGGGCCTGATCTTCACGGGCACGCCCCTCGCCTGGCTGGTGCAGCACGGCGGCTGGCGCCTGGGCTTCGGCGTGCTGGCGGCGCTCTCGCTGCTGTCGTGGGTATTGATCTACCTGCGCGTGCACGAACCGGGGCTGCCGCAGTCCAGCGCCAGCGGCAGCGATAGGCCGAAGGAAACCTGGGGCCAAGCCGCCAGCCGTTTCGCCGATCTGTTCCGCATGCCGCACACCTGGGGCATCCTCATCCTCGGCATGTGCTGCTATGCCGCCTTCCTGACCCTGCGCGGCCTGTGGCTGGGGCCGCTGCTCATGGGCCGGTTCGGCTTCTCGCTGGTCGAAAGCGGCAACGTGGCCCTGGTGCTCTCGCTGATCGCCCTCTTCGTGCCAGCGCTCTTCGGCCGGCTGGACCCAGGCGCGCAGCGCCGCCGCCGATGGATCACCTTCTTCTCGCTGCTCATGGGCGGCCTGTTCCTGCTGATGGCCTTCCTGCACCACGCCGCGGCCACCGTCGTGCTCATCTTCGCGATGGGCCTGCTGTCGGGCTACGGCGTGCTGCAGTACGCCGACGTGCGCTCCTCCTACCCCGCCCAGATGACGGGCCGCGCCCTGTCGCTCTACACCATGTCGATGTTCCTCGGCGTGGCGCTGATGCAGTGGCTGACCGGACTGCTGGCCGCCTGGGCGCAGCACCACGGCCATGATCCTTATCGGGCGGTGATGCTGTGCATTGCAGGGATGCTGGCAGTGGCGTCGACGGCGTTCAGGTTCTTGCCGAGGTCGCCGTTGCTGCCGCGACATGGGGCGGCGTGACGAATGGGCGAGAGCGAGGATGCAGGCAGGGACCGCAGTTCAAGACCCGCGAACAAAACCCACGCCCCAAGCAAAAAGCCCCTGACCTCGTAAAAGATCAGGGGCTTTGCGTTTTGGTGGCCTGGGACGGAATCGAACCATCGACACGCGGATTTTCAATGGGAATCCGCGTGCGCGAAGGGCCTATCCTCAAACGCAACTCCGAACAAAATCAAGCACTTGCAGCGCAGTCAACCGCAGTCGACCGTTGCCACACGCACTCATCCTCGAACGCGCCTTCCAGAAAACTGCCAAGATTTCTCGCTCAGCGTTCCGAAACTTGCACGTTCGCAGACAGTGTAGCAACCGGGCCTTCTCGCGCAAGCCATCCGCGATGGTTGGCCCGCTCGGCCGTCCCTCGGTCCTCGTGGGCCAGGGCGGTTAGCAGGCGAAGGCTCGTGCGGGCTCACGTTGACGCCCCGACAAGCGATGGCGTCAGGGAGAGCCGCAGCGACGGCCCAGGCCATGCGGCAACACACGCGTCCATGGTGGCCGCGATGCCGGCATGCATCGAGCGTCAGCCCCGCAGCCCCCGAGACAGGCGGCTGCGACCAACGGGCAGGCCAAAGGAATAAACCCCGCTGCATACATCTGGGACCAACCATTTCCAATAGAGGTCATCGAATGTCTTCCACCACCACCATGCCCATCCTGCTGAAGAAGGCAGATGTCTGCACGCGGCTGTCCCTGTCAGAGCGCACGCTGGAAACCATGGTCAAGGGTCGCGTGTTCCCGCCCGGTCAGCGCATCGGCAAGTTCGTCTACTGGACCGAATCGGTCATCCAGCAGTGGGTCATTCGGCAGTTTGGAGTCCAGGAGGCGTGGCGGCCCTGACAACGAAGACGCCCTCCACGAAAGAGCCCCACCAACACAGAAATGCGACCTCACCCGCGAAGGGTGAGGTCGCTGAACGTCGTTATCGCGCCTCGGAGATACCTGTCGCGCGCTGGCCTCGGCCATGCTGCACCGCGACTTGCTGCATGCTGGCGCGCGGTCGCCGAACACCGGGGTCCACCAGTGCAAGCCGACGGACATGCCGGCCAATCGTCGAGTAGCTGCCGCGCCCGAGCTCCAAGCGGAGATTCCAAGGACCTGCGACACGTCCCTGCTTGCGCAGGGCCACCGTGGCGCGGATGACATCGACCAGGCTCACGCCCTTTCTTCCCATTTGTGACCTTTCATCGCGGCGGAGCGAACTGCCCTGCCCATGAGGTCTAGCGACGATGGGGCGCTGCGTGAAAAAGGAAGTGGCCTACACCGGCTGTAAAGGCCACGGATTTCGCAATCGGCTTCGCTACTGCAGCCTGCTCACCAGAAAAAATGAGCGCACCTCGGCAACAGGGGGCCACATACCAATGGCAGATGCATCGGGAGAGGCACGAATCTCAACATTTCGCTCTGCCGGAGCGGCAGGAGGCGAGCGCGACAACGTTGTCGTTGACGTAAGCGCAGAAGCATGCCTTGAACCAACAGGTCGCATTCTTGGGTGCCGCAGAGCTACCCGGCGTCGCGGATGGGCCGTCCAACTCGGCGGCAAGGGCTACCGGCAACGCCCTGCAGTTCCGCCGTCGCGCATAGCAACCAGCAGGGGACCGCATCGTTCGTCGAGGTCAACGAAGGCCTCAATGGCTCGGCCGGTTCGGAGGTCAGCAGTCCATCGGCGGGGTCGGTCGGTCCGCATAGCTCTCATGTAAAGCACTGGGAAAAGCCCTGATTTCGGCCTAGCCGCACTTCTCTCGTGTGTCAACCGAAGTGTAAACTGCGTCCAATCACTAGGAGCAGTCGATGGGAACCCCGCTAAAGAATCCGCCTGTCTACTTCACGGTAGTGCAGGTGCGCTTCAACGCGCTCCTCAAGCTCGCCGACTATCTGCCTGCCATCCAGGAGGCCATGCGCAAAGGCGGCTATCCGGACTTCGCCCACCAAAGCTCAGTTGGCATCCAAATCAGTATCCAAGATGGGCAGCCTAGGCCTAGCCCTATCCAGCAGGACCGATACAAGTTCGGAGACGTCCAGCGCACGCATGCGTTTTGGCTGGACGCTGACAGCCTCACGCTCCAATCGACCGACTATGGTCATTTCGACAAGTTTGCGGACACCTTTCTCAAAGGGTTGAGCATCGTCCACGACATCGTGACCTTGGACTACACCGAGCGCATCGGGCTGCGCTATCTCGACCGGGTGACCCCTCGTGCAGGAGACGATGTGTCGCAGTATCTGGCGCCGGAAGTGCTGGGGCTTAGCGGTAGGCTGCCGGGTCAGGCGTTGCATGCATACTCCGAGTCCGTCAATCAGGTCCAGGACGTCGTACTCCGCTCACGTGTGGTGATTCAGGGAGGTGGGCTGAGTTTCCCGCCCGACCTTGCGCCAGAAGACATGGTCGTGACGCCAAGGTTTACGCAATACGTTGGTCCCCACGCGATACTCGACAACGACGGAGTCGTGCAGTTGCGCGAAGTGTTCTCCTTGGACATCGTTGCGCGGCGTCTGAAGGACATCCATGACGTGATTGGCAAGGCATTCAAGGCCGCGGCAACTCCTCATGCATTCGCAGTCTGGGACCAAGCATGATTGGCGCCTTTGTACCCCTTGAACTGACTCCAGAGCAGTACGTGGGTTATCGGAATCCGCCTGCTATCCATGGCAGTGCATCCGTTGCCGCCGGCCCCGCTCCGCGGTCTCCGTTCGGAGACATCGGTACAGGCGGAATCGCCAGCGCCAAGTTCTACAGCGTCCGCCTAGGCTACCAAAGCTTCGTGGTGCTTGAGCTCAACCGGCAGGCGGCTACGCCGGCGGTTGCTCCTCACGTGCGTCAGATGGCGGATGTGAAGACCGGGTTCGGTCGCAGCATGTCTCGGCTCTCCGAAGTCTTCGGCGTGTCACGGCAGACGCTCTACAACTGGAGAGATGGGGAAACACCCAAAGCGGCGCATCAAGCTCGTCTCGAACAGTTGGCCGAAGCCGCGCGTTTCTTCACTGAGGTGGGGTTCAAGCCGACAGCGTTGTCTCTGGACCGCACAGTGACCCAGGGCAAATCGCTGTTGCAGCTCATCAGCGAGGGAGCTGATGGTCGCGAGATTGCCAAGAGGCTCGTGCGCATTGAGCAGCGGGGCGCTGACTCGCGCGCCAAGCTTGACGGCATGCTGGGTGGTCGCAAGAGTCGCCCAGGCGTCGCCGACTTGGGCACCCCGTCTTTCGACGAGCAAAGCTAAACGGCTGCATGGACGCCCAGGTGAAGGAAGCACAGCCCTGGACGCGGGATATGACCTGGCGGCAGGGACATGTTCTGAGCGATGCTGCGATGGACGCGCTCGACCTGCGAAACGCTGCGGAACCCGCAGTGTGTTGCGCGGTGGTCATCACGCATGACTGTGACCTAGCGAATGACAACATGGCTGCAGAGCCTGATGTCGAACTCATTGTTGGTCGGGTCGTGAACGCTCCCAATGGGAATTTCTTGTGGGGCAAGGCTCCCCGCACACTGCACCTTTCTATGCGCCATAAGGGCGAGGTCGTGACGGTTGAGCTCGTGGCAACCCGAAAGGTGCTGCTGCCCAAAGATGCACTGGCGGCGTATCAGCCAAACGATGACTTCGCCCTTGAGCCGAAGGCGCTTGCAGTCATGCGCAGTTGGCTGAGTTCGCGGTACCAGCGAGCGGCATTTCCTGATGCGTTTGTCCAGCGCATGCGTGCGACGAAGTTCGACGAGAAGCTCGCAAAGACAGTCGAGCCCTATGGAGACTTAATTTCTTTCATCTACTTCGTCCTCGACGATGGAGCGATGTCGGAACACGCAGAAGGCGAGCCTTACAAGCTGAGCATCGTGCTGGTGTTTGCACCGGGAGATGAGCCCGAAATGTCGGCCGAGCGGGCCGACGAAGTGGCGGACAAAGTGACTGACACAGCAGAAGCCAGGCTCTCTCACCAAGGAACAAACACTGGTCAGATTGTTCTTGAAAGTTGCATCGCCGTGTCTGAGGACGACTTGCCGGTGAGCAAAACCCGGTTGCTGATGCATTGGCGCTTGGAACACATGTCTCTGAGAAGTGATACCGAGCAGCCGGGCGCGCCACAGACTTGAACGGTACCTGTCGCGTGCTGGACTCCGTCATGCTGCACCGCGACTTGCTGCGTGCTGCATGCTGACGCGCTGGCGCCCAGCTCCGCGGTCAACCAGTGCCAGCCAACGGACATGCCGGCCAATCGTAGAGTAGCTGCCGCGCCTCAATTCCAAGCGGAGATTCCAGGGACCCGCGATACGTCCCTGTTTGCGCAGGGCTACCGTGGCCACGGATTTCGTAATCGGCTTCGCTTGCTGCGGGCGAGCTCACCAGAAAAAAATGAGCGCACCGCAGCAACAGGGAGCCACATGCCCACGACATCCACCATCACACAACCCGGCATCCGCGTCGTCATGCACGTCAGCCCTGCGAGCTACGTCGCAGGCATTCTGGCGGCGCAGCGCCGCGACCAGACGCTGAGCGAGTTTCTCGACGGTGCCATCGCTGCGGCCTGCGCCGACGACGCGGACAGCCCTGACCGGCTGCTGCCTTGGGGCTCGGACGCGATGGACCTGTTTCTGCAGCTGGCCGATACCGTACCCGACGCCCTGCGCGGACCATGGAAAGTCCTTTATGCCAAGGTTCTGGAAGACGAAGGTCTTTGGAAGGTGCCCCACACCACTGTCGGTGACCACGATGCCGGCGTCCAAACGCCCGGCTGGCACATCAACGAAGCTGCTTTGCGCAAGGCATGGCCGCGCCTTGTGAGTGGGGTGTTTCTGTGCTGATGCGCCGCGCCGGTTGAGCGGTTTCAACGTTGAAACTGCCTGACTCCACAACCCCGCCCGCCTTCACGAAACTGCGCCCACCATCGGTGGGCGCGTCATTGAATCAAGATTGACCAGCGTACGCCCGATGCTCGGTCAGCCAGCTGTCTGCTCAACGCGGCTTCGCCCCCTTTTGCTTGACTGAACGGGCCTTGCGCCCGGCCATGATTCCAGCGGCTTTGCAAGCCTCCTCGAAACCCGCGAACCCGCGGATTCGCAACGCCAAGCTCATTTCGAGCAGCTCATTGACCAATCCGTCATCGCCACTCGCCGCCCTGCCTCGGCGTGTCGTCATGCGGTGCCCGGTCAAGACCAAACGACTGGCCTCGTTCCGAACTGCCTCGCCAGCAGCTTCTACCGCACGGAGAGCTTCGACGAGCGGGTGAGCTCGACGGGCTTCGACATCCTTGACCAGTTGCGCGTGCAGCTGCGGCAGCAACTCTGCAGTTAATTCCTCTCGCAGCTTCATCTCCATGCGGGCGCGCTCTTCGGTCTTGAGGCGCTCTTCTTCGGCCCGCAACCGCTCCAAGGACTTCTGCGTCTTGGCCCAACTGCCGTTCACCAGCAGCCACGCCCGGATTTCGTCGATGTCGCCAGCCTCGAGCTCGAACGGACGACCATCGACCTCCGCCCCGGTCAGCGCCACGCCGTAGCGGTCCGCGTCGTCCTGACCGATGCGCTCAACACCGTCAAGTCGTCTGGGGTCCAGGCTTGAATTGAAGCTCCCAACGTAGATGGAGTGCGTCCCTCGCTCGCGAAAGCCCGCCGCTGCTGCCTCGGACCTGTTGTAGTACTTCTGGGTTTTGAGGGAGAGCGTCGTGCCCTTACCTCGGCTGATGACAAGTCTTTTCATCGGTATGTCCTTGAATCTTTCCACGGGTGTCTGCGACAGAGCGCATCGTTCAGGTGTAGGCAGCGCCGTTTATTGACTGAAGCAAGGGCCGACGCACCGAGACCGGTGTAGACGCGAACCCGGCGCGATGTAGTTGCGCAAAGAGGACCCCGCAGCTGCGCACTCACCCTCGCATCGCTGCGCGGCCACACTGTCCAGGCCGCGCGGCTCAAGCCGCGTGTACGCGCACTCGAGGTCAATCCTTTCCAGCGGCGCGGCCCAAGCTCAGGCGGCTTGGCACTTTCGTTATCCTGCGTTGAGGCACCGTCGAAATGGTTTGAGCCCCCGACGTCCAGGAGGGGTCTGGAGGCGCCCTCGAAGGAGGGTCGGACCGCCTCCAGGCGGGCCGACATCGAGAGGACCACGCCGCGTCGAGCTTGCCTCGACCCAGTGGTCCGGTGGGCCCCCAGGCCCACTCGATGCGCGGGGGAGCCGCAAGGTACATGAGTACTTGTGCTCGGACGAGGCGGAGCCTCGCCTAGCACGAGGACGAATGCCGAAGTGGGGGCGAAGCCCGGCGGTCCGTGCTACTCCTGCCGAGAGACGCCTGCGGGAACCCCCGCAAAGCGTCGAGCCCTGATGGCCCGCGACGGGGTCCCCGCTTTTTGCGCAGTCCGCGCAGCGGACGTAGCAAAAAGATGGGGGCGGGACTGAAGGCGAGACCGGAGCAACTTCGACGGCCTCACGGCCGGAGATGGTGCGCAGCCCCCTCTCATTTCTGCGAGCGAAAGCGAGCTGGAATGAAGGGGGGTTTGGGGGGGTTCCCGCAGGCGTCGAAGACGCCGGAGGACCGCCCGAGGTGAGGCACGCGCGCCCTAGCGCGCGAGACAAAACCAAGCGACAGCGCAGTGTTTTGGCGGTGCTGGTTCTGTGCCGGAAACCGTATGGCGTGCAAGTCCGGCGACTTGTGGGGGGTGTTGTGGGGCGATGTTTATACGCAGGACAACTTTTCGGAGACCCTGATGCACACCGCCCCACCCGACGAAGCGTCGCCCAGCACGCAGCACGCGCCAAACAAGGAACGCTTTCTCATCGTCGACGCCCTGCATGCGCGACGCCACTATTTGCTGGAAGCACTCGAGCTGCTGATGCGCTATGGCACCCTGCGAGTGCAAGGCCTCGCCTTCGGCCTTTTCCCGAATCGCAGCCAGTCGGCCGCCTTAGCGGCCGCGCAACGGGTCGTTGCAAACGCGGTCGGGCGCGGCTTCATCTCCAGCGCCGACGACCCGGCCAATCGGTTCCGGTACTACGCACTCACTGCGGCTGGCGCCAGGTTCATTCGCGCCGAAGGCGGCACCCAGGAAGCGGCCCCAACCGTCCAATTGTTGAAGAACCTCACCCGGGCACGCCATCGCGAGTGGACCAACATTTGCTCTATTGCGGCTATCAGGCGCGGCCTGGAGAGCTATGCGGAGACGGACTACTACGGGCAATCGTTTCGCACCGAGTTGAATGAGCGATTCGGCCACATCCCGGACGCCCTGACCTTCGTGGACATCGGCACCAGGGCCACTGCGGTCTGGCATGAAATCGAGCTGTCACGTAGGTCAATGCGCAACCTCAAGACCAGGCCATTGAAGCCAGACGAACGGGACAACTCTGGCATCGGCAAATGGCGCCAACTGCTGCACACGCTGCGACAGCGCTGCGTGCTGTCGCATCGGGGCGTTGAACATCGCGTGATGCTGGTCGTGCACTGCGCGTCGAGCACTCTGCTCAGTATCCTGACCAAGCATCTCGGCCTTTACACCGAAGACCATAACCTGTCATGTCGGGGCAGCTTGCATTTCGCGGACCCGGGAGCGTTTGGCCATGTAGTGCAGACTGCGAGTTGGGCCAGCTTCGCGGTGCCGTTCGAATCGAAAGGCGCCGGAATGCTCGAAGTACGGTTGTACTTACTGCCCGCGGGCGGCTTGGACCCCGGGAAGGTCTGGCACGGTAGCGACGGATTTCCGTGGCACGGCATCGAGGACGGGTTCGGCCTCGACGAGGGATACAACGAACAGTTCATGTGTCCGTGAAAACACGGCCGGCGAGGCTTCTATTCTTCGTCCATCACCTCAATCAAATCCGCATGCCGCGCATTGTTGAGAGTGGAGCTAATTCCCCGCGCCCTTGCCCCGACTATATCCACTCGATACTTTGCACGAGTTATTGACACATACAACCTCTGATGTGCAGCGTAGTTCAAAAAGGCCTGGCTTTCCCCCGCGCCGGAACTCATCGGGGGGACACGACCGCCATCAACGCCGACCAAAATAACAGCCGAGAATTCCAAACCCCCAACAAATTCAGGCGCCGATATTACATACTTATTACCCTGCTTTGCCCTATTCACTGCCCCAACGTCACCACGGCTCTTAATCATCTCCACGGGCCGTCTTGACTCGACGGACAACGCTTGCATTTGTTTAAGTACATCGTCACCAAATACGATTATGGCGATATCTGCACGCGAGCAGTCCATGTCTTTCGCCATTGCCTCGACTCTAACGAATGCAGCTTCTAGCATTGCATCGTCGGACGGATAGCTAATGTACAAAGGCTTTCTGCATTTTCGTTCCTCTTCGGCCGAAAAAGCGCTAACTGCGGACATCAAAGGATTGTGGAAATTGGTGAAGAGCGTGGCCCCACTTGAGGTGACAGAGAAGGCCAAGTCAATTATCTCTGGGGAGCAACGAAAAATGCTTTTAACTGCAGCCGCGCTCATTGACCCACTTGTCCCGTCCGGGTCAAATATCTCTTCAAAGGCTTCGTTTGTCCAACCCCTGTCTCCAAGAGCCTGCGAACGGTCGACAGAATAGGCAATGGGCTGCAACGATTCGCTTCGAGTCAGCTTGTGGAAAATAGACAACTCATTCAGATTGAACAAATGGGTTTCGTCTATGAATATCGCATCGTACCCCTCCCTACCACGTCGACGGCGCCATATAGGGGTACCAAGCTGAGATATCGCACTTAGCACAACGTCGTCCGTATCAAATTGCGCCGCCTCTTCAAGTTCACGCTGATATTCGTCATACATCAAAAATACAAAGGCTCTATCGCCATCATTTGAAACAGGCAGCCCAAACTTAAGTGCCGGGAGCTTTCTGTACTTCGACAAGTCCTGTTCAGCCCGCCCCTTTATTTGCACGCTGATTTCGTGTTGCAGCATCTCCGCAATGGCCCAATGGTCCGTTGACTGCAAAAACTGTTCAAAAGCCACCGACAAAAATGGTCTATGAGAGGGGAGCTCTTTCGCCAATGTCCGCTCAACCGCTTCAATTGCATAAAGCCTCTGTGTGAGCTTCGACTCGTAAGCGTCGCGGTCAATCAGCTCCGTCACTGAAATCTCTTGGTGCAGAAGCGTGGCACACAGCTCATGAAGCGTGGTGACTGCAATAGATTGAGGCTGCGCAAGAGAACCAACCAAGTCACCTAGGTAGTGTTCACCGCCATTCGTGGCGAAGAGGTTTTCAATTGCTGTCTTGGTGGCTTGGCTATGCGTCACAAAAAGCGCCCGAAAGTGGTCGCCCTGTGCAAGTCGAGCGTCGAGAATGCCAATAGCCTTTAAAACCAGGCAAAGTGTCTTTCCAGTGCCGGCGGGGCCTTCAATGCGATGAGGCGCCGCTAGCGGCGCATCTACAAAGCCTAGCTGGGCGCTCGTCAGCCAACGACGCCAGCTATCAAGACCAGTCTCTTGAAGTTGGCTCCGTTGTTCCGGCGACAAGCATGTAACCGCCAATGACGTGATAGTCGGCGTCCTGCTTGCGACGATTTCTGCCAAGTAGGTAGAAGCCGTGGTGACGGCAATGTCTTTCGCCTCTCCACAGGCCTTTCTAAAATTTGTGAGCCGCGGGCTTTCGGCAGGTCCGCTACCTTCACTGTCACCAAATTTATAGACCAAATACGCTTGCCCCTTTTCCCTCTTCGACCGGCGCTTGAAGTCAGGATTCCTGTCAATACTTAGGCGCAGCGATGTCTGAAATCCAATTGGATAGGGAAAGACAATCGCTTTCGCCTCAGAAATTACTCGTTCGTGCTTGCTTGGCGAGAGCCCCGCCCAGAGCTTTTTAACAAATCTCAAAGTTTTTTGGAATGCAAGCAGTAACCTTGTTTCATCCAGGGCCAGCAGCCCGACCATTTCATCAAAGTCAAATACTAAAAAATTTTCTGAGTCGAGCGCCGGTGCGACAACATACCCCCCGCCATCTAGCCGCACTGCAACTACTTCGTGGGAAATCTGGAAACGCGGCAGTACGCCTTTCAAGAAGGCAACTAGACTCTTACCCTCTGCAAATTCCGTAGATTGAAATTGCCGTGTATTTATGAGTTCCTCGATAGCAAAGGCATCGACATACAAATAGTTCATACCGCCTCCAAGCCAAGGCTGTCGAGAGACTGTTTTACGCTAGCAAAATCGACATCTTCAACACCAATGCGTGAGAAAAGGAGTGTCCAGCTTTGCATCAGATGCTCCATCCATGGCGACTTTAATTTTGCGACAGGCATACAGTAGTCGTCGTTAGACCCAAAAATTGGGCAACATGAGCCCACCACAGGACTGACTTCCCACTCCATTTGGGAGATGCCTTTAGAAATCCAAGTGGCCACTGAATTCGGAATATGATGGACTTCGCGCAAGAGAGCCACGTAGTCACCTCCATCCGTAAGAATGCTTGGCATCTCTCGCAAAAGGTAGTATCCGGTGAGCCGATTTCCCGCCAGTTCTTTGAGCACTTGGTCCAAGGACTTTGACGCCTTCTTCAATAACGAAAGCAGAAGCGCCCTATCATTCAATTTCAGTGCGGTTTCAATGTCCTGAATAGTTGCTTGGCTATCTAAGAATTTCTGCACTCGCCCCACAACCTTTCTATCGCCCATGGACAAAGGCTGGAGGATTTTTTCCGCCACATCCATTGCAGTAGAAGTTCGAAGAACGCTTGGCGATATATCTAGCGCTTCCAGAATATTTTTTTGCGTATTGACGCAGTCTTCCTTTTGTCTAGTCAGCACTATTTCCACCCCGTCAGCCATTGTCCAATCCTGGATTGAGACAACGGGAATAAAGCTGTAGATTGGTACCTTCTTCTGAGCGGCGTCACAACGCGCAGTGATGACCAGACCGTAAACTGGCAGTTGCGAGTAATTGTCGGCATGACCGCACGAGAATATTGTTCCCTGCGTGAATTGATTTTCTTTTGGTGCTTCAAACATTTCTTTTCCTCCCTGTGCAGCCTTCATTGCTAGACCCACGCGGCCGAGATAGTCTCAGCCTGCCGTAACACCGTTTCTGTGGCGTCGTCTTGCTTATCTGGTGGGTATTTGTATCGGCGCAACAAAGTCTTCACCATCACGCGCAGCTTGGCGCGTACCGTTTCGCGCTTGGCCCAGTCCACGGTGACCGACTTGCGCAGGCTCAGCGTCAGTTCGACAGCAATCTTCTTCAGCGTCTCGTCGCCCAGGTCGCGCACAGCCGCCTCGTTCATGGCCAGCGCGTCGTAGAACGCCATCTCGTCGCTGTTCAGACCCAAGCTCTCACCGCGTTGCGCGGCAGCCTGGAACTTCTTGGCCATCTCGATGAGCTCTTCGATGACCTGCGCCGTCTCGACGGCCCGATTTCGGTAGCGGGTCAGGCTCTGCTGCAGCAGCTCCGAGAACTTGGCGCTCTGCACGACGTTGGTCTTGAAGCGCGACTTGATTTCACCTTTCAGCAGCCGCTCCAGCAACTCGACGGCCAGGTTGCGCTCCTTCATGTGGCGCACGTCTTCTAGGAACTCGTCGGACAGCACCCCGATGTCCGGCCGCTTCAAGCCGGCGGCCGAAAAGATGTCGATGACCTCGTCGCTGACGACCGCGCGGCTGATGATTTGTCGCAGCGCGTGTTCCTTCTGCTCGTCGGTGAGCTTCTTGTCGGTGCCTGCGTGCTTGGTCAGCGCCGCCTTCACCGCCTGCAGGAAGGCAAGTTCGTCGCGGTAGGTCAGTGCCTCGTCCAGCGTACAACACAGCGCGAAGGCCTTGCTGGCAGCCAGCACCGTATCGGCGAAGCGCTTCTTGCCGTCGTCCAGCCCCAGCACATGGTTGGCCACCGCCGGCAGCAACTGCCAAGCCTTAGTGCGAAAGTCGGGGTACTCGACGCCGTGCAACAGGTCGTGCAGCACGTCCATCTGCTCCTGCAGCACGGCCAACGCTTCGTGGGCGTCGATGGTCGGCTTGCCGCGCCCGTGGGCCTGGGTGTAGTCGGCCAGAGCCGCCTTCAACTCATTGGCGATGCCGATGTAGTCCACCACCAGGCCGCCGGGCTTGTCCTTGAAGACACGGTTCACCCGCGCGATGGCCTGCATCAGGTTGTGGCCCCGCATGGGCTTGTCCACGTACATCGTGTGCAGGCACGGCGCATCGAACCCGGTCAGCCACATGTCGCGCACGATGACCAGCTTGAAGGGGTCGGCCGGATTCTTGAAGCGCGTTTCCAGGCGCTTGCGCACGTCCTTGGGGTAGATGTGCGGCTTCAGCAGCGCCTTGTCCGAGGCCGAGCCGGTCATCACCACCTTGATGGCGCCCTGCATGGGGTCGTCGCTGTGCCAGTCCGGCCGCAGCGCCACGATGGCGTTGTAGAGGTGGACGCAGATGTCGCGGCTCATTGCCACGACCATGGCTTTGCCGTCCATGGCGGTCAGCCGGTTCTCGAAGTGCGTCACGATGTCGGCGGCGACTTTCTGGATGCGTGGCGGCGCGCCGACTAGTTGCTCCAGCGCGGCCCAGCGCCGCAGCGTGGCCACCTTGGCGGCGTCGCCTTCCTCGTCCTCGGTCAGCTCGTCCACTTCACTGTCGAGGTGGGAAACATCCGCCTCCTTCAGCTCCAGCCGCGCCAGACGGCTCTCGTAGTAGATGGGCACGGTGGCACCATCGCGCACGGCCTGCTCGATGTCGTAGATATGGACGTAGTCGCCGAACACTGCGCGGGTGTCGCGGTCGCTCAGGCTGACCGGCGTACCGGTGAAGGCAACGAAGGTCGCGCCCGGAAGCGCGTCGCGCAGGTGCTGCGCGTAGCCATAACGCACAGCGCTGGTGACCTGGTACTCGGCACGCGGCTCGGCCACATGCAGTGCCTGGACGTCGTTGGCCGCAGCTTCGGCGGGCCGTCCCTTGCCGTTGACCAGCCGCGCCTCGAAGCCGTACTGCGTGCGATGCGCCTCATCGCAGATGACAACAATGTTGCGCCGGTCGGAGAGCACAGGGAACGTGTCCTCGTCCTCGCCCGGCGTGAACTTCTGGATGGTCGTGAAGATGATGCCGCCTGAGGGCCGGTTGGCCAGCAGGCGGCGCAGCTCGGGCCGCGTGTCGGCCTGGGCCGGCGTCTCGCGAAGCATCTCGCTCGCGGCAGCAAACACGCCAAAGAGCTGGTTGTCCAGGTCGTTCCGGTCGGTCACAACCAGCAGCGTCGGGTTGCCCATGCCCGGATGTGCCATCAGCGCACCGGCCAGGCAGGTCATCTCGATGCTCTTGCCGGCGCCTTGGGTGTGCCAGACGACGCCGCCCTTGCGCGTACCGCCCGGCGCCGAGGCCTTAAGTACGCTCTGCACCACCGCCCGCACCGCGTGGAACTGGTGGTAGCCGGCCACCTTCTTCACCAGGCGGCCATCGTCCTCGAACAGCACGAAGTTGCGCAGATACTCCAGCATAAGCTCGCGCTGGCACAGGCCCAGCACCAGCGTCTCCAGCTCGCGCATCGCGCCCAGCGGGTCGGTGGCCACGCCGTCGATGGTGCGCCAGGCCATGAAGCGCTCGCGGTCACTGGTCAGCGAGCCCATGCGCGCCTGGATGCCGTCGCTGATGACCTGCAGCATGTTGGCATGGAACAGGTCGGGAATGTCCTGTTGATAGGTTTGCAGCTGGTTCCACGCGGCCCAGATGTCAGCATCCTCGTCGCCGGGGTTCTTCAGCTCGAACAGCACCAGTGGCAGGCCATTGACAAACAGCAGCACGTCCGGCCGGCGCGGCTGCTTCGGGCCTTGCACCGTGAACTGATTGACGGCCAACCAGTCGTTGGCCGCTACGTCGGCGAAGTCCAGCAGGCGCACGCGGTCGCCGCGCGTCTCGCCATCCTTCTGGAACTCCACCGGCACGCCGTCCACCATCCAGCGGTGCAGCTGCCGGTTCGCGTTGACGAGGCCCGGCACATTGGGGCCGAGCACGCGGCGCAGCGCATCGTCGCGGGCGCCAGGCGGGACCTGCGGGTTCAGCCGCGCGATGGCCTCGCGCAGCCGGCCGGCCAGCATCACCTCGCGGTAGCTGGCGCGCTCAAGGCCGGGCGTGCGGGCATCGGGCGGGGAGATGTCGGGGCCGTGGGCGGTGGCCCAGCCCAGGCCGGCCAGCCATTCCAGCATGGCCTGTTCTACAGCGTCCTCGCTGATGCCGCTCATGCGACAGCCTCTTCGAGTTGGGCATGTGCCTCCGGGAGGCGGAGCTTGCCGGAGATGAGGCGGGGGAGAAGGCTGTCACGAAGCTCGGCCAAGCCCTTAGCCAACAGTCTGTTTGCACCGGCTTTTCTCAGCAGCGGGCTAGCAGCTTGCGCGAATGCTTCAGCGACAGTGTCTGGCGCCATCACCAATTCCAGCGCCGCGACCTGGTCGGGCTTTACGCGCTGGTGACTGTTGGAAGTGCCAGTTACCAAGGTGCGGACGGACGCTTCAAAGGACGGGCTTGTAAGGGTGCAGTAGATGAGTTCGCTGCTCGCTGGGCGCCTCGCTACCCACGGTAGAAACTCCGTCGAGCAGACCGCCCGCTCGCCGATGCGAGAAGGCAACCATACGCGAGGAATATGCGGATTCAACTTCGACTGAAGAACAGCGCCAGCCGGCACGCGCGTTTTATTGCTCTTGATGGCTTCGCCGCGCTCGAATACCGGTAGCTGGTTCACGTCGAAAGCCGGAAGGCTGTAGTGCTCGAACACTTCGCCCGACGCAGCGAGAGGGTTGACCGAGCCTTTTGCCAACTCCGCGAGGTCACCGAACTTTCCAGCCCTCCACCCCTTCGGAATCAACCCCAGCGCCGATTCCTCGAACTCGGCGGGGAACAGCGCCGCCGTGGCGGCGTCCATGCCTTCGGGCTCGCGGCCCTCGGCTTTGGCGTGTACCGGGTCGAAGTCGATGAACCAGCTCTTGAACAGGGCTTGGGCGATGGATTCGAGGGTGGCGTTGGTTTGGCGCAGGAGGTCAATGCGGTCGTCGAGCGCAGCCAAGAAAGCAGCGATTTTTCGCTGCAACGGGAGAGCAGGCCAAGTAACGAGGATTGGGTGGACGTGATTCCTGTTCAAAGTCGGATTCGCGGAACCGACATCGAGCGCAGCTAGTTGCGGCGCGATGGAGCGAAAGAAGTAGTAGACAAAGCGGGGGGCATTGCCATGAAAGTCTTTGACCCACAGCGAGGTATCGTGTGGCCAGTAATCTTCATTGATGAAGTAGACACTGCCCACCACGCCCTTCCTGCCAAGCACTACTCCCGGACCGCTGACCGCAGCCGTATCGTGGTAGCTCGACACACCACCGGAGGAAACAACAGGCACGCTACCGGGGCGCTGCTCCGCCCTCGTGATGTCAATGCCACGCTGAAGGGTCGCTTGAGCGCCGATGGTCGTCTCGAACCAGTCAGACGGCATAGCCTATCCCCCCCAGCTTCTCCCGAATCACCGCATCCAGCTCCGCCCCCTTCGCCATCTGCTCGGCGAGCTGCGCGGTCAGCCGCTCCATCTTCTCGTTGAAGGCCTCGTCGTCGTCGTCCGCGTCCTCGGCGCCGACATAACGCCCCGGGGTCAGCACATGGCCGTGCTCGGCAATCTCGGCCAGCTTCACGGCGCGGCAGAAGCCGGCCACATCGGCATAGGGCTCGTCCGCGCCGTCCTCGCCATCGGCGCGCCAACGGTGCACGGTGGCGGCGATGCGCGCCACGTCGGCGTCGTCGAACACGCGGTTCACGCGCGTGGCCATGCGGCCAAGCTTGCGGGCGTCGATGAACAGCACTTCGCCTCGCCGGTCACGCCCCTTCTTGCCGCCGGGCGCGGCGGCACCACTCTTGTCCTGCGCCAGGAACCACAGGCAGGCCGGTATCTGCGTGTTGAAGAAGAGCTGCGGCGGCAGCGCCACCATCACGTCCACCACGTCGGCCTCGACCATGGCCTTGCGGATGGCGCCTTCGTTGTTCTGGTTGCTGCTCATGCTGCCGTTGGCCAGCACCACGCCAGCCTGGCCGCGTGGGCTCAGGTGGTGCAGGATGTGCTGCAGCCAGGCGTAGTTGGCATTGGCGGCCGGCGGCGTGCCGTAAGCCCAGCGCCGGTCTTCCAGCAGCCGCTCCCCGCCCCAGTCGCTGATGTTGAAGGGCGGGTTGGCCAGCACGTAGTCGGCGCGCAGGTCGGGGTGCTGGCCGCGGTGGAAGGTGTCGGCCGGCTCCTTGCCCAGGTCGGCCGCGAAGCCCCGGATGGCAAGGTTCATGGCTACCAGGCGCCAGGTGGTGGGGTTGGCCTCCTGGCCATAGATGCTGATGTCGTCGGCCTTGCCGCCGTGCGCCTCGATGAACTTTTCGCTCTGCACGAACATGCCGCCCGAACCGCAGGCGGGGTCGTAGACGCGGCCCTGGTGGGGCGCCAGCACTTCCACCAGCACCTTCACCACCGAGGCCGGCGTGTAGAACTGGCCACCCTTCTTGCCCTCGGCGCTGGCGAACTGGCCGAGGAAGTATTCGTAGACCTCGCCGAGCAGGTCCTTGGCGTGGTGGCCCTCGCCGAAGCCGATGGTGGACACCAGGTCCACCAGCTCGCCCAGGCGGCCGGGTTCGAGCTGTGTGCGACCGAAACGCTTGTCGAGGATGCCCTTCAGACGCGGGTTGTCAGCCTCGATGGCCTCCAGCGCGGCGTCGATGCGCACGCCGATATCGGCCTGCTTGGCCTGGGCGCGGATGGCCTCCCAGCGCGCCGAGGCCGGCACCCAGAACACGTTGGCCATCGTGTAGTAGTCGCGCTCTTCCAGCGCCTCGGCGTGGTCAGCTGCGTCGGGCAGGTACAGGTCGGCGGCCTCGTCCGTGAAAGCAGCCAGCAATAGCGTGCGGCGCTCGTCGAAGGCGTCGGAGATGTATTTGAGGAAGATGAGGCCAAGGACGATGTGCTTGTACTCCGCGGCGTCCATGCTGGACCGCAGCTTGTCGGCGGCGGCCCAAAGGGTCTTCTTGAGGTCTTGATTCATCCCGTCGTCTTGCTTGTTTTCGCTGTCGACGCGGCTCCCGGTTCAAGCTTGCTAAGTCGGTTTGCGTGACCGCACGGGCTTGCTGGCAGGGAGCGGCGTGGCGCTGATGCCATGCGCTTTGCAGTAGTCCAGCACCATGACCTCGACCATGGTGGCAAGACTGCGCCGCTCCAGCTCGGCCGCGGCGACCAAGGCGGCCTTCACATCCGGCGGCACACGGATGCTGACGACTTCGGTTTTCGTGACTGGCAAGAAGCGACTCCTGTGCGCAAAACGCTAGCAGTTTGCAAGAGTATGTATCAAAGTGGCCTGGTCAGGCATCCTGGTTGGAAGCGCCGGTCCACCATCGGACGGTCGAAAGCGAGTGTGCGGAAGATGTCGCACGCCCGCGCACGCATCACTGGGGGCGCTCATCTGCATGGGCAGCGGCATTGGCGGAAACCAGCCGGTCGAGATTCGACGAGAAAAATGACAACATGAACATGAGGTGCGGTGTGCTGCAACCCGATGAACACGAATTCTTTCGCGGCTCCCTCCCAGGCACCCTCAGGTCCCTTGCGAACGCCATCGAAATGTTTGCAAGAAAGAATGGATTCAGGAAGTGCCGTTCTGGATAAACCTCGTCGTAGAGGGACGCCAGATGCGTCAATAAGCCCGAAATGTAAAGCGTCCGCTTCCTCGCGCGCTTCAGGTCATGGACGAAAGTCACCACATCATCGAGTTCCGGACGAGTGCCTTCCGGCAGACCCGTCATTCGCGCAAGAGTTTCCGCCAACTCGACGCTCCGGTTGACCGGAGATGCCATCGCATCGGCTATGCCATGGGTGACATTCAAGATGCTGTCGGAGACCTTTGGCTGAGGCGTGGTGGATTTCGGATAAGGGCTGGTAGTCATGAAATTCCGCTTGAGAGTGGTCTTGAACGTGACGCGCATCACTGACCCGCACTGTGCCAACTTGCAGCTCGCGGTGCGAGCGTTATCTAGTCCTGTTTTTTGTCGCGTTCACAACTCAACTCGACAATCGCTCGGTGAATGTGAGTCGACTCACACTTTGGCCTGAAAGTGTGAACGCGTTCACACCGCCAAACCAGGGAGCGTCGCGACCGACCACCTGGAGTTGAAGCAAGACCCTCCATTTCATTCGTTGCCTGCCCGCCGCCCCCTTCTCGAAACGGCACTACCGCGCACCCGGGGCATCATGTTCAGGCTTGGTGCCCCAACAGGTAGGAGCGGTCTCGGCAGGACGCCCGACAGAGGTTGGCGCGCTAGGTTGATTCTTTTTATGCTTCGCGCCGGGGTTCCTCGAAACTGCAAGACGCTGGAGCGCCGGCCTGCATATCTCCGGCGTAGCCACCCCCCATATGTCGGGACGGACTTCGACAGGGGTTACGTTATTGCGCGTCGGCAGCGCCCTCATGGATGCCGTTCACGCTGCGGCCCCCGTGCGCATGCTGAACATCAATGCACCGCTACCGCAAAAAAAGTGCGGCCACGGTCGATTGACCGTGGCCGCATGAATTCACCGATTCAGAGAGCTGTCGATGTTTCAGCCCAGCTTCAGCCCGCAAGCCTCAGCGAGGCCAGAGATGTTGGCATCGGCTCCGTTGTCTCTCCAGGCCCGCTCGCACACATCGACCAGGGCAAGGCACTGCGACGGCGTCAGGGCAGCCAGCTTCCTGACCAAGCGCACGATTGCCGTGTCGCCATCAAGCGCTTCGATTCCGTGGTCGTCCGCCACGGCACCGGCCAACGTCATGCCCTGTTGCCACTGCCAAACGGGGCTTGCCGTCGCATTGAGAACGACTTGGAACTCTTGTTCATTCAAGAATCCCTGTAGCGCTGCAAGCTCGGCGGCCAACAAAGCAAAGTAGCGAGAGGCCGCCTCTTCAAGCACGAATCGCGCGCTGAACGCACCATCCTCGTGGCCGATGCCTTGCCGGCGTTGCACCTCGTCGTGAAGCGATGCAGCGCGCATCTCGCCGTCAAAGTCGTAGCCAACTTCACGGCCCGGTGCACTGGCATGGTGGCCTTGGGCCGTCGGCTGCAGCAATGTAATTTCTGGGTTCTGTCGCATGGAAATTCTCCTGTCTGTTTGAGAGGTTCAACGGCATCCGAAATGAGTGCCTGACATGTGTAGACACCACGTTTATTCGGGCAATGGTGACGCGCATCACTGCCCCATACTGTGTCGACCTGCGGCTCGCAGCACAAACGCTATCTGGTCCGGTTTGTGGTCGCGTTCACAATCCGGCCCAACAATCGTCCGAAAAATGTGAGTGGGCTCACATCATTGGCTTCCAGGTGTGGACGCGTTCACACAGCCGAACCAGGGAGCGTCGCGACAGACCACCTCGATTGGAAGTGAGACGCCCGCCATTTCATCGGTGACTGCCCGCCGAAGACTTTCCAAAACGGCCATACCGCGCATCCGGAGCATCACTTCTGACGTGTTACCCCCGACAGGTCAGAGCAGCCTCGACTGGACGCCCGCCAGCAGTGGGCGCGCTGGCTTTTCTTTTTTTGCTTCGCGCCGAGGCTCCTCGAAACCAAAAGACGCCGGAGCGCCTTCTGGCATATCTCCGGCGTAGCCACCCCCCATATGTCGGGACGGACTTCGACAGGGGTTCTGTCAATCCAGGAGCCCGAGTGGCGGCGTCATCGTGAATGCTCTTCATGCAGCTGTTGCCCACCCTCTTGACCAACATGCCACGACATCCGAACTTGATGTGATGGCCAGTTGGTTCCGCCGAGGCGGTCATCGGAACTGGAAGAAGCTGCAACTCATACCGAGCACGCCGGCGTAGCCTCTTGTTCTGGGGCGAACTTCGACTGGCCGGCGCGGTCAAACTTTCAAATAGCCGATGACGGTGCTGCGCCCGATGTTCATCGCACGCGCGATGGCCGCGCTGGACAGGCCTTCGGCCTTGAGCGCTCGGGCCTGGGCGCACTTGTCCGCCGCATGTTGCAAGTAGATGTCCCGCTCCGCCGCTCCGGCAGCACGACGTTCGGCGCGATGGCGTTCGGTATTGCGGCGCTTGGCCTCATCCGCCGGCAGGATGGTTTTGAGCTGGCGGGCTTCGTCGGAGGTAACGCCCAGCCAATCGACCAACGTCGCGTTCTTGAACCAGTAGCGTGGGTCGCGAGACTTGCCGTCGTACTCGACCGTTTCTCCTCGCGCTGCGGCCTCGGCACGCGACACGACCGTGCTGATACAGGAACTCAACTCCCACGGCCGCCAGTCGGGAGCGAAGACATTGGACGTCAGCGTCTCGATTTCCGACCGCAGTTCCCGCACGAGGCGGGCCTGCGCGAGAAAGCAGGCAGACAAGAAGACGAAGGTGTTCCGCTGCCCCTCCGGCAGGCCGGCTCCGTGGCCGCGCAGGCTCGCCAAGGTACGCAGGTCTTCCAGGCGGTCCCAGGCCAACTGGCTTGGGATGAGCGGCCGCGCTGACCGTTTAACCGAGCGCGTCTCATCAGCCCCGCCGGGTATGACCACAAGACTTGCCCGACGCGCCTCTCTGGCCGCCTTCTCAAGGGCGTCCGCCGCACGCTGTGCATCGCGCTGGGCACGCAGCGTGGCCAGCTCATCGCGGTCCAGGGGCAGCAGATGCTCGGCAAGGATGTCGATGTCGTACCCCACGACGCCGGACGACATGCATTGACCGCCCTGTGTCGCCGTCGTCGCACGATGCAATACGCGCACCACTTCGCCCGAGCGCGCGCTGACCGACCCATCGAGACGAAGAACACGCGACGCGTCCAGCGCGGCCGGGTCCGCCCCGAGTTCGGCCAGCTTGGTGTTCAACGCGCGTTGAATGGCCATCCAACGCGGCAATGCAGCCCGGGGCACAGCAGGAGATAGCAACCACTTGGCCTGGAGCCCTCGGCCGGAGTAGACGACAACCGACGGCTCAGGAAGGCCGCTTTGCGAGCAGAGGTAGAGCAGTTCGTCGAGCTGGGCCTCGGGCGTCAGCCGCTGCAGCCTCGGAATCTTGTAGGTGTCGAGGTCCGCGAACACCATCGGCATCCGGGTCAGGCTGACCGTCCGCCGATTGGGCAGATAGAAGACACCCACCGAGATGTAGCGGTCTGGTTTGCCCTGGTGGGAAGACAGGCATTCGGCCAGGTCAGCCAGTTGCACAGATGTCTGGTTGCGACCATTCACGCGCTCCCGGCTCCAGAGACTGACGAAGCCGCGCTGAGAGGGGTCGTGATACAGGAAGGGTTCCGGCTCATCGAATGAAAGCGCACGTTGCGCAAGAGCAGCCACCGAGGTCTCCGCGAACGCAGATAAAACGCTGGTGACTACACGTCACAACGGTTCATCCGCACCGCCCCTGTCCTTCATGCCGGCCAAGCTCGAGGACAGGGGCGCTTTGTTTCAGTGCGGCACCGTGCCGCCCATATGCGGCGTGTAGAGACGACGTGTTTATCCGCGCAGCCAACGACTGCGCGCGAATGCCGAAAGCCCCACCGCCGAAGGCAGTGGGGCTTGAATCAAATGGGTCGAAGGCGCTAGCCCGGTGACCGCGGCAGCGGCACCTCAGCGAAGAGCATTGGCAGCGCCAAATGCGCCAGCTGAAGGTCCATGGCGTCTGGGTAATGCCGCAGAAGACGTCGCGCTCGCTCGCGAACCTCCGCCGGTACGTGCGGCAAGTCCGCTGGCGACATCAGCTCGCGCAGGAACGCTCGCGATTCGAGCAGCGCGCGCGTGCGCTCGTAAGGCGTCGTCATGCGACAGGCCTCCGCAAGCTGAGCCAAAACTCTCGGTTCAACAGTGATGTCCTCGGTGCGCGTCAACAGCGACGCAGGATGTGTAGAGAGCGGCATGGCCCACCAGAAAGTCCACTTCAGGCAGGTGGCACCAATTTCCACGTTCCCCCAAACGATGCCTATACGGAGAACCAGGACAACAACCCGAGAAAGGTTTCATGCACACCAACTTATTGCTCAATGCTCTGATGAACCTGCGCCGTGGCCGCGTGCTGACGCCGACCGAGTCCATCGTGGCAACCGGCGAGTTGCAAGGGGCGCACAGGCTCGACGGCTACAGCGTGCGCCTGGGAGTACCCCACTGGTTTTTCAGCCAACTGGAAAACACCCGACTTCCGCAACGGCATGCATTCGCTGTGGTAACGAACAGGAAAAGCGACGACGCCATGCTGACGCTTGCCGTTCAAGCCGGGGCAACGCAGCTGCGCCTGCTCATGCACCTGAACTACGCGGATGTGCAGGCGTTGGTCCAGGACGTCATGGCACGCGGACAGCTGGACTTGCTGCTGGACATCGAGCATCGCCAACAGGCATCCATCCTGTCTGCTCCCTTGCCCGACGGAATGGAGGCAACGCTGCCCTACGTGCTCGACGCCGCTCGCGACAAGCCAGGTGAGAAGGTTGTCGTTTTGACCACGGGGGCTTTCTTCACCGAGCCCAAGGCCCTCAAGTCGCTGATGCCGGACGAGACGGTCAGCGACGTTGTCACGGCGCTGGTGACCGGCGAAATTGAAGAATTGAGCAACGACGAGTGGAATGCGCTGGCTGGCAGCGCAATCCGCTCGATGCCGGACAGGTCAGAAAATCAACATCTGCATTGATGCAGCTTCAGTGGGCCGGTCATCCGGCCCACTTCCTTGCACAGCCACGAAGACCTTGGCTGCCGCTCGCTGAGCTGCCTAGCGGGGTCAAGCGACTCCACCCGAAACCGACCTGCGGGCTGGCGCAGACTTCACACAGCCGCCGCCCGCGTCTTTGGCCGCTGAGAGCGCGTCGGTAGCCCCATCCAATACGCAGGCCCACACCTCTCCGGCGTATCGCGCAACACCGGCACTCAACCCTACACCAGTGGCAGCCGTGAACTCGGCGCGCAGCGCATCCAACCGAGACGCCAATTCCGCTGGTTCCAGAGCAGTGGTCCACCCGTAGACATCCTTGCCTCCATGCATTGCATCAAGGCCGTCCAGCGCTGCGACCATGGCACGCAGCCGCTCCAGCAAAATGTCTCCGGCGTCCAGACCGACCGCGCGGTTGTACTCGCGCAGCCCGTCTACGTCGATTTGGAACAGCACGAGCGAGCAGCGGTGTTCCTTCACCGCTGCACCCAACACCTCTTCGCCAACGCCGCGCTGATAAAACATGTTGAGGTTTGTACCACGTCTGCCAACGCCTCCTGTTCCCTCACCGAGCCTGCCCAGTGACGTCGGTATGACTTCGCCAGACGCCTACCGATTTTGCACTTGGACTGCAATCAAGCCGCGCGTCTGGCCCTGAAATCCACCTTCACAACATTCGCCACGACGGCACTCGCAGACTCAGGCACGATTTCGAACTCGGGATTGACAGCCTCAAGCATGGTCATGGCCCCATCGCCCTTCGGCCCGTGCATGAAAGCCACCACATCACTGGCTTTGACGTTGACGTAGCGCTCAAGCTGCGACATGGTTTTGTGCCCGGTGAGGGCCTTGACGAGGAACACGTTGCCTGACTTCAAGGCCATCCTTGTTGCCGCAGTGTGCCGTAGGTCGTGCAAATGCAGGTCCGCCACATTCGCTCGCTGACACGCACGGCGCCAGGCAGCCGCCAGCGCGTCGTAGCTCATCTGGATAATGCGTTCGTCTGCTTTGAGCGGGTTCATTTCTGCGAGCTCGCGCAGCGCCGCGACGGCGTCAGGTGACAGCGGCACATCGCGCTTGTCGTTCTTGGAATCCTGGAGCTTGATGACGCGTGCATCCCAATCGACGTCGCCCCAACGGGCGTGCTCCAGTGGCTCGCTGGTGCGCATGGCCGTCTCGCGCAGCAGCACGAGTGTGGGACCGACGAGCTGGTTGTGGCAGGCTTTGATGGCTTCGTCCAAGCGTCGCTCTTCCTCATGCGACATGACACGGTCTCGCGCGTTATCTACCTTGGGCATCGTGATTCCGATTGCGGGGTTCTTTCCGGGTTCGCTCCAATGCCAGGAGCTGCGCGCATGGTTGAACAGTCGTCGCAGCACAGCACGTTCGAGTTGGACCGTCGCCGGCTCACGCACTTTGCGCACTTCGTCCATCAGCTTCTGGATGTGATGGGACTGCACCTCGGACATAGGCATGCGGGCAATGCGCTCGCGCTCACTGTCCGCCGCAGCGGTTTCCCGCGCCTGCCCGTCACGGTGTTTTCCCAGACCTTGAGGCACCTTGCGGGCCGAAAGGGGCTGCTCGAGCGACAGCGCGAAGTAGCACTTCTGCTTGCCGCCAGCGGCGTTGGAATCAGCACTGTCGACCTTGGCGTCAGCTGTGGTCGAGGTGCTCAGCCGGACGGCCTTGAGCGTGGCCAGCCCGGCCGGGCGCAAGTAGGCATTGATGCGGCGCACTTCCTGGTTTGCGCCCTTGAGAAACTGCAGGCGCTCCATGGCGTAGTCCTGCAGGGCTTGGGCGACGGTCGTCCTTTGCGGTCCAAGGCCCTTGGGTCTGCCCAGCGCGTCGCGGCCGGCAATCAACCTCTGCATCGCCTCCTTGGCCTTGCTCGCCGAGCTCTCGCCGGACACGTAGAGGCGCTCTCCACGAAAACTTTGGCGAAGGGCCCAGCCTTTGCCGTCCTTGGTCGGCTTAGCCATGGAGCACCTCCACGGCGGGAGCGGCGACGACGCCGGCATGGCGCAGGCACAAGTCAGAGTGCAGGCGGCGCAGGGAGCCCTGCGGGAGAACAAACGGAACAACGGACCTCATGACACAAACTCCAATGACTGGGAGTTGCGTCTAGGAATCGACCCCTGTTTTTTTTAGCCTGCCGGCATCAAGCGCGCGGCATCGTGAATTCGTTCACGCCCGGGCCGCCCAACTTGCAAAGTTGCGGCGGGCTTGCATCGCAGCGGACCGCTGGGACAGGTGGTCGACCGCAGTCAAGCGCACTCGAGCCCTGATGCCCTCTGCCAAAAACCTGCCAAAACAGTGCCCTGAAATGCAAAACGGCGACTACTGTCGTAGTCGCCGTTTGTGCCAAGTCCTTGATTCACAAGGTCTTCTATCTGGTGGCCTGGGTCGGAATCGAACCAACGACACGCGGATTTTCAATCCGCTGCTCTACCAACTGAGCTACCGGGCCTGAGCCTTGAATTATAGCCAGAAAAAACGGCCTGCGCGCAAGGATCGCAAAATTTCTGAAAAAGCGTCCGCAGCTGCCGCGACTGCTACTCCCGCCGTAGCCGCCACCATCACCCTCACTGGTTGCGCTTGGCGCGCCCCAGGTCCACCCCCAGCTGCCGCAGCTTGCGGTAGAGGTGGGTGCGTTCCAGGCCGGTCTTCTCGGCCACGCGCGTCATCGAGCCGCCTTCGCGGGCCAGGTGGAATTCGAAGTACGCCTTCTCGAAGCCGTCGCGCGCCTCGCGCAGCGGCCGGTCCAGGTCGAACCCCTGGTGGGCGCTGGGGCCGCTGGCCGGCAGCGCCGCAGGCGCCATGCCGGCCGGTGGCACGGCGTGCGGCACGTCCGGTGCAGGGGCCAGTGCATTCGCGCCCTGGGCGGCATGGCCGGGTGCCATGGCAGAGGACGCTGGTGCAGCGGCGGTTGCAGCAGCAGCCACCGGCGCGGGCGCCGCGGTGCGGGCCAGGCCCTGCTCCACCGCCTTCAGCAGCTTCTGCAGCGTGATCGGCTTTTCCAGGAACGAGAAGGCGCCGATGCGCGTCGCCTCCACGGCGGTGTCGATGGTCGCATGGCCGCTCATCATGATCACGGGCATGGTGAGCGTGCCGGCCGTGGCCCACTCCTTGAGCAGCGAGACGCCGTCGGTGTCGGGCATCCAGATGTCGAGCAGGACAAGGTCGTAGGCGTGGGTCGCCCGCGCCGCCCGGGCCTGGGTGGCGTTCTCCGCCAGATCCACGCTGTGCCCTTCGTCGTTCAGGATTTCGGACAGCAGGTCGCGGATACCGAGTTCGTCGTCGACCACCAAGATGTTTGCCATGTACGGATGCAGCGGGTGCGTGTAACTTGTTGTTAATAAACCACGGAGGGCTCAGGCGCGAATGATAGCGACACTTGCGCGCCCTTCACCACGCCGTCCTCCACGCGATTGGAAAGATCGATGCGCGCCCCGTGTTCGTCGGCGATCTTCTTCACCACGGCCAGCCCCAGCCCCGTGCCGCGCGGCTTGGTGGTGACGTAGGGCTCGAAGGCCCTTTGCAGGATGTGTGCCGGGAAGCCCGGTCCCGCATCGCTCACCGTCAGGCGCACGCGGCGCGAGGTTTCGCTCCAGCGGGTGGCGATGCGTACCGGGGCGGGCGCCACGCCCTGCTCGCGCGCGCGCTGCTCGCTCGCGTCCTGGGCGTTCTGCAGCAGGTTGTGGATCACCTGCCGCAGTTGCTGCGCATCGCCGGCGATCGCGGGGCAGCGCGGATCGAGTTCGGATTCGACCGGCACGGTGGCGTTCTCGGCACCGTACAGGTGCAGCACGTCGGTCACCAGCGCGTTCACGTCCAGCCGCTGCAGCTCCGCGGCCGGCAGGCGCGCGTAGTCGCGGAACTCGTTGACGAGGCGCTTCATGGCATCCACCTGGTCCACGATCGTCTTCACCGACTTGGCCAGCACCGCTTCCTCCGGCGCGGCCAGCTTGCCGGTCAGCTTCATCTCCAGCCGCTCGGCCGAGAGCTGAATCGGCGTGAGCGGGTTCTTGATCTCGTGCGCGAGGCGGCGCGCCACTTCGCCCCAGGCCTGGGCGCGCTGGGCCGAGACGATCTCCGAGATGTCGTCGAACACCAGCAGGCGCAGTGCATCGGGCAGCTCCGCGCCGCGCGCCACCAGGCTGGTCCGGTCGTTCCCCGGGCCCGCATGGGGGCTGTCGCTCCCGCTTCCGCTGCCGGAGCCGTCCGCCGGATGCAGCTCGAACGGATGCTGCCAGTGATCGAGCCCATGCTGCTCCCGGTCGCCCAGGAACGCATCGAAATGCGCCTGCACCGCGGCGGCGAAGGCCGCGAGCCCCGGCACCTCCGCCAGCGGCCGGCCTTCGAAAGCCGCCATGGGCGCGCGCAGGATGCGGGTGGCGCCGGGGTTGGTGGACTGGATGCGGCCCTGCGCGTCCAGCACGATCACGCCGGCCGTCAGGTTGTCCAGAATCGTCTGCAGCCGGTCGCGGGCGGCGTCCACCTCGCCCATGCTGCGCTCCACCGCCGAACGCGCGTCGGCGAGCTGCTGCGTCATGACGGCGAAGGAGCGCGTCAGCCCGCCCAGCTCGTCGCTGGTCTGCAGCACGGCCTTGGGGCTCAGGTTGCCGGAGGCCACTTCCCGCACCCCTTCGGCCAGCACCAGCAGCGGCCGTGCCAACTGGCGCGCCAGCAGCACCGCCAGCAGCACCGCGCCGAACACCGCGAGGAACAGGCTGAGCGTGAGCGTGCCGATGTACATCCGGCGCAGGCCGCCGCGCGCCAGCGCCCGCTCCTGGTACTCGCGGTTCGCCTCCTGCACCGCCAGCGCGTTGGCCACGACCACCTGCGGCATCCGCATGGTCGCCTGCAGGAAGCGCGGCTCGGCCAGCAGGCCGACGCTCGCCGTGCCGACGGCCACGAGCGTTTTCACCCGCGCGTTCTGCACGGCCTGCTGCGGGTCGGTGGCGTCGTCCAGCCCCTCGATCTGGAAGGCGGATCGCTGCTGCCGGGCGTTGCGCAGCAGCTGCGGCGCGGGCCGCTCGGGATTGAGGTCGAAACGCGACTGCCCCGCGCTCGCCACGGGCTGGCCCGCCGCGTTGAACAGCACCACGTCCGTCGCCGCGAGCTGGTCGCGGATGCGCTCCAGCACCAGCCCCGCCGCCGCATCCGGCACCTGCGCCAGCTGCAGGCTGGCCGTGCGCGTCTGCGCGGCCATGTCGCTCGCGAGCGTGTCCAGCGTGGCGCGCGCCAGGCTCACCCCGGCGGACAGCGCCCCTTCCACCTTGACGTCGAACCAGCTCTCGATCGACCGCGACACGAACTGGTACGACACCACGTAGATCAGCAGCCCGGGCAGCAGCCCCACCACCGCGAAGATGCCGGCCAGCTTGACCAGCAGGCGGCTGCCGAAGCGCCCGCCCCGCAGGCGTGCGACCAGGCGTGCGGTCACCCAGACCAGCACGGCGAACAGCAGCAGCGCCACCAGCACGTTCAGCCCGAACAGCCAGGCATAGTTGCGCTCGTACAGCGCGCGGTTGTTCGTCGAAACCGTGAGCAGGAACAGCAGCACGAGGCCGATGGCGCTCATCACGGCGGCCGCGACGCCCAGCGCCCAGCGGGCCGCGCGGGTCTGCCGCCCGCTGCGCGCCGCCGCGGCTTCGGTCACGGATGCGGGATCGGACGGGGGCGGGCTCATGGCTGCGGCTCGATGGACAGGCGTTCGGTGCGCGACAGCACGAGATCCCAGCCGGAGCGCCCCATGGCCCCGATCTGGAACGGGCGCGGCAGCTGCGACATGTCGAGCCGGAAGCGCAGATGCACCAGGTGCGCGGCATTCCGGTCGATGTCGTCGACGTCGGCGATCTTCCAGCGCGCGATGCGCTGCATCGCGGCCAGCGCGTCGCCCAGCTCGTCATAGGTCTGGCCCAGCGCCGAGCCCAGGCCGAGGCCGCTCGCGGAGAACGGCGCCGCCGCCTGGCTGAGGCGCCACCGGCGCGTGAGCGGCTGGTAGCTCAGCCGCAGATAGCGGGTGGCCCGGGCCACGGCCTTGTCCGTCCAGTACCAGCGCTCCCGCAGCACTTCGGCCTCTTCGACGAAATGGATCGAAATGCCCTTGAGCAGCGCATCCTCGGCCAGGGGCGGCAGTTCGAAGCGCAGCGCCGCCGACAGGTACAGCCCGCCCTCCGACGCCTCCAGCCGCAGGTCCGAGATCCCGTCGCCCGCCGCCGCACCGGCCTGGGCGGCCGCCAGCCCCGGCGCGCAGAGCCACCCGCACAGGCACAGGCACGCGCACAGTAGCAGCCACAGCCGGCCCAGGCCGTGCCGGACCACCTGCCCTGCCGAACGCGCGCGCGGGCGCCCCCCTGCCGCCATGGCGGCCTCAGCCGGGCCGCTTGCCCAGCAGTGCGTAGAAGAATCCGTCGTGCTCACCGGAGGGATTCTCGCGGACGCCGCCGCCTTCGCCGGCATCGCCCGGCAGCAAATGCCCCGGAGACGGCATCAAAGCGGCATCGCTGTTGTTCGCAAGAAACGCCTGTACCTGCTCGTCGCCTTCCGCGCGGAAGACCGAGCAGGTGCAGTAGAGCAGCCGGCCGCCCGGGCGCAGCAGCGGCCACAGGGTGGACAGCAGGCGGGCCTGCTGGGCAGCCAGCTGCGCGATGTCCGCGGGCCGCCGTAGCCACCGCACGTCCGGATGCCGGCGCACGATGCCCGAGGCCGTGCACGGCGCGTCCAGCAGGATCGCATCGAACGGTTCCCCGCCGCTGGCCTGCTGCCACCATGCCTCCGGCCGCCCCGCATCGGCCACCAGCACCCGCGCCTGCAGGCCCAGCCGCTCGAGCGTCTCGCCGATCCGGGCGCTGCGCACGGGATCGATCTCCAGCGCCGTCACCTGCACCGGCGACCCGGCCCCCGCCTGCTCCAGCAGGTGGGCCGTCTTGCCGCCCGGCGCCGCGCAGGCGTCCAGCACGCGCAGCGGGCGTGTCGTATCCAGCCCCTCCAGCAACAGCGGCGCCGCCTGCTGGGCCGCCAGATCCTGCACGGACACCCACCCCTGCCCGAACCCCGGCAGGCGCTGCACCGGCTGCGGCGCATCCAGCACCAGCCCCACGTCCGTCACCGCCGTGGCAGGCAGCCCCTCGGCCTCCAGCGCGGCCGCATACGTGGGCATATCCACTTTCTGGCGGTTGATGCGCAGGGCCATCGGCGCGTGGCTGTTGTTGGCCCGCAGGATGCGCTCCCAGTCGGCCGGATGGTCCTGGCGCAGCCGCTCGATCCACCAGGCCGGATGGTTCCACCGCGCGACCGGGTCGCCGTCGGTCGCCGCCACCAGCGCATCGCGCTCGCGCAGGAACCGGCGCAGGCAGGCGTTCACGAAGGCGGCCTGCCCGCGCGTCGCGGCATGGCGCTTGGCGGCCTCCACAGCCTGGTTCACGAGCGTGAAGGGCTCATAGGCCGCGGCGTCCGGCTGCCAGCCCAGCGCCAGCGTCGCGCACAGCAACGCGTCCACGCGCGGCTTCGGGCGCCGCGGGGCCAGTTGCGCGCGCAGCGCTTCGGCGCGGCCGAGGTTCCGCAGCACGGTGAAGAACAGCGCCTGCACGCCCGCTCGCAGCGACGGCTCCACCGCGGCCAGCGCCGCCGTGCCCGACTGCCCCGCGCGCACGGCCATCAGCGCGTCCACGACGGCATCGAGCTGCCGCCACAGCGGAATCGCGCCCGCGGAATCCGGGCGGCGGGCGGGAGGGGTCGTACGGGGTGGGGTCATAAAGAATGGAAGTGAACCGGAAAGAATGTGAACCCTCGGAGCGGTTCTGGCGAAGCGCCGCATCGCAGGCAGCAGCAGCGCTACGGCAAGCTGCGGCAACGACGCCAGAAGGACCGTGTGCGCCGCTCTCAGAGCGCCTGCGCCGCGTGGAAGCCAAAGAGCCAGGCCAGCAGCCGCGCCGGGAACTGCCGGATCGCGGTGTTGTAGGCAGCCACGGCATCGTTGAACTGCCCGGTGGCCAGCGTGCTCTGCGCCCACAGCTCCTGCCAGCGCTGCTCCCACAGTGCCAGCGCGTCGTCGTCCGGCGCGGATGCCGGTGCCGGCGCCGTCACGGATCCCCGGGGTGCCTTTCTGCCGCGCGGGGCCCTGGCGGGCGCTTCCCGCGGCTCCCGTGCGGCACGCACCATCGTCGTCCAGGCCGTGCGCAGCACCTCGCGCCCCGCGCTCAGCGCGGCCGCGCCCCCGGCATCGAGCGGCCGGGCACGCGCCACGGCCAGGCAGGCGCCGAACTGCGTCGTCGCTGCCCACAGCGCCGTGCGGGCCTCCGACTGGCCGGGCGGCGCCGGGCTCTGCGCGGCCTCGTACTCGGCCATCATGCCCATCACGCGCACGAAATGCACGTCCAGGCCGCCGAACGCCTGGATGGCGGCCGAGCGCAGCCGCACGAGCCGGTTGTACGCGCCCACCGCCCAGAACAGCAGCACCGCCAGAAGAATCCAGGTCGTCAGCATGGCCCACCGCATGCGCGCTCCCGCTTCGGCCGGGCCGGAGGATCGCGCGAAAAGAGAAAAGAGGAGAAGGAAAAAAGAAAAGGCCAGGGGTCACCCCCTGGCCGGTTCCTGTGAAAAAACGCTCCCGGCCTGCCGTGCCGGCAGAGCGGGAGCGTGGCAGCGGGCCCGGGGAGGCCCGCCGGAGCACCGGGATTACTCGGCCGAGCCGTTGTCCACGCCGGAGTTCTCGACCTCGGACGCCTCTTCCGGCACCGTGGTCTCCATCTCGGCGGCTTCGGCTTCGGCGATGGCGCGGCGCTCGGCGTCGTCCATGGCTTCCTTGGCCTTGCGCGCCTGGTGGTAGGCCAGGCCCGTGCCCGCCGGGATCAGGCGGCCCACGATCACGTTTTCCTTCAGGCCACGCAGCTCGTCGCGCTTGCCCATGATGGCAGCCTCGGTGAGCACGCGGGTCGTTTCCTGGAACGACGCGGCCGAAATGAACGAATCGGTGGACAGCGACGCCTTCGTGATCCCCAGCAGCACGTTGCTGTAGGTCGCGGGGATCTTGTCCTCGGACTGCAGCTGCTCGTTGGTGTTGAGGATCTCCGAACGCTCGACCTGCTCGCCGGCGATGTAGCCGGACTCGCCCGGGTTCTCGACCACGACGCGGCGCAGCATCTGGCGAACGATCACCTCGATGTGCTTGTCGTTGATCTTCACGCCCTGCAG